>Ga0255336_100072_pt1 | contig 244101 bp, 202 predicted proteins | sample MeOH1_35cm_T3_17_FD_189102 | JGI IMG/M metagenome (GOLD analysis project Ga0255336, IMG submission 189102) | Sandy soil microbial communities from University of British Columbia, Vancouver, Canada - MeOH1_35cm_T3_179 | ecosystem: Engineered > Artificial ecosystem > Sand microcosm > Unclassified... | reverse complement strand
GCCGAACTGGTCGATGAGGCCGTTAGTCACGCACGCCGCTGAGAACGGCGTGCTGTTCGGGATGACTGCGATCCCGGCTTACGCAGCGCGGGCTCGCAGATCCACGCATCACGCATCACGCATCACGCATCACGCATCACGCATCACGCATCACGCATCACGCATCACGGATGGTCGTACATCGCATTCCAGTCCGCTTTGGACACCGACGGATGACCCGCATCCGACGAACCGCTCGGCGTACCGCCGAAACCCGACGCGGTGTGACGCGCTGCCACCTTGGCTTCAGCAGCCTGAATGGCGGCCGGATAAGTCGGATCTTCGCCGCGGGCCGGGTTATAACCCGCCTGTTCCAGTTCGATCAGTTCGGCACGCACTTGCGCACGCGTGACAGGCTGGTTCGCCTGAGCGAACACGGCAACCGGCGCTGCAAGAGCAGCGGCAACCACAACGGCTTGAATAAGGGACTTCATGATGACTCTACCTCCAGATTTTGCTTTGTCCTGCTACGAGCAACCCTGTTCGTAACTCGGTAATGACAGTCTAGAAAGGTAGGCACTTGAGAATAAGTACCGCACGTGGGGAGGATTGTTGCCGAATGTGGGTAAACCGCTGACAGGCCGCCTGCAGCGCGGTATGCAGCGCTACCGACGCGGAAAAACACACAGATGCGTCTTCACATACAAATTCGGATTGCCGCAACGATGGCCCGCGTAGTCGATCTGCTCGCCCGGAGCAAGGTCCGTTAGAGGCGCCGTCGCTCGTGTCGGGCTCGACGCATTGGCGGAAGCCGGCGGTTTGCCGCTCACGCCGGCACATCCGGCGAGAGCCGTAACAATGGCAGCCGCGAGAGAAGACTTCAGCATGAATGCGCGCATGTTCGCCGCCCGGCAACTCGTGGATGGAGATGTCATCCTGCTCCACGCAGGCCGCTGCCAACCTCACGCCGAAATGACAAAAATCTCATGCAGATCGCCGCTTCGCCAAGGCCGCCGAACCTGACATTTTTCTCATCTCGCGGTCACGATTGCACACCGCCTGCGATCCATACTGGGCTCATGAATCGCCGACCGGCGGTCATTACGAAGGAGTTCTCAACATGAATGCTGCCAAACTCATCACACTGTCCATCGCCGCGCTGACGATGGTCGCTTCGGCCTCACAAGTTGCCCAGGCACAAGCAAAGTCCCGCGCGCAGGTGAACCAGGAACTCGTTCAGGCCCAGCATGACGGCGTGATTCCAAACAGCAAGACGCAATACCCGCCCAGTGCCGACAGGGTCGCCCGCAACAAGGAGTTGCACGCCATTGCGTGGCATGCCGGCGAAACGGCTCCGTCGATGGATCATCATGACAGCCTCGCGGCCCGATAACGGCACACGCCGCCGGGCGCAAGATCCCCGGCGGCCTATGTGTTTGCGTCTGTTGCTGGTGAACGCGGCGCCTCAATCCTTACGTACGGCGCCGCGAGTCATGGGCGTGCTTACGCCGTTAGCCGAACAATCGCGCCGGGGAAAACGCAGCCAGAAGCGGGTGCAGACATGAGGTCTGCTTTCGCATCCGCAATGCCCCGCGTGAATGTTCATGATCGACTTCACGATGGCGAGGCCAAGTCCCGTACCCGACGCCGAGGCCTGCCGCGAGGGATCGACACGATAAAACCGCTCGAATATGCGCTTGAGATGGTGAGCCTCGATGCCGGGCCCCGAATCCGATACGGTCAGCGTGGTTGAATTCGGTTCTTCCTTGCAGTCGATAGTAATGGTGCTGCCCTTTGGCGCCTGCACGAGCGCGTTCGAAAGCAGATTGCTCAGCGCGCGCTGAAAGAGAAGCAGATCGGCCTGCACCGTACCATGTCCCGTCACCTCGATCCTGACCTGCGCGTCTTCGGCCATCGGCTCGTAATAGCCAGCAACGCGTTCGGCCTCCGCGACCGCGTCGAGCGAACGCAAGGACAAGGCCGCGTCGGCCTGCTCCGAGCGCGCCAGGAACAGCATGTCCTCGATCATTCGCGAGAGGCGTTGATATTCGTCCACGCTCGATTCGATCACGTCGCGGTAGTCCTCCGCCGTTCGCGGCTGTGACAGCGCAACCTGCGCGGCGGCGAGCAGATTGGTCAGCGGCGTGCGCATGTCGTGTGCAAGATTGGAGGAGAACTGGCTCAGCCGGGTAAATGATTCATCGAGCCGCGCCAGCATGCCGTTAAAGGCATGCTCCAGTTCCTTCAGTTCACCTGTCGCATCGAGTTCGGGCAACGGCTGCGCAAGGCGGCTGGTCGACATCGCCTCCGCCTGGGCCGCCAGCCGGCGCAGCGGGAGCAAGCCCAGCGTGGCGATGCCATACGCAAACGCGGCGGCGAGAAGCACGCCGAACACTTCGATGATCACTGCGGTATAGGCTTGCGCCAGCAGCAGAGCCCGGTCGTTGGTTCCATCGTATTGAACGGCGGCCCGCACCGAGCGCCCGGTTGCTTCGTCGAGCGGCACCTGGGCGACGAGGTATCGAAGATTCGAGCCGACGCGCGTGAGACTCGCCGGCACCCGGCTCATGCGGCCGGCGAGAATCGGCCCGTAGGACTGGAACCCGGGTGTACTCAACAGGCGTTGACCCGCCGCATCGTAGACGGCGAGCGCCATATTCTGGTGTCCATGCAGCAGGTCGATCCACGTCTGCACGTCGCGGACAATCTCTTCGGTGTTCCGGCTCCCGGCCAGATGCGTCTGCAGCGCGGCCAGCGTACCGGACATGAGATCGGCCGAGGTGGACTCGAGGCGGCTTCGCAGCGCCTCGTGCAGCGCGAGGCCGCTCAGCGCGAGGATAGCCGACGTCGACAGAATGATCAGGACGGTCAGCCTCGCCTGCAGCGTTCGTGGGACCGCGCCTTTCATCAATTGCCGCCACCCCGGACTTCCAGCACATATCCCATGCCTCTCACCGTGTGAATCAGCTTGGGTTCGTAGGCGTCGTCGACCTTGGAGCGCAGTCTTCTGATTGCCGAATCCACGACATTCGTATCGCTATTGAAGTTCATATCCCACACCTGCGAGGCGATCGTCGCGCGCGGCAGGATTTCCCCTTCCTTGCGCATGAGCAGCCATAGTAGCGTGAACTCCTTCGCGGTCAGCAGGATCACATCGCCCTGGCGGGTCGCTTTGCGCCGCGTCAGATCCAGTTCGAGATCGGCGACCTTCAGCGACATGGATTCACGTGGCTTGCCGCGCCGGAGGATCGACCTGACGCGTGCGACCAGTTCGACAAAGTCGAACGGCTTCGCGAGATAGTCGTCGGCGCCGAGCTCCAGCCCTCTGACGCGGTCGCCCACGTCGTCGCGCGCGGTGAGAAACAGCACGGGCGTGGAGCGTGTGCGGCGGAGATTTTGCAGTAGCGTCCAGCCGTCCTGTCCCGGCAGCATCACGTCGAGGATCAGCAGGTCGTAGTCTTCCGTTTCCGCCTGGTGCTGACCCGTGACGCCGTCTTCCGCCCAATCGACGACGTACCCCGCCTCCGACAGGCCTTTGCGAAGATAGGCGCCGGTCTTCGGCTCGTCTTCCACTAACAGAATCCGCATGCAAAACGACCTCTAAAAAAAGCCAAGCCGGCGCAGTATCCGACCCGGCGACGCGTTCGCCAGCCGGCTCACGGCAACCGCGCGCCACGACGACGCGTGAGCGGCCCGGTAAAGCACAGGTAAAACCAGCAATGTCAGCGCCGTGGACGACAGGATCCCGCCGATCACCACCGTTGCCAGCGGGCGCTGCACCTCCGAACCGGTACCGGTTGCGAATGCCATTGGCAGAAACCCGAGCGACGCCACGAGCGCCGTCATGAGCACCGGCCGCAGCCGCGTCACGGCGCCCTCGCGAACGGCCGCGTCCAGCTCCGTGCCCTCTTCCCGCAGATTTCTGATGAAGGAAATCATGACAAGCCCGTTCAGCACCGCGACGCCCGAGAGTGCAATGAAACCGACGGCTGCGGTAATGGAAAGCGGAATGTCTCTCAACCAGAGCGACAGCACGCCGCCGCTCAATGCGAATGGAATACCGGTGAATACCAGCAAGCCATCTTTAGCATTATTAAACATGATGAAGAGCAGGACAAACACCATGAAGAGCGACAACGGCACCACCAGCTTGAGGCGCTCGCTCGCGCTTTGCAACTGCTCGAACTGTCCGCCCCACGACAGCCAGTAACCCGGCGGCACCTGCACGTCCTGACGTAACTGCTCGCGCGCGTCCGCCACGAACGATCCGACGTCACGCCCGCGGACATTCGCGCTCACGACGACGCGCCGTTTGCCGTCTTCGCGGCTGATCTGGTTAGGCCCCGGCGCGACTTCGACCGTGGCCAGCTCGGCGAGCGGCACATACGGCGCCTGAGCGACGGGCACGCCGCCGCTGCCCGCCCCAGCCAGCGGCGAAGCAAGCGGCAATGCGATCGGCAGCCGCTTGATCGCTTCGATGTCAGAGCGAAGTTCATCCGGCAACCGCACGACGATATCGAAGCGCCGGTCGCCCTGGAACAGCGTGCCGGCTTTCTGCCCGCCCACCGCGGCCGCGACCGTGTCCTGAATGTCGCCCACCGTCACGCCATAGCGCGCCAGTTTGTCGCGGTCCACGTTGATGGTGAGAACCGGCAAGCCGGTGGTTTGCTCCATCTTCACTTCGACAGCGCCCGGCACCTTCCGCAATGCCGCTGCGATCTTCTCGCCCGTGCCGTCGAGCACGGCCATGTCGTCGCCAAAGAGTTTCACCGCCACGTCGCTGCGCACGCCGGAGATCAATTCGTTGAACCGAAGTTGAATAGGTTGCGAGAATTCGTATGTATTGCCCGGCAACTCAGCCAGCACCGCTTCCATTTCCTCCACGAGTTTCTCGCGCGGTTTGTTCGGCTCCGGCCACTGGTCCGTCGGCTTGAGCATGATGTAGCCGTCGGACAGGTTGGGCGGCATAGGATCCGCCGCGATTTCCGCCGTGCCCGTACGCGCGAACACGCGGTCGATTTCAGGAAAGCGTTGCTTCAACGTTGTCTCAATGGACTTTTGCATGTCGACCGACTGGGAGAGGCTCGTGCCCGGAATGCGCAGCGCGGCGACGGCCAGATCTCCCTCGTTCAGACTCGGCACGAACTCGCTGCCAAGGCGCGCCGCCAGTCCCGTGGTCAACGTGACAATCACCGCCGCGCCGAGAAACACGCGTTTCGGGCGCGTCATGAAGGCGGCGAGCAGCGGCTCATAAAGCCGTCTTGCCCAGCTCATCAAGCGATTTTCCTTTTCTTCGACGCGCTTGCCGATAAACAGCGCAATAGCCGCAGGAATGAAGGTGACTGTCAACACCATCGCGGCGGCAAGCGCCATCACGACGGTGATCGCCATCGGGTGAAACATTTTCGCTTCGACGCCCGTGAGGGCGAAGATCGGCAGGTAGACCACCATGATGATCAGTTGACCGAATATCAGCGCGCGCCTCGCTTCCCGCGAGGCGCCGAACACTTCGGCGAAACGCTCCTCCCGGCGCAGCGGCCGGCCGGCGAGCGCCTGCGCATGAGCGAGCCGCCTGACGCAATTTTCGACGATCACCACCGCGCCGTCGACGATGATGCCGAAGTCAAGCGCGCCCAGACTCATGAGGTTGGCACTCACCTTCGCGTTGACCATGCCGGTGAACGTCATCAGCATGGACAGCGGAATCACGAGCGCCGTGATCAGCGCCGCGCGCATGTTGCCGAGAAAAAGAAACAGCACCACGACCACCAGTACCGCGCCTTCGAGCAGATTCTTCTTCACCGTCTGCACGGCCTTTTCAACCAGAACCGTGCGGTCGTACACGGGAATCGCGCGCACCCCGGGAGGCAGTGTGCGATTCACCTCGTCCATCCTGACGGAGACAGCCTTGGCGACCGTGCGGCTGTTTTCACCCATCAGCATGAACACGGTGCCGAGCACGACCTCTTCGCCGTTCGAGGTCGCGGCGCCCGTACGCAATTCACGGCCGATATCCACCTGCCCGATATCCTTGATGCGAACCGGCACGCCGCCCACGTTGGTCAGCACGACATTGGCAATGTCGTCGGCCGAGCGAGCCTGGCCGGGCACCCTCACGAGATACTGTTCGCCGCGTTTTTCGATGTAGCCGGCGCCGACATTGTCATTGTTGCGCTCGAGCGCGCGCACTGCGTCCGCCAGCGTCAAGCCGTAAGACATGAGCTTGGCGGGATTCGGCGCAACCCGGAACTCCTTCACGAAACCGCCGATGGAATTCACCTCGGTGACACCCGGCACATTGCGAAGCTGGGGCTTGACGACCCAGTCCTGAAGTTCGCGCAGATCCATCGGCGTGTAACGTGTTCCGTCCGGCTTGACGGCCGACGCGTCGGCTTCCACCGTCCACAGGTAAATCTCGCCAAGACCCGTAGAAGTCGGGCCCATTGCCGGCGTGGTGCCGGGCGGCAGCTTGTCCTTGGCCTCCTGAATCCTTTCGTTGACGAGCTGGCGTGCGAAGTAGATGTCGGTGCCGTCCTTGAAGATCACCGTGACCTGAGACAGGCCATAGCGGGAGATGGAACGCGTCTGCGCCAGATCGGGAAGACCGGCCATCGCCGTCTCCACCGGGTATGTGATGCGCTGCTCGGCTTCGAGCGGCGAATAGCCCGGCGCGGACGTATTGATCTGAACCTGGACATTGGTGATGTCAGGCACGGCGTCGATGGGCAGCTTCAGATAGCTGGTCACGCCCACGGCCGCAACCGCGGCAATCGCCAGCATGACTAGCCAGCGGTGCGCGATGGCGAAGCGTATCAGTCTCTCGAACATTGAGATGGTCCTTGGAAACCGGCTAAAGGGAAACAGGGAAGCACGGGAGCGCGGCCCGCCCGCGGCAGGTGCCGCGCGCTTCATGGCGCCGGGCGGCTAGTCTTCCTCGACACTGCCCTTCCCGAGTTCGGCCTTGAGGACGAAGCTGTTCGAGGCGGCATATTTTTGCCCCGGCCGAAGTCCTGTCACGACTTCGACGACCTTGTCGTCACGGCGTCCGGTCTGAACGGCCTGCGCCACAAAACCTCCGCGCGACTGCACGAAGACGGCGGGCGAGCCGTCGATGTCCTGCAGCGCGTCGGCCGCCACGGCGAGCGGCACGCTTTGTCTGCCGGCGTCCACCGACACATTGACGAACATGCCGGGCCGCCACGCTCCGTCTGGATTGGGCAATACCACGCGCGCCGGCGCAGTGCGCGTCTGCTCGCCGAGCAGCGCGCCGACATAGGCAATCGGCCCGCTGGACTTCGATTCGAATGCAGTGGCGCTGACGGTGGCGTCCCGGCCGACCCGCACATCGTTCAGGCGCTGCGCCGGCACCGCCATCTCGGCCCACACGGACGAAAGGTCGGAGAGAACGAAGAGTCTGGCATCGGCCGCGACCGCCTCACCGGGCGTGGCATGCTTCTCGACCAGCGTGCCGGCAAACGGCGCGCGCAATTCGTAGCGGTTCAATGCGCCGGCAGCCGCCGGTGCATTCAGCGCGGCGAGCTTCGCGCGGGCGTTCTGCGCGGCGATTTCGGCTTCGCGCAATTGAACCTGCGCCTGCAGATAGTCCTGCTCGGCCGAGATGCGTTCCTGCCACAACGTCTTCTCGCGCGCGTACGACGTTCTCGCCGCGGCGAGCCGGCGCTCCGCGGTCAGCAATTCGCTCCTGCGGTCGGCAAGATCGGTGCTGGCAATCACTGCCAGCACTTGCCCCAGCTCGACTTTCTCGCCGGTCGAAACGCTGACCCGCTCCACGATGCCCGCCACCCGCGGTACCACGTGGGCCGTGCGGTCCTCGTTGAACCTGATTTCGCCGGGAAGCTGGAAGGTCGTGAGAACCTGGGCAGGACCGGCCTCGCCGAGGCGAATCCTGGCCGCCTCGATTTGCGCCGCACTGAGCGCGATCGCGCCATCGGCCCGCGAAAAAACGAACGACGCGGACTGCGCGCGCCACTTGAGTTGAATGGCTGCATCGAATACGTGAGGCATGCCGATCGGTTCGGCGGACGTCCACTTCTGGCCTGTCGGCACGAACTGGAGGGGCCGCTTCGAACCGTCGTAGCGGGTGATGGAACCTGAAACGGCCACGTCTTTATCCGCGGGCTTGCCGTCGACAAGAGGATAGACGACGAGGCGTGCATCCCCCGGCTTCTCGGACAGGACGATTTCGACGGACAGGGCGCCTTCCCTGAACACGGCGCCGCCGTACCGGCCGGGCGAACCCTGCGCAGTCGCCGAGGTATCGGCGGCAGCCGCAGCGCCGCCGCCATTCGACGACTCGCGCGTCAACGCGAATGCGGCGAGCGCGATGCTCACGCTGCCAAGGGTCGCCACAGCGGCGACGATGAGTTTTCTGCGCGGCATGACGAATCCTTTCAAGGTAGGCGGGGCGTTGAGTCACCAATGTCGTTCAAGGGAACGCCGACAAGCCGTCCAATATCGGCGTAGGCAAGGTGCGCATCCGTCAATGCCTGCACGTATTGCGACTGGCCCTGGAACAACGTGCGCTGCGCGTCCAGCACATCCAGAAAGCCGAACTTGCCGAGTTCGTAGCCGCGCGACATGGCGTCGAGCGCCTCACGCGCGGCCGGCAACACGTCGGCTTTCAGGCGTCGTGCTTCCAGGCTCGATCTCTCGTAGTTGGCGTATGCCTGCGTTAATTCCAGCTGCAGTCGTGCCGTTTCGCTGTCGAACTCGGCGCTCGCCTTCCCGGCTTTGTGAATCGATTCGAGCAGCGCGCCCTTGTTGGTATCGAACAGCGGAAGCGGAATGGACACGCCGACCACCGCCTGGTTGCCGGGAACCCCGCCCGTCACGACCCGCTTCATGCCGACGCTGAAGGTGACATCGGGAATGCGCCTCGCGCGCTCCACGGAAATGGCGGCGTTGGCCCGAAGCGTCTCGGCCTTCGCCGCGCGCGCAAGCGGCGCGTCGGACAGTTGCGGCAGGAGTTGGGCAAGCGGCCCGACCACCGGCACGCTCTCGATGTCGCCGCTAACGGGGCGTCCCCGCACGAGCGGACTGCCCGTCACGTTCGCGAGCTTCTCCGCGGCAATCGTCAACCGCGCGGCGGCGTTGGCCTGTTCGATCTGAACGCCGGTCGCGGCGACCCGCGCCTTCGTTGCCTCGACCGGCGACACCTTGCCGGCCCGCGCGCGCTTTTCCGCCAGTTCCGCCGACCTCGCCGCGATATCGGCGGACTCCTGGGCGACCCGCAACTGGCGTTGCGCCGCAAGCAATCCGTAAAACGCGGCGATGACGTCCGAGCGCAGCGCGGCCCCGCGCGCGTCGAGCGACGCGAGCGCCACTTCACGCCCATAGGAAGCGACGTCCAGCCGCGCCTGACGCTTGCCGCCGAACTCCACGGTCTGGTTGAGCAGCGCCGTGGAGGTACGCTCGGCGCCGCCGAACCCCTCCTGCAGCAGCGATATCTGCGGATTGGGCCGGGCCCCCGCCTGCATGAACGCCCCGCCCGATGCGTCCACGTCAGCACGCGCGCCGCGCAGCAAAGGGTTGTTCCCGGCGGCAATGCCCAGCGCCTCGTCGAGCGGCAAGGCGGCGCCCTCCTGTGGCAAGGCCTGCGCCGTCGGCGGCACAGGTGGAGGGCTCTGCGCAAGGCGCGCAGCCGTTTGTCCGTACGCCGTGCTCATCGCAGCAAGCGCAAGAACGGCAGCAAGGTTGCGGGTAAGCATGGGTGTGTGAGATGTTGACCAGGTGCAACCGATGCTACGGCGCTGCCGCAGTGCCAACATGGTGGAAATATGAGATTTTTGTCATCTTCGGTGCCGCCCGGACCGCCCGCGCCCTGATAATTACCCCACCCCAAACCCCGCCCAGTCTATGGAACCCCAATGAATCATCCGACAGCACAGCCCACCCCGTCCACCGTTCGCCGTGTCGCGTTTCTCGGTCTCGGCGTGATGGGTTATCCGATGGCCGGCCATCTCGCGAAAGCGGGCCTCGACGTGACCGTGTACAACAGGACCGCGTCGAAAGCGCAGCAATGGGTGTCCGAATACGGCGGCCGCGCCGCCGGCACGCCTCGGGAAGCCGCAGACGGGGCCGATCTGGTACTCGCCTGCGTCGGCAACGACGACGATCTGCGCAGCGTCACGCTCGGCGAGAACGGCGCGTTCGCCGGCATGGCGCCGGATACCGCGTTTGTCGATCACACGACAGCGTCCGCGAACGTGGCGCGCGAACTGGCCGAAGTCGCGAGCCGGAAGGGTCTGCACTTCATCGACGCGCCCGTGTCGGGCGGCCAGTCCGGCGCGCAGAACGGCAAGCTGACGATCATGTGCGGCGGCGAGCCGGCCGTCTTCGAGCAGGCGTCGCCGGTGCTCGCGCACTACGCGGCGGCCGTCACGCTGGTGGGTGCCGTCGGCGCCGGGCAACTGGCGAAGATGGTCAACCAGATCTGTATCGCCGGCATCGTCCAGGGACTCTCCGAGGCGATCAACTTCGGCCAGCTCGCGGGCCTCGACATGCCGCTCGTGCTGCAGGTGATCGGCAAGGGCGCGGCGGCCAGCTGGCAGATGGACAATCGCGGCAAGACCATGATCGACGGCAAGTTCGATTACGGCTTTGCCGTCGACTGGATGCGCAAGGATCTCGGCTTCTGTCTCGACGAAGCAAAGCGCAATGGCGCGTCGCTGCCCATGACGGCCCTCGTCGATCAGTTCTATGCGGACGTGCAGTCGCTCGGCGGCAACCGCTTCGACACCTCGAGCCTGATCTGGCGCCTGCGCGCGCTCAAGCCGGCAAAATGAGTCCGGCGGGCGCATGCGAAAGCAGCGCTCAAAGCCGCGCAATCCGCCCATGACGCCGCGCGACGAAGTGAAACGCCGGGAAAGCTAGCGCCGCAATTCGGAGACGATCTTCTCCGCCAGAAAATCACACGGCGGACGCTTCGAAGCGGTGCTGCGCGCCAGCACCATTTCGAGCGCGGGGATCTCGGGCAATCCCTGCGCACGCCCAAGCAGCGTGAAGTGCGCCGGGACTGCGCAGCGCGCGAGCGGCACAATGGCAAGCCCGGCTTCGGCCATCGACAGCAGCCCGAGCAGACTCGGACTTTCGTACGAGGTCCGATACGGAATCTTCGCGCGTTCGAGACTGCGGATCGCGTTCTCCCGCGCGACGCTGCCCGGCAGAAACACGGCGATCGGCAGCGGCCGCTCGCGCCAGATTTCATCGGCGCTCGGCGCCGCCGCCCATTCCATCGGCTCGAGCCGGATGAACTCGCCCGACAAACCCTTGACTCGCGTCGCGCACACCAGATCGACCGAACCGTCTTTCACCATCGGCGCCAATGCAACGCTCGGCAAACCGACGACCTGAATCTCCACCTTCGGATAGCTGGCGGAAAACTTCTTCAGAATGGGCGGCAATAGCGACGAAGCGTAGTCGTCCGGCACGCCGATACTCACGCGCCCGGTCACGTCCGGCCGAACCACCGCCGCCCACGCCTCGTCGCGCAATGCGAGCATGCGGCGAGCGTAAGTCAGCAGCACTTCGCCGTCCTGCGTCGGGATCACGCTTCTCGGCTTGCGCACGAACAGCGGCTTGCCGAGCGCGGTTTCGAGCGTCTTGATCTGCATGCTCACCGCCGATTGCGAGCGATGCACGACTTCCGCCGCCCGGCTGATGTTGCCAGTGTCGGCAACGGCGACAATCATGGTCATGACGTCCAGGTCGAGCGCTTTCAATGGGGTCTGGTATCAGAAAAGTAGATAGATTCAATCAATATTACGCGATTTTCTAAGGCAGCGACATCGGGCATAGTGGCCGCCAAGGAGCCAGTCAATGAATGCCCGTACCGATTTCTCAGTGCTTGCCGTAGCGGAACTGTCGTTTGCGACCATCGCATCGGGCATCTGCGTGCCGTATGTCGAGTGCGGAGAAGGCGAACCGCTGGTGTTCGTGCACGGCTCGCTTTGCGACTATCGCTACTGGAGCGCGCAGACCGCGGCGCTGTCGCAGCATTTCCGCTGCATCTCGGTGAGCTTGAGCCACTACTGGCCGGCCAACGAGGCTTGCATCCAGGGCGAGTTCGGCTGGCAGACGCATGTCGCCGAACTCGCCGAATTCATCGAGGCGATCGACCTCGGGCCCGTGCATCTGATCGGTCATTCGCGCGGCGGCTGCGTGGCGTTTCATGTCGCGCGCGAATATCCGCGGCTCGTGAAATCGCTGACGCTCGCGGACCCGGGCGGGCCGCTGCAGCTCGAAGGCATGCCGGACGCGTCGCTGCCGGGCGCGACCAATGTGCTGCGCGCACGCGTCGCCGACCTTATCGAGAGCCGGGAAATCGACGCGGGACTGGAGCTGTTCGTCGACTCGGTGAGCGCACCCGGATCGTGGCGCAAAAGTCCGGCGGCCTTCCGCACGATGGCAATCGACAACGCGGACACGCTGCCCAAGCAGTTCCGCGATCCCCTGCCCGCCTATTCCCACGAGGTGGCACGCGGCGTGAAATGCCGGACCTTGCTGATCGACGGGCAGCGCAGTCCCCGCATGTTCCGCAACAACGTCGACAAGCTCGCCGAATGGATCGGCTATGCGGAAAGGCAAACCATCGCCGGCGCGTCGCATGGAATGAACGTCTCGAATGCCGGCGCTTTCAACCGGCTCGTGCACGCGTTCGTCAGCTTCTGATTCCCTTTCCGTATGTTTGCCGACGCCACCCGCGCGTCGGGCAGCGGCTCGCCGCGCGCCTCCTGCCATTCCTGCTGGAAGCGTCGCCGTACGGACTTACCCGAATGCAATTAAGTATCAGTTTGCGGCTCGATTTTCAGTGGCGACATCTTCCCAGCAAGGCTAACTTTCTCCCATAGCCAGGTGCAATGCGTTGTGCGCGAACCGCGCCCCAAAAAATAGACCGGCTCAGGAGGAAGACAGATGCACACCACTCTGGGTACCGCCGCGCATGCGGATGCCCGCTGCGCCAAAATCGTCCCGCCGGATCTGGAACTGGTCGCCGTGCCGCGCGACGAGTCGTTCAAGGTCTGGTCGCACGGTTATCCCTATCGCACGGTGCGCTGGCACTTCCATCCCGAATACGAAATCCAGCTGATTACATCGACCACGGGCAAATACTTCGTCGGCGATTACATCGGCAACTTCGCGCCGGGCAATCTCGTGATGGTGGGATCGAACCTGCCGCACAATTGGGTCAGCAATGTACCGCGCGGCGATCGGGTGGACGAACGCTGTCTGATCCTGCAGTTCGATGTCGAGTTCATCGCGCGCGCCATCCAGGCGCTGCCTGAACTCAAGCGCGTGGAGCCCTTGCTCGACGCTTCCCGCTGGGGTTTGCTGTTCTCGCCCGAAACGGGCGCCGCCGCCGAGCCGATCATGCGCGAGATGCTGGGTGCGCAAGGCATGCGGCGCATCACGCTGTTTCTCGCGTTATTCGATCTGCTCGTGCAAAGCTCAGCGCCCCTCAAGCTGGCGAGCGCCGCTTACCGTGCCGATCCCGCGCGCTATGCCGAGACGCGCATCAATCACGTGCTTTCGTACATTGGCAAAAATCTGTCGCAAGAGCTGCGCGAAACGGAATTGGCCGAACTCGCGGGACAGAGCGTCAGCGCCTTCTCGCGATTCTTCCGCCGCCATACCGGCGTGCCGTTCGTACAGTACGTGAACCGGCTGCGCATCAATCTCGCGTGCCAGTTGCTGATGTCGGACGAGCTGACTATCACCGATATCTGCTACCAGGTCGGATTCAATAACCTGTCCAATTTCAACCGCCAGTTCCTGTTGCTGAAGAACATGCCGCCCTCGCGATGGCGTGCCTTCCAGCAGCTCAATGCGGCGAGCGCAACTGAATCCCTGGACGCCGCCGCGCCCGCCTCGCGGGCGTTCGGCTAGCACGCGGCTCGGCCGGCATCGAGTGATTCATAGCCGCGCTCATGCAACGCAGGCGCATGAGCGGCACTTATCCGGACACCACCGGCGAAACAATCCACTTCACGAGAAGGCTCACCCGAAGCCCAAACACGGCAGCAGCTACGCCGGAATTTTTCTAAAAAATGGAGACATGCGATGACCAGACTTTCGAACCAACTCATCGGCGCCAGCGCCCTGAGCCTGAGCTTGCTGGGCGGCACGGCCGCGTTGGCCGCGCCCAGCGGCACGGTCGCTTTCCTGATGCCCGACCAGGCCTCGACGCGCTACGAACAGCATGACTTCCCCGGCTTCAAGACCGAGATGGGCAAACTCTGCCCCGACTGCAAGGTGCTCTACCAGAACGCCAATGCCGACGTCGCGACACAACAGCAGCAGTTCAACTCGGTGATCGCGCAGGGCGCCAAGGTGATCGTCCTCGACCCGGTCGACTCGACGGCCGCGGCCTCGCTGGTCCATATGGCGCAAAGCCAGGGGATCAAGGTCATCGCCTACGACCGGCCGGTGCCTTCGACGCCCGCCAACTACTACGTGTCGTTCGACAACGAAGGCATCGGCAAGGCTATCGCGCAGTCGCTCGTCCAGCATCTGAAGGAGACAGGCGTGCCGACCACCAAAGGCGGCGTGCTCGAAGTCAACGGTTCGCCGACCGACGCGGCCGCCGGCCTGATCAAAAAGGGCATCCACGCCGGCTTGCAGGGCAGCGGCTACAAAACGCTGGCCGAGTACGACACGCCCGAGTGGGCGCCGCCGAAGGCCCAGCAGTGGGTGAGCGGACAGATCACCCGCTTCGGCTCGCAGATCGTCGGCGTGGTGGCCGCCAACGACGGCACGGGCGGCGGCGCCGTCGCGGCGTTCAAGGCAGCCGGCGTCAATCCGGTGCCGCCCGTGACCGGCAACGATGCGACGCTCGCGGGACTGCAGCTGATCATCGCGGGCGACGAATACAACACTATCCTGAAGCCGAGCGAGATCGTCGCGGCGGCGGCGGCGAAGGTGGCGGTCGGCTTCCTGTCCGGCCAGACGCCGAAGGGCGAAACGACGCTCTTCAATACGCCGTCGCAGCTCTTCAAGCCCGCGGTCATCACGGCGAAGAACCTCAAGGCCGAGGTCGTGGACAAGGGCTTCGCGAGCGGCAAGGATCTGTGCACCGACCGCTATGCCGAAGGATGCAAGAAGCTGGGCATCGCGTACTGATCCGCACGCATCCAACGCCAGCTCGCGAAAGAAACGCGAGGCATTCCCCGGACAGACCCGGCGCGAGCCGGGTCGCTCAACTCCTGACTAGGTATCCGTCCCATGACTGACAACGCCACAACCCGGTCCACGCGCGGCGAACTGGTGCTGAGCCTGCGCGGCGTCTCGAAGCACTTCGGAGCGGTCTCGGCCCTGACGGACATCGAGCTCGACGTACATGCCGGCGAAGTGGTCGCCCTGGTGGGCGACAACGGCGCCGGAAAATCGACACTGGTGAAGGTGCTCGCCGGAGTCCACCAGCCCAGCGCCGGCACCATCACCTTCGGCGGCAAGGAGGTCACGCTGCCCGATCCGGGCGCGGCGCTCGATCTGGGCATCGCCACGGTGTTCCAGGATCTCGCCCTATGCGAAAACCTGGACGTCGTCGCCAACATCTATCTCGGCCGCGAACTGAATCCGCTGCGCCTCGACGAGGTCGCGATGGAGGTGAAGGCCTGGACGCTTCTGAACGAACTGTCGGCGCGCATTCCCAGCGTGCGCGACGTGGTCGCCTCGCTGTCGGGCGGGCAGCGCCAGACCGTGGCGATCGCGCGCTCGCTGCTGCTGGATCCGAAGCTGATCATGCTCGACGAACCGACGGCGGCGCTGGGCGTGGCCCAGACCGCCGAGGTGCTGAACCTGATCGAGCGTGTGCGCGACCGTGGTCACGCCGTCATCATGATCAGCCACAACATGGAGGACGTGCGCGCCGTGGCGGACCGGATCGTGGTGCTGCGGCTTGGCCGCAACAACGGCGTGTTCTATCCCGACTCGTCGAATGAAGAACTGGTGGCCGCGATCACCGGCGCGACCGAAAACGCCGTGTCGCGCCGCGCCGGCCGGCGCCAGGCCGAACAGGGCGCGTGGACAAAGGAATGATCATGAGCAAGGAAATGCAAGGCGCTGCGCAGCCTGAACCGCAACGCGAGCCCCAGCCGTCCGCGCTGCTCGATCGCAGCGATATCCGCGTGAAGCACGCCACCGGGATCGGCGGCACCATTGCCGAATTCGTCGAACGGGTGCGTTCGGGCGATCTGGGATCGTTGCCGGTCGTGGCGGGCCTGATCATCATCTGGACCGTGTTCACCAGCCTGAACCCGGTGTTCCTCTCGGCCGACAACCTGGTGAATCTGCTGTTCGACTGCTCGACGGTCGGCGTGATCTCGCTCGGCATCGTCTGTGTGCTGATGGTGGGACAGATCGATCTCTCGGTGGGTTCGATGAGCGGCTTCGCTTCGGCGCTCGTCGGCATGCTGTGGGTCAATCACGGCTGGCCTGTGCTGCTGGCCATCGTCGCGGCGATTGCCGTCGGCGCGCTGGTCGGCGCGGTGTATGCGCTGCTGCTCAACCGGCTCGGCATGCCGAGCTTCGTCGCGACACTGGCCGGGCTGCTCGCGATCCTCGGCATGCAACTGTATGTGCTCGGCGCCACCGGATCGATCAATCTGCCCTACGGCTCGGCGATCGTGAACCTCGGGCAACTCATCATCATCCCCCCCGTGGTTTCGTATCTCCTTGCGCTGGCGCCAGGCGCGGTCATGCTGGCGCTCGGGCTGCGCACGCGCGAGCGGCGCCGCGCGTTCCATCTCTCCGCGCCCTCGGTAGGCAGCCTGCTCGCACGCGCCCTCGCCATCACGGTCCTTCTGGAAGCCGTGGTGGCCTACCTCAACCAGGGACGAGGCGTCCCGCTGATGTTCGGCGTCTTCCTCGGACTCTCGGTCGCAATGGACTATGCGCTCAAGAGAACCCGTTGGGGCCGCTCGATGCACGCGGTCGGCGGCAATCACGAGGCCGCGCGGCGGGCGGGCATCAAGGTCGGCGCGATCTATACCAGTGCGTTCGTGCTGTGCGCCAGTCTGGCCGCGCTCGGCGGCGTGCTGACCGCGGCGCGGCTCGCCTCGGCCAGCCAGCAGGCCGGCAGTGGCGACGTGAACCTGAACGCCATCGCGGCGGCGGTGATCGGCGGCACGAGCCTGTTCGGCGGACGCGGCAGCGCGTATTCGGCGGTGCTGGGCATCATCGTGATCCAGTCGATCGCCAGCGGGCTGACGCTACTGAACCTGTCGTCGTCCCTGCGCTTCATGATCACCGGCGCGGTGCTGGCGATCGCGGTGATCGTCGACTCGCTCGCCCGGCAGTCGCGCGTCTCGCACGGCCGCGCGTAATTACAGCACTCCAGGAGAACAGTGAATGACTGAATCCATCAAGGGAAAGGTTGCCGCCATCACGGGCGCGGCATCGGGCATCGGCCTCGAATGCGCGCGCACACTGATCGCGGAAGGCGCGAAGGTCGTGCTGATCGACCGTGCAAAGGACAAGCTCGAGCAACTCTGCGCGGAACTGGGACCGAACGCGCTGCCGCTGGTGGTGGATCTGCTGCAGCCGCAGGAGGTTGCCGCGCTGCTGCCGCCAATCCTCGCACTCGCCGGCGGCCTCGACATCTTCCATGCGAATGCCGGCGCGTACGTCGGCGGCGACGTGCTGGACGGCAATCCGGACGAGTGGGATCGCGTGCTGAACCTGAACGTGAATGCCGCGTTCCGATCGGTCCACGCCGTGCTGCCGCACATGGTCGCGCAGAAATCGGGCGACATTATCTTTACCAGCTCCATCGCCGGAATCGTGCCGGTGGTGTGGGAGCCGATCTATACGGCGTCCAAGTTCGCGGTGCAGGCCTTCGTCCACACGACGCGGCGCCAACTCGCCAAACACGGCGTGCGAGTCGGCGCGGTCGCTCCCGGTCCCGTGGTGACGGCCCTGCTCGACGACTGGCCGAAAGCGAAGATGGATGAAGCACTCGCGTCGGGCAGCCTGATGCAGCCCAGCGAGGTCGCCGATGCAGTGCTCTTCATGCTGACGCGGCCGCGCAACGTGACTATTCGCGATCTCGTTATCCTTCCCAACAACGTCGATCTGTGAAACGCTCGACGTGCGCGGGTCCGGTGCGGCCCGCAGTCGATGCGCAGCACCATCCCTAACCAGACAGCGAACAGGCAGCAAGCTATGACTTCAGAACACCCGACCTCCGGCGCGGCAGACAGCGCGCGCGACGAGCGCTATGTGATCGGCGTGGACGTTGGCACCGGCAGCGCCCGGGCCGGCCTATTCGATCTTGCCGGCCGCATGGTGGCGTCGGCAAAGCGCGACATCACGCTGTTCCATGCGAGCGGTTCCATCGTCGAGCAGTCGAGCGGCGAAATCTGGAAGGCTGTCTGCGATTCCGTGAAAGACGCCCTGTCGCAGGCCGCGGTCTCGCCCGATCAGGTCGCCGGCATCGGCTTCGACGCCACCTGTTCGCTCGTCGTGCTGGGCGCGGGCGGCCAGCCGTTGCCGGTGGGTCCGTCGGAGCAGGCGGAGCGCGACATTATCGTCTGGATGGATCACCGCGCCGTGGCGCAGGCGGAGCGCATCAACGCGACGGGTCACGAGGTGCTGAACTATGTCGGCGGCAGGATCTCGCCGGAAATGGAGACGCCGAAGCTGCTATGGCTTCTCGAGAACAGGCCGGCCGTCTTCGCGGCGGCATGGCAGTTCTTCGATCTGACCGACTTCCTGACCTGGCGCGCAACCGGCGACCTGTCCCGATCGACCTGCACGGTCACCTGCAAGTGGACCTATCTCGCGCACGAGCGGCGCTGGGACGAGAGCTACTTTCGCAGCGTCGGCCTTGGCGTGCTGGCCGACGAAGCCTTCGCGCGCATAGGCCAAACGGTCGTCGATCCGGGTACGCCGCTCGGAAGTGGGCTGACCGCGGACGCCGCCGCGCAGCTCGGCCTGCGCACCGGCACGCCGGTCGCCACCGGCGTGATCGACGCCCATGCCGGCGGCATCGGCACGGTCGGCGCGGATGGCGATCCCGAGGCCTGCCTCGCCTACGTGTTCGGCACCTCGTCGTGCACGATGACCACGACGCGCAGTCCGGTCTTCGTGCCCGGGGTGTGGGGACCGTACTTTTCGGCGATGGTGCCGGATGCATGGCTCAACGAGGGTGGTCAATCGGTAGCGGGCGCGGCGATCGAACGGCTGCTCGCGATGCATCCCGCGGCCGCCGAGGCAAGGCGCCGCGCGGAACACGAAGGCCAGTCGTTGCCGGCAATGCTCGCCGCCCTCGCCGTGCAGGCGGCAGACAGTCTGTCGCAAGCGGCAGTGCTCGCCGACGGTCTGCATGTGGTCCCGGAGTTTCTGGGCAACCGTGCTCCGCTGGCCGACCCGCACGCCCGAGCCGTGATTGCGGGTCTCGGCATGGAAGACGACCTGGACAGTCTGGTCGCGCTCTACATTGCCGGCATTTGCAGCATCGGCTACGGGCTTCGCCAGATCATCGAGGCGCAGGCGAACGCCGGTGCGCCGATCGCGCGGGTGGTGATCAGCGGCGGCGCGGGACGGCTCGATCTCGTTCGGCAACTGCTCGCGGATGCGACGGGCAAGCCCGTGCTCGCCACCCAGGCGGAAGAGCCCGTGCTGCTGGGTGCCGCGATGCTGGGAGGCGTAGCGGGCGGCCAGTTCGGCGACGTGCGCTCGGCAATGGCCAGAATGTCGCAGATCAGCAAGACCTACCAACCGGGCGCCGGCAAGATCGCGGAGCTGCACGAGGCACGGTATCGCGCCTTCCTGAAGCTGCAAAGCGTGGCCAGAGAAATCCGCTAGACCTGTTCACGCCGGGGACGGCGCCGCGTTGGACGAGATGCCTTTACAATCCGCACTTCGATCCGCCAACCGTGATATGCGCCATGAAATATCTCCTTGCATCGACACTCGCGTTGGTCATCGCTGCCGCGAGCACGACGACGAACGCCCAGACATCCCCGGGCGGCGACGCGCCCAAACAGGAATGCGCCATTGGGTATGTCACCGGTATTGGTGGTGCGGCACAGAGTTTTCGCGAGTACCTTGCCACGCCGGACAGAGACAAATTTCGCTACCTCGCGGACAACCCGATCCAGTGCAAGGTCTCCGACGAGGGCCGCGCGTCGGGCTGTACCGGCATCACGAGCCTTCGGCATGAAGAGGTCAGCGTGTACGACGACATCGACAGCACGACGATGGCCGTGGTCGCGCGTGTCGAACTCGACCGGGGAACATACCCCGTGATTATCGTCGTGCAAAAGCGCGACGTGCAGTGCAAGGAGCAGTAGTCACGCGCTCGCCGCGCTGACCGGTAGCGATTCTTTTTGCCGGGCCGTTCGGCCTGTCAGTGTCAGTAAGGCGCCCCCTCGAATTTGTCGGCGAGAAAGTCGATGAACGACCGGACCTTGGACGATACCGTTTTCTTCCGCGGATAAACTGCCCAGATCGATGCCTCTTCGCGCGACGAACGGATCTCCCAGTCCGGCAGGATGTTCGTGAGACGGCCGTCGCCGAGCGGCTCGTACGCCAGCCAGTTGGGCAGCAACGCGATCCCTCTTCCGGCCAGCGCGACTGCAAGCAGCGCGTCGGTATCGTCGAGGGTGAGGCGGCCATTCACCGTCGCCTTCTGCCACTCCGCCGCCGTATCGTTGCGGGGCCTGACGTACCAGACATTTCCCACTGTTCGCGAGAACATCAGGCAGGCGTGATCCTTCAGCGCGCCGGGCGTGACCGGTACGCCGCATGCCTTGGCATACGCAGGCGCCGCGCACGCCACCTCGCGGTGCGGCGCAAGTCGCCGGGCCATCAGCGAAGAATCCTGCAACGCGCCTATGCGAATGCCGAGATCGATCTGTGACTCGATGAGATTGAGAATGTCGTCGGTGAAGATGGCCTCCACGTCGATATCGTGATACCGGTCCATGAATTCGCCGATGTGCGGTACAACGTGTTTCCGGCCGAACGAGACAGGCAGCGTGACACGCAAGACGCCCGAAGGGCTCTGATTGAGCGACGACGTCGCATCTCTCGCATCCTTCAACTGAGTCAGCACTTCCGAAACGCGGGCGTAGAAAACCTTGCCGCCTTCCGTGAGCGAGAGGCCGCGCGTCGACCGGTTAAGAAGCGCGATGCGCAGATCGGCCTCGAGTTCATTCAAGTGTCGCGACGCGGTCGACGTCTTGATGGACAGCTCCTGGGCTGCACGAGTGAGACTACCCAGTTCGGCTGCACGCACGAACGTCCGGACTGCTGCGAAGTAATCCATGTCGGAATCCAAGGTGGGCTGCGCCTGGGCGCGTCGGCCGGCACTCGCTGTCTATGCCGGGTAGCTTACGATATCAGTTGCAATACCGGCAGCGTGCGTGATTCGAATGCGCATGCCGGAGAAGATGGCCGACAAGCAGCGCCTAGCCAATCCCGTCTGATCGGACAGCATGCACAACGTGCCGTGTCCTTTGCATTCGATTCACTCAAACGATGAGCCCGTCATGCATTGAAAGTGCGGAACGGGCTCGCTGAACAACAGCAGGGAGAGACTTCTCTATTGCTAGACGACAACTTGCCTATTTGGCAAAGCGAATGTCCAGCGCCCGCAGATAGGTTTGCAAACCTGCGTCCTGAATCGGAATCAGGCGGGCGTCTTTGTCCGATTCATTGAAGTGGGCGTGCCAGTATCCCGGCGGCGTCACGAACGCAAGGCCCGGCGCCCAATCAACCCGCGTTGCGTCCGCAATATTGCCTTGCTCGTCCAGCTCCGTGCCGACGAGGCTATAGCATCCCTGCGGACAGTCGACAATGAAGTCCAGCGCAATCGATTGATGACGGTGCGGCTTCTGAACCGATTTACCGGGAAGCAAACCGAACATGGCCCACAGCACATGCGTCACCGTGCGGGTCTGCGGAAAATTGGCGTTGCCCAGCAGAACGGAAATGCGGCTGCGAAGAGCGGCATGGGTATCTCTCGCGACTTTTTGCAGTTCGGCCTCTGCACGTTCCGCGGGGTACAAGGTCGGGTCAAAGCGCGGAGAAACCGAATCGACGCCAAGGTAAGTCAACAATGGCGCATCGTTGACGTAGTACAACGCGACGTCTTCGAGCGCCGAGATCGTGGACTCGATACCGCCGGGCAACGAGAAGAACGCGCCTTGCGTAAATGGAATAGTGTGGCCGCCCTGCACCGCCGATCCCGTCCCGCGAATCACATAGAAAATCTGCGAGGTGGCCAGCGGGTCCAGTTCGATCCGCTCTCCCTTCAGAACCCGCACGAAGTTCGCGATCAATCCCGGTCCGGTTGCCGGCGTGTCGCAGCCCAGCTCCGCTGAAAGATCCAGCGCGACCACGCGAGTCGGACCGTCGGCGTACAACTCGGCGGGGAACGTCTTGAAAGGAACGCGTGGAATCAGCTTCGCGCCAATCGGGTTGGCGGCCTTGGTGTATTCGAAGTATTGCGCGCTTTCGGTGACATCCGTGTCATCTGCCAGAAGTGCTGCGTCAGTGCGATCAAGCATGTTGTTTCTCCTGAAATCAAAGGTTTGCCAGCTCCGCTGTGTTTGCAGCGAAGTCGTGAAGTGAATTTACGTTCTGGCAAAACGCGCCGGTAGTACCGTCGGCGCAAATGAGTTTTCAGGTTTGGGGGCAAGGCAACCGGCCGCAGTTGTGGTTCCGTGACGAGGCGAGATTCGCTTGCAGGGATGCGCGCAAGTCACTGCGGGCTCAATGACCATGCTTTTTTAGCGCTCGCCGTGCGAACCATCTTCGCCAAGAGCCTTTAGCCGCCGGTACAGCGTGCGCTCGCTCATGCCGAGTTGTGCGGCGAGCTCCTTGCGCCGCCCCGCAAAATCCGCGGCCACATGAGCCAGTTCGGCGTCCGTGAGTTTCATGCGACCGAAATGGTGCAGCGGCGCAGCCGCTGGACTCGCCGACGACGCGCCGCCCCTGACCATATCCGGCAGATGTTCCGGGCGGATCACACCGTCGTCCGCCAGCAGGCTCGCGCGTTCGAGCACGTTGCGTAGCTCGCGGATGTTGCCCGGCCAGCTATAGGCGCACAGCCGGGCGAGCGCATCCGGCGCGACCGAGGTCTTGCGCAACGCCGCGCTGCGCCCGGAGGCGATGCGCTGCAGGGTCGAGTCCACCAGTAGCGGAATGTCGTCGGCACGGTCGCGCAGCGCCGGCAGGCGGATCGGGAACGCGCTGATCCGGAAATACAGGTCCGAGCGGAACTGTCCGGTCGCCAGCATCTGCTCGAGTGGCTTGTGAGTCGCGGCGACGAGCCGGAAGTCCGCGCGCTGCGTCTCGACGCTGCCGACGCGGCGGAACGCGCCCGTCTCGATGAGACGCAGCAGCTTGACCTGCATCGACAACGGCACGTCGCCTATTTCGTCGAGAAACAGCGTCCCGCCCTGCGCCGTTTCGACGAGTCCGGGCTTGCGGGTCGAGGCGCCCGTGAACGAGCCTTTCTCGTAGCCGAACAGTTCGCTCTCGAACAGCGTCTCCGTGATGCCGGAGCAATCGACCACGACGAACGGCCGTTGTGCCCGATCGCTTGCCTCGTGCAGCGCATGGGCGAACAGTTCCTTGCCGGTGCCGGACTCGCCGAGCAGCAGCACGGGCAACATCGACGGCGCGACGCGCTGCAATGCCGAGATCGCCTCGTTGAATGCGGGTGCGCGTCCGACCAGCCCGTCCACGCTTGGCCGCGCGGAGGCGCCTCGCACGGTGGAGAGCCGCTCGACATACGCGACGATCTCGAACCGGGTGTCGAAGATCGGCCGCAATTCCACGTCCACGTGTTCGGGGCCGCGCGGCGTGTGATGGATGTGCAGCACGCGATCCGCGCTGCGGGTATCGGACGCGCGCTTCATCGGACAATGCTCGCCGGCCTGATCGCACGGAACCTCGTAGTGGTGCGATACCTGATAGCAGCGGCGCCCCACGTGCGGCTGCCCCGCCACGCCGAACTGCCGCTGGTATGCGGTGTTGGCCGCAAGAATGCGGTAGTGCGGATCAAGCACGATCGATGGCTGCGGGTCGTATTCCAGATAGGACACGAGCGCGGCAATCTCGGGCGCGCCGGGCAGCGCAGGCGTCGAATCAGGCGCGGCGGTTGGAGGGGATGCGGACTCGGGCAGGGTCATGTCGCGGACCGGTCATATGTGTCGGAGAACAGGCACTATACGCGCCGACTGCCATTTCTGCCACGACTGCCATATGACAGTTCGTGGCAGTCGCACGTCGCACGTCCTTATATGCCCAAGCCGTTTCATAGCCCGCGTGCAAAGCATAAAAATCGATGTAGATCATGGATCTACAATCGCGGCGCGACGCGATGACCCGACTGGCACGGAACTTGACTCATGTCGCTCCCGAACGCTGCTGGACGTCCGTCCGGCAAAGAGGAACGACTGCAATGACCGCCAGCACATTTATCGTCGAAGGGTTCTTCGATCCGGCCACGTGGACCATCAGCTATCTGCTGCTGGATCCGCACACACGGCAATGCGCGCTGATCGACAGCGTGCTCGATTACGACCCGAAATCAGGGCGGACGCGAACCGCGTCGGCCGACCGGCTCGCCGCACGCGTCGAAGCGCTGGGCGCGAGCGTGCAATGGTTGCTGGAGACGCACGTGCACGCGGACCATCTGTCCGCCGCGCCGTATCTCAAGGAGCGGCTAGGCGGGCGAATCGCAATCGGCGAGCAGGTGACACGCGTCCAGCAGGTGTTCGGCACGCTCTTCAACGCCGGTTGTGGATTCGCCACCGACGGCTCGCAGTTCGATCATCTGTTCGCCGACGGCGAAACCTTCAGCCTGGGCCAACTGCAAGTGCGTGTGATGCACACGCCCGGCCACACGCCCGCGTGCGTGACCTACGTCGTGAGCGACGGCGACGATCACGCGGCGTTCGTCGGCGACACGCTCTTCATGCCCGACTACGGTACGGCCCGCTGCGATTTTCCGGGTGGCGACGCAGCCACGCTGTACCGCTCGATCAACCGCGTTCTCAGTCTGCCCCCCCAGACCCGCCTTTACATGTGCCACGACTATCAGCCGGGCGGCCGTCCGGTGCAATACGAGAGCTCCGTGGCGGACGAACGCGAGCACAACATTCACGTACGCGCAGGGACGCCCGAGCAGGCCTTTGTGGAAATGCGCAAGGCCCGCGATGCGACGCTCGACATGCCGGTCCTGATCCTGCCCTCCGTGCAGGTGAACATGCGCGCCGGCCATCTGCCCGAGCCCGAAAGCAACGGCGTTTCGTACATCAAGATTCCGGTGAATGCGCTTTAACGCAAGCGTTGACCATCGGCAGACCAGTTAGGAGAGGCAATGGAAATCAACAAGCTGACGGACGCGCTGAGCGTATCCCCGCAGATTCGGGTCGCCGACCTGCCCGCGTTGCGCGCGGCGGGCTTTCGCACCGTGATATGCAACCGTCCGGACGGCGAAGGCCCGGATCAGCCGACCTTCGCCGAAATCGCCGAGGCCGCGCGCGACGAAGGTATCGAGGCACGCTATCTGCCGGTCAAGTCGGGGATGGTGAGCGACAGCGACGCAGCGCTGTTCGGCGAACATCTGCGAAGTCTGCCGGGACCGGTGCTCGCGTATTGCCGCAGCGGCATGCGCTCGGCGACGCTGTGGGCACTCTCCTGCTCCTCCGGCAAGGCGTTCACCGAGATCGTCGGCGCCGGCAAAGCGGCCGGCTACGATCTGACCGGACTCGCCGGACGGATCGCGTCGCCCCTCGTGGTCTCACAGGAGCGGCACGATATCGTGATCGTGGGAGCCGGCGCCGCGGGTATCGCGACGGCGTCGAGCCTGCTCGCCCGCGCGCCCGGTCTGGATATCGCCGTGATCGACCCCGCCGAGACGCACTACTACCAGCCGGGCTGGACGATGGTCGGCGCGGGCGTGTTCCGGCCCGAGACGACGGCGCGCTCCATGCACGATGTGCTGCCGGGCAAGGTCCACTGGATCAAGGCCGCCGTGGCGGCGTTCGAGCCGGAAAACAACGCGGTGGTGCTTGAGGGCTGCCGCGTCGTCAGGTATAGCCAGCTGATCGTCTGCGCGGGACTCAAGCTCAACTGGAACGCGATCGAAGGATTGCCGCAGACACTCGGCCGCAATGGCGTGACCTCGAACTACCGCTACGACCTCGCCCCGTACACGTGGCGTCTGGTGCAGGAGCTGAAGGGCGGCCGCGCGCTCTTCACGCAGCCGCCGATGCCGATCAAATGCGCCGGGGCGCCGCAAAAGGCAATGTACCTGTCCTCCGATCACTGGCAGCGCAGCGGGCGGCTCGACGGCATCGACGTCGAGTTCTACAACGCGGGCGCGGTGCTGTTCGGCGTGGCCGACTACGTGCCGGCACTGATGAAGTACGTGGAGAGCTACGGCATCAAGCTGAATTTCGGATTCAACCTGAGCGCGATCGACGGCCGCGCGAAGCGCGCGACCTTCACGCGCACGGTTGCGGGCGGCCCTGCCGAAAGCTTCGAGACCGAATTCGACATGATTCACGTCGTGCCGCCTCAGACGGCGCCGGACTTTATCAGCGCCAGTCCGCTTGCCGACGCGGCGGGCTGGGTCGACGTGGACCAGATGACCCTGCGGCACAAGCGCTTTGACAACGTCTACGGGCTCGGCGACGTGACGAACACTCCGAACGCCAAAACAGCCGCCGCCGCCCGCAAGCAGGCGCCCGTCGTCGCGCACAACGTGCTCGTGGCGCTCGGCGGCATGTCGGGCGTTGCAACGTACGACGGATACGGTTCGTGCCCGCTCACGGTCGAGCGCGGCAAGATCGTGCTCGCCGAGTTTCTCTACGGCGGCAAGGTCGCACCGACGTTCCCCGCCTGGCTGATCGACGGCAAGCGTCCGTCGAGGCTCGCCTGGCTGCTGAAGGAGCGCATCCTGCCCCCGCTCTATTGGCGCGGCATGCTCAAAGGCAAGGAATGGCTGGCACATCCCCGGCTTGCCGAATGAACGGCGGATTGTCGTCAACCCTTCAAGGCTATCGATGCTGATCTCACTTCTTCTCGGCGCCATCGTGGGCGCGTTGCTCGGTCTGACGGGCGCCGGCGGCGGCATTCTGGCGGTGCCGGCGCTGGTGTTCGGAATGGGCTGGCCGATCCAGCAGGCGACGCCGGTCGCGCTCGTCGCCGTATCGAGCAGCGCGGCGGTCGGCGCGCTCGAAGCGTTCCGCAAGCGCCTTGTCCGTTATCGTGCCGCGCTGTTCATGGCGGCCGCCGGCATTCCGGCGACAGCGCTCGGTGCCCGCCTCGCACGCGCGTTGCCGCAGCGTTTGCTGCTTGCGCTCTTTGCCGGCGTGATGCTGTTCGTCGCGGTTCGGCTGCTGCGTCAGACGCTGCGGACCGGCGCGGCACCGCCGCCCGAATCGGCGCTGTGCGTGGCGCGTCTCAACCCAGCGACCGGCCGGCTCGCCTGGTCGTGGGCGACGGGCGCGGCGCTCGCGGCGACAGGCGCCGTGACCGGCCTGATGACCGGCCTGCTCGGCGTCGGCGGAGGATTCATCATCGTGCCGATGATGCGCAAGCTCACCAACGTGCCCATGCACGGCGTCGTGGCCACCTCGCTGATGGTGATCACGCTGGTGGGCGGCGGCGGTGTGATCGCCACGATGTATCACGGCGCGTCGCTGCCGCTGGAGGTGGTGCTGTGGTTCAGCCTCGCCACTGCCGCCGGAATGCTGGGAGGACGCCTCGCGTCACACCGTCTCCCGGGACACCAGGTTCAGCTCGGGTTCGCGACGATCCTGATATGCGTTGCGCTGGGGCTGATGGCGAAGGCCGCGATCGCCTGACTCCACGCCGGCGCTTTCGCCTGGGATTGCCGGCGACTCCTGCGTCGGCGTCCGCAATCGGCCGCCACCCGTACCGGACATCATCTTAAAAACCGTACAGGTACTGTACCGGACACGATCGCTAGAATGCTCCAATATCTCTCGACCGACAGCGGAGCTTCTCATGTCTTATCTCAGTCTCAGCGCGCTGCCTGCCGGCATCCTGTTCGCGCTCGTCACCACCATCACGCCCGGTCCGAACAACACAATGTTGCTGGCCTCCGGGGTCAACTTCGGATTTCGCCGCACGCTGCCGCATCTGTCCGGCATCAGCGCCGGTGTCGTGCTGTTGATGCTGTCGGTCGGCATCGGTCTGGGCGAAGCCTTCGTCCATTTTCCCGTGCTGTACACCGTGCTCGAGATCGCGAGCGTCGCGTATCTGCTCTATCTCGCGTGGAAGATCGGCACGTCGGGTGAGTTGAAGGTGAAGAAAGGCGAGCGCCGGCCCATGAAGTTCTACGAAGCGATTGCCTTCCAGTGGGTCAATCCGAAAGCATGGATGATGGTGCTGACCGCCGCCACCACGATCCACCTCAGCGAGAGCTACAGCGTGAACGCCGTCGTCATGGCGGTGATCTTCTACGTGATCGGCTTTCCGTGCATCTGCCTGTGGGCAGGTTTCGGCACGGCCATGCGGCAGGTGTTGTCGGACCCGAAACGCCTGCGCATCTTCAATGTAGCGATGGCGCTGCTGCTGGTACTGTCGCTGTATCCGATCGCGCTGAAGCTGGTCGGCCAGGGCGCTTGAACCCGCTTGAGCCTGCTTGAGCGCGGTTGCCGCGGCTCCTTTATAACGCGCCCTGCCCGACTCGCTCGATGAAGCGCCACAACGCGTCGTCGGTCGAGTATGGCGCGTTGAAGCGGAACCAGGCGCTCGGAGCGTCGTCGGGACGAAAGTAGGAGCCCGGCGCGAGCCAGATACCGTGGGTAAGCGCGGCCGTCGCCACTTCGCCGGCCCGCTCCGCTTCGATTGGCAAACGCGCCCACAGGAATAACCCGGCGCGCGGCCGGTGGAACACTTCGAGACCGAGCGAATCGAGCCGCTCTTCAACGGTTGCGTGGGCGAGCTTGAGACGCTCGTTGACGGCTTCCACGTGACGCGCGTAGCGCCCCTCCAGCAACACCTTGTCGGCGATCCGCTCGATCGCCTCCGACGACGTCAAACCCACCGCCATCTTCGTGCGCGCCAGTTCGCGCAGCACGGCGCGCTCGGCGACCACGTAGCCGCAGCGCAATCCCGGCGTCACCGTCTTCGAAAAGCCGCCGACATAGAGCACGCGCTGCAAGCCTTCCATTGCCGCGAAAAGCGGCGCGCCGGACGGCGCGAGTTCACGGCTCACATCGTCTTCGATCACCCACATGCGCTGACGCTCGGCAATCTGCAGCAAGCGGAACGCCGCCGACATGCCGAAGGTCGCGCCGGTCGGATTCTGCAGCGTCGTGTTGACGAAGATCGCTTTGGGCTTGTGCTCGGCGACCAGCGCTTCGAGCACGTCGGTATCGACGCCCGCCGGCGTGCGCGGCACGCCATGCACCACGAGGCCCGCCAGCTTGAGAATCTGCAGCAGATTGCAATAGCCGGGATCTTCGACGATCACCGCGTCGCCCGCGCGCAGCAGGGTACGCACGATCAGATCCAGCGCCTGGGTCGCGCCTTGCGTGAGCAGCACGTTGGAGACATCCACCGGCAGGCCGCGCCGGTCGAGTTGCTCGGCGATCCGTTCGCGCAACGGCGCAAATCCGTACGGATGCCCGTAATCGCCGAGGCGCGCCGCCGGCACCCGGCTCACCGCCCGCAGCGCGTGCTGCAAGCCGGTCTCGTTGATCCACTCGTTCGGCAGCCAGCCGCCGCCCGCCTTGATCGGCACCGAATGGTCGGCGAACACGTCGGACAGCAGCCAGGTCGCGGTGAGGCTCGGCGGCTGCCAGTCGGTCGCGGCGACGCGCGCGGACTGCGAACGCGCCGCCACGCGATAGCCGGAACCACGCCGCGCGACCACCAGTCCCATAGAAACGAGCCGGTTGTACGCCTCCGTGACCGTGAAGGTGCTCAGGTCGTGGCTTTGCGCCAGTTGCCGCACCGACGGCAAGAGCGCGCCCGCGCGCAGCGATTGCGCCTCGATGGCGCGCGTGAAGCCTTGCACCACCTGCTCGACGAGCGTGGGAGCGGCGCGCCGGTCGCGCTCGAGTTCTAGTTCGATCATGGTCAGGATGAAGAGCGGGCCGCGGCGGGCGGCCGAACGTATGAATGCGATGTCCAACCTCGGGGGCCGGCACGCATCGACACAGTTAGTGCAGATCCACCAACACAGTTAGCGCCACACTGCGTCAACTGTTTATGCCGCCATTAAACCGCGAACGCTACAGTTTTGCTATGCCCTTTGCTATGCCCCAAAGGAAGTCCCCTTGGGGAACCCACTTCGAGGAAATACACATGACTTCGCGCCCCGTCATCGACGATCTGTCGTCTTTCTGGATGCCCTTTACCGCCAACCGCCAGTTCAAGGCCGCGCCGCGCCTGCTGGAATCGGCCAAGGGCATGTACTACCGCACCACGGACGGGCGTGAAGTGCTCGACGGTTGCGCGGGTCTGTGGTGCGTGAACGCCGGCCACGGCCGCGAGGAAATCATCGCCGCAATTACCCAGCAGCTCTCCACGCTCGACTTCGCGCCGACCTTCCAGATGGGCCACCCGCTCGCCTTCGAAGCCGCCACGAAAGTCGCCGAACTGATGCCGGAAGGCCTCGACCGCATCTTCTTCACGAACTCGGGTTCGGAATCGGTCGACACCGCCCTGAAAATCGCCCTGGCATATCACCGTTCGCGCGGCGAAGGCCAGCGTACCCGCCTGATCGGCCGCGAGCGCGGCTATCACGGCGTGGGCTTCGGCGGCATCTCGGTCGGCGGCATCGCCACCAACCGCAAGACCTTCTCGGGCGCGCTGCTGCCGGCGGTCGATCATCTGCCGCACACGCATAACCTCGAACAGAATGCGTTTTCGAAAGGCCAGCCGGCTTGGGGTGCGCATCTGGCCGAGGAGCTCGAGCGTATTGTCACGCTGCACGATGCATCGACCATCGCCGCGGTGATCGTCGAACCCGTGGCCGGCTCGACGGGCGTGCTGATTCCCCCGCAAGGCTATCTGCAAAAGCTGCGCGAGATTTGCACGAAGCACGGCATCCTGCTGATTTTCGACGAAGTGATTACCGGTTTCGGCCGCGTCGGCAGGGCCACGGCGAGCGAATACTTCGGCGTGACGCCGGATCTGATCACGATGGCGAAGGCCATCAACAATGCCGCGATCCCGATGGGCGCGGTGGCCGCAAGCCGCACGATCCACGACACGATCGTGAACAGCGGCGCACAAGGCGCAATCGAACTGTTCCACGGCTACACGTATTCGGCTCACCCGGCTGCAACGGCAGCCGCGATTGCCACCCTCGACCTGTATCGCCGCGAGGGTCTGTTCGAACGCGCCGCGACGCTCGCACCGACGTTCGAAGCCGCGGCTCACTCGCTGCGCGGCGCGAAGCACGTGAAGGACGTGCGCAACATCGGCCTGATCGCCGGCGTGGAACTCGAATCGCGCGACGGCGCGCCGGGCGCGCGCGCGTACGAAGCGTTCGTCAAATGCTTCGAAGCGGGCGTGCTGGTGCGCTTCACGGGCGACATCCTCGCGTTCTCGCCGCCGCTCATCATCAACGAAGAGCAGATCGCGCACATCTTCAAGACCGTGGGCGACGTGCTGGCTACGGTGCAGTAAGCCGCAGCCGAAGCGCGACAAAGAAGGCGGCGCATGTTGCATGCGCCGCCTTCTTTTGCCAGATGCGCTTCTTTCAAACGCGTGCCGCGATCAATGATGCGCGCGCGAAGCCCGTGTTTGAGCCGCCTTCCTGGCCGCCGCCGAACGGCCTGCAGCACCCTTCGTCGCGGCGGCCTTCCTCGCCGCTGCGGAACGGCTGGCCGCCGGACGTTTGGCCGCGGCCGTCTTCGTCTGCTTTGACAACGCCGTGCGCGATGCGCCTGCGCTTCCCTCACGCTTCAATGCATTGGTCGCGGCGCGCGAGCGTTTCGCGGTCGACTCCGTGCTCTTCTTCGTCGTGCTCTTGCGCTGACCCGCGGCGTTATCCGTGGCGGCTTTCTTGCGTGTGAATTCGCTTGCCGCGCCCTTCTTCGGCGACTTCACGGCGACGCCCGCGCGGCGTGCTTCCGAAAGGCCAATCGCAATCGCCTGCTTGGCCGACCTGACGCCGTGCTTGCCGGCACGCACCTTGTCGACCTGTTCCTTGACGAATTCGCCGGCCTGGGTGCTCGATGACTTGCCGGCGCGCTTGTCGGCGTGGGCACGCTTGAGGGTTTTCTGTTCGGGCATGACAGTTCTCCAGTTGGTTGTGGCCTATGTCATGCAGCAACGGGTGTGCCTCGGCGCGTTGCGCGGGCGAATCTTCCGGAGAACGCCATCATGCGGGGATAGTCGCGGCGTTTCGCCCAGCGCACGGAATTGCGAAATCACGCGTGAACGCCGGCAAAAGTTCGAGCAATGCGCCGAATCGCCGCGAAAGCTCAAGAAACCGACGGCCAGGACTCGCGCCGGGCATCTGGACAGCGTATGGTGCTGGTAAGGGTTGGCGCGTGGTCCGGCCCGACGGGAGACGTCCATGAAGATACCTACCGTTCGCGCAGGCGCGCACATTGAAGGTGTGCACTGGATTGCCGAATACGCCGAAGACGTCCATGAAATTCGCGTCTTTCGCGAAGGCCAGGAAGTGGATGTGCACAACGCGCCCTCCACGCTGTTCGGCGACGAGGAGAACGCGGGCTCCAAAAGCACCGCGGATCATCGCGCGGTGGAGGCCGCCGTACTGGCTTATCTGAAACGATTCGTGATCGAGCACGACGCGGAGGAGTAGTTCTTCTTCGCCCCAAAGGCGATACGCCGGGCCGCTTTTCGACGGCGCAACTGTGTTCGTTTTTAAACACGCCTGCGGCGCCGGGCGCCGCAGGCGTCGAGACCTTACTCGGCAGGCCGCAGCTTCCTGACTTCGGCATCCGACGGCTGAACGCTCGCGCCATCGATATACCGGTACGACGTCATCACGCCCTTGCCGTCCTTCACCCCCGTCACGCCCACATACGCGCCCATGGTCGACTGATTGTCCTGCGCCCGATAGGTGATCGGCCCGAACGGCGTCTCCACGCCGAGACCCTTGAACGCGGCGGCGAGCTTATCCGGATCGACCGAACCGGCCTTTTTGATCCCGGCGGCAATCGACATCAACGCCGAATATCCCACCACCGAGCCGAGCCGCGGATAGTCGTGATACTTGGCCTGATAGGCATCGACAAATTTCTTGTTGGCCGGCGTATCGATCGAATACCACGGGTAGCCCGTGACGATCCAGCCGGTCGGCGCTTCAGCGCCCAACGGGTCGAGATAATCCGGCTCGCCCGTCAGCAGGGACACCACGCTGCGATCCTTGAAGAGCCCGCGCGTATTGCCCTCACGCACGAACTTGCCGAGGTCGGCGCCGAACAGCACGTTGAAAATCGCATCCGGCTTCGCGTCGGCAATCGCCTGCGTCACCGCGCCCGCATCGACATTGCCGAGCGGCGTGGCCTGTTCAGCGACGAACTGCACATCGGGCTGCGCCGCCGTCAGCAGTTTCTTGAAGGTCGCCACCGCCGATTGCCCGTACTCGTAGTTCGGATACACCAGCGCCCAGCGCTTCTTCTTCAGCTTGACCGCTTCCGGCACGAGCATCGCCACCTGCATATACGTGGAAGGACGCAGACGGTACGTGTATTTGTTGCCGTCGGCCCATACGATCTTGTCGGTCAACGGTTCAGCGGCGAGGAAGAAAATCTTCTTCTGCTTCGCGAAGTCGGCCAGTGCGAGGCCGGTGTTCGAGAGGAAGCCGCCGAACAGCAATTGCACCTGCTCGCGCGCAATCAGTTCCTGGGCGACGCGAATCGTGTCGCCAGGATTGCCGTTGTCATCGCGCGATACCACTTCGAGCGGTTTGCCGAGCACGCCGCCCGCGGCGTTCACCTGGTCGAGCGCGAGATTCCAGCCGTTCTTGTAAGGCCCGAGAAAGGCGGGCTGCGCCTTGTAGCTATTGATCTCGCCGATCTTGATGGTCTGCTGTGCGTTCGCGCTCAAAGCCGCGAGCGAGAGTACCGTCGGCACCATGAGGCGAGAAATCCATCCTGCGCGCGTGGTCATGCGTTTCTCCGTTAGCAAAAGAATTGCGGGAATGCGGGTTGTTGTTATCAGGCGTTCAAGCGGCTCGCGACTCATTCGGCCCGCGGCGTCGCGCGAATCCGGGCGACGCTCGCCGTGACGTCCTGCCATGCCGGCTTGCCGCCGGCAAACTGTTGACGCAGGTACGACACGAGTTCGGCGACCTGGGCGTCGTTGAAACTGTCGCGGTAAGCCGGCATCGTACCGAGTTCGGGCCGGGCAGGCGAGCCGATGCCATCGAGAATCACGCGAATCAGGTTATCGGGCGTCGCACTGTGCAGATTCGTGTTGAGCGCGAGCGATGGATGCGCGCCGAACAGTTGCGGTCCGCTGCCCGTGTGATGACAGGCGGCGCACGCGCCGTCGAAGAGCCGCGCGCCGAGGCCGGCAGGCATGCCCGTGATCGCGCTGGCCTCTTCGACCTGATGCGCCATTGCTGCCGGATTCGCGTTGGGTTCGAGCGGGTTGAGCGACGCGAGATACGTGGCCATCGCGCGAATATCGCTGTCGGGCAGCGCCGCCAGATCGCCGACCACCGGCGCCATCGGTCCCGCCGCGACGCCGTGCAGCGGCGCGTGACCGTGGCGCAGATAGCTGAACAGTTCGTCTTCGCTCCAGGGCACGGGCGCGGTCGAAAGCGTCGACAACGCGGGCGCTTCCCAGCCTTCCGCGATCCCGCCGCCCATGAACGCCGCACCGGTTTTCTCGGCGCCGAATGCGTTGCGCGGCGTGTGGCACGCGCTGCAATGGCCGAGCCCGTTCACCAGATACGCGCCGCGATTCCATTGCGCGCTTTGCGTCGCGCTGGCGGCAAAGGTCGTGCGTCCGAGAAAGAGTCCGTTCCATGCGGCCATCAGCGGACGCACGCTGAACGGATACGCCAGCTTCGTTTCCGGCGCACGCGAGCGGACCGGCGTTTGCGCCATCAGATACGCGTAGAGCGCTTTCAGATCGTCGTCGGAGGTGTTCTGGAACGACGTGTACGGGAACGCTGGATAGAGGCGGTGTCCATCGCGGCTGATGCCTTGCCGCATCGCCCGCATGAACGCTTCGAGCGACCAGTTGCCGATGCCGGTCTGGCCGTCCGGCGTGATATTGGTGCTGTACACCGTGCCGAAAGGCGTATCGAGCGGTTTGCCGCCGGCGTTCGGCACGCCGTTGTGCGCCGTATGGCACACCGCGCAATTGCCGAGCGACGCAAGCAGTTTGCCGCGCGCAACCAGGTCAGGCGCAAACGCGCTAGCAAGCGGCGGCGTGATCGGTGCGATAGCATGCGGCGCGAGCGACAATGCGCCGAGCCAACCGACCGCGCCTGCCGCGAACGTACCTAGAAAACCCAATCGCCAGCGCTTCTTCTTACGCGCCGCCTTGTCTTCGGCTTGCGCATCGGCAAGCGCGGCGCGAATCGTTTCCGGCGTGAAAGGCGGTCTGCGAAAACGCACGCCCGTGGCGTCGAAGAGCGCATTGGCAATCGCCGCCGCGCCGGGCAGCGACGCGGATTCGCCCGCGCCCATCGGCGGCTCGCCGTGGCGCGGCATCATCACCACGTCGATCACCGGCACTTCACGAAACGTCAGGATCGGATAGGCGCCCCACTCCTGGCTCGTCACCGCGTTCTCGCCGAACGTCACGCGCTCTTTCAGCGCGCGGCTGGTCGCCTGGATCACGTTGCCGTGTATCTGATGACGCACGCCGTCGGGATTCACCATCGTGCCGGTATCCTGGCCGACCACCACGCGCGTCACCGCGAGCTCGCCGCTCCTGCGATTGACTTCGACGTCGGCCACCCACGCGGACCACGCCGCGCCGAAGCCGGGAAATTTGCTGTGCACGTAGCGAGCGTAAGCGATGCCCCGTCCGCGCGCGATGTCGCCCGCTTCTTCTTTTGGTTCGGTATTGCGCGGCTGCCAGCCGGCCTTCTCCGCGACGGCCTTCACCAGTTCGATCGCGCGTGGATCGCGCAGATGCTTCAAACGAAACTCGAGCGGATCGACACCCGCCTCCACCGCCAGTTCGTCGATGAACGACTCGTGCGCGAACGTGTTCGGCAACGCAGACACACCGCGCAGCCACGACGCCCGCACGATCGGCGGCGTGTCGTCGCAGACGACGCGCATGGTGCGGTAGTCGTACGGCGGCACCGCCGTACGGTCGCCCATTTCGAACACTTGCGGCTGCGCGGGGATCGTGCCGGTCAGCAGCAGCCCTAACGTAGGCGCATCGTTCGACGGATAGCGCGTCGCAAAGTCGTAAGCGGCCAGTTCGCCTTCGGCAGTCAGCGCACCGCGCACGTCCATCAATTGCGCGGCGCCTTTCGGCTCCCACGCATGCTCGTCTTCGCGCGAAAGTTGCACGCGCACCGGACTGCCGGTGGCTCGCGAGAGCAGCGCGGCGTCGGCGGCGACGTCGTCCGCGCAATTGCGGCCGTAGCAGCCCGCCGCGTCCATCCGCACGATCTCGATGCGCGCTTCGTCCATGCTCATCAGCAACGCGAGATCGGCGCGCAGCGAATGCGGATTCTGCGTGCCCGACCAGACCTTCAACGCGCCCTCGCGATAGTCGGCCACCGCGCACGACGGTCCAATCGACGCATGCATCTGGAACGGCCACACGTAAGTGCGTTCCAGCGTGCGGGCGGACTCCTGCGCGAGCGCCGCATCGACATCGCCCTCGATCACCAGATCGCGGCGGCTGGCGGGATTCGCGCGCAAGGCCGCTTCCACTTCCTCGCTGGTTTCGAGCGACGGCAAACCTTCAACCGCTTTCCATTGCACGCGAAGCCGCTTCACGGCCTGCTGCGCGATTTCCTCGCGCTCCGCCACGATGCCGACGAAATCGCGAATCACCACGACCTTCACGATGCCGGGCAGATCGCTGACCGAATCGTCATCCACGCGCAGCAGAGTGTTGCTCATGAAGTCGCCCTGCGCGACGCCGGCGTACGGCGGCCGAACCACGCGGCCGTGCAACATGCCCGGCACGCGTACGTCATGCACGAAACTCAATTCGCCGGTGGCCTTCGCCGGAATGTCGATGCGCGGCGCGCTTCTGCCCACTATTCTGTACGTGTCCGGCGACTTCAGCGGCGCGTCGGTGGCGAGCTGCAATTCGACACGTTTTCCGCTGATCAGATCGCCGTAGCCGATGCCCTTCGCAGCAGTGTTGCCGTCGCGTGGGAAAACGATACCGTCACGCACGTCGAGTTGTTCGGCGCCAACGTTGAGCCGCGCCGCCGCTTCCGCCAGCAGAAATTGCCGCGCCTGCGCCGCCGCGTGCCGCAACGGCACGGCCGAAATCTGGATCGTCGCGCTGGCAATCGTCGGCCCCTGGTTCGGCGCTTCACGCGTATGACCGAGCACGATCGACACGCGCGTCAACGGCACATCCAGTTCCTCCGCGACGATCTGCGCGAGCGCCGTGCCGATACCCGTGCCGAGATCGACGTGGCCGTTGAACGCGACCACGCTGCCGTCGTCGCGCACCACGAGGAACATATCCGCTTCGGTCGGCACGAACGACGAACGCGACCCCGGCTGACCGATCGCCGGCTTCGCCGGTGCCTGCGGCGGCCGCGCGACGATCAGCACGCTCTGCGCGTCGTAGAGTTGCTGCCGCGACGGCGGCGCGGAGCGTCGATCGACGCTGAAATCCGGCCCGGTCATGCACGCGCTCCTTCATGCACGGCTGATTGCGCCGCCGTTTGCGCGGCAAGCAATTCAGCGGCGCGCTGCACCGCGCGCACGATCTCGACATGCGTGCCGCAACGGCACAGATTGCGCGACAACTCGCGCCGGATCGTCTCGACGCCCGGATGCGGATCGCGATCGAGCAGCGCCTTGGCCGTCATGATCATGCCGTTCAGACAATAGCCGCACTGCGCAGCCTGTTCTTCGATAAACGCCTGCTGCACCGGATGCAGCGCGGCGCGCGTGCCCAGACCTTCCAGCGTGGTGATCTCGCGGCCCACCGCGACCTTCGCCGTGGTGACGCAGGCGCGCGTGGGCATGCCGTCGAGCAGGACCGTGCATGCGCCGCATTCGCCGAGACCGCAGCCGAACTTCGGACCGTTCAGCGCGAGATCGTTGCGCAGCAGGTAGAGCAGCGGCGTGTCGGCGGCGGCGCTGACGAGATGCGTCGCGCCGTTCACGTTCAGCGTAAGAGGCGCGGGGCGGCTCATGTCAGTGCCGGCCTGACCGTGCGATGCGTGCTCACAGCACCACCGGCACTTCGGTGGCCGGTGGCGTGTTGCGGCTCCTCCGGCAGCGGATCAGGCCGTCGATCATCACCATGCCCACGCCCGGAATGTCGCCGAGCTGCACGCTTTCGAGCAGCGTATCGGCCGCCGTGTGCTGCGCGCGATCCATGAACACGAGGTCCGCGGGACGCCCCACTTCGATCAGCCCTTGCCGCAGATTGCGTTGCCGCGCGGTGTTGCCGGTTGCGAAGCAGAAGGCGATTTCTGCGGGCACGTCGGCGAGGCTCGAGATCAGCGCGATCATCCGCAAAATGCCGAGCGGCTGCACGCCGGAACCGGCGGGACTGTCCGTGCCGAGAATGATCCGGTGCGGACACTTCAATTCGATCGCATGACGCGCCGTCAGCAATGCGATCCGTTCGTTGCCGTTATGGACGATTTCCAGCGCGCGGCTCGATTGCTCGCACAGGTCGCACACATGCCGGTAAGACAGCGACGTATGGCCCCCGTTGATATGGCCGATCACGTCCGCGTCGGCGGCGAGCACCACGTCGCGGTCGATCAGGCCCGAGCCGGGAATCGACGGACCGCCCGTGTGAATCGTGCTCTGAATGCCGTACTTGCGCGCCCACGCGACCATCTGCGCGGCTTCCTCGCCGCCCTTCACGCTGCCGAGGCCGACTTCGCCGAGCAGTTTGACGCCTGCTTCCGAGAGCTCCTTGAAGTCCTCTTCGACCATGCCCTTCTCGATCACCGGCGCGCCCGCCATGACCTTGACGCCGCCGCCGACACCCGCGCCGCGCATGCCTTCGAACGAGCGTTGTGCGGTAATCGCGAGCGCCTTCACGCCGAGCACGTCTTTCGGACGGCCGGGCAAATGCACTTCGCCGGCGGAAATCATCGTGGTGACGCCGCCGTTCAGATTCGATTCGATCCAGCCCATCTGATTCTGGCGCGGCGTCCAGTCGCCGAACACGGGATGCACATGCGAGTCGATCAGGCCGGGCGCGACCGTGGTCCCTTTGCAATCCACCGTCGTACGCGCGCCTTCGAGATCGCAGTCCTTTTCCTTGCCGACCGCGACGATCACGCCGTCGTCGATCACCAGCGTGTCGGCGTCGAGAATCGGCCGGTCGATGTCGCCGGATAACAGCAGCCCGATGTTCGTTACCGCGACCTTGCCCGACAAGCCTGTCAACGTCTCTGCTGCCATCTGCTTCTCCTTTCGCAACGACTGCCCAGCGACGCAAGCGTGCAAGCTGCATTTCGCCGGCCGATGGAATCACACGCTCAGATAAGCGCGCCTCACTGTTTCGTTCTGTGCGAGTTCGCCGATCGTGCCGCTAAAGCGGATCTGCCCTTTTTCGAGCACATACGCGCGGTCGCTGACCAGCTCGGCGAAGTGCAGGTTCTGTTCGGACAACAGAATCGACAGCCCTTCGCGCTTGAGTTCGAGAATCATGTTCGCCATCTGTTCGACGATCACCGGCGCCACGCCTTCGGACGGTTCGTCGAGCAGCACCAGATACGGATTGCCCATCAGCGTGCGCGACACGGTGAGCATCTGCTGCTCGCCGCCGCTCATCTGGCCGCCCGGACGCTGCGGCATTTCGCCGAGATTGGGAAAGAGCCGGAACAGTTTTTCCGGCGTCCATTGCGGTGCGCCTTCGCGCGGCGGCTGACGGCCGGTGTCGAGGTTTTCCATCACGGTCAGATCGGCGAACACGCGACGATCCTCGGGCACGAAGCCCATGCCCATGCGCGCGATCCTGTACGGCGGCAACGCCGCGATGTTCTGCCCGCGAAAACTCACTTCGCCCTGGCGGCGCGGCAGCAGACCCATCACCGCTTTCATCGTGGTCGATTTGCCGGCGCCGTTGCGGCCCATCAGCGCGACGACTTCGCCGCGGCCGACTTCGAGGCCGACGTCGAACAGAATATGCGCGCGGCCATAGAACGCGTTGAGGCCGGAGACTTTCAGCATCGGCTCGCTCATTGCAGCGCTCCCTGGCCCTGATGGCCGCCCGCTGCCTCGTGCAGCGGCGCGTGCGGCTGGAAGGTCTTGCCGGTGCCGAAATAGACTTCCTGGACGCGCGGGTCGTTGCGGATCGTGTCGGCGTCGCCCTCGGCGATCAGCTTGCCGCGCGCGAGCACGATCATGCGATCGGCGTAGGCGAATACCACGTCCATGCTGTGCTCGGTGAAGAGCACGCCGATCTTGTGTTCGGTGACGAGACGCTTCGTCAACGCCATCAATTCATTACGCTCCTTCGGCGCCATGCCGGCGGTGGGTTCATCCATCAATAGCAGCCTGGGGCGGTTGGCAAGCGCAATCGCGAGTTCCACGCGCTTGACGTCGCCATAAGCGAGCACGCCGCACGCGCGGTTCGCGTCCGCGGCCATGCCGACCTGTTCGAGCAACGTGAAGGCTTCGTCGGCGTAGCGCGAGCGGGCGGCCTTCCATAGCCCGAAAGTCTTGCGTTCGCGCGAGACCAGGGCCATCTGCACGTTCTCGATCACGGTCATGGAATTGAAGGTTGCGGCGATCTGAAACGTGCGGCCCACGCCAAGCCGCCAGATTTCACGCGGACGCATGCCGACCAGTTCGTGACCGTCGAGGCGAATCGATCCGGATGAAGGCGGCAATTGACCGTTGACCATGTTGAAACAGGTAGATTTGCCCGCGCCGTTCGGCCCGAGCAAAGCCAGCAATTGACCGGCTTCGAGATCGAACGAGACGTTGTCGACCGCCTTGAGGCCGCCGAACGATTTGGAGAGACCGCTGACGCGCAGCAAGCTCATAGCCCCTCCTTGATTGCCGTGCGCCGGGAAGGCGAGACGGCACTCTTTTCCGGCGGGTCGAAAGTATCGTCGCCGAAACGCTCGCGAATGAAGCCGACGATCCCCTGCGGAAACGCGATCACCAGCAGCAGGATCGCGAAGCCCAGCAGCGCCTGCCAGTAGTCGGTCTGCCGTGCGACGGTGTCCTGCAGCCACGTGAACACGGCCGCGCCCACAATCGGCCCGGTGAGCGTCTGCAAGCCGCCGAGCAGCACCATCACGAGGCCGTCCACCGAACGGCTCACGCTGATCACCTCCGGCGAAATCGTGCCCTTGGAGAACGCATAGAGCGAGCCGGCGAGTCCGCAGAACAACGACGCGATCACGAACGCGGCCCATTGCACGCGCTTCACGTCGATACCGATCGCCTCGGCGCGCAGCACGGAGTCACGCGACGCGCGCATGGCATAACCCAGCGGCGAGAACAGCATCTTGCGCAACAGCCACACGCCGACCACGGCGCAGGCGAGCGTGAGATAGTAAAAGGCCACCGGTGAAGACAGCCAGTTCGACGGCCACAAACCGAGAATGCCGTTGCTGCCGCCCGTCACGTCGTCCCACTGGAACACCACCGACCAGACAATCTGTGCGAACGCGAGCGTGAGCATCGCGAGATAGACGCCGGAGAGGCGCACGCAGAACCAGCCGAACACCAGCGCGCCGGCCACGGCCAACAGCGGGCCGAGCAGCAAGGCGGCTTCCATCGGCAGATTTAGTACTTTGAGGAACAGCGCGGCGCCGTATGCGCCCAGTCCGAAGTACGCTGCGTGGCCGAACGAATGCATGCCGCCCGGTCCCATGATGAAATGCAGGCTCGTGGCGAACAGCACGGCGATCAGGATCTCTACCAGCAACACGGGCATGTACGGAAATGCATTGGCCGCGAGCGGCGCAAGCACGAGAACCAGCAACGCGATGGCCGCCAGCCACTTGAGCCGTTTGCCCGCCGGACGCAAAGGCGTTTCCGGCGCCGCCATGCCGCGCACCGCGGCGCTCGCGCGGCCGAGCAAACCCCAGGGACGCACCACCAGCACGACCGCCATCACGACGAATTCGGCCACCAGCGTAAAGCGGCTCAACGAAAGACCGACGCCGAAGATCGTCACATGGCCGATGCCGATGCACAGCGCCTTGATCTCCGCGATGATCAGCGCGGCAATGAACGCCCCCGGAATCGACCCCATGCCGCCGACCACCACGACGACGAACGCGTTGCCGATCGTCTCCAGATCCAGCGACAGATTCGCCGACATGCGCGGCCCTTGCAGCGCGCCGCCCAACCCGGCGAGAAACGCGCCGACGAAAAACACCCCGGTAAACAGCCACGCCTGATTGATACCGAGCGCGCCGAGCATCTCGCGGTCCTGCGTGGCGGCGCGCACCAGCGTGCCCCAGCGCGTGCGTGTCAACGCATACCAGAGCAGCAGCAACACGACGGGACCGATCACGATCAGAGCGATGTCGTAGGTAGGCAGCGGATGGCCGAGGAAATCGACCGCGCCCGCCAGATGCGGCGCACGCGGTCCGAACAGGTCTTCCGGACCCCACAGCCACAGCGCGGCGTCGCGAAAGATCAGCACCAGCGCAAACGTGGCGAGCAGATGAAACAGTTCGGGCGCCTGGTAGATGCGCCGCAGAACGATCATTTCGACCAGCGCGCCCAGCACCGCGACCACCAGCGCCGCGGCCAGCACGGAGAGCCAGAAGCCGCCCGCCGTGTGTCCGAAGCGGCTCGCCATGCTGTACGCGACGTAGATGCCGAACATGTAGAACGAGCCGTGCGCAAAGTTGACGATGCGTGTCACGCCGAAGATCAGCGACAGACCGGCGGCGACGAGAAACAGCGTCGACGCGTCGGCGAGCCCATTGACCAGCTGTACCAGCAAATTCGAAAACATCGCGACCCTCGGCAGCTTGCTGAACGGCGAGCGCGAGCAGTGGCGCATTCGACCCGACCAGCAGACGTTGCAGCGCGTGCGGCACCATGCGCGCACGCGTCAACGGCAGGACAGTAACAGCCCAATAACCGGATGCAAACTCAGCGCAGACCGTCTTCGCCTTTGATCTCGCTCACCTGCAGGCCGCCGATGCGCGGCAACGGCCGGCCTGACGCCGTCACCGCGACGGCCACGACGATCTCGTTCGCGCGCGGCGCGTCGGATACGCGCGCCTCGATCGCGTCGAAATGACTGCGCACGAAGGCGGCGTCCTTGTGGCCGAGCGGCACGTCGATCGCGGTGCCGAGCGTGCCCATCTTCTTCGCCGACGGCACCAGCGCCGCGCCCTTCTCGACCGCCACCCGCAGCGGCGCACCGAGCTTGGGATGCAGGAGCGCGGCGGCATGCTCCAGCTCGCCCGCCTCGCCGACAATCGCGGCCTTGCCATAGCTTTGCGCCTCGCCCGGCGCGATGCTCAGCGCTTCGACACACTTGTTGCCGAGCAATGCGCCCAACTCTTCACCCGCTTCGATCAGCGCGTCGAGTTTGGCTTCGTAGCGGCCCGCATAAGGATTCTCGATCACCGCGATCGCGACCGCGCGGCGCGCCGGCGGATTGACGGCCTGCCCCATTTCAATGCGTGTTTCATCCACTTGCACGACCAGCTTGCGAAGCTTGATTGCCATTTCGCTCTCCGAGTTTCGATACCTGTTCTGCGTTATTTCAGTGCGCCAATCGGGCGCCGCTCAGCGCAAACCGTCCTTGCCTACGATCGCCTCTTTCGCGAGGCCGCCGACGCGCGCATGCACGCGCTGCCCTGTGCTCATCGCGAGGATATACACCAGCTCGTCCGCGGCGGGCGCGCCGGGCACGCGCACTTCGATCGCGTCGAAATGGCTGCGCACGTAGCTCGCGTTGACGTGCGTGAGCGGCACGTCGAGCGCGGTGGACGGCGCGCCGACCTTCTTGGTGGACGGCACGATGGCATTGGTGGGCACACCGTTTTTCTCCAGCAACTCGCGCATCGCATAGCCGCCCGGCACGTGCCACAGCGCGCCATGCTCCAGTTCGCCGCGCGAGCCGATAATCGCGCCCTTGCCGTAACCTTCGATCGACGCATGCGGCACCGCCATCGCGGCCAGCAGCCGTTGCGCCATGTCGAGGCCGATCGGTTTGAGCGCTTCCATTCCGTGCTCGATTTTCGCTTCGTAGCGCCCGGCGAACGGGTTGGTCATCACCGCGGCAATTGCGCCGCGTCTGAGTGGCTGCGCAGGCGCAGGACCGAACTCGTGGAAGATGTCTTCGACGTGCGTCAGCACGCGGCGTATTTCGAACACGGAGCCTCCGTTTTTATCTGCGCGCGCTGCGTGAGCAACCCGCCTGTGTGATGAATGCCGGCGACGCGCACCCGCCCTTGCAGGAATAGCGCGGCGCCTTCGATCAAACCCTGGTCAAGCAAACGCTGTGCGGCTTCGACACCCCGCGCCAGCGCGAAATCGATCAGCGGCTGAGGTAAGGACGGCACGTCCACGGTGACGAGCCTGTCGCCGAGGTCGGTATCGTCTTTCAACGACGAAGCCGGACGCCGCAAAATGCCCGGGTGGTCCAGGTCGACCGCGTTCGCGATCATCGTCGCGGCGGCGTCCGCGGTGGCGGCGTTGCGCGCGAGCACGGTGACGCTATCGGCAATGCCGAGGCTGAAGCTGCGGCCGCGCCAGCCGCTCGTCGCAATGCCGCGAACGGCGAGGCCGGCGTCGAGCGTCAGGCTGGCGTCGAGCGCCTGATCGCGCGAGAGCCGCACCGGCGAGAACGATGCCAGATCGGCGAACACGCCAACGCGGTATTGCTGCCCTTCGGTCAAATAGAGTGCAATGTCGCCGCCGTTGTTGATGAAGGCACGCGAAATGCCTTCGCGCGCGAACGCCGTGATCAGTTCATCGGCGACGCTGCCCGCCACCGCGGCCATCGGCGTGATATGGCGCGTGCGGTGAGGATGACAGGCCGACCACATGCGGCGGGCAACCGGGCCTTGCAACTGCGTGTCGTCGCTCGACGCGACTTCGGCCGGCACCGGCTGCCGGAGCTGCTTCAACTCGCCGACCAGTTCCGGCAACACATCGACAAAGCGCGCCCAGCACGCCTCATACGCCGCCTGCAGCGCCGAAGCCGTGCCGTCCGCGCTGAGGATCAGATCGATCGGCCCATGCTGCCAATGCCAGCGGGTCGCGTCGAGTCGGGTGCGGGTGGGGTTCATCGTGTTCGTCAGCCGAGCATCGGTGGCATGGCAGGCGGCCACGGGTTGTCGGGATTGCGCGCCAGGGTGCGGCGCGCGAGCGGCGCGCCTTCCGTATGCTCCGGCCCGTTCGCCAACACGCTCGCCAGCGAACGCACTGCGTCGAGATGACCGCCGAGATCGCGATACGCGTCGTACGTCATGGTGAATTCGATCGGCGCAACGATCGCGGGCGTCGGCACCGTGCCGAACGAACGGTCCGGCATGCGCGACACATCCACCATCACCGTGATGCCGCCGCCCGGCCATACGTAAGCCGGCGCGCCGCCGCAGGTCACGTTGACCAGCTTCTGTTTGATCGCGCGCGTGAGCAGCACCGGGTTCTCCGTGGCGCCCGCTCGCAGGCTGCCGCCCGCGCCGCCTAGAAACAGCACGGTGGCAAGCGAGGGCTCGCAGTTCTCGCCGATCCGTTCGACCGTGCGGCGCACCGCCTCCGGCATCGCCGCGATGCGCGGCACGAGATCCTGATCGAGTTCGTACCACTGCGCGTGCTCGCCGGTGGTCGATACCATCAGCAGGCGCAAACCCGGTCTGGCGACGGCAGGATCGAAGCCTTCGACAATCGCGAGCGGATCCTGAATGTCGGTTCCGCCCCAACCGGTGCCGGGATTGGCCACCTGAAAATAGCGGCCCGGTGTCGACTTGCGTCCGCGAATCTTCAGACCTGAGCGCGCCATGCCGAGGCAGCGCCCGGCCTGATGTTCGGTGAGCACGCCGGTAATGTGATCGTCGACGACCACCACTTCGTCGGCGTGGCCGAACCATTGCTTAGCAAAGATGCCGATGGTGGCCGATCCGCAGCCCACACGCATGCGCTGCTCCTCCACGCCATCGACAATCGGCGCCGCGCCCGCGCGAATCACCAGACTCGCGCCGCCGTCTATGCTCAGCTCCACCGCCTCCTTGTTGCCGAGCGCGAGCATCATGTCGCACGTCACGCGGCCTTCTTTCTTGCTGCCGCCGGTCAGATGATGCACGCCGCCGAGGCTCAGCATCTGCGAGCCGTACTCGGCCGTCGTCACATGGCCCACGATCTCGCCATGGCAGCGCACGTTCGACTGCTCCGGCCCGAGGAAGCGGTCGGTATCGATCTTCACCTTGAAACTGCAGTAGCTGAAAATGCCTTCGGTGACGACCGTGATCATGTCGACGTCGTCGAGCTTCGAGGCGACGATAAAAGGCGCGGGCTTGTAGTCGGGATAGGTGGAGGATGCGCCGACGCCGGTCACGAACAATGCCTGTTCGGCCGCAGCGTCCTGTATTTCAGAAGATGCACCAAATTCTATCGTGGCGTTCTCGCTGCTGGCGTTCGCATCGGACGTCAAACGGTCGCGCGAGAGGAATACCACCGGATCGACACGAATCAGCCGTCCATCTGAATTGGCATAGCGATCGCACGCGCCGGTGCGCCCTTCGGAGATCTGACACAGCACCGGGCAGGCATTGCATTCAATCTTGTTCGACGCCATTCGCTCGCTGCGCGGCGCCGCCTTTTCGAGCACGGTCGGACCCGGCGTCGAGGCGGTTTCACCGTCGACGCTTTCCGCACCGAAATCGACCTTCGTATGTTCTGTCATGGTGGGGTTTCCATACGACGACATTACAATCGGTCCCGCTCCGGCTGACGAATAGCCCTTGTTTAAAGGCATTTTCGCGTGATCCGCCGATTTCCATGTAGCGGTCACTCACCGTTCGTGTAGTATCCGCTACACCAAACTGGTTAGAAATCTACTCGATCAATTTAGTCTGTGCAACGTATTTACCGGCGTGCGCACGATTGGTGCAACGCCACATCGCCGTGCGAATCACGCTTCAATCTACGCTGAAGTGAATGATCGCGCAGCGAGCGCCGCAGCAGGTCACGCGGGTTGTATGATGAAGGCGCGCCGTGCCTGACAGGGTGCGGCGCCTGCCGTTCAACCTGACGCCAACAAGAGATCCGAGACCGCCATGAGTCCCACCGCCGCCCGCAAGCCGGGCGCTACCGGCATCCGTGCGAAACAGGCGCAGGACACGCGCGCCAAGATTCTGAAAGCGGCCATCAAGGTCTTTGCGAAGCAAGGCTATGCGAGCGGCCGCGTGGAGAGTATTTCAAAGGCGGCGCGCTCGCACGACCGCATGATTTACTACTACTTCGGCAGCAAGGAACAGTTGTTCGTCGAAGTTCTGGAAACGATCTACACGCAGTTCAATGAGGCGGAAAGCAAACTCGATCTCGATCTGGCCGACCCTGTGCACGGGCTCGAACAGATGGTCGAATTCGTCTGGCAGTACTACCTCGATCATCCCGAGTTCGTCACGCTGCTTTCCAGCGAGAATCTGCACCAGGGCAAGCACGCGAAGAAATCCCTGAAGCTGAAGGAGATTTCGGGCTATGCGATTTCGGTGGTGCAAAAGTTATTGGATGCGGGTCAGGCGCAGCAGGTTTTTCGTGCGGATGTCAAAGCGCGCGATGTGTATTTGATGATCGCTTCGCTTGGGTATTTTTATAACGCCAATCAATATACGTTGGGCGCGTTTCTTGGCGAGCCGCTGATGGAAAAGACGGCGCTCGAGCATTGGCGCGAGGTTATCAAGGACACGGTGCTGCGCGCGGTGAGGGTGAATTTGTCGGGGGATGCTGTGGTGGCAGTGAGCGAGGCGAGCCAAAACAGCGAAGCGTAGCGCGGGCCATGCTGACACAGTGTCCGGCTCGCAATCCTGGGCGACGAGAGCGGTAGTGCTCCCGTCGTCTGCGCCAGTTGAAGAGCGCTTCAGCGTCAGATAGCGCTATACCTGAAAGTGGTCCCTCAGTACGCCGACAATCCGTCCAGACGCGTGGCCGTCGCCATAAGGTGACACGCCTCGCGCCATCCGCCTGTATTCGGCCGGGTCGTCGAGTAGCCGTTGTGTGTTCGAAACAATGTCCGCATAATCCGTACCCACGAGTTTGACGACCTCCTGCGCGACCGCCTCCGGGCGTTCCGTCTCGTGCCGCAGCACGAGTACCGGCTTGCCGAGCGCGGGCGCCTCCTCCTGCACGCCGCCGGAGTCGGTCAGAATCAGATAGGCCCGCTTCATCGCCGCCACGAACGGCAAATAGTCAAGCGGCTCGCAGAGGGTAATCCGGGGGTGTTTGTCGAGATGCGCGTAGGCCGCTTCACGCACGTTCGGATTCGGATGAACGGGATAGAGAACATGAACATCCTGATTGTTATCGGCGATCGTTTTGAGTGCTCTCAGGATGTTTTGAAAAGCCTCGCCGAAATTCTCGCGACGGTGCGAAGTCACCAGAATCAGCCGGCTATCTCCGTTGAAAGGCACCGCGCCGTCGCACCGCTCAGCCACGTCCAACAAGGCGTCGATGACCGTGTTCCCGGTGACGAACACGCTCGCCGCATCAATACCTTCCGCGAGCAGATTGCGTTTCGCGGTTTCCGTCGGCGCGAAATGCCAGCGCGCAAGTCGACTCGCCACCACGCGATTCATTTCCTCCGGAAACGGATTCGAAAGATCGCCTGTTCTGAGCCCGGCTTCGACATGTCCGACCGGCACGCGCCGGTAAAAGGACGCGAGCGCCGCCGTCAGCACAGTGGTCGTGTCGCCCTGCGCGAGTAGCACGTCGGGCTGTTCGGCGGCGAGCACCTCGTCGAGCCGGACCATGAGCCGCGAAGTCAGCATGGGCAAAGACTGATTGGGCTGCATGATGTCGAGATCGATATCGGCCTTAATCTCGAACAGCCGCAATACCTGATCGAGCATGCCGCGATGCTGCGCGGTTGCCAGCACGCGGCAGTCGGCCCACTCCTCGCGTTGCAACTGCTTGACGAGCGGCGCCATTTTCACTGCTTCAGGACGGGTTCCTACAGTAACGATGATCTTACGTTTTTTCACAGAGTCTTCCGGTATTAAACTTGAAGGGTGGTGTCTTGAAGTGGTCATGCCCGACCGATGAACCGGCAGATCGCCGACCTGAGCCGCCATGTCTTTGAGCGAAGCATCGTGTCCCTTTGGCTCGCGACGCCGTCCGCAATTGCCCGGACTTCGGTCAGGAGCCTTGCGCAATCTTCCCGTTCGGTCCGCAGCCGTTCAATGCAGGCGCGAAGCACCATGATTTCCGCTGACAGGGCGCCACATTCCTCCTTCAGTTCGGTTATGGTTTCCCCCCGCTCGGAGTAGGCCTGTGTCAGTTCGGCAATTGTCTGATCCCGCTCGGCGAGCGTCTCTTGCGAGCGCGCCTGCTTGTCCTTCTCCGCGTCGCATTCTGCCCGTACATCCTGCAGAGTCTTTAAAGTCGCCTCGAGTTGCGCGTTCGTCGCAGCCTGCTCGTCACGTGTCCGGGCAAGCTGCTCTCTGTCCGAGGCGTGCTGTTGGGCAATGATCTGGCCGCGCTCTTGCGCGAACGCCTCATAGGTATCGTCGCCGATAAAGAAATTGCGTAGGTCCGGCCGGGTGTCGCCGAGTGACGAGAGCCTCGCATAAACGAGCAATATCTGCTTACCGTTCCAATAGTTGATATTGACCTTCGCCGCGTCAACAACGCGGCAGGCGACGGCAGCGAAACCGGGCACCGGGCAGATGGGAATGTTGTCGAGATCGAACGTGAAGAAGTGCTCGGGAATCCGGTCATATTCCTGAAACGGCAGAAGCAGAACCAGAAAACGCTTCGTATGCTTCGCGAGGCGCGCCACGACGTCGAACGGGTGATCGAAATGCTCAAGCGTATTCGACGAAAAAATCACGTCGTAGTCGTCGAGGTCGTCGAGAGCCTGCGCCTTGAAACGCCTATTCGGGAAAGATGCCTGGGCCTTCCCGATCGCCACTTCCGAAATATCGATGCCGGTGATGGAGTTCAAGCCGAGCCATTTGCTCAGTTCGTCTACGCCCTGTCCCTCGGCGCAACCCCAGTCGCAGATATCCCATTGCTCCCGCAACGCCTGATCCTTGAACCAGCCCGGCATCAGCCTGGCCGCCAGCATCGCGAAGAATCGTGTTTGCCCATGTCCGCCGGCGGAGACCCAATCGGTCGTGAAGCGATAGTCCCAGTACTGCTTTGAATTAATGTCTGTCATTAAAAGGCGTATTGGTCTGTCTATACCACCGAATTCAATGCACGAGCGCTCCATCGCGCGCAAGCGTCCCGATACGATCAGAAAGGCCTAGTCGACGGTGAGCGTGCTTTCGATGACTTCACGCCAGCGGCCCTCCCACGCCTTCTTCGCAAACGCGGACGACGATTCGATCCCATGAGCGGCAAGTCTGGCGAGTGTTGCCCGGTCATCCGCCAGTTCTTCGATCGCGGCGGCAAGCTCGAAATAGTCCGCGCGGATCAGCTTGCCGTTATAGCCGTCGACGATCAGATTCGGCAGTCCGCCAACGTTGGTTGCAATGACCGCATTATTGGTCGCCAGCGCCTCGATACACGACAGGGATGTGCCTTCCGAATACATGGTGGGCACCAGCACAATATGGCTATCGACGTAGGCTTTGTGCATATCCTCCATGTCATATTCGATCCAGCTCACTTTGTGCGGATGGCGCGCCACGAATGCTTTTACCGCCTCCGCGTCGCGATCGATTGCCTGTCCGCACAGCACAAGACGGATATCCGTGCGCCGCGAGAACAAAAGATCGAACGCGGTGATAGTCAGATAAAGGCCTCTGGCTTCATAAAGCCGGCGTGGCAGGAGAACGCATAACTCCTCTGCTTCGAAATTCTTCGGATTGTTTCCGAATGAATCGAGATCGACGTAGTTAGGAACGTAGGTCAGCGTATTGGCGAGGCCCCAGTCATAGGTTCGCACCCAATTGATGAAATTCGTATCCACGCAAACGCATCGATCACTGTTGCGAAGCGCGCGGAAAAGCGTTTCATAGCGGCCTCGATCGAACGTCGCGAGATTATTGGATGCCCCGTCCCAATGGATACCGTGGTTGATCGCGATGACGCGCCTGTTTTTTCCAAGCGACGCGGCGAGCTCAGTGGGCGACGCGATAATGAGATCGGCGTCTGCACAGAATTCGGCGTATTTGCTCGACAGGGTCTCCAGATCAAGGTTGTCCACGGCGCTCACTCCGATCACCTTGATGCCGCGGAAATCGCGCTCAAAAGGCTCCCAGGCATTCTGCAAGAGGCGCACCTCGTACCCCATGCCGCCGAGTACGACGGCGAGATCGTAGACGTAGCGCTCGGCCCCGCCCTTATAGACGGTTTCGCCCTTCCAGTCGTAGAAGTTGACGTTGACGATGTCTACCTTGATGGCGCGCCGCACGGAGGTGGGTATCAGCCTTGCGACGTTCGTCGCATTCACCCGTCTGAGCAAAGGCGCGTGAAGCACCGGCCAGGCGTGCATGCGCGCGACCTCTGCGGACGCCGAAGTGTACGCATTCGCCCACTGCCCGCCGGCAACGGCATCAACGAAGTCGATGCCAGACGCGACGATGACCGCGTGTTCGTATTCTCTGATGGTGCGGGTCGGCGCTCCAATCACCGGCTTGCCTGCCGCCAGATACTCGAACAGCTTCAGAGGCGAAACAGGGTCGGTCTTCTCGCTCACAATGAACGGAACGATACCGACATCGATCCAGGCGAGATAATGCTTCAGTTCGGAGTACGGTTTCGGACCCAGGTGAATGAAATTGTCGAACGCCTTCAGCCGGGCCATGCGCTCCTGAACCTCGACACCGTATTGCGGCTCGAAAGCGACAACAGGACCGACGAACAGCAACACAACGTCGTCGAGCCGCACTATTTCGTCTAGCAGATCGAAATCGAGCAGTTCGGAAATTGCGCCGTGATAGCCGACAACCCGCCGGCTTACCGCCATGTCGTGCAATTTTTCCGGCACGTCACATCGTTCGCGCTCCCCGTGAAGAAAGTCCTCGGGATAAACCCCGTTTTCCAGCAGCAGCGCGTTCGTGACCTTCGCGCGGTTCGCGTCGTACAGCCGGTTTGACGAAAACAGGCAGACATTCGCTATGTACAGCAAAAGCTCATGGTCGCTACGCATGACCTCGGAATAGTTGGCGAAGATGGTCAGATCATCGAGTACGTCGTAGATCGTGAATGCAGAGCGGCAGATATCAGCAACGTATTTGAAACCGGGCCAGTGCAGATAGAGCGTGACCGGCTCGTCCTGGAAATAGCCGAGGAAATCCTCGACCATGTTGGAAACATAAAGGTTCGTTGACGCGGGCCGGATGAACGGATAAGGACCGCCGTATTCCAGCATCACGCAGAGATAACCCGCTTTGGCGAACTCGGCCATGATGTGGTCGGGACGCTGTTTGAGCGAAAGATCGTAGGCAACCGGGCACAGTACGACACCCCGGCGCCCGGAATGAGTCGCGAGCAGGCGACTGATCTGGTGCCTTCTCTGTTTCGAGGGATCCTTGGCGTAGCTGCTGAAATAGGCTGCCTGGGCGCGCGTGTGGGCCTCATAGTCGCCATTGGTAACAGGCACGACCTCGGTCGTGGCAATCTGCTGGATGGCAGCACCCGTTCCAACCGGCGTTCTGTAGCGCGCCGCTACCGCATAAACTGCACTCGCAATGCGCCGCATGGGAGCGGTCAGTTTCCACGAACTGCTTTCGAATACTTCGCTAAGGGCGCCCTGCGTCCGCTCGCGCTCGCGAACCTCAAGCACAAGTTCGCTCGATATGTTATTCAGCGAGCGCTTGAGGGCGTGGATCTCCGATAGTGCGTCCGACAGCCGCCTCGCGAGCGTATAGCGGTCTTTGCGCGCGAGACGCTGCGCCTCTGCAACCTGATTATGTTGCTCGATGAGGGTATCCGCGTCGGGCGTCGGAAGGCTCAACTTTGCAAATGATCCGTAGGTTTGTTTCTGCGTGGTGTCTAGTGTCACTTCTTGCTCATTCATGGCCAACCTCAAAAGTCGCCGTTACCCGTGTTTGTTCTTCCCCAGGCCGTCATTGCTTATCAAGAGGCATTTCTTCCATGCATAATTTCTCTGTGATGTCCGGCAGGAACAGCCCGTATCTACCGCTTTGCACATGCGAAGAGAAATAGCAGGCTCCCTCGATATATTCGTAGTATTGCGGCACCGCCCCAGACCGGTCTTCGAGTGCTGCCACGAGCAGATATCTGCCTGCGTTGAGCTGGTTTCTCAGGCAAAACTCGATTTCGATTTCGCTGCCGTCGCAATCGAAGTCAATGCTTTTCTCGTCGTATGTGGTCCGCACGATCAGATCCGTGCCTTTGGTATCCTTGATGGAGAACGCCACGCTCAAGGCGCGACGATCAATGCCTTCCGGGACATGGATCACGAAGCGGACGATCATCGGCTCGAATGCCGCGAACACGCTCTGTTGCTGGCGGGATGAGTCCAGGACTTGCGCCGATACGATTGATCCGACGTGCGTCCCCCAGTGATTGATGGGTTCGTCACCGGCGATGGAGGCGACTGGTCTCACGCTTTCCTTCGCATCTTCTTCCAACGCGGTCGCGCCGTCTGCCGATTGGCGGGACACGCCGATGGGCTCGCTTTCGCCGAGTCCTTCGGACATGAACTGCGTGTATTGCGCAGTAACCGCAAACGCGTTGCCCTCCATCCGCACCCGTCCGCCGTCGAGCCAGATGGCGCGCTCGCACAAGGTTCGCACCGAGCCCACGTCATGCGACACGAAAAGAATCGTGACGCCGGACTCCTTGAGTTCCTTGATCTTGTTGAAGCATTTGGCCTGGAAGCGCGCGTCGCCCACGGCAAGGGCTTCGTCGATAATCAATACTGCCGGGTCGACGTGAATGGCAACCGCGAATGCTAACCGCACGTACATACCGCTCGAATAGGTTTTGACCGGCTGATCGATGAAATCGCCGATTTCCGCGAACTTCTCAATGCTGGCGAATTTCCGTTCGATCTGCGCAGCCGTCATTCCCAGCATTGCCGCGTTCAGATAGACATTTTCCCGGCCGGAAAACTCGACGTTGAAACCCGCTCCCAATTCGAGCAGTGCGGCCACGCGACCGTTGATCGCGATGTCGCCTGCGGTGGGGCGCAGCGTTCCGCATATGATTTGCAAAAGAGTGGATTTGCCGGAGCCGTTGCGCCCGATAATGCCGACTGTCTCGCCCCGGGTCACTGACAGCGACACATCGCGAAGCGCCCAGAATTCCCTGGCGTACCCGGTACGTCTCGGGAAAACGATATGCTTGAGCCGGTCGAGCGGCGTTTCGTAGATATCGAAGCGCTTCGAGGCATGGTTCACCTTAATCGTCGTTTCAGGCCTGTCGGGTTGATTCATTTCCATGAGCGCGGGCATTACAGGACGTCCGCGAATCCTTCGCGTGTCTTCTGGAACCAGGCCAGACAGAGCCACGCGAAAGCAACGCTGCACAACAGGTAAACTGCGATCCCGAAGAAATCCGGCAAATCGCCATTGATCATGACCGCCCGTGCCTGCTCGATGATGAACGTCAGCGGGTTGGCTAGAATCAGCGCCCTGAAAGCAGGGGTTAGAGTGTTGAGAGCATAAAATACCGGCGACAGGAACATCAGCATCGATGAGAGCAGCGTCGTGATATACGTCAGGTCACGCACGTAGACACCGGTGGCGGCGAATAGCCAACCCACGCCCACACCGACGAAAGCGAGCGGAATAAAGAGCGCCGGCAAAAAGACGATCGTCCACTGAAGCTTTCCATATACGCACAGTGCAAACACGATCCAGACGGCAAAGCTCGTCAGGAAGTGAAACGCCGCCGACGCCACTGCGATCCACGGCAGGATTTCCAGCGGAAAAACGACCTTCGTCACGTAGTTGACGTTGGTCGTAATAATGGCCGGCGCCCTATTCAGACACTCGGCAAAAAAATTGAAAAGAATGAGCCCCGCGAACAGGATCACGGCGAACTGAAAACTATTGTCGGTTCCCGGCCAGCGCGATTTCAACAGCGTGCCGAAAACAACTGTGTACATTGCGAGCATGATCAACGGCTGAACGATGGACCACGTCAGTCCCATTACCGACCCGCGATAACGGCTCAATACGTCACGTTTGGTGAGTGCGACGATAAGCTGGCGTTGCTGCCAGGGAAGCAGGAAGAGCGTGCCAAAATGAGCCCGCGGATGAGATTCCTCGCGGCCGTCATGCTTATAGGTGAAGCTCATATGGACAGATCGCCTCGAACAGCGCTGGCTGGTTTAACGGTCGACAAAGGAATAGATGATGCGGCATCGGACGAACTTGCCAGAGCCGAGATCGATGTTACAGCCAGGGTGCCCAGCAGGATGCTGCGAAAGCGCGGAGACTAGCGCAAGAAAACACGGAATTTTCCGCACGAAAAATCAAGCAGAACGCAGGAAAATTCCACAGAAAAGAAGGCTTCCTGAGAACCGCGGTCATGCCACGCAGCGCGGCGGCGCTCCAAGTCGAACGCTAGCGGATACGAGCTATCCGCATCACGGCCCGTTGCGGGCCGGATCAAAACCGAACATCGTCGATGTTCCAGGGCAGCGCACATTCGCGCGCTGCCCGACACGCTCTCCGTATCTCAGCAATTACTTCTGCACCGCCGCCGCGTCGTCTTCACGAAACAGCTTGTCGGCCAAGTGAAACGCCGAATTGGCCGCCGGCACACCGCAATAAATCGCGGTTTGCAGCAGCACTTCCTTGATCTGTTCACGCGTCACGCCGTTGTTCTTCGCGGCGCGCAGATGCAGTGCGAGTTCTTCGCCGCGGTTGAGCGCGACCATCATCGCGATGGTCAGCAGACTGCGCGTGTGACGCGGCAAACCATCACGCGTCCAGATTTCACCCCATGCATAGCGGGTGATGAAATTCTGAAACTCTTCCGTCAGTTCAGTACGGTTCGCGAGCGACCGGTCGACGTGCGCACTACCCAGCACCGCACGGCGCACACCGAGTCCGGCTTCGTAACGGTTTTCGTCGTTCATTTCTGCTCCGTCAGGAAGTCGACCACGGTCTTCGTGAAAGCAGGCGCTCTTTCGATGTTGGAAATATGCGAGGCATCCAGTTCCACGTAACGCGCGCCCGCAATCGCCTGCGCCAGTTCGCGGCCTTGCGCCGGCGTCGCGGCCAGATCGTGCGTGCCGCCGATCACCAGCGCCGGCACCTTGATGCCGGGTGCCTCGGGACGCAGGTCGGCGGCGTCGATGGCTTCGCAATTGGAGGCGTAGCCTTCCTTGTCGGTGTGCACGAACACGTCGCGAATCATGGCCAGCACCACCGGCTCGCGTTCCATATAGTCAGCCGTGAACCAGCGCGGCAGAACGGCGTCGGCCAGCGCGTGCATGCCTTCGGTGCGCGCCTTCACGGCGCGCGGCACCCACACTTCCGGCGAGCCGATGCGCGCGGCCGTATTGCACAGCACGACGCGCTCGATCCGATCCGCGTGGCGCGCGGCCAACGCAACGCCGGTCAGGCCGCCCATCGACAGTCCGCAGAAATGCGCGCGGGCGATCTTCAGCGTATCCATCAGACCGAGCACGTCGCCGGTCAGTTGCTCGATCGTGTACGGGCCTTTCGGCGCTTCCGAGTGGCCGTGGCCGCGCGTGTCGTAGCGCAGCACGCGAAAGTGTTTCGACAGCGCCGCGACTTGCGGCGCCCACATGGACAGATCGGCGCCGAGCGAATTCGACAGAACGATCCACGGCGCGTTGCCGTGACGGTTGCCGTCGATTCGATAGTGAAGCTCGGTGCCGTTGACTGCGGCGTAAGGCATGCCCGTTACTCCCTGGAATGGTCGCGCTGCGAGCGCGTGGTGTGAAGGGCCAGCGCGGCATCCACATAAGCGTGCGCCTGGCCGACGTATTGAGCCGGATCGAGCAGTTGCTTCAGACGCTCGAGCGGAAGATGTTCGGTCACAGCCGGGTCTTCGGCAAGCACGTCGAAGAGCGTCCGGCCGTCGCGGATCGCGGCTTTCGACGCGCGCTCCACCAGATGATGCGCGTCGAGCCGGCCGATGCTGTCGCCAAGCGCGAGCATGACCGCTTCGCCGAGAATCAGGCCGTGCGTGATGTCGAGATTGGCGGCGAGGCGCGCCACGTTCACGTTCAGTCCCGCGGCGATCTGTTCGATGTTGGCGAGCGCGCCGCCCGCGAGGCGCGCGAGATCCGGCAGCGCATCCCACTCGGCCTGCCAGCCGCCGAGCGCGCGTTCGTGCTCCTGCACCATGCCGGCGAACACCGTGGCGACCAGCCCCGGCGCACGCGTGGCGGCCGTCAGCACCGCCGCGCAGCCGACCGGGTTGCGCTTGTGCGGCATGGTCGACGAACCGCCCTTGCCGGCCGCAGCCGGTTCGGCCAGTTCGTCGATTTCGGTTTGCATCTGCAGCGAGATGTCGCGCGCGATCTTGCCGAGCGTGCCGATCAGCATGCCGAACAGCGCCGCCGTTTCGGCAATGCGATCGCGCTGTGTGTGCCAGGGCAGCGTCGGCACGGCAAGGCCGAGTTCCTGTGCGAGCGATTGCGTGACTTGCGGCGCGGCCTCGCGCAGGCTCGCCAGCGTGCCCGCCGCGCCGCCGAATTGCAGCACCAGCACGCGAACGCGCAGCGCGTCGAGCCGCTCGCGATGACGCAGCAACGCGTCGAGCCATTGCGCGAATTTGAGGCCGAGCGTGATGGGCAGCGCCTGCTGCAGCCAGGTGCGGCCGATCATGGGCGTGGCGCGATGCACGGCCGCGAGTTTCGCCACGGCGTTACAGGTGGATTGCAGGCCGCTGTCGAGCAGATCGAAGGTGTCGCGCAATTGCAGCACCGTCGCCGTGTCGATGATGTCCTGGCTGGTGGCGCCCCAGTGCACGTATTTCGACGCTTCGGCGTCGGCCGCCTTGACGCGCGCGGTGAGTTGCTTGACGAGCGGAATCGCGAGATTGCCGCCGAGCGCGGCGTCGCGTGCGAGCGCGCCGGCATCGAGCTGATCGGCCTGGCAGGCGGCCTCGATCGCCGCCACCGCCGTATGCGGAATCACTTCATGCCTGGCTGAAGCGCGCGCGAGCGCCGCTTCCACGTCGAGCATGCGTTGCAGCGTGGCACGCGGCGCCCAGATGTCGTTCATTGGCTGCGTGCCGCAAAGAAGGCCGGTCAGACGGGCGCTGGAGTCGAGCATGATGACGTGGATAGCCTGAGGTATCGAAAGTGAAAGCGCCCGCCGCGCGTCAGGCCGCGCGCGCCGCTTGCGTGCCGTCGATCAGCGGCACGCCGGTCAGCTTGTGCAATGCATCGAAATCGATGTCCGAGAAAATCTCGCGCACCACGAGGCCCTGATCGGTGACATCGATCATCGCAAGGTCCGTATAGATGCGGTCGACGCAACCCACGCCCGTTACCGGGTAAGTGCATTCGGCGGCGATCTTGCTCTCGCCCTGCTTGGTCAGATGCTCCATCATGACATAGACCTGCTTCGCGCCGATGGCCAGATCCATCGCGCCACCGACTGCCGGAATCGCGTCGGGCGCGCCGGTGTGCCAGTTCGCCAGATCGCCCCCGGCCGATACCTGGAAAGCGCCGAGCACGCAAAAATCCAGATGGCCGCCGCGCATCATCGCGAACGAATCGGCGTGGTGGAAATAGGCGCCGCCCGTGAGGAGCGTGACGTGCTGCTTGCCGGCGTTGATCAGTTCGTCGTCTTCCTCGCCTTTGGCGGGCGCCGGGCCCATGCCGAGCAAACCGTTTTCGCTGTGCAGGAAGATTTCCTTGTCGGCGGCAAGGTGGTTCGCCACCAGCGTCGGCACGCCGATGCCGAGGTTCACGTAGGCGCCTTCGGGAATGTCCTGCGCAACACGCCGGGCCATTTCATCGCGGCTCAGTTTTTTCATGTCGGTCTCCGGTTCAGGCTGCGGTGGCGGTGGCGGCGGTTTGGTGCGCCGCTTGCGGCACTTCGATCACGCGCTGCACGAAAATGCCGGGCGTGATGATCACTTCGGGATCGAGCGCGCCGAGCGGCACCACTTCCGACACCTGCACGATCGCGGTTTTCGCCGCGCTTGCCATGATCGGCCCGAAATTGCGAGCCGTCTTGCGATAAATGAGATTACCCCAGCGATCGCCCTTATACGCCTTGATCAGCGCGAAGTCCGCATGCAGCGGCGACTCCAGCACATAGTGCCTGCCGTCGATCAGACGGGTTTCCTTGCCTTCGGCGAGCCTCGTGCCATAGCCGGTCGGCGTGAAGAAGCCGCCGATACCCGCGCCTGCCGCACGGATGCGCTCCGCGAGATTGCCCTGCGGCACCAGTTCGAGTTCGATCTCTCCGGCGCGATACAACGCGTCGAATACGTATGAATCGGTTTGGCGCGGAAACGAGCAGATGATCTTGCGCACGCGCTTGGCCTTGAGCAGCGCCGCGAGGCCGATGTCGCCGTTACCGGCATTGTTGTTGACGATGGTCAGATCGCGCGCGCCCTGTCCGATGAGCGCGTCGATCAACTCCGACGGCATGCCGGCCGTGCCGAACCCGCCGATCATGACGGTCGCGCCGTCGTGCACATCGGCGACGGCCGATTGAAGTGACTCGAAAATCTTGTTGATCATGTCGAATTTCCTTTTGGGGCGCTGCGTGCCGCCAGGCTGGCTGGGTTGAGGAGAGCGCTGGGCGGAACGGTCTCCGGGCCAATGCTGGCGGCTCGCCGGGTGGAGATGCGGGCTGGCGCCGTCGGTTGGCTCGCGTTGAATTTGTTCGTTATATGAACATGGATTCGTTTAGCGAACGTTCAGGCGATTATGGTTGCCCTCCGGGCCGCTTGTCAAGGCAGGGGATTCCCCTTAAGCATAGGTTTTGCCGCCCGCCGTGCGGGTTCGCCGCCGGATCGCAGGCTCGTGGAGAGCCCATTGCACTATGCCAAGGATCGATTATTCGGCTAACCTCTATCCACATACCGGATACCCTGAGCTCGCCTCACAGGTCATGCACGCATGTCTGAAACAAACCTGGATCTGAATCTGATCCCCTACCTGGTCGCGATGGAAGACACGCGCAATGTCAGCCGCGCGGCCGAGCAACTCGGTGTGAGCCAGCCCCGCGTGAGCACCGCGCTGGGAAAATTGCGCGAATACTTCGAGGATCCGCTGTTCGTGCGCACGTCGAAAGGCATGGAACCCACGCCGCGTGCGCTCGCCATCCTGCCCGCCGCGCGCGACGCGCTGCTGCGCATCGAGAAAGGCATGCTCGACGTGCAGGAATTCAACCCGGCCACCAGCACGCGTACTTTCTCGATTGCGCTTTCCGACGTCGGCGAGATCGTGTTTCTGCCGCGGCTTCTGCAACTTTTCGCCGAACGCGCGCCGTTCGCGAATCTGCGCTCGGTGACGCTCTCGCCCTCGCAGGTGGAGCGTGGGCTCGAATCGGGCGATGTCGACCTCGCCGTTGGTTATTTCCCCGATCTGTCGGGCAATAACTTCTTCCAGCAACGGCTTTTCACGCATCGATTCATCTGTCTGATGCGCACGGGCCATCCGCTGTCGAAGGCGCCGCTCACGCTGGCACAATATGTGGCGTCGGGGCATGCCGTGGTGCGCGCCGAAGGACGCAGCCAGGAAGTCCTCGAACACTATCTGGAGAAGAAACGCATCAAGCGCCGCGCGGTGCTCGAAACGCCTCACTTCATGAGCCTGCCGTTCATCCTCGCGCGCACCGATCTGCTTGCGACTGTGCCGCACGCCATCGGCTTCGCGTATGTATCGGAGCACGCGTCGATCACGCTGGTCGAGCCGCCGCTGCCGTTGCCGCATTTCGATCTGCGGCAGCACTGGCATCGCAAGTTTCATAACGATCCGCGCACGAGTTGGCTGCGCGGCGTGGTCGCCGAACTGTTCAACGACGCAATGGACGAGTGGCCCAAATGAGCGTCGCGCAATCCGGCGCGCCCTGACAGCCAAAGGGGACATCGACCCGGCATGGCACGAAACATGGAACAATGGCCGCACTCATTGAACCCGCGCGCTCCATACAGGGTCGACGCGCGATCCCGGAGGAGCGACGCATGACCAGCAGCAAGGCAAAGAAAACCAAACCCACAACCGCAACGGAACGTCCGAGCCGCGAGGAAGCCGAAGCAGCTGTTCGCGTGCTGCTGCGCTGGGCCGGCGACGATCCGGCGCGCGAAGGCCTGATCGACACGCCGGCGCGCGTGGTGCGCTCGTATGAGGAGTTTTATGCGGGCTACCAGGTCGACCCGCGTGAGATCCTTGCCCGCACCTTCTCCGAAGTGGACGGCTACGACGAGATGATCGTGCTGAAAGACATCCGCTTCGAAAGTTATTGCGAACATCACATGGTGCCGATCATCGGGCGGGCGCACGTTGCGTATCTGCCGCAGCATCGCGTGGTCGGCATCTCCAAGCTGGCGCGTCTCGTCGATGCGTTCGCCAAGCGCCTGCAGATCCAGGAAAAGATGACGGTGCAGATCGCCGACACTTTGAACGAAGTGCTGCAACCCGCAGGCGTCGGCGTGATTCTCGAAGCCGCGCATCAATGCATGTCGACACGCGGCGTGCACAAGGCGGGCGTGACGATGGTCACCTCGCGCATGCTCGGCACGTTCCGCACGGATCCGTCCACGCGTCGCGAGTTTCTGTCGATCGTCGGCAATCCGGGCGTGGTGGCGGTCTCCAATACGTAGACACGCTCGCCGGGCGCGAGCATGGCAGCGGTCAATACGGCGGGCAAGGTGCCGGCAAGCACGATGACGCCGTCAGCACTGGCCCGGCGCCAAATCCATCGAGTATCCTGAGCTAGCGGAATGGCGGACGACTAAAAAACTCCGAAATGGAGTGCCTCGGGTACACACTTTGCATCCCCAAGTAGAAACCCAAGGCACGCCGGCTCAACCGCAAAAACAGGAGTCCCTCAATTGGTAGAATTTCCGTCTTCGGCGGTATCGACCTGGGGCGGCGCGGTCGTGTTCCTCAACGTCCTGTTGACGCGCCTCGGCGTGCCGATCCCCGCAGTGCCCATGCTGCTCTTCGCGGGCTCCGCGATCGCCGCCGGCACGCTGTCCTTCTGGCCGATCCTCGGCGCCGCCGTGCTCGGCGCGCTGATCGGCGACGGCGCCTGGTTTACAGCCGGCCGCCTGTACGGCCGCAAGCTGATCGCCGCGTTGAGCCGGCTCTCGCCGGCCATCGATCCCAAAGTAGACAAGGCGCGCTCGCTATTCGAGCGCTTCGGCGTGCCGCTCGTGTCGATCTCGAAGTTCGTTCCCGGACTCGCGCTCATCACCCCGCCGCTGATGGGCACGACCGCCGTGGATGCCCGCATCTACGCGGTCTGGGATCTGGCCGGCGCCCTCGCATGGGGCAGCTTCTGGCTGCTTGGCGGCGCGGCCGCAGAGCGGCAGTTGCATATGCTGCTCGAGTTCGTCAAAGCGCGGGGCGGCACGGTCATCGACATTCTGCTGGCGGCCGCTCTGGTTTATCTCGCCTTCCGTTTGCAGCAACGGCGCCGCGAGCGCCGCCGTTTCGCGGATGCCGCCGCCGTTGCAGCAGCCGAGGCCGGCGGCGGTGGACGGCGCCGCATCGCGCCGCCCAAGGTGCTCGACGCCCGCCCGCAAACGCCTTCGCTCGAAGCACCGCGCCGCATTCCGGGCGCGCTTGCGCTCGATCCGCACTCGCCGGAGCAGATCGACGGCGCCCTGCGGGCGCACGACACGGTGATCTATTGCATTTGCCCGGACAGCGCGACCGCGGTCGACATCACGCAACGCATGCGGCACAACGGCTATACGAGAATTCGCGCGCTGCGGGGTGGCCTCGATGCCTGGCAGCGGCGCGGCTTTCCGGTCGAACCGCTTGCACCGGCCGACGAACTGACCACCGGCAAACGTGCGCCGCAACCGTGCGGCGAAGCGCGCGGGGCGATCACGCTGCGCGGCTTCGCCCCGCGCAGCAGCCAAAGCACCTGAACCACACCATTCGCGTTCCAGCCGGAGCCGCCACCTACGACGGCGAGTCCTGCGGCATGGGACGCTCCGCCAACGTGTCCGAACTGACGCGATTGCGTCCGGCCGCCTTCGCGACGTAAAGCTGCCGATCTGCCGCGGCCAGCAAATCGAGCGCATTGGCGCCCCCGGCCGGTACACAGGTCGCGCAACCCACGCTCACCGTGACCGTAGCCGACTCGCCGCCACTGTGGATGACGTCCTGCCCTTGCACCTTGCGGCGAATCTTCTCCGCCACCTTGAGCGCGCCCTCGGCCGAGGTGTCCGGCAAGATCACGGCGAACTCCTCGCCGCCGTACCGCGCCACCACGTCGACCCAACGGCGCACCGCCGCCGAAATGCATTCGGCCACCGCGACCAGGGCCTCGTCGCCGCTCGCATGGCCGTGGGCGTCGTTGAATTGCTTGAAGTGATCGATGTCAATGAACAACGCCGACAGCGGTTGCCCACTGCGCCGCGCGCGCCGCCACTCTTCGTCGAGCCGGGTATCGAGCACGCGGCGGTTGCCGAGTCCGGTGAGCGGGTCGGTCGCGGCAAGACGCACCAGCGCCGCCTGCGCGCGCAGCTTGTCGCGCAACGCCAGCGACAACAGCCACGAAATCACCACGAATACCGCGCCGAACGTGAGCGTCAGCGCGGCGGTAATCCGGCTGCGGTGCCGCCACGGCGCCAGTACTTCGTCCACGGAAGGCGCGACCACGGCGATCAGCGGCGTGCGCGGCACGCGCGCGTAGGTGTACATGCGCCGCACGCCGTCCACGGCCGAATTCGCCACATACGTGCCCGCGTTATGCGCGGCCATGATCTGGAAGGTGGGCGACTTCGCGATGCTCGAGCCGATATCGCGCGGGGAAAACGGCTTACGCGCCAGCAGGGTGCCGTCGTCCATCACGATGAACACCGATCCTAGCCGGCCCGTATCGATCCGATCCAGCAGGTGCTGAAAATATTCGATGCGAATAGCCAGCAGCGCAACGCCGTCGAAGCTACCGTCGATTTCGTCGATGCGCCGCGTGAGACCGATGGAGAGTTTGCCGTCGCGCAGCCGCGAATGGAACGGGTGAGAGAAATACAGGCCCACGGCCGGGCTGCGTTGATGGACCAGGAAATAGTCGCGGTCCGCGAGGCTGACCGCGGTATTGACATCGCTGTTCTGCGAGGCGACGACCCGACCCTCGCGGTCGATCACATAGGCACCGCCCAGGTACGCCGCGGTTGTCGCGCGGTCGAACAGCACCGCGCGCTGCACGTCGGCGGGCAACTTCCACGAGGCCGGGTTGCTCGCCCCGTCGGCCATTGCCTGCAAGGACAGGTCGTAGATTTCCACGTTGCGTTCGAGCTCCGTGGAAATGATCGCGACGAGGTTTCCCGACGTCTCACGCGCGTGATCGAGCGCATCGGCCCGGCCGCTGCTGAGCGTGAGCAGCGTCAAGCCCGCCATCGACACCGCGACCAGCGTGCCGGCCACGCCGACAAAAAACGGCTGGTTGCCCACGTATCGCGACACGCCGGCGCCATAGCCGCGTAATTTCTTGTGCAAGCGCCGGCGCAGCGAAAGCGTTTGATGTACCACGTGCGCTTCGCCTCCTTCGCAGTTGATCCGCATGCCTCCCGCTTATGCGGATGCGCAGCCAATGTTGTTATTCGGATGCCAGTTGTGCCGTTTGGTTCGCGCATGCGTACGAGACGCGCGCTGCATCACAGTTTGCGCAGCAGTCCCGCCGCCGCGCGCATCCGCCGTTTGCGCTCTTTCCTGAGCCCCTGGAGCGCCGCGTCGGTATCGCCGACGCCAGCGCCAGCGCCAGCGAGCAGGGCAATATTGTCCCGCAGCAACATCTCGCTCGCGACCACGTCGTTCAGCGTACCGAATCGTTTCTGGATCTGTTTCAAACGTTTGAGGGTACGTTTGCGCCCGCCGCTCAGGACGGGTTCGAAAAACTCGAGCAGATAGCGCAGCTTCTTTCCCGCCTTCCTGACATTGTGAAAGGCCGCGTAGTTGGATCGCTTCGCACGACGCGCGCGTTTCATCCGCTTCTTCAATGAACGCTCCGAAGCCGCCACACGCCGAGTGGCGAACTTGCGCAGCGGCATGCGCTCATGGGCGGTATTCAGCTCTTTGGACGCACTGGTCAAGGCTTCGCGTAGCAAGTGTTTGACGTCCGCGTTCGAGAGCGTTTCGCGGCTCGTTGCCAGCGCGCCGACGCGAGCATCCTGCAGTTTCGGCACCATGTCGCGCGCGCCGTTGCCTTCTTTCGTCAGCAATTCGATCAGGATGTCCCAGTCGCGCGTTTTGCCGGCAGCTGTGGCCAGATACTTATAAAGGTCACGTTGACGCGTATTCTGGCCTTTATCCAGCAACGGCTCGAACGCCCACCACAGGGAACGCAAACGCCGCAGCGAGACGCGCAGTTTGTGCAGCGCTTCCGGCGACGCATCTTCGCGCACCGCATTCGCGTATTCGATCGCGTCGTCGACGAGAGGCGCCGCATAGGATGCGAAAGCCGTTTGCGCAGAAGGCGCAGCAGCGGATGGATCGCTGTTGACGGGCAATTTATCGGCTTTGCGGCTCTCACGTTTCATTGAAGATCCCTGGATACACCGTCCTGACAGCCTAGCAAAAAAAGGACCTAACGGGTATGCGCTCCGCAATTCATGGCCAGCACGCCGTGCAGCGACTATCTTTGACACATGCGACGATGACCTGCGGCGAACCGGCATCGCGATCCACGTCGGCGCCGTCAGCAAACGAAACTACTGTCAGGAGGTTGTATGCGAATACTCATTGTCGGCGCAACGGGCTTGCTCGGCGGCGAAATCGTGAAGCTGCTTGCGCCGGAACACGATATCGTCACCGCAAGCCGCAAAGGTTCCGATCTGCACGTGGATCTGTCGAACAAGCCCAGCATCGAATCGATGTACCAGCAAGCCGGCACGTTCGACGCGGTGATCTGCGCCGCCGGCGCGGCCAAGTTCGCCCCACTCGCTTCGCTCTCCGACGAAGATTTCTCGTTCAGTCTCGCCAACAAGTTGATGGGCCAGGTCAATCTGGTGCGGTGCGGCGCGGCCCATGCGTCGCAAGGCGCATGCTTCACGCTGACGAGCGGCGTGCTCGCGCAACAACCAATGGAAGGCAGCGCGGCCGTCAGCATCGTGAACGCGGGCGTCGAAGCGTTCGCGCGCTCGGCGGCACTCGAATTGCGCGGCAAAGCCCGCGTGAACGTGGTCAGCCCGGGCTGGGTCGCAGAGACGCTCGAGTCGATGGGCCGCGATCCGGCGCAAGGGGTGCCGGCAGCCCTGGTCGCACAAGCCTACAAGCGCAGCCTGGGCGGCAGCGAGAGCGGCGAAGTGATCTCGGCCACGTAACCGTCGGCGCTTCGGCGTTCTTTTCAGCGTTCTTTTCGGCGTTCTTTTCGGACATCTGAGCATCCGGATCGGACAATTTTGCAAACCGTGTTCCGAAGCGGTGCACGGCCAATGGCCGTGCACCTCGGCGCCACGCCCCTGTCATCATTACGACACACAGTCCCCGCAGGATCGGAAGCTCCGCGACAAACTTTGGGGCTCACGCCATGCCGGAACTTTCGTATCCACAATCAGGCACTGCTAGCGGAAAGGGGCGCAATATCGGCCTCATCATCTTTCTCGCGGTGATTCTGGTCGGCGCCGTTTATTGCGCCGTGCACTTACTGGATGATTTACAGCCGGTCCGCGAAAGCTCGGCTCTGCCTTATCTGCTGCTCGGTGTTGCGCTGCTGATCGCGCTGGGTTTCGAATTCGTCAATGGCTTTCACGATACGGCGAACGCGGTCGCGACCGTCATCTACACGCATTCGCTTGCGCCGAACCTGGCCGTGGTGTGGTCAGGCGGATGGAATTTTCTCGGCGTGCTCACGTCGAGCGGCGCCGTCGCCTTCGGCATCCTGCAGTTGCTGCCCGTCGAACTGATCTTGCAGGTAGGCAGCAGCGCCGGTTTCGCGATGGTCTTCGCGTTGCTGATCGCCGCGATCATCTGGAACCTCGGCACCTGGTATTTCGGACTGCCGTCGTCGAGCTCGCACACGCTGATCGGCTCGATTATCGGCGTCGGCTTGATGAATCAGCTGCTGCACGGCGCCAATGGCACGAGCGGCGTGGACTGGAATCAGGCGCTCGGCGTCGGCAAGTCGTTGCTGTTTTCGCCGCTGGTGGGCTTTCTCGCGGCAGGCTTGCTGCTGTTGATCCTGAAAGCCGTGGTGCGCATTCCCGCGCTGTATGCCGAACCGAAGGGCAAGGAGCCGCCGCCCTTCTGGATTCGCAGCCTGCTGATTCTGACCTGCACGGGCGTCTCGTTCGCGCACGGCTCGAACGACGGCCAGAAAGGCATGGGCCTCATCATGCTGATCCTGATCGGCACGGTGCCCACGGCTTACGCGCTGAACAAGGCGGTGACGCCAGCGGAAACGCAGACCTTCCTCGCGGTCGCGCATCAAACCTCGGCGACGCTCGCCAAGTACACCCAGGGCGCCGCACCGTCCGCCAATCCGCGCGCCGACGTCGAGGCCTATGTCCGCACTCACCAGCTAACGCCCGCCACGTTGCCGGCCTTGCAGCAACTGACCGAGATCATTGCCGGCCAGGTGAGCACGTCGGGATCGATGGCTGCCGTGCCGCAGGGTCTCGTCGACAACGTGCGCAACAACATGTACGTGGCCTCCGAAGCGATCCGCCTGATGGAGAAAGCCAAACAACCGGCTTTCTCGGAGGATGACGGCAAGGCGATCGCCAACTTCAAGGCGCAAACGGATCACGCCACCAAGTTCATTCCCACGTGGGTCAAGGTCGCGGTGGCCATTGCGCTCGGTCTCGGCACGATGGTGGGATGGAAGCGCATTGTCGTGACGGTCGGCGAAAAGATCGGCAAGCAGCATCTGACATACGGACAGGGCGCATCGGCTGAAGTGGTGGCGATGCTGACGATCGGCGCCGCCGACATGTACGGCCTGCCGGTCTCCACGACGCACGTGCTTTCGTCGGGCGTGGCGGGCGCGATGGCGGCCAACGGCTCCGGCCTGCAATGGGGCACCGTGCGCAGCCTGATTCTCGCGTGGGTGCTGACGTTGCCGGCTTCCATCGCACTGGCGGCCGGTTTGTACTGGGTATTCCGGGCAGTGTTCTGAATCCGCGCCACGGCCGGTTCCGGAACCGGCCGTGGCGTAAAAAAAGCGCGGCTCGTTTGCGACCGCGCTTTTTTTCACTGACTCGCACGCAAGCCAGTCAATACACCTCTGGCACGATCATCGACGATGGCACCGGCTGGCGGCTGTATTCGTCGTGGTAAACGCGCGCGGGCAGTTCGATCTGCGAGTGCTCGATCTCGTGATACGGCACCTGGCTCAGCATGTGATGAATGCAGTTCAGGCGCGCGCGTTTCTTGTCGACCGCCTGCACGACCCACCACGGCGCTTCCGGAATATGCGAGCGCTGCAACATCACTTCCTTGGCCTGCGTATAGGCTTCCCAGCGGCGCCGGCTTTCGAGATCCATCGGGCTCAGCTTCCACTGCTTGAGCGGGTCGTGAATACGGTTCTGAAAGCGGATTTCCTGTTCTTCGTCGGTAATCGAAAACCAGTACTTGAGAATCTGCACGCCGCTTCGCGCCAGCATTTTTTCGAATTCCGGCACCGAGCGGAAGAACTCTTCGTACTCTTCGTCGCTGCAAAAATTCATCACACGCTCCACGCCCGCGCGGTTGTACCAACTGCGATCGAACAGCACCATTTCGCCGCCAGCCGGCAAATGCGACACATAACGCTGGAAATACCATTGCGTGCGTTCGCGATTGTTCGGCGCGGGCAGCGCCGCCACGCGGCATACCCGCGGATTGAGCCGTTGCGTGATGCGTTTGATCGCGCCGCCCTTGCCGGCCGCATCGCGCCCCTCGAAAATGACCACGAGGCGGTGGCCGGTCTGCACGATCCAGTCCTGCAGCTTGACGAGTTCGCCCTGGAGCCGGAACAGCTCGCGGAAGTACATCTTGCGAGCCTCGCGATGCTCAGGCGTGAAACCCTCCGCGCCGTCGATGATGCGGTCGTCGACCTCCATCTCGAGCTCTTCGTCATAGGCGTCGATCAGATCCTCTTCGAAACGGCGCTGCCGCTCTGCCATCAATTCGGCTTCAGGTCTCGGATCCTGCTCTTTCATTGGGACTCTCCTGGCAACGGAAATGGTTAGGCGCACGGCGTGAAGCGCGACGCGGACGCGCTCGATTATCGAAGCGGCAGGTGTCAGCCGTGTTACCGGCACGGTCTGCGCCTTTAGACATTCATGATAGCGAGTTTATGCGGCCACCCGGCGGCCACCCGGCACTACCGCAACGGTTTCGCGAAACTGATTTCGTGGCCGTCCGGATCCGTGATGTGGAAATAGCGCTCGCCCCACGGCGCGTCGGACGGCTCGAACGACGGCTTCAGCCCCGCCGCCAGCGCCTTGCGGTAAAGCGCGTCGACGTCGGATACATAGAGGATCACGCGGCCCCACCAGGCAACCGGCGCTCGCGCGTCCACGATCAGGTTCAGATACGAATCGCCGAAGGCAAACGATGTAAATGCCTCCTGCGGGCCGCCGAACTTTATCGGGAAGCCGAGCGCTTCATAAAACAGCACGGCGCGCGGCATATCATGGGTGGCAAGCGTGATGGCGCTGATCGATTCGATGCGCGGTTCGGTGGGCCCGTTCGCAGAGGCTGGCGTGGCGGGTGAGTTCATGGCGGCTGTCTCCTTGGCATGACGGGCATCTTGTCCAGCAGGGTATAGGCCGCGCGGTCGAACGCGGCGCTTCGAGCCGGGCCGGGCGGGCACGGGCTTCAGAAAGTGTCTCACGGGCCGCGCCGCCGCAACTCGCGCCGCCCACGGCCCTTGAAAACTTTAGCGACGCCCCGCATCTGCGATTCCGTTTATCCGGAGCATCGCCATGGGAAGCCGCCCACGCTTCATCGATGACCTGTCGCGCGCCGCATCCGACGCCCCCGGGCCCGAAATACTCAACCCTTTAGCCGACGACGCCTTGCTCGACGCCTATTCCCGCACCGTGATCGGCGCGCTGGAACGGGTTCAGCAGGCCGTCGCCTTCATTTCCGTCGAACGCCGACTGCCCGGCGCCCCGTCCGGCCACGCACGCGGCACGCGCAGCGGCACCGGCTCGGGCTTTCTGTTCACGCCCGACGGCTACCTGCTGACCAATAGCCACGTCGTGCACGGCGCCACCCATATCGAAGTGACGCTCGCCGACGGCGCGAAATTCGACGCCGATCTGGTTGGTGACGATCCCGGCAGCGATCTGGCCGTCTTGCGGATCGGCTCTCCCGAGCCGTTGCCGCACGTCGAACTCGGCGAGTCCTCGAAGCTGCGCGTCGGGCAGATCGCGATTGCGGTCGGCAATCCGCTCGGCCTCGCGCAAACCGTGACGACAGGCGTGGTCTCGGCGCTCGGCCGCTCGCTGCGTTCGAATTCGGGCCGCATGATCTACGACGTGATCCAGACCGACGCCGCGCTCAATCCCGGCAATTCGGGTGGTCCGCTGATCAATTCGGCGGGCCAGGTGATCGGCGTGAACACCGCGATCATTCCGGGCGCGCAGGCCATCTGCTTTGCCACGGCCATCGACACGGCCAAGTGGGTCATCATGCAGCTCTTCGCGCATGGCCGCGTGCGGCGGGCCTATATCGGCGTGGCGGGGACCACTACGCCGCTGTCGCGCCGCGTGCAGCGCTATTTCGGCTTGAGCTCGCAAAGCGGCGTGCGCGTCATGGAGATCGTCAAAGGCAGCCCGGCCGCGCTCGGCGGCTTGCGTACCGACGATACGATCATCGCGATCGATACGCAGGCCGTGCAGGACGTGGACGGTCTGCAACGCACGCTGGACGCGTCGCGTATCGACAAGCCCGTCGACGTGACGGTACTGCGCGGCGCGCAGCGGCTCGAATTGACGCTGACGCCGGTCGAACAGGCAAGCTGATGTAACGGCAATGGGCGTGCTTCGGGAGCAGAAAAAAGCCTCGCGTTCGGTTGAACGCGAGGCTTTCTGTTTTCTGTTGACAGCGGTCCGGGACGACACGAGAAACACCGCCCGACTCCCGACAAACACGCTTACTGGATCACACGTGTCACACCACGGCCACGCGGATCGGCTGCGGCCTCCGGCGTGTCGCCGTTGACCTTGATCGCCTGAATATCGCCGCTGAAATCCTGCCCCTTCAGCGTGTAGCCCTTGGCTTCGATCTGCCTGGCGAGTTCGCCGTCGATCGGCTTGTACGGTTCCCAGAAAATCGTGTTCGGCGGCAACAGTTGATGATGGAAGCGCATCGCGGCGACAGCCTGCGGCAGCGGCATGTTGTAGTCGTAGACGTTGTTGATCACCTGAAAGATCGACGTGAAGATGCGCGAGCCGCCCGGCGTGCCGATCACGAGCGATACCTTGCCGTCCTTCGTCAGAATGGTCGGGCTCATCGAGGAGAGCGGTCGCTTCTTCGGTTCGATCGAGTTCGCATCGCTGCCCACCACGCCGAACATATTCGCGACGCCCGGCTTCGCGGAGAAGTCGTCCATCTCGTCATTCAGCACGATGCCCGTACGGTCGGCCACCACACCCGAACCGAAATAGCCGTTGATGGTGTATGTATTCGACACGGCGTTGCCCCACTTGTCGATCACCGAAAAATGCGTGGTTTCCGCTTTCTCCGGCATCGACGTGCCAAGGCCGGCCTGAACGCTCTTCGTGTCCGAAGGCGCATTCGGATTCACTTCGGCGGCGCGCCTGGCAATATAGGCGTCGTCGGTCAACTGGGCGACCGGCACCTTGTAGAAGTCGGGGTCGCCGAGGTACTGCGCGCGATCGGCGAACACGCGCTTTTCTATCTCCGCGATCAAATGCACGTATTGCGCGGAATTCGGCGTGACGTCCTTGAAGTCGGGCGCAAGGTCGGCCTTCATTTTCAGCAGTTGCACGAGACCGATACCACCCGAGCTCGGCGGCGGCGCCGTGTAGACGCGATAGCCGTTCCAGTCCGCCTCGACCGGCTCACGCCAGACTGCTTTGTACTGCTGCAGATCGGCCTTGGTGATGAGGCCGTGACCGCGCATGGACGCGGCGATCAGATCGGCCGTCTTGCCCTGATAGAAGTCTTTGGCGCCTTGATCGGAAATGCGCTGCAGCACAACCGCAAGATCCGGTTGCCTGAAATTGACGCCCTGCTTCAGATTGCCGAAGTAGGCATCGAAGTTGGTCTTGCCGGCGAAGTCTTTCGCGGCATCGTCGCGGCGTTCCTGCAGTTGCTGGCTGACCTCGAAACCGTCGCGTGCGTAGTGGATGGCCGGTGCGAGCACCTGCTTCCACTTGAGCTTGCCGAAGCGGCGCTGCGCCTGCCACATGCCGTCGACCGTGCCCGGCACGCCCACCGCGCGGTAGCCGAACAGGCTCATGCCTTTAATGACTTCGCCCTTGTCGTCGAGATACATGTTTCTGGTTGCGGCCAGCGGCGCGCGCTCGCGGTAGTCGAGAAAATACGGTTTGCCGTCCACGTAGAGCGTCATGAACCCGCCGCCGCCGATGTTGCCCGCTTCCGGATAGGTCACGGCAAGCGTGAAGGCAATGGCTACGGCTGCGTCGACGGCGTTGCCGCCTTCCTTGAAAATCTGCTCGGCGGCATCGGCGCTGTATTTGTCGGCCACCGCGATCGCGGAAGCGGTGAGTACCGCGGGCTGCGCTTTCGCGGGCGGCTTCGCGAGTGCGGGCGTGGCCTCGAGAAAAGCGCTTGAAACAGAGACGAGTGCGACCAGCGCGAATCCGCTGACCGACGATTTAGCGTTGCGAAACAACTTCATTGCCAATCCCCCAGGACGACTTTCATCTGATAATTACAGGCTCTGTCATGGGCTTATAGCACGTGAACCGCTCGCTTGCGAAGCCGCTACTTGTCGTAGGGTCCATGTTGCGGCACACAAAAAACGCCGGTTCGGCGGCACGGAAATCGCGCTCGAAACACCCGAGACAGGCGTGTTCAGCAAGACGCATGCCGCGCTGCGAAGTGCAGCATGCGCGCTTCACGCGCGGCCGCGGCTGCCGCGCGCAATCTCGTCGCCGGCGCCGTGCGGCAGCCGCGCGGTGACGGGAATCGACATGAACGAGAACAGGCCGACCACGAGAAAAGCCGGCCAGAAGTCCGAGAACACGATAGCGGAATGACCCTGCACGTTATGCGAAATTTGCAGCACGATGCCCGCGATCGTCACACCGAGGCCCAGCGAAATCTGCTGGATCACACTCGCCACGCTCGTCGCACGGCCGACGTCGCGACTCGGAATGTCCGCGTACGCGAGCGTATTCAACGACGTGAACTGAAGCGACGGAAAGACGCCGCCGAACAGCACGACACACCAGATCAGCCAGTGCGGCGTGCCGGGAAAGAACAGACCGTACACGGCAATGGCGAGGCCCGCGCAACCCGCGTTGAACATCAGCACGGTACGGAAACCGAAGCGCTCGAGAATACGCGACGCCGCCGCCTTCATGAAGATCGAGCCGAACGCGGACGCGCAGGTGATCGCTCCCGACTTGAACGCCGTCATGCCGAGGCCTTCCTGCAACGCGAGCGGCAACAGAAACGGCACGGCTCCGAGACCGATACGAAATAGCGAGCCGCCCACCACGCTCGCGTGAAAACTCGGAATGCGCAGCAAGCGCAGATCGAGCACAGGCAATTCGACACGATTCGCGTACAGCACGTATAGCGTCAGTAACACCACGCCGGCCACGCACATGCCGACCGACACCGTGTTCGATACCAACTCGCCGCCCACCAGCGAAAGCCCGAGCATGAATAGCGACGCCCCACTCGCAGACAACGCGAAGCCGGTCCAGTCGAGCCGGCCCGGATGCGCCTCGCGCACATTGGCAATATGCTTGTTCGCCAACCAGATTCCCAGCAGGCCGATCGGAATGTTGACGAAGAAGATCAGACGCCAATGCAGATACGTGGTGATGAAACCGCCCAGCGGCGGCCCGACCACGGGCCCGAGCAAGGCCGGCACGGTCAGATAGTTGACCGCGCGGATGAAGTCGGATTTCGGCACCGAACGGAAAATGATGATGCGGCCCACCGGCACCATCATCGCGCCGCCAATGCCTTGCACGAAGCGCGCAACCACGAAGGTGCCGAGCGACGTGGAGGCCGCGCACATCAGCGAGCCGGCCATGAAAACGCCGATAGCCGTGCGAAACACCGTGCGCGAACCGAAGCGATCAGCCACCCAGCCGCAGATAGGAATGAAGACGCCGAGGCCGATGACATAGGCCGTCACAGCGAGCTTGAGTGTGATGGGATCCTGGCCGAGATCGCGCGCCAGAACCGGCAGCGACGTCACGATGACCGTGCCGTCCACGTTTTCCATGAACATGGCGCACGCGACGATCAGCGGAACAATGAAAGTGCCTAAAGCAAGAGGCATTGGCAGGACGACGGGCTGCAAGGCCGTCGGCGTAAAGCGTCGATTATGGCATCGCATCGGCAACAGATGTTGTGGCGCGAGGTCATTTCAGACGTGTGCGTACGTGCTGATTGAGCACGTGCAACGAAGCAGCAGGGCACGCGAAGCTGCGGGGGAGAGGCGGAAAAAGCCTGGGCCGGCATTCAGCCGGCCCAGGCTCTGATACGTCAGCGAAGATGCTGCGGCAAGACTTAGCGCGATGCGCTGACCAGCGGCTGCAACTGCGGCAGGATCTCGGTGCTCGCGCGAGCCACGTCGTTCGGGAAGTCGATTTCGATCCAGGGCGCGCCGGTCACGTCGGCGGTATGAAACACCTGGCTGCGCTCCAGCAGCAGGTCGCGCACCGCTTCTTCGTGCGGCATGTTGGCCCGGCCGCTATCCACGTAGCCGGCCACGATCTCCGCGAAGCGTTGCGCGGTTTCCTGACGGAAGCGGAAGAACCCGACCGATTCGCCAATGGTGTCGTACTCGAGATTGACGGCAAGCTGCTTGCGCAGTTCGACCGGCACATCATCTTTCAGACACAGCTTGACCGGCTCGTCGCCGGCTTCGAAATCACGGTCGATCAGCAGGCGGTTGACGGTCTCGCCCGCCACCAGCGCGTTCAGAATGCGCTCGTCGTAGAGCACGTCGGCGTCCATCAACAGCACGTCGCCGCCGCGCGTGAGCGCCTCGGCCACCGTGTGCACCGTCAGCACGCTGCCCAGGTCGTAACGCGTGTTCAGCACCGTTTCCACCTTATGCGGCCAGTTGATGCGCTCCAGTTCCGCCTGCACCGATTCCGGCTGAAAGCCGAGCGCCAGCACGACGTCGGTCACGCCGGCGTTTTCAAGCATTTGCAAATGCCGTTCGAGCAGGCTCATGCCGTCGAACTGCAACAGACACTTCGGGAACTGCGCTTGCGGCGGTTGCTGGAGACGCAGGCCGAGGCCCGCTGCGAGGATGATGGCACGCATGCGCGGTCCTTTGAAAAAATACGGAGTTTAATCGACAGCCGGCACGCGCCCCAAGGCACGGCGCCGTTGCCAGCTTCGTTCGCTGAAGTGCAACACCAGCAGACCCGGCAAGCCTAGCAGGATTTCGCGCGCGCGCTTGGCGAGCGACAACGCCAACGCGGCGTCCGGCGGCAAACCGACCAGTGGCGCGAGCAGCAGATAGCCGCCCTCCTGCACGCCGAGCGAGCCCGGGATCATGAACGCGGCACCGCGAATGGCTTGCCCCAGACTTTCGAGCAACAGTGCGTCGACCCAGTCGACCGGATGCCCGAGAAAGCGCAGCGCGAGCCACACCTCCACCGTGCCGATGATCCAGCCCAAAAGACTCATCACGAAGCTCGCCGCCACGCGGCCGCGTTCGCGGTACATGGCCTGCACGGCGGCGTCGACGGCTTCGGCGCGCGTCATCAACGAAGACCAGTCGCGCTTGCCGAACATCTTCGAGACCACGCCGAGCAACCGGCCGAACAGACCGCGCCGCTGCGCATAGTAAAACCCGACGATCATCGCGCCCAGCACGCCGGTGGCGATCAGCGTGGCGGTTTGCAGGTCGTGCAGCCCGCCGTGCGCGGCGTAAGCGCCGAACAGCAGCAGGCCGCCCAGTGCGAAGACGATTTGCGCAAGCGCCTGCGCGGTCGTGCTGACCGTGATCGCGGCGGCGGCGTCGCGCAGGCGCATGCCGCGCTGGGACAATTGCCGCACCATGACCACCGGCCCGCCGATCTGGCCGGCCGGCAACAGACTATTCACGGATTCACCGATCCAGCGCGAGAACAGCGCGTCGCGCAACGACAGATCGTGATGCACACCGTCACGACGGTGCCGGAACAGTACTGAGATCGCACCGGCGTCGACCATGAGCGGCACGAGGTGGAACGCGGCGACGAGCGCGAGTCCCCAGCCTGCCGTAAGCAGTGTCGAAGCCACCGAGCCGAAACCCTGCCACGCGAGCAGGCCGACAAACAGCGCCGTCCCGATCGACAGCAGTATCAGGGCCGCGCGGTTCATGCGTGGTCCTTCCCGCGCCGGGTCATCTGACGGAACACCTGGCGGAAGCCGAAGTACGCAATCGCGTCCTTCATGTTCGAGATGAAACGACGCCACGGCCGCATGTTGGGGTCCGTCACATACTCGAAAGTGAGCGACACGCGCATTTCGCTCGCACCGGCCGGCGTGATGCGATGGCGCAGCTTGTCGCCGTCGAAGAACACGAGGCCGCCCGGCGGAATCTGCACGGAGCCCGGTTGATCCGCGACATCGGGATTGCGCGTGTGCAGTTCGTAGTCGAGCCGGCACGACGATTCGTCGATCACGCCGAGCAGCAGCGTGTAGCGGCGGCCGTCATAGTACGAAGTATCGTAGTGCCAGCCGATGTGGTCGCCCGGCCGCGTGTAATAGTACAGCGCGTACGCGTGCGGATCGTCGGCGGGCGAGAGCTGCAGCTTGTCGCCGCTCAGTTGTTCCAGCCAGCCGATCAGTTCCTTCGAGCGGTACAGCTCGGCGATGAACGGCGCGAGGCGGTCGATCGTATGGCGGCTGACGCTGCCGCCCTGCTTATGACCCGGCAGATAGTTGCGGTTCACTTCCTCGAGCAGCGAACGCGCGCTGTGGACGAGCTGCGCCGTGACTTCGGGCGCGAGGAAGTCTTCCAGATAAAGAAACGCGTCCTGTTCGGCGAAATCCTTGCGCAGACGCGGGTTGTCGAACCCGCGCGTGCGGCTCGCGATCGCGCGGTCGGCATTCGGCGCGGGCGGGGCGGCGGGCGAGCCGGCTGCGGAAACTGGCGCGATCACGTCGTCTTCGGCGTGCATACTCATTCGCTGGCCCAAATCTGGCTGGTTTCGGAGGCCTTGGCGGCATCGGGCGCAGGCCGGGCGGCGCGGCGTGCCACGCGCCAATGATCGATCACCACCCAGACGGCGAATAGCGGCGCGCCGATCGACGCGACCACGACGAAGGGCATGACGACGCTCGTCAGCGTGACGATGGGCAGCAGATACAGCACGTCTTCGGTTTCGAAGCCACCGACGGACGCCTGCTTCGTGCCCGCCTTGCCGGCCATTTCCTCGATGCGCATGCGCAGGAAGAAGATCAGCGCGATTGCCACGCCGGCCACGGCACCGAGCACGCCCGGCGCAACTTTCAATCCGCCGACGTGCGCGGCGCCCACACCGATGCCCATGCCGACGAACAGCATCACGGTCACGAGCGCGTCGCAGGCGAGGTCGTAAAAATGACCGATCCGGCTCGACTTTCCGCCGATGCGCGCGAGCTCGCCGTCCGTATGGTCGACAAAATTCGACAGCACGATCAGAAAAGCGCCGGCATTGGCCCAGGCAAATTCGCCGTGAGCAAGGCACAGGGCGCCTGCCAGCCCGATCAGCAGGCGCAGCGTGGTCAGATGGTTCGGCGTGACCCACGTGTTCACGAGCGGAGTCACGAGCCGGCGAGCGAGCCGCGCGTCCCATGTTCTGGGCGGCGGAACGTTAATTGGAGTTGAGGGTCGCGAATTCATAACCCGGAAATATATACGGGATCGAAAAAGATTGCTTTCTTCCGGCACGTTTCTTTTCGCTTCGTTTGTTGCCGATAGGTGTCGGCTGCACAGCAAGATTTGCCGAATCGCGATAAAGTGCCAACCAGTTGCGCCTGCCGCGCGGGAACATTTCGATGCGCAAGGTCTTTCCGGGTCTCGATCTCGCGCCCGCCCGTTGCGAACACACTACAACGAGTCGGGCCGCCGTCCACGCTTATGAAACGCTTTTTTTTAACTGTTCTGCTTGCTCTTGGCGCCGCCGCACTGCCAATCACCAGTTACGCCACCGCGCTCGACGCGCCGCTCGCCTGCAATGAAAGCGGTCATCAGTTCATTGCCGACCTCGCGCAGCAACAATTGATCGATCCAAAGCCCACGCGCGTGGAGAGCAACTCGATCAACGCCTTCTCGCCCATGCCCGGCGCGGATTTGACGGCATACGGCTTTCACGTGTTCGCGGTGGTCGGTTACGAAAAAGACGACCCGATGTTCCGGGTCGGCGATGGCGAGCCGGTCGCCAGTTCGGCCTATGGCGTCGTGGTGGTCGGCAGCGAGGCGAAGGTGCAGAAAGCCATTGCCGGCTCTGGCAGCACGGCGATCGTGCATCGGGTTGCGCCGCTGATTACCGCGATTTTCTGCAAGCGGAATTGAGGCGCCCCGTCCAAAACACGAGGTCACGTGCATGCAGGGCCGAGCCCGGCCGCTGCCTGCCCCTTACAGCTTGATCCCCGCCGGATCCGCCGTCAGATACCCCACCGTCGCCCCGAAGCGGTCTTTATAGTTCGCTCGCACGAGCGGATCGAGCGTCGATTTGATTTTGTCGTGCAACGGACTTTCCCAGTCGCCGACGTGCTGGAAGTTGCTCATCACGTAAGTCCAGCCGTTGATTTCGTCGACGGCATGCAGGCCGGTCGACTCGGCGCCCGCCGGGCACGAGAGCACCCGCGAGAGCGTTTTCGTATCGACGTTGTACGCCCACAGGAAATTGTTCACGTGCATGCCGCTGTCCTCGCCGATAAAGAGCGTGCGCAGCTTCTCCGAGAACTTGAGGTTGTCCGGGTTCGCAATGCGCTCCGGATTCGCCGTGTTGCCGAGCGCGTCGGGTGCCGACAGGTCCTCGCCGACCAGTGCCGCGGGCGCGGCCATGTCCACCGGCACCCATTCGCTGTTGATCGCGCCGCCGCTACGGTCGCGCTGACCGCCCTTCATGTTCAGCGCGTAGACCGCGCCGGCGTTGATCGTCTTGTCGACGGCCACGTCGGTGGAAGCGGCATTGCCGCGCACCATCGACTTCTCGATCCGCGACATGGCCGAATACAGCACCTTGTCCTTGATATTGACCGTCGTGCCTTCGAGCTTCGTAAAACCCATGCTGCCGCCGGCCAGCGCCGCATAGCGATGAGTTTCGAGGAAGGTCGCGGCCTGCGTCATGCCGGACTTGACGCGTACCCAGTTGAACGTGCCGTTGTAATTGATCTTCGTGTAGGTCGGATCGTGCGGATCCGTGGTCGAAACGTCCATGATGTCGCTCGCGCGCAACCGGTCGGCGAGCGTCTCGATTTCGTCGCTGGTCGCGTGGCCCAGGTTGATCCACGACAGTGTTGCCGCGCCCGCGCCGCTTGCGGACACCTGTGTCCACTTCGCCACGTACAGCGTGCCCGACGACAGATCGGCTTCGCGATCCGCAATGAACATGAACAGGCCGCCGTTGGTCGCGTCGTCGCCCATCAGGACGGTGCGCTTGTCCGGCATCACCTGAATCAGCTCGTGCGAGATACGGCCGAGGCAGTAGTGCTTCCTGATCGTTCCGGTGCCGTCCGGATTGACCGTCACCTCCGGCAGATGGCCATAGTGATAGGGGTTCGCGGTGGTTTCGTCGCCGTACAGGCTGCGGCTGAAGCCCTTGAACTGGCTATTGCCGGCGATCGTGGTGGCGTCCGGCTCGTACTCTTCGCTCGACAGATGCGTGTTCCACGGCGACAGGCTCGCGCCGCAGGTAATCCACAAACCATGCGCCTTCGACGTATCGACATTCGAATAGCCCGCCAGCGTGAGCTTGCCGGTGGCCGGATCCTGGTCGAGTGTCAGCACGGCGATCGGCGAAGGCAGTTGGCCGTACATCGACGTCAGACTCTGATCGCGCGTTGCGTATTCGAACTGCACGACGGCGAACACTGCGTTGCCTTTGAGACCCTTCACCGCGGGATTGTCCAGGCGAATCAGCGAGCTGCCGTCCGGGCAATCCGAATAGAACTGCCGCTCCTTGCCCGCCACCGACCTGTCGACGATCGGCTGGTTGTTGATGTCGAAGTAGCCGCCCGCGAGGATCGTTCCGCCTTTGATGTTGGGCACGCTGTCGCCAGTCACGAAGAACGGCTGGTACGCCAGCTTGAACGCGCGGCTGCTGCCGTCGCTCAATTGCACCGTCAAGGTCGAGCCGACCGTGGTCTTCGCCATCGCTGCCGGATCGGCCAGGCTGGGTGCCGCCATGCTGGCGAACGCCGCGGAAACGAAGTTGGCGGCCGGTTTTACCGGCGTCGCCAGATCGTCGCTGCCGCCGCAAGCGGTCAGCATCGAGGCCGTGGCGAGTCCGCCGAGCGGCAGCATCGGTGCGCCCGCGAGTAGTTTCAGGGCCTTGCGGCGGGAAAGGTCGAACGGCTCAGCCATGTTGTCGTGATCCAGTGTTTGGGTAGCGTGGGTGAACGCACAGCCGGCACGCGCTCGGACCCAAACACATGGCTCACGCTCGCGCCGCTATGACGCGAGGATTCTATGAAGTGAATGTGAAAGTATATTGACAGGCTTTGGTAATGTTTTGTTCAGCCTTCAGTTAGCAACCCGCTGGCCCGCTCCTGCTGCAAGCAGACGCGATGTCTAACCGGGCCGACGAAACTCGTTCTCGACCCACGCCGTAGCGCTCGCCTTGCTGAGCTTGAAATTGGGCGCCACCTGCACTTGCGCGAGCTGTTCGCCGAATGTGTCGAGCGCGGTCAGCACGGCATACGGCTCGTCTTCGTCGGGAACGATGTCGAGCGTGATGTCGAGTTCGTCGCTGCCATCTGCGCTCGCGACTCGCACTTCTTTATGCAGTTGCGCGCGCAGTTGCTGCTCATGACGGCGCAGCACTTCAGACGCCGTCTTCACCAGCGTGTTGAACGCGGACGTGTCCAGCGGCTTCGGATCTTTCTTGTTGCGACCCATCGTCCACGGTCCGACGAGCGCGGGTTCCGCTTCACCGTCCTTGATCATTTCGACGGCCCAGCCTTCGTCGTCTTCATTCTTGATGACGCGCGCGGTCCAGCCGTCGTCGCGCCACAGCCGTGCCTCGTGCACGATTTCGTCCGGTTCGGACGAGCCTTCCGTCGTGAAATCTTCAGCGGGGTCGGACGATGGAAGGGGTGTATCGGTCATTGCAGGTTCACTCACGTTCGCGGGGGGCGGAAACACTCTCGAGCACGCAATTCTACCCGCCCCGCACGCGGCGAACGCGGCGCCCTGACGAACGGATAAGCCGCGGCGGCGCAATTACCATTGAAATCATCAATGCCGCTATTCGCGGGGAACTTATAGACCAATTAAAAAAACATAAAAAAACGCGGCCCGTGGGCCGCGTATAAAGATGAAAAAGACACCCTTGGTCAAGGGGCGAGACGAATTGTAGAACTGTCATTCGCCGGAATAGACCGCATGAACTGGAAGAGTACATTGCAAAAAATAGAGTGAATCTCAGCGTATCTCTAAATAACGCCAACCCTTGCTGCTAACGGGTTGCGACGCGACGTCGCAGTCAGGCAACATCGTAAGGATTGACAAGGCCGGAATGAATTTATCGCCGCACAGATTTTTTCTTTATTTACCCGCACTTATCCAATTAATGAATGGCCATTACGAATTTGAAAACTAATTGTTGCGCCATTTGCAATTCAAGATAGGAATAACGGGACTACACTTCGCACCGGATCGTCAGGCAGCCGGCGGAATCGGCGGTAAGCACTGGGATGCGATTCTCTACGCACTGTTTCGGAGTTATCTAATCATGAAAAAAACCCTCATCGCAGCAGGCCTCCTGGGCGCGGTTGCCATCACCGCCCACGCGCAGAGCAGCGTGACGTTGTACGGTACGCTGGACGCCGGCCTCGTGTACTCGAACAACCAGGGCGGCCACAGCAACTGGCAGCAAGGCAGCGGCGTAGCCTCGGACACGTACTTCGGTCTGCGCGGCAATGAAGATCTGGGCGGCGGTCTGCACGCCATCTTCACGTTGGAAAGCGGCTTCAACCTGAACAACGGCAAGTACTCGGAAAGCAACACGATGTTCAATCGTCAGGCTTTCGTCGGTCTGCAGAGCGACAAGTACGGCGCGCTGACGCTCGGCCGTCAATACGACTCCGTGGTCGACTACCTGGCACCGCTGTCCGCAGCAGGCGCGGGTTACGGCAACAACCTCGCGGCTCACCCGCTCGATAACGACAATCTGGACAATTCGTTCTCGATCAAGAACGCAGTGAAGTACACCAGCGCCAATTACGCGGGCCTCAAGTTCGGCGGCCTGTACGGCTTCAGCAACTCGGCCGGCGACTTCTCGAACAATCGCGCATGGAGCGTCGGTGCTTCATATGAGAACGGTCCGTTGAACGTTGCCGCGGCTTACCTGCAACTGAACAAGTCGGGCAGCTCGAACCTGAGCGGCGCGGTATCGCAAGGCGACGGGACCGCAGCAGTCGCAGCCGATCTGCAACGCACATTCGGCGCGGGCATCAACTATACGTACGGCCCGGCAACGGTCGGCTTCGTCTACACGCACACGCAACTGGACGGCATCAGCGGCGTGGACGTCGGCGGCACGACCTTGCCTGGCGTTGCAGGCACCAACCTGCATCTCGACAACTACGAAGTGAACGGCCGCTATGCACTGACGCCAGCACTGAGCCTCGCGGCATCGTACACCTTCACGGACGGCAAGATGTCAGGTTCCAACGGTTCGGGCGATCCGAAGTGGCATACGGTCTCGCTGCAAGGCGACTACTCGCTGAGCAAGCGTACCGACGTGTACGTGGAAGGCGTGTACCAGCATGCATCGGGCGAACTCGGCAACTTCGGCTCGAACGTCGCGGCGATCAACACGCTGGCGCCTTCGTCGACCGGCAATCAGATCGCGGCGGCAGTCGGCCTGCGTCACCGCTTCTAAGCGTCTCAGGTGGCACGTGCGGAGCGAATGTATCGATTCGCTCCGCAGTCAACCCGCGCGTGACACGATCACGCCGCGGGTTTTTTCATGGCCTTACGTTTGGACACAATGCAGGCGCCCGCGGATAGTGACGGCGCACACAGCCGGTGGGTATACTGGCCCCGGCTGCCTTCCTTGCCGCAATGCCAGCATGTCGTCGCGGTTGAACGGCGGCTTCGTCGCGAAGCATGACGTCGCGCTGAATCGCGTTGCGCTTCGCCCGCGCCCCAAGTTCCCGCATACGACCGGGGACGCCGACGACCGGACCATGAAAAGACTTCTCCTGCTTGCCCCCGCTGCTGCCGCGCTTGCTGCTCTCTCCGGCTGCGGTTCTTCCAGCGGCCCCGCCCGCAATGCGTCCCTGCCGATGATGTACGTGTCTTCGCAACGCGCCCCTGCCTATATCGCCGATTGCCTCGAAAGCCGTTTGTCACGCGTGCGCACGTCGCGAGTCGGCGGCGCGACGGAGATCGCTGTCGGCTCGGATTCGAACAACTCGTATTTCGTGACGCTGACGCCCTTGAACGCCGGCTCGGTCATCAAGGTGATGCACCCGGCGAACGCACCGGACGATCCACCGGAGCCGGAAATGCGCTTCGATATTGCACGCTGCGCGACCTGAGCTTCGTCATACGCGCGCATTTTGAGCGCTGGGCCGATACGCGATTTTTTTGACTCGCGTGCCGGCTATTTTTTTATCCGCGCATCTGCGAACATAGCCGCCCTTTGTCTTTCATGCGGCGCTCTCGCCGCGAGTGTCGATGGCATCCAGCAAAGCACATCACGCAACCGGTTTTGCGGCGGGCGTCATCGCGGCGGCGATTGTCGCGCGCATCGGCGGCGGCGGTTCGTTTCATCTCGGCGTGCTGTCGAGTTTCATCGCCGGCGTGGCCGGGAGTACGGCGCCGGACTGGCTCGAAGTGGCGTGGTGGTCGCGGGCGCGGCGGCTGTGGATCACGCATCGCACGCTCACGCACTGGGGCGTGGGATGGCTCGCGTTGCTGGCGGCGTCGTATCACTGGCTGGGGCATTCGGTCTACGCGGCGCCGGCGTTCGGATTCGCCTGCGGCGGCCTGATGCATCTGCTCGCCGATTGGCCGAATCCGCTAGGCGTGCCTTGGGTTGCAGGCCGGCATTCGTTGAATCTCTGGAACAGCGGGCACTGCGATCTGATCGTGGTGGCGGCTTCGTGGGCGGCGGCATGGTTTGTCGGGCAGCACGTCTGGTTGCACGGCGTGCATGGCGTATCCCTGCTGCAGCATTTGAGAAGCGGATAAACGCCACAGCAGTGCTGCCGCGTAGTTCGCGGGCTTCACGCCGTGGACTTCGCCGGGGTCGATCATGATCGCGCCGTTGATCCGCGCTTCGACGAGCCGCGTATTACTGCCGCCCTTCGTCGGTGCGCTCGCCTTCGCGAATCTTGCCTTGCGACACGCTGCTGCCCGGCGGCACGCTATGCGTGAGCCACACGTTGCCGCCGATCACCGAGCCGCGCCCGATCGTCACGCGCCCGAGAATCGTCGCGCCGGCGTAGATCACCACATCGTCCTCGACGATCGGATGGCGCGCGTTGCCCTTGATCAGCGCACCGTCGAGATCCGCGGCGAAACTCTTCGCGCCGAGCGTGACAGCCTGATACACCCGCACGCGCTCGCCGATGATCGCGGTCTCGCCGATCACCACACCCGTGCCGTGGTCGATGAAGAAGCTCGGCCCGATCGTCGCACCCGGGTGGATATCAATGCCGGTTGCCGAGTGCGCGATCTCGTTGATGAAACGCGCCAGCAACGGCACGCCCAGCCGGTGCAGCGCATGCGCGAGCCGATGGTGAGTCATCGCCCACACGCCCGGATAGCAGAGCAGAATTTCAGTAATATGCTGCGCCGCCGGATCGCCGGTGAAAGCCGCCTGAATGTCGCTGACCAGCAGCGCGCGAATGCCTGCCAATTGCTTGCCGAATTCACGCGCGACTTCGAATGCGCGCGCCTGCAGATCCGCATCCGGCGTTTCGCCAAACTCGGGCAGGAAGCGCAGGGCGCGGCGAATCTGTTCGGCGAGCAACCGCAACGTGCTTTCAAGCGTGTGGCCGACGTAGTAATCGACCGTTTCGTCAGTCAGATCAGGTGCGCCGTAGTGCGTGGGAAAGAGCGCCGCGCGCAGGCCGGCAACAATGTTGACTACCGCTTCGCGCGACGGCAGTTCGCGAATCCCGAGCGGATGCCGCGTGCGATGCAACTGTTCACGCGACGCGCGCAGGTCCGCGACGATCTGTTCGAGGCCCCAGTTCTGGGAAGGCACGTTAGGCATAAAAGGACAGCGCCGTGCGATGAGCACGGTTCGAAGTGATTATGCCGAGAGATTACCGCGTTTTGCGGCGGTTCGCGCAGCGCGAGCTCATGTCATACGGGCGATGACATGCAGACACATGCAGACGGCGCTCAGATGGTTACGCTGCTCGCGTCGATCCAGCGCACCGCCCAATCGCGCGCGTGGGCGATGGCGTCCGCTTCTTCAGGAAAGCGCAAGTCGGTGGGGAAGAAACGGTTGGCGACCAGTTCGCCGTCGCTCGAACGGGAGATGACCACATAAGGTTGCCAGGTACCATCTACCGCGCGCGCGGGCGCGCAATTTAACAAATAGCCGCGATGTGTGAATGCAGCATCGAAGTGCATGTGTCACCCGCCCTGACGGCCCCGTGAAATGTTTTGAGTAGCGCGCAACGGGCTGCCGACCATGAAGAAACAGCCGTACCCTGTGTCGTCAATTCAACCGCGCTTTGCTCGTCGGAGTAAGATCATACTCTGTAGAAAATACGCGTCCATTAAAAAAACGAAAAGAATCCCGGACGCAATCGCCAGCGGAATACCCTCTCATGCCACTGCGGCAAAAGCGTGGTGCGACGTAAAGTGACTCAGGGTTTGTGCGGGGCGGAACAGGTTTTGCTGCACGTCACACCATGTCCCCGTCAAAGGAGCACGCATGATGAACAGCGATATCAACAAGCCAGCGGACACTCACGGCCCGAGTTCGACGGAGTTGCACAACGACCGCACGCACGACAGTACCGTCGACACCGACGGCAAGAATCTCGAAGCCGCGCGCATAGCGGGCCACAGCCCGATCTCGCCGGACGAGATCACTACGAGCAATGCGACCCTCACGAACAGCGTGCCCGAGGCGCTTGACGGCATGGCCGGATTCGATAGCCGGGTCGGCGGCAATCATCTGCTGCTCGCGCTCGAGCCGGGCTATACGGTGATCGACAAAGGCATGATCGCACCGCAGGGCGCGTATTCGGCGGACCATCAATTCGACGATCCGCGGCCGGTCGGCAGCCGTCAGGACCGCGGCCGAATTCATTACGCCCTCAATCATCTGCGGCCCACCCGGCTGATCGAATTACGCCGGCTGAAATAGAACATTCACGTCACATCTGCGTTTTGGTCCGCGTTTGAATTTCGATGCGGACCCCCGATTATTCCGTGCGTGACAAAGCGCGTATCGTTTGATTCACGATGCGCGCTTTTACTTTGATTAGAAACTCAGGGTTGCAAGACTCGGGCGTCGGCGAGACTTTTTCCCTCTGACGAGTGCCGGCACAATCGGGCGCACGTCAACCCTCAACGGAGCATCAGATGAAAAAAATCGTCGTGATCGGCGCCACCGGCACGCTGGGCCAGGCGGTGAGCGCCGGGCTGAAGGCGCGTCATGAAGTAATCGAAGTAGGCGCGACACGCGGCCAGTATCACGTCGACAGCACCGACCCCGCGAGCGTCGAGTGGCTGTTTCGCGAGATCGGCAAAGTGGACGGGGTCGTCACCGCAACCGGCAAGGTACATTTCGGTCCGCTGCCCGACATGAGCATCGAACAGTTCTGGGTCGGCCTGCGCGACAAACTGATGGGACAAATCAACGTCGTGCTCGCCGCCCAGCAATACGTGAACGACGGCGGCTCGTTCACGCTGACGAGCGGCATCATCGGCGACGAGCCGATTCTGCAAGGCGCGAGCGCGACCACCGTCAATCTGGCGCTGGAAGGTTTCGTGCGCGGCGCGGCAATTGAATTGCCGCGCGGCATTCGCATCAACGTGGTGAGCCCGACCGTGCTCACCGAAGCGATGGACGCCTATGCGCCCTACTTCCGCGGCTTCGAGCCGGTGACGGCACAGCGTGCGGCAATGGCCTATCTGCGCAGCGTGGAAGGCGCGCAAACTGGCCGGGTGTATCGCGTGGGCTATTGATTGGCGAGGATTCACGCGATGCGGCGGTTGCATCACGCTCTCGGCAGGCTCCAGTGAATCTCCAGCGCACCCGCGGCTCCGGATGCACGAGCAGGTGCGGTTCGGCGGCCCGAGCCTGGTCACGGCACCATCGCGATATGGCCGTGTAGCACCGCGAGGCCGCTATTTGGCAGAAGCGGCTGGTCGTGCCGGCGAATCACCTCGCCGTTGAAAATCTCCGAGCCTTCGAGATTTTCAACGAGCGTGCGGCCGTTGACGGCTTTCTTCGAAGGGTCAATCAACTCAGTCCGTTCGGCGAGCAGGGTCCGCAAACCGCCCGCATGGAAAAAGTCCTCCATCAGATCTGCGCCGGTCGGACCAAGGTTCGCCAGCACCGGCGTGCGTCGCGAAATGTCGTCGCAGCGATCGAGTGTCGACTCGATGCCGGCGCGGCGCGCGAGCGATGGCCGAACGAGCGCAGATCGCTCACGCCGTACCAGCGGTGGCTGCGCTATTTCACGCGTTTCCTTCTCTTCCTCAACATCTGCTCCGCGATATCTTTCGCGCCCTTCACTGGACGTGCTCGCGCATTTTCAGCTCGAAGCCGACGTTATCGAGCACGCTCATAGGCGGGAGCTGTGCGGAGCTCTGAAACACCGTGCCGAAGCCGCGCTTCTCCGGCAATTGTATGTCGAACGCCTGCACGCGAAATTCGGCCGGCACGATACCAAGTTCACGCGGGTTGGATGTCCCTGCATGTCACGGTCAGGATCATGTCATGCGTACCCTCGTCGAGCTCTTTCATCACCGCCGCAGTGCCGCCTGGATAGTAAGGAATGCAATCGTTCAGCGGCTTGAGGAAGGCCCACGTCTTGTCCCATTCGTGAATCGGATCCTGCGGATCCTTGTCACCAGGCACATACGGCAAGCCCATCAGGAACGTGCGGCCCGCGCCGGCATTCGCCAGGCGTGCGTAGCTCAGCTTCTCCGGATGTGTCTTGCGCCCTTGCAGTAATTGCGCGGGTGCCTTCGGCGGGTCGTTGACCCTTGGCGGGGTTGTATTCGAGCAGCGGACTGGCCGGCATATACGCCACTTCGAGACCGTACCCTTGTGCGAGATCCTGCATCTTGCGCGGACCCAGAGCGCATTTGTCGAGCGCACCAGGAAATGCCGCTGCATTCAAGGGCAAACCCGGAGCCGAGCAGGCACTCAGACGACCGCTTGTCAGGCAACTAGCCGCCTCGCACGCCTTGTGTGTTCACATAAAGCGAATAGAGCCCGTGGCTTGCCGCCATAAACAGCCGGTTACGATGCCGCCCGCCGAAGCACACATTCGCGCAGCGTTCAGGCAACGCGATGTGGCCGAGCGGCTCGCCTTCCGCCGTAAAGACGCGTACGCCGTCAAGCTCGTCGGTGCCCATGCCCCAGCCGCACCACAAATTGCCGTGCACGTCGACGCGAAAGCCGTCAGGCGTGCCCGGGCCAGCGTCGATCAGCACCCGGTTGCTGGCCAGCGCGACGCCATTGCCGTTGCCGCCCACATCGAACGCACGAATCTTGCGCGGCTCGCCACGCGATTCGACGATGTACAGAACAGACTCGTCCGGCGAAAACGCCAGGCCGTTGGGTCCCAGCACGTCGTCGGCAACGACGGTAACTTCGCCGCTCTGGCCGTCGACCCGATACACGCATGCCGGCAGCTCGGACTCCTGCCGCTCGCCTTCATAGAAGCCGTCAATACCGAAGGTCGGGTCGCTGAACCAGATCGAACCGTCCGATTTCACGACCACGTCGTTCGGCGAATTGAAGCGCTTGCCGCGATAACGGTCCGCCAGCACGGTGATCGAACCATCGTATTCGGTACGCGTGACGCGCCGCGTCAGATGCTCGCAACTGATGAGGCGCCCCTCGCGGTCGCGTGTATGGCCATTCGCATTGTTCGACGACTGGCGAAACGTCGACACCGTGCCGCCCGGTTCGTCCCACCGCAGCACGCGGTCGTTCGGAATGTCGCTCCACAGCAGATAGCGACCGTCGCCGAACCAGACCGGCCCCTCGGACCAGCGCGCGCCCTGATACAGACATTCGATGGAAGCGGAGGCCAGGATCAGCGGCTTGAAGCGCGGATCGAACATACGGATTCGGGGGTCGGGATAACGGAGGCAGTTTTCGTTCATGCTGGCGGTTCAAAGTATGGGTTTGCTTGCGCGAATTCTTACTCCAGCGCGAGCAGCACCCGCGCCGCCGGTCGATCTTCGCATGGTGCTCAGGTGGCCTGGAACGCGTGATCGAAGAATCACAAGCTACCCAGTGCCGCTTTTGTATGACAATAGAGTCTGCCGGTAACATTCGTGCCGTAAATTGACGGCACGAGCGGACAATTTCGGCAATTAGTGCAATTGTGACTGATATTTTGGCAAGGACGGGTAATTAGAAAGGTTTCACAAAAATTCTGCCAATCATCGGCATCGAAAAGCGGCGACGAGAAAATTACCGCAGCAGCGACCGGCAAATGTTAATCCGATCGGAAAAGCCAGGCAAAAGAACAATCCATTCATCGCAAAGCCACAGCCGTAGCCGTTTTGTCAGAATCATTTCTGACTTTGCGAAATAATTTTTAGTGATAGATTGTGCAGACAGAAAACCACCGGACGGAATGCCGACCGCAATTAACCGCAACAGGATGTTTGCGAGCCTGAGAGAGTAAAAAATTGCCGCTACATTTTATCGAGCAGATGGCACCGCTGCTGGACGCCGCCGACGAAGCGGAATGGTTCGGCGCAATCGCGGGCCTCGCCGAGACATGGGGTTTCGACAAGCTGTTGATCGCCATGCTGCCGCGCCCGACCATCCGCCTCGAAGACGCATATGTGCGCAGCACGTACTCGCCCATATGGCGCCGTACTTATGACGAGCAGGGACTGGTTCACATCGATCCGACGGTCTCGCACTGCGCGACGCGCGCCACACCGCTAATCTGGTCGCCGGACATTTTCACCACTGCATCCCAGCAATCCATGTATGAGGAAGCGCGCGCCCACGGATTGCGCGCCGGCGTGACATTGCCGATTCATGGGCCGAACCAGGAAGCCGGCATGATGTGCTTCGTCAATGACAGCAATCCCAGTGACGAGTTCTGGCGTCATATCAACGTGGCATTGCCGAATCTGGTGTTACTGCGCGATCTGGTAATCGACACCAGCCAGCGGCATTTGAATACTCACGCTCAGACCTTGCTGCCCAAGTTGACGCCGCGTGAGCGCGAATGCCTGAAATGGACCGCACGCGGCAAATCCACCTGGGAAATCTCTCACATCCTGAACTGTTCGGAAGCCGTGGTGAACTTCCACATGAAGAACATCAGGACGAAATTCGGTGTGAATTCGCGGCGTGCGGCAGCCGTGATTGCAACGCAACTCGGGCTTATTGACCCGGGTTGAGCAAGGCGGCGTCGCGGCTGTAGAGCACTCGCTCGGCGCGGCCCAGATCGGCGTCGGAAACAGTTTTGGTGAAGTACAGGCCAAGCAGAATTGCGACCGGCGCCGGGATTTCGGCACCTGATTCGAAACGGCTCCCACGCGACTGCGTTACGCCGAAGCGAGCCCAGAAGCGGCGCTGGCTCTCTTTTTTCTTTTTGCGGTATGCAATGATCAGAACGCGATCCACTGCCGTGGAGGGCTCCGCCGGGCGGCCCTGGAGGCCGGTTTGCGGTTGCCAATGATTTTCGAGAAGTTCCATTTTCGTGTCCTGTCGGTTGAGGGCAGTGCTTGTCTCGAATTCTGCTTTACCCGATAAGCATGCGCACCTATCCAGGTAGGTAGGTGGCGGAACGATTCAAAATGCATAAGTTTTCTTGCGTATTGGGTACCCCAACACGTTCAGGAGAACGTCATGCAAACAGCAATCCGGATTGGAATGCGTCAGGAATTCGACAACGCGGACATTAACGAGATGTACAGGCTGAGGGCCCGGGTTTTTCACGGGCGGCTCGGATGGGATATTCCGACCATCGCCGGCATGGAGATCGACGGCTACGACGCGCTCGGGCCGCACTACATGCTGATCCAGGCCGACGGTGGGCAAGTGCGCGGCTGTTGGCGCCTGATGCCGACTGAAGGCCCGAACATGCTGAAGGACACTTTCCCGCAATTGCTGCACGGCGCGGCGGCGCCGGTTGGGCGGCACATCTGGGAATTGAGCCGGTTCGCGATCGAGACCGGCGGCGAGGAGCAGTCGTTCGGCTTCGCCGACCTGACGATGCAGGCCATTCACGAACTGGTGACGTTCGCCGACCAGATGGGCATCACGCGTTATGTCACGGTGACCACCACGCCGATCGAGCGGCTGCTACGCAAGACCGGTATCGAGATCAGCCGGCTCGGGTCACCATTGCAGATCGGCGTGGAGCGAGCCGTGGCACTGGATATCGCGGTGAGCCCGAAGACTCGCACCGCGCTGTTCGGACCGATGGCCGCGGCTGCGTAGCCGCCGCCTGGCCGTTTTGTTTCGCCGCCCGCTCGCTGCCGCGAGCGGGCGGTTTCGGCGCCGTGCCGTTCTGCGGTTGCACGAGCCGCTGCCGCCCCACCGTCTTGACCAGCGAAAGATTGCGCGACAAGTTCATGCTGAACAGGATCTGCTCTTCGATAAACGACATGGCCGTGATGAAAAACGGGTTCTTCGACGCGCGCGCCGCCGCGAGGTGGAACATGAAATCGTCCTGCGCGCCGCCGCCTTGGGTTTCGATGATTCGCTCCAGCTGATCCCACGCATGCTGGATCGCGGCAATGTCCGCGCTTCGCGCACCGTCGGCCGTGAGGTCGCGAAACGTTCGGCCGGCGCATGCCCGGTCGGCAGGCGCTTACCTTGTACTCGCCTTCGACAATGCAGTTAAGGATGTCGCCGTAGATTTTGTCGGGCAAGCCCGTCGTTTTGCGCTCATTCATCAGCGCGGCTGGAGTTGCTTGTCTGGGCAGGCTCCTTGCAAGGCAAATCCGGCACTGGTCTGATGACACATATGCGTGCCGAATTGGAGCAAAGCCGCTCATGCTTGCTCCCCAGCGCTTATCGGGCAAGATGCTCTGCCGCGAAATTTGACAGGAACTTGATTTACATCCAAGTTGGGCAAATGTTGTTCAGCGACCATTTGCGCTTGCATTGCCAATAAAGTGTGCCCGGCCATTCGAAACGGCTGCGGCATCCAGTTTCTTCAGACGCGGAGTCGAAATGTACACACGCATTCTTGTAGCGGTCGACGGCAGCAATACCTCGCGCCGTGCATTCGAAGCGGCGCTTGCGCTCGCCAAATCCAACGGCGCGGTCCTGCAGCCGTTCTATGTCGTCGAGAACACGCCGCTTTATTTCGAAGCGCCCGGCTACGACCCATCGGTATTGCGTAACCGCCTCGTCGAAGAAGGCAAGGAACTCGGCGCTGAATTCGCCAAGGCCATGCTCGACCAGGGCGTGAAGGGCGAACTCGCGATAGGCGAGGCATCGTCGCTCGACGACGTTTCAGCGGTAGTGCTCAAGGCCGCCGCCGATTTCAAAGCCGACTTGCTGGTCATGGGCACGCACGGACGGCGTGGTGTACAGCGTCTGATCCTCGGCAGTGTCGCCGAGCGCTGCGTGCGGCAGGCGAGCTTGCCCGTGCTCCTCGTACCATCCGCCGCAGCGAAGACCGGCGAAGCGGACTGAACGCGCCGGCGCACCGTGCGCGCCGCGTGTTCGCTGCCCGTGCGCCGGATCTGTAAAGCGCGACATTCTGCAAAAAACGTGAGCAGGCATGGCCTGCCCACCATGAATAGCAGTTCACCCGGAATCACCGCCAGCGATATCGATCAAGATACCTAACTGCTCGACGCGTCATTTTGTCGCTAAGCGCGCGGTGTGGCCGGTGGGACAATCCCTCATTACCTGACCATTGGCTGCAGAACATGCTCACTCCTACTGCTGTTACGCGCACCGACGGAACTCCCGAATCCGCCACATCCGCTGCAAATGCATTGCCGGCACGCGGCGGCCGCCGTACGGCGGCGTCACGGGCAAGCACGCGCACCGCTGCCCGCTGTTCGAGTTGCGCCATGCGGCAGCTGTGCATGCCTCACGGCCTCTCGCCGGACGAACTGGGCAAGCTCGAAACGCTCATTTGCTCCGCGCGCTCCGTGCCGCGCGGCGAAGCGCTATATCGCAGCGGCGACCGCTTCGACAATATTTACGCGGTGCGTTCCGGTTCGATGAAAACCGTCATGGCGCACCGTGGCGGCCGCGAGCAGGTCACGGGTCTGCGGCTCGCCGGCGAAGCGCTCGGCCTGGACGGCATCAGCAATGACCTGCACGCCTGCAGCGCCGTCGCTCTCGAAGACAGCACCGTGTGCATCGTGCCCTACACCGCGCTCAAGTCGCTGTGCCGCGAAATCAGTTCGATGCAGGAGCGCATGCATAAACTGCTGGGCGAGCAGATCGTCCGGGAGGCCGCGCAGATGATGGTGCTCGGCTCGCTCTCGGCGGACGAACGAGTCGCGGCATTCCTGCTCGATGTGTCGGAACGCAATGCACAACGGGGGTATTCATCGGCGGAATTCAATCTGCGCATGACACGCGAAGACATGGGCAGCTACCTCGGCATGACGCTCGAGACCGTGAGCCGCACCCTGTCAAGATTTCAAAAGCGCGGCCTGATCGACACACAGGGCAAGCACATCCGGATCGTCGATCTGGAAGGCCTGCGGCAAGTCTAGGTCGCCCGCGGGAGCGCCGCCGGCGCCGCCCGCCCATCGTTTTTAACGCGTTTTCGTCTTGGCACGGCTCCTGCGAGCGGGTACAGTCTTTAGTCCCGTCCCCCGCAAGGAGACCCGGCGAAATGAATCGCGATCCCTCCCCGCATCACCCGCTCGTCCAGCGCCTGATCGAAGCGCGTCAAGTGACCGACGCGCTGTTTTCCATCGTCAAACCCGAGTTTCTGTATGAACGGCCGATCCGCGAGCGCCACCGGATCGTGTTTTACATCGGTCACCTGGAAGCTTTCGATCGTAATCTTTTCGATCAGCGCATGTGCGACCTGCCAGCGTTCGATCCGGCTCTCGATCGGCTTTTTGCGTTCGGTATCGACCCTGTCGACGGCGGTTTTCCGACCGACAAGCCCAGCGACTGGCCGTCGCTCGACACCGTTCGCAGCTATGCGTTGCGCGCCCGCGAGCAGATCGACCGCGAACTCGATGCGCTGACACAGGCCGCGCAACTCGGCCGCGACGGCGCACAAGCCGAGGCCTCCGGGCAATTGCTGAACGTCGCAATCGAGCATCGGTTAATGCATGCCGAGACGCTGGCGTACATGCTCCATCAGTTGCCTCTCGCGGAAAAAGTCGCCGAACTGCGCGAGCCCGTCGTGACGCGTACCGGACAACGCGACATGTTGTCGTCGATGGTCAGCGTGCCGGCCGGCACGACTATACTCGGCATGTCGCGCGACGGCGGCAGCTTCGGTTGGGACAACGAGTTCGGCGAGATACAGGTGGACGTGCCCGCCTTCGAGATGGATCGCTATATGGTGACGAACGGCGCGTTTCGCGAGTTTATCGAGGCAGGCGGCTATCGCGAGCCGAAGTGGTGGTCGGAGAAGGATTGGGCCTGGAAGGAAGCCGAGCATATCGAGCATCCCGCCTGCTGGTCGCGGCGCGGCGCAAGCAGCGAAAACGGCGAAGGCAGTGCATGGATGCTGCGCACCATGTTCGACGAAGTCCCGCTGCCGCTCGGCTGGCCCGCCTACGTGAGTCACGCCGAAGCCAGCGCCTACGCGCGCTGGGCTGGCAAAGCGTTACCCACCGAGGCGCAATGGCAACGTGCGGCACACGGCACACCGCACGCTGCGTCGGGTAATTTCGATTTTCGGAGCTGGAACCCGCAACCGGTGGACGCGTATCCGGAGAACGTCAGCGCATTCGGGGTGGAAGGTCAATTCGGCAATGGCTGGGAGTGGACTTCGACGGTGTTCGACGCGCTGCCCGGCTTCGAGGCCTTTGAATTCTATCCCGGCTATTCCGCCAACTTTTTCGACGGCCAGCATTATGTGATCAAAGGCGGCTCGGCGCGCACCGCGCAGTGCATGTTGCGGCCGGCTTTCCGAAACTGGTTTCAGCCGCATTATCAGTACGTGTACGCGGGGTTTCGGTGCGTGAGGAATCCGACTGTTCAGTGAGACCCGCTCACGCCCGAATGGCACCCATCAGCGCGACACGAATCCTGCAGTCACTTTACCTGACTCGCAACCGAGACCCACTGGTCGAACTGCGCCTTGTTCTGCGTCATCCAGTCGGTCGCGAGCTTCGTGACGAGTGCCTGCGAACCGCCGTTCCTGCTGATTGCGTATTCCCACGACGACCACGTGGATGAAGGAAACTTCATCTGCTCGATCAACGAGCGGACCGCCGGATTCGCCGCGATGAACGCGCGATTCGCGACCGCACCCCAGTTCCACGACGCCATCGCCATCCGGCATGGATCGGCGTTGCCCGCGCAGCCCTGCACGCCGTTGACCAGCGACGAACCGGTGTTCGGCACGTTCGGCGGCAGCGCGGCCTCCGGCGTGGGCAGCCAGACAACGTCCTTGCCCGGCACCAGCGCGTTGACCGTCCACGATGGACTCCAGGCATAGAAAAACGCCGGCTTGCCCTGCTTGACGCGCGCGATCGTATCGACCATCAATGCTTCGTATTTGCCGCGTACCGAGTGAACGGTATTCTGCAAACCGAAGTGCTCCAATTGATAGTCCACGACGTCGCCGCAGCTCCAGCCCGGATCGCAACTGATCAATTGCGCCTTGCCGTCGGAGCCGAAGAGCGCGGCCAGCTTCGGATCTTTCAACTGCGCGAGGTTCGTGATCTTGTAGGCATCGGCGGTCTTCTTGTCGATCAGATAGCCGTTGATGCCACCACCGATGATCATCCCGCTGCCGACAACCTGCGCGTCTTTCTGAACGGCCCGGAACGCGAGTTCGCGTTGCGGAAAGTTCACGTCTGTCGCGAGATCCTCGTCACCCTGCGCCGCCGCCTGGAAGAACAGTGTTGTGTTCATCGTCGTCAGTTTCACGCCGTAGCCGAGATTCTTCATTGCCTGCATCACGATCTGCGTCGCGACGTAATTGCCTCCGAAGCTATCGCCTTGCGCGTAGTTGACCGTCTTCCCTTTGCCGGGCATGCTCTGCGCGAATGCGGGCACGCCCGTCGCCATCATCACCGCCAGCGCTACCGCGCCGCATGCTGCTAACGTCTTCATCAAGCCACTCCTGCGTTCAGATACGATTGTCGATATGCTGGATTGGCCCGGCGTCATCTGCCGGTGCCGGTTACTGCGGATACTCTGCAAGGGGCACGGCCGCCGGCACACGGCGGGCGCGATCGAGCGGCTACAGCGCTTCCTTAGGGCTGCGCTCTTCAGGTAGCGCGCCCGCCGTATCGCCGCGGCCGCCGCGAATCAGCCGGGCCATTGCGTCGCGCAGCGCGCCGCCACCCGGCTGCGAGCGCGCGAGCTTTTGCGTGACGCGGTCTAGCATCATCGCGAGGAGCACGATCGCGATGCCGCCGATCGCGGCCTGGCCCACATCCAGACGGCCGAGCCCTTGCAACACCACGAGCCCGAGCCCTTCGGCGCCGATCATCGAGATCACGACCGACATCACCATCGCGGTGAGCACCGTCTGGTTCAGGCCGCCGAGAATGGTCGGTACCGCAAGCGGCAACTGCACTTCCCACAGCAACTGGCGGCGGTCCGCCCCGAACGCGAGGCCGGCTTCGACCAGTTCGTGATCGACCATCCGGATACCGAGATTCGTAAAGCGGATGAGCGGCGGCATGGCTGCGATGACCACGGCGACCTCTCCTGGCACCGTGCCGACACCGAACAGCATCACGACTGGTACGAGATAAACGAAGGTAGGCGTGGTCTGCATGATGTCGAGGATCGGCTGCACGATGCGCCACACGCGTTCGCTACGTGCGCACGCCACGCCGACCGGGATGCCGATCACGGCGCAGAACACGATTGCCGTGACGATTAGCGCGATTGTCGTGATGGCGTCGGACCACACGCCCAGCACGGCGATAACGACAAGCCCGATCAGCGTGAATGCGGCGATTGCCTTGCCGGCGACGCGCCAGACAACCAATGCGCAGACGAGCACGAAGATCGGGAACGGCACCGCATGCAGTGCGTCGATGTTTGCTTCGAGCAGCTTCTGGATCGGCCACTTGATGACGAGGAAGATCGGGCGCAGATTTAGTGCGATCCACTGGATTGCGGTCTGGATCCACTGCGCGACCGGAAGCACCGCAAGGTCGTCGGCTTTAAACATGTTTGACTCCGTTGGCGCCGCCTGCGCCGATGTGTGCGAGGACACGCCCCGCTTCCAGCCGGCCGACGAGCCGGCCTGATTCGTCGAGTATGCCTACGGCGCGTGCATTGCCGAAGTGCGCGGCAACGTCTATCAGGCGCGTATTGGCCGGAACGCAGGCGAACATGGAGTCGAGCGACGGCAGCGCGGCACCGCCGCGCAGCGCATCGAGCTGCTGGTCGCTCACTGTTCCGATCACGCGCGAATCGGCATCGATCACGAATGCCGGCCCGGGTTCGTCGCAGCCAAGGACGGTCCAGCCGTCGCGTTGCACGATCGGCACGAGCGACGTCATTGAAGAACCGGCGCTGAAGAGGCGCGCGCGGTCGACGTCGCGCGTGAACGCGGCGACGTAATCGCTGCCCGGCTCCATGACGATCGATTGCGGCGTGCCCTCGCGAACCAGCTTGCCCTCCGACATGATCGCGATGCGCGTGCCGAGTTTCAGCGCCTCCTGAAAGTCATGCGTGATGAACAGAATCGTCTTGTTCAGCGTACGCTGCAGCCGCAGTAGCTCGTCCTGCATTTCCGAGCGGATCAGCGGATCGAGCGCACTGAACGCCTCGTCCATGATCAGGATATCGGCGTCCGTCGCGAGCGCGCGGGCGAGCCCCACGCGCTGGCGCATCCCGCCGCTCAGTTCGTGTGGCATCTTGCCTGCCCAGTGCGCAAGGCCGACCACTTCCAGCATGTGCTCGGCCCGCTTGCGCCGCGCTGCGGCCGCCATGCCGCGCAACTTCAGGCCGAACTCGACGTTCTCGATGACACGCCGGTTCGGCAGCAACGCGAAATGCTGGAACACCATTGAAATACGGTTGCGCCGCACGCCGCGCAGCGCGGACTCGTCGAGCGTGCAGATATCCGTGTCGTCGAGCAGGATGCGGCCCGCGCTGGGCTCGTTCAGACGGTTCACGCAGCGCGCGAGCGTCGATTTGCCTGAGCCGGACAGCCCCATGATCATGTACATCGCGCCGGCAGGCACCGACAGCGATACGTCGTCGAGGCCGACAGCCTGACCCGTGTCGCGCAAGACGTCGGCCTTGGTCGCGCCGTTGCGGAGCATCTCGAGCGCGCGTTCGGGGCGCTCGGAGAAAACCTTGTACAGGTGCTCGATTTTCAGGCGTTCGGTCATGAGATTCACTCCCTCGGTAGATCGGACCGCCCGGCCCGATCGGACAACACATGTTGCAACGGCGAAAACGCGGTCGGCACCAGAATACGGTTCTCCGCCTGCTCGATCAGTTCCGAGAGCCGCGGAATGAATTCCTGCCAGCGCGGATCCGCAGCGAGCTGCTGACGGCGCACCCGGCGATCCTCGAGATCGGCATAGCCCCACCAGTGCACGACCTGGCTCAGCGCGCCGATTTCCGTTGTGAAGTAACCGAGCAGATTACCGAGAACAGGCTGCTGGAGCGGTAGCCCTTCGTCCTGCACGAGTTTCAGGTAGCGGCTCATGCAGCCGTTGCGAATCCGGTAGATGCGCTCCTCGACGATCATCGCGCGGCCTCCTCGGGTTCGAGCAAAAATTCACGCATCAGCGCGGCGACGGTATCGGGCGCTTCGTTCAGGATCGAGTGCCGCAGGTTCGGCAGGATCGCGAGCCGCGAGTCCGGAATGCACTCGTGCATGTAGCGCGCCATTCGCGGGTTCGAGCCCTGGTCGTCCTCGCCCGTCGCGATCAGCGTCGGTGCCGCGATCTGGTCGATCAGGCCGCCGAAATCGGTGTGCGCGAACAGGCGATAGGCGGCCGCATAGCAGTCCGGATCGTTCTGCGCGTTGCGGCGGCGCAGCTCGGCGACGAAAGCCGGGTGCTTCGCCTGAAAATCCTCGGTCAGCCAGCGCGATAGCGACGCGTCGTAGTGCGAACCCCGCTCTCCCGCCTCGAGCGCCGCGAGCCGGGCGAGCACACGCGCGCGTTCGTCGGCGCTTCGCCCGGCGACTGTCGATAGCAGCACCAGGCGCCGCAGCCGTTGCGGATGGCTGAGTGCGAGCCGCTGCGCGATCAGGCCACCGAGCGAGAAGCCCGCGAGATCGAACCGCCCGAAACCGGCTTGATCGGCGAGCGCCAGCACGTCGCGGACGAAGTCGTCGATCGCATAGCGGCCTTGGACCCGCGATGACCGGCCGTGGCCGCGCAGGTCGAAGGTTAGCACGCGAAAATCAGCGCCGAGCGCGTTGATCGTCTGCTGCCATGCTTCGAGATACGAACCGACGCCGTGGATGCAGACGAGTTCGCGCGGCCCGTCGCCTTGCAGCCGGTAATTCAGCACGACATCGCCGAGCGTCAGCGTACCTTCGACGGCCGAAGGCGGTGCATCCGGGAGAGCGTCGAGCATGGCCTAGACTCCCGCAGCCGCTGCGTTCAGCGCCGTGTCTGAGGCGCGTTCGCCATCGCGGTCGGCGAAATGAGGCATGACTTCGTCGGCGAAGAGGCGCAGCGTTTTCATCTGCAGTTCGAACGGCAAGTTGAAAGACAAGCCGAGACAGAACTGATCGACGCCTTCGTCCTCATAGATCTGAAGCTTGCGGATCACTTCGTCGGGCGTGCCGAACATCAGGTTCTCACGAAGTGCCTTCGGATCGTAGTTCGCCCGGTTGGTTACTGTCTCGTACGGCACGGCTTCGGGGAAGCCGTTGTGCACGGTGCCGATGTTCTGCATCAGGTTCTCGAAATAGCGGCCGTGGTCGACGCTGTGACGCACTGCGGTCTGCCAGTCTTCCGGGCGGTCGTACACGCAGGTGCGGCGTAACATCATGAAGCGCGGGCGCGGCTGCTCCGGGTGATCGGCGAGCGCCTTGCGGAATTTTTCACCGAGCACGGAGACTTCGGACGGCGGCGCGGAAAGCGGTGTGGACAGAATATTGGCGCCGATCCCGACCGCCCAGTCGAAGCTGGCAGGATCGCGAGTGGCGACCCAGATCGGCGGATGCGGCTGCTGCAGCGGTTTAGGCACCGAAGTCGCGAGCGGGAATTTCCAGTAATGACCTTCGTGCGCGTAGTCGCCTTGCCAGAGTTTCCGGACAGCGGGAACCAGCTCCTTCATATACGCGACGCCTTCCTGCTGCGGCATGCCACCCGCCATCCGGTCGAATTCGTACTGGTACGCGCCGCGCGCGATGCCGAATTCGAGGCGGCCATTCGTCAGGTGATCGCACATCGCGGCCTCTCCGGCGAGCCGGATAGGAGACCAGTACGGCGCGACGATAGTCGCCGTGCCGAGCCGGATACGTTCGGTGTGCTGGGCGAGCCACGTGAGAACCGTGAACGGATTCGGTGAGATGGTGCATTCGATCGTGTGATGCTCGGCGGTCCACAGCGTCTCGAAGCCGCCCGCGTCGGCAACGCGCGCAAGCATGAGCAGCTTGTCCCGCACATTGCTCATTGAATCGTCCGGAGAGAAGCGCTCCATGTTGAGTGATACGGCGAATTTCATAAATGCCTCGTGTCGAATGGGGAATCGTCGCGTTTAACGCAAGCGAATGACGAATGGGTCATGCATCGCGCCCGAGTAGTCGAGCACCACGTTCTTGAGCCGGGAGAACTCGCGCATCACCTCGAAGCCGCCGCGCCGGCCATAGCCGCTGTGTTTGAGGCCGCCGTTGGAAGACATGTAGGCCGCCGAGCGATAAGTATTGATCCAGACGGTGCCGGCGTCGATATCGCGCGCAAAACGCATTGCGCGATCGATGTCGCGTGTCCAGATGCCGGATGCGAGGCCGTATTCGGTGTCGTTCGCGAGCTGCATCAGTTCCTGTTCGTTCGAGAACGGCACGACGCCGACCACCGGGCCGAAGATCTCTTCGCGCATGAAGCGCATCTGGTTGGTCGCCCGGCTCATCACCGTCGGTTCGAAATACCAGCCGTTGCCGAGCGCCGAATCCGCCGGAGCGCGCCCGCCCGCTGCGATCGTCGCGCCTTCCTCGACGCCCGAGGCGACATAGCGCTGAACCTTGTCGAGTTGCGAGGCGAGTGCGAGCGGGCCAATGTCGGTGTCGTCGTGCATCGGATGGCCGACGCGCACGCGCCTCGTGCGCTCGACAAGCGCCTCGACGAATTCGTCATAGATGGATGCCTCGACGAAGCAGCGCGAACCGGCCACGCAGGTCTGGCCGGCCGCGGCGAAGACGCCCGACACGACGCCGTTCACCGTGCGTTCGATCTCCACGTCGCCGAAGATCACATGCGGAGACTTGCCGCCCAGTTCCATCTGGCAGGGCACGAGATTCTGCGCGGCGTTGCCGGCGATCTTGCGGCCCGTAACCGTGCTGCCGGTGAACACGTATTTAGCGACGCCGGGATGGCGCGTCAGCGCGTCGCCAGTCGTCGCGCCGTCGCCCGTCACGACGTTGAACACGCCGGGGGGAATGCCGGCCTCGATCGCGAGTTCGGCGAGTGCGAGGGTCGACGCGGTTGCATGTTCGGACGGCTTCGCGACGATCGTGTTGCCGATCGCGAGACACGGTGCGAGCGTGCCTGTCAGCATCATCAGCGGCGAATTCCACGGAATGATCATGCCGACCACGCCGATCGGCTCGCGCAGGTTGAAGTTCAGCGTATCGAGCTTGTTGACGGGAATCGTGTCACCCTGCATCTTGTCGGCCATGCCCGCGAAATACAGATAGGAATCGGGAATGGCGCGCATCTGTACGCGCATTTCCTTCAGCAGCTTGCCGTTGTCGCGGCATTCGATCATCGCGAGTTCGTCGGCGTGGGCGAGCACCAGCTCACCGAGCTTGCGCACGAGCTTGCCGCGCTCGGTCTGGGTCATTCGCCGCCATGCCGGGTTCTTCAGCGCGGTCTGCGCGGAGCGGACGGCGGCATCCACGTCCGCTGCATCTGACTGGGCGAATTCGTACCAAGGTTGCGCGGTGGTCGGGTCGAAGCTCGGCGCGTATTGGCGGCTGTGCGGCTCGACGAATTGGCCGTCGATGAAATTGCCGGTTCGCGAGCCTTGCAGCGTTGCAACTGTCGTTTTCATGGTTTCCTCTGGAGTTCTGTCGAGATTCACGACTGCACGTGCTGGGCCCAGGGCTGCGCCGCGCCTACCGTCGCAACGCGGCCGCCGTCGGGAGAGCCCATGTAGATCGAGTAACTGCCGCCGCCCGCCGTCTCGCGGACAAAGCGGCGCAACATCGCGCGCATTTCGACCGACTCGATCCTGTCGTATGGAAGACTGTCCGGCGAGAAAAAGCGGAAACCGGGCGGCAAGGTGAGCTCGCCGCGCGCTTCGGCGAGACGCGCGCGGTAGATCAGATAGCCGGAGTCGTGGCCGTCGACATCGAACACCGAATACAGGAACGTCTCGTCGGACACGAGCGAGAGCTCGCCGCCGCCCGCCACGGGCAAACGGCCGTTAACGGGCCGGCGCGGCGCCGTGGGCAGCACCCAGCCGCCCTTCCCGTCGGCAACCAGCAGCACATCGCCCTGCGCCTCGATCAGATAGCCGACGATCATGTCGGTCGACGAGAGCCAGCCTGGGGGCAGCGGATCCTTGACCTGCGCATAGCGCCCGCGGCAAAAGCCGAGCGGCGCGGACGGGCTGGTGCCGAACGCCTGAACGCGCCCGATGAGGATCATGTGATCGCCCGCCTCGACGCGATCATGCATCGAGCAATCGAACCATGTCAGGCAGTCGGTCAGCACGGGTGCGCCGGTGTGGACTACGTCGTGATTGACCGCCGCGAACTTGTCGGTCGCCTTGGAGGCGAACAGATTCGATACATCGGTCTGCGCGTCGCTCAGCAGGTTCACCGCGAACTTGCCGGCGCCGGCGAAAGTGGGATAACTGGATGCGCCCTTGCCCACGCAGACGAGGAGGAGCGGCGGGTCCAGCGACACCGACGCGAACGAGTTGGCCGTCATGCCGCGCGGGTGGCCTTCGGCATCGACCGTCGTGATGACGGTCACGCCTGTGACGAAAGTACCGAAAGCGCGACGCAGCGCGATCGGATCGATGGTGGTTCGGTTATCCGGTACTGCCGCTTGCATGGCCATTCACCTCGAACATCGTTGTGTTGAGTTGAATGTATGTGGCGGAAATTGTGGTGGCTTCCATCGGATCGTAGGAGGGAGCGCCGCGCTTCATCTTCTTTTCACCGGACGCGCAACGGCTAAAGCGCGTTGTGCGCTGCGGCGCCGACGGAGTGCCCGGCATCAAGCAGATTGTGAAGCTGAAGAGCAAGTTCGACCGCGAAGCGCCGTTCCGGCGTCTCGACGTCGATCCCGAAAAGATCGGAGATCCGCGCCAACCGGTAACGCAGCGTGGTGACATGAAGGCCCATCGCGTCCGCGCATGCCTGGCTGCGGCAACCGTGGCGGATATAGGTCGCAAGCGTCTCGATATACGATGCGCGATGCTGCGCATCGTATTCGACGATGTGGCCGATCGTGCCGCTGATAAACGCGCGCACGTCCGACGAATCGGCGGCGCCGATCAGCATCGGCAACGGTCCGAGGTCAGGCACGCTCAGCGCGCCGCTCTTGCCGAACGCCCGCGCTACGCGAATCATCCGCCAGCAGCGGTCCCATTCGTTTGCAAGGGCTTCGAGTCCCACGAACAGATCGCCCGCGACGAGCGTTGGTTCGCCGCCGAGCAAGGTCGTCAGTGCGGCGCACAATTGGCGGGCGAACGCCGTAACGGTTGCGGCCGTGCGGGTCGGTACGTCGGGCAGCAGGCACACGAGGCCGCTGCCAACGGTGATCGGATGAATGAGCAGCTTGTGCTGGGCGGCGAGCATGCTCGCCGCGCGGTGGCATTCCGCGGACCGGTCGAAGGCCCGGTCGTCGCGGCGCGAGTAGTCGATGACGAGCAGCCGGGTGGGCGCGGCGAGCGAGAGGCCGAGCCGGCGCGCACGCTCGATCACGTCCCGCTCGTCGCGCCAGCGGCGCTCGACGATCTCGAGAAACAATTCGGTCAGCGTACGTGTTTCCGACCGGAAGCGGATCACGCTGCGCATCAACTGCACGCTCATCGCAAACTTGGCGTTCTCGATCGCTATCGTGTGCAGGTCGCCCGGCTCGCGCTCATCGAAACTCAGGAGTGCGCCGACGGTGTCGCCGTCGACCGACAACGGTTCGACGTCAGCATGCAGCGGCAGGCCGGACGGCAGGTCGAAGCGCACGCGCCGAAGCGCGTGCCGCTCGATCGCACCCAGCGCTGTAGAACGGATCTGCCGGCCCGCTTCGCCGTCGAGTAACGTGCGCCACGCCGCGCTGTCGAGCGTGGCGCGGGGCGAGCGCGATGCGAGCAGTTCACCCCCGCAGAAATCGATCACGAGTACGGGCGAATCGAGCAGATCGGCCAGCATCTCGGTCAGCGTGCTCATGGATCCGCCCGCGAGCACTTCCTGCAACATTGCGCCCTGCACGTCGACTACGCGGCGTAGATGTTCGGCGGCCGCCTGCTGCGCGCGTTGCCGGTACGCCCGCTCGATTGCGATTGCGCCCAGATGCACGACGAGCTCCATGAATGCGAGATGTTCCGCCGGCACGTCCACGATTTTGCGCGCCGACACGACGAGCACCATTGGCCGCCCCTCGACGTCGCGGCTCGCCATGGGCAGCACGAGCACGGTGCGATAGCCACGCTCGGCCGCTTCGCGGCGATAGCCGAGAAACTCGGTCGTTTCGAGTGCGTTGCGAATGTAGACCGCCTCGTTGCGCTGCAACGCGACGAGGGCGGGACTCGTGGCGAGTTCCCAGCGGTCCGCGAGCGGCTTTTTGAGTAGCGTCGTGTCGCGCCTCGCGATCACGAGCGCGTCGCCGCGCGAGATGTCGACACTCATGATGGAGCCGAGATCCCAGGAGCCGTGGCGACACGCCAGCTCGATCAGGCTGTGCAGCAGCGTATCGACTTCGGCGTCCGTATTGATCCGGCTGGCGACGTCGCGCAGCGACGACATGAGCGACAACGTGTTCGGCATCGACGGTCCCCTCTTGAATGTGACTGACTATACGACTTATCACAGTGTCAAAAAAGTGATGCATCCACCGGAACAGAGGAAGACGCCCAAATTCGCGCTACTTAGCATGCAAGCCATCGTCATGTCATCCGATGGAGAACGCAGATGGACACGGAAGTACGCAAGATTTCGACTTTTGTCGAGGAAATGTATATCGAAGGCGGGAAGCGCGCGGAACAGCCGATCACCACGGTAGTGGTCGCCGCGGTGCTGCGGAATCCATGGGCGGGTCAGGGTTTTTGCGAGGATCTGCGTCCTGAGATCCTGCGACTCGCACCCGTGCTCGGCGCGGAACTGACACGCCGGCTCGTCGCGGTAATGCCCGCGGAGCGGGTCGAGGCTTACGGCAAAGCCGCCGCCGTCGGCGTGAACGGCGAAATCGAGCACGCGTCCGCGCTGATCCACACGCTGCGCTTTGGCAATATGTTCCGCGAGGCGGTGAACGGCACTGCGTTTCTCAGCTTCACGAACACGCGCGTCGGTCCCGGCGCGATGCTTTCGCTGCCGATGATTCACAAATCCGCCACCGGCCAGCGCTCGCACTTCCTGACGGCGACTTTCCAGATCACCGACGCGCCGGGTCCCGATGAGGTGCTGATCGCGATTGGCGCGGCCGACGGCGGCCGTGCGCATCCGCGGATCGGCGACCGCTTCGTCGACATGGCGGAGATGGAAGGCGAAAAGGCAAACGTCTGAGCACTGCGGCGCCCGTCCACGCCGGCCGGGCGCCGCGTTCTCCCTTGGTCGAATCACCTCGCTCTCACGGCGCGCGTTCGCGCACGCCGCCGGGAGCTCCTTTACCCAACGCAAACCCACACGCCATGACTGAGATCATCACGCTGATCACGGGTCTGCCCGACGAGCAGGAAGCCGGCTATCTTGCCGCGCTCGCCGCAGCCATGCCGGCCGAGACGATCGTGGCGCTACGCAAAGCGAGCGCGGACGAGCTTGCACGCAGCACGATTGCAATCGTCGCTCGTCCGGATCCTGCCGCGCTGGCCGTGTTGCCGCGGCTCGCATGGATCCAGAGCCTGTGGGCGGGCGTCGAGCAACTGGTCGCAAGCCTGCCTCCAGACGGGACACCCGTCGTCCGTCTCGTCGACCCGGAACTGTCGCGGACGATGGCCGAAGCAGTGCTTGCATGGACCTACTACCTGCAACGCGACATGCCGGCATACCGGCTACAGCAGCAGGCGCGCGTCTGGACACAACAGATCTACAGGAAGCCTGCGGACACGACAGTCGGCATCGTCGGGCTTGGCACGCTCGGCGGGCGGGCGGCCAACCGCCTGATCGACGCGGGCTTTCGCGTCAGCGGCTGGAGCCGCACGCCGAAGACCCTGGCTGGCGTGTGTGCCCGTCACGGCACGGACGGCCTCGTCCGGATGCTCGGAGAGAGCGACATCGTCGTCTGCCTCGTGCCGCTGACGGCCGACACGCGAAGACTCGTAGATCGCCAGGCGTTCGCCGCAATGAAACGCGGTGCCGCGCTCATCAATTTTTCGCGCGGCCCGGTAGTGGCAGCACAGGATCTCCTGCAGGCGCTGGATGACGGGCAACTGTCCCATGCAGTGCTCGACGTGTTCGACATCGAGCCGTTGCCGGGCGATTCGCCGTTCTGGCAGCATCCGGCCGTGACCGTATTGCCGCATATCTCCGCACCGACCGACATCCATACAGCCGCGTCGGTGATCGCCACGAACGTCGCCACGTATCGCGCGACGGGACGCATCCCGGACAGCATCGACTTCTCGCGCGGTTACTGAACGACACCGCGCACGCTCTCGCTTTATCCTGCGCTCGCCGCGATTCGGCCTTTAAAGATGGCCGATGGAGCCGGTCGCGCCAGCGCATTGCTCACCGGTTTTAACTCACGCCACACGACTAGGGGAAATCATGAGGAAAGCATCGAGATTGGCAGCGGCAGTAGCAGTTCTGGGCGGCACAGCCGCAGCGGCGCATGCGCAAAGCAGCGTGACGCTGTACGGCGTCATCGACGAAGGGCTCAACTTCACGAGTAACGCGCACGATCATGGCACCTTTCAAATGAAAAGCGGCGATACTCTGGGCAGCCGTTGGGGCCTTCAGGGCTCCGAAGACCTCGGCGCCGGCTATCGCGCGATTTTCCGTCTCGAGAACGGTTTTGACGTGAACAACGGCGCGCTCAAGCAGGGCGGCCGCGAGTTCGGGCGGCAGGCTTACGTCGGGCTGCAGTCGGACCGGCTCGGCTCGCTGACGCTCGGCCGCCAGTACGATCCGACGATCGATCTGTGGAGCGGGATGACGGGCGCGGGCGGGGTCAGCGGCGATGTTGCGTCGCATCCGTTCGACAACGACAACGCGGACTTCGACTTCCGTGTGAACAACTCGGTGAAGTACGCGAGCCCGACCATCGGCGGACTGAAGGCCGAGGCGATGTACGGCTTTAGCAACGACACGAACTTCGCGAACAACCGTTTGTACAGTGTGGCCGTGCAATACAGGATGGCCGGCCTCACTGCGGCGGTCGGCTACCTGAAGACCAACGCGGCGGGGTCGGCGAACGGCGCGGTCGCGACTGACGCGGCGTTTTCGGGCGCCTCGGAACAGAACATCGTAGCGGCGGTGTCGTATGCGTTCTCGCGCGCAAAGGTCGGCTTTTCGTATTCACACGTCGATGTCTATGATCCGACCGCCAACGCATATATTGCGTCGACCGCTACGCAACCACCGGGCGGCCGCTGGCAGTCATGGAAGTTCGACAACTTCGAGGTCAACGGTAAGTACTCTTTGACGCCGGCGCTCTGGCTGTTCGGCGCCTATACGTTCACCGATGCACATCTGCATTCAAACATCGGCGAGTTCGAGCCGAAGTGGCACCAGCTCTCGGTGATGCTCAACTACGACCTCAGCAAGCGCACAGCGCTGTATATGCAGGGTGCGTACCAGCACGTCGTTAGCGCGCATACCGGCACGGCGTTCGACTTCGCGACGACCCCCGCATCGGCGGGCGCTTCTTCGGGTGAGAACCAGACGCTCGTGCGACTCGGGATAATCCATCGTTTCTGAGGAATCCTGCCGGTTGTCCGGTATTTCCGTTCGGCGGCGGGTGCAAGCCCGCCTCCGAACGGGGTTCTGAACCTTCGGGCAGCCACGGCCCCGTCATCGGCCGACGATTCGCGGTCACGAATCGGCAACGGCTGGCAGACTTACCTCGACAATCGATAGCCGTGCCGCCAACGCGCGCCCGGCGAGCGCTGTTGCGCATGCGCCGCTACAGGCGTGGCGCTTCCCTATATACCGCAGTAACGCCCGCCGAAACTGCAACGGGGGTCATCTTCTGCCGTTTCCAATCCCTCATCCAAGATCATCTATTCCAGCGACTGCGCGCCTCGTGCCGCAAACTGTGCTTCGATCTCTCCTGGCAACCCATGCCGGTAGTAACGCGAACAGTCGGTCCGCAGACTACGATCGATCGGCAATCAAAATCCCGAAGAATGTTCTGTTTTTCAGCACGGCGGTGTTTTTCGGCAATCCGGCCACGCTGATGCTCGGACAGGACGCCACGCCGCAAGCCATTGCCGATCTGAGCCATCAGATGGGTTTCGATCGACCGGTGGTCGTGCAGTACCTCACCTGGGTCGGTCACGCGTTGACGGGCGACCTGGGGCGCTCCTACACCACGCATCAGACGGTGTCGGAAATGATGATCCGCTCGCTGCCCGTGACAGTCGAACTGGCCGTGCTGTCGATCCTGCTCGCGACCGTCGTTTCAGTGGGGCTGAACAGCCTTACCTGGGGCCAGCGCGCAATGCGAACGCACGGCGTCGCAATACGAGGTATGGGAACAGACATCCGGGGCGAGCGAGCGCGATCCCTTCGAGCGCGAGTGGCAGGCGTACCTGCGCAGACTCGAACCAGTCAGGACTTCGTACCGCGATTGACGCGCTGATCGCGCGATACCGCACAGCGAGTTCTAGTGCCGTCTTACCGGTCGCTGCCGTGCGCCGGTGCAGACCGGCTTGCCCGCACCGGCAAGCTGTTCGCCATGCGGCCGCCCGTCGCTTCACGCCAGATTCACCCCTCAAAGCGCCGTGACGCTGCATCCCCATTCGCCCACGCACAAGCTTTTGTACGCAGTCACCCAAGTGTATCTATTCTGTCGCTCGTACGATCTGTCATCGGTCGCGTTCCACCGATCGCACACTCTTATGGAGCTTAGGAAAGCATGCTGCACGAACTGCCGGCCATCGAGAAAAATGTTCACTGGGGATATTTTGACGCGGCGCTAGCGCCCGCACTGATCGTGGAGAGCGGCGACTTCGTTCGCGCGGAAGCGGTCACGCATCACGCAGGCGACGCCCCCGAGCTCATGATGGATGACAGGGTGCGCGCGCTCTACGACACGATTCCCGAAGCCGATCGCCAACCCGGCGTGCATCTGATGACCGGACCGATCTTCGTGAAAGACGCGAAGCCCGGCGATCTGCTCGAAGTGCGCTATCTGCAAATGATTCCGCGCTTCAACTACGGCTCGAATCTCGCCGCACATTGGGGTCATCTGTTCACAGACTTCGAGAAGGAACGCGTGACGATTTACGAGCTCGATCAGGCATCGAACACGGCTCACGCGCTATATGCGTATGACTATCCCGGCAAATACCTCGTGCCGGGCAAGCGTTCGGAGATCCGCGATTGCTGCCGCGAACTCGCACTCGAAGGCATTCGCGTACCGGTGCGCCCTCATCTGGGCACGGCAGGCCTCGCGCCTGACGTGGCGGGCCGCGTGAGCACCGTGCCGCCGGGCGCGCACGGCGGCAATATCGATAACTGGCGCATCGGCGCGGGTTCCACCATGTACTACCCGGTCGCCGTGGACGGCGGGTTGTTCTCGATCGGCGACCCGCATGTATCGCAAGGCGATGGCGAAATCAGCGGCACCGCGATCGAGGCCTCGCTCAATGTGATGTTCCAGATCGTACTGCGGCGCGACTTTACATTTCCCTCGCCGCTACTGGAAACGCCGGACTACTGGATCGTGCACGGCTTCGACGAAGACCTCGACGTCGCGACCAAAAACGCTTCACGCGACATGTTGCTGCTGCTTACCGGGCAGCAAGGCCTCTCGCGCGACGACGCCTATTCTTTAATGAGCGTCGCCGCGGACTTCTCCGTGACGCAGGTGGTCGACGGCCGCCAAGGCATTCACTGCAAGATTCCCCGCAGCATCTTTCCTCCGAAGAAAAAGCCTCGCGCGTGAGCCGTGCGTGCGCGCTACGGCCGCGCGTAGCCGCCGCGCTATGGGGCTGCGCCACAAATGTGCGGGAATGCACCGTGATAGCGCACCGCCATAGCGCGGCGTGGTAGCGCTAACGGTATTGTTACCGATGGCACGGACATTGCCTTTCAATCCGTCGACTGACGTCCGTCAGGGTCCGGGAGCCAGGGTTGGACTTACAGCGTTTCACCACCGAGTCGTACGCCGAAGTAGATCGCCTGCGCGCATGGAACGAGGCGCTCGACCGGCTTGGCCTGCGCTGCGGCGCGCCCCAGACGGCCGCGCGCCACTCGCATGGAACCATCAAATCGCGCAAATCGAGCAACGGCTTCGAGTTGATCGCGTTGGCAGCGTTCGCGCAAACCATCGAGCTCAAGGTGGACGGCGCGGACAGCCTCGTGATCATGCTGCATCTCGACGGCGGCGTAACGCTCGTCGCCGACGGTGTACGCACGCGGGTCGCGACCGGCGACATTGTTTATGCTTCCTCGCGCGAGGAAGCGCTCCTGTCGTTCGCCTCCGACTTCCGTGCGTTCGTGATCCGCGTGCCCCGCGCCGCCATCAACGCGCGCCTTCTTACGCCGTTCTCACTGCGCGCCGGACGTTTGCCCGGAGACGCCGGCATCGGTCACGTGTTCTCCGGCTTTCTGCGCTCGATTGCCGAAAGCGTGGAGACGTTGTCGCTCGACGATCTGCGTCCCCTCGAACTCGCGCTCGCGGAGTTCCTGGTCGCCAGCCTCGTCGGTCACGACAAGGAAGGCAGCTTTAGCGGACTCACGCCATCTCAGGCCGCGCTCTTTTCGCGCGTATGTCGAACCATCGAAGGCAATCTCGCTGATCCCGAGCTCGGGTTGACGTCGATAGCCAAAGACGAGCGCGTCTCGCCGCGTTATCTGCAGAAGCTGTTCGAAGCGGTCGGACAGAATTTCTCGACCTATCTGCGCTCACGCAGACTGGAGCGCTGCCGCGCGGATCTGGTCAATCCCCTGTATGAAAAGCTGTCGATTGCGGATGTCTGCTTCCGCTGGGGCTTCAACGATCCCGCGTATTTCAGCCGGGCATTTCGCGAGCAATATGGCGCGTCGCCGCGCACTTTCCGGCATGAGGCGAGCCTTGAACTGGCGCGCCATCTCGTGCGGCGAATCTCGCGCGGTCTGCCTGTCAATGCCGGCAGTCTGCTCGTGCATGCGCAACTCGCCGGGCAAGCTGCCGTTCATGAAATTGCCGACGAAACCGACACAGCAGAACCGCCTGAAGCGCCTTCCCCACCGCCACCGCCCCGCGACTCAGGCAAGCCGCGTCACCACCTGTTGCGCGCGACGGCCAACACGATTCACTGGGGTTACTTCAGTCACGATCTCAAGCCCGTGCTCGAACTGAACAGCGGCGACACGGTGACGATCGAAACACTCACGCAACACGCGTCGGATGACTGGGAGCGCATGGTGCAGGGCGATCCCGGCGCCGAAAGCGTGTTCCACTGGACCGCCGGGCGCAAGAACGTCAACCGCCGCGGCGCGGGTCCGATGGACGCGTCCATTTACGGACGTGGCGCGGGAGAAGGCTTCGGCGTGCATATCTGCACCGGGCCGATTGCCGTGCGCGGCGCGGAACCCGGCGACGTGCTGGAGGTGCGAATCCTCGACATTCACCCGCGCCGCTGCGCCAATCCGAAATTCGCCGGCCGTGCGTTCGGCAGCAATGCCGCTGCCTGGTGGGGCTTCCACTATCGCGAGTTATTGACCGAGCCGAAACCGCGCGAGGTCGTCACCATCTATGAACTCGACGCCGACGCCACGGCGGGCGAAACCGCCTGCGCGCGCGCCGTCTATAACTTCCGCTGGACACCTCAGCGCGATCCCTTTGGCGTAATGCATCCGACGATCGACTATCCCGGCGTGCCGGTCGATCATTCGACGGTAGTCGAGAATCACGACATCCTGAAGAATGTTCAGATTCCGGTACGTCCGCACTTCGGCGTGATCACCGTCGCGCCGCAGCAGGATGGTCTGATCGATTCGATTCCGCCGTCCACCTTCGGCGGAAATCTCGACAACTGGCGTGTCACGCGCGGAGCGAGCGTGTTCTTGCCAGTCGGGGTGCCCGGCGCTCTGCTCTCCGTGGGCGACCCGCATGCGTCGCAAGGGGACTCGGAACTGTGCGGCACCGCGATCGAGTGTTCGCTCACCGGCGACTTCCAGCTGGTGCTTCACAAGAAAGAGACGCTCGGCACGCAGGTATTCTCGGACCTCACGTATCCGCTGGTCGAAACCGCCGACGAATGGGTTCTTCACGGCTTCAGCTATCCGAACTATCTGGCCGAGTTCGGCACCAGTGCGCAAAGCGCCGTGTACGAAAAATCCACTCTCGATCTCGCGATGCGCGACGCGTTCATCAAAACACGGCGCTTCCTGATGACGACCAAGGGCCTTTCCGAAGACGAGGCGATCTCGCTGATCTCGGTTGCAGTCGACTTCGGCGTGACACAGGTGGTGGACGGCAACTGGGGCGTGCACGCAATCATCCGGAAGTCGCTCTTCACCGCGTGAAATAGCGCGTGGTGGCCTCCAATACGCGTGCGTACAAGAGTTTGTTCGCAGCAAGCCCGATGCTGCGATTTTGGCTTCCCTACCATGAGTTCTGACGTGAACACAGGCGTACGCGCCGTTCGACAGGACTCACTGGACCATGCATTCTCCCGCACATCGCGCGCTGCCCGGCCACGGGCGCTTTCAATATTCGCCGATCAACGGCCGCCCGGTTTACCGCTGGCCTGACGGATCCCGGCTGGCGGTCTATATCGGCTTCAACATCGAGCACTTTGCGTTCGGCGAGGGACTGGGGCCGACTATCGGTCCGGTGATGCCCGAGCCCGATGTGCTGAATCACGCGTGGCGTGAATACGCATTGAGGGTGGGCGCATGGCGCTGTCTGGATCTCTTCGATGACCTCGCGCTGCCGGCCGCGGCCATCATCAACACGGCGCTCTACGACCATTGCCCTGAGCTGGTCGCCGCGTTCGCGCAGCGTGGCGATGAACTCGTCGCGCACGGCCACACGAATTCGGAACGACAAGGAACGCTGACTGAAGACGACGAACGCGCGCTGATCGTGGCGTGTCGCGAGCGGATCGCGGCGGAGAGCGCGCAGCAGCCGGCGGGCTGGTTATCGCCGTGGCTCTCGGAGAGTCATGTCACCAGCGATCTGGTGGCCGAAGCGGGTTACCAGTACACGCTCAACTGGTGTCACGACGATCAGCCCACGCGTCTGCTTACGCGCAACGGTCAGCCGCTGTGGTCGATTCCGTATCAGGAGGAAGTCAACGACATCCCGATGATCCTTGCGCGCCAGATGGACGCGAAGTCGTTCGCCGATCTGGTGATCGACCACTTCGACGAAATGCTGCGGCAATCCGCGCGAGAACCTCTGGTGATGGGCATTGCATTGCATGCGTACCTGATGGGACAGCCGCATCGTTTGTGTCACTTGCGGCGGGCACTCGAACACATTGCCCGCGCGCGCGACGAAGGCCGGATCTGCATCACTACACCGGGTTCTATTGCGAGCCACATGGATTTTCTCGGCCATTAGTTCACTTCGTTCTCATTTCGCAATACCGCCTCTATCGCTCGTATTCCGTTTTCAACCTCAATAGGATTCGCCATGTTCATGTCAAAGGCAATCAAGCTGCTGTTATGCGCCGTCACCGGCCTTCTCCTCGCACAAGGCGCGTCCGCGCAATCGTGCGAACCGTCCAAGGTGGCCCAGAAATATCCGTCGCTTGCGGGCAAGACCATCAAGATCGGCGTGGACCCCGAGTCGCCGCCGTACGCGTTTCGTGACAGCAAGGATTTCAACAAGATCATCGGCGCCGATGCCGACATGGCTCGCGCCGTGTTCGACTGCGCGGGCGTGAAAACGGAGTTCTTCACTGCCGGCTGGCCTGGGCTGCTGCCCGCACTGCGCGCCGGACAGATCGACGTAATGTGGGACTTGCTGTACTACACACCGGAACGCGCGAAGGAAACGACCTTCGTCACGTATATGCAGGCCGGCACCGGCGGTCTGGTGGCGGCCGGCAACCCCAAGAAGATCGATGACATCTCGAAGCTCTGCGGCCTCACGGTCACGGCAGGCATCGGCACCGTCGAGCTGACGATGGCGCAAGCGCAAGCCGCCAAATGCAAAGCCGAAGGCAAACCCGATGTGACCATCATGACGTCCGCCGATATCGCGTCGGGCGCGCGCCTCGTCGCCAGTCATCGCGCCGACGTCATGATGTACGACCTGGCGCTCGTCGACGGTCTCGCGAAACAGAACCCGCAGCTCTACACCCGCGGCTTCATGGTGACGAGCGGCATGAAGATCGGCGTGGGCGTGAAGAAAGGCAACGCCGACATGATCGCCGCCGTGTCCGATGGACTCAGGATCATGCAGGCCAATCAGACGCAGAAGAAAACCTTTCAGCAGTACGGCGTGGATCCGTCGCTGGAAATGCCGGCCACACTGCTTACTCAATAAAGGCTGCCTGCGCGGCACACCGTGTCGTGTGCCGGCAGCGTCATGAATCAGGTTCTGAAATGAAGGCATTGCGTATCAAACACAACGTCGTCGGCGCGCTCGGCATGGTCGCCATGTTCGTCTTTCAGCCGGCAATGGCCGCCGGTCTGGATGGCGTTCAGGTGCTCGACGGTTTCAGGGAACTCGTGGGTTACGTCGGCTCGCCGTTCCTGCTCGGCGGCGCGTGGATCGCGGTGAAGATCACGCTGATCGCAATGTCGATCGGGCTGGTGCTCGGGCTCGGTCTTGCGCTGATGCGGCTATCGCGATTCAAGACCTTGAATTCGGCGGCGTGGGGTTATATCTGGTTCGTGCGCGGCACACCGCAACTGCTGCAACTCGTGTTCATCTTCGACGCATTGCCGCTGATCGGTTTGCGCTTCGATGAAGTCACGACCGCGGTTATCGGCTTTGCATTGAACGAGGCGGCGTTCAGCGCTGAACTGTTTCGTGCCGGTATCCTCTCGGTGAACCGTTCGCAATCCATCGCGGCCGCCGCACTCGGCATGGGACCGTTGCTCACGTTACGCCGCATTATCCTGCCCCAATCCATGCGCGCGGTGATCCCCGGTCTCGCCAACGACACCATCGGCATGTTGAAGCTCACGTCGATCGCCTCGGTGATCTTCGTCAACGAGCTCACGTTTCGCTCGCAACAGGTCGTCGGCCAGAACTTCAAGTTCTTCACCGTGTTCGGCGCGGCGGCGGTGATCTATCTGTTCCTGACGAGCGGAATCTCGTTGCTTCAGGTATGGCTCGAACGCATGTTCGATCACGAGCGCGACCGGAAACTCACGTTCTCGTGGTTCGGACTGCGCGCTTCGACGCCCGATGCGAAACCGCTCGACGCACCGGTGGTTTTGCCGGCCGCCGTCCAGGAACCGGAGACGAACGATCACGCATGGATCGGTACGCTGCTGCCCGCCGAAAGCCGCACGCCGCGGCAGCGCGATGAACCGTTTGTCGCATGCAGGAACGTCTGGAAATCGTATGGCAAGCGCGAGATTTTGCGCGGCGTCGACCTGTCGATCGCGCATGGCGAAGTGGTAGTGATCCTCGGTCCGAGCGGTTCCGGTAAAAGCACGCTGCTCAAGCTCATCAACCATCTCGAACCGCTCGACTGGGGAACGATCAAGGTCGATTCACAGTATGTGGGTTATCGGGAGGTGCCGGGAGGCGGCGGCACGGTGCGGCCTCTGCACAACCTCGCGCGCGCACGCGCCGAAGCGCGCGTGGGCATGGTGTTCCAGCATTTCAACCTGTTCAGTCATTTGAGTGCGCTGGACAATATCGTCGAGGCACAGCGGCAGGTGTATGACGTGCCGCGCGCCGAAGCAGAGGCGCTCGGCCGCGAGCTGTTGAAGAGCGTGGGCCTCGCCGCGCATGCGGATTTTCTGCCGCATCGGTTATCGGGCGGGCAGCAGCAACGGGTAGCGATTGCGCGGGCGCTCGCAATCAAACCCAAGTTGATGCTCTTCGACGAACCGACCTCGGCGCTCGATCCGGAACTTGTCGGCGAAGTGCTTGGCGTGATGCGCGGGCTCGCCGATGCCGGCATGACGATGATCGTGGTCACGCACGAAATCCGCTTTGCCCGCGATGTCGCCGACCGCGTCGTTTTCATGGATGGCGGCGAGGTCATCGAGCAAGGGACGCCGCAGCAGGTCATCGACAACCCGACTCACGAGCGCACCCGAAAATTCCTTAACGTCGTCGCCAATTAAATATGAGGCTCACATGACGGACTTCGAAACTTTCAACCTTGGCCGCGTCGTGCTGCAGTCCGGCGCGACGATGCCAGACATGCTGCTCAGCTACAAGACGTATGGCCGGCTGAATGCAGCGCGCGACAACGCGATTGTCTATCCGACGTTTTATAGCGGCAGCCATGCCGACAACGAGTGGCTGATTGGGGAGCACATGGGGCTCGATCCGCGTGAGTACTTCATCATCGTGCCGAACATGTTTGGCAACGGCGTATCGAGTTCGCCGAGCAACAACCCGCCGCCTTACGATCGTGGCCGCTTTCCGCACGTCACGCTTTACGACAACGTCGCAATGCAACATCGGCTGGTGACGGAGAAGTTCGGCATCGAATCGCTCAGGCTCGTCACCGGCTGGTCAATGGGCGCAATGCAGGCGTTCCATTGGGCCGCGATGTATCCGCAGATGGTCGAGCGCATTCTGCCCTTCTGCGGAGCCGCGCGCTGCTCGCGGCACAATTTTGTGTTTATTGAAGGCCTCAAGGCGCCATTGCTGCTGGACCCGGAATTCAAGGACGGTTTCTACGACGCACCGCCCACGCGCGGAATGCGCGCGGCGGCACGTGTGTTTGCCGGCTGGGGGTTTTCGCAGGCGTTCCTGCGTCAACGGCTCGACATGGAAGCGATGGGATATGGCTCGCTTGAAGACTTTATCACCCAGTTCTGGGAGGGCGACTTCCTGAAGAAGGACGCGAACAATATTCTGTCGATGATGTGGAGCTGGCAATACGGCGATATCTCAGCCAATCCTCTGTATCAGGGAGATTTCGATCGGGCATTGGGCAGTATCACTGCAAAGGCCATTGTGATGCCCGGACGCACGGATCTGTATTTTCCGCCGGAAGATAGCGAGTACGAGGTTTCGAAAATGCCCAACGCAGAGTTGCGGCCTATCGAGTCAGTCTGGGGGCATTTTGCGGGCGGCCCCGCGGCCAATGCTGTCGACGTCAAATTCATCGACAGTGCAGTGAGGGAAATTCTGGCTGCGTAGTGTCCGGTTTGCTTGCGCTCCGTCCCGCTCGCGCCAGATTGCTTCGCGTGGTCTGGTGCGCGTTTGCGAAGCGCGGCTTGTGAATGACCTTTGCCGCGCAGCAAACGGCGCTAGCGGACCAGCAATTCGAACGGCGCCGATTCTTCCCAGATGAAATTGCCGTCCGGCTGGCGGATCAATTCCGGGAAATGGCCAGGCACGATCCGATCGGCCCGGTCGAGAATGCGCTGAATGGTGCGCGTGCCGACGTCCACTTCGTCGAACGCCATGTCGCAGCGTTTCAGGATCGCTTCTTTCGCATACTTGATCGCGTCGCCCGCGATGATGACGCGGCCACGGTCTTCGGTTTCCAGTTCGAGTCCATAGCAGCCCGGCGTATGACCGGGAGCCGGGAAGAAATGAATGCCATGATCAAGCTGCCCCTCGCCGCTCAGAAATTCGACCTTCGATTTCGACAGTTGCTCGCGGATACCCCACGGCATCAGCAGATCGTCCGGATGCGGATGCGCCGAATATTCCCACTCGCGCTCGCTCACCACGAAGCGCGCATGCGCGAACAGATCGACGTTATGCGCATGGTCGAAGTGCAGATGCGACAGGAAGACGGTTTTGATATCGGCGGGCGCAATGCCGCGATCGCGCAGCGCCTTCAGCAAACCGAGCCGCGAGATATAGCCGCCAGTGTCGAACAGCATCAAGCCGTCCCGTCCGCGAATCAGCGTGACGTTGGCGATGCCGAGAAAATCGTGCTTGAGCCGCAGGTTGTTGCCTTGAACCAGGATCTCGTAGGTTGGCTTCATGAGGTCTCGCGTTCCTGTAGCGCCGCCGCACCGTACGTAGTGCTGACGCGGTGCGCACGCCGGAACGCGTCCAGCGGCGGCAAGATATGGTCGACGGCGAGCGCGACGAATCCCGCGCGGTCGCCGCTCCTCAACTGCTCGATCATGGTGGAGTGATGCTCGCGCGAATGAGCCAGCAGATGCGGATCGCCCACGCCATACCAGCGGATGCCGGTTGTCTCGACCCAAAGTTTTTCGATCGTCTCGGCCAGATACTGATTCGGACAGGTTGCCCAGATACGCCGGTGAAAGGCGTCGTTCAGCACGTTGACCTGCAGCAGATTGCCCGCGTCGAGTTCACGGCAATACTCCTCGTGAATCGCCTCGATCTGCGCCAGCGCCTCGGGCCTCGCCGGCATCGGCACCCGGCTCGCGGCCTCGCGCTGCAGAATCATCCTGACTTCGTAAATCTGCTCGACCTGCTGCAGCGAGAAGTCGCGCACGATCACGCCACGATTTGGCCGCCGGGTGACGAGTCCCATCCGGTCGAGATGCACCAGTGCCGCTCGCGACACATGCCGGGACACCCCGAACTGGGCGCTGATCTCCTCTTCGACGAGTCGCTGATGCGGCCGCAGGCGGCCAATGATGATGTCCGACTTGATGCTTTCGATCAGTTGCGCCGCCTGTGCGTCGGTTTTCGTGACCAAACCTGCTCCCTGAAAAAGTTGCGCCGGGCGCGCCGGTCCAGTTGCCGGACACGCCGGGAAATTGGGCGGACGCCCGCTTATATGGGGCCATTCTACCGGGCCAGAATGGCTAAAGTATTGGCGTTTACCTTTACGCCAATTTAATTGACAAAATTGTCGCCAAATTCGACACTCCGTTTCCATTGGTTCTGAATCGCGAGAAAAGCGGCTTGCAGAACAGCACAAGAAGGATGCGGAGACATGAATCGAAGGGCCGACCTCAACGGCATTCAGACCCACTACCGGTTGACCGGCAAGGCCGGCGCGCCGACGGTCATCCTCAGCCACGGGCTCGCCGCCGATCTGTCGATGTGGGCGCCACAGCTCGATATGCTGTCGCGCTCTTTCTCCGTGCTCTGCTATGACATCCGCGGCCACGGCGGCACCAGCGCCACGCCCGGCGATTACTCGCTCGCGCTGCTGGCAGACGACGTCATCGCGCTCATGGACAGCCTCGGCATTGCCAGGGCGCATTACGTCGGCCTGTCTCTGGGCGGCATGATCGGGCAGCAGCTCGGCGCCTGGCACGGCGAGCGGCTTGCGAGCCTCACGCTATGCGCGACCACCAGCAATGCGCCGAAAGCGTCGTGGGACGCCCGCGTACACGAAGCCCGCGCGCACGGCATCGCGCCGCTCGTCGAAGCGACGGTCGACCGCTGGGTCACGCCCGCGTTCAAGCGCGAGCAGCCGGAACTGATGGAGCAGATGCGCCGCATGGTGCTCGGCACGTCGCTCGACGGCTACGCGGGCAGCGCCGCCGCGATCCGCGACATGGAACTTGCGCCGGTGCTCGGCCGCATCAAAGTCCCCACGCTGGTCATCGCGGGCGAGGCCGATACCTCGACGCCGCTTCCCATCCTCGAACACATCGCCGATTCGATCCCTGGCGCCACGCTGCTGACGGTGCCCGAAGCGGCGCACATGCCCACTATGGAGCGGCCGGAACTGTGCAATCCGGCGCTCGAACGCTTTCTGCTCGCGCACTCTAGCGACCAGTAACCTCTTTCTTCAGGAGTTCCTCATGGCAGGTCGTCTCTCCGGAAAACGCATCATCATCACGGGCGCAATCGGCAACATCGGCAAGGAAGCGGCGCGCGGCTTCATCGCGGAAGGCGCGCGGGTGGTCATCGGCGACATTGCCGAAGAGGCCGGCCGCGCCGTTGCCTCGGAACTCGGCGAGGCCGCCCACTTCGTCCAGGTCGACGTGACCAGCGAGGCTAGCGTCGCCAATCTGATCGCGCGCGGCGTCGAATGGCTCGGCGGCCTCGACGCGCTGGCACAGAACGCCGGTCTGCAGCGCTCGGGCGCGATCGCCGGATTCGAACAGGCCAACTGGGATGCGCTCTTCGCGGTCAACGCGCGCGCCCATTTCTTCGGCGCCAAGCACGCCATCCCGCATCTGCAGCGCTCGGGCAAGGGCTCGATCATCAACATGTCGTCGCTGGCCGGCAAGCGCGGCGGGCCGGGTCTGGTCGCTTACTCGGCGTCGAAAGGCGCGGTGATCGCGTTCACCACCGCGCTCGCGCTCGAACTCGCGCCCGACAACATCCGCGTGAACGCGATCTGCCCAGGCTGGGTCGATACCGCGTTCAACCAGCCGGCAATCGACTTCATGGGCGGCGCCGACGCCCAGCAAAAGAAGATCGCGTCGCTCGTGCCGCTGGGCCGGCAGGCGAGCGCCACGGAAATCGCGCCGCTCTTCGTCTACCTCGCATCCGACGAATCGGCGTACGTGACGGCGCAGTCGTTCGGCATCGACGGCGGTGTCTACAATGGCTGACGCACTCGCCACGTCTACGGCGGCGTCGGGTGCGGGCGCACCGAAGATTCTCGACATCCAGGGCATCGCCAAGTCATATGGCGCAACGGTCGCGGTGCGCCGTGTCTCGTTCGACATCGAGCCCGGAGAAATTCACGCACTGCTCGGCGAGAACGGCGCCGGCAAATCGACCATCGTCAAGGTGCTCTCCGGCATCGTCATACCGGACACCGGCACGCTCACGCTGGATGGCCGCGACTATGCGCCGGCCGACCCGATGGCCGCGCGCGCCGCCGGCGTCTCGACCGCGTTCCAGGAACTGAGCCTGCTGCCCAATCTGAGCGTCGCGGAAAACCTGATGCTGCCGCGCCAGGCAAAGGGCAAGGCCGGTCTCGTATCGGTCGCGCAGAGTGAGGCACGCGCCGCCAGCATGCTGTCGGAGTACGGCCTCGGCCACATTCATCCGGGCGTCTATGTACGCTCGCTGTCCCTCGCCGAAAAGCAGCGCATCGAAATCATGCGCGCCGTCGCCCGGCAGCCGCGCCTGCTCGTACTCGACGAACCGACCGCGGCGCTGTCCGACCCGACCTGGCTGTTCGACATACTCGAGCGCATCACGGCAGCAGGTACTGGCGTGCTGTATATCTCGCACCGCCTTTCCGAAGTGCGCCGGCTATGCCGCCGCGGCACGGTGCTGCGCAACGGCGAAAGCATCGAGACGGTGTCGCTCGCCGGCATCGCGGATGCGGGCATCTTCAAGATGATGGTCGGCTCCGCCGCACGCGACACCCAGGCAACCCGCAGTACAGCGAAACAAACGCGCCCGGAAGCGTTCGGCGTGACCAACCTGTCCGGCGGCACGGTGGCCGATATCACGCTTAGTGTCGGCAAGGGTGAGATCGTCGGGGTTGCGGGTCTCGAAGGTCAGGGGCAGCGGGATCTGTTCCGTATGCTCGCGGGCCTCACACCCGTTCGCGGCGGGCAGATCCGCATCGACGGCAAGACCGTGAATCTATCGAGTCCGGCCGAAGCGGCGCGAGCCGGCATCGGCTTCGTCCCCGAGGAGCGCAAGACCGAAGGCGTGTTCCTCGGCCTGCGCACCGACAGCAACATGACGCTGCCGATACTCGGCCGGCTCGGCCGCTTCGGTGTCGTCAACGGAGCGCGCGAGAAAGCCGCTGTCGACCAGCAGGCCGGGCGTGTCGACCTCGCCAGCCGCTACCTGAAGCTGAAGATCGGCGCGCTCTCCGGCGGCAACCAGCAAAAGGCGCTGATTGGCCGCGTGCTGATGTCGGGCGCACGCCACCTCGTGCTATTCGATCCCACGCGCGGCGTCGACGTCGGCACCAAGGCCGTGATCTACGACGTGATCCGCGACTTCGTCGCGCAGGGCGGCTCGGCCCTGGTGTATTCCACCGAACTCGCCGAACTGATCCACCTGGTGGACCGATGCGTGGTCATCTACCACGGAACCGTCGCAGGCGAGGCATCCGGCCCGGACCTCTCCGAACCGCGCCTCGTCGCCCTCGCGGCAGGACATGGAGTCTCAGATTCATGAACACTTTCGCTTCAGCTTCCAACTCGAACGCTCCGTTGCGGCCCGACGCGTGGTATCGGCGCGTGCTCGGCGACGGCACCACGATCATCGTCGCCATTCTCGCGGTGCTCACGGTGATCTTCGCCGCGACGCAATCCGATGCACTGAGCGCGAGCGTTCTCACCGACATTCTCAACAACAGCCTGCCGCTCGCGCTTGCGGCGGCCGGCGGCACGCTCGTCGTGCTGACGCGCGGCTTCGACCTCTCGGTTGCCGGCGTGGTGTCGCTGACCAACGTGCTGGTCGCAGTGCACGGTGGCGACGGTCCGCTGGGCGCCCTGGAGGGCGCGGCGATCGCCGTCGCTGCCGGGGCGCTGGTCGGCGCCATCAACGGCTATCTGGTTGCGTACTGGAACCTGCAGTCGATCGCACTCACGCTCGCGACGATGATCGTCTGCTCGGGCGTCACGCTGCTCATTCTCGACGCGCCCGGCGGCAACGTCTCCGACTTCATGACCTACACGATGACCGATCGCCTCGGCAAGATCGTTCCAGTCGCGCTCGTGGTCGCCGTCTGCGTCTACCTGCTCTGGCGTGCATTGAGGCGCACGGACTGGGGCGTCGGCCTCTATGCGACCGGCGCCGATGAAACCGCCGCCGTACTCGCCGGCGTGCCCGTCAAGCGCGTCAAGCTGATCGCCTATATCCTGGCGGGCGTTTGCTACGGCCTTGCCGGCTTCATGCTGACCGCGCTGACCTCGACCGGCACGCCGAACGCGGGCGAACCGTATCTGTTGCTGGTGTTTGCGGCGATCGCGCTCGGCGGCACCTCGTTCGCGGGCGGCCGTGGCGGCGTCGCAGGATCGATGCTCGGCGCGCTGACGCTCACGCTGTTGCAGAAGGTGCTGTTTTCGACCGGCGTGTCGTCGTTCTACACCGGGATTTTCCAGGGCGTCGTGATGATCGCGGCGGTTGTCGTCGCGGTGTTCTTCGCTCGCGTCAGCACTCGTGGGGAGGTCCACGCATGACCCAAGCTCCCTTGACCGGCGGCCGCCCCGCCGATACGCGCAGCGGCGACACCGCATCGGGCCTGTTTGCCCGGCTCGACCGCGACGTACGCACCGCAATCGCGCTGTTCGCCATTTCAGTCGCGCTGATCGCCGCCTCACGCGTACTCGGCCCCAACTTCGGCAGCCTCGCGCAGATGAAGGCGATCCTCGTGATCTCCAGCTTCCTGATGGTGGTCGCATTCGGCCAGCAGATGGTAATTCTGCTCGGCGGCCTCGACCTGAGCGTCGCCTCGATGATGACGCTCGGCGGTGTACTCGCGTTCAAGTGGATCGGCGGCCCCGATTCGAACGTCGTGTGGGGTGTGCCGGCGATCCTCGCGATCACCGCCGCGCTCGGCGCGTGCAGCGGCATCGGCGTGAGCCTCGTGAAAATTCCGCCGTTCATCATGACGCTGGCAATGGGCGTGATCCTGTACGGCGTCACGCTCGGCTTCACCCAGGGTACACCGACCGGCCAGCCTTCCGCCGCGCTGTCCGCGCTATTCGGGAGCACCGCGGCCGGCGTGCCGGTCCTGTATCTGATGGTGGCCGCGATCGCAGCCGGCTGCTTCCTGCAGATGCGCACGAGTTTCGGCCGCAAGCTCTACGCGCTCGGCACCAATCCGACCGCCGCCTATGTCGCCGGCCTGCCGGTGCATCGGCTCACCATCGCGACCTACGCGATCAGCGGCGCGAGCGCGGGGCTCGCCGGCATCCTGATGCTCGGCTATGTGCGCGGCGTCACGCTCACGCTCGGCCAAAGCTATCTATTGCCTTCGGTGGCGGCGGTCGTGATCGGCGGCACCTCGATTGTCGGCGGTCGCGGTATCTATCTCGGCGCCGCGGCCGGCGCGATTCTACTGACCACGCTGTCGACCATCGTGTCTTCGCTCGGCATCGCGGAAGGCTGGCGCACGATCATCTATGGCGCCGTGATTTTTGTGGCTCTGGTGCTGTTGCGCGACGACCTCGCGCTGCTCATCAGACGCAGTCGTTCCAGCAGCAGAAAACAACCTTAGAGACCGGACCACCCGGACGACATACGGAGGAAACATGAAGTTCCGAACATCCCTCAAGACCTGCGCGTTTGCACTCGCCACCGTTGCCATGCTGGCCGGCTCCGCGGTGCAAAGCCAGGCCCAGACGCCGCCCAAGAAGTACAAGATCTATCTGAGCATGAGTTACAGCGGCAACGGCTATCAAACCGAAACGTCGAACCTGATCAAGGCGCTCGCGGCAACGCCACCGTACGACAAGCTCGTCGATCTGAAGACTGTCATTTCCGGCACCGACGTGCAGGCGCAGGCCGCCGCGTATCAGAGCATGGTGTCGGCGGGCGCGGATGCCATCATCACGTTTCCGATCTCGTCGACCGGCCTGAACCGCGCTATCCACGAAGCCTGCGAAAAGCATGTGCTGGTCTACACGTATAGCGCGACGGTAACCGAGCCGTGTGCGCGCACGGTCAGCTACATCACGGCGGGCTTCGCGCCGAACACCGCGCAATGGCTCGTGAACAAGCTGAACGGCAAAGGCAATGTGTTCATCGATCGCGGCGTGGCAGGCAATTCCGTCGACAAGATGAACTACGACGGCGCGATGAGCGTGTTCAGAAAGTACCCGGCGATCAAGATCGTCGCCGAATACTACGGCATGTGGAACAGCCAGACCACGCAGCAGGAGACGGCCAAGGCGCTCGCCGCGCACCCTGACGTCGACGCGATTTTCGGCGAGAACGGCGAGGACGGTATCGTCGCCGCGATGCTCGCGAGCGGTCAGAAGAAACTCGTTCCGGTAACCGGCGAAAATACCAACGGATTTCGCCTCGCGCTCGCCAATGCCGATCTGAGAAAACGCGGTCTCGACGGCATTTCGTCGGGCGATCCGATCAACGTGTCGGGCTACGCGTTCAAGCTGATGATGGAAGAGCTGACCGGCAAGCGCAAAGTGGCGGTGCATAACATCGAATACCCGTTGCCGTGGGTGCCGGCCGACAAGGTCAAGGTGTGCACCGGCGACACGTTCGTCAACGGCTGCAACGCGTTCCCGTCGACGAAGGTGCCCGACTCGTTCAATACCGAAGTGTTCGATCCCGTGCTGACGCCGGAGCTTTCGCTGAATTCCGCGCTGCACGGCACTCCGACGCCGGGCGCAACGATCCAGCCGCTGCCCGCGAACGTCGTCAAGGCGGCACCGGATGTGCCGGGTGTGAACTGTCAGCATTGCCAGGCTCCGGCCGACCTGTTCAAACTGACGAAGGTCTCCGCGACGGTCCATCCGTAAGTCGCCGGACCTGTCAGGTTCCGTAGGCGCCGCGCAAACGCATCGGCTCTCTGGTTCGGCGCGGCCGAGCCGGAGACCGGTTGCCGAGCCAGCGTCAGGAAGCGCCGGTCGATGCCGGCTTTTTTATCCGGCCGAATGGAGGCTTTAATCTTGACCATCCCCGTGTGCGCACCGGCACGTCCCCTCTCGCGCGCGCCGAAGCGCAAGTTGCCGCCCGGCACAGTCGACTGCCATTTTCATGTATTCGGACCGGCCGAAGCATGGCCGTACGCACCAGGCCGCAGCTACACGCCGCCCGATGCGACGCTGGCTGACTACGAGCGGCTTGCCGAGACATTCGGCATCTGCCGCTCGGTGATCATCCAGCCGAGTCCGTACGGCATGGATAACCGGCGCAGTCTGCAAGCCATCGCAGACAGCCGGCTGGAGATGCGTGCAGTGGTGGTGGTCGAGCCGACCGTCAGCGACGCCGAACTCGCCGAATACCACCGTCTCGGTGCGCGCGGCGTGCGTCTGAATCTGCTGTTCGGCGCCGGGCTCGCCATCGAAACCGCTGACGTGCTCGCGCGGCGCATCCGCGAGTTGGACTGGCATCTGCAATTTCTCGCGGACGTATCCACGATCGACGATCTGCCCAGACTCGTGCAGCGTCTGCGCGTGCCGGTGGTGTTCGATCATCTTGGTCACGTGCCGACGCATAAGGGCACAGGCAATGCAGGTTTCCAGAATCTGCTCGCGCTGGTGCGCGAAGGACTCGCGTGGGTCAAGCTGTCCGGGCTCTATCGCAGCACCGGTTTGACGAACACGCCCTACGACGATACGCGGCCTTTCATCGACGCGTTGATCGACGCGAACCCGAGGCAGCTTTTATGGGGCACGGATTGGCCCCATCCGTCGATCGCGGTGCCCATGCCCGACGATACCGACCTCGTCGATCAGTTCGGCGCATGGGTCGAAGACGAGGCACTCCGGCAAGCTATCCTGGTCGACAACCCGGAGCGGCTTTACGGATTTGAGCCGTACGTTAGCTAGATATTCCCGCACTGCACACGGCGCGTTCGCCCGCCGTTGACACGGCGGCGAGGGAGGGGGCGCGTCTCGGGAATAGTGCAGTTCGATCGCCGGCCCCTTATCCCGCAACTGCGCGCCCGATCTTCGTTCGGCATGGTTCGCTACGATCGCCTGTTCGTATCGCACCGTATCTTCGGTTCACGTTGATACACGCGTACACAGAACCCGTCTTCCCCGACCTAGGTCGGGTATATCGGCGCGCTCGAACACGGTCATCGGTTCGCGCCGGGTTACAGCCGCCGCGCCAATGGTGAAGACAGAAGCAATCCCATACCAAATGGCACAAGAGCGTGCAATCTTCCGCTGGCACCCATTCCGTATGCTGACTGTGCTGCGACTCACCGTCGCGAGCTTGCCAGTGCGGGCTGGGCATGAGCGTACGTGCCGTACGCTCCCACACGCACGGGCGCCAGCCTGATTGCCAGGTCTTCAGAGCATTGCTCTCTCTTAACGTTGGAGAAATCGTATGGCCGACTATAAAACCACCACTTTCGTCGCCGGCGCATTCGCCGCGGCGCTTGCCGCGATGACGGCCACGCCCGCGAGTGCAGAGGAATTCACCGCGGCACAGAAGAAGATTCAGGCCGAGCATACCGCCCTCGTCAAATCCGGCAAGGTCGAGCCCTGTTTCGGCACGGCTCTGAAGGGGCAGAACGATTGCTACGCCGGTGCGGGTACGACCTGCGCCGGAACGAGCAGTGCTGACTATCAGGGCAACGCATTCAAGCTGGTGCCCAAAGGAACCTGTACCACCATCTCCACGCCGAGCGGACCCGGCAGCCTGTCTCCCAAGGTTTAAAGATCGCCCAGCGGCCGGGCGCCGTCACGCCCGGCCCCGCAGTCCAAATCGCAATAACGGTTGGCCATGTCAGAGTCGCTACGCCCGGATGTCCAATGGAGCCTGCCTCATCGCGCCGGAGTTGGGCTTAAAGCCGAACATTACCGCACGATTCTCGAATCGCAGCCGGACATCGGCTTCTTCGAGGTTCATGCGGAAAATTATATGGGCGCGGGCGGGCCACCACACCGCTTTCTGTCAGCCATACGCGAGTCCTATCCTCTATCGCTTCATGGTGTCGGCCTGTCGATTGGTGCGGACCGTCCTCTCGACCGGAATCATCTCGAACGGCTCAAGGAACTCATTGCACGCTATACCCCCGGGTTGTTTTCCGAGCACCTTGCCTGGTCGAGCCACGACTGCGGCTTCCTCAACGACCTATTGCCGGTTCCCTACACGGTGGAGAGCCTGACACGTATCGTGGACCATATCGACGAGGTGCAGGAGGTTCTCGGCCGGCAAATGTTGCTGGAAAACCCCTCTACCTACCTGGCCTTCAAGGAAAGCACCTACTCGGAGATCGACTTCATTGCCACCGTCGCGCGGCGCACGGGATGTGGTCTCCTGCTCGACGTCAATAACGTGTACGTCGCGTCGATCAACCAGCAGTGGGATCCTTTTGCATATATTGACGCGTACCCGCTCGCGGCCGTGCAGGAGATCCATCTGGCCGGTCACGCGGAGGAGGCAGACGAAAAAGGTCGCCCGCTGCTGATTGACAGTCACGACCGTCATGTCGCAGACATCGTATGGAACCTTTTCGCACGAGCGATCCACCAGACCGGTCCAATTCCCACGTTGATCGAGTGGGACGCGAACATACCCGACTGGCCAGCCCTCAAAGCGGAAGCCGAACTGGCCGACGCTGTCATTCAGGCGGCGACGCAACCTGCAAGTGCCGACCATGTAATAAGGCGGCCGCAGTCCGGCATGACGCGGCGCCAGTTTAAAGAGGCACAGACACTATGATCAAGCGGCAAGTCCTTGTCTATTATGCGTGGAGTCGGCCGGGCGAGAACGGTGCGCCTCTCCATGTGATCGAAGACCGATTTCCGACACTGTTTGAAAGCCGCAGAATGGTTTTCCCGAGATTCCATGAACTCTCGAACCCGAGCCAGTTTGAGCAGAGCGTCGCGGGTTTTCTCGACCATATCATGAAGCGCAATTTCACCGCCTTCGTCGATCTGGCGGCAACACTGACTGGCCAGAGCGTGACGGAAATCGAGCGTGTCGCGGACGACGGGTTGCTCACGCCACTTGATGCGCACCTTCTCCGCGGTGTCGACACGCTGATCGTCATTAGCTTCGACTCGCTTAGAACGGCTCAAGATGCAGAAAGCGAGGAAATCGAAGCGCTCAAAACGTTCCTGGAACAGCCCGACCATCTCGCCTTCATCTGCCCGCATCACGACATCGGCGACGTAACGGACCTCCCGGAAAGCGAACAATTGCCCCGTCAGATTGCGGAGTTCCAGCATCACGGCGACACGACGATTCCGCCCCGGCAACGGTTCGGTGGCTTCGCACGGTCGCTCCTCGCGGGGCTCGGCGTACCCGTGGAAAACCGTTTTGGACTCAGACCCGCGGCCGAAGCAGACGGATCCCCAGCGCCCATAGAAGCCGAAACCTCTCTCGATCGATTAGGCTTGCTTCATAAAGTCAGCACTTTCAATCGACACCCGCATCTGCCGCAACTCGAACGTCTCGGCGATGCTGTTCGCAAACTTGATGTCCTGGCCCGTCAGCGAGTCGATCCCACCGCTCCGCCGCATCCCTTTACGCTCGACCGCGCGACATTCGATGCCCTCCTGCAATCTCGGCCGGACACATTCATCGGCAGCCTGCTGGTTAGCGATACCACGCTCTGGAGTTCAACCGCCGGCGGCGTCGACAGCCTTCGCGAGCTGTGGACGAATGTGGTTCAACGCCCGCTTCGGTCGTGAGAGCGCAATGGCACGCCAGGAACCATCTCAAGCATCGGCCGCACAGCCGCGCGGCAGCGCTGGCAACACAGGCCTGAACCCCGATTGCTTATGCGAACGTCAGGGAAACTTCGCCGCGGCGCTATTGGAACCCAATATGCCTGTCCCCGTCGGCCTGGTTGGCCCCGATCAGGAGCCGATCAAGAAACGCTTCGACGTCTATCGGAACAATGTCGTAGCTGGCCTCGTCGAGGCGCTAAAGGCTGCTTTTCCCGCAGTGTGCCGCATCACGGGCGATGAATTTTTCGTGGCGATGGCACGCGTCCAGGTCGCGCTCGAACCGCCGAAGTCACCCATCATGCTTGACTATGGCGACACGTTCCCGGATTTCATCGAAACGTTCGAGCCGGCGAAGAGTGTACCGTATCTGCCCGATGTCGCCCGGCTCGAGCGCGCGTGGGTAGAGGCATATCACGCCGCAGAAGCGCCCCCAACCGACGCCGCCTTGCTCGCTCTGCTTGCCACGATTGATTCCCAGCGCCTTGCGCAGCTTAGTTTGAAGCTGCATCCTTCGCTGCGCGTAGTACGGTCGCCTTTTCCCATCGTCCAGATATGGTTGACGAACATTGACGGCGGCGTGCCCACCGCGATCGACATCTCCAGCGGAGGCGAGAATGCGCTTGTCGTACGCCCCTTTGCCGAGGTTGAAGTTCGCCGCGTACCTGCTGGCGCAGCGAGTTTCATCCTGAGCCTCTCGGCTGGGGCGACGGTCGCCGATGCGACAACGTTCGCTCTCGCCGACGATTCCGGCTTCGACCTGGCTGGGGCGCTTCGAGATCTATTCGCGATCAATGCGATCGCCGGGTGGGACATGAAAGAAGGTTTCGATTGCAAACCGATTGCGAGGTACGCATGAATCAACCTGGCACACGCACGAAAGGCCGCTTCGAACTGTTGATTCGCACGGCCCTGGAACAAATCCAGGCAATCGCGCAGGTTATCGCACCGCCAATGCTGAGGATTGCTCTAGCGCTTCCTTTCTTCCGGTCTGGTCTTACTCGATGGGACGGACTCCTGTCCATTTCCCCGGCAACGCTGTTCCTGTTCGAGAATCAATTCAAAGTTCACATCTTCGGCGCAGCCTACAATTTTCCTGCGCCTGACACGGTCGCATTTATCGTTGCCGTGGCGGAAATAACGCTCCCCATTCTGCTCGTGCTGGGATTCGCAACCAGGTTTGCGGCTCTAGCTCTGCTGGTAATGACGGCGGTGATCCAGTCGGTGTTCCCTGACGGCTGGGCGAACTTCCATCTCTATTGGGCGTCGCTCGCCGTTGGGATCATGGCGCTCGGCCCAGGAGCGCTGTCGCTGGATCGCCTGATAGCCCACTGGTTATATCCGCGAATCTGAAGATACGATCCAAACGTATTCCGGCGCCTACAGGCGGTTCGACTTAAGCGCCAGGCGCGTCAATCTCCTGCGCCTTTCATCGCGCGCCGCCGACCATGCTCGCGCGCGAACGCGGCAGGCGTGCGACCAACGTGACGGTGAAAACGCCTTGTAAAGTGACTCTGATCCGCAAAGCCCGTCATGAGTGCAACTTCCGCAAGCGGGATTGCCGTTTCCATGATTAACGATTGAGCGCGGCGAATCCGGCACTGCTCGACAAAGCCGATCGCCGTCATACCCGTGCTCCGCTTGAACAGCCGGGTAAAGTGAAAACGGCTCACATTCACTATGCCGGCGAGTTCGACGAGTCCTATTGGCCTGTCCAGATTGTCTTCGATATATCGGGTAAGGCGAGCCAATTCGACTTTGCTCAACGCCGGCAGCACCGGCGGTGCAATGGGCTCATATATGTTGTAGCTTCGAAGCAGATGCGCTGCCAGCGCGAACGAAACATGATCGACAATGAGGGCCTGCGCTGCGTGAGGCTTGCGATCGAGTTCCCCAATAAGGATCTGCGCCATGTGTTCGATAACGGGATCTCGCGTCTCAAACACATTCCGGATCTCGATCTGCGAAGTGGCGTGACGCCCAATCTGCTCGCCCGCGGATTCAATAAGCGCCGTCGGAATCCGCAACCTCGCCGTTGCAGATGCACTGCCCTCCCAAAGCGAGTCGTAGCCGGCCGGCATGAGCATTGAAACACCTGCGGAGACGAGGCTTTCGTGAACGCTCCCATCTCGCCCCTGAACGAGACGCGCACTCCCATAGGGGCAGTAACAGATCAGATGATGATCGAGGGCAGGATATCTCTCGGACACGTCGGGGAGCGGAGCGTACATGTCCACAGTAACGCCAGACCATTCGCGCTCACGCGTCGTCGCCGTGGGACGATGCGATAAGACATGCACGATCTCATCGATGGTTACAGGCTTATCGGCGGTTTGCTGAATCGTTGACATGTCACGGTGCGGGAACTGCTTGCTGCGGGAAAGCCCGGACCAGCGTTGACCACTGCTGTCCACCCTGAACCTATGTCGGGCCTTGCGATTGAAGTGGCAAGCTCGAGCGGAAATGCTATCACGAAAATATTCCGGCGGAGGTCGCAGTGAACCGCTCCGCACCACGATAAAGTCGGGCACTATCCCGCGATGGATGGAAACGCAGCTCTGCTCATCGAGCATCGACCAAAGCGAGCACGACTGTTCAATTCGGCTTTCGTTTGATCTGATACGCTCGACTCATCCTCTCTATATCCGGGCCAGATTTGAATGGCCGCGGCGGCGCATGTCGATCCCGTTCATTACCCCTCCCTGATGGGAGCTCTGGGCACAAGACTGATGAACCATTACGACGTCATCGTCATTGGATGCGGCGCAGGCGGTTACAACACCGCCATTCGCGCGGGCCAGCTCGGCCTTTCCGTTGCCTGTGTCGAACGGGCGTCGAATATAGGTGGAACCGGCATCCGGACCGGCTGCATTCCGTCCCGATTGCTGCTTCATACTTCTGAAATATACGACCTGGCCAGCAAGGGTAAGAACGCCGCATTGGGAATCGACTGCGCACCAACGCTTAACCTGGCGCGGATGATGGCCTATAAAGCAGCGACCGTTGAAAAGATGTCGAAAAGCATTCACAAACTGCTGCGTAAGCAAGGCGTGACACTGATCTATGGCGACGCGCTGCTGGCCGCGGCGGGACATGTCATCGTCAGGAAAGCCGGCGGTATGCAGCAAATCCTGTCCGGAACATCCATTGTGATTGCCACCGGCTCCGAGCCAGTGCCGCTTCCGTTTGCCGCTTTCGATCGCATACGCATTCTCGATTCGGCTGACGCGTTGTCGCTCGACCGTGTGCCGCGGCATCTGGCGATTATCGGCGCCGGTGCGGTAGGCGTCGAGCTTGGCTCGATCTGGCAGCGCCTAGGCTCGCGCATCACCCTCATCGAGCGCTGCGATCGCATTTGCCACTGGCTCGACCGCGACGTAACGGCCACCCTGGAGCGCTCGCTCAAGCGACGAGGCATTGACATCAGATTGTCGAGCGACGTTGTCGGGCTCGATAAGCACTCCGATAGTGTGTCGGTTCTGCTGCGCAGCACGGCATCTGGCGAGATCGCCACCATCGACGCAGACATGGTGCTCGTCGCTATCGGCCGCCGGCCATCGACGGCCGGGCTCGACCTGGCGAGCGTCGGCATGCAAGCCGGCCCCGAAGGCGTATTGTCTCGGCAGGGACCGCTAGCACCCGTGACGCCCACAAAAAATAGTCCCGGCATATGGGTGGTCGGCGACGCCGCAACCGGCCCGATGCTGATGTCCAAAGCCGAAGAAGAAGCGATAGCCTGCGCCGAACGGATCGCCGGCCTGCCCGGATTCGTCAACTATCCGTCAATTCCCCAGGTTCTCCGTACAAGCCCCGAAGTCGCCATGATCGGGAAAACCGAGGACGAACTTCGGGGAACCGGAGCAGCGTATAGAGTCGGCTACTATCCGCTCGCCGCGAATGCACGCGCCGCAATCTGCGGCACCGCCGAGGGATTTGTGAAACTGTTGGTCGACTCCGGTACGAATCTCATCGCGGGGGCTCACCTCATCGGGCCGGGAGCAGCTGATCTGATTTCACAAGTAGCCGTTGCGATGGAAGCCTCCATGATCTGCGAAGACTTTGCGCGAATCTGTCACCCCTATCCGGTCTGGTCGGAGGCACTCCGTCAGGCGGCAATGGCCGCAGGCGGATGGATGATGCACGCATAGCGCATTACCCCAACGATCTGGCAATGCAAACGGCAACGGTGTGGGATCGCGACTGCGTATAGCGACCTAAGTTCAGTTTCGCGAGCCGCGCACACTGAATCGCGATTCCTGCAGACCGACCTCCCGAACCAGATCTCGCACCAGTTCGTCCGTCACCTCGCCGGCTTGCGACGGTGAGTCGCAGCACAGTCAGCATACGGAATGGGTGCCAGCGGAAAATTGCACGCTCTTGTGCCATTTGGTACGGGATTGCGAGATGCAAGTCAGGGTTGACGGTGAGCCTTTTTTTCGCTCAGAATGCGTGCCAGTCGTCACCCGTACCGGCGGCGGCCAGCGCGGGTGTGGACTTCCGCACCACGGGCGCAGCGCCCTTGCTAGCTATCTGGGCCCGCGAAGCCGGGCGCCGGAGCGGCTCCGGCCGCGGCCGCGCCGGCTGGCCGGCGACCGCAGCACCCACCCGGAAGAACGCCACCGCCTCGGTCAGTTGTCGCCCCTGATCCTCCAGCGATGTCGAAGCCGCCGCCGCTTCCTCTACGAGCGCGGCGTTCTGCTGCGTAACTTCGTCCATCTGCGTAATCGCCTGGTTGACCTGCTCGATGCCACGGCTCTGCTCGCTCGAAGCCGCAGCGATTTCACCCATGATGTCGGTCACGCGAGCCACCGCCTGCGTGACTTCAACCATCGTTTTGCCGGCTTCATCCGCGAGCGTCGTGCCGTTGTGGATCTTCTGCACCGAGGCACCGATCAGATCCTTGATCTCCTTTGCCGCACTCGACGAGCGCTGCGCAAGACTTCTCACTTCACTCGCCACCACCGCGAAGCCACGGCCCTGCTCACCCGCACGCGCGGCTTCCACCGCGGCGTTGAGCGCCAGGATGTTGGTCTGGAACGCAATGCCTTCGATGATCCCGGTGATATCCGCAATCTTCGTCGAACTCTCGCTGATGTCGGTCATCGTCTCCACGACCTGCCCGACCACGGCGCTGCCTTTTTGCGCGACTTCCGATGCATTGGCCGCCAACGCGCTTGCCTGCTGTGCGTTCTCCGCGTTCTGCTTCACCGTGGAAGTCAGTTCCTCCATGCTCGAAGCGGTTTCCTGTAGCGACGAAGCCTGCTGTTCAGTGCGCGACGAAAGATCCTGGTTGCCCGAAGCAATCTCGCTCGACCCGGTGGCAATATTGTCCGCTGAGGTCCGAACCTGAGCGATCAGCTTGACGAGACTGGCCTGCATCTCGCCCATCGAGGCAAGCACGCTGCCGCGTGGCGCCGCCTGCGCACCCGGCACAAGGCTCAGATCTCCGCCCGCCACACGCCGCGTCACCTCGCCCAGCTCGGCAGGCTCCGCCCCCAGCGCTCGCGTCACGCTACGGGTGATGAGGAATGCGGCAACGCCCGCCGCTGCGATCGCCGCCAGGCAGATACCAATCAGCAGCATGCGCTGCGTCGCGTAGCGTGCGGCCGACTCCTGCAGCAATTCCTGCGACCGGAAACTCGCGAAATCGCTATACGCATCGGTCGCCTTGACCAGCGCGGCCAGCAGTGGACGGCACTGCTCGTTCATCATGGTGATCGACTCATCGTGCCGGTTGTTTAACGCAGCGCTCACAATCGCGAGCGCGACCGGCCCGTACTGCGCCTCGACCCGATCGATGTCGGCCACGAGAGCACGCGCCTTCTCGCTCGAGTCGGTTGCGACCGCAAGCATCTCCTTCAATTGCCTGAGCCGTGCCTGCACATCTTCATGTGCCCGTGTCACCGCGGCTTTTTCTATTTCCAGATCCGCTGCCTTTGTCACAAGCACCAGATTTCGCGCGGCGATTGCGCGGCGGTCGACCGCTGTACGAATCTGCTCGGCTACCTGCGCGCGAGCGCTAATTCCGCTCACGTAACCCGAGAAGCGCCCATTCATATCATTCAATGCGTTCAGCGCGAGAATCGATACCACCATCACCAGAAACACGAGCAGGCTAAACGCCGCCATGAGCTTCGCACGTATCGTCATCTTGTTGAAATTCATGCTTCATCTCCATCGATTCAATTTCTAAACGTCTGGTTGCCATTTTGGCGCTCTCGCGCTCCTCTTATGCACCAGACGCGGCACAACGCTACTACTGCGGCAGCAATCAGGCACTCACGGACATCTGAAGCTGTCCGGGCCGCAACAGGCCTGCGACCTCTTCCGCCCGAACAGCCTTGCCGAACAGAAAACCCTGGCCATACGCGCATCCGCGCTGGGTCAAAGCCTGTTGCAGTTCGGCGCTCTCGATTCCCTCGGCCAACGTGGTCAGCCCAAGTCCATCGGACAAACAAAGAATGGCGTCGACGATCTTCGCGCTTTCCGCATCGGAGAGCATCGACTGGATAAACGAACGGTCTATCTTGATCTTGTCGAAATGCAATTCCCTCAGGTGATGCAGGCTCGAATAACCCGTGCCGAAGTCGTCCAGCGAAACGCGTATTCCCCAGCGGCGGAAGTTATCGATGATCGATTTCGCCGTCGGTAAATCGCCGACCAGCGCCGATTCAGTGATTTCGATCTCCAGCCGCGACGGCTCGAAGCTCTCCTCGCTCAACACGGACAGCAATTGCGCGGGCAGCAAAGGGTCGGCCAGTTGATGCGGTGAAAGATTGAGCGCGAGCGTCATCCGCCCCGGCCATAGCCGTGCGTCCCGGCATGCCCGTCTGAGCATCGACAGCGTGAACGTTGTCGCAAGACCGAGCCGTTCAATGACGGGAATGAACGTGTCCGGCTCGACGCTGCCGCGCGCGGGATGCGTCCAGCGCGCAAGAATCTCGAAACCATACGTGCGATTCGTCCGCAGATCGACGAGCGGTTGGTAGTGCGGTTCGATCGCATGCTGCGCAACGGCATTACGCACGTCGAGTTCCAGCGCCGCGAGGCAGCGAAGATCCTCCTGCATGCTTTCCTCAAAGAACTGGAAATCGCCGCAACGGCGGGATTTGGCGCGGTACATCGCGGCATCGGCGGCCCGGAGAAGGGTTGCCGCATCGTGTCCGTCCCGGCCGCACAACGCGATACCTATACTGGAGCCGACTTCGACCTCGGAGTGTCCAATCTGAATCGGTGCCCGAATCATTTCGCCGATACGCGTGGCCAGTTGTGCTGCGTTGTCGAACGCCGGTGTACCTTCGACACGTGCGACAACGGCAAATTCGTCGCCGCCGAGGCGCGCCACCACATCCTCTTCGCGCACCAGAGCGCGCAGTCTGGCCGCTACCGTACAGAGCACGGTGTCGCCGCCTTCATGCCCATGCAGATCGTTGACTGCCTTGAATCGGTCAAGGTCGATCACATAGACAAAATGCGTTGCGCACTTCGCCGTGTCGGCGGCACACATCAGATTGTCGATGCGGCTCGACAGCATCCGGCGGTTGGCAAGGCCGGTTAGCGAATCGTGGCGTGCAAGCCGGTCGGCGACCTGTTCGGCAAGCTTGGTCGCCGTGTACGCTTCTTCGAGCGCCTGCGCGCTCTGTCGGAAGCGCTGGAAAGCCTGCGCGAGACTGCCGATTTCGTCGTCACGGTCGACGGAAGGAATCCGCGCGTCGGCCTCTCCCGCCGAAAGACGCGCAAGCGCACCGGCAATCCCTTCCAATGGCGCGAAGACGTTGGTCTCCAGCTTGCGGCGCATCCACATCGAGGCCGCTGCCATCAACAGCCCTGAAGCCACGATGACGACCAGCAGGCGATAGGAAGTACGGCTGATTGCCGATGTATCGAACCTCGCTGCCTTCGCATTGGCGTCGATCAGCGAGTCGACGGCCTCGTCGGCCGCCTTATACAACCGGTCGGTTGAGTCGGTGAACCGGTGGCTGAAAGCGACCAGCGATCCGCCAGCCCGCTCCCATTCCTGCTCCTCGTTCAGGTACTGCTCGACGGTCTCGAACACGGCCGAGGACTGCGTGAGCGTCCGCGACGAATCGAGGACGAGAAATTCCTCGTGCGCGTTGCGTATTGCTTGCCGATGCTGCGCCGCCAGTTGCAGGGCATGAGTTGTGGCGGCCGAGTCGTTCGCGAGAACGATATAGGCCTGAGCGAGGCGCAACTCCGTCAAGCGGTCGCTCACTTCGCCAAGAAGTCGCGTGTTGGCAATCCACTTGTCATCGATCTCATCTGCCTGACGTGAGATCCCGAGCAGTTGCAGGCAGAACCCGAAGAATAAAACGGCGAACAACGCGACCAGCAGTTTGCTGAAGACACTGAACCGCAGACGGGCCGACCGGTCCAGAAGGGTACGGCAGTGCCGCACCTGCTTGATGATGTTCATATCAGGAGCCCCGTCGTTGTTGCAAGGCTGCGGACGCGACATGCGGTCCGCGCGCTGGACCTCGGGCCGACATCAGAAGGCCTCCCAGCCGACGCTGCCCGGCGCGGCCTGCACACGCTTTCTGGCAGGGACAGTGATGCGGCGCGCGGCGGCAACCGCATCCGGAAGACGGGAGGCGCCACGCGCGGACGCGGAATCGGTGACGCGAAACTTCGAAACCAGCGACTGCAATACACCGGATTTTTGCGCCATCGATTGCGCTGCTGCGGCGGCCTCCTCCACGAGGGCTGCATTCTGCTGGGTCACTTCATCCATCTGCATGACGGCCTGGTTGACCTGTTCGATGCCGACTCTCTGCTCGCTCGATGCCGCGGCAATTTCGCCCATCAGGTCGGTGACGCGATTGACTGCGTGCACGACCTCGCTCATCGTCTTTCCCGCTTCGCCGGCAAGCTGCGTGCCCTGGGCTACCCGCTCGACCGACTGCATGATCAGGTTCTTGATCTCTTTTGCCGCCGTCGCACTGCGTTGTGCAAGCGCTCTCACTTCACCGGCGACCACGGCAAAGCCTTTGCCCTGATCACCGGCGCGCGCCGCCTCGACCGCCGCATTCAACGCGAGGATGTTGGTCTGGAAAGCAATGCCTTCGATCACGTTGATGATCTCCGCCACCTGATTCGAGCTGGACGAGATCCGCCCCATGTTTTCGACTACCTGACTGACGATCTCGCCACCACGTGACGCCGAGACAGAGGCGCTCTGCGCAACCGAGTTGCCCTGTTGCGCGTTCTCCGCATTCTGCTTCACCGTGGCGGTCAGTTCCTCCATGCTCGCCGCCGTCTGTTCGAGTGACGCGGCCTGTTCCTCGGTACGCTGGCTGAGGTTGGTGTTGCCTTCCGCGATTTCGGCCGCACCGCCAGCAATGCCTTCGCCGCAACTGCTGACCTCGTACACCATTGCGGCCAGATTCGCATTCATCGTCTGCAACGCCACGATCAGCGTAGCGGGCTCGTCACGGCCCACATCGGCGATCTCGCCAGTCAGGTCGCCCGCCGCGACGATCTGCGCAAACTTTGTCGATCTGACGATCGGCCCTGTAATCGACCTCGTGATCGCAACGGCCAACGCAAGGCCCAATGCGACTGCGCAGACGGTCAAGGTCACGGTCCAGATAATGGCCGAATGGTAGTGGCTCGATGCGCTCGATGCATCCTGCAGGCTGCCGTTGCGGTTAAGCTCGACATCTTTTGCAACGAGGATCATTGCGGCCTGAAAACTGGTCGCACCTTCGTTAGTAGCCAGTGAGCGAGCCCGGGCAATATCGCCCGAGATCACGGCCGTTCCCATTTGCGCATCGACTTTGAAGTATTGCGCCCATGCAGCGGAAAACGCGGCATACAGTTTTTGCTCGTCTGCCGACGATATGAGCTTTTCATACGCGAAGAAATTGCGCTTCAACGCCTCTACGGCGTCATCGTGCATTTTCTGCTCCGTTTTCAGATCCGCCTTGTCCTCTTCGAGAACCATGTCCAGAGAGAGACGGTGAATATCGTTTGCTGTGTTCTGCAAACTGCCGAGTGATTGCACGCTGGGCAGCCAGTTATCCGCAAGCTCTAACGTGCCGCCAAATACCTGGTGCATCTGATACAGCCCGAGCGCTCCCGTCGTCAGCAAAAGGAATAGGGTAAGACCGAAGCCAATGGCCAGCCTTGCACCAATCCGGAAATTTCGAAGCATTCTCACTGGCACCTCCAAGGTTCATCTAACCTGTTTAACGGAGAGTGCTGTGCTTACTGAAGGAAATGATTCGGTCAACCACCTGATTTTTGTTTTCTTGTGTACACGCTGCCGGGCTTACCCTTAGCGGAGAAAACTCGGAAGCGTGGCGGCCCCTACGCATGTTTGTCCGCACATCGCAATAAGGCCGCCTCAAGGGCGGCCTCGCCTGCCTGGAGATATGTCTGCGGCAGTTCAGTGCGCGAGGATTGCGTGCCTCGCCTGAACCAGGTTCATAACGGCCGTGCAGAGGCTGGCACTCCTGACGGGTTTCGTGAAGTATTGGGCCGGGTCAATGCCCGCACCGCACACACGGCTTTGCGACTGCGGATGCCCGCTCACGAAAATAGCCGGAATGTCCGACAATGCCGAATTGCTATGCATTGCCCTGCAAAAATCGACGCCGTCGAGCGAACCGCCCAATACGATGTCGAGCACGACCAGATGCGGAGGCGACTCGCGCAGCACAGCGAAAGCACTCTCTGCATCCGCCGCTGTTCGCACGGAACAGCCTTCGCGCTGCAACGCGGCCGACAGTACTTTTCTCGAAACCTCGTCATCGTCGAGAATCAGCACCTTGACGCCGGCGAGCTTGCCGACTCGCTTCGACGGAGTCTGCCTGATGCCGGCCGACCTGCTGGCGCCCGCCAAAGCCGTCACGACATCGGACTCCGGCACCAGCCCGAGCTGATCGATCCGGCTAATCGCGAAACCGGCCCGATTGCGAACGAAGCGATCCAATGCGTCGTTCGTCCCCATGAACAGGTCGAGACAGCTATCGGCGGTGAATCTCAGACCGGCTTCCCGCAACAAGGCGGCGAACTCTCGCACGAACGATTCCGGGCGCCTCGCAGCAAACTCCACGCTGAATATCCGGCCCTGTTGCGCGCCGCGAACGACCTCTTGCCAGCCGTCGAATCCCGCGTGCCTGCTTGCCTCGTTCACCCGCTCGACGGTGTCGTCTGTTACAGACCCGGCATGGGCCCGACTTGTCGCCAGTGTGTTCATCCTGATCTCCCGGGATCATATTTTCTTGAGTTCGTGGGGATCACGCGGTCTGGTTCCAGCCGCGTTCAGAACGTTGATGAGTTCTTCTTCCGCGACCGCCGGGGACCAGAGCCAACCTTGCCCCAAGCTGCAGCCCATTCTGGCCAGCCGGTGTCTCACTGCTTCTGTTTCGACACCCTCCGCTACGCATCTGAGCCCCATCTCGTTCGCCATAGCAACCACCGCACGCAGAATGCGCTCCGCGTCCTGATCCCTATCGGCGTTTGCCGTGAACAAACGGTCGAGCTTCAGTTCGTTAAAAGGCAGCCGGAACAGCGAAGCGAGCGATGAATGTCCCGTGCCAAAATCGTCGATGGACAATTGCACACCGAATATACGCAGACGCGTCAGCACATCGTTGATCTGGATCGAACATCCGAGTGCGCTCGTCTCGGTAATTTCCAGAATGAGCGATTCCGCGGGAACGTGAGTTTCGTGCAGTAGCGCGATGACCTGCGTCATCAGTTCCTGGTCGACAAGGGCCGGCGAAACATTGACCGCGACCGACACGTCCGGAAAGAAATGCCGCCACGCTGCGCAGGCACGCAGCGACTCGCGCAACATAAAGTGCGTGAACTTTCGGCTCAAGCCTTCCGCCTCGATAACCGGTATGAAGACATCGGGAGGCACGTTTCCGAATAGCGGCGAGCGCCAGCGCGCAAGGGCTTCTACTCCCGTTATCCCGCCACTTGCCAGACAGACCTTCGGCTGGAAATGCGGGCGGATATGGCCGCCTTCCAGCGCTGCGGCAACGTCAGCGCGCGTGACTCGCGGCACTTCTCTGGGTGTCGGCTTCCATGCGCAGGCCGGCATCGTGCACAAAAGGTCGGATAGCTGGCCGAGCGTCACGGGTTTGCCCAGCGAGCCGGCCACGTGCACACCATACGCATGCGCGAGCCGCACGGCCGCCGTGCGGGTCCGTTCGTCGCATCCGCTCGTCAGAATGAGCGAACGCGGCGCGGCTTTGCCCCGCATCGAGCGCAGTACGTCCAGACCGGCCTCGTTGCCCAACCGGAGGTCGAGGAGCACCGTATCGATAGCGAGCGTGCCAAGCCTCTCCCTCGCTTCGTTCAGGCTGGCCGCCGTGCAAACGTCGAAGCCGAGCTTCGTCGTCATGGATTGCAGCACTTTCGATTGCACGGGATCGTCTTCGATGATCAACACGGTTCCGTGCGTGACTACGCCGAGGTCACGCATTTTCGGCTCCCGTCTCGACCATCTCCAGCAGTTGGGGAAGCAGACGGGAAAAGGCACGCTCGACGCGTTGAGCCAATACGTCGAGCCCTTGCGGATCGGCGGACTGGCACGCCGTTTCCACGTCTTTCAGCAGTCGCGAGAATCCGAGCGCGCCCACGTAGGCGCTGCTCGATTTCAGCGTATGGGCGATACGTGCGCCCTCGCCCCACCGTTGCGCAGCGAGCGCATGGAGCAGATCCGCCACCTGCCTTCCCGCCGACTCCTGAAACGTAGCAATGACGTCGGCGACAAGGCCAAGCGATCCGTCTTCGTCGATCTGCCTGAGTTCGTCGATCGATGCGCGCTCGATCGCTGAATCGTTGTCGGGCAGATCTGTATCCGCGACCGCGCTCGTAACAGCGGCCGTGTGCCAATTTGCGGGCGTACCCAGATACTTCCAGAGCGTGGACGAGAACTCGGCGAAATTGAAGGGCTTGGCGATGATGTGATCGATACCGACTGCCCGGCAACGCATGATATTCGCAGACGTCATATCCGCCGTCACGGCGATGATCGGAATGCGCGCTCTCGCGGAGTCGTTCTCGATCGTCCTGATCGCGGCAGACGCGGAAATGCCGTCCCTGCCGGGCATGTGGCAGTCCATCAGAACGAGGTCGAACGAATATGCACTGAACAGTTGCACCGCTTCGTCTCCATTGGCCGCGACCCGCGCCTGCAGGCCGAGCCGGCGCAACGCGGCGAGAGCGACCGTCTGGTTGGTCGGATTGTCCTCTGCGAGCAATATGGACGGCTCAGCATCCGCCGTCTGCGCATGACGGGTAGGCACGGCATGCGTGATCTGCTGCGCGTCGGCAGTCTTGTTCAACGCATGCGATTCAGGCAAGGCACCAGATCCGCTCGATACATCGCCATCGCCCGACAATGCGCCACGTTCTGTATGCGGCGCAATACACGCGTCCGCGTCGTGCGAAACAAGCGGAACAGGCACCGTGAGTGCGAATTCGGAGCCACGCCCCACTTCGCTCTTCAATGCCAGGTTTCCACCCAGACGCGTCGCCAGTTCGCGCGCGAGGAAAAGGCCGACGCCGGCCCCGTCGTGTTGGCGCGTGCTCGACTCGTCGGCTTGAGCGAAGGACGCGAAGATCCTGTCACGCGCGTCGGCGGCAATGCCAGGCCCGGTATCCTTGACTTCGATCACGAGGCGCGCACATTCCGCGCTTTCCATCCAGACGCTCACGCCGAGCGATACGGTACCTGCATTCGTAAACTTGACCGCATTGGAAAGAAGATTGCTGACGATCTGTCTGATCCGCCCGCCATCGGAACGGATCTGCGCGATCGGCCCGTCCGCCTTGCGATAGACAAAGCCCAGACCCTTCGCCTGCGCTTCGCGGCGATACTGATCGGCGAGCCTGTCCGTGAGGCTGGCGACGTCCAGCTCTTCCGTCTGCAGACAAAGCGCGTCCGCCTCGATCTGCGCGAGGTCCAGAATCTGCTCGATAACCGTCTTCAATGAAGCGCCAGAATCGCGAATCGTGGTGAGCAATGCGTGCTGTTCGCCATTCAAATGCAGATTCAACAACAGGTCCGCCGGGCCAAGCACGCCATTGAGCGGCGTGCGCAATTCATGACTCATGCGTGCCATGAACTGGTTCTTGGCAGCATTGGCGATCTCGGCGGTGGTTTTGGCGGCAAGCAGTTCGTTCGCGAGCTGATGCTGCTCGCTCACTTTCTGGCGCAGCGACCGGTTCGCCTGCGTCAAACGTTCACGCGCCGAACGCAAGCCATCACGAGCATCGCCGAGACAGAGCGCCGCGGATGCCACTTCGCCCTGAAGCGCATTGAAGCTGGCAGCCATTTCGCCTAGCTCGTCATTCGAACGCACGTGCACACGTCGAATGTCGATATGCGCCTGCGCCGCGTCGAGGTCTCCGCGCGCCAGCGCATGCATGGCATTGGAGAAGTCCCGCAACGTACCTGTCGCAAGTTTTCTGGCGGCCTTGCTAACCTCTTCTGCCGAATGAGCGATGACGCCTGGCAATACGATGCCGACCGTAATGGTCAGCATCGCCACCATCACGAAGATATCTTCGAGCGCGGTTTTCAGCACGTCCTGCCGCGCGGGTAACTGCGAGACGGCCAGAATGTAGCCGGCGCCGTCGAGCGCCAGCACGAGCAGCATCGCCCCCGTCAGCCGCAGATGCAGCGTAGGCGCAAAACCCGGCAGACCCGCTCGCCGGCGGTCCTCCCACTTCCGCCACGCGTAGAGCGCGGCGCCGGAGTAGGCCATCGCGAGCCCGAAGACCACCGTCGGCAAGCCGAACTGTTCAAAACCAAGGATCGTTGCGGCGCCCCACACTGCGGCGCTCACGAGGCCGAGGCCGATCGTGAATCGCGGAGCGCGATACGACCGCGCGGCGTCGGGTGCATTCCGACGAAGCAACCACACTGCGACGCTCGGCGCGGCAATACCGATCAGATAGTTGAAGTTGGCCGCAGCCACAAGCCAGATCGGGTCGCCGATCAGCAGGAATACCAGCGCGAGCGCTGCCGTGAGCAGCGTGGCGACAACCGGCACATCGCGTCGCGACCGATACCCGAGGACGCGCGGCGCGAGCCCGTCATCCGCCAGTTGCGACAGCGTGCGCGCTGCGCCGGCCAGCGGTTGCACGGTTCCATGGAACATGTTGAACATCATGAACCAGATCGCGGCGGACTTGGCCAGCGCACCGAATACCGGCGCAAAGGTCGGCCCAAGAACCTGGCCGAGATCCTGTCCCAATGGCTCAGGGCCGAGCGTGCCCAGCCAGATGACGGGCAGGACGACGAAGTACACCATCGCCATCAGCGCGCTTGCCTTCATCGCCCGCGGCACGTTCTTCTCGGGATTCTTCGTCTCGCCGACGTGACAGGCAGCCGCTTCGAACGCCGGCGCCGCGAAACCGATCAGGTAAAGCCCCGCCATCAGCGAAGTCAATCCGCCGAACCAGCCGGGGAATGGCGTATTCAGATGGAAATCGACAGCGTGTTGCCAGTTGACCTTGCCGGACCAGACAGGCGCGAGCGCCGAGACAAAAGCGAGAAGCGCGGAACAGGACGCGATCGGCACGGCCAGACGCGTGACCCAGCGGATGCCCATCAGGTTGACGGCGGTAAATGCACAGACCAGCAGGCAGGCCATCAAGGGTACCGGCACGTCCGGCAGGAACCACTGGTTGAGCGCCGTCGCGGACAGGATAGCCGTCAGGCCGCAGGTCGGCACCCAGCCCCACCAGTAGCAGACACCTGTGAGCGTCGACAGTATCGGGCCATACGGACGAAACGCTTCCGTACACGCCGCGGCAATGCCGCCCACGCGATGCGGCGACATCATGACGAGTTCGATCCATCCCGGCAAAGCCGCATAGCTCAGCAGCAGGCCCACGATCAGCAGTGGCACCGCCGCGCTTCCTTGCCCCGGGATATCGCCTTGCCCGACAAACAATGCCGCAAGCAGAAACAGGCTCTGGTTGCTGCCGCCCATTGCGAGCGCTGTCGTGCCGATCCATCCGATACACCGTTCGAACGGCGCTGGCGCGCTTGCGTCGGCGCTCCTGCGCCGGCCGCGTACCGACATGTTCATGGCGACACCTCCGCGACGTCGCCGGATGCGAGCGACCGCCGACGTAACAACACCTTCGCAATCGCATCGTCGAGCGTCTGCATGGAGACTGGCTTGACGAGGTAATCGTCGAACAGGGCCAGACGGCAATCGTTTTCGGGAGGCGGGCTTCCGGAGAGCGCAATCAGCGGCACCGCGACACCGAACTCCGTCTGTTCATGCAGTTCCCGCGCAAGCGCAAGGCCGTTCAGATCCGGCATGTTGATATCCAGTACGGCGACATCGAACGGCCGCGTACGGAGCAACTCGAGTGCGCCGCGGCCCGTGGATACACCTTCGACCTGATAACCCAAACGCCCGATCAGCGCCTGAGTCACACGACGGCTGACGCCGTCGTCGTCGGCGATCAGCACCAGTTGATCGCCACGCGCCACGTTGTCGAGATCGAGTACCGGGCGAACGCAGGCGGGCGCCTCGGCGATATCGAACGGGATCACGCACGTGAACACCGCGCCGCCACCCGGCCTCGCACTCGCCGTGATGGTGCCGGCCATCGCGTACACGAGCTTCCGGCAGATCGACAATCCGAGGCCGGTGCCGCCGTACTGCGACTTCACGCTAGCTTCCTGGGAGAAGTCGCTAAACAGCGCTTCCGCGATCTCGTCGCGCATTCCCATACCTGTATCGGTCACGACGATCGTCACGCTGGCCCGCTGACTGCCGAACTGCTCCGCTCGCACGCGGACGTTCACTTCACCGTGTGCGGTGAATTTCACCGCATTGCCGAGCAGGTTGAGAACGATCTGGGAGACCCGCGTGCGATCTCCCATCAGATAGGCGGGCACCTGGGAGTCGATATCCAGTGTGATCCGCAGTCCTTTCGAGGCCGCCTGCAGCCGCACACTGGACAATGCGCAGCGCAGTTCCCGGCGCACGTCGAACGGTATGCGTGCAAAGGTAAAGCCACTGGCTTCGAGCTTCGCAAGATCGAGCACTTCATTGATCATGCGCACGAGATGGTCGGTGGAATCGCGCAACGCTTCGACGCCGATTTCTGCAGGAACATGCCCGCCGCTCTGGGAAATCAGACTGACCATGCCCGCAATCGAATTCAACGGAGCACGCAGTTCGTGCGTGACCATTGCAAGGAAATCCGCGCGCGCCTTCTGCGATGCTATCGCTTCGGCTTCCGCTGCTTTCTGTTTCCGCAACTCTCTTTCCAGCGCGATGGTGCGCAGCCGGAGGTGCAATTCATCCACCACCATTGCAGCAAAGTCCGTCAATGCATCCACCAGCGACTGATCGAAGACGCGCGGGCGAACATCCATGATGCATAACGTCCCGACATGCTGCCCGTCTTCCACCTCCAACGGAACGCCGGCATAAAAGCGGATCCACGGCGGCCCGGTAACGAATGGATGCTCTGCAAAACGGGGCGACAGCCGGGCGTCCGGCACGATCAACACACCGTTTCTTTCGAGCGTGGCCTCACAGAAAGATCCCGTGCGCGGCGCCTCGTCGATGTCGAGCCCTAAACGCGCTTTAAACCATTGTTCTTCTTGCCCCGCGAACGAGATCACACACATGGGTACTTCGAAAAATTCGCTCGCACGACGAACAATTCGATCGTAGGCAGGCTCCGGTGTCGTATTGAGAATGTGAAGCGATTCGAGCGTGTCGAGTCGGCGTTGCTCACGCTCGTAAAACGCTGCGCCGCTGCTGACCTGAAGTCGCCGCAAAGGCTTTTCGCCGGAGTCGTTGGCCGCGATGTCGTTAGTCAATTTAGCGCCACAGAAAGTGAAGGACATGTCTGGTCTATCGACTCGCCACGAACATACTGAAGCAGCAAAATCAAATAACCCGACTCTGCTTCAATTCAATACTCCGATGGAAGATTCTTCCGGCATGCATCTTTCAATCACGCCATTTCGACTACGCTGCATGGGCGCCTTCGCAGTAAGCGCCTAAAACGAACCGCACGGTTGAGCGGACGTGAGCCCGTTGCAGTTGAAATCGTCTCGCGATTTATGCGGTCTTTTGTGTGCCCACGCAACGATCAGCCTGCTTAGCATATGAGGCGACCAGCAGCCTCTCTGCGGTAAGCGAACGAACTGCCGTTATCTTGCATAAGCATGGTCATGGCGACCGGCACCATCGCGGAGGGTGGATACATCATGCATCATGAATCGCACTGGATTCCGGAAAGGAAACGCGAGCTGAACGAACTGCGCAGCGCTTTAATCGCGGATCTCTCGTTACTCGACGAACAGGCCGACGCGCTGCAACACTTGCATGGCCTCGTGAAATCACTGTCGTCGCAAACAGAATCGGCACATGCGGAAACCGGCGATCTGCTGAACGACGTGTCGTCTATTCTCGAGTCGAGTTGGCCGCTTCACATTCTGCAACTGGTCTTCGCGACCAGCGAGCTTGTCGAGTTACTGACACATGCCAGGGATTGCCTGGCTCTTCTTTCGAAGGACATCCGCAAGGCTGTCACAGTGACGCTCGGTACACGCGCTGAAATTAATAGATGCGACCGGCAAACGCGTTCGCTGCTATCGCACATACAGACACACCGCGAGGCATGCCAACGGGCCATGTGCAACGCGGAAATCGAAATGGCCACGCTGCGCTCGGCAATTTCCCGTATTGCCGCCCTGTATTCGCTCGAACCGCAATGAGCCGGCTGCTGTGCAACTGAGTCCAGTATGCGCCGCACGCTGGGCGATACGATCAAGAATTTCGCGCGCATCGGCTCACGCCGCGTCCGCCAGCATCGACTGACGACAGCCCGCCGCGGCGCACCTGCACACATACTGGGCTCGAATCTCTTCATCCGACGGGTCGTCAATGGCCAGCAAATATTCAATGAACAGTTCTTCTCCTGCGTCGACCGGCCGGAGTGTGTGAATGAAAATGCGATCGCCGTCTTCAACAGTTTCACAGTTGGGCGCGCATGCGTGGTTGAGCCAACGTGCGCTGTTGCCGCCCCGGCTGCCATCAATGACGCGTCCGTCCGAAAGACCGAAAAGGAACGTATGCCCCTCGACACCCTCACGCCGGTGCCGGCGAACGGCATCGCGCCACGCCGTGATTTCGCCCTTGTACTCGAGCACACGCTCTCCCGCAGCGAGCCGACGTATTGCGAACACGCCTTTGCCATGAACTGAAGACCGCCGAACGATTACGCGCCGCATATTGACTCCCTGACCGATATCAGCACAAGTATAGAAGCGGCAAATTTCTGCATCCATTGCGACGTGTCGCGCGGCTCAGTCTCAGGTGACAGTTTTTCCCGCGACTATCCAGGTTACCCGCCGCCCCCGCAATGGGTGCGGCCTGCATGAATGTCCTTCACGTCCCCATTGGAAAAACTTTGACTTCGCCGGGCAGCTCGGCCAAGATATCTTTTCACTGTAAAAATATGGATTGCGATCCGCCGTCATGAAAGAAGCACCGCTACACCGAAAAATGTCCGCGCCGCAAAAAGCCACCACCCAAGCCGACCGCACGGCACGCGACAAGCCCTATCATCACGGCGGCCTGCCCCATGCGCTACTTGAAGCCGCGGAACTGGTGCTACGACGCGACGGCATTCGCGGTCTGACGCTGCGCGCTATTGCGCGCGAGGCTGGCGTGTCGCATACCGCGCCGCAGCACCATTTCGGCGACACCGCCGGCGTTCTGAGCGAACTTGCCGCGAGCGGGCATCGGCGGCTGGCGGCCGCCATGACGGAGAGAGCCGAAGGCACCGAACCGGGTCAGGCGCGGCGCAAAGCCATCGCCCGTGGCTATGTGAGCTTCGCGGTCGCCAACCCGGACTTGTTTTACCTCATGTCGCGCAATGAAATGCTCGACCACGCGCGCCCGGCCCTCGTGCAGGCGCGGCAAGTATCAGCGCGCGCCCTGGCCGGCGTGTTCGAGCTGCCGTCCGAACCTGCAGGGCGCGACGACTCCGCGTTCGGCCAGATCACCGCCGCCCAGGCCATTGCCATGACCGCGGGCTGGGCCTACGTTCATGGGCTTGCGCTGCTGTTGATCGACGGACGCCTGAATGGCCTCGCCGCATCAGCCGAAGGCATACAAAGCGCGGAAGAGCTCGTGGATGCCGCGATCGAGCATGTCGAGATCATTTCGGCCACGTCCCCGCGGTAGCGGTAGCGATATAAACCCGACCGACGGCGCACACAGCGGCAAGGCAACGACGCACCCTGAATCCGACTCGCTAACGCCGTCGGCCCCGTGGCGTGCCTGTCCGCCTGAAAGACGATCGATGCGCTCCGACATTCACTTCGGCAACAGCCCCTTCGCCTGATCGAACATTTTGTCGACCGCCTTGCTGAACCCGCCTGCCTGATCGTCGCTCTTCTTTTGCGCGGGCGTCTGCGAAGCGGCGACGCACGCAGCGCGCATTTCAGGATGTTCCGCCGTGCACGAGAGAGCCAGTTGCTTCGCGCGGTTGACATCGCCATGCTCGCGATACCAGGAAATGACACCAGGCCAGGTCACCGATGTCCTTCCGAAGTACTCGAATTGCTGCAGCAAAAACGCTTCACCTTGCTTCGGGTCTTTCTGTCCTATGCGGTTGGAAAGATTGGTCTGCACCGCCCATGAGCGGTCGCGCGAACTCAGATTGCGCCGCAGCACCTGCGTCTGCGTATCGGGCGGCGCCAAACGCGATAGCGTCATCAGGTTGGACAGCAGAAACACGGGATAGGCATGGTCCGCTGTCGGACCCGATGCGACCGTGGACGCCACTTGCAATGCCTGCGGGTATTTACCTGCCGCTTGCAGATCCTGCAAGTCGGATATGGCCCTGTAGTGCGCCAGAATAAGTGCAGTGGAGCCGCGCTTTCGGGCGGCGTTCCACGGCTCGATTCGCGGATCGGGACGCTTGTCTCCGAGCATGGGGCGCACGAGCTCGGTCAGGTTATCTTCGCGGGCGGCTGGATCGCCGTGGTCATCGTGCAAGGTTTCGAGTTGTGCCGAGATCTGATCGTCGATCACCGCGCGCGCGTCGAAGAGATTCTCCGCGACGCTCGCCTGCGCACCCGCACGCACGGACGTGTACTGTGCGACGGCGTCGCGCAGCTCGCCGATACTGGTGAGCTGGTTCACCGTTTGCGCTGCGCCGCCGCCGACCGCCGGCGCGACCGGCTGGGCGCGCGCCTGCGCCGCGGCCTGTTGACCGGCCTTCTCCCGTCCCGCCTGAAGCTGCTTCTCACGAAGCTTCTGACGCCGAGTTTTGGCGTCCTGATCGTATGCAATGACGCGTTCGAAGAAGGCTTTGAAACCGTCGACGTAGGAGTAGCCGCAACGAAGGCTGATCGTCGCGCCGAACCGGTCGGCCTGTTCCTCGACGCTGCGCTGCCAGGCGGGAAACAGCACCCGTGTGCCGAGCGTCTGCACCACTGCGATATTGTCCACGCCAGTCCACGTGTTGGACGTTGGCGACTTGTTCGTCACCGTCCAGGCGAGCGACACGACGGCAAGCGACGTATCGCCCGCCGTGCGCGCGTCGAAAATCGCGTGATGGTTGAGGTAGATATGACCGAACTCGTGGGAGAGGATCGCAAATATCTCGTCTTCCGATTCAGCCGACTGCAACCAGCCGACCGAGACAAAGATATTGCCGCCCGGACTCGAATTCGCGTTGAGTCCGTTCTCGGAGATGATATGCACGGAGCCCGGATAGTTCGGTGTGCCGGCGGTTTTCTTGATCGTCGCGAGCAGGCCGTTCAGATAGGCCTCCATCTCGGGCATCGGCACGAGACCCCAGCCGTCGGCGCGCGCGTTCATCAAATCGAGCCTGATGTCGGGCCAGTCGCGAGCAGGCGGCGGTGGAATAGAACCGACTGTGTCGAGCGTCGGGGCGCCTTTCGGTGAACCGCCACCGATGTTCAGGTTCGACAGGCTACCCGGCAGTTTGACGTCCGCGCATGCGCCGAGGAGAAGGCCTGCGCATGCGCTGCAGAAGTATCGGCGTCCGGTATGCATGATCATTGGCACCGGTTGGCGGCAGCGCCGAGCGTGCCGGCTGCCTGAATACCGGCGGACTGGCTGCAGCGCGCCTGCGCGCTGCGAACAACCTTCACCTCCAGGCCGTCCGCCCAATACGGCTTGCCGTCCACCTTCACCGGATAGAAGTCGTGTTGGGAAGCCCCCTGTACAAGAAGCGGCAAAGTCGGAGCGTCGATCACACTGCTTTTTTTATCCGGTGCGCTATAAAGCTTGACTGTTTCGCCTGGTTTCTTCGCATCGACATAGGTCGGGGTTTGAGCGGAGGCCGTACCGCCCGCCGTTGCAGTGAACGCTACGGCCACCGCTGCTGTCAGGAAAGCGTGTTTGAGCCGCTGCCGGGTATCTCGAACCTGCTGCATGATCAATCCTCCTTGCTATCGGTGAGCCAATTAAACAGGTGTTCGCTCCACTCGAGCCATTCGACTGCGATAGTGCAGGCGAGGACATGTGCAACCAGAAGGAACGGCATATGCAAGTGCGTACCGAACACGATCATCCCCACGCCAAATGCCACGAGTACAAATCCGCTCATAAGGAACAACGCGATATTGAAAATGGCTGTGAGTGCCTTTGCACACCACCAGTGCAAGGAAAAGCGCCTTTTCCAATGCCGGCGCTCGTGATAAAAGCGCGCAAATTCCTGCCGAACCCATTTCTTGGCGCCTGCAATGAGGAAAATCGCAACAAAGCCGATCACACTCAAGAACAAAAGCTTGCCCCACCTGACAGCGGGCATGTCGAAATGAGGCTCCCACGCCTCGATGTCATTCAGCCCACCGCGATGACTAAAAAGGTTGTCGAGTGCGGCGGCATGCAGAAACACACCCGGAATGCGGTCGTTCAGCGGCGAGAGGACAAAGTCGTTGGAATAATCAAACGACGTGCCGATCATCACGATTCGATCCTGAAACGCAGCGACCCGTTCGCCACCGGACATCTCTTCGATTTGACTTGCGTGGATAGTGCGATAGTGCACACAGAGCGGCCGGCTGGTCGGACGTAAAAATGCGCGCCACTCGGCGCGCCACAGAAGACTGACCTTGCTATCGCTCGAAGTGCAATACATCTGCTCATCGTGATCGCCCGTGTCCACTCGTAGCAAAAACGCACGGCGCGCCTCGCTCTCTTCGTCGTCGGAATCGAGCCATCGCAAACCGTCCTCAGCCGTATCGAGCGGCCAGGTAACCGACATGAATCGAGGCTCATCGCACCGCGCCTCAAGTTCGCCCCTGCCGTACGCATCTTCGTAAATCGCGAACGCTGCACTCAGTGGGCAATTGCCTTGCGACGGGTTGCGCCACTTCACATCCTTGTTCGTAATCCGGTCGACACCCGCTATTTGCTCGCCGTTGTGTTCTTCCTTTGCATAGACGAGCGGATAAGTCCACGCGAGCCGGTCCACCGCATGGGCAGAAAACTCAATGCCCACGCGCTTCACGGCCTTCAGTTCCTGATCCTCGTCAAGGTCGTCGTTGGTGGCAAGCCTGTTGTCTTCCGTCCTGCGGGCAGCCAGATATACGCTTGTTTTCTTTGATATCAGATCTGCGAGCGACCGCTTGAAGTCGTCGAAACCCGGGCCTTTAGGCTGCGAAAGAATCACGTCGACAAATACGCGCGCCGGTGGATGCTCGCTCAGGACGCCAAGGAGCCAGGCGTAAAACGGGTAATGTGCAGGCCAGCCTTCCTTAAGAGCTTCGCGATCGATTACGAGCACGGTGATGTCCTTGTCATTCCACACCGTGCGCGGATGCTCGCTCGCCTTCTTGCTTTCACGCCCGATTTCGAGGTCGCGTTCGTGCTCGCTGCCAACGTCGAACCAGTAGCCAGAGAATGGCGCCGCGTAGCGCGCCATTGTTTGCGCGCCCATTTCTTCGGTAAAGCGAGTTGGCACCACGAGAGCAAACAGAAGGCCCAACAGCACGGATAAAGCTGCGCGCCCGAGCAAAAGCCTCCAGCCGAATTCCTCGCGCTTTTCGTTTCCCCGTTCTTGTTTTCCATTCTGCGTCGCCATTTCCCAGCCTGGAATGTCAGTGGAACGAAACGACAGAAAGCAGTCTAGAAAATCCTCAATGTTTACGTTAGTTTAATTTTCATCGGGTAAACACGAAGCGAAGCAATTACCTGTTAATTCAGCGCGAAGATTAAGTATGAATAAAGACAATCGCGACTTTCATCTTCCACATTTTCATCTGGATCACTAAGATTCTGCCACCTATCGCCGTCCACCCTGGCAAAGCCCGCGCTGGGCATATCAGCCGATAGCTAGCAATTCGCCGCCATTGTCACTCGAACGCGATCCCGTAGTTCGAATCGCGGACAGGTGGCGGATAACGACTATTCAGTTGCGGCTGGTTCTGCACCATTAGCGATCGCATTTAAGGAATCGAGGTGACGCATCACACTCACCGCCAGCAACGGCACTACATCACGGCAACATAATCGGCACAGGCCGCGTCAGCAGATCGACATAGAGGCTAAAAAACCTGCCGTTATCGAACTGCGTAACATAAGCGATCTTCTGCGGCGAAGCTCCCGCCGCCCGCTGATCGGGATACACCGTCACATGCCCCTGATCTTCGCCGCTCGTAGTGTCGATATCCAGGTACGCACTTTTAGTCTGCGTAGCGTATGTAGGATCAAGAAAGTACGCGATCGTCAACGTGTCGAACAAATCCGTATTGCTCGCGAATGCGCCCGCATTGGCAATCCCGTACGCCTTCGTCACCGCCGTCTGCTTACCGGGGTTATTGACGATCTGGTCATATACGCTTTGAGTCAGCGGCACTGTATCCGTCACGTCGAGCGGAATCACGGCCTGGGGAATCGACGTCTGCAACACCGTGCGCACCGCAAGCGGATCAAACCACCAGTTAAGTTCCCCGACGGCATTCGCATTGCCCGGCACGGCCATCGCGCCGCCCATGTAGACGATCCGCTTGATCAGCGGCACAATCTCCGGCGCCTTCATGATCGCCGTGGCGAGGTTGGTGGGCGGCCCCACTTCGAGAATGGTGACCTGGTTCGGATAACGCTTGATGGTCTGGATCATGAAATCCGCAGCGATCTGCGTCTGCAGTTTCGTCGACACGGCGAAACCATCCGGCGGCGCCACGAGTTGGGACTGCTGCGTTGGCTCGGGCCTGCTCCACGCACCAAAATAGCCTTGCGGATTAGCGGCCTGCTGCGCACGAATGCTCGCCACATCGTATTGCAACGGATAATCCGCGCCGCCGTACACGCCTACCACGTTCTGCACGCCCATGCGCTCCACCGCCTTGAGCGCATCCGATTCTTCCTGAAGCAGCCAGTCGTTGCCGGTAACGACCGTGAGCCCGAGCAGATTGACCTTGCCTTGCCCCATCAACTGGGTGGTCATGGCGAAAAGCTGGCCGTCGTCGCCCATCGTATTGAAGTCTGAATCAATGATGACCTTCGGCGCATTGGCGAGAGGATCGGTGGTCGATATGCCGCCTCCGCACGAAGCCAGCCCCAATGATACAATCAGTATGCCTACACGTTGTGATTTCATGTTTCGTCCATTCGAGAGCGTGATTGACAAAGGAACACCATCGGGAGATGGTGCCGATAATCAACGTCGAGCCACCGGAAGTGGCAATACGGACCGCCTCATGTCACAACGGGCATCCGCATCAGGTGGCGTTGTCGACTTCCGCGCGAGTCGGTATCGAAGGCTGCGCGCCGGCGCGCGTCACGGAAATCGCCGCCGCGCGTTGCGCGAGATTGATCGCGCCTTCCAGCGGCTGCCGTGAGGCGAGTTGCGCGGCAAAGACACCGATAAAAGTGTCGCCGGCTGCCGTGGTGTCGACGGCTTGCACTTGCGGCGCGGGAAAATGTCTGCCCTCGCCGCCCTCCACCAGAAGATAAGCCCCTTGCGCACCAAGTGTGACGATCACATTGCGCGCGCCGCCTTGTTGCAACTCCGTCGCCGCGCGCCGAGCACCGCTTTGCGATTCGACCGGCAGGCCGGCCAGAATGGCGGCCTCGACTTCATTCGGCACGAGGTAGTCGACAAGCGGCAGCCACTCCGCGGGCAGCGGCCCGGTTGCCGGCGCCGGGTTCAGCACGGTGGTCTTGCCCAGCCGACGGGCGAGCGCGAGCGTCGCGTGAACGGAATCCCATGGTGTTTCGAGTTGACATACCACGACGTCGCACGCCTTGATGGCCGCCTCATGGCGAGCCACGCTCTGCGGCGTGAGTTCGCCGTTGCTACCCGCGACCACGACGATCGTATTCTGTCCGTCGTCAGAGACCGTCACCATAGCGACGCCGGTCGGTTGGGTGGGATGGACCTCGACCCCGCTGCAGTCGATACCTTCCACTTCCAGATCCTTGACCCGCTGCGCGCCATTCGCGTCGCTCCCGACGCAGCCGATCATGGCCACCTGCGCACCGATGCGCGCGGCCGCGACAGCCTGGTTCGCGCCCTTGCCCCCTGCAACCTGCGAGAACTCATGTCCGCCAATCGTTTCGCCAGGGCGCGGCAGATGCGGCGCGCGGGCCACAAGATCCGTATTGATGCTACCCACTACCAGAACCCGGCCCTGCTTCGTTTCTTTCGACACTTTCATTTTCTCCTGTCACCACCCCTTCACACCACCAATCCAATTATCCGGTGCGACGCCGGCTTCGATAAGTATCCAACACGACGGCCACGACAATGACGGCTCCCGTGATAATGCGCTTGGTCGGCTCCGTCGCGCCGATCTGCGCGAGCCCTGCGGCGAGCACCGAAATGATCAACACGCCAAAAAAAGTGCTCGTCACCGAACCGCGCCCGCCCATCAAACTCGTTCCGCCGATCACCACCGCCGCGATCACCTGCAATTCGATACCCTGTCCGGCATTCGGGTCCGCGGCTTCGAGCCGGGAAATCTGGAACAGCGAAGCAAGGCCGGCCAGCAGACCCATCATCGCGAATACCGCGATCTTGTAGAGCCGCGGATTGACGCCTGCAAGGCGTACCGCTTCCTCATTCGTGCCAATGCCGACCAGATAGCGGCCGAAAACCGTGCGCGTCAGCACGAACTGCGCGGCGACCATCACCACAATGGCGATGATGAACGCCGGCGAGATGCCGAACGCAACGGGATTGGAGAGAAAATCAAACGCGTCGCCGATATAAGCCGTGCGCGAGTTGGTCAGTTGATACGCGAGACCACGCGCCGCCTCCAGCACGCCGAGCGACACGATGAACGACGGAATCCGCCAGGCCACGGTGATCGCACCGGTCACGCAACCGGTCAAGGTCGCGCCCGCCATGCCGAGCAAGGCCGCGGGCAACGCCGGCCAATGCCACTGCAAGGCCGCGACGCTCGTCAGCGCGGCGCCAAGCGCCAGCACCGAGCCGACCGACAGATCGATGCCGGCAATGATCAGCACGAAGGTCATGCCGATCGACATCACGACGAGATCGGGAATCTGGTTCGCGATCGTGCTGAACGTGTCGTAGGTCAGGAAGTGCGAACTCAGCAGCGAGAACAGCACGATCATTCCAAGAAGCGCACCGAGCAGTCCGAGGTAATTCGACAATCCGAGACGCGTGCCGAGCGGCTTCGCGTTTTTCGGTGGCTCGTTCTGCAGCGTAGGCAGGCTGGTTTCTACGGTCATGCTCAATACTCCACTAATTTGCTTTCGGCGGGCGCTTTGGCGTCGGGTTCGATCGGTTCGTGCAGCAGGTCATCGCGCTTCGCGTAACCCGCGAATGCTGCCGCCAGCAGCGCGTCCTGGGTCCAGTTGCCGCGCTCGAACAGGCCCGCCATCCGTCCCGCCGACATCACCCCGATCCGGTCGCAAATCGCCATCAATTCGCGCAGATCGCTCGATACGACCACGAGAGCACGGCCTTCGCGAGCCAGCGCGCCCATCAATGCATAGATATCGAACTTCGCACCGACGTCGATGCCGCGCGTCGGTTCATCGAACAGCAGCACTGTGCAATCGCGTGCAAGCCACCGGCCGATCACCACTTTCTGCTGGTTGCCGCCCGACAGTTCCGACACCGGCTGTGCCGGCCCCGCGCTGCGGATGCGCATGGCGTCGATCTGCTGACGTGCCAGCGCCGCCTCGCGACGCCCATCCACCACACCCTTGCTCGACACCGCGCGCAAGTGCCCCAGCGAAATGTTGGCGGCAATGGGCTGGGTCAGCAGAAGCCCCTCGCCTTTGCGATCTTCCGTGATCAGCGCGATACCGTGCTTCACGGCGTCCGACGGCGAGGCAATCGCCACCGGTTCAGGTGTGCCACCTTCACGCCCGAGCGAGACGCTGCCGGCGTCAGCGCGGTCCGCGCCGTAAATGAGCCGCATCAGTTCCGTGCGGCCGGCGCCGATCAGCCCGCTGATGCCGAAAATCTCGCCGGCCCTGACTTCGAAGGACACGTCGCGCACCACCGGCTCGCGCGTCATGCCGCTGACCTTGAACGCCACCTCGCCGATGCGCCGCTCGCCGAGGTCGATCCTGTCGCCGATATCGCGCCCTACCATCAGGGTCACGAGACGGTCGGTCGAGAGATTGGCCATCTCGTCGACGTGCACGAGCCGGCCGTCGCGCAACACGGCGGCGCGCCGCGCGATACGCTTCAATTCTTCCAGCCGGTGTGAGATGTACACCAGCGCCACACCGCGCGCCTTGAGCCGCTCGACCTGCTCGAACAGCAGATCGACTTCGCGGGCGGTCAGCATCGCGGTGGGCTCGTCGAGAATCAGTACGCGGCAGTCGCCGATCAGATTCCGCGCGATCTCGACCATCTGTTGATGCCCGATACCCAGCGTACCCACCAGCGTGTCGGGATCGATTGCGTCGAGACCGACCTGCGCCATGGCGTGCCGCGCGTTCTCGCGCAGCCTCGCGCGGTCGATCCAGCCGACCAGGTTGCGCGGCAAACGGTTCAGAAAGAGGTTCTCCGCCACCGAGAGAGTCGGCAGAAGGTTCAGTTCCTGCATGACCATGCGCACGCCGAGCGCCTCGGCGTCCTTGCGGCTGGCAGGCGCGTAGGCCGCGCCGCCCAGGTTCATCGAACCGGCAGTGGGCGTGACGAGACCGCCGACGATCTTGGACAGGGTGCTCTTGCCCGCGCCGTTTTCGCCGGTCAACGCCAGCACCTCGCCTGCGCGCAGTTCCAGCGATACGTCGGCGAGCACGGGCTCGGCATAGGTCTTGCCGATGCCGTGAACACACAGCACGGGCGGTGCGTCAGCAAGGGACGGAATGGGAGTGGACATCAGAATGATCAGGCTGGACGTAAATCAGGCGCGTGGCCCCTGGACGAAGCGGGCCACGCGTTGCACCAATCTCACTTGGTGACCAGATCGACCGGTGTTTCAACGACGCCGGACAATTCAGACTGCTTCTTGTGTTCGGAGAGCGCCTTCAAAGCCGTGTCGATGCCGAACACCGCCTGCTTCGCGGCATATTGATTCGCGGTGGCGAGCACGCGGCCGTCGGCGAGCATGGGCTTGATCGCGTTGATGTCGTCGTAGCCCACCACCTGCACCTTGCCCTGCTTGCCCGCCGCGCGTACCGCCGATACGGCGCCGATCGCCATGTTGTCGTTGCCGCACAGCAAGGCCTTGACGTCCGGGTTCGCGTTGAGGATCTGGCTGGCCACGGCATTGCCCTTGTCGATTTCCCACTCGCCCGATTGCAGCGCGACGACCTTCATGCCGCCCGACTGCATGGCCTGCCTGAAGCCGGCGGTGCGTTGCTGCGCGTTGGTCGTGGTCGTGACACCTTCGATAATGCCGACGTTGTCGCCCGACTTCAGGTGTTTGGCCAGGTAATCGCCGACCTTCTGAGCGCCCTTCGCGTTATCCGGCCCGACGAACGGGATATTCAGCGCTTTCGACTTGAGAACCTCGTCGTCCAGCTTGTTGTCGATATTGACCACGATGATGCCGGCATCGACCGCTTTCTTCAGAACCGGCACCAGTGCCTTGGAGTCGGCCGGCGCGATCACCAGAGCATCGACCTTCGAGACGATCATCTGCTCGACAATGCGGATCTGGTTCGCGGTGTCCGTCTCGTCCTTGATGCCGTTCGTCACCAGGTCGAATTTCGCCGGATTCTGCTTCTGATAATCCTTGGCGCCCGTTTCCATGGTCAGGAAAAATTCGTTCGCCAGCGACTTCATGACAAGCGCGACTTTCGGTTTATGGGCAGCCTGGGCGAATGCCGCGGGCATCGGCAAAATCGACACGGCGAGGAAGGCCGCGCCGGCTGCGATGGCGCGACGCCGCGCCGGTTGGAAATGGCGAATCATTGTTGTCTCCGTATCGCTCGTTCGGTCTACTGAGAGCCGTTGAGTCGTGTGATGGGCAGGAACGCCGCACTTGCCACGCCTCGCCGGATCTTGCGGGTCTTCTCGCGTGATGCCGGGCAGGTATGGCCAGATCCAATCCTATCCCCGCGAACTGCGTTATGCTATGCCAAATTTCAAAACCTATCGTTTCAAAAATGGAACACGTCGACTGGGACGACCTTCGGATTCTGGTGGCCATCGCCCGTGAGGGAACGATGCGATCGGCCGCGGCGGCGTGCGACCTGAGCGCGCCGACCCTGTCGCGCCGCCTTACCGAGCTGGAAAGACGGCTCGGCGAACCGCTGATCGACCGGGTGCCGTCGGGTTGCACCGTGACCGCGTTCGGCGCGCGGGTGCTGGCCTGGGCGGAGCAGATGGAAAACCTGGCTCACCAGATTGAACGCGCCGCGGACGTGAACGGCGGCTCGGCCGCGCACGGCACGGTGCGGATCAACGCCGTCGAATGGCCGTCGTACATTCTGCTGAAGCTGCTCGGCTCGTTTCAGGACAGGCTGCCCGGCCTCGCAATCGAAGTGCTGACTTCGCGCCGCCCCTACAGCCTTGCGCGGCGCGAGGCGGACATCGCCCTCTGGTCCGAGTGCCCGGAAGAGGGCGATCTGTATGTTCGGCGGATCGGGCGGATTCGCTTCGGGCTATTCGGCTCGCGCGATTATTATCTTCGCCACAGGGCGGCGATCATGAAGAAGGAATGGGACAAGCTTTCGTTCGTCGGCTATGACGACCGGCAGCCTGACCATCCGGCCACACAATGGCTGAAAGCGCTGCCGGGCGCTCCGGCGCCTTCGCTTCGCAGCAGCTATGGCATGGGCGTATTCGACGGCGTTCTGGGTGGCTCCGGGCTCGGTGTCCTTGCCCAGTTGGCTGGCGACACGACGAGCGACCTCGTCTGCGTGGAGAAACATATCAAGGCGCTGGATCAGGACGTGTGGATGGTGTTGCATCCGGCTCTGCGCGACAGCGAGCGAATCCGGACCGTCGCCAACCTCATCGCCGAGATTTTCCGTTAGCGTTGCTTGACGAACGCTACCGTATCGGCCGGTCGCGACTGACCTGCGCGAAACTGATCGCGATTCCGCCTCGGGACGAGACGCTGCGTGGCTCGAAATCCGTCGCACGATGGCCGAATCGGGTCAGCAAGCCATAGAGTTCCGGCCGGCGGGCCAGCAGCCATTGCCGCCCAGCACTTCCGTCGATCAGCCCCGTCTCCAGACAGGCGGAAACGAGTGCGTCTTGCGTACCGCGTTCGGCGAGCACGCGACCGCACGGATCGACGATCATCCCTGCCCCACCCGACCGTTCAAGGCCAGCGACTTCCAATCCTTCGCTGCAGACAACGAACATGCCGTTGTCGGCTGCTCGCGCCGGCAGCCAGCATCGCATCGATTGCTCCATCGAAACCGGCTGCGTCGGGCGGCCTCCGGTACGGTCCACGCCGTCGCTGCGATGCGGCGCGAGCAGCAGCGTCGCGCCCATCAGCGCCGTCATACGCATGTTCTCGACCAGACAATTGTCGCCGCCGATCAGGATGCCGACGCGAACGCCCCACGCCGTATCGAACACGGTGAACCGATCGCCGCTGCTGATCCGCCGATGCTCGAACGCATGCAGCTTGCGGTGGCAATGCCGCGCCCCGCCGGGCAGGCAAACGGCGTAGCTGTTGAACAGACGCCCGTCGGCCGCCCGCTCGATAAAGCCGACGCCGGCCGCCACGCCAAAGCGTTCGACTGCGTCGGCAACCGCGCTGACCGACGGTCCGTCGAGCGGTTCTGCAAGCGCATCGAGCTCGGCGCGATGAAGCTTCGTCACGCTTTCATAGCCGCCGATACAGGTCTCCGGAAATACCGCGAGGACGATTTCTTCCTGCGCGGCAAGCGCGAGGCAATCCGCAATGCGCGCAACGTTATGCGGCGCGTCGCCGGGACGTGAAACGAGCGGGACGGCTGCGACGCGAAGCGATGGAACAGCGGGGAGCGACATCTTCACGACCGGATGGATGGAACGACTCCATTGGACCGCCCGCCCTTCGATAAGTAAAATGAAAAATTCTATGCATTCAATCACTTCGTGGAATGGAACTGAAATTACTGCGCGCCTTTCTGACCGTCGCTGAACTCCGGCACTTTGGCCACGCCGCAGAAGCGCTCTACGTCAGCCAGCCCGCTCTGAGCAAGCAGATCGTGGCATTGGAAGCGAGCCTTGGCGCGCGCCTGTTCGAGCGCGGCCGGCACGGTGCGGAACTGACGGTCTTCGGCGAAACGTTTCTTGCCGACGCAGAGGCCCTGGTCCGCGACGCGGACAATATCCTCGCGCGTGCCCGCGAGGCGAGCAGCGGAACGCGCGGCTATCTGCGCGTCGGTCTTGGACTCTCGACCCTGAACGAGGTGCCGCAACTGATCGCCCAATTCCGCAAGCTCCATCCGAATGTCAGCGTCACCCTCAACGACCTTTCTTCGGCGGAGCAAACCCGGAGGCTTCTCACCGGCAAGCTCGACGTCGGCTTCCTGCGCTTGCCGGCCGACGCAGGCTTGTCCACGTTGCCGATACTCGACGAGGCACTGGCATTGGCGATACCGCAGCACGCGCGCTGGAAACGCGTTCCGTCGAATCTGAAGGAATTGAACGAGCCCGGCTTCATCGCGCTGTCACGCGGACGCGGCCCCGGACTGGCAGCGCAGATCGACCACTGGTGCGGTGACCATGGCTTCGTGCCCAATGTGATCCAGCAGGCCGACGACATCCAGTCGGTACTCGTCGGCGTGGCGGCAGGCGTCGGCGCGGCGTTTTTACCCTCGCGGGCGCAATACCTGTTGCGCGACGCAAGGGTGCTGCCGTTGCGCGACGCCGCCGGCCGGTGGCGAGTCGGACTGGCGTGGCATGCCACACGCGAGGATCCCGTAGTGGCCAATTTTGTCGCGTTCGTTCGCGCGGCGAAGAAGTCCCTGCGCGCGGATTCAGCTACCCACGCCGATCAAAATGCATAGACCTGCCTCCCCCCTGGATCGCCAACGCCGTGCGTTATCGCATGACGAACGCGTGCAGTCGGCCTGTCTCAACGCATCGCGTTCTTGCGGCCCTCGGCATTGGTCGCCACGGCAATCTCGTCGAGATTCTGCGGGTAAGGAAAATTGAGGCCGAGCAACTGACGCATCGTCGGGCTGGCCCGCTTGACGAAATCTTCGCCGACCATCGCGCGCAGGTCTTCCATCGGCTTCACGAATTTCGGCAGGTACTGGATCAACACGGCGCTGCGGTCCTGCGTGCTGCGATTGGGCATCGCGCAATGCCAGGTTGCGCCGAAAAACACAATGGCATCGCCGGGCTCGGCCGTCATGCGTTGGCAACGCTCGAAGAACCGGTCGCCTTCGGCCGGATAGCGCAATTCGTGCTGCGTGTGCGGCACGAAGGCCGTCGCGCCGGTCTCAGCGGTAAAGGGATCGAGCGGAATCGTCACCTGCGCGTTGAGCGGAAACGATGTATTGATGCCGAGTGGAAACGTATCCGGCATGTGGTAATCCCAGTACGGGTAATCGATGTGCGGTTCCTGGCCGGGCCCACCGGGCAGAATGCGGTTGGCCGCGATCGAGCCCATGATGAAGTCGTCGCCGAGAAAGCGCCGCATCGCGCCGACGATCGCCGGTTGCTCCGACATCTCGGAGAATACGTCGCCCTTGGCGAGCAGATTCCACACACGCCGCTGCAGATGAAGCCGCTGTTCCTCCGCGGCCTGTCCCTGGAAGTGCGTGACGGTTTGCGCGCGGTCCTCGGAATGGGCCATCACCACGCGCCGTGCTTCGGCAATCTGGCTTTCGCTGAACAGCCCGCGTATGCAAACCGCGCCGGGGCCACGCGTCAGTGCCTCGACCACCACGCCGGGTGTCGCGTCATGCGTTTCGATCCTCTCCACGACTGTCTCCTGTGAGCCGCGCCGCGTCGCGGCTGCGCTTCACGTCCAGCATAAAAGATGATCCGGCCCATTTGCAAGAATAATTGCCAAATAAATAATTTTGGAATTTATTTTCTATTTCGACAAGTGCCGGCATTGGCTTTCCGAACCCACGTATATCGCACACAACCGGTCGAATTTCACGGATGATAAGTCCACCAGCCTCGCTGTCATATAACAACACGGGCGCCTCACGCTCGTCCGTTTCAGGAGATACGCATGTTCCGCACCGTCGTCGAGAAACGCGCCGCCTTCAAGGCGTTGCACACCTCCGGCTGTTTCGTGCTGCCTAATCCGTGGGACGCCGGCAGCGCGCGCTATCTGCAGACACTCGGCTTCCAGGCGCTCGCCACGACCAGTTCCGGCTTTGCCTGGTCGACCGGACACGCCGACAACACATTGCCGCGCAATGTCATCCTCGCGCATTTGCGCGAGATCGTGGAAGCAACCGATCTGCCTGTCAACGCGGACTTCGAGAACGGCTTCGGGCGCGATCCGGCGGAAGTCGCCGAGAGCGTCGCGCTTGCCGTCGACACCGGCGTTGCCGGACTGTCGATCGAAGACTCCACCGGCAATCCCGCCGCGCCGCTTTTCCCTATCGAGGTCGCCGTTGAACGGATCAGCGCGGCGCGCCGCGCCATCGACGAAGCTGGTGGCGAGACGCTGCTGATCGGCCGGGCGGAGAACTTCTTCGCCGGCTCGCCCGATCTGGACGATACGATCGCGCGCCTCAAAGCCTATGCCGCGGCCGGCGCCGACTGCCTGTATGCGCCAGGCATTCAAACGCGCGAGCAGATCGAAGCCGTGGTCGCCGCCGTGGCGCCGAAGCCCGTCAACCTGCTGATCGGTTCAACCTCGGCACTCACGCTGCAGGACGTAGCCGCGCTCGGCGTGCGGCGCATCAGCGTGGGCGGGGCGCTGGCCCGTGCGGCATGGGGCGGGTTCATGCAGGCCGCGCAGTCGCTAGCTCAAGGTCGCTTCGACGGCTTTGCCGGCGCGGCGCCCGGCTCGCAACTCGATGAACTGTTCCGTAACCGCACGTAAGGCATACCGCCGAGGCTACCGGCGCGTCAAGCGGTGTGCCGGCCGGACATCGGCCCGAACCGTGACCTGCCGCAGCATAGTTCGCTGACGCACGTACGCTAACGGCGAGGACGTGAGAAACTGACGGCTAACGCGCGTCCAGCCTGTCGACGCCCACAATTCAGGCACGTTAGTCATGGCATCCGGTCCTCTCAAAGCAGTTGCTGCCCTACTCGCCTCGAGCGTCGGCCTCTACCCGGTGACGTCGCACGCGTATGCGCTAGACGCGCAATTCGACTGCCAGGCGCATCCTCATGAGTTCATCGGGCAACTCATCGACGACAAGTACATCGAAGCCAATCCCATGCGGATCGACACAAATTCGGTCAACGCGTTTCGGCCCGTGCGCGGCAGCGACATCACCGCGTTCGGCTTTCGCGTTTATGCCGTGCTCGGCTACGAACCGGACGACGAGATGTTCAAAAAAGGCCGCGGCCAGGCGCTCGCCGGTCCGCTGTACGGTGCCGTGCTATCCGCGCCGAGCGAGTCGGTCGAGAAGCGCGTGCGCGCGGCCGGTAGCACGGCCACGGTGCACATGGTCATTCCGCTGTTGCTGACGGCGGTGGTCTGCACGCGTTGACGCTGCGCGCCCCGGCGTCGCGGTGCTCTGCCTTTCGCTCCCCTTCGCTCATGCCGCCTGGAATTTCACGCCGATGCCTTCGTCAGTCCGCAACTCGCTCGCCTGGATCTTCGACGCGTTCGAGCGCGATTCGACCTACTTCAGCAAGCGGATGTTCGGATGCGACGCGGCCTATATCGACGGCCTCCTGTGCCTCGTTGCCGCCGATCGCGAGGCGCCCTGGAACGGCCTGCTCGTGTGCACATCGCACGAGCGCCACGCCACGCTCATCGCTGAAATGCCTGCTTTGCGGCCACATCCGGTGCTCGGCAAGTGGCTCTACGTACCGCAAGACGATCCGGTGTTCGAAACCGTCGCCGAGAAGCTGACGGCGCTCGTGCTGGCACGCGATCCGCGCGTGGGAGTCGAACCGAAGCCGCGCAATCGCGGCAGGAAATCCACTCTGCCGAAGGCGTAGGGGATCACGGCAACGCCTGAGGTCCGGAAAACAGGATGTTCAACCCGGCCGCCGGCGCCTGCGAACCGGCGTCGACCGTCCAGCCATAACCGAGCGCCTTATATAGCGCGACGATCTGCGCGAGCTCCAGATCCTGCAACTGCGACTGCTGGAGTTGCGCGGCGAACAGACTGCGCTCGGCATCGAGCACTTCGAGGTAGCTGGTGTAGCCGCCCTCGTACAGATCCCGGGCGAGCGAAGCATATTGCGCAAGTGCCTCGACCTGGCGGTTGGTCGCCTGCAACTGGTCACGCACGCGCGCCACGCCGACCAGGGCGTTTTCCACGTCCGCAAACGCGGACTGGATGGTCTGCTCATAGCCGAACAGGGCTTCCTGCTGCTGCGCCTCGGCGATGCGCACCGACCCCGTGATCGCGCCACCGGTGAAGATCGGCTGCGCAATCGCGCCCGCGAACGACCAGACGCGCGCCGGCCCCGTCCACAAGCCGGAGAGTGCGGTGCTCGCCGCGCCGAACACGCCCGTCAGCGAAATGGTCGGGAAGTACTGCGCGCGCGCCGCGCCGATCGACGCGTTCGCGGAGACCAACGCCTGTTCGGCTTGCAGGATGTCCGGCCGGCGTTCGAGCAGCGACGACGGCAAGCCCGCCGGTATGGTGGGCGCGCTGAGCTGCGTCAGCGGTTTGCCGCGCGGAATCGGCCCCGGGTTATCGCCGAGCAGCAGCGACAGCGCGTTTTCCTGCTGGGCGATCTGCTGCTGGAATGCATACACCGAAGCCTGCGCCGACTCATATTCGGATTTCGCCTGGCTCACCTGGAGTTGCGATACGACGCCTCCGCCAAAGCGCTCCTGAAACAGCGCGAGCGCATCGGCGCGGCTCGCCAGCGTCGACTTTGCTATGTCGAGCCGCTGGTCGAGATCGCGCAGCAGCAGATACGACGTGGCCACACTCGCTATCAACGCAATGCGCGTTGCCTGCTGCACGGCCTGGGTGCCGAGATAATCGGCGCGCGCGGCTTCGGTCATGCGTCGCAAGCGGCCGAACAGATCGATTTCCCACGACGCCATGACATCCAGTTGCACCTGGTTGCCGACCGTCGGCGCAAAGCCCGGCGCGGGCACACCGCGACTGCGGCTGCCGGCGAAGTTCGCGCCGATCTGCGGGAATAGCCCGGCACGTGTCGTCATCAGGCGGCCATAGAATTCGTCGACGCGAGCGGCCGCAATCGCGAGATCCCTGTTCTGAACGAGCGCGCGCTCGATCAGGCTGTCGAGTACCGGATCGTCGAACTGGCTCCACCATTGAACCACGCCCTGATCGACCACCTCGGCGTCCGGCGACGCATAGCGGAACGACGACGGCGTGTCGACAGCAGGCCGCTGATAATTGGGGCCGACCGTGCAGCCGGCGAACCAGCAGGCACACATAGCGGGCAGAAGGCGAAAAAGCGGGCGTCTCATGTTCCGCCCTCCCGCGGCCCCGGCGACACCGGCGGTCCGGCATCCGGCGCAGGCGCCTTCCTGCTTCGCGACGACAGCGTCTCCAGCCCCCAGAAGAACATGGGAATGAAGAACAGGGCGATGACGGTCGCACCGAGCATGCCGAAAATCACGCCGGTGCCGAGCGAGCGGCGGCTCGCAGCCGATGCGCCGCTCGCGATCGCCAGCGGCACGCAGCCGAGAATGAACGCCAGCGAGGTCATGATGATCGGACGCAGCCGCAGCTTCGCGGCTTTGAGCGCGGCGTCGTAGGGGTTCAGCGATTCTTTCTCCCGCATCTCCACGGCGAATTCGAAGATCAGAATCGCGTTCTTGGCTGCCAGCGCGATCAGCACGGTCAGGCCGATCTGAAAGTACACGTCGTCTTCCATGCCGCGCAAAAGAATGCCGATGAGCGCGCCGAATAGTGCAAACGGCACCGCAAGCAGGACACCGATCGGCAGCGACCACTTTTCGTATTGCGCCGCAAGGATCAGGAACACCATCAGCAAGGCGAAACCGAACACGAGGATCGCGGTCGAGCCGGCCTGCTTTTCCTCATAAGCCTGACCGCTCCACGCATAGCCGTAGCCTTCGCCTAGCACTTCCTGCGCGATCTGCTCCATCGCGGCGATGGATTCGCCCGAACTGTGTCCCGGCGCGGAATCACCGGTGATCTTCGCGGCGGGAAAGTTATTGAAGCGCGTGACGATGTCCGCGCCCGGCACGAAGCGGAAAGTCGTGACCGCCTTGATCGGCACCATGTCGCCGCTGCGGTTGCGCACATAGAGTTGCTGGATGTCGTCCGGCTGCGTCCGGTATTGCGGCTCGGCCTGCACGATCACCTGGAAGAGCCGGCTGCTCTTGGGGAATTGGCTCACGTACGACGAGCCGAACATGGTCTGCAGCGCGGAGTAGATATCCTGCACCGGCACGCCGAGCGATTCCGCCCGCTCCCGGTCGACCTCGACGAGCAATTGCCGCGAATTCGTGTTAATGGTCGAGTTCACGCCGCGCAGCGCCGGGTTCTGACGCGCCTTCGCAATGAACGCGCGCACCTTTTCCTCCAGATTCTGATAGCTGCCGTCGCCGGTGCTCTGCAACCAGAACTCGAAACCGCCAGTCGTGCCGAGACCCGGAATGGACGGCGGATTCAGCGGGACCACCACGCCGTCCTTGTAGCCGGCAAACGCCTTATTGGCATCGCGGATCAGGTCTTGCGCAGTGCCGTTTTCGCCACGTTCGCTGAAGCCCTTGAGCGTGATGAATAGCGTGCCCGCATTCGACTTGTACTGCGAGTCGATCAGGCTGTAGCCGATCGGCGCGGCAACGGACTTCACGGCCGGCTGCTTCGCGAACCATTGTTCCGCGCGCTGCGAGAGCTCACCGGTACGGTCGAGGCTCGCGGCATCGGGCAGTACCACCGCGCCGAGCAGATAGCCCTGGTCCTCGGTGGGCAGGAAGGACGACGGAATGTGTTTGAATAGCCCCGCGGTCGCGGCCACCATCGCGACGATCAGCAGGATCGACAGCGCGACGCGCCGGATCGCGAGTTGCACGGCGCGCCCATAGCCTTGGGTCAGCCTGTCGAAACGATCGTTGAACCAGAGAAAGAAGCGGTTCTTCCTGTGCGTGCCGGGCTTGAGCAGAATCGCGGCAAGCGCGGGCGAAAGCGTCAGCGCAACGATGCCCGACAACACCACGGAAACGGCGATCGTCACCGCGAACTGTTTGTACAACTGCCCCGTAATGCCGGACAGAAACGCCACGGGAATAAACACTGCGAGCAGTACGAGCACGATCGCGATGACCGGTCCGGTCACCTCGTCCATTGCGTGCTTGGCCGCTTCTTTCGGCGGAAGACCGAACTCGGTCATGTTGCGCTCGACGTTCTCGATCACCACGATCGCATCGTCGACGACAATACCGATTGCCAGCACCATGCCGAACAGCGTCAGCATGTTGATCGAAAAACCGAACGCCAGCATGCCGATGAACGCGCCGAGAATCGACACGGGCACCGCGAGAATCGGCACGAGCGTCGCGCGAAAACTTTGCAGGAAAATGAACACGACCAGAATCACGAGAATGATCGCGTCGCGCAATGTGTGAACCACCTCGCCGATCGATTCCTGCACGAACTCCGTCGTATCCAGCGCCACTTCGTATTTGAGGCCGGGGGGAAAGGACTTGTGCAATTGCTCGAGCGTGGCGCGCACCTGTTTGGCGACCTGCAGCGCGTTGGCGCCGGGCTGCTGATACACGGCAATCAGCGTCGCGGTTTTGCCGTTGTAGCGCCCGCGCAGCGAGTAGTCTTTCGCGCCGAGTTCCGCGTGGCCGATGTCCTTGATACGCACGGTCGACGCATCGCCCGAACCCGCCCGCAGGATGATGTTGTCGAAATCGGCAGGCTCGGTCATCCGGCCTTTGGTCGCGACCGGAAACGTCTGCTGGACCGGCCCGCTGGTCGGCGACTGGCCGAGGCGGCCCGCGGAAAATTGCTGGTTCTGGTTACTGATTGCCTGTTGTACGTCGGCGACGGTGATGCCGAGCTTCGCCATGCGGTCAGGCTTGATCCAGATGCGCATGGCGTAGTCGGCCGAGCCGAATATCGACGCCTGGTTCGCGCCCGGAATACGCTTTAACGCATCGAGCACATAGACATTCGCGTAGTTCGCCACGTACGACTGGTCGAACCCGTTGTCCGGCGAGTAGATGGCGATCACCATCATGAATGCCGACGAACGCTTCTGCACCGAGACGCCCTGCGCCGTTACCGAATCGGGCAGCGTGGGCAGTGCCAGATTCACGCGATTCTGCACATCCACCTGCGCCAGCGACGGGTCCGTGCCGATGTTGAAGTACGCCGTCAACGTCATATTGCCGGTCGACGAGCTGGACGAGTTCATGTACATCATGTTGTCCGCGCCGTTCACCTGCTGTTCGAGCGGCGCCGCGACATTCTGCGCGACGACCTCCGCGCTCGCGCCCGGATAGGTCGCGCTTACGGTGATGGTCGGCGGCGCGATATCGGGAAACTGCGCGATCGGCAGGTTGAACATCGCGACGATGCCGGCCACCACGAGGATGATCGACAGCACCGACGCGAAGATCGGCCGGTCGATAAAAAAATGGGCGAACTTCATCGATCAGCCCCCCGTCGACGGCGCGAGGGTGACGTCGACACGGCGCGACCTGTCAGGCGCGTCGCTTGCCACGATGCGCGCGGGACGGCGCATGTCGATACGCGCGACGTCGACACCCGCGACGACCAGCGCTGAACGGACTGTCGCGGCGCGCGCGGCGGCGAGCTTGACGTTCGCTCCATAGGTGCCGCTGGAATCGGTGTAGCCGGAAATCACGGCGCGCGAACCAGGCGCGGCGAGCAAGCGCCGCGCGACGCCGGCGAGCGCTTCGGCGGACTGCGGATCGAGGCTCGCGCTACCAACGGCAAAGAACACCGCTGTCTGTCCGGAAGACGCGGCCGATTCACTGCGCGTCGTACCCGGCGCGCTGTTCGCCTGAACGCCCGCATTGCCTGAAGCGCCAGCGGAACCCGCTGCGGCAGCGCCGTTCACATTGCCCGATACGCTACTCGCGCCAGCCTGACCGCTTGCGCTTGCCGGGTTGCCACCGTTGTTGGCTTGTCCCGCGGCGCCGTTCGACAAACCGGCGATATTCACGCTCGCAGCCGGCAGCGGCACGACATGCGCATTGACCGGCGCGCCGGGCATCAGCCGCAATGCGTTGTCGATCACGACGCGATCGCCCACGCGCAGGCCGGATTTGACGACCCAGTCGTTGCCGTTCCACTCGCCCGCTTCGATCGCGCGTTGCTGGGCTTTGTTGTCCTTGTCGATGGTCCACACGTATTCGCCGCGCGGCCCCTGCATGACCGCGCCTTGCGGCACGGCGACCGCCGCGGCGCGTTCGGCGCCGAGCAGCTTGATCCGCACGAACTGTCCGGGCCGCAACGCGCCAGCAGGGTTGGCCACTGCCGCACGAATCAGATAGGTGCCGGTTTCGGAACTGAGCGACGCGTCCCTGAATGCAATGTGGCCACGTTGCGGATAGATGCTGCCGTCGGCAAGTACGATGACCGCTTCGAGATCGCCCACCTGCGGCAGCTTCAGCGTGCCGTTGGTGGTCTGCGCGCGCAACTGCAGCATCTCGTTCTCGGACAACGAGAAATTGATCCACATGGGATCGAGCTTCGCGACATAGGTCAGCAGGCTATTGGTCGAATCGATATACGAGCCGTCCTGCTTCTTCGCGAAGCTCGACAGCCCGGTGACAGGCGCCGTGATCGTCGTGTAGCCGAGATTCAGGTTCGCGCTCGTGACGTTCGCGCGTGCCTGTTCGAGCGCCGCGGCGGCAGCTTCCTGCTGGCCAATCGAATCGTCGAGGTCTTTCTGGCTCAGCGCGTTCTTCGCGACGAGCGGACGCACCCGGTTGAGATTCGCCTGCGCGGTATCGAGGCGGGCCTTCTGCTGGGCGAACTCTGCACGCGCGGCGTCCAGACTTGCTTCGAAAGGTTTGCGATCCATCACGAACATCACGTCGCCTTGATGGACCATCGAGCCTTCCTGATAGACGCGCTTCTCCAGGAAACCATTGACGCGCGCGCGTATCTCGACCTGCTGCGAGCTTTCTGTCTGGCCGACGTAGTCGAACACGACCGGCACATCGCGCAACGCAACGGCGACCACGTCGACATTGACTGGTGCTCGCACGGCTTCGGGCGCCTGCTTTTCATGGCACCCGGTGAGCATCGCGAAGGCTGTCAGTAAGAGGCAAGCGGCAAAGACGTGCGACCGTTCTGTCATCCTGATCTCCGTCGGCAAATCTCCGTGGCCGTATGGCGCGGGCGTCGAGACGCAATCGGACCGCTCCGGAGACTTTGAACTCCGGGGCCGTCTGTCAACACTATTGAAACTGCGCTGATGCGTCAGCTTCGCGTCCGCAACAGGCGTGCTCTCGACGGCAGGCTCGCCCGCCGATCAATCCGCTTGCGGTTCGGGCAAGGCGAAGAACGTGGAGAGTGGTGCCGTTAGCCGGTCACTCGCGGCGCGTGACCACGCGTTTTAACCAACCGCGTTAACTACACAAGCCTGAAGGAAGTGGGCGGCGACATGCTGCCTGATCGGCGTAATGCCAGTGACTGCGTGCGGATTTTCTCGCCAACCGATGCATACGTGCTCCTTGTTTTTCTAGCGGTATGTCAATTCGATGTCCAACGCCCTGCACTGAGGTCAGAAGGCAATGGCCGGTTGCCGCGGAACGTTTTCGTGTCTGTTCGCTCAGGAAGTCTAGCATCGCTAATCAAAAAAACAACACGCGATCAGAACAGCAGCATTAGCTGATTACCCGAATGCAAGGCTTCGAATAACAAGTCGTTATCAATGCGCTGATTAAGGAAGCGTTGACTAAATTCGCCATTGGCGGCGATAGTGTGGATCGCCACGTCCGGCGCCACGGATACCTCGCATGCCGTCGCCGCCGGACACGAACCGGCTCTACCGTTACGCCGGCCATACCGTGGCAAAATCGGCGGCACCGCAGTATTTGTCCCGGAGGCTTGTCATGGGCAACAAGACGCATGTCGAACGCCAGACCAACACAGCCGACGGGCCGGGTACCGCACCGGACATTCCCGGCCAGATCGTCCTGGTCTTCCAGGGAGGCGGCGCCCTCGGCGCTTATCAGGCGGGGGTATATCAGGCACTTCATGACGGTCAGGTCGAACCTCACTGGGTAATCGGCACGTCGATCGGCGCGATTAACGGCGCGATCATCGCCGGCAATCCGCCCGGGAACCGAATGGTGCGCCTGACGCAGTTCTGGAGTGGCGTGGCATGTCATGGCGTCGAGGCGGCGAACTGGTTGCCGGGACTCGCGACCTGGCTGCGCGACGTCGCCACGGTCACTCAAGGCGTACCGTCGTTCTTCACCCCGCAGTTGCAAAGCTGGGCGGGAATTCAGGCGCGGGTTCGCTCCGATCAGGCGGCGTTCTATTCGACAGGACCGCTGCGCGAAACCTTGTCCTCGCTAATCGATTTCGACTACCTGAATCAGAAGACCACGCGGCTAACGGTGGGCACAGTCAATGTCCGCAGTGGACGCATGCGGTACTTCACCAATCGCGACGCGCCGCTGGACGTCGAGCATGTAATGGCCTCCGCCGCTTTTCCGCCCGGCTTCCCGGCGGTGCGACTGGAAGGCGAATCGTACTGGGACGGTGGCATCTATTCGAACACGCCGCTCGAAGCCGTACTCGACGACCGGCCGCGGCGCGACTCGGTGATTTTTTCGGTGCAGTTGTGGCCCTCCAGCGGTCTGGAGCCCGAATCGATCCTGCAGGTGATGAGCCGGCAACGCGACATTCAGTATTCGAGCCGCGCGGAAAGCCATCTCGATCGACAGAAGCAGATTCACCGCCTTCGACACGTGATTCGCGAGCTCGGCCAGCATCTGCCCGAAGAACAACGCAATGCGCCGGCGGTGCGGGAACTCCTCGACTGGGGTTGCGGCACGACGATGCAAGTGCTGGAACTCGACGCACCGGCATTCGATAACGACGACCTGAACCGCGATATCGATTTTTCGTCGGCGGGCATCGAGCGGCGCTGGCGCGCCGGTTATGAGGACACGGCCCGCTTGCTGAAGCTCGCGCCCTGGCGCGAAACACTGGACCCGATGGAGGGCATCTCGGTCTTCAGGATGGCATCGGCGGAAAGCCGGAAGTAGACAGCGTTAGCGCCGCACATAACGCGGCCGGCCCTCGCTGAAATCCATTTGTACCTAGCACGCAAGACTGTTCGTCCATAGCAGCGACCGGACAGCAGGGCGCGCCCGCCGGCGTGCTGCGAACCGGCATGCCGACGCCATATGGCCACTACCGGCTGGGGTCGTAAGCAGGCGGGTGTTCGCTCGATGGTCCCGGTATCAGGATCGCAGCGGAAAGATGAACTTCGCCGCGAGCAGTCCAAATGCCCCGCCGAGGAGCGTCTCCCAGGCGCGCGCGCCAAGAAGCGAAATGGAGTGCACGCCGCCGATCGCCAACGTCACGATCAACGTAAAGGCAAACGCCGCGCAGGCGATGTCGTAGCGATTGGGCAATGCCATCGCGTAGACGATCATCGCCACTGCCGCAGCGGCCCAGGCGAGCAACGGCGCGTGCTCGACGAGCGGCAGGCAGACGAGCCCCAGCGGCACACCGATCAAGGTGCCGATAATGCGCCGGCGCACCCGTTCCGCCGTGCCGCTCGCCGAGCCCGCAACCACGTACGTGCACGCCGTGATCGCCCAGGCAGACTCCTTGAGCCCGATCGCCTCGTTCAAGGCGACCACGGCCAGCGAGCCGCTCGCCGCCTGTAAGCCCATGATGAGTTCAGCCGGGAGTTTCCAGCGACCCGGCACATCGACGGGTGCAAGCATCGTCGTGGCCGGACGTTCCGCTGGGCCGCTGAGCAGGCGCGGAACAATCGACGCGAGCATGGCGATCAATCCCGCGACCGCAACCGCCGGCAGATCGACCCGCGTCAGCTGCGCACCGTAGGCCAGCAACTGGCCAATGTATATCTGGGACCCGGCTCCCGCGCCCAGAATGCCGAAGCGCTTGAGGTAGCCGACGAGAAAGGCTCCCGTCACGAGCGTCAGTTCGGGAGCCGCCTTGCCGATGGTCTGCAGGAGCGGGGCGAATCCGATGAACATGGCCGCGCCGAACGCAGCGGCGGCACATAAGAGAGCGAGGTCGCGGCTCGATTCGGCTCGCGAGACGCGCGCTTCCGAGACACTGGCCCACAGTGCGAAGCTGCTGGCCAGCGAACCGACCAGTGTGGCGCCGGGCAGACCGTGCGTAATGTCCTGCAAAGCCCCGAGCGCGGCGGCGATACCGTAAGCGGTGACGAGCCGCAGACCCTTGATCCGGCGATGCGTGCCGGGGTCGATCCGTTCGAGCCACGCCGTCACCGATCTGGAGACGCCGCGCTCGCCCTCGCCGTTCGGTTCACCTCGAATGCCAGCGCCCGGCGCGCGATCGTGCGCGTCGGTGCCGGCCTCCCTGTCGTCGTCATCGAGGATCATCTTTCGCTTCTCGGCGTTGTGCGCGTCGCATCGGGGTACCTCGTAGTCTAGGCGAAAGGAATGGCGCGGACCGGTGTGGCCGCCGCTACGCGACCCGGCCAGGCCGATCTCTGGCATGCTTGTGGAATCACCTCCGACAAACGGCGAACCGACCACCAGCGAGTGGCGCGGCGCCACTGACGAAAAGGATCGAAAATGACGACGCAAACCGAAACCGCCCTCCTGGCCGGCGGCTGCTTCTGGGGTATGCAAGACCTGCTGCGGCGCTATCCCGGCGTGCTGTCCACGCGCGTGGGCTACACCGGCGGCGACGTGCCCAACGCCACTTACCGCAACCACGGCACCCACGCGGAGGCGCTCGAGGTCGTGTTCGACCCGCGCCAGATCAGCTATCGCCAGATCCTGGAGTTTTTCTTCCAGATCCACGACCCGACCACGAAGAACCGCCAGGGCAACGACGTGGGAACGAGCTACCGCTCCGCAATTTTCTATCTCGACGACGAGCAGAAGCGCGTGGCCGAGAACACCGTCGCCGACGTCGAAGCATCCGATCTGTGGCCCGGCAAGGTCGTCACCGAGATCGCTCCCGCGGGTCCGTTCTGGGAAGCCGAGCCGGAACATCAGGACTATCTGGAACGCATTCCCAACGGATACACGTGCCACTTCGTCCGGCCCGACTGGAAGCTGCCGAAGCGCGGCTGAAGATGAAACCACACGCTACGGCCGGGCACGGCCGTGGCGCAAAGGCAGAAGTCCACAGAGACGATGTCAACCGCTCGATATTCCACGGCTCAAGCCGTGCCATTGGAATCGAGCTGTGCTTCGATGGCCGCCTTATCGATCACCGACCAGACCTGCTGGATCTTGCCGTCCCGGAATTGATAGAACACATTCTCCGTGAACGAGACCCGCTTCCCGTTGACCGGGAGGCCAAGAAACGTCCCCTTTGGCGTACAGGCGAAGCCGAGCCGGCTACCTATATGAGGCGGATCGGACATCAACAATTGAATGTTGAAATGAAGGTCCGGAATTTCACGAAAGTCCCTCTCCAGCATCTCGCGATACCCGGAGAGGCCGATGCGCCGACCGTTGTAGTGCACGTCGTCGTCGACGAACCGTCCCAGATCGGCCCAGTCCTGTTTATTCAGGCAGGCAATGTAGCTGCGATAGAGGTTGGCGAGTTCGATCGTGTTCACGGCAATTGCCCATGAGGTGAAGCGGCGTCAGGCGGCCGCGTCGACCGGCGCCCGCTGCATGCCGACGGCCTCCAGAACCGCTTGTACGACCCGCTCGACGCTCGGCCAGTTCCCCGCGTGTTCGCCCGCGACATACTGCTCGGGCGACACGCTGCGATACGGCGGCGGATAGCCCCATATGGCATCGTGCCTGTCCGGTTTCGTCACGCTCCCGCCGATCACCGCGACAGTCGGCCGCCGAAACGCGGCCGCGACGTGCATCAGCATCGACGAATTCGTCAGCACGACGCCGGCCTGTTCGGTGAGAGCAAACGTGATGCGCATCGGCACCTCGCCCGCTACCGAGCGGACCGGCACGCCCGTGCCCGCCGAGGCGATCGCCTCGGCGGCGCGCGCGCGATCCGCCGCGCTGCCGGCGATCACGAAATCGCCGGCGTCACCGGCTTTGTCGAGCGTCTGCGCGATCTGCGCGAGCGCCGCGCCGACCTGGCGAGCGTCCCAGGCCTTGCTCGGAACACCGGCCCCGACACCGACGATCAGCCGCACCGTGCGACGGCCGGGCGCGTCACCCGCATTCCAGATTTGCGCGGCCGCGGCGCGCTCGTCGTCGGTCAGGAACAGTTGGGGCCGTGCTTCCGGCAGCGCGGTCGCGCCGAGCAGTTCGCCCTGCGCGAGCGCGGCGCGTCCGCATTGCCGCGCGGCGAATTCGATATGCGCCTGGCACGCACTCCAGCCGCCGCGATAACCACGCACGCCGACGCGATAACGCACGCCTGTGCGCATCATCAGCAGCGCGCCCATGTAGCTGCCGAGCACGTCGATACCGACGTCGAAGCCACCGCGCGCGCGCAGTGCGGCGACCTGCGGAGACTTCCACAGAAAACGCAGCACGTTGCCGTGCGAGCGGTCCTCGACCAGTTTGTTGTTCCAGGGCGCGTCGATTTCCACGATCTCGTCGACAAAGGGATTGTTCTCGAGAACCGGACGCCCCCAACTACCCACGCCCGCAATCAGGCGGGTCGTTGGAAAGCGCCTGCGCAGCGCTTCGAAGAGCGGTGTGGTGGTGAGCAGTTCACCGAAATCGTTCGGGCGCAGCACGAGAATCTCGCGCGGCGTGTCGCGATGCGGGTCGAACCGTGGGCGATGGAACCGGCCAATCATCCAGACCGGCGTTTCGATCAGCAGGCTTTTCCAACCCATTGCTTCTCCCAAGCGGCAGAGGGTTATCGCCACCGCTGCGCTTTGGCGCGCGCCGGCAGGCGGCCCGGGCGCGCACGGCGCCGTCGCGCCACGGGCGCCGCCCGGCTCTCGCTCCGATTGTGCATGGTTGCCACAGCGCATTCTGTGGCCGGCCGAACAGAGCTGCGGACTGAAGCATCGCCTTCAGCAGCTCTCGACCGCCTGACGATCGGCGCGGCCGGCGAATACCAGCATCAGGCCGGCCCCGGCCAGCACCGCGCCGGCAATCGGCACGGCCGTGTAGCCCAGGCCCGCCGAGATCACCGCGCCGCCGGCAGCGGCGCCCAGCGCATTGCCGAGATTGAACGCGCCCACATTGACCGACGAAGCGAGTCCGGGCGCATCCGCCGCCGCGTGCATCACGCGAATCTGTACCGGCGGCACGATCGCAAAAGTGGCCGCGCCCCACACGAGCATACCGATCAACGCCCCCACGTGACTGGTGAGAACGAACGGCAACGCCGCCATGATGAGCGCCAGCGCGCCGAGAAACAGCTTGGTGCTGCCGTCGAGCGACCAGTCGGCGAGCCGTCCGCCCAGGCCGTTGCCGATCGTGAAGCCAATGCCGATCAGCACCAGCGCAATCGTGACGAAGCCCGCGGAAGCGCCCGTCATATTTTCGAGCACCGGCGCCACATAGGTGTAAAGCGTGAACATCGCGCCGGCGCCCATGACGGTGGTGGCCATCGCCATCAGCACTTCAGGCCGCGCCAGCACCCGCAACTCGCGGCGAATATCCGGCATCTTGCCCGCGTCGCCTCGCGGCAGCGCGACCGCCAGGGCGGCAATGGCCAGCACGCCGAGCCCCGCAGTGCCGGCGAACGCCATGCGCCAGCCGATCTGCTGACCGATCCAGGTCGCGGCCGGCACGCCGCCAATGTTGGCGATCGTCAGGCCCATGAACATGGTGGCGACCGCGCTCGCGCGCTTCTCGCGCGGCACCAGATTCGCCGCGACCACTGAGCCGATGCCGAAGAACGCGCCGTGGTTCAGGCTCGTGACAAGGCGTGCGGCGAGCAGTGTCCAGTAGCCGGGCGCCACGGCCGAGAGCAGATTGCCGAGGACGAAGATCGACATGAGCGCGATCAATGCCTTTTTCGCGCGCAGCCTGCCGAAGGCGAGCGTCATCAACGGCGCGCCCAGCATGACGCCGAGTGCGTAGGCGCTGATCAGCAGGCCGGCCGCGGGAATCGACACACCCACGCCGTTCGCGATTACGGGCAACAGGCCCATTGGCGCGAATTCGGTGGTGCCGATGCCAAATGCGCCGACCGCCAGAGCCAGCAGTGCCCAGGTTGATTTCATGCCTTTTCTCCGTCCGGATATCGCAAACGATGGATTGTGGGGTAGCGGGCGCCCGACAAACAGCCCTCCCGCGGCAATTGAATATTGACCGCGAGGCACGAATGCCGCCGCCGGACGGAGCCGGGCACGTCGCGTGCTTCCTCGTACTCTGGTACGAAGCTAACTGTTCGACAGACAACCAGGAGCCGAAAATGAAAGCAAGAACACTGATCTGCGCGACCGCTCTCGCCGTGATCTGCGCCTCACAAGGCGCCTATGCGCAGATTGCCGGACTGCAACCGCTCGGCGGCACGGTCGAGCAAACCAATGCGCTGCTGAAGGGCTGGAGCGTGCGACGCGCTCTCGTGGACGAGCCTGTCTACAACGATCTGAACGACAAGATCGGCAGCATCTATGACGTGATCATTGCGCCGGACCGCAAGGCAACGTATGCCGTCGTATCGGTAGGCGGCTTTCTCGGCATGGGCAAACACTATGTGGCGATTCCGGTCGATCACTTCCAGATCCGCGACGGCAATCTGTTCCTCGCCGGCGCAACGAAAGATGCGCTGAAGTCGGTGCCGGAATTCGAGTACAACAAGCTCGAAAAAGCGACCAGGCCGCGTAAGGTCAAAGCAGATTAACCGGACGTGAAAGGGCGTGATGCGAGAGTGAGTTCTCTTGCTCTCGCAGCAGCCGTATCACGACCTGCAATCAGCGATCCGCAGCCGTGACCAGTTGCAGCGGCGTTTCGATCACCCTCGACAGCTCGCGCTGCTTCTTCTGCTCCGTCACGGCCTTCAAAGCCACGTCGACGCCGAATATGGCTTGCCGCGCAGGGAACTGGTTGATCGTGGCGAGCACGCGGCCATCGGCGATCAACGGCTTGATCGCATCGATATCGTTATAGCCGGTGACGTAGACGCCGCCCGTTCTACCCGCGTCGCGAATCGCGTCGACCGCGCCCATTGCCATGTTGTCGTTGCCGCACAGCAAGCCGCGTATCTGCGGATGATCGTTGAGCATCTTCGAGGCGATGTCCCGCCCCTTGCCGTACTCCCACTCGCCGGACTGAACGGCGACGATGTTGATGCCCACCGCATTCATCGCGTCCCTGCAACCTTCCGTGCGCTGCTGTGCATTGCGATCGGCCGGACTGCCTTCGATGACGCCCACCTGATCGCCCGCATGGAGTCGCCCCGCCAGATAATTGCCGACTTGCTGCGCGCCCTTGCGATTGTTCGGCCCGACGAACGGCACGGAAATCCCGGCCGCATCCTGCGCGGCCTCGTCGAGCGGGTTGTCGATGGCGATCATGACGATGCCCGCCTTGATCCCGCGCGCGACCACTGCCGTTAATGCCTTCGAATCGGTCGGCGCGATGACGATCGCGTTCATCTTCGCCTTGATCATCTCTTCGACCATGCGGATCTGTCCGGTGGTATCGCTTTCGGTAGCCGTTGCACGCACGGTCAAACCGAATTGCGACGCGAAATGCTGCTGGTAGTCCTGCGCGGCGTTCGCCATTGCCACGGTGAACGGATCGGTCTGCGACTTCAGCACGAGCGCGATCCTGAGCTTGCCGCCCTGCACGGGCACGGCGCCTGCCGTGCCGCCAATGCCGGCCGCGGCCAGCGCGCCGGCAAACAACACGCGACGGCGCATCCGCGAGGAGGGCTTCCTTCGGGGCGTCTTCTGCGTCATTGAATCTCTCCTTCCGTGGCGGGCCGACGGGTGGCCGTGCTGCGCTTTGCCGATCATCGTTCGCCCTTCAGCGCCAGCAAACGCGCCGTGATTTCGTCGAATAGCGGACGGCTTTCGATCACCTCGCTCAGGCAATTGTCCTTCAACTCCACCAATAGCGCGGCGGCGTCCGCCTGCGAGTCTGGCCAGTCGCATCGTTCAAGCAATTCTTCGAGCAGACAGCCGTATGCCCTTACTTCGAGACGTTGGAGCGCGAGGCCGGTGCTCCGGTCTTCAGGTGCATAGAAGGAAGCGGCGCCGAAATCTCCCAACAACGCGCGCCCTTGACCGCCGTACAGAATGTTGTGTGCGTACAGATCGCCATGCATGATGCCTTGGTCATGCAGATGACGCGCCGCCGACGCCATTCCGTACGCAATGCCCAACGCCGAAGCCGCATCGAAACGCGTGTCGGCGCCATAGATATCGCGCGTGCAGGATTCGAGGCTGGGAGGACCGGCAAGGTTTCTGAATTGCGGATCGATCAACTCCATCACGAGGCCGTGCGTGCCCGCCGGATGATCTTTGACCTTTCCGACCACCGGGATCAGGTTCGCGTGATCGCCCGCGCGAATGCAGGCGGCCATCTCGCAGTCCGGCAAACCGTCGCTCGTGACCGTGCCCTTGAACAGTTTCACCGCGACAGCGCGGGACGCGTCGTGATGCCCCGCAAGCTCCGCACGATAGATGACACCGGAGGCGCCTTCGCCCAACGGCGCTTCGAGTTTCAACTCATGCCATGCAATAGCGGTCGTCGGCGTGTCGATCAGCGCCGCCGCTTCGAGCGCTTCGCTGAACGGATTGCCGGCGTACGCCAGCCAGGAGAGCCGCGGCAAACGCAGCAGCCACGCGGGTAATCCGCCGAGTTGGTTCGCCGCGAGACGCAGCAATTCGAGCCGCGAGCAGGCCGCCAATTCCTCGGGAAGCGCGCGCAGGCGGTTGCCTGCCAGCATCAGCTTTTGCAATTGCGTACAGCCGCCGATATCGGCGGGCAGCGCTTCGATCTCGTTGTCGGTGAGGATCAGCCAACGCAGTTGCGATGGCAGCGCGTTGGCGGACACCCGGCGAATGCGGTTCGCCTTGAAGCCCACCATGCTCAATTGCGGGCACTGCCCCAGCACTTCCGGCAACTCGGTGAACGGGTTGTCCGATGCAAAGAGAATGCGCAGCTTGCCCAGTCGCGGCAAATCGTCCGGAAGCGTCGACAGCGCGTTGCCCGACAGGTCGAGAACCTCCAGCGTATCGGCCAGATCGAAAATCTCGCGTGGAAATTCGCTCAGCCCGCATGCCAGTTTGAGCCGGCGCGTGCCCGCGAGTTGTCCGGCCCGTAGTTGTTCAAGTGTCGTCGTCACAGTCGTAGAGAGAGGTCCGGTTGCCGGTGCGCTTCGTATCGAAGGTATCAATTCTACTGAGTCGCGCGCCTGGCGCGAAAACGGTTGTACAGTGACGCATCGTCCGCGTTCCCTTCAGGACAGCAGCCCGGTGATGGGAGGCCTTTCACAAGGAACGGGACAGCAAGATCCGGAGCGCCCTCAGAGCGAACAAGGCTCACACTGTCGTATATCGGCGCGCTTGCCGCGCGCATTCGCAGACTCGCCTTGCAGCATCTGTGCCTCCAACCAGTCAGGAGCAAGCCAAGTGACATACGCCTACAAGCTGATGGACTCGCCCGTCGGCCAGTTGAAACTCGTTGCGAACGGCGAGCGCCTCGCCGCCATTCTGTGGGAAAACGACAAGCCGAACCGGGTGCGTCTGGGAGAATGGGTCGAAGCAAATGACCGTCCTGTCCTGATCGACACCGAACGGCAGTTGAACGAGTATTTCGCCGGCACGCGGCGCGAGTTCGACCTTCCGCTCGCCTTCCAGGGAACGGAGTTCCAGAAACAGGTCTGGGCCGCGCTGTTGACGATACCGTTCGGCCAGACGCGCAGCTACGCGGAAATCGCCATGCAGATCGGCAACGTCAACGCGGTGCGGGCGGTCGGCGCGGCGAACGGCAGGAATCCGATCTCCATCGTGGCGCCGTGCCACCGGGTGATCGGCGCATCCGGCGACTTGACCGGCTTTGCGGGAGGCCTGGCGAACAAGATGTTTTTGCTGTCGCTGGAGGCTGGGCAGACGTCGCTCGAAGCGCAAGCCGACCGGCAGACCGACATGTTCGCGGACGAAGGAAAGGCGAAGGTCGAAGCTCAAGCGAGATCCGAAGCCCAGACGAAACCCGCACGCCATGCGCCGAGCCGCGGCACGCAAAGTTCGCTGTTCGGAACCTGAGCGGCTGCACGCTCCGCAAGCGCCCCGACTTTGCGGAGCCGCGTTGAATGCTTCGAAACAGATCACGTTGACGCGCGCATAAAGCATCTATCCTTAAGAAGCCCTTTGGGCGTCAACAGGAGGATGACATGCGCATGCTTCTCAACATACGAATCCCGCACGAACCGTTCAACACCCTGGTGCGCGAAGGCATCGCCGGTCAAGTGGTCGGGCAGATACTGGAAGAGATAAAACCGGAGGCAGTCTACTTCACCGAGCAGGACGGAACACGCGGAGCGGTGCTCGTCGTGGATATCGACAACGCATCGTCGATTCCCGCCCTCGCGGAGCCGTGGTTTCTGAAATTCAACGCCGACTGCGAAATGCGCATTGCGATGTTGCCGGAAGACCTGATGAAAGCCGGGCTGGATAAACTCGGCGCGAAATGGAAATAGGGGTTGCCGTCCGCGGTTCGCGGCTTGCGCCGCCGACGGCGATGTCATGGCGAAAACACCATCGGGCTACGATCAGCCGAGCTCGAACGAAGTCACTCCGAACACGCGCTCAATGGAAATCGCCGGCGGTTCATGGGTGTACATCCGCGCGGTTTCGAACACGCTCGTCATGCCGTGCCGTTCGGCCAACGCAACCGCATCCGCATTGATCTCCGGTACGTCGAAGAAAAACGCTTCACCCGGAATGCTCAACGTCAACGCGGAAAACAGATGGCCCGCAATTTCACCGTTATCGGCGAAGAGCGGGCCGATCTTGCTGCCTGTCCGGCAACGCCGCAATACGCCGTAGCCCACAACCCGGCCGTCGCGGACCGCGACTCGCGCAATCGCGCCGCGCTGCGCGAGCCATGCAGCGAGAAAGTGCTCGCGGCTGGCGGGAAAGCATTGCCGATCGTAGTGGCTCAGCGACTCGAAGGGTAGCGCCGAAGCATTGTGCAAATCAGCATGGGACTCGCTCCGGGCAATGTCTTGTACGACGCCCTGAAAGCGGATGTTGCGACAGGCGAGCTTGAATCCCGACCTCCTGTAATTCGCCTGCTGCGCGACCACGCCATCCAGACCCACGTTGCGGTTTCGCAGATAGTCCATGCCATGCCGCCAGATGCGCATGCCGAAGCCTCGACCGCGAAACGCCTGCTTCACGATATATAGGCCGATAAAGCCAAAGTCCTCGCCGTATGCGGCAGCGGACAGACACGCCACCGGTTCGCCGCGCCATTCGCCGATGAAGAACCCGTCCGGGTCCGCCGCGCGAAAACAGGCGGCATCGTGCAGACCGGGGTTCCATCCTTCCAGTGCGGCCCATTCCACCGCCAAAGCGACGTCCCCGGCCGACATCCTGCGCACGACGAAATCGTCTTGCTGGTTCAGGCTCGTCATGATCGTTTCGCCCACTCTTCATGCAGCATCGCCGCGGCAGCCGTGGCCGCGACCTGGCAGCCGAGGACGATGTGCGCCTCGGCCGTATCTTCGATGAAATCGTGGCTCACGCCGCCGATGCTCGGCACGAACATCATGCAGGCCGACATGCAGCGGGCGATAACCTGCGCGTCGTGCGCGGCGCCGCTCGGCATGCGAATCCATTGGCCGGGCGCCACCGCATCGGCGGCGCGCGCCAGATGGTCCGCGAGCGGGGTGTGCATGGTCACCGGTTGCATCGGTTCGTCGATCGTCGTCAGTTCGACGCTGACCGGGCCTTGTGCATTGAAGTCCCGCACCAGATCGGCGACCGCGTCCTGCATCGCCTGCAAACGCGCGGCGTTCGCGTCGCGGAATTGCAAGTACATATCCGCCGCGCCCGGCACCACACTCAGCGAGCCCGGGTCGAGGTCGATGCGGCCCACCGTCCAGACAGTATCGGCATCCGCGAGCCGCGCGAACGCTTCGTTCATTCTCGGGATAAAGGCCACCAGCGCCGCACCGGCGTCGCGCCGGATCGTCATGCGCGTCGTGCCGGCATGGTTGCGCTGGCCGGTGAAGCGCAATCGCAGCTCGCGCAGCCCGACGATGGTGGTCACGACCCCAATGGACTTCCCAGCCGCCTCCAGCCGACCGCCCTGCTCGATATGCGGTTCGAGATACGCGACATGCCGGCCTGGCTCGAAACGCACACGCGGCCGCCCGGCAAGACCCGCCGCTTCGAGTACGTCTGCGAGATGTTGCCCTTGACGGTTCGTGGCGTCGCGGATCGACTCGTCCACGCTATCGCCGACAAAACTGCGACTGCCGAGCAGGCCGGAAAACGTGCCCTCTTCGTCGATCCACGACGCCACGTCCACCGCGAGATGGCTCGTCGCCTCGTGTTCCGCCAGCGAGCGTGCAATCTCCAGGCCGTAGATCACGCCCATCGCGCCGTCGAGCCAGCCGCCGGTCGGTTGCGTGTCGGTGTGAGAACCGATCACGAGCGCCGGCCCGCTTTTGCGCGAGCGCCCGAACACGGTTCCCACGCCGTCGATAACGGCGTCGAGCCCCGCTTCCGCCATACGGCCGGCCAGCCATTCGCGCGACGCCAGATCAACCGGCGAAAGCGCCAGCCGGACGACGCCCGGCCCCGTGGCGCCGAAACCGCGCAGCCGTTTGAGATCGGTCAGTAACCGGTCCGGATCGATCTTCACCACGTGCTCATCTCCTTTGATTGTGGGTTCACGCTACCGGGCGTGATTGCGCGGGGGGTCAGCGGCCGCACATCGCCTCGTGACAGTCCAAACGCAGCCAACTGCGCGCGCGGCGCTTCGTGGTACGTACTAAAGCGGTGAGAGAGGTCTGCTGCGGGGCGCCGTATCTCCCGTCACGGATTGGGTCGCCAATGTTTTCGCCACCGGTTGCGTTGTCTGCGCATGATAGCCGCAGGCGCTTGAAACTTCACGGACCTCGGCTCTCGCCGGTAATGTCCGCCTGATACGCGCGCTCAGAATCTGGCGAAGAAAGCCCGCGCCGCCACCATGCAGGACGACGCGACCAGTTGGCCGTGATAGGCCCGCAGTACCGCTGATACTCCACCCTCGGCCGCGCCACCGGCCACGGCCTGACTCGCGACTTCAGCCTTCGCACTCGCGAAACCGCGCTTGATGGGCGCGTACGGATCAGCTGGTCCGGCAACGGCAGAATCCACATCCAGCAAGGACGTCAGCCCTGCGGACACCTTGGCGTTCTGCCAGTACGCCTGCTCGATGCGCGCGTTGAAAAAGAACACCGTGGGATCGGCCTCGCCGCCGCACAAAAGGACCGGCGCACGCGGCAACCAGTTGCGCAGGTCGTTGCGCCTGAACGCCTGACGCAACGGATGCATCGGATTCGATGCCGGCTCCATTGCTGCCGTTGCGTGGGGAAATGCACCATCGGGATTGGCCACGGCGTCCTCCAGCAGGGTCAGGCGATAGGCGTTGCGCACGAGGTTGGCCTTGCCGAATCCCGCCGCGAACAGCGGCATCAATACCGGCGGCGTCAACGACGGCATAGCGGGCGGCGTCAACGAGGCGAACTGCGGCGCGGGCGGCGCACTGTTAAAGAGTTGCGTCGACGGCAGTTTGCCTGCGGCGATCAACTTGTTGAGCGGCTGCGCGCTCGGCAGCAAAGTTTCGATACCAGATGCGTAAGCGGCGTCGTAGAAGTCGCCGGGCCGACGGTAGATATTCCCGTAAGCACGCTGGTAACTCGTCACGATCAGCGTCGCGAAGAGCGTCGAACCCCGGTTGACCTGGCCTTCGATGAGCGCGTCGGCGATAGCGGCAAGCGCATACGGACCGGAACCCGGCGCGGACGCGGTCACCTTCACACCCGCCGCCTGCAACGCGCGATGCGTCGCCAGGGCAACGAAGCCGCCTTGCGAATAGCCGGTGACGAATAGCTTCCCGTTCTCGTGTGCTCCACCGTCCGGCTTCACCTCGGCGAGCGCGAGGCGCGCCGCCTGCAGCGAGTCGATCATATCGGCGGATTGCTGGTCGGCGTTCAGATACGGGTGGTACGGCAGATCGGAGCCGGCGTAGCCCGCATAGTTGGTCGCCACGACGATATAGCCCCGCGCCGCATACATGGCGGCCACGCTCAGGCCTTCCCCGGCGCCGGCGCCGTTGCCGGGATCCGTTCGCGTGATATCGGCGAGGTTGTAGTTGCGGTACGCGGTGGTGCCGTGCGCGTAGAGCATCAGCGGACGCGCTCCGCTGCATGCCGCCGAAAGCCCCGACGGAATCATCAACGCGCCGCTCGCGTTCGTGGACTCGCCCGCGCCGCCGATGGTCCGGTAGCGAAAGCTCACGATCTCGATACCGCACGTGGGCGCGCCGGCAAGCCGTGCGAGCTGCCGGCCGCCCACGCTCGACGCCAGCAAGGTCGAAAACTCCGGCGCGCTCAGCGTGAGCGTGACGTGGTGGTCGAGAAGCTGGCCGCGTGCATTGCACGCTTCGTGACAACCGGAGCCGGCCTGCGCAGCGACACTCGTGCCCAACGTGATACTTGCCAGCAACCCGAGGGTCGCCCTTCGCATTGCTACAGACATGTGACGCTCCAGCTTGTTGGTATCAGGGCGAGCGGCCGGCGTTCGCGTGCGCCAGCAACTCTTCGGCCCTCGAAAGAAACAGCTTCAGCACCGGCGATGTATTCGACCTGCTATAGCCGATCACGAGGTCGACGGTCGGCGTCTCGCCTGCGAGCGGCCGGCTGACCACCGACCACGGCAGCAGGTTGTTCGCATACTCCGGCATCAACGCGAGCCCACGCGTGGACGCGACGAGCGACATCGCCATAGCCAGGTTGTCGACGCCGTGGCCGGGCGTGACCGCTATGCCGTTGTCATCCAGATAGCGCTGGATCACGTCGTGCAGCACTCGCGCCTTGTTCGACGCCATGATGAAAGTCTCGCCGGCGAAATCATCCGGACGGATCGCGCTTCGCCCGGTCAGGCGATGGTCGCTCGGCATGAGCACGATCAGCTTCTCGCTACTTACCACCTGATAGTCCAGATCGAAGCCCGGTTCGGCACGCAGAAACGCAAGGTCGAGTTTGCCGCGCGCGAGCGCATCGGCAAGGTCTGGCGAATAGTGGCTCGATACCGTGACGTCGATGTTCGGCAGCTCGTCGCGCAGCACCTGCATGGCGCGCGGCAGCCAGGTCATTTCCTGGCCGGTCAGGAATCCCAGCGCGAAGACCTGCTTGGAAGGTCGCGCGGCACGGCGCGCGGCTTCAATGGCGGCGTCGACTTGCGAGAGCGCGAGCCGCGCATGGTCGAGAAACGCCTTGCCCGCCGCCGTCAATTCGACGCCGCGTGCGCTGCGGTTGAACAACTCCGCGTCGACTTCGTCCTCCAGGTTGCGAATCTGGCGGCTCAGCGACGGCTGCGACGTGTGCAGGCGCCGTTCCGCCGCCACCGTCAGGCTGCCCGTTTCGGCGACGGCCACGAAGTACCGCAAATGGCGAAGCTCCATAGATCCTCTTTGAATTCCGTTTGCGTCTTACCTGACGGGCATGCCTGACAGGCATGCCCGTCAGCCTACAAAGTCTTTTTCCTTTCCACAAGCCCCCACTACATTACCCATCAGGCAGCAATGCCCAAGACAACCGAGCAAGCCTCGGCCTGCCCCCCGCATCCCGCTCCATGCCTTTCATCTATATCGCCGAGGAACCGAAAATGACCCCACCGGCTGCTTCGAATGACCCCGCCGTGACGCGCCACACGCACCAGACCGCCCCGACCCGTTATGTCGAAGCGAACGGCATCCGCTTCGCGCATCGCCGCTTCGGCAAGACGGGAGGCGTGCCGCTCGTGTTCGACATCCATTTCACCGGCACGATGGACCATTGGGATCCGGCCGTGACCGACTGTCTAGCGCAAGATCGGGAAGTGATCCTGTTCAACAACGCCGGTATCTCCAGTTCCTCAGGCGAAGTGCCGGAATCGATCGAAGAGATGGCCGCCAACGCCGCCGCGTTCATCAAGGCGCTCGGTTTGCTTCAACTCGACGGAGTTTCGCCATGAACAACCTCACGGGCAAGACCGCGCTCGTCACGGGCGCCTCACGCGGCATCGGCCGCGCCAGCGCACTCGCACTCGCCCAGGCCGGCGCACAGGTGCTGGTTCACTACAGCAGCGGCGAGAAAGAAGCGGATGCCGTGGTCGCGGAAATTCGCGCGGCCGGCGGCAATGCGCAGAAAGTCGCGGCGAATCTGCGCGAGGCCGACGGTCCGCATAAGCTGGCAGCGCAGGTGCGCGCGATGATCGGCCACCGGCTGGATATTCTGGTGGCGAACGCCGGGATTTCGAAGGCGGTCAGCATCGATGACACAACCGTAGAAGACTTCGACGATCTGTTCGCCGTGAACGTGCGCGCACCCTACTTCCTCGTGCAGCAGTTGCTGCCGGTGATGTGCAAGGGCAGCAGCGTGGTGCTGCTCTCGTCACTCGCGGCGCGCGCCGCGGTCGGCACGCTGCCGGCCTATGCCGCGACCAAGGGCGCGGTCGATACGCTCGTAAAGCATTTCGCCGCCGCGCTCGGCGCACGTGACATTCGCGTGAATGCGGTGGCGCCGGGCGTCGTCGAAACGGATATGTCGAACTTCACGAAGACCGACGCGGGGCGCCAGGTGACGCTCGGCATGCAGGCGCTCAAGCGGGTGGCGCAGCCGGATGACATTGGCGGCGCCGTGGCCTTTCTCGCCTCCGACACCGCTCGCTGGATTACCGGCGAGACCTTGCACGTCGACGGTGGGTCGAAGCTCTGAGCCCGGCGAGGCGAACCTGCTGCCGGGCTCGCCGCCTACTTCCACAAAGTGCGGCCGAAAAACGTCAGCGTACGATCCCATGCCTGTTGCGACCACACCGGATCGAACTGCGTTCTCGCGATACGGCCCGGGCCCACGGCCTCTTCGTTGGCAAAGCCGTGGTGCGCGAGATAGCGGTAAAACTCGACATCGACATTCGCGCCCTTCAGTTTGCTTTCCAGCGCATCGACCGTTTCCGCCGTGAAGAACTCGTCTTGCGTGGCCCAATGACCGAGCACCGGCACCTTGATTTTCGATGCGTCGATGTACTCCAGCGGAGGGAAGCCATACCAGGCCACGCCGGCCGACAATTCGGGCACATTGCACAGCGCGAGCAAGGTCAGCGCGCCGCCCATGCAAAAGCCCGTCACGCCGACCTTCGCCGTTTGCTGCTTCAGATACTGGACGGCGCCGCGCACGTCCTGCGTAGCAGCGTCGCCGAAATCGAGCCCGTCGAGCAGGTGGTGCGCCTCCGCCTCCTCCACCGTGGTCTTGCCGCGAAACAGATCGGGCACCAGCGCCAGATAACCGGCCTGTGCGAGCCGGTCCGCCACGCCGCGAATCTGGTCGTTCACACCCCACCACTCCTGGATCACGACAATGCCGGGCGCACCCTCCAGCTTCTGCGGCTTGGCCAGATAGCCCTGGATCTGCTGGCCGTCCGGGCGGCTGAACGTGATCATCGAACCTGCTGACTGTTTCATCGGTTGCTCCTCGAAGTAGACGAAGCCGCTAGCATAGCCCCACTGTGGGTGGTTCTGCAGACTCGGTGCCAGGTCAGCCGATCGGTGCGATCAGTACGATTTGTAGGGAAGGAATTTGCCGCTGAGCACCACCTTGACGCGATCACCGTTCGGGTTCGGCTCACGCTCGATATCCATCGAAAAGTCGATCGCACTCATGATGCCGTCGCCGAACTCCTCGTGGATCAGCTCCTTGATCGTCGTGCCGTACACGCTCACGATCTCGTACCAGCGATAGATCAGCGGATCGGTTGGAACCGCGCTCGGCAGCGAGCCCTTGTACGGGACGATTTGCAGCCAGGCGGTTTCCTCGTCGGTCAGGTCGAACAGTTCACGCACGACGGCGGCCTGCTTCGCATCGAGTGTCATCTGGCCGAGCATCGCCGCGGTCGTCCACTCCTTGCTCCGGCCGATTTTCGTGGCGATCTCACCCCAGCTCAGCTTGCTTCTGACTTTCGCGGCGATGATTTTCTTCGTGACGTCGTTGCGATCCATGATGCAGTCCTCCATAAAAGTCGGGCGATACGCGCATGAGAGCCGTCGAGCGATAGTACTCAAGACGAAATAAGCGCGCTCGCCTCGACATGCCGCGCTTCAGGTCCGGAAATAGCGCGGCCGGTCGAGGTCGGCAATCGGCCCGGTGCTTCCGCTGCAATCGAATGCGACCGGCGGCACCGTTCCCTTGCCCGCTAGAATCGCTCGAGCACGCCGAACTGCACGCCCGCGACCGGCGCGCCTGGATAGGCGACCGGCAGCCCGGTCACGTTGACGCCGCGCAGGGTGAAGCCGGCGCCGTCGTGATTCGACAGATAGGCTGCGCTGAAATAAAACAGCAAGGTGGAAGAAAAGTTGTATTCGAATGCCAGGCTGAACTGATCCGCGCTCGCACCCGCACCGGTAAAGTCGCGCACGTGCGCATAGCCCACCGACGCGCGCATATTCGAAGAAAAGCTGTATTGCGCCGAGAGCGCGCCGCCCGCGCCGTGATAGAGCGGCGTGCCGCCATCGCCATTGAAGAAGGCGAGCCACACGCGCACTTTATCCACCGCGTACGTTGCGCCGCCGAGATTCGCGCGCAGTGCGCCCGCGCCGTGCGTCTGCTGACGCGCGTAGAGCAGCCTGAGTTCGTCGAGCTGATACGCGGCGGTAACGTAGTATCCGTCGATGCCGTTGCCATCGCTCTCCGCCTGATCGCGCGTGGCCATCATGATGGTGCCGCTGAACCCGCCGACGAGCGGTGAAAGATACGTGATCGCGTTACTGGCGTAGGGCGTGATCTTCGACAGGTTGTTGAGTCCGGACGCAATCGTGCCGGCGCCGAACGCGTCGAGATAGCCTTTGAACGGGATATAGATAGGCGAGTATTGCCGGCCGAAACGCATCTCGCCCCATGCGCCCCGGGCACCGACCCACGCCTGGCGGTTGAACAGAAGACCCGGACTCTGAAGCGAACCGTCGGCCGAGCTGAAGCCGTTTTCCAGCGTGAACACCAGATCGGTGCCGGCGCCGAGCGGCTCGCTGCCGCGCAAGCCGATCCGCGAACCGCGATAGGCACCCGAGTCCAGACGCGGCGTCCACCCGGACCCGGGATCGGTGATTTCGAGGCTGGTGTCCAGTACGCCGTACAGCGTGACGGAGCTCGTGCTCGTGCCCTGCGCCGCGAGGCTTGGCCCGCAAAATAGCAGCGCCGCGCCGCCGACGCCTGCACACCAAACCAGACGGCGGCGCCAGGCGGCAACCTGTGCCACCGCAGCCCACTTTCGTGGCGACTCGTTGAGTGAAGATCGCGTGGCACCGACCAGATGAAGTCCTCCACAGTGACATCCAACGTGTGTTTCCAGAACGATAACCTGCCATGTTCAGACAGGCCGCTCGCGGGCCCGGCTTCGACCATAACAGACCTGAGCCGGATTGCAATTTTTGGCTCCATTGTCGCGAGCGGATAGCGTGCCCGAGACGCGTGTCAGTGCTTCCCATACTCGTCATGGCGGCGCCACCAGACACCTGTTTCGTTGCGTCCCTTGGGCGCGCGGTCGAGCCATTGATACATACTCCATAGCGCATCCACGCCGCGCCCATAAGTGGAATACGTGTGATACACGACACCGTCTTCGAGCACGAATGCGCTCATGCCGGGCCTGTCGAGCGAATACGTGGGCGCGTCGGTTCCGCAGGCGCCCGCGAATTCGACGACGGGCGCCGGGGCCGGCACGGCATCCATTGCATGACCGCCGCGCTGGTAGTCGTCGCTCTGCCGCGTCAGCGCCTTTTCGGCTTCGAGCAATTCGAGCCGCGCTGCAAACCATGCTTGCCGTGTGCCGATGGTGTGTGTCGTCGCCATGCTTCTCTCCTTGGTTCGCTATGCGAAGTGCTGCGGGGTGGTCGTGCTAGATTAGCCTCCGGCTTCGAACCACGGGAGTGACAAGTGTGGCGGGATTCGCGTAAATCATGGACTCGCTAGTGACGGCAGCAGCGCGCGCGCTTGCAGCGGGCGATCCGCTCGGCGCGCTGAACCGGGTGGCGCTGCGCAACGACGCGCCCGCGCTCGCGCTGCGCGGCATCGCTATGGCGCAACTCGGCGATCTGGTCCGGGCGAAGGCGCTCGTGCGAAGCGCTGCACGCGCGTTCGGTGCAAAGGAGCCGGTGGCGCGCGCGAGATGTGTCGTCGCCGAGGCCGAGATCGCGCTCGTCTCGCGCGATCTGAACTGGCCAACGAAAGCATTGGAAGCCGCACGCGCCACGCTCGAAGCGCACGGCGACCGGCTCAACGCCGCGCATGCGCGCTATCTCGAAGTCCGGCGCCTGCTGCTGATCGGACGCCTCGACGAGGCCGAACGCGCGCTCGCCGGGCTCGACCCCGCGCCGTTCCCGCCGGCCTTGAGAGCCGCGCATGAACTGGTGGTGGCCGGCGTCGCGCTGCGCCGCCTGCAGACCCGCGCAGCACGCGCCGCGCTCGAACGGGCCGGGCGCACAGCACGTCTCGCGAGCATTCCTGCACTGATAGCGGAAGTCGAGAACGCCTCGCTCGTTCTGAACGCGCCGGCGGCGCGACTGCTCGCGGGTGGCGAGGAACGCCCGCTGCTGCTCGACGAGGTGGAAACGTTGCTGGCATCGAAGGCGTTGATCGTGGACGCGTGCCGCCACGTGGTACGCGACGCGGGCGCGGTAATCCCGCTCGCCGGTCGCCCGGTGCTGTTCGTGCTCGCACGCGCGCTGGCCGAAGCGTGGCCGCAGGACGTGCCGAGAGATGTGCTCGTCGCGCGAGCCTTCCGGGCCAAGGTTGCCGATGAATCGCACCGCGCGCGCCTGCGGGTCGAGCTCGGGCGGTTGCGGTCGGTGCTTCGCACCGTGGCCGGCGTGAACGCCACGCGGCGCGGCTTCACGCTCGTGCCGCAACGCGCGCAGCAGGTGGTCGTGCTGGCGCGGCCGCTCGAGGACAGACATGCGCCCGTGCTTGCGTTGCTCGCCGACGGCGAGTCATGGTCGAGCTCGGCCCTCGCGCTAGCGCTTGGCGCGAGTCAGCGCACCGTGCAGCGGAGTCTCGATACGCTCGCGGCGCAAGGCAAGGTGCAGTCGTTCGGCCGAGGGCGGGCGCGTCGCTGGATGACCTCGCCCATGCCCGGATTCACGACGACCTTGTTACTCCCCGCCCCGTTGCCGATTGATTAGGATGGCAACACGAAAACAGGAGGGAACGAACATGAAACAATCAGCCGCCGAAATCATCGACGAATACGGTCCTTTTCCGGGCGTCGAAAAAGTGCATGGCGTAACGTACGACGGCCAGCATGTCTGGTTCGCGGCGGGAGACACGTTGAACGCGTTCGACCCGCAGAGCGGCAAGGCGCTCCGCTCGATCGACGTCGCCGCGCATGCGGGAACAGCCTTCGACGGCCAGCACCTGTTCCAGATCGCCGAAGACCGTATCCAGAAGATCGATCCCGAGAGCGGCCGCGTGCTCGCCACGATTCCCGCGCCCGGCGGCGGAGGCGACTCGGGCCTCGCCTGGGCTGAAGGGACGCTCTGGGTCGGACAGTATCGGGAGCGCAAGATCCATCAGGTCGATCCGCAGACGGGCGCGATCCTGCGCACCATCGAGTCCAACCGCTTCGTGACGGGCGTCACCTGGGTCGACGGTGAACTTTGGCACGGCACGTGGGAAAGCGATGAAAGTGAATTGCGGCGACTCGATCCACGCACCGGCGAAGTTCAGGAGCGGCTTGAAATGCCGCCTGGCGTCAGCGTGTCGGGACTCGAATCCGACGGCGGCGATCGCTTCTTTTGCGGCGGCGGAAGCAGCGGCAAGGTGCGAGCCGTGCGACGTCCCAAGTGAGGTTGCGGGGTGCGAGCCGATTCCGGGTGATTCCACACACAAGCCGTGTGTAATCGGCGCCTCTATCAGCCGGGTTTCCGCTCGCGCCCCGGCAAATCCTGCAACAGGTTCATGAACGCGCGCACTTTCGCACTCAAAAGGCGGCGCGAGTTGTAGAGCGCCCAGATCTCGACCGGCGGCCCGTCCGCCACTCCCCAGCAGACAAGCCGCCCCGCCGACACATCCTGCTCGACCAGCAGCCTGGGCAAGAGCGCCGCACCTACACCGTCCACCACCGCGTCGCGCACCATCAGCAGCGACGAGAATCGCAGCACCGGCTGCGGCGCGAGCGACTGCAGGCCGCCTGGCGTGTGCACCGTCCAGATCTCACCCGGCAATTCGGAAGCCCGCACGATCGCGGGCACCGGCAACGCGGCGGCGCCGCCTGCGAAACTGGAAGGCATCGACATGGCGGGCGCCGCGACCACGAGCCGTTCGTCGCCGAAAATGCGCCGCCCCACGAGTTGCTCGTCGCGCGACGGATTGATGCGGATCACGAGATCGTAGCCGTCTTCCACCGGATCGACCACGCGGTCTTCCGCAATGACTTCCAGCTCCACCTGCGGATAGGCCAACGCAAAACGCGCCGCGATCCGGCCCAGCACCACATGCGCGAACACGACCGGCGCGCTGATCCGCAATCGCCCGCGCGGAACCGGCGCGCGCGACGCCACCACTTCCCCCGCCTCCTGGATCTCCGCCATCAGCCCGCGCGTGCGCTCGTGCAGCACGAGACCTTCTTCCGTCAGCCGCAATCTGCGCGAGCCGCGCTCGATCAGCCGCACGCCGAGCGCTTCCTCGAGTTCCGCCACGCGCCGCGACAGCGTGGCCTTGGGACGGTCGAGCGCCCGGCTGGCTGGGCCGAATCCGCCGTGCAGCGCAACCGCATTGAAATCGGCAAGTGACGTCAGATCCATGATCGTTCCAAATATGAGACGAGGTGTCTGAATTTTTGCACTATCGCCGCTCAAATGGAACATCTATTGTTCGTCTACGGGCTGGCTTCCAGCCCATCCAACCCTTGGAGAAAAGTCATGGCAATTCTCGTAACAGGCAGCACCGGCGTGGTCGGTAAACAGGTTCTCGAACATCTGGCCGGTAGCGGCGCGCAAGTTCGCGCGCTGACTCGCTCGCCGGAAAAAGCGCAATTCCCGGACGGCGTCACGGCGGTTCAGGGCGACCTCTCCGACGTGGACGGATTGCGGCGCGCGATGAACGGCGTCAGCACGCTGTTCCTGCTCGCTCCCAATGCCGCGGACGAACTGACGCAAGCGCTGCAGACCCTGAGCGTGACGCGCGAGGCTGGCGTGAAAGGCGTGGTTTATCTGTCGGTGTTCAAAGGCGCCGACTATGTCGACGTGCCGCATTTCACCGGCAAGTACACCGTCGAGCGCATGATCGAACACTGCGATCTGCCCGCCACGGTATTGCGTCCTGCGTATTTCATGCAGAACGACGTGCGCCAGAAAGAGCCGTTGCTGACGCACGGCGCGTACGGCATGCCGATCGGCGCCAAAGGCATTTCCATGGTCGATGTACGCGACATCGGCGAGGCCGCCGCGCGCGAGCTGCTGCGCCGCGAGCGTGCCGCAGACCGTTTGCCGCGCGAGACGTATGCACTGGTCGGCCCTGACGCGATCACGTCGCAAAGCGTGGCGTCGATCTGGGCTGAAGCGCTCGGACGCGCGGTGCGCTATGGCGGCGACGATCTCGATCTGCTGGAACAGCGTTTGAAGGCGGCCGCACCCGGCTGGCTCGCTTACGACATACGCCTGATGATGAGCCGTTATCAGCAGGACGGCGCGGTCGCATCCAGAGCGGAGATCGATCACCTGGCTGCGCTGCTGGACCGGCAGCCGCGATCGTATCGGGACTTCGCGAAAGAGACAGCGGCGGTCTGGGCGCAGGGTTGAGCGACTGAGACGGGCGACCAGGCAATGGGTCGCCCGATTCGACGTAGCGCGGCTATTCGATATTCGGTTGACTGTCGCATTGTCTGAGCGCCATCAATTAAACGGACGCTAAAGTTTTTTTCTCCTCTGTCGTTTACCCGGCATGCGCCGAGTGCCACATCAATCACGCCGCATAAATAACTCTAATCTGGCTCAAGTACAAACCACATTCCCTTCAATCCGTAATGAAAAAAACCATCGCAATCTTCGCCATTGCCGGCACGTTATTGACTTCAGGCTGCGCGACAGTTTCCAACATGTCGCCCACCACATCGACGGGTTCGGTCGACACGACGAAAAACTCGTACGCGTTAATGACGGTGACACTCAAGAACGCATATCACACCAGTTATCAACCGAGCCCTATCGTCGTGAATATGGAGCGCGGTTCGGCAGACTCGCGAGAAGACCGGCTGAATTTCAAATTCGACGATCAGGCCACCACGACGAGCGACACGGGTAATCACTATTTCATTCGCCTGCCGTTGGCGCCGGGTAAATATGTGATGCGCGGCATTACCGGCCAAAGCGGTATATTCCCTTTCCGCGGCATGTTCTTCACGCCGCTTCACGAAGTGGTCGAAATCAAGCCGAATTCGATTGTGTATCTCGGCCATATCGACGCTACGGTTGTCGAACGTAAAGACGGCGAACTGCGCGCGGGACCGGTCATTCCGTTGATCGATCAGGCGGCTACGGGTTTCAGCGGCGGGACGTGGGACGTTAGCGTGACCGACCAGTTCGACGACGACGTGACCGCGTTCAAGAAGGACTTTCCGGCACTGACCAATGCGTCGATTGAACGCGAAGTGCTGCCTGCCTGGGACAAACAGAAAGCAACCGAGTGGTGGAATAACCACTGATTCGACGCAGCAACGCTGAACGGCGCGCCCCTGCAATCGGCGGCCTGCGCTTCGCTTCACCCACCATGCCGTGCCGCTGCGCACGGCATTTTTTTCGCCCGACAATTCGTGGGAATAGTTTCGAATAAGGGGAAACCCGTATAATTCCCGCAAGAGGTCAGACAACTAGAGGACACCCGTCGTCAAGACCTTGGCCCGCGACAACCGCGCAGCGCCGCCCCTGAAAAGCCTTCTCTCCCAGATCCGTGAATCCGACTGCCACTGCCCTGCCTTTCCGCAACGCTCTGTTCGCCATGCTCGGCATCGGGCTCGTCAATATGCTGGTCGCACTCGACCAGACAGTCGTCAGCACTGCGCTGCCTTCCATCGTCGCCGAACTGCACGGCTTCGAGTATTACGCGTGGATCGCCAGCGCGTATTTGCTGGCCTCGGTGGTGACGGTGCCGGTGTTCGGACGGCTCGGCGACTACTTCGGCCGCAAGCGTTTCGTGATCGCCGCGGTCATCACGTTCACTATCGCGTCGGTGCTTTGCGGTGTCGCGAACGACATGCGGTTTCTCGTGATCGCGCGCGGCTTGCAAGGTGTCGGCGGCGGGATGATGGTCGGCACGGCGTTCGCGTCGATACCCGACCTCTTTCCCGATCCGCGCGCGCGCGTGCGCTGGCAGGTGGTGATGGCGGCAGCGTATGGCATCGGCACGGCGGCGGGGCCGTCGCTCGGCGGGTGGATGAGCGAACACTGGGGCTGGCGCTCTACCTTCCTGATCAATCTGCCGGTCGGCGCGGCCGCGCTCTATTTCATCTGGGCGCACCTGCCGAGCTTCCGCCGTCCGCATGAAGGCGACGTGAAAATCGACTGGCTCGGCGCGGTGCTGGTCGCCGCCGTGCTCGGCGGGCTGCAGGCTTTTATCGAAGCAGTGCCGAAAGACGGCCTGAGCGCCGCCAATCTCACGCTGGCCGTCTGCGTGATCGCCGGCGCGATTGCATTGCTGGTATGCGAAAAGCGCGCCACGCATCCGATCATTCCGCTCGACCTGTTCAGGGATCCGCAACTCGTCACGCTGTTCACGCTCGGCATGCTGTCGGGCTTCGTGATGTTCTCGCTGATCTTCTTCGCGCCGCTGCTGCTGCAAGGCGGCTTCGGTCTGTCGCCGCAACAGGCCGGCCTGCTGGCCACGCCGATCGCCGCCTGCATCGCGCTCGGCAGTCTGCTGAACACGCGCATCGTCATTCACATGAAGAAGCCCACGCAGATCCTTTCGATCGGTTTCGCGCTGCTGTTGTTCGCGTCCATTGCGCTAGCGTTTGCGAATCCGGACACGCCGCATCTGTGGATCGAATTGCCGATGGCCGCGGTCGGCATCGGCCTCGGTTTCATCCTCAACAATCTGAACGTATTCGGCCAGGAGATTGCCGGACGCGAGCGCTTCGGCATCACGACGGCGCTGCTGCAATCCACGCGCATGGTGGGCGGGATGCTGGGCACGAGCATTGTCGCGACCGTGGTGTCGCATCATTACCGCAACGTGGTCACACGCACGATGAGCGTGCTCGGCGAGCCGGCCGCCTCGCAATGGCGGCCCCGCTTCGTCGACCTGCGCATTCTGATCGACGAAGCGTCGCGTCTGAAGCTGATCGCGGATATGAAGCCGTCAGGGCTCAATACGCTCGCGTTGATCGACACGGCGCGCGATGCGCTGGTGCAGTCCATTCACATCGGCGTGTGGCTGACGGCGGTCGCGGCGCTGGCGGCCGCGCTGCTGGTGCAGCGCATCTCGCATGTGGTGTTTCGCAAGAGTTAAAGGCGCCGGCCGGATCATCGCTGGTTCAGCGCACGAGGCACGGGCGCCTGTTATCGAACTTCCAGTTCGGGACCAGATACTGCATGGCCACGCCGTCGTCGCGCGCGCCCAGGCCGTGCTGTCGATACAGCGCGTGCGCCTTCCCGATCTCATCCATATCCAGTTCGATGCCGAGCCCCGCGGCCTGCGGCACCTTGACCTTGCCGCCGACGATCCGCAGCGGCTCGCGCGTCAAACGCTGGCCGTCCTGCCAGATCCAGTGCGTGTCGATCGCGGTGATCCTGCCCGGCGCGGCGGCCGCCACATGGGTGAACATGGCGAGCGAAATGTCGAAGTGGTTGTTCGAGTGCGAGCCCCACGTGAGGCCCCAGTCATTGCACATCTGCGCGACGCGCACCGAACCCTGCATGGTCCAGAAGTGCGGATCGGCCAGCGGGATATCCACGGACTGCAACTGGATCGCGTGGCCCATCTGCCGCCAGTCGGTCGCGATCATGTTGGTCGCCGTCGGCAAGCCGGTCGCGCGACGAAACTCGGCCATCACCTCGCGGCCCGAATAGCCGTTTTCGGCGCCGCACGGATCTTCCGCATAGGCCAGCACGTCGTGCTTGTCGCGGCACAGGCGCACCGCTTCCGCCAGCGACCAGGCGCCGTTCGGGTCGAGCGTCACGCGTGCGTTCGGAAAACGTTCGGCGAGCGCGGTGACCGCTTCGATTTCGGCGTCGCCGGACAGCACGCCGCCCTTGAGCTTGAAGTCGTTGAAGCCGTAGCGCGCCTGCGCGGCTTCGGCGAGCCGTACGACGGCCTCGGGCGTCAGCGCCTGCTCAGTGCGCACGCGCTCCCAGTCGTCGCGGCCATCCGCGCCGCTCGCATAGTCCAGGTCGGTCTTGTTGCGGTCGCCGATATAGAACAGATAGCCGAGCATTTCCACTTCGTCGCGTTGCTGACCTTCGCCGAGCAGCGCGGCGACGGGCACGCCCAGATGCTGGCCGAGCAGGTCGAGCAATGCGGCTTCGAGCGCGGTCACCGCGTGAATGGTAGTGCGCAGATCGAACGTCTGCAAACCGCGGCCGCCGGCGTCGCGGTCGGCGAATTGCGTGCGCACCTTGTTCAAGACTGCTTGCAGATTGCCGATCGACTGACCGACGACGAGCGCACGCGCATCGTCGAGCGTCTTGCGGATGCTCTCGCCGCCCGGCACTTCGCCCACGCCGGTATGGCCGGCGCTGTCGCGCAAAATGACGATGTTGCGCGTGAAGAACGGGCCATGCGCGCCGCTCAGATTGAGCAGCATGCTGTCACGGCCGGCGACAGGCACGACGCGCAGTTCGGTGACGACCGGCGTGTGGTTCGCTTGGGAAGGTTTCGTGGACATGATGTCTCCAGGTTTGGTCGTTCAGGCGGTCTGATCGAACGCAATGTGGCGCATTCAGGGTTTCTGGCTTGCCGCACGCAATATGTTGTACGATGACAGTCTACTGTGATTTGATAAAACGCGCCAATGCGGTGTTTACCCTGCGTGAACACGACCACTACGCCTCAGCTAAGGCGCCCTCGGCTCCCAACATTCGAGCAACAGGCCAAAAAATAAGACGTCCGACAACTAGAAATAAGGAGACAACTTGCATGTCACAGGCAACTCCGAAATCCCGCTGCCCGAAGCGCTTGGGAGGCAGCAATCGAACCCGCCCATCTCCCACCAGACGCTATGATCGCTAAGTCAATACGTCACACAATCAACCCGCCACAGAAATGAGCAGCCTGACTGAGAAGGTGGTGGCCGCCCTGTCCGACGAAATCCGCCGTGGCATCCTGAGGCCGGGCGACCGCATTCCCACCGAGGTCGCAATGATGAAACAGCTATCGGTGAGCCGATCCGTGGTCCGCGAGGCAATTTCGCGCCTGCAGGCCGCCAATGTCGTCGAGACGCGTCATGGCATCGGCACGTTCGTGTTGGCGCCGGCCACGGAAAGCCCCGTGAAGTTGCCCGCCGCCGATCTCTCCAACATGCTGGACGTGATGGCGATCATCGAATTCCGCATCGACGTCGAGGCCGCCTCCGCAGCCCTCGCCGCCGCACGGCGCACCGACCAGAACCTCAGGCAGATCCGCGGCGCGCTGGAGCGGTTCGAGTCCGAACTCGAACGTGGCAGCACCGATACGCTCGCGCACGACATCGAGTTTCATCTGCAGATCGCACGCGCGAGCGGCAATCGCTATTTCTTCGACGTGCTCAGCCAACTCGGCCGGGCGGTAAGTCCACGCACGCGGCTCGGCTCCGCTGAGATCGCGGAACTCGACCATATCGAGCATCTGCGTAACGTGCTCGGCGAGCACCAGATGATCTATCGCGCAATCGAACGGCAAGACCCGGACGACGCACGCGCCGCGATGCGCATGCATTTGAGCAATAGCCGCGAACGATTGCGCCGCGCCCACGAATTGAGCAGAACGGACGACTGAGTCGGCCGCGGGCAGCTATGTATCCGGTTGCATGTGATTGCATGCGATTGCGTCGTGCAGAAATACTAAAGTACCCGTTTCGATGCAGCGTGGATGGAGAAGCGCGGCCGGACATTGCCGCGCGCCGCAGAGGGGAGACTTTCGTCGCGATGCTCATCGAACAACTCGGCGTGGATTGAAGTTGAATGCCAACCCGATGCGCGTTGCCTTTCATTTTCAAACAGAGCCCAATTACTTCCATTAATCGTCTGATTTAATTAAACGCGCTCGCGCTAATATCGGCTTTGCGCGAGCTCGAGGATAGAAAACGTTCGCGCGTATTCTCCAAAACTTCAAAAATGAAAAAATGCTAATGAGTCAGTTTCGAATGCTCGCGATCGCCGCAGCGTCGTTTGCGATGGCCGCTCCCTCGCATGCGGCATTAGGCGGCGCACCAACCTATCCGGTAACGGCCAGCAGCACGAACGCAGGGGCAGCCAGCCAGAATAGCGCGGCGGTCGCGCGCTTCGCCGCCAGCGCCAGTACTGCCTCCACGAACTACACCGTGAGCCAGACAACCCTGCCATCGGGCACCGTGGTAAGCGAGTACATCGGCGCGGGTAACACCGTGTTCGCGCTGAGCTGGCAAGGCCCGACCATGCCGCCGCTCAAAACGCTGCTCGCCACCTACTTCCCCTCCTACGTGCAGGCCCTCACCGACGCCCACGCCACCCAGGGCGGCGGCTACGGACCCGCCGTCGTTCATCAGTCGGGGCTGGTCGTGGAAACCGGAGGCCACATGGGCGCCTTCGTGGGCCGCGCCTATTTACCGCAAGCGCTGCCGCAAGGGGTGAGCGCGGACGACATCAAGTAACTCATTAAAATCATTAGAGAGAGAACAACAGTGCGCAAAATCGCAAGGATTATTGCCGCGGCGCTCGGGCTCGGGTTGGCACTCAATCTTGCCGGCTGCGGCGGCGGTGGCGGTGGCAGCAGCACACCGACGGCCAATTCGCCGGCCGCAACGAATACGCCCGCGCCATCGGGCGGTACGACTTCCAATCCCGTTATCAGCAACCCGACACCCAACGTGCTCGCCGTCGACGCGTCTGCCGTGCCCACGCCGGTGGGCGCGGGCAATACGATGCTGGTGACGGTAAGCGGAACGGGCATTCACAATCAGCCGATGGTCAGTGTCAAGATCTGCGCGGGCGGCTCCAACGCGGGCACGAGCTGTGCGACGATTCCGAACGTGATCGTCGATACGGCGTCGTTCGGGTTGCGTCTGGTTCGCTCCGCGATCCCGAATGCCACCTTCACCGCGCTCGCCGCCGAAACGGATCAATCGAGCGGCCTGCCGCTTGCCGAATGTGCGTTGTTCGGCAGCGGCTATGCATGGGGCTCGGTGCATACCGCCGACGTGGCGCTATCGGGCGAGATTGCGGCTTCGGTGCCGATTCACGTGATCGGCGATCCCGCACTGACCGTGGCCGCGCCGGCCGAATGCCAGGTGGGCCGGCCGCTGGCGAGCGCTGCCGATATCGGCGCAAACGGCATTCTCGGCATCGGCGTGAGTCCGACGGACTGTGGTTCACTGTGTGAGCTGACGGCGCGCCCGCAGTTCTATTACACCAATGCCGGCAACGCGACTTCGGTGCCCGTGAGCAAACAGATCACCAATCCGGTTTCGCGCTTCGCGCAGGATAACAACGGCGTGATTCTGGAAATGGCGCAGGTATCGGATAGCGGCAGCGCGACGGCTCAAGGCACGCTGGTGTTCGGCATCGACACTCAGGCCAATAATGTATTGAACGGCACCGGCGCTCCGATTCTGCGGACCGACCTGAACGGCGACTTTACGTCCACCTATAACGGGAGCGTGTTTACCGAGACGTTCTTCGACTCGGGCTCGACGGTGCTGTTCTTTCCGGATACGACGATCGCTCGCGACGCGTCGTCCGGATACTACATTCCGGCCGCGACGGTGGGCCGCACCTCGACGCTGGAGGGGACCAATCCGGCGAGCGTGACGCTCGGCTTCAATATCGGAAACGGCGCGACACTGAATGCATCGGGGAACAATGCGTTCAACAATCTCGGCATCTATATGACCCGCCAGTTCGACTTCGGCCTGCCGTTCTTCTATGGCCGCCATGTGTACTACGGCATTTCAGGCCGGGCATCGAGCGGTGGTGGGACCGGCCCGTACGTCGCATACGTTTCGAGCTGAGTGTTTTGTCGTCAGATCCCGTGCGATCGCTATAGAAAAGAAATCAAAGCCGTTCAGATCGCACGGGCTATTCATTACGTCGTGCCCAGACACAGAAACTCGTAGGACGGTTGATCTCCCGGCCGCAACGCTGGCAACCTAGCGAATTGCCACGCAGCGGAGACCACGGCGATGGAACCGTCCACCCAGGCGCACGACGACAACCTCGAACATTTCGAAGCACACGGCGCGGCGCCTCTGCCGGTCCCGAACGAAGAGGGCTACGTCGAGCATGAAGGCGCGCGAATCTGGTACGCGTCGTACGGCGCCGGCGTGCCGGTGATTCTGCTGCATGGTGGCCTCGGGCACAGCGGCAATTGGGGCTACCAGTTGCCGGCGCTGCTCGGCGTGGGGCGCCGCGTGGTGGTTGTCGACAGCCGCGGCCACGGCCGCAGCACCCGCGACGCGCGGCCCTACCGCTACGAGTTGATGGCATCCGACGTGCTGGCCGTCATGGACGCGTTGCAACTCGAACGGGCCGCGCTGGTGGGCTGGAGCGACGGCGCCTGCGTGGCGATGGTATTGGGCATCACCGCCGCGGACCGGGTGGCGGGCGTGTTTTTCTTCGGCTGCAACATGGACCCGAGCGGCACGAAGGCGTTTGTGCCAACGCGGACGATCGAGCGCTGTTTCAGCCGCCATGCAAAAGACTACGCGCAACTATCGGCGACACCGGATGACTTCGAAGCGTTTGTCGGCGCCGTCAGCACGATGATGAAAACGGAGCCCAACTATTGCGCCGACGATCTGGCTCAAGTCCGTGTGCCGGTCGCCATCGTGCAAAGCGAGCATGACGAATTCATCAAGCCGGAACACGCCGACTATCTCGCCCGCACCCTTCCGGGCGCGGAACTGATCCTGCTGTCCGGCGTGAGCCATTTCGCGCCGCTACAACGGCCGGCGCAATTCAATCGGGTGATGCTCGACTTCCTGCGCCGGATTGGCGGCTGAACGAAGCGGCTGAACGGACAGTGGCCTCGCGGTGTGCTTTGCCATCCGGCCGCAAGGGGGCGGAACCCTGCCGACCCCTAAAATTTCACGATGCGGAATGATCGATTGCTTCGTAAAAAATCGTGGTGCGTGGCACAAATCCGGCATTTCGCAATGTCGCCTCGCGTTGCACATCACGAAACTATGACTGTAAGTCTTTATTTTTAAACGATAATTTTTGATAGAATGAAGCGTCCAACAACCACTTGCTCCGCTGCCTGCTGACGTAGACTCTTTTACAAGAGCCGGCGCTTCAATAGGCGAGCCAGGTTGGACGAGACGGAAACCCTGTCTGACGGTTCCCAACCTCGCGCACGAAGCCGCCCCGGCACCGCGGTTTTTAATTGGCAATTGGGAGACTAAAAATGAAAGGCTTTCGCTTTGGTTCGGATCAGGGAGCGTTCTACATTTTGCCGGGACAGGACGGCTGGGAAGCCACCTACGGCAACGAAACGCTCGGCGAGTTTGCGAGCCCGCAACAGGCAGCCGACGACCTCGCACGCGGCTTGATCTGCCCGCACCTTCCAGACGCCGACGACACGGCGACGCTCGAAATTCCAGAGAAGCTCAGCGACTGGGAAATCGTTCACGTGTGATGGCAGGTATGGCCGCTGCCCACGTGGAAACAAAAATGACGATGGCGCTCGAGAGCGCCATCGTCATGCTTACCACTTACTTCATTGCTGCACGCTTCTTCAGCGTCTTAAGCAATCGCGTCCACGATCTTGTTCAGCGTGGCGCTCGGGCGCATGGCCTTGCTCGTCAGTTCGACATTCGGACGATAGTAACCGCCGATGTCTACCGGCTTGCCCTGTGCCGCACCCAGTTCTTCGACGATCTTCGCTTCGCTCTCAGCCAGCGCCTTCGCCACGCCGGCGAACTGTGCCTGCAACGCGGCGTCTTCGGTTTGCGCGGCCAGTGCTTCCGCCCAGTACAGCGCGAGGTAGAAGTGGCTGCCGCGGTTGTCGATACCGCCAACCTTGCGCGCCGGCGACTTGTCGTTGTCGAGGAACTTGCCGGTTGCCTCGTCCAGCGTTTTGGCCAGAATCAGCGCCTTCGGGTTGTGATACTCATTGCCCAGATGCTCGAGCGACGCGGCCAACGCCAGGAATTCACCCAGCGAATCCCAACGCAGGAAACCTTCTTCAACCAGTTGCTGAACGTGCTTCGGCGCCGAACCGCCCGCGCCGGTTTCGAACATGCCGCCACCTGCCATCAGCGGGACGATCGACAGCATCTTCGCGCTGGTGCCCAGTTCCATGATCGGGAACAGGTCGGTCAGGTAGTCGCGCAGCACGTTGCCGGTGACCGAAATCGTGTCCTTGCCGGCGCGGATACGATCGACCGAGAACTGCGTCGCTTCGACCGGCGTCATGATGCGGATGTCCAGACCGTTGGTGTCGTGATCCTTCAGGTAGTGTTCGACCTTCTTGATGATCTGGGCGTCGTGCGCGCGGACCGGATCCAGCCAGAACACGGCGGGCGTGTTGGAGGCGCGAGCGCGGTTGACCGCGAGCTTGACCCAGTCCTGAACCGGCGCGTCTTTGGTCTGGCACATGCGCCAGATGTCGCCCGCTTCCACCGCCTGTTCGAGCAGCACCGTGCCGGCTGCGTCCGTTACGCGAACCACGCCGTTTGCCGGGATCTGGAACGTCTTGTCGTGTGAACCGTATTCTTCGGCGGCTTGCGCCATCAGGCCGACGTTAGGCACCGTGCCCATCGTGACCGGGTCGAACGCGCCGTGCTTCTTGCAGTCTTCGATCACCACCTGATAGACGCCGGCGTAGCAACGGTCCGGAATCACGGCCTTGGCGTCGTGCAGCGCGCCGTCCGCACCCCACATCTTGCCCGACTCGCGAATCATGGCCGGCATGGACGCGTCGACGATCACGTCGCTCGGCACGTGCAGGCTGGTAATGCCCTTGTCCGAATTGACCATGGCCAGCGGCGGGCGCTGTTCGTATTGCGCCTTGATGTCGGCTTCGATCGCTTCGCGCGTTTCGGCCGGCAGATCTTTCAGGCGCGCGTACAGGTCGCCGATACCGTTGTTCGGATTGAAGCCGGCTTTCGCCAGCACGTCGGCGTACTTGGTCAGCACGTCTTTGTAGAACACCGACACCACGTGGCCGAAGATGATCGGATCCGACACCTTCATCATGGTGGCCTTCAGGTGCACCGAGAACAGCACGCCCTTCGCCTTCGCGTCGGCGATTTCCGCCTCGATGAAGCTGCGCAGCGCGTTTTTGGACAGCACCGAAGCGTCGATGAGCTCGCCCGCCAGCACCGGCGTCTTTTCTTTCAGGACCGTCTTCGAGCCGTCCGCGGCCGTCAGTTCGATCTTCACCGCGCCGGCTGCCGCGATCAGCGCCGATTTTTCGCTGCCGTAGAAGTCACCGTCGCTCATGTGCGAGACGTGCGACTTCGAGTCCGCGCTCCAGGCGCCCATCTTGTGCGGATGCTTGCGTGCGTAGTTCTTGACCGACAGCGGCGCGCGGCGGTCCGAATTGCCTTCGCGCAGCACCGGGTTGACCGCGCTGCCCTTGATCTTGTCGTAGCGGGCCTTGACGTCTTTTTCGGCGTCGGTCGTTGCGACGTCCGGATAGGCCGGCAGCTTGTAGCCCTTGTCGCGCAGTTCCGCGATCGCGGCCTTCAGTTGCGGCACCGACGCGCTGATGTTCGGCAGCTTGATGATGTTCGCTTCCGGACGCGTGGTGAGTCCACCCAGTTCCGCCAGATCGTCGGAACCCTTCTGTTCCGCGCTCAGGTAGTCGGGAAATGCAGCGATGATCCGGCCGGCGAGCGAAATGTCGCGCGTTTCAACGATCACGTCGGACGAGCGCGTGAACGCCTTGACGATCGGCAGCAGCGAGTAGGTCGCCAGAGCAGGCGCTTCGTCAGTCAGGGTGTAGATGATCTTCGGCGATGTGGACATGTTCGATGCTTTGCTAGGTGAAGTGATAGACAGAGCGTTTGGTAGCGCTGAGCCGGCGAGGTTGCGACGAAGCAGCAAAACGCAGCGCGAGGCTCGGCACTACTTTTTACGGCCAGGACGTCAGTATATGCGTGTTTTCCTCTATTCGCTGTGAAACAAACATATCCAGAAACTGCGCCCAACGGAGTCGAGCCCCGCTGGATAAGGCTTACGGCCATCTGCCCTATGCCATAAGACAGATGTCTTATAGATGACCTGATGTACGAAATAATTTGTTAATGCGAATCAGATGCATTACCATTCGACCGTTCCTTTCAGTTTCACCCATTTTTCTGACAATCACTCGCTAGAACGGCGCAGTCTTCGCACAGCTTTGGTGCGCAACTGCGCCACCTGCCCAATTCAAACAACATGCAGAATTCATTTGTCGCCGGCCGCCCAACTTTTGCGCGCGGCCAACGTTGGACCCCGTCGCTGCTCAGCGCGGGGCTACTGGCCAGCGTCGGTTTGACGCTTTCCACGCTGTCGTCGTCCGGATGGGCGCAGGTCGCGGCAAGCGACACGGCCGCGACCTTGCCGGCCGTGAGCGTGTCGGCGTCGAAAGACACCGCCGTCGCGCAAGCCGACACGGTCAGCGCGGGCGCGCTGGGTTCGCGCAAGCAGGTGGACACGCCGTTCTCCACCCGCGTCGTGACGAGCGACGAAGCGCAGGATCTGTTCGCGACGACCGCCAATGATCTGTACAAGTACGACCCGGCCGTATCGGTCACCAGCGAAAACGCGATCAGCGAAAATTCGATGTTCACCGTGCGCGGCATGCCGATCGACACACTGAACAGCATCAAGGTGGACGGCCAGACCTTCCCGTCGTGGGATACCGACCTCTCGCTCGAACCGTTCGAGCAGGTCGAATTGCTCAAGGGCCTGTCCGGCTTCATGTACGGTTTCGGCTCGCCGGGCGGCATCGTCAACTACGTGTTGAAACGCCCCACCGACACGCCCTACCGCAGCGTCACGGTCGGCTACAGGTCGGCCGGCGTGTTCACGGAGGCGGTCGATCTGGGCGGCCGCTTCGGCAATGACGACCGTTTCGGCTACCGCCTGAACCTCGTCAACGAGGACGGCAATACCGCCGAAGACCACGGCCACATTCGCCGCCAGGTGGCCTCGCTCGCGTTCGACTTCCGCATTACGCCGGACCTGACGTGGAGCGCCGACGCGTTCTACCAGAAGCGCAGAACCAACGGCACGCTGTTCGGCCTGATGTTCGGCACCGACGCCGGCGGCATTCCCGACGCGAGCAAAGTCACCCACGCGCTGACGCAACCGCAGAACTACTACCAGACCGAGATGGCCTCGTTCGGCACGGGCCTGGATTACCGCATCTCCGAAAACTGGCACGCGAGCCTGAAATACCGCTTCGCCAAGGAGAACCGCACCAACTCGGACAGTCTCCTGTTCGTCACCGACCCTGCGGGCAACTACTCGAACACGCTGTATGCGGCCATGACGCGCTACTTCTACCAGAACGTCGACGGCATGGTGCAAGGTCATTTCAACACCGGCAGCATCAGGCATGACGTGGTGGTAGGCGCGGGCTTCGAAACGCAGACTGCCGAATACAGCAACAGCACGGGCTGGAACGACGGCTACCTCCTCGGCTACGGCAATCTGTACAGCAGCACGTTGCTGACCAACGATGAAGTCAGCATCGGCTCGGACCTGTATCGTCAGCAGCGCACCACGCAGGCCGCCGTGTACGCGAGCGACACCGTGCAGCTCACGTCGCGTCTGTCGGCGCTGGTCGGTGTGCGCTATACGCAATATCGCGAGCATGTGTACGACCCGAGCGGCGCGGTCTCGTCGCAATACGACGCCGATCCGGTCACGCCGACCTTCGCGCTGATGTTCAAGACCGATCCGTACTCCACGCTGTACGCGAGCTATGTGGAGTCGCTAGAACAGGGCGGTGCCGCGTCGAACACCAACCTCAACTACCCGGACACGTTCGGCCCGCTGCGCAGCAAGCAGTACGAAGTCGGCTTCAAAACCGATCATGCCAAGTGGGGCGCCAACCTCGCGCTGTTCCGCGTCGATCAGGGTTACAACTACACGAACGTGAACAACATCTTCGTGCAGGACGGCACCAAACGCTATCAAGGCCTCGACGCGAGCGGCTGGCTCGCGGTCACGAGCGAATGGCGCGTGATGGGCGGGGTGATGTGGCTCGACACGAAGGCCGTGGACGTGAACGACCCGACCGTGGAAGGCAAGCGCATCTACGGCGCGCCGCGTTTCACCGTGACGGGCCGGATCGAATACAACCCGTCGTATCTGCGTCCGCTGACGCTGGCGTTCGGCGGCAAGTACGTCGGCAACCAGGCGGTGGACGCGCAGAACACGCAGTTCGTGCCGGCATACACCACGTTCGATCTGAGCGGCCGGTACGAGACGAAGATCGCCGGCAAGGACGTGACGTTCCGCGCGGGGATCAATAACCTCTTCAATCGCCGTTACTGGACGACGGCGTGGGGTTACTACGTGGCGCCGTCGCCGACGCGCACCGCCGTGGCCAGCGCGACGCTGCAATTCTAGGCATGACCTGAACGAGGGGCGCCCGCCTCGGGCGCCCCGATCATTGCGGGAATCTGCGCGACCAGCGCGTCGATCGCGCAGCGCGTTTTCAGCGGCAGATAGCGGCTCTTCGGCCACACCAGGTGATCTCCTGAGAAGGCCGGAAACAATTCTCCATCACCGTCACCAGCTCGCCTGTTTGCGCATAACGGGCCAGCAGCCAGCTCGGCAGCCACGCAAGGCCGAATCCGGCAAGCGCGGCATCGACAATACCCTGCATGTCGTCGAAACCGAGTTGCGGCTGAACCTGCGCGCGGCGGATCTGCCCGTCGACATCGACCACATCCCACGGTTGCGCCGAGCCTGCCCGCAAGTAGGCAATCACGGCGTGCCCACGCAATTCGTCCACGCTGCGCGGCGTGCCGTGCCGCTCCAGATAGGCGGGCGCGGCGCCGATACTCGCGTGCTGCACGCCGAGCTTGCGCGCGGCGAGACTCACGCTGTCGGCCAGCGGCCTCGCCTACACGCTGCCCAGCCTCCTGTTTCCGCCGCTCGGTGAGCGTCTCGCGCTGCGCTACGGCTCGGGAATCGCCATACCCGCAGGGCTATTCACGATTGGCCTCGGCTTCCTGCTGATGCGCTACGGCAGCAGTGCCGCGCATGCGGACGTGTGGACCATGCTGCCCGGTTGCGTCGTCGCCGGCGCGGGCCTCGGGCTCACCAATACGCCCGTCACCAATACGACGACCGCCGCGGTTGCCCCGGAACGCGCGGGCATGGCGTCCGGCATCGACATGAGTGCGCGGATGATTACGCTCGCGATCAACATCGCGTTGATGGGCGCGATCCTGGTCGGCGGCATTCGCTTCAATCTGCCGACGCGGCTGCCGAAGACGCTCGATAGCGCATTGCTCGGCAGGCTGGCAGAGAAGATTGCAGCAGGAGATGGGGAAGCGGTCAAAACGGGAATTCCCGCGTTGGCGCGGATCGACCCCTCTGGAAGCATCGTGCACGCTGCATTGATGCAGGGTTTCGGCTGGGTGATGGTCTATGGCGGCGTCGGCGTATGGGTGCTCGCCGTGCTTGGCTTCGTGATTTCCGGCAGCGCGTCTCGAAGGCTGAAACACCAGAAGCACGCGCCGGCAACGCAGCAAGCAAGCCGTTGCGACGCGTGCTGAACAGCAGTGCGTGATCGACGACGGCGCATGCTCCAACGGGAGCGGCACGCACGCGCCGCTCCTTAGCTCAGGCCTCGACTTGCACCGACTGCCCAGCCATGATCGCGAGTCCTTCGTTCAAAGCAGGAAAAAGACTGCGGTTGAAATTGTTCCAGCGGAGTTCGAGGATCGTATCGTCCTTATCGATTTCGGTATTCAGCACGTCGTGAATCACCTCGCCGGAATCGATTCCGTTGTCGACATAGTGAAACGATGCGCCCGTCAGATACAGCGGCTCGACCGCCACAGTCTCCATCGTCTTCCAGTTGACTACTTTCTTGCCACGTGCGCCGTAGAGCGCGTCGAGCGTCGCGTAAGCGCCGCGCCGCTCATAGGGCGATTCGGCACGCGTCACGCCAGGGTGGATATTCACGATCTTGCGATAGAACGGGGCGCCCGGCCGAACCAGTTCGTCGAGAATGATCAGCAAACCGTCGAGCACGACGATATCCGCCTTCAACTCCACCAGCGTATCGAGCAGGTGCTTTTCAAAGCGGCTCTTGCCTGCCGTGCGTCCAGGCGCATCGAGCGGTTCACGCCGGTAAGTCGATGGAATGGCGAGCAGCAGATCGTTGACCGGCTTGCCCTGCACGCGCAAATTCGGCGGATAGAACCAGCGCTTGCCTGGCTCGTAGGAAAACCCATATTCCTTCAGTTTCTCGCGGTCCGTGCTGGAGCCGGCGTCGTCGTCATAGATGACTTTTTCGAGCGAGTACTGATCGCCGAGTCCGGTTTCGTTGAGCGCCTCGACAAGCGACTCCAGCACCGACTTCATGTAGCGCGTGCCATTCTTGTACGCAATCTCCTGGCCTGCCTTGTCGGCGGCCGCGTTTCTCAGCGACCAGATGTAGACGAGTTTTTTCTTCGGCATAGTCGGTTCCTATGTGTGTGAGTCTTTGCGCCGTTTTCCATTAAAGAGCAAAGGCCATGCGGCTCGCGCCCGTCGCGTTTGTTTGCGCCTGTCCAGTTGGCCCCGCCGACCGGTCCTGCAATGCGTGATGCGCGAGCGAAGCAGCAATTTCGTCGGAGCGCAGCGCAAGAACCGACAGCAGCGAGTCAGAAAGTCCGTGACTGTCTTCGCAGCAGCCTTGCAGATAGATGCGCGGTTTGAAGCTCGCCGGCGTGGCAAGCCGGTAATCGCGTTCGACGTTGCCTTGCGCGAGCGCATCGCCCAGATGCGGCGCGAGCCCTTCCAGCAAGTCCAGATGCGTATCGCGGCGATATCCCGTGGCGAGCACGAGCGCGTCGAACTGCTCGGCGCGGGCGTGGCCGTTCAGACGGTCGCGCAACGTGAGTTCAATCCGGCCGTTGACCGTGCGCACCGCCGTTTCGATGCCGGTGTTCGCCAGCAGCCGGTGACGCGGCTCGGCGCAGACGTTCTGCAGATACAGCATCTCGTAGATCTGCTCGATCAGCGGACGGTCGACCACCGCGTAGTTGGTGTCGCGAAAGCGCTCGATCAGCGCACGCCGGCCGTCGCGCGGCTGCGCGTAGACGACGTCGGTGAAAGCGGGACTGAAGATCTCGTTGACGAACGGGCTGTCGTCGGCGGGTTTCAGTGCGCCCGAGCGGATGATGAGGCTCGCATCCACGTGCGGATAGCGGCGCGTCAGATCGACGAACACTTCGGCCGCGCTCTGTCCCGCACCGATCACCGCCACGCGTTTGCGCGCGCCGCTCGCGGGCCCGACCACCCGATCGATCGAAGTCAGGTACTGCGACGAATGCACGATATTGTGCGTGCCGAGCGCTGCGAATGCCTCCGGCACCTGAGCGCCGCCACCGATACCCACCGAGAGCGCCCGTGTCACGCGCTGCCATTCGCGGCCTTCGCTATCGCGCGAGAAAACGCGCAGCGCTTCGACGTCGTTCGTCCTGGCAGTGGCTTTGACCGCTTCGATACCGGTCACGGTCTGGCCGTAGTTCACACGATCGTCGAAAGACGCCGCCACCCACGCCAGGTAATCGTGGAACTCCACACGCGTCGGATAGAAACTCTTCAGGTTGACGAAATCCGCCAGACGCCCGCGTTCGAACAGATAGTTGATGAACGTGAAGCGGCTTTTCGGATCGCGCATCGTCACGAGGTCCTTGAGGAAGGAGATCTGCATCCGGCAGTCGTCGAGCAGCATGCCGCGATGCCAGCCGAATTCCGGCTGACGCTCGATAAAACAATGCGCGAGGTCCGGCACGCCGGCCTCTTCGGCGAGGCGCACGGCAAGCGCCAGATTCGACGGTCCGAAGCCGATTCCGATCAGATCAAATACGGTGTCTCTGTGCATGTCGCAGGTCCTTATCGGTGGAAGCCGGCACGCCGAATGCTCGGCCGGCGAAAGATCTTTCGTGATTGATGCGGTTTTTATTCACTGCTTTTTTCTTGCCAGGTTTCGTAGCGGCCTGACGTTCATGCGCCGTCCCGCAACTCGGCGACGCTCGATGCGCGCGCAACGAGCCGCGCCCCCAGTTGCGCAAAGGTCGGTGCGGCGAACACGTCGGCAATCTCCAGCGCGTGACCGGTGGCTTGCGCCGCATCGACAAAGCGCACGACGTCGAACGAACTTGCGCCCGCTTCGAACAGATCGTCGTGATGTGCGGGCGTGTTGCCTTCGAAGAGATCGCTCCAGATGCGTTCGAGCGTATGGGCGCGCTGCGTTGCTTCGCTGTGAGATGTCGGGTTCCGCTCCGCGTTCGTTGCAGCACTGACCGACTCCAATGCAAAACGCGCTGAAGCAACACCCAGTTGTTCGTGCGGCGCATCGACGAACTGCTGCACGACATTCAGATAATCGTCGCTCAGCGCCTCGACGAAGGCGCCATCCACCAGCTCATTCGCATACGAGAACGCACCCGTGACGCGTCCGTCGGCATGCTCGACCACATCCAGTTCCAACTCGAACACGACCCGGTGCCGCACGTCGTTGAAATCTTCGAGCGTGAGACCGGCCCAATCGCGTTGCGCTGTCCCCGCCGGCCGCAGGTAGTTGAACATCACCGAAAAGAGCGGATTGCCGGCTTCGGTGCGTGTGGTGCGCAATGCCGCCACCACGTCGGCGAACGGCGTGTCCGCATGCGCATAAGCGGCGAGCGCGGCGTCGCGGACTTCGGCAAGCAACGTGACGGGCGTATCCGTTCCGGCGAACCGCGTACGGACGACAACTGCATTGATGAAGAGTCCCAACGCGCGGCGCGCGGCTTCGCCTGTCAGTTCACGCGTCGAAGCGAGAACGCCCACCGGCTGATCCGTGGCACCCGTCGCACGATAAAAAGCGACGTTCAGCGCGGCATGCAGCAACATGGGCAGCGTGGCGTGGACTTCCAGCGCCAGCGAACGAGCGCGGCGCACGAGAGCCGGGTTGAATTCGAACGCATGGCGGCCGGCGCCCCAACTCGGCGACGCGGCCCGGCCCGATGGCGGCGAAGGCAACACTTGCGATGGCGCATCGGCTAACGCATCGCGCCAGAACGACAGGCGCGCTCGCGGCGCGACAACCGGCAAGACCAGATCCTGATGTGAAGGCGATACCGTCGCGAAGGCCGCGGGCGACGCGCCGTGCACGATCGCGACATACGTGGTGCGTAGGTCTTCGAGCCACAGATCGATCGACTGACCATCCGATACGATGTGATGCACAACCAGCGACAGCACGTGATCATGCTCGGCAACGCGCAACAGGCGCACTCGCCATAGCGGCTCATCGTCGAGCAGGTGGAACGGCGTGAGTGCGTCTTCGTCGGTGAGCGCGATAGCGGCGCGTTCGCGTTCGGTACGCAAAGGATCGCCGGCAAGATCGACCACCGGCAATTCGACCGGCCCCGGCTCGGCGACTCTTTGGCCCGGCAATTGCCCATCGCGCTCGACGAGCCGCGCCCGCAGCGCGGGATGTCGCGCGGCGGCTTGAGCAAACGCTTCGCGCAATGCAACCACATCGAGCGGCCCACGCAGACGCAACGCGACAGGAATGTTGTAGGCCGCACTCTCCGGCTGCGAGCGCCACAGGAACCACAAGCTCAATTGCGCGGAAGAAAGCGGCAGCACACCGTTCGCGTCCGGCGCAATACGTGAATGCGAGGAAACGCCATTCGACGGTTCATCGCCCATATCCGCGACCGCTTCGCTGCGTGCGGAGGCCATTACCCGCTGCGCGTATTGCGCAAGCGTCGGCGCTTCGAAGAGCGTGCGCACCGGCACGTCGCGTGCCAGCCGTTCGGCGACGCGTGTCGCCACGCGGACCGCCGCAAGCGAATGCCCACCGAGTTCGAAGAAATGGTCGGCGCGGCCGACACGCTCCACACCCAGCACTTCGCGGAAAATCTGCGCCAGCGCGGTTTCGAGTCCGGCCGCGGGCTTCTGATAGGCCCGCTCGACACGCTGCGGTTCCGGCAACGCCGCGCGGTCCACCTTGCTGTTGGCATTACGCGGCAATGCGTCGAGCACCACGATATGCGCCGGCACCATATAGTCGGGCAACGTATGACGCAGATGCGCGTCGAGCTCGGCTGCGTCCGCGCGTGTGCTGCGCTCGCGCGCTTCGGCGCTCAGTTCCACATAGGCCACCAGCGCCGCTTGCGTACCCTTGCCATGCACGATCGCCACGGCTTCGCGCACGTCGTCGTGCGCGGCGAGTTGTGCTTCGATCTCACCGAGCTCGATCCGCAAGCCGCGCAACTTCACCTGATGATCGACGCGGCCGATAAAGTCGAACACACCGTCCGCACGCCGCCTGACGAGGTCGCCCGTGCGATAGAGCCGCGCGCCCGGCGCGCCGAACGGATCCGGCACGAAACGCTCGGCGGTGAGCGCCGGCCGGTCGAGATACCCGCGCGCGACACCCACACCCTCGCCGCCCAGATACAACTCGCCGATCACGCCGACCGGCAGCGGATTCAGGCGTGCATCGAGCACATGCGCCGAACGCGCGCCGACCAGCGTGCCGATCGGCAGATAGGCGCTGTCCGCGAGTTTTGCGGCGCTGTCGGTCGGATAAAACATCCACAGCATCGGCGTGATGACGGTTTCAGTCGGCCCGTAGCCGTTGACGATGCGCGCTTTCGGAAACGCCCGGCGCATCAGCGCGAACGCTTCGCGCGAAGTGGCCTCACCGCCCACCGTCAACGAACGCAAGCTGGGCGGCGCACCGTGCGTGAGCGCCCACTCTGCAAGCTGGGTTGCACAGCCGGGCGGCACGTAGGTCATCGTCACGCCTTCGCGGACCATCATGCGGCAGGTTTGCGCGGGCGGCCACAACGTGTCCGCCGTAATCGCGACCGCTGCACCGGACATGTACTGCGAGAACCAGCCTTCATGCGCGCCGTCGAAATTGACCGACTGGAACAGCAGGAAAACGTCACGCTCGCCTGCGCCGTAGCGCTCGGCAATCGCCGCGCAATGCAGCGCGAACGAGCCGTGATCGACCACTACGCCCTTCGGCTTGCCGGTCGAGCCCGACGTGTAAATGACATACGCGGCCTGGTATGGCGATACGCGCGGCAACTCGACATTCACCGCGGAGGGCTCCTCGGGTTGCGGTTCCTCATCGACCAGCCACAAACGCAAACGGTCCGATTGCGGCAACGCGGCGAGACTTGCGCGTTCCGTGATGACGTGCGTGATCCGCGCGTCGTCGAGAATCTGTGCGAGACGCTCGCGCGGATGGCTCGGGTCGAGCGGCACGAATGCACCACCTGATTTGAGCGCGGCAATCAGGCCGACCAGCAGATCGACCGAGCGGCTCAGCGCCACGCCGACCCGCATTTCCGCACCCACCCCCGCCGCGACGAGACGTTGTGCCAAACGTGTCGCTAGTGCGTCCACTTCACCGCGCGTAAGCGACCGGTTCGTATCGGCCACGCCGCGAGCTTCCGGCCGCGCACGGGCGTGATCGGCCACGCGTTGATGCACCGGCCTGAATGCCGTGTCGCGCGGCAGTGTCGTACTATTCCATGCGTCGAGTTGTGCGCGCTCTGATTCCGGCAGCCACTGCAAATCTCCCACCGCGGCGGCGGGTGTCGCCGTCGCGTTCGACAGCAACTCGACGAATCGCGCAGCGAGGCGCTCTATTGCATCGGCGTCGAACAGGTCGAGCGGGTAGATGAAATACGCGTAGATCGAACCGTCGTCGCGTTCCTCGAAACTCAGCGTCAGATCGAACTTGGCAAACGGTGCGCCCGATGGCAACTCCGTCATGCGCACCTCCGCGAGCGAAGGCAGACGGCGGCGCGCGCCATAAGCGGCCATCACCTGAAACAACGGATGATGACTCGCGCTGCGCACCACGCCGAGCGCTTCGACCACCTGTTCGAACGGCACGTCCTGATGCGACTGGGCGTCGATCAGCGTTTGCTGCGTCGCGCCGACCAGCGCGGCAAACGGCTGCGCCAGCGGAACCGGCGTGGCGAGCGTGAGCGTGTTCACGAAGAAGCCGACGAGACCGCCCACTTCGCCGCGCTCGCGATTCGCCGCAGGTACGCCGATCTGGATCTGAGTTTCACCCGAAGAACGCGCGAGCAACGCGCTCAGTGCCGCCAGCAATACGGCGAATGGCGTGGCGCGCTGCGCATTGGCGAGCGTCCTCGCCTGCTGAACGAGCGCCGCATCGAGAACGAAACGATGGCGCGCGCCACGCGCGCTGCGCTGAGCCGGGCGCGGCGCCGCGCCGGGCAGCATCAGCACGTCGCGATTCGCGTCCAGCCGCTCGCGCCAGAATGCCAACTGACGTTCACGTTCGCCCGCGTCGAGCCAGCGGCGCTGCCACAACGCAAAGTCGGCGTACTGGATCGGCAACGGCGCAAGCGACACCGCTTCACTTTTCGCATACGCGCGATAGAACGAGGCGAGTTCCGCCAGCATCACGTCGGCGGACCAGCCGTCGGAGACAATGTGGTGCGTTGTGAGCGCGAGCCAGTGAGTCGTCGCGTCGAGGCGAATCAGGTGAGCGCGCATCAACGGCCCGACGGATAGATCGAAGGACTTCGCTTCGTCGGTGCGTGCAATCTCGGCGGCGCGTGCCTCGCGCTGATCGGCGGGCAAAACGCTCACGTCGCTCGCGCGCCACGGGCAGCGCGACGGCGCATGGACCGTCTGCAACACGCCGTCCGCACTTTCGGTAAAGGTCGTCCGCAGCGCTTCGTGGCGAGCGATCAACGCATCGCACGAAAGCCGCAGCGCGTTGGCATCGAGCGCGCCGTCGAGCCGCAGGCGTTCGGTGATGTGGTACGCAGCCGGTTCGTCGATCATCCGCGCATGCAGCCACAGACGCGTCTGCGCGAACGAAGCCGGCACGCTCGCGGTCCGCTCGACGCGCGGCGGAATCGGCAGCACGCGAAAGTCGATGCCGGCGGCGTCGAGCTTCGTGAGAAAAGCTTTGCGCTGCGCATCGGGCAACAGCGCGAAGCGCGACGCGAGGGAAAGCAGATCCGGTTTGGCTGTGGTCATGCTGGGTTGTCTCAGTACGGGTCGGCTGGTCGATGGATCGATATGCGTGGCTTGCCGCAATTCGTTATTGCAGTTCGAATTCGTCGAGGAGTGCGTCGATCGCGCGCGCGGTATCGCCTGCTCCATGCGCATCGCGCTCGGCGAGCGCGCGATCGATCGCGGCGGCGCAGCGCTGCAACGTGCGTTCGTCGAATAAGGTACGTAGCGGCAGAATCAACGTCCAGTGCAGATTCGCCTGCGCGTTGGCTTGTGTCGCGAGCAGCGAGTGGCCGCCCAGCGCGAAAAAGTCGTCGTCGCGGCCAATCGTGTCGACGCGCAGCACGCATTTCCAGATCCCGGCGAGTTCGTGCTCCGTCCCGGTGGCCGGCAACGCAACGGCTTGTTCGTCGGCGGCGCCGCGCTCGGGAGCCGGCAACGCGTGACGATCGCATTTGCCGTTCGGCGTGACCGGCAGCACATCCATCTGGATCAGATGCGAAGGCACCATGTACGGCGGCAACTGTGCATGCAGGCCATCGAGCAGCGTTTGTGTGTCGAGCGCGCTATCCCCGCCGCGCGCCACATAACCGATCAATTGTTCGTCACGCACGATCACCACGGCATCGTGCACACCCGGTGTCGCCCGCAACAGGGTTTCGATTTCGCCCAGTTCGATACGCTGGCCACGCAGTTTCACCTGCGTATCCATGCGGCCGAGATCGTCGAGCGCCCCATCTGCGCGACGGCGTGCCAGGTCGCCGGTTCGATAAAGCCGCGCACCGTGCGCAAACGGATCGGGAATGAAGCGCTCGGCCGTCAGTGCGGCCCGGCCGAGGTAGCCGCGCGCAAGTCCCGCTCCGCCCAGGTACAGTTCGCCGGTCACTCCTTGCGGCAGCGGTTGCAACGCCGCATCGAGCACGTGCAGTTGCAGGTTTGCAATCGGATGACCGATCGGCACGGACGCAGCGTCGGCATCACGGGCGTCGCACGTCCAGTGCGAAACGTCGATAGCGGCTTCGGTCGGGCCATAGAGGTTGTAGAGCCGCGCATGAGGTAATTGCTGGGCGACGCGCGCCACCAGTTCCGGCGCAAGCGCTTCGCCGCTGGCGACGATTCGCTCGATGCTCGCGCAGCGCGCCGCCGCACGGAAGTCTTCCAGGTGGGCGACGAAGGCCGCGAGCATCGACGGCACAAAATGCAGCGTCGTGACGCGGTGCGTTTCAACGGCCGCGACAAGCCGCGCAGGGTCGCGGTGATCGCCGGGCGCCGCAATCGCGAGCTTCGCGCCGACGGCGAGCGGCCACACGAACTCCCACACTGAAACGTCGAAACCGAACGGCGTCTTGTGCAGCACGACGTCGCTCGTGTCGAGGCGATACGCGTCCTGCATCCATGCAATCCGGTTCGCCAGCGCGCGATGCGTATTGCCCGCGCCTTTCGGTTTGCCGGTCGAACCGGACGTATAGATCAGGTAAGCGAGCTGATCGGGCGCGACGGCCACAGCCGCGCTGAGCGTGAAGTCGGCGCCGCGCAATGCGTCGATGGTGAGGATTTTCACATTAGCGCTATCGACAGCTTGCGTGACGCGCTCCAGTAGATGCGGCTGCGTCAGCACGACTGCCGGTTTCGCGTCGTTCAGCAGATACGCGATGCGGTCCGCCGGATAGTCGGGATCGACCGGCAGATAAGCCGCGCCCGCTTTGAGCGCGCCGATCAGCGCCACCACCATGTCGAACGAACGCTCGACGCATAGCGCCACCGCCGTGTCCGCCTGCACGCCCGCTTCGATAAGCGCGGCGGCAACGCGATCGGCATTCGCATCCAGTTCGCCATAGGTCATCTGCTGCGTGCGTGCTTGCTCGTCCGCGAATTCCAGCGCGATTGCTTCCGGCGACGCCAGCGCCCTCAATTCGAACTGCCGATGCAGCGCCTGCTGCTGCGCAGGCGGCCATACCTGCGCGGTCGAGTTGAAGCGCGCCAGTTTGATCAGATCGTCCGCACTGGCAATCGAAATCGTGCCGAGCGGTGCGTCCGGATTTGCGATCAACCCGGCAAGGCACGTTTCGAACGCGCGATGCAACGCCGCAACGCGTGATTCGTCGAGTCTCGCGGCGTCGTAGCCGTAATCGATGGTCAGCGTCGTGCCCGCTTCGATCACCAGCGTAAGAGCGAAATCGGTAGCCTCGATATTGCGCAGTTCACGCAACTTGAGCGCACGCTCGTCGCGTCCTTGCCATGCTTCGTCCACGGGATAGTTTTCGAACACGACCAGCGTGTCGAACAACGCGCCGCCGCCCTGTCCCGCCCACTGCTGGATTTCATAGAGCGGCGTGTGCGCATGCTCCGCAGCCGCGGCGTTGTCGCGCTGCAAATCGTGCAGCCATGCCGACGCGCGGCGCTGCGGCAACGGCGCGGCAATCACCGGCAGCGTGTTGATGAAGAGACCCAATATGGTGTCGACATCCGGCAGCGAGTCGGGCCGGCCGGCGACGGTCGCACCGAACGCGACCGCGGTGTGATGCGTCATTCGTTGCAGCGCGAGCGCCCATGCGCCCTGCACCATCGTATTGAGCGTGACCTTCAGGCGGCGCGCGGCGTCGGTGAGACGCGCCGTCGTGGCCGCGCCGACCGTTTCACGCCGCGTGAGATGGCGCGACTCGCGGCCGCCTTTCGCCGGCGTGCGCTCCGCAACCAGCGTCGGTTCGTCGAGCAGCGCGAGGCGTTGCAGCCAGAAAGCGCGCTCGCTTTCGGCGTCGCGTGCGGCCAGCCACGCGATGAAGTCGCGATAACGCGTCTTCGCGGGCGCGGCGAACGGCTGCGGACGCGGCGGCTCGATGTAGTCGCGCAACACGTCGGCGAAGAAACGCGCGGTGCTCCAACCGTCGAGCAGCAAATGATGACGCGTCCAGACAAGACGCCACGTGTCGTCCGTGATGCGGATCAGCGCGACGCGCATCAACGGCGGCGACGTCAGATCGAATCCGCGAGCGCGGTCGGCATTGAGCCAGGTTTCGAAGGCATCATTCGCGTTAGCGCCGCGCTCGCGCCAATCGAGAATCTCGACCGGCATGCGCGCCTGGCGGTGCACGATCTGCATCGGCGTCGCCTCTTCCGGCGTGAAGCTGGTGCGCAAAATGTCGTGGCGCGGCACGGCGGCCTCGAATGCCGTACGCAGGCGCTCCACGTCCGGTTCGATCAACGTCGCGACCAGTTGATTCACGTAAGTGGATTGCCCGGGTGCGAACAGCGAGTGAAACAGAATGCCGTGCTGCATCGGCGAAAGCGGATAGATGTCGTCGACGGTACGCAAGCCTAGCGGCATGCGCTCCAGCGCGCCTTGCGTCAAGCCGCCTGCACGCGCGAGCGGATAGTCGCCGGGTGTCGCTCCGCCGCCGTGTTGCGCGAGACGCGCAGTGCAGGCGGCAATCAATTCCGCGAGCGCGCTTTCGAAGCGCTGCGCGATGGCTTCCACGGTGGCGCGCTCGAATTGCGTCGCGCCGTAGACCCAGTGGACTTTGAGCGTGCGCGTGGCGTCGCCGTCGATATAGGCGTGAATTGCCAACGCATTGCCGAGCGGACCTGCCGGATCGCGTTCGCGGCCCGCGCCGCCGAAACGCGGCACGAGCGCCGCTTCACGCGGCGCATCGAACTGGCCGAGATAGTTGAAGGTCACATGCGGACGCGGCACGGCGGCGAGCGCCGCGCGCGTCGCCGTGTCGCCGTAGTGGCGCAGCACGCCGAAACCGAGCCCTTTGTTCGGCACGCCGCGCAGCGTGTCCTTGACCGCGCCGAGCGTGGCCGCCGGCGTGCTTTCAAGCGCGAATTGCACCGGATAGTGGCTGGTGAGCCAGCCGGGCGTGCGGCTCACATCCACGTCGTCGAACAATGCCTCGCGGCCGTGGCCCTCAAGCTCGATGCGGCACACAGGCAAGCCCAGCGACTGCGCCAGCGCCGCAATCAACAGTTCGATCATCTGCGTGCGGTAGGCAGCGTTCGCTTCCGTCAACGCGGCGCGCGTCAGATCGGCGCCGATGGTCTGGATCACGGATTGCGCGTCGGCGTTGGTCGCGCGGGCTTGCGGGCGGTCGAGCGGCAAATCGTCGTACGGCGCGGCGTGCGCGGTCCAATAGGGTATTTCGGCGGCAAACGGCGAGTTCGCTGTGTCGAGCGCGGCGCGCGCGAGCCGTGCCGCCCATTCCTGCGCACTCGTTCCCGTCGGCGCGAGACGCACGCTGCGGCGCTCGCACGCGGCGCGATAGGCGGCTTCGAGATCGTCCAGCAGCACACGCCACGACACACCGTCGACGATGATGTGATGGATCGCCAGATAGAGTTTCGTCGTGCCGTCGGGCATCAGCGCGGCCAGAGCACAAACGAGCGGGCCATGCGTCAGATCGAGCGTGCTTTGCAATGCATCGAACTGGGCGAGCGCGTCGGCTTCGTCGCGTGCGGAGACGGCCGCGAGCGGCAGCGTTTCGAATGCGCGCGCAGCGAGCGTGAGTCGCCATTCGCCTTGCGAACCAGCCGGCGCGAAACGCTGGCGGAATATTTCGTGGTGCGTCAGCAGCGTTTCGAAAGCGCGCGCGAAAGCGTCGAAGTCGAGCGGCGCGTGCGTGTCGAGTTCGATGGACTGATTCCAGTGGCCGCGTTGCGGAATATCCAGCGCGAAGAAACGCAGCTGTGCGGGCGTGAGCGTGACGGCCTGCTCGATCGGGGACGGCGCGGCTTGCGCCTTCGCTGCGCCCTCTGCCGCCGGCGCGGCGAGATCCACTGTCGTGGCGACACGCGCGAGTTGCGCGAGCGTCGGTGCGTCGAACAGTTGCTTCGGTGTGAAGCGCACACCGCGTTTGCGTGAACGGGCGATCACCTGCAACACGAGGATCGAATCGCCGCCCAGCTCGAAGAAGTTGTCATCGCGGCCCACGCGTTCGGCTTTGAGCACTTCTTTCCAGACAGCGGCGAGGGCTTCCTCGGTGACGCCTTGCGGCGCGTCGCCTGCTGCCGTGGTCGCTGCCGGCGCAACCGCGAGCGCCCGCAATGCCGCACGATCCACCTTACCGTTGGCGGTCACGGGCAACGCAGCAACGTGTTGCAACACGGCCGGCACCATGTAATCCGGCAGGCGCGCGCTCACCGACGCGCGCAATGCGGTTTCGTCGAAACGCGCACCGCTACTCAACGTAACGAACGACGCGAGACGCAAACGCCCTTCATGCTCAACGGCAAGCGTTTCGGCCTGAGCGATGCCATCGAACGCGCGCAGTGCGGCGCTGACCTCGCCCGGTTCGACACGGTAGCCGCGAATCTTCACCTGATCGTCGAGCCGGCCCAGAAAATCCAGCCGACGATCGGCGCGCAGTCTCACGCGGTCGCCGGTTCGATAGAGTCGCTCGCCCGCCGCGAATGGATGCGGTACGAAACGCTCGGCAGTTGCGGCGGCGCGATTCAGATAACCGCGCGCCAAACCCGGTCCGCCGAGATACAACTCGCCGATCGCGCCCGGCGGCACGCTCGCGCCATAGCTGTCGAGTACACACGCATACGCGTTCGGCAAAGGCAAACCGAGCGGCACGGCGTACGCGGTTCGCATGCTGAGCGCGCGCAATGCCGCCTGCGCCGGCGCGGACGTGTCGCACGTCAATGCGCCGACCGTTGCTTCGGTCGGGCCATAGTGATTGATCACGCGGCAAGCCGGCTTGAGCGCGGCGATCCGCTCGACCAGCGACCACGGCAGCGTTTCGCCGCCCGTTACCAGGGCGTGCGCGGGAAGCACGTCGGCGGGATGCTGCGCGTCGAGCAGTGCGTGCAGGTGGCTCGGCACGATCTTCAGAATGCCGACGTTGCGCATGCGCATCTCGTGAGCGAATCGGTCGGGATCGAACGCGCATTGCGCCGGTAGCAGATGCAGCGTACGGCCCGAGCAGAGCGCGCCGAATAGCGTGGTATGGCCGAGGTCGGCGGCGACGGTGGAGACCATTGCCATTGATGCATCCGGGGCAAACGCCAGTTCATCCAGCATGCCCTCGACGTAGTCCGCCAGTGCGGCATGCGAGATGACGACGCCTTTGGGGGTGCCGGTCGATCCCGAGGTGAAGATCAGATAGGCGGCTTGATCGGCCAACGGTGACGTATGCGATGCGGTTGCTGTTAAGTCACCAACATTCGCGGACGATGATTCTTGCGTGAGCGTGTCCACGTCGATCGAGGTCGCACCACCCACCGTGACGAGCGGTTGTGCCTGATCCGCCGTCAGAATCCAGCGCGCGCCACAGGCGTCGATAGAAGCCGCAAGGCGTTCATGCGGCGCTGCTGGGTCGAGCGGCACCACGTACGCACCAGACTTCATCACGCCGATCAGCGCAACGGCAAAACGCACCGAACGCTCGATGCACACGACCACCGGGTGTTCCGCGCACACGCCTACCGCTGCTCCCACTCCGCGCCGCCGCAAAGCAAGCGCGATACGGTCCGACGCCGCGTCGAGTTCGCCGTACGTGAGTTGCGTATCGGCATCCGCAAGCGCCACGCGATGCGGCATTTCACGCGCATGCCGCGCGAATAGCGCGAGCACGCTGTCAGCCACCGGTCGAAATTCGCGGCCACGTCGCGCGGATCGATATTCGGCGCTATCAGCACAATCCAGTTCGGTAACGGCGCGTCGTGGATCGCGCACTGCATCGGCGACGAGCGCGGCGTAGCTATGCAGCCAAGCGTGCGCGGTCGCTTCATCGATACCGTCGAGTGCATACGCAGCCACCAGTTCGATGCCGCGCGGATCGTCGGTGAAATCGAGCGCGTAATCGAAGCGGGCGGCAAGGTCGAGGCCCGGCGACATGCGCACCGAGGCGCCCGGCAATTCAGCCGTCAGTTCCAGATCGAACTGCTGCGCGAACTTGACCTTGAGCCACGCGTCGCCACGCCGTACCGGCGGCTTGACGGCGTCGAGCACCTGATCGAACGGCACATCCTGGTGCGCGATCGCATCGAGCGTGGACCGGCGCACGCCGTCGAGCAACGCGGCGAACGATTGATCCGGCGCGACACGCGCGCGCAGCGCCAGCGTATTGAGGAAGAGGCCCACCAGCGGCGCGGTCTCCGCCCGCTGCCGATGCGCGATCGGCGCAGCCACGACAACATCGGTCGCACCGGTCAATCGGTAGAGCCAGGCGTCGAAGGCGGCAAGCAGCACCGTGAACGGCGACGCCTGCGCGCGTCGCGCCGTTTCGCGCACAGCCTCGGAGAGCGCAACGGGCAAACGCAGCGCGAGGCGGCCGCCGCGATAGTCGTGTTCCAGCGAGCGTGGCCGGTCGAGCGGCAATACGAGTGCTTCGGGCGCATCGCGCAACGCGTCGCGCCAGTACGCCAGTTGCCTTTCACCCTCGCCTGTGGCGAGCCAGTCGCGTTGCCATTGCGCGTAGTCGGCGTACTGGACGGTCAGTGCGGGCAACTGCGGCTCGTGTCCCATCGCGAAGGCCGAGTAGGCGGTTCGCAATTCGTCGAAGGCGCAGCGCGAACTCCAGCCGTCGCTGACCGAATGATGCGTGGTGAGGAGAAAACGCTGCGTGTCGTCAGTAAGCGTGACGAGCGCGGCACGCACCAGCGGCCCTTGCGACAGATCGAAAGCCGCGCCAACCTGCTGTTCCGTCAACGCCGCCAGTCGCGATACGCGCTCATCCTCGCCGTACGCGCGCAAATCGATTTGCGCGATCGGCACCGGCAAACGGGCGTGGATGCGTTGCACGACAATGCCGTCGTCGGACTCGACCAGCGTGGTTCGCCACGCCTGATGACGCGCGATCAGACAATCGAGCGCGCGTTGCAACGTGCCGATCTCGAGTGTGCCCTGCACGTCCCATTGCACCGCAACGTGGTAGGCCGCGCCGGCGTCCTGTGTTTGCGCGAGCACCCAGAACCGCTGTTGCGCGAACGAGGCGGCACGATCGACGAACGGCGCGTCAGCGGTACGCACAACCGTGATTGAATGTGAACCTGCCGACGTTTCAGTCTCACTGGCATCGATCAGACGCGCCAACGCTTCGAGCGGTTGATCGTCGAACAACGTGTCGAGCCGCAGATTCACGCGCCATTCGATCCGAATCGCCGCCTGCAATTGCATCGCCGCGAGCGAGTCACCGCCGCGTGCGAAAAAGCGATCGTTGCAGCCGATCGGCGCCGGATCGTTCAACAGCTTTTGCCAAAGCGCCGCAAGGCGCGTTTCGATGCGGGTCCGAGGCGCGACATGATTCGAATCGATCACGGCCGGCAGCGTAGCAACGAAGTCGCGCAGTGCTGTGCGATCGAGCTTGCCGTTCAATGTATAAGGCAGGCGCTCGAAGCGCACGAAGCGATGCGGCATCCAGGCCTGCGGCAAATGCGCGGCGAGATGAGCTTGCAGCGCGGCATCATCGGGTTCGAGCGCATCTTGCAGCACGACGCAGGCGATCAGTTGCGTGCGGCCTCCGGCCGCTTCGGCCAGCACACCCGCATCGGCCACGGCCGGGTGGGTCAGCAGACAAGCCGCGATTTCGCCGGGTTCGACGCGCACGCCGCGCACCTGAACCTGATCGTCGATGCGGCCGAGATAATCGAACGAGCCGTCCGCGCGTTCGCGCGCGAGGTCGCCGGTGCGGTAGATCCGCTCGCCCGGCTCGCCGGTCGGGTCCGGCAGGAAACGTTCGGCCGTCAGCGCCGCGCGGCCATGATAGCCGCGCGCGAGGCACACGCCGCCGAGCAGCAGTTCGCCGGCTTCGCCCTGTTGCGCCGCGCCGTCGATGCGCGCCACGCGCCGGCCGATCGGCCAGCCGATCGGCAGCGATGCAAAGCCGTTGCTTCCTTCGAGCGCCGGCGTCATTCCCGGATCGACGGGCCACAGCATCGGCGAGATCACGGCCTCGGTCGGCCCGTAGCCGTTGACGAGACGTACCGACGGGAACACGCGGCGGATTTCATCGAAACTGTCCTGCGACATCGCTTCACCGCCGAACAACAGCGTGCGCAGCGAAGGCGGCACGCCGAGGCGCGCGCAAACGTTCGCGAACTCGCGCACATAAGCGGGCGGCAGCGTCGTATTGGTGATGCCTTCGCGCAGCATGAAGGCATGCGTGGTTTCAGGCGCGAACGGCGGCGGATCGCTGATCACCACACTGCCGCCGACGGCAAGCGGTACTAACCATGCTTCGATGGAGACATCGAAATTGACCGACGCAAAATGCAGCACGCGGTCGGTGGCCGCGATCGGCAACGACCCGGCAAGCGCCTCGCCATGCGCGGCAAGCGGTCCGTGTTCGACAGCCACCGCTTTTGGCGTGCCTGTCGAGCCAGACGTGTAGATCATGTATGCCGCCGCTCGCGGATGAACCGGCGTGTCTTCGTCGTCGAAACAGGGTGCCGCCGCGTCTGTGGTGGCAGCGCTTTCCACGTGAAAGCACTCTCTGAAGCGCGCACGCATCGCCGCATCGGCGGAATCGTCGACAATGCCGTGCATGAGTCCCGCATCCCGCGCAACCCAATCGAGGCGCGCTGGCGGATGGAGCGGATCGAGTGCGACGAACACGCCGCCCGCCTTCAATACGGCAAGCAACGCGACGAACAGATCGCACGACCGTGCAACGCATACGCCCACACGCACCTCAGTCGTCACACCTGCCGCGCGCAGCCGTGCCGCGAGCCGCGCCGCGCGACTATCCAGTTCGCCGCGCGTCAGCCGCACGGTAGACGGCGTGAATGACGCCAGCGCGGGCGCATCGGGATCGATGCGCGCCATAGCGCGGATCTGCTGGTGCAATGCAATCGGGAAGCTCGTCATGGGCATGGAATCCGTTAGAACTGGCCGCGTTGGCCAAGTCGCAGGCCGCAATGGGCCGCTTCATTGGTGTGACGATCCGCCATCGCAAATCTTTACCGCGCGCAGCGTTTTTATTTGGACTGCATCTTTTTGATGTGGCAGATGGCAGCGCGCGGTAAATGTTTGCGTCGCCCATTCGTCTATCAGGCGAGGGGCGATTCTTCGCGCCCCGCTGAATGGCTGCATGCACGCATGCGCTGCGATTCACCGATCCATTGCGACCCACTGCGACACCTTGCCGATGACCGCTGCCAACGAGCGCTACGACGCGCCACCCTCGTCTTCTTCATCTTCCGCCAACCCTGCGGGCAAGCCCGCCATGCGCCTGATCGTTGCGTTGCTCAAACGTTCACGCGGCTCGTTCGCGATCGCGCTGACGGCGTGCGTGCTGAACGGCATTGCCAGCGTGCTGCTCGTTGCGACCTTGAGCCGCGCGCTGTCGCAGCCGGGCGCCGCCGATATGTCGCTCGCCATGCGTTTTGCGCTGTGCGCGATCGTCGCGCTCGTCACGCGTGTGATTACCGGCGTGCTGTTCGCGCGCCTCTCGCAAGACACGATGGCGCAGTTGCGCGAACACGTCGCGCGCCGCGTCGCGGAAGCCGAATTGCGCGACGTCGAGCGCATTGGCGCGGCGCCCGTGCAGTCCGTGCTGACCGACGACGCCACCAACGTCTCGATGCTGTTCTTCGCGTTGCCCAATCTCGTGATGCACGGCTCGATCGTGTTCGGCTGCCTCGGCTATCTGGCGTGGCTGTCGTGGCCGGTCTGTCTGCTCGCGGTGGCCGCGATCCTGGTCGGCTCGCTCGGCTATCACGCCGGCGACAAGCGCGCAATCGCCTCGCTCGAAGCCGCGGGCCGTTCGCAGGACAAACTGTTCGGCTATCTCGGCGCGCTCTTCACCGGCGCGAAGGAACTGAAGCTGCACCAGGCGCGCTCGCGTCAGTTCGTGGACGGCCAGCTCGGCTCGGCCATCGACGAAGTGCGCGATCATCGGCGCCGGGCGTTCAGCGCGTATGCGGTCGGGGTCGGCTGGATCGTGTTCCTGTTTTACGTGTTTCTCGGTGTCGCGGCGTTCTGGCCGGCACTCGGCGTGCATGCGGACGCGCCTTCCGCATCGGGCTACGTGGTCGTGTTCCTGTTCATGCTGCTGCCGCTGGACGGTCTGCTCAACAACGTGCCGACGCTGAATGCGGCACGCGTCTCGCTCGATCGCATCGAGAAGGTGATGGGCGAATTCGGCGCGCTGCGCACCTCGCCGCCGCCCGACGAGAACGCCTCGCACGCGCCGTATCGCACTCTCACGCTCAGCAATGTCACGCACTCGTACTTCCATGAGCGCGACGAGCGCATGTTCCGCGTCGGACCGGTCAATCTGACTTTCAGGCCGGGCGAGCTGGTGTTTATCGTCGGCGGCAACGGCAGCGGCAAGACGACGCTCGCGAAAGTACTCACCGGGCTCTACGAACCCGAAGACGGCACCATTGAACTGGACGGCAAACCGGTCGGCCTCGCCGAACGCGCCGCGTATCGTCAGCGCTTCACGGCCGTGTTCAACGACTTTCATCTGTTCGACGCGCTGCTCGGCATCGTCGATCCGAACGACGCCTCGCGGGCGCAGGCTGACGCCCGCGCGAACGCGCTGGTGGCGAAGCTCGCGCTCGATCACAAGGTGCAGGTCGTGAACGGCGCATTCTCCACGCGAGCGCTTTCCACCGGTCAGCGCAAACGCCTTGCGCTGGTTGTAGCGTATCTGGAAGACCGGCCGTTCTATCTGTTCGACGAGTGGGCTGCGGATCAGGATCCGCAGTTCAAGGCGGTGTTCTACGAACAACTGTTGCCGGAGCTGCGTTCGCGCGGCAAGACGGTGCTCGTGATCAGTCACGACGACCGCTATTTCCATCTCGCGGATCGTGTGCTGAAGCTGGAGAACGGCAGCATCGTCAGCGAGACGCATGGCTCGGCACAAGTGGTGCAGAACCCGTCGGCGGCCAACGGTACGATGGGTTGATGAGGTGAGCGCTCCGCATGCTGGGCGCCGTTTGTTCCGGCGCTCGGCTTGTTGAAGCGAGACTCGCCTACTTCTTTACTGCAGGCGCCGGCAGGGACAGCAACGTATCCGTCATCGTGTCGGCGAGTCGCAATGCGGACATCGGGCCGCCGAAACCCCAGATATTCCGTTCGACAAGTCCGACGCGCCCCGAACTTCGAGCCGGCACGAAACGCCAGATCGGCGAATCGAGTTTGGTGGCGAGCGGAACGTTCTTGTCCGTCGCGCTGACGAACAGCACGGTCAGCTTCGGCTTCTTCAACAGATCTTCAGAACTGACGTACGCGGTGCCTTCGCGAGTCGCTTCTGCCGGCCACAGGTTGAGCCCGAGCGCATGCGCGACACCCGCCGCCGTGCTGTTGCCGGTGAATGCCCAGTAGCGGTCCGGCAAACCCAATTCCTGCAGCCACGCGACCTGTTCGCCGCGGTGGCCCGCTTCGGCGAGGCGCTGGGCGTTGCGGGCAAAACCTGCATCGACTTGGGCCTCGACGGCAGTTGCCGCCTCTTCGCGTCCCGTCAGGCAGCCGATGGTGCGCAGAATCTTGCGACTCCAATCGAGTTGTGTAACGTGGGCGCCGTCTTCGGTAAAGTTCGGGCCGTATTTAAACAGCACGGTCGGCGCAATGCGTTCGAGCGCTGCAAAAATCGGCGCATGCCGCAAGCCGACGCCGAGAATCAGATCGGGCCTCGCCGCCGCGATTGCTTCGAGACTCGGTTCCTGCCGTGTGCCGACATCGGGCACCGACGCGAGACGCGCGTTGTCGTAGCCGATCCACACCGGGTAATACTCGGGATCGGCCATGCCGACCGGCGTGAGGCCGACCGCCGCGAGATCTTCAGCGAACATGAATTCGAGCACGACGATGCGCTTGGGCTGTGCGCGTAGCGATGGACTCGCTTGCGAGACGATCGGGTTGTCTGCGAGCGGTGTGCAGGTTTGCTGCTGTGCTTGTGTGATGCGGGCGCGAGATGGATTACTTGTACCCGCTGCGGGTGCAACGCTTTGACTGCCTTGCGCGAACGCATACGAACCGGAGAACAGTGCGGCCGCCACCGCAACGCTAACGCAAAGCTGCCTGAAACATAGGGGTTTCCTGGTCCGGCGCGACCGTGGCGCTGATATTGGCAATCTCGTCATTGCGGCGCAGCCTGCAATGCGATTTCCGCATCGCTCATCGTCAATAGCAAGGGGCAGCGTCCACACAGTTGCGTCTCTCCAGGAATTTCATAACGTACGCAGCACACCCGCCGTACGCTGAACGGGTTCGGCAAGCTCGCGGCGCGCGGCTTCGCCTGACGCACCGGCAGACGCAGCGGATTCGCCTCGCCATTGGCGGCAAGCGGACCAAACAGCCACGCGATGTCTTCGCTCAGATCGAATTGCGGCGCGCATTGTTCGAACAGGTAGTCCAGCAGATTGCCGGCGTTGCTCCACAACACGCGCGGCGCGATTCGGGTCATTGTGCACAGCGTTTCGATCACCGTATTCAGGTGATCGACGAGCGGTGCATAGCGGCGTGCCGGGTCGCATTCAACCGGCTGCAACGCGGCACGCGCGAAATATGCGGCGATGGGAAGACCGTCGCGCAGCACGATATGCGTGTTATCCGGCGACATGGCAAGCGGACGGCGCAGCAACGCTGCGGCGACGAATCCGGCGGTCGCCGCGAAGCCGAAGTAGTACTTGGTCCATTGCGACAGCAATGCGCGTGCATGCGTTTCGCGCTCGCCGCCGTAGAGCGTGACCATAGCATCGAGCAATTCGGTGCGACGGCCAGCCAGTTCGCTAGCGGGGATCACGGCTAGCGAAGCAGTCCGGTCATCGGCGAGGATCGGTTCCTCTACGGGGTTCGGCGTGCCGAGCCACACGTGCTCGAGATAATGCGCGATCGACTCCGGCGCAAAACCCGCGAAGCATTGCGCTCGCTCGTCGTCGTGGTGGGGTTGCCGCGTCACCGTTTGCCCCGCTTCTCGCGCCGAGCCTCCACGATCAGCAGTGCCAGCAGATAGGGCGCGCCGATCAGCGCGGTCAGCACGCCTGCCGGAATCTCACGCGGCGCCAGCAACGTGCGCGCCGCGATATCGGCCACCACCAGCACTAGCGCTCCACACGCCGCCGCCAGCCACAAGCGTGTGCGATGAGCACGCGCACCGAGCATCGACGCCAGATGCGGTGCCATCAAGCCGATAAAGCCGACCGGCCCCACGGCGGCCACCGCGGCGCATGCCGCCAGCGTCGCCACGCTCAGCACCAGCGGACGCAACACGCTGATCGGCAAACCCAGCGACGCGGCCTGGTCGTCGCCCAGGGCAAGCAGATCGAGCGGCCGCGCGAGCAACGCGAACACCGGCACGGCCAGCACGCACCACGGCAGCAGCGTCGTCACTTCGCCCCAACTGCGCCCATAGGTACCGCCGACCAGCCACACCACGAAGCGCGCGGGCTGCACGCTTTGCTGGGTGATGAGCCATTGCGACAGGGTCGTCCACAGCGTGCCGATCACGATGCCCGTCAACGCAACCGCGAGCGGCGCATAGCGATGGCGGCGATTCAGCAGGAGCGTCAAGGCCAACGTGATGCCGCCGCCCGCGAGCGACGCGGCGGCCAGCGTCGAATGTGCGGCGAGCGGCCACATCACGAGCGCCGCGAGCGTCGCGAGGCCCGCGCCTTGCGTCACGCCCAGCACTTCCGGACCGGCGAGCGGATTGCGCACGATGCTTTGCATCAGCACACCGCTCGCGGCGAGCAACGCGCCCGCCAGCAGTGCGCAAATGAGACGCGGCAGACGCAGATCGAGCAGCATTCCCGCAAGCTCGTCGCGGTGATCGAATGCGGCGAGCCAGCGCTGCACGCCGATCGTCGTCGGACCGAACGAGGCGCCCGCGCACACGATCACGATACCGAGCAGCACCAGCGCGCTTGCCGTCAGCGGCCAGGGCCAGGCATCGGCCATGCGCACGAAGCGCGTGCCCGCGCGCGCAGCAGCTCGCTCCTGGCCGGCGTGCAATGCGCCCGACCACGCGGCGCCGCTGCGGATCATCGCGAGCATCAGCGGTGTGCCGACGAAGGCAATCGCCACGCCGGTCGAAAGTGTCGCGTCGAGATCGAGCGCCTGCACGGCACTGTCGGTGACGAGCACCAGCGCGCCGCCGACGAGCGCGGACAATGGCACGAGCGCGGCCAGCCGCGATGCCTTCGCGCCGCGCATCTGACGCAGCAGGTTCGGTGCGATCAGGCCGACATACGAGAGCGGCCCAGCCACACTCACAGCGACGCTCGCGAAGCCCACCGCCACCACCATCGCCGCGAGCCGCGTGGCATCCACGCGAACGCCGGCCGCTGCTGCGGCGTCGTCGCCGAGCGCGAGCGGATCGAGCGGGCGAATCACGAAGGGCAACGCGACCAGCGGCAACACGAGCCACGACGCGGCGGTCTTCAAGCCGGCCGCGCCGGGTTGATAAAGGCTGCCGCTCGCCCACAACGACACACCGACGATGCTCTGCTCGAAGAACGCGAGAATCAGCGTGGTCAGCGCGGAAAACAGCAGCATGCAAACGCTGCCAGCGAGGATGAGCCGCAACGGCGTCGCGCGCCAGCCGCCGGCGGCCGCGGCCACGCACGCTGCCGCGCCGAGACCGCACACGAACAGCAGCGGCACGGACGCCGCGCCGGCCAGCGAAGGCACCAGCATCGCGGCAAGCAAGCCGAGCTGCGCACCGCCGGTAATGCCGAGCAGATCCGGCGAAGCCAAAGGATTGCGCGTCAGCGACTGGAATAAGGTGCCGGCCACCGCGAGGCAGGCGCCCGCCGCCAATGCCGCCAGAATGCGCGGCACGCTCAGGTCGAAGAGCAGAATGCCGGCGAGTTGCGCGGCGTCGCTGCCTGCGGGCGCGGCGAGCCAGGCACGAAAACCGGGTGCAAGACGCATCACGGCCACGACCACGATCAACGCCGACAGCGCGGCGCCGATTGTCGTAACGCGGCTTTTGACGGGCGCACGGTAGCTGTCGCTGTCCACCGACGGCGCATTACGGCGCAGGCGTTTGCGCGCTGCAAGCGTCGTCATGCGGCGAGGTCCTTGCTCGTGGCTTCTTCGTGAAGCGAGGCGGAAGCCGTGTCGAGATCCGCCGCTTCGCCTTCATAGGCCGGCACGCACATCGGCGCGCCTGTTTGCGGGTGCGCGATCTTGAGCATCGGCACGCCGAAGGTCTCGCTCAGGTGACGCGGGTCGAGCATCGCATCGGGCGAGCCTTGCGCGACGATGCGGCCGGCGCGCATCAGCACGATGTCGTCGCTGTAGGCCGCTGCCTGGTTCAGCTCGTGCAGCACCCACACGATCGTGAGGCCGCGCTCACGATTCAGGCGCCGCAACTCGCGCAGTATGTCCAGTTGATGATGGATGTCGAGGTAGGTAGTCGGCTCGTCGAGCAGCACGATCGGCGCCTGCTGCGCGAGCGCCATTGCGATCCACGCGCGTTGCCGTTCGCCGCCCGAAAGCGCGGCGACGTCGCGCGCGGCATCGGCGGCAAGGCCGCTGGTGGCGAGCGCTTCGTCGATTGCCGCATGGTCGGCGCGCGACAGTCCGCGAAGCCAGCCGCCGTGCGCGTAACGACCGTACGCGACCAGTTCGCGCACGGTGAGTCCCGAAGGAATCTGGTTGAACTGCGCGAGCATGGTCAGCGTGCGCGCCAACACGCGCCGCCGGTGCGAAGCGAGCGGCACGCCGTTGACTTCGACACTGCCGGACAGCGCCGGTTGCAAACCGGCGAGCGTGCGCAACAACGTGCTTTTGCCGCAGCCGTTCGGTCCGCACAAGGCCGTGACGCGGCCGGCTGCGATGTTCAGGTTCAGACCGTGGAGCACGACGTGATCGCGATAACCGACCGTCAGCGAATGCGCCGCGAGCGCCGCGCCCTGCGATTTCGTCATGGCGCGGCCGTCCGTTTTTCGCCTTCGGCTTCGCTGTAGCTTCGCGCCATCGCCACCACGACCTTGCGCGGCCCTTCGAACGGGTCGCGTGCATGTGCGCTCAGCATGTTGTCGAGCATAAGCACGTCGCCGGTCAGCCACGGAAACACGATACGCTGCTGATCGAGCACGCCGCGGATTTCCGCGAGTGCGTCCGCTTCGAGCGGTTCGCCGTCGCCGTAATAGACGTTGCGCGGCACGTTTTCGAGGCCGACCGAATCGATCAGCGCTTCCTGCATGTCTTCATCGAGCGACGAAAGGTGGAACAGGTTCGCCTGATTGAACCAGACGTGCTCGCCCGTGCGCGGATGGCGTGCCACCGCCTGGCAGCGCTCGCGCGTACGCAGCAGCAGTTCGCCGTCCTCGCTATCGCGCCATTCGCATTCGATGCCACGCGCGCGGCAAATCCGCTCGACCGTGCGCGGGTCCGCCGAGCCGAACGCCTGCTCCCACGGAAGATCGAGCCCTTGCCCGAAGTTGCGTACGTACAGCAGCTCACGCTTCGCGAAGCGATCGACCAGCGCCGGATCGAGCGCACGGTAGATCGCGCGGCTATCGGCAATCGGCGTCGCGCCGCCTGAACGCGCGGCCAGTGCGCAGTGGAACCAGATACGTAACGGCCATTCGCGCGTGTACGATTGTTCGTTATGCAAAGGAATCGAGCGATGCGGCGGATATTCCGTCGAGGTGTACACCGCGCCTTCCACCTGGCTGCGCGGCGTCGAGGCGAACTCGTAGCCGATCAGCGGATAACCGAACGAGCCCGCGAAGCTTTGAAACGCGTCGATCGAGGCTACCTGGAAACCGGTGAACAGCACACCGCCCGCGCGTTCGAGCGTGTCGTCGACGATCGCGCGCAGCAGCGGTGCCGCTTCTTCCAATGAAATCGCCGCGCCCGCGCGCGGCGAGACGACAGTCGGCAGGCCCGGTTCGATCGTCAGATCGGCGAGCGTGGGCTGCGGCGTCGAAAGCATGGTCATACTCTGGATCCTTTTGCTGAAGCGGCGTGGCCGGGCGCATGCCCCGAGGCCGCCGGATTGCACGGCACGCGCTTCAGGCCGTCCCGTCCATATGCCGGCGCAAGCTGGCTGGGCGCATATCGGTCCAGACCGTCTCGATGTGCGCGAGGCATTCGGCCTTCGGGCCGCGCACGCCCACTTCGCGCCAGCCGGCCGGCACGTCGCGGAAGGACGGCCAGATCGAATACTGTTCTTCGTCGTTGATGACGACCGTGTAGGCGAGATCGTCCGCCTCGCCGGCTGCCGTGCTGGAACTCTGCTGTGCTTGCGTCATGATGAAAGGCTCTGTCGATGAAAGGTCAGGAAGCGCCGGGACAGCGCGCTCGCCGGTCCGGCACGGCGGCGCCCGCATTCCGCGCGCACCGCTTCTATTCAGTTGACGTTTGATGCGCGCGCTTTTTTACCGCCGACGCGCGCGCCCGTTGCAGAACGCGGGACCGGCGACGCCACGATTGCAGGCGTCGAGGCAATCGGCGCAATGCTTCTCGGCGTCGCGCACCATGAAGTGCACCAGCGTTTGCGAGACGTCGAGCGCGCGTGCCGTGCTTTGCAGCGTTTCCTCGCGCAGCCGCACCATTTCGAATGCGGCGCGGCTGCGCGGCGGCAACTGGTCGAGCGCGTTGTAGACGTGCCGGAGCGTGTCCCGCACGAGCAGCGCGGCTTCCGGCGAAGGTTCCGGCGATGGCACGTGCAGGCCGTCGTCTTCGTCGGCGTGATAGGTGTTTTCCAGGCTCTGGCGGCGAAAGGCGTCGATCGACGCGTTGCGCACCATGCGCGTTACGTAGGCTACGGGTTGGCGCACCGCGTCCTGATCCGGAAAGTCGATCAGCTTGATGAAGACGTCGTGCACCACGTCTTCGGCGAGGCTCGCACAACCCACGAAACCGCGCGCCAGATTGACAAGCATCGGGCGATTGTCGATCAGCACGTCGAGCAGCGTGCCCTTCTGCCAATCGCCCGAATGTGAGTGGGCGCGGGCGCGCCGCGAAACGGGTGGACAGGCGCCGCCGGTGCTGAGAACCGATATCGGCATCGCTGTTGAAGGCTCTCGCTGGACGAGCACCTCAGCCATAGATTCGCTCCGTTTTCTCAAAGGACAGGGCGCCAATCTAACGTAAACGCGAATCATTCTCAATCAAGATTTGGAATAACCTTACAATTTCCAATAGCTTTGTCTGATGATTCGGAAGGCATCGAGGAGGTGGGCTGCACCGAGGTGTTCGTGGGCGGCGCCGGCTGCTTGTCATGTGCTGACTTGGCCAGGCTCTTGCACTGTTACGTTGGACGCCGGCGTTACGTAGCACGTGAGTGGAACACGGCCTCTACCGTTGTGACAAAATTGGTGTTTTTTCGCGGTAAATTTAATTTCTGGCCAGTTCATTCGATATATCTGCGATTAGGCTTCCCCGCCTCGCCATAACCTGCATTTGGCGTGCAACTTGCGTTGACGTCCCCATCAATAGTCGTTCAACGGGGATACCATGAAGAAATTTGCCAGTCGGACAGCCATCGCTGTTGCGACATCCACATTGCTCGCGCTCTACGGTTGCGGGTCGACTCTTAACACTCCAAGTATCGGCGGGGGCGGATTGGGTGGTACTTCGGGGTCGGGGACTTCGGGGACTTCCGGCACTTCAGGTACTTCTGGCACTTCTGGCACTTCTGGCACCTCTGGCACCTCTGGCACTTCTGGCACCTCTGGCACCTCTGGCACCTCTGGCACCTCTGGCACCTCTGGCACCTCTGGCACCTCTGGCACCTCTGGCACCTCTGGCACCTCTGGCACCTCTGGCACCTCTGGCACCTCTGGCACCTCCGGCACCTCCGGCACCTCCGGCACCTCCGGCACCTCCGGCACCTCCGGCACCTCCGGCACTTCTGGCACTTCTGGCACTTCTGGCACTTCTGGCACTTCTGGCACTTCTGGCACTTCTGGCACTTCTGGCACTTCTGGCACTTCCGGCACTTCCGGCACTTCCGGTACTTCTGGCACCTCTGGCACTTCCGGCACTTCCGGCACTTCCGGTACTTCCGGTACTTCCGGTACTTCCGGTACTTCCGGTACTTCCGGTACTTCCGGTACTTCCGGTACTTCCGGTACTTCCGGTACTTCCGGTACTTCGGGTACTTCGGGCACCTCTTCCACCCCCATCGGCAACATCATCACTCAGGCCAGTAATCTCATCACAGCCATCGGCACGACAGCCGCCGATACCGGCACCAAGATCAGCGGCACCTCGGTTCCCGGCGTCAACGGCGCAACGACCTCGAACCTCGGCAACGCGCTCACTGACCTCGGCAACGGCGTAAAGGTGCTGGGTAACGGCACCGCCGCGGGCCTCGGCACCGTCGGCAGCGCGGCCAATCCGCTCGGTCCGACGCTGACTTCGACTTCCGGCGTCGTCGCTAATACCGGTGCCGCCGTGACCGCGCTGGGCGGCGTGGTGAACAGTCTCGGCAGCGGCCCGTTGAAACCGCTTTCCCCAGTGACGTCGACGCTGGGCAGCGTCGTCGGCGGTGTGGGCAGCGGCGTCACGGCTGTGGGCTCGGGATTGAATACCGCGCTCACCAGCGCGCCAGTCCAGCAGATCGAAACACGGCTCAGTTCGGCGATCAACCCGATCACCACCGCCGTCTCCAACACGACGCAGACGCTCGGCAACGCGACAGGTCTCGGTGCACCGCTCAACAACCTGCTCGGCACGCTCGGCAACGGACTCAACGTGGCGGGCATCAAAGTGTCGGGCGCCACCGGCGATCAGGTCGGCAAGGACGTCGGCGGCGTCGGGAGCCAATTGGGCAAAACCCTGACGAGCACGGGCGGCCTGTTCACCGGCGCGACCACCAATCCGCTCGCGCCGATCACGGGCTTGCTCGGGCCGCTCGGCGGACTCGGCGGCGCAAGTGGCTCGGGCGGCGTCTCCATCCCGCCGTTGACCGGCCTGATCGGCAACCTCGGATCGCTGGGCGGCGCAGCGGGCGGCACGGGTGGCGCCGGCGGCGCGGCCGGCCTACTCGCGCCGCTGACCGGCCTTCTCGGCAAGGTCGGCTCGCTAGGCGGGACATCGGACACGGGCGGTCCGCTGGCACCCGTCGCCAACGTGGTCGGCTCGTTGACGGTCAACGTCACAGGCGGTGTCAGCGCCGGCGGTTCGTCGGGCGGCACGGCTGCCAATCCGGTGACGGGCCTCATCAGCGGCTTGACTGGCGGCTCGGCCGGCGCCGCAGGCAGCAGCGGCTCGGGTAACAAGAATCCGCTCGCGCCGGTGACCAACCTGGTCGGCGGACTGCTCGGCGGCGTCGCGGCGGCCGGCAAATAAGCGTTACGCAAGCACGGCGGCCGGGCACCAAAAAATCAACAACCCGGCCGCCTTCGATGTCATGACGACGAGGGATGACATGAACTCCACATTCGATACCGTCGCGCGCGTGCACGACCCGCGGCCCCGCTCGGCGACACCTTTTTCGATCGGCCTGCTCGGGATCGCCGTCGGATTGCTCACTCTCTGGTTGCTGCGCGACAGCAGCTCGCTCGATGGCGCGACGCGCAGCACCGTCGCCTGTCTGGCCATCATCGCCACAATTGCCGCTTACGAGCTGTTCGTCGCGCGCGTCTATTTGCGCCCGAGCGCCGGCCTCGCGAGCCGGGCGGTGCGGCCGCTGAGCATCGTGCGCGTCGAATTGCGCCTCGCGGCTCTGGCCTCGGTGTATGCGGGCATCGGCGCGCTTTACTGGCTGCTGCCCGAATATCACGGCGCCTTCTACAACCCGTTCTGGTCGCTGCTCGGTACGCTCGCGCCTTATGCGCTCATCGCGGCGCCCTTCTATTTTGCGTGGATGGACCGGCATCAGCGCGAAACCGATGACGCGTACCTGCTATGGGCGCGCTACCTATTCCGCGGCGGGCGTCCCGCGAACTGGCGCCCGGTGCGCGAGATGTTGGCGGGCTGGATGGTGAAGGCGTTCTTCCTTCCGCTGATGATCGTCTACCTGTCCACCAATGCGGATCACCTCAACGCGTCGTTGACCACCGCGCTGAACGCGCCGTTTTCGCTCGCGACATTCCGATTCGTGTACGACCTGTCGTTCGCAATGGACCTGATGTTCGGCACCGTGGGTTACATCTGCACGTTGCGCATACTCGACAGTCACGTGCGCAGCGCGGAGCCGACGACGTTGGGTTGGCTCGTTGCACTGATCTGCTATCAGCCGTTCTGGTCGCTCATCTCGAACCAGTACATTCACTACGAAGGCTCGGTGTTCTGGGACAACTGGCTTATTTCGATGCCGGTTGTGCGAATCGTGTGGGGCGCGGTCATCGTCGCTTTGCTGCTGTGCTATGCGCTTGCGACTATCTCGTTCGGTTTGCGGTTTTCGAATTTGACGAATCGCGGGATCATTACTTCGGGACCTTATCGGTTCACCAAGCATCCCGCTTATATCGCGAAGAATCTGTCTTACTGGATGGTGACGGTGCCGTTTATCGAGCCGCTGGGATGGCGAGCGGCGGTGACACATTGCGCGGCGCTACTGGCTGTGAATATGCTTTATTTCTTGCGGGCTAAGACAGAAGAAAAGCATTTGATGAATGATCCGGAGTATCGGGAGTACGCGGAGTGGATTGCGAGGAATGGGGTGTTTGCTAGGTTAGTGCGAGTGTTTGATTGAGCGACGAAGTCTTAGAGAAAAGCCTGCGTTTCAATACCCTTTCAGATCAAACAATGTCGACGCGCCAATTTATTGAGTTAGAAATTGACTGTATAGTTTAACCATCAATCTTCACCCAAACGATGCGTTTTACTAGGAAGAGCACGAGCTGTGGTCTTTAGGAATCTCATAGGAACTTCTTAAAACTCTTAATTGAGCATCTATTGTATTTAGTGAAGAGGATCGAGGCTTAAGGTGAAACTGACCGCGGACACCGGGCGATCGAAAAGGAGATACACGCAGGAGAAGAAGCGCGGGCCAGGAGTGCTACCTGACCTTGCCCCTGTTTAGCGAATCCCATAGCTGAGGGATTTATGCGGCTCGTCCCTGTTGAGCGGCGAACCAGTTTTTCTCGAACGTCATGGGGCTGACGTAGTCGAGCGTCGAGTGTAGCCGGCGTGAATTATAAAAGCCAAGCCAGTCGACGATTTCATCCATTGCTGCACGCCGGGTCGCGAAGTGCCGGCCATGCAGGCGTGCAACTTTCAACGAACCCCACAGGCTTTCGGTCGGTGCATTGACGCTCCTATGTCAAGCGACGGCCGTCGAATCGGCCAGATCGGCCAGAATGAGCGGGTTGAACCGCCCCGGGTTTCCCGGAGGCTGTTTTGCTTGAGTCACGCCGCGATGGCGGACCCAGCGAGTTTTGAATAATAAGCGGCTTCTGCCTCGGCAGGTGGAATGTTGCCGATGGGGCCGAAGAGC
>Ga0255336_100071_pt1 | contig 244995 bp, 207 predicted proteins | sample MeOH1_35cm_T3_17_FD_189102 | JGI IMG/M metagenome (GOLD analysis project Ga0255336, IMG submission 189102) | Sandy soil microbial communities from University of British Columbia, Vancouver, Canada - MeOH1_35cm_T3_179 | ecosystem: Engineered > Artificial ecosystem > Sand microcosm > Unclassified... | reverse complement strand
CCTCGAAAGCCTTGACCGACATATCCATCGCCGCCGCCGCCGCGGCATTCTTCAGACCGGTCGTATAGGTCAGCGCGATGGCCGCCCGCTGCCGCTCCGGCAGTTCGGCGACGGCCTTGGCCAGCGCGATCTGCTGTTGCGACTTTTCGATCATTTCCAGGGCATCGGCGCCTGGATCCATCGGTTCCTCGATTGCCTCGATATTAGCCGAAACCGGCTTGCGTTTCAGGTCGAGGCAACGGTTGACGATCACCCGGTAAAGCCAGGTGCTAAACTTGGCGCGGCCTGCCTGCCAATCGCGGGCGCGGGTCCACACCTGGATAAAGGCGTCCTGCACCACATCCTCGGCATCGCCGCGACGACCGGTAATGCGGAAAGCCAAGCTGAAAGCGCGGTCGCCGTGGCGCCGCATCAACTCGCCAAAGGCAGCGGAATCACCGGCCGCAATCGCCGCCAGCAAACGATCATCATCGGCTGTTATTGGAGTCAGTCGAGCACTGACGGCGGCCTCTTCAGCCATCCGTTCCCTTCCGCGCCATGCGTTGCTTGCGCACAGAATCACTGTAGCCCAACTCCTCTACCATTCCCGCCATACCCCGTGGCATCGCATTGCCGTGATGATCGCTGGCTGCAGCCTAGCCGGCGGTCATGCGAGCGGTGGCTCGACCAGGCCGCGTCCCGGCCGGGTTGCGGAGCCAATACTCTGCGAACGCGACAAAGCGATAAAATTTCGTTGCAAATCAATGATCTGCACGACCAGACACACTTAGTTACACGCCGTCCTTGTGTGTTTCACGTATGAGTACGCGAAACCCTGTGCGCGCGGTCCTGTGGGAATCAGGCAGAAATACCGGCAAGAAGCCGGCCCAATCAGGCGTCGAGGCCCTTGCGGCCCATTTCCAGGAACTTTTCCCGCCGCTGGTCGCGGATTTCGGGCCCGCCGAGGCCGGCGAACCGGCCAAGCGCGCGCTCGATGGCGTCGCCCAGCGCCGCCACTGTCTGCGGCACGCCGCGATGGGCACCGCCCAGAGGTTCGGCAACGATTTCGTCGATCACGCCGAGCGCACGCAGGTCTTCCGCCGTCAGCTTCAGGGCTTCGGCGGCATCGCGGGCCTGTTCGGCGCTGCGCCAGAGGATCGAGGCGCAGCCTTCGGGCGAGATCACCGAATAGACCGAATGCTCCAGCATGATGATGTGATTGGCGGCGGCGAGTGCAATGGCGCCGCCGCTGCCGCCTTCACCGATGATGGCGGAAATGAGCGGCACCTGCACCTTGAGACAGGCTTCGATCGAGCGGGCGATGGCTTCGGCCTGGCCGCGGGCTTCCGCCTCGACGCCTGGGAAGGCGCCTGGCGTATCGACCAGAGTGACGATCGGCAGCTGGAAGCGCTCGGCGAGTTCCATCAGGCGGATCGCCTTGCGATAGCCTTCCGGTTTCGCCATGCCGAAATTGTGGCGCACACGGCTGGTCGTGTCGGCGCCCTTCTCATGGCCCATGATGACGACCGGCTGGCCGCGGAAACGGCCAAGGCCGCCGAGAATGGCCTTGTCGTCGCCGAAATTGCGGTCGCCGGCCAGCGGCACGTAATCGGTGATCAGGCCGGCGACATAATCGATGAAATGCGGCCGTTCCGGATGGCGCGCCACCTGGGTCTTCTGCCAGGCGCTGAGCTTGCCATAAGTCTGGCGCAGCAGCCTTTCGGCCTTGCTTTGCAGTTTGGCGACTTCCTCGGCGATGTTGATGTCATCGCCGTTCGACAGATGGCGGAGCTCGGCGATCTTGCCTTCAAGCTCCGCCACCGGCTTTTCGAAATCCAGGAAAGTCGCCATTTACTGCTTCAACCTCGTGATTGTTCTTATTTTGCCGCAGCGATCTGCCTGGCCTTGGCAACCAGCACTTCCGCCTGGCGGATCGATGCAAGATCGATCAGGCGGCCGTCGAGCGAGACGGCGCCTTTGCCTTCGCGCTGCGCCTGGGCCATTGCTTCGAGAATGCGTTCGGCCTTCTTCACTTCCGCATCGCTCGGCGTGAACAGCTCATTGGCAAGCGCCACCTGGCTCGGATGGATCGCCCATTTGCCTTCGCAGCCGAGCACGCCCGAGCGATTGCCGCCGGCCTTGTAGCCATCGGCATCGGAGAAATCACCGAACGGGCCGTCAACCGGCCGCAGGCCATTGGCGCGCGCAGCCACCACCATGCGGGCGACGGCGTAGTGCCACATATCGCCCCAATGCACATCGCGGTTACCGGCGGCATCCTTGTCGGTCAGGATCGAATAGGCAGGATTGGCACCGCCGATATTGGTGGTGCGCGCCTTGGTCGAAGCGGCGTAGTCGGCGACGCCGAAATGCAGGCTCTCATTGCGCTTCGAGGCGGCGGCGATCTCGTGCACGTTCTGCATGCCGAGCGCCGTCTCGATGATCATCTCGAAGCCGATGCGCTTCTTGCGGCCGACCGCCGCCTCGCATTGCGTCACCAGCATGTCGACGGCATAGACGTCGGCCGCCGTACCGACCTTCGGGATCATGATGAGATCGAGGCGCTCGCCGCCCTGTTCGATGACGTCGACGACGTCGCGATACATGTAGTGGGTGTCGAGACCGTTGATGCGCACCGACATGGTCTTGGTGCCCCAGTCGACATCCCGCAGGGCCGCAATGATGTTCTTGCGGGCTTGCGCCTTGTCGTCCGGCGCCACCGCGTCCTCGAGGTCGAGGAAGATCACGTCGGCAGCCGATTTCGCAGCTTTTTCAAAAAGTTGCGGCTGGGAGCCGGGAACGGCCAATTCGCTGCGATTGAGACGCGCCGGCGCTTGTTCGACGATTGTGAAGCTCATACCTGATTCCTGTCCGATGGCGGTTGCGATATGCCACCCCCGACCGTAAGCAGCCCGTTATTGGCCCGACCAGCCGCAGCCTGTCAATCTTTAGCTATGTCGTTTCCCGGTTTGTTCCGGTGTTATCCGGCGCCTCCCCGGCACGGTCCTGCCCGTCGGACCCGGCTTTCCCGGTTTCCGATACGGTCGATGTGGCCAGCGGATGATGCCGGGCAACGAGCTCCTTCAACCGACCAGAAGCGACATGTGTATAGATCTGAGTCGTCCCGATATCGGCGTGACCGAGCATTTTCTGCAATGCGCGGAGATCGGCGCCGTGATCGAGGAGATGGGTGGCGAAAGCATGCCGCAGCACATGGGGCGAGATGGTAGCGGGATCAATCTCCGCCTTGAGGGCGATCGCCTTCAGCATCTGGCCGAAACGCTGGCGCGTCAGATGCCCTTCGGCGCCGCGCGACGGGAACAGCCAGGGCGAGGTCTTGGACCCTTTCGGCAGGAAGACCTGACGCTGGACGAGATAGGCGGAGAGTGCGGCTTTGGCGGCCGGGTTCAGCGGCACCATGCGCTCCTTGGCACCCTTGCCGCGGACGATGAGAAACGGCTGATCACGCATTACCGCGGCAAGCGGCAACGCCACCAGCTCGGAAACGCGCAGGCCGCTGGCGTAAAGGAGTTCCGTCAGCGCCGTCAGCCGCAGCCCTTCGGCCCCCTCGATCGCTGCACAGGTGGCGATCAGCCGGCTCATCTCCTCTTCCGAAAGCAGCTTCGGCAGCGGCCGCCCCAGTTTCGGACTGTCCAGCGCCGCTGTCGGATCATCCGCCCGCCAGCCTTCGCCATGGATGAATTTGAAAAACTGCCGCAACGCGCTCAAGCGTCGCGCCGCCGTGGTCGGCCGCGCATCATTCGCGGCCAGCAGCGAGAGGTAATCGCGCAAATCATCGGTGGTCGCGGCGCTGAGGTCGCGGCCGCGCTTCTTCAGGAAGGTCGCAACCTCCTCGAGATCGCGCTTATATGCGGTGCGGGTATTGAGAGCGGCATTGCGTTCGGCCGTGAGCATTTCGAGGAAGGCGCCCAGATGGTCGCTCATCGCCGTCTTCCCTTCGCCTGGCGCGGCAACGCCCGCATGCTTGAGACAAGCACGGGCAACGCAATGGCTGAATGATCCGGGTGTCGGTCGCGCGCGGGAGCGGCGGCGCTCAAACGCCGCTCCAGATCGCCGCCTCGATGGCGATGCGGCGCGCTTCCTTGCCAAGGCCCACGGCGGCCAGACCGCCGAGCGACTGGGCGAGGCCGGCACCGTCCGCCTGCGCGAGGCCGCGGCCGGCCAGCAGGATCAACGCCCGCGTCACCGTCTCGCCGCGGCGTCCGGTCTGGGCCGCAACGCCGAGCTTGGGATCGCCGGCGCCGGGCAGCGACGCACCGCTATGGTTGCTGATGGGATCGCCAAGACCGGCGAGGATGCCATAGAGCCGCTGGGCGGCGGCGTCATCGGCACCGCTGGCTGATTTCCAATCGGCTACCGGATCGCGCGACGGATCGCGTGTGCCGTAGACACCGGCGATGCGGGCGAGCAGGCTGAGGCCCGGCACGGCCTTGGCGACATCCGGATTGCCACCGGCGCCCTGAGCAAGGTTGAGCCAGAAACCACCCTTGTCGATATTGCCGCCGGCGAGCAAAGCGCGCGCCGCATCCGGCGCGAACCAGGCGAGGCCGGCATTGGGCGTGATCTGCTGCACGAACGGCAGATAGAGCGGCAAGGCGGTGAAGTAATCGCCGCGCAGCATCGCCTCACGCAGGGCCTGGGCGATCACCTGCGCCCGGTTGGCCGGCATCTGGCCGCGCTGCACGAGCTGATAAAGCTGGCCGCGATGTTCCGGCGTATCCATGCCCGACAGCGCCGCCTGCCCCGCCGCCGGCGGCACCTGCAGATAGAGCCCGGTCAGTTCGTCAGCCGGCAGCAGGCCGGTGGCGAAGGCGAATTCCGCCGCCTTGATGCGATCGGCCAGCGGCTTGGTCGCATCGCGCGCCACCGCCGCCTGGGCCACCGGCCCGACCGGCAAGCTGGGAATGGCCCCGGGCGCGGTTGCCGGCACCTTCAGGTTGGCGCGCTTCATCATCGCCGCCAGCAGCGGTTCCGGATTGCTGATCGGCGCCTTCAGGCTCTGCGGTTTGCTGTCGCCGGTAAGGATGCCAGCAACCGTGACGAAATCCTTGTTATGCGGATCACCGCCGCCCTGTTCGCGCAGCAGATCGAGCCCGATCGACGCCTGGTCGTTCTGGCCGTTGAGGATTTGACAGAAGATCGTCGCGCGCTGCCAGAAGGGCGGCGATTTCGGCATGCCGGCGACCTGCTGCTTGACCTTGGCGCAAGCGTTGTCGTTGTCGCCTGCCAGCAGCATCTTCTCGACCGCATCCTGCGGATCAGCCGAAGCACCGACACTGGATTGCTTCAGCAACAGGTCGGCTTCCGTTTCGAACCCCATGGCGCGCAGGCGTTCGGCGCGCAAGGGCACCAGACTGTCCGCTCCGTCCGGCGTCGGCGTCGACGTTGTCGGTCCCGGCGCCTGGGTCAGCAGCAGCCGCAGCTGCAGGTCGCGCAGCGCCGGCTGTGTGACCGGCGCCGAGAGTTGCGGCAGCAAGTTTTTCAGTTCGGCTGCGCTGTTGCCTTGCCACAGCCGGATGCCGAGCCCCTGATGCTGATCGTCAAACAGGCCTGGTGCGCCGGGAGGTGCAGCGATCGTTCCTGGTTGAACGGTCCCGGCCTGGGCGGTCCCGGCCTGGACTGCCGGCGTGCCGGCGACAGGTGCGACAGTCACCGGCGCGACGACGGGTGCCTGCGGCTGCGGCACAGTCGGTTGCTGCACGGTCGGCGCCTGCACGGTCGGCTGTTGGATGGTCGGCTGTTGCGGGTTGGCGGCGGGGGGCAACGGCGCGGCGGTGATGCCGCCTTGCGCATCGCTGCCATTGGCGGCGCCGCTCGAAGGCGCGTTCGGCACGCCCAATTGTACCGGCGCGCCGGTGGCGGGGTCAGCCGAAAGCGCTTGCGCCGTCATCGGCGCTGGCAACAAGAAAGCGAGGGAGAGGCCGAATGCCCCGCTGCGCAGCAGCCGCGAAACCGACAGACGGTAGGATGATGGTCGGCTGTCGAGGCCGCAGGCTGCCGGCTGGAACGAAGAACGGTTACTGCAGCGACAATCTGTCATTGGGAATGGGCACTTCCTGGTGCTGGACGGGCGCCGGTAAATCCCACGCCGCAAGCACGGCGATCCCGCCGCCGATGATGACGAGGAATACCACGAAAACGCCGATGAGTAGTCTGTTCATATTGCCCATATGTCCTTGAGGAGCCGACAGAATCCGGCAGGCTGCCAGGGAAGCCGATGCCGGACCGCTGCGACTCGCGGAGATTTTCGGCTAACTTGCCACAGGGCTTGGGAAATATGCTAGTGTCGAAATATGGCGAAAAGGCGTCACGTTCCCGCGAGGTTAGAGAGTTAATGACCGCAGTGCCGATTGACGAAAGCGATGATCCGGCGCACGCGCATGGCCGTACCACCGTGCCGCCGTCACCCGGTACGCAGCCGCCCCTGATGCGACGGATCAACCGGACCATCGTGCTGGTCGGCCTGATGGGAGCCGGCAAAAGCTGCATCGGCAAGCGCCTTGCCGGCTATCTGCGCCTGCCCTTCACCGATGCCGACAAGGAAATCGAGGCCGCGGCCGGTTGCAGCATCGCCGATTATTTCGCGCTTCATGGCGAGAAGGCGTTTCGCGATGGCGAGCGGCGCGTCATCCAGCGGCTGCTCAGCGGGCCGGTACAGGTATTGGCAACCGGCGGCGGCGCCTTCATGGACCCCTCGACGCGCACCCTGATCCGCGAACGCGCCCTGTCGATCTGGCTGCGCGCCGATCTCGAACTCCTGGTGAAGCGGGTGGCGCGCCGCAATGAGCGGCCGCTGCTGCACAATGTCGATCCGCGCGAGAAACTCAGCGAATTGATGGCGCTCCGCTATCCGGTCTATGCCGAGGCCGATCTCGTCGTCGATTCGATGGATGGTCCGCCGGAGGCAACGCTGTCGCGGGTTGTCGCGGCGCTGGAGAATGCCCTCAGCGCGGAGGCGCCGGCGAAGGAACCTGCGAATACGCCCGCCAATACCGAGGCGAATCCCGACGACCACACGCAGCGGGCGGCCGCAAGATGACCATCGAGACGGTTCGTGTCGAGCTTGCCGAACGCAGCTACGACATCCTGGTGGGCAGCGGCTTGATCGGCCGCGCCGGGCAGATGGCGGCCCCCTTGCTGGCGCAGAAGCGCGTCGTCATCATCACCGATCGCCATGTCGCCCGGCATCACCTCGATGCGCTGCTCGAATCCTTCCGCCAGGCCGGCATCGCCGCCGAGAGCGTCATTCTGCCGCCGGGCGAGCAGACCAAGAGCTTCGGCGAGCTGGAATCGCTCTGCGACCAGTTGCTGGCCATGAAGGTCGAACGCCACACCACCCTGGTTGCCCTGGGCGGCGGGGTGATCGGCGATCTCACCGGCTTCACCGCCTCGATCCTGCTGCGCGGCGTCGATTTCATCCAGGTGCCGACCAGCTTGCTGGCGCAGGTCGACAGTTCGGTCGGCGGCAAGACCGGCATCAACAACCGGCATGGCAAGAACCTGATTGGCAGCTTCTATCAGCCGCGCCTGGTGCTCGCCGATACCGATGTGCTTGATACCCTGCCGAAACGCGAATTGCTGTCCGGCTATGCCGAGGTGGTGAAATACGGCCTCATCAACGATCCGGTCTTTTTCGCCTGGCTGGAAGGCCATGGCGCCAGCCTGATCACCGGCGATGCCGCCGCCTTGCGTCATGCCATCGTCACCTCCTGCCGTGCCAAGGCCGCCATCGTCGGCGCCGATGAGCGCGAAGCAGGGCAGCGTGCGCTGCTCAATCTCGGCCATACTTTCGCTCACGCCTTGGAAGCCGAATGCGGCTATAGCGATGAATTGCTGCATGGCGAGGCGGTGGCGATCGGCATGGTGATGGCCTTCGACCTGTCCGCCCGGCTGGGCCTGGCACCGCTGGAGGATGCCGCGCGGTTGCGGCGCCATCTGGCAAGTCTTGGCCTGCCGACCGATCCGCTCAGCATCCAGGGCCGCAGCTGGTCGGCCGCCAAGCTGATCGAGCATATGGGCAAGGATAAGAAGGTGAAGGACGGTCGCATCGGCTTCGTCCTCGCCCACGGCATCGGCCGCAGCTTCACTCCGGCCTATGTCGATCTGGCCGAGGTCGAGACGCTGCTGGAAATGGCGATCGCTGCCTGACGCCCTGATCCGCACAGACGGCCGCCGCCGTCACCCAATGCGCCAGTCCCAAAGGAGAGTCGCGTGACACCGTCGATGCTTATGGCCGCGTATATTACGCTCCTGGTCATTCTCGTCGTCTTTTCCGGATTTTTCTCGGCCTCCGAGACCGCCCTGACCGGCGCCTCGCGGGCGCGCATTCACGCCTTGGCGAACGACGGCAACCGGCGGGCCACGAAAGTGGCGCGACTGCAGGAACGCATGGAGAAAGTGATCAGCACGGTCCTGCTCGGCAACACGCTGATGAATGCCCTGACCGCCTCGCTGATGACGACGATTTTCGGAACCTATTTCGGCGAGAGCGGCTATGCCCCGCTGGTGGCCGCCGTCGCGGCGACGATCTTTCTCTTCATCTTTGCCGAGGTCATGCCGAAGACCTATGCGATCAACCACGCCGATCGCTATGCCTTGGCGGCGGCGCCGCTGCTTTCCTTCCTGGTCCGCCTCACTTATCCGTTGACCCATGTGACGCAGGCGATCGTCAGCGGCACACTGCGGATGGTCGGCATCAAGGTGATCAGTGCGCCGGGCGCCGAGGAGAGCCTGGAGGAATTGCGCGGCGCCATCGATCTGCATTCGGAATCGGCGGAAGAGATCCGCGAAGCGAATGCCATGCTGCATTCGATCCTCGATCTCGACGAGGTGCCGGTTTCCGACATCATGGTGCATCGCCGGCAGATGGTGATGATCGATATCGGCCTGCCGGTCGCCGAGATCATTCGCCAGGTGCTGGCAAGTCCGCATACCCGCGTGCCGCTCTGGCATGACGAGCCCGATAATATCGTCGGCGTGCTGCATGCCAAGGCGCTGCTGCGGGCGCTGCAGGCCAATGACTGGAAGGTCGAGGGACTCGATCTCGGCGAACTCGCCGCAAAGCCGTGGTTCATTCCCGACAGCACCAGCCTGCTGGCGCAGCTGGAAGCGTTCCGCAGCCGGCGCGAGCATTTCGCCATCGTGGTCGACGAATATGGCGCCTTGATGGGCATCGTCACGCTCGAGGACATCCTGGAGGAGATCGTCGGCGACATCGCCGATGAGCACGATGTCAGCGTCGAAGGCGTCCACCGCGACGAAGACGGCAGCTATGTGGTGGACGGGCGGGTCACCATCCGCGACCTCAACCGCGAATTCGACTGGCGCCTGCCGGATGAAGAGGCCTCGACCGTGGCCGGCCTGGTGCTGCATGAGGCACGCCAGATCCCGCTGCCAGGCCAAGTCTTCGTCTTCTACGGCTTCAGCTTCGAGATCCTGGAGCGGCAGCGCAACCAGATCACCAAGCTGCGCATGATCCCCCTCAAGCTGGAAAACGAAGGCGAAACGGGCGATGCCCCGTCATCGTCGCTGGAAGCAGCGGCCCGCACCACGACCGCGAGCGATTCCAGGTAGCGTGACCACGTCAAGAAGGCCAAGCCGATGAACGATTCCTATCCGCAGGGGCTGCCGGCAGCGGCGGTCCGGGAAAAACTGCATGAGCGGCGCTATGCCTTCGACGGCTTCCTACGGGCCGACGGCCTGTTCGACATCGAAGGCCGCATGACGGACGTCAAGACCTACGACTTCCCCAACGACTATCGCGGCACGATTGAAGCGGGCGATCCGTTTCATGACATGCGCATCCGCCTGACGCTGGATCGCGATTTCATCATCCGAGAGATCGCCGTCGTCACCGCCGCCAGCCCTTATGCGATCTGTCCTGCCATCACGCCGGCCTTCCAGGCCCTGAAGGGCGCCAGGGTCGGCCCCGGCTGGAGCAAAGTCCTGCGGCAGCATTTCTCCGGCGCCCATGGCTGCACCCATCATGTCGAGATGCTGCGCGCCATGGGCACCGTCGCCTTCCAGACGATCTACGGCGAACGCGAGAAGCAGAAGCGTGAGCGCGCTATCGGCGGCAGCGACGGGCCGCCGGCAGATGACGGCAATGATCCGCATGGCGCGCGCCGCAAGCCGGGCTTTATCGATACCTGCCACGCCTTGTCATCGAGCAGCGACATTGTGCGCCGCTACTGGCCGGAATTCTTCACCGGCGCCGTCGAGTCAGAAACAGAAGACGGCGCAAACCGGGGAAGCCGCGACGGCGCCTAGTCGCCAGCAGTCGAGGCCGCCGCCGGTAAAGCGAGCGGTCCGGCCGTCTTGATCATGCGCAAGGCGAAATTCGACCGGATATCGGCCACCATCGGCAGGGTAAGAAGCCGGTCCGAGAGCAACCGCTCATAGGCGGCAAGATCCGAGACGACGAGTTCAACAAGGAAGTCGGCGGCGCCGGACACCATGCAGCAGGAGACGACCTCCGGCATGGCGGCCAATGCCCGGGCCAGCTCATCGGCATTCTGCCGCGAATGGCGGTCCACCTTGATCTCGACAAAGACGGTGAGGCCAAGCCCCACCTTGTCGCGGTCGAGATCGGCGCGGTAACCGCGGATGATTCCGGCCTCTTCCAGCCGCTTGGTCCGGCGCAAGCAGGGCGAGGGCGAGAGATGGATGCGCTCCGCAAGCTCCACATTGGTCAACCGCGCCTCTTGCTGCAGCTCCGAGAGAATGCGCAAGTCTGCCTGATCTATTTCAATTTTTGGCATAGCCAGCCTCATTCGGCGATAAAAATCGATGTTTATTGCGTATCTAGACCCCAGCAGCAGCATGTTTGCAAGGACATGCCGGGCCTCTGCCGGGAAGATGGGTGCCTGTTTTGAGGGAGGTTCCCATGGCTACGCACATCGCAACGATCCACCCAGCAACTACCGCATCGGCGCCGCTCATCGGCGCCGGCGCGGCCTGCATCACCGTCGTCATCTGGGCCGGGTGGATCGTCGCCACCCGTTTCGCCGGCGAGACAGCCCTCAGTCCCATCACCATCGGCCTCTTCAGGTATGGCCCGCCGGCCGTGCTGCTGGCGCCGGTCTGGTGGCGCTGCGGCCTGCTGCCGCGGCAATGCCCCTGGTGGACCATCGCCGTCATGGTGGGCGGTTCCGGGGCACCGTTCTTTCTGCTGGCGGCCTGGGCGATGCGATCGACCCCCGCCGCACAGGTCGGCGCCCTGCTGCCCGGCACCATGCCGCTCTGGGCCGCGCTGATCGGCTATCTCGTCGCCGGCGATCGCTTCCGGCGCAGCCAGCGCCTGGGCTATCTCGCCATCGCCATCGGCACGATGTTGATGGTGGGGCTGGCGGTGCGGAGCGGTAGCTCGGCCTCTTCCTTAGGGAGACAGGCCTCCTCCCTTCAGGGACAGGCGCTGCTGCTCTTGGCGGCCGCCTGCTGGGCCGCCTATAGCCATGCCTTCAAACGCAGTGGACTGACACCCTTGCAAGGCTCCGCGATCACGGCTGCCTGGTCGCTGCTGCTGCATCTGCTGCTGGCGGGATTGTTCGGTTTCGGCTTGCGCGGCATCGCCCCTGAAATGCTGACGATGCAGATCGTCGTGCAAGGGCTGCTCTCCGGCCTCATCGCCATGTTCAGCTACGGCGTCGCGGTGCGCAATCTTGGCGCTGCACGGGCTTCGGCGTTCAGCGCCCTTGCACCCGTGCTTGCGGCGCTTGGCGGTGCGGTCTTGCTTAAGGAATATCCTGGCTTTGGTGATCTTGGCGCGATCGCCCTGGTGACCCTGGGCGTGATCCTGGCGAGCGGCCTTGGTCCGTCGCCCGCCAGGAAACCTGCAGCCTGATACCGGTCAGTTGGCCGCGGCCAGATCCTCGTCGCGCTGCAATCCGCCGTGTCCGGCGGCACGATGGCCGCGCTCGGTCGCAGCCGACCGGAAATAGGCCAGAGCATAGGCGCGGATCGCGGCGGTCAGGCTGGACAAGCCGCGCTGGCGGGCGATCTCGGTGCAGAGCTGATGCAGCGTGATCGCTTCTCGGGCCGTGATCTCCTGCAGCGACTCCCACATCTCCGGTTCAAGGCGAACCGAGGTTCGCCGGCCTCCCACCGTGACGTTGCGCGCGACCATCGCCCGATTGGGGCCGAGCTGGACCGGCAACCCTTTGAAGGCAATGACCTCGGCGGCAGAGCTTGATGTGTCTTTCATGGACGCAGCCCCTCCCAATCGGCGTTATTATGCGTAAATTCCTAAGCAAGAATTCCTTGAGAGTCAATGCAGTTCAGGCATTGCGAGCAAACATTTTGGGCTGTGCGATGGCGTCACCCGGCGGCTTAACCGGAAGCCTTGCTGCCGACAGCTTCCTGCCTGCGGAATTTTCTCCCGCGGAATTTTCTCATGGCGTGAGGCCGTACTACCGAAGGCTGTAGGGGATAGGAATTGTTCGCCGCGCCGGCCTGCGCGTCGCGATCTGCCCGGCGCGATCTGTACGTCGAGATCTGTACGTCGAGACATGCGTCATCAACGCCGCCATGAGCGACGTGACGGCGAAATTGGTGATGAAGATTGGGGTGGCTAGGCTGTCTCGCCGGGCGCCTTGGCGACCAGGGATAGGGCATGAACCGGATTGTCCATATCCTCGGCCAGCACGGCATAGATCTGGCGCTGGCGCTCGACGCGGGACTTGCCGGCGAAGTTCGCCGCCGTGATCTCGACGCGGAAATGCGTCTCGCCGCTTTCACGCCAGGCGGCATGGCCGTGATGTTCATTGGTCTGATCGATGATGCGCAGCGATTCCGGTTGAAAAGCTTCACGCAGCTTGCGTTCAAGGCGATCGGCAACCTGTCCCATACGGACCTCCGGACTCTTGTCTGACGGCTGCGCGATTGGCCGCATAGCACTCGACAGGGCGCGCGCATGGAAAGCCGCAAACGACCTGGCGCGCCGGCGCGGCGAGATGGTTACGCCCGGCCGGCAGGCTTGGCAAGCGCGATCGCGACAGGCAAGATTGCGCTTCAGGATATGCCCGTGATGGCGTTCCCGGCTTGCTTTGGCGCCTCTCCCTTCCCATACTGATATCATAATGTCCAAATCCCCTGAATCACGCCGCCGGCGGCAAGCAAGTTTCGATCGGCCGGACTCCCAAACGATCCTCTGCAACCACCCGGGCTGCACGGAGGCGGGCGTGCATCGTGCGCCGAAATCGCGCCAGCAACTCAACGAATATTATTGGTTCTGCCTGGATCACGTGCGGGAATACAACAAGTCCTGGGATTTCTATGCCGGCATGAACCAGACCGAGATCGAGCGTCAGGTGCGCCAGGATATCGTCGGCCATCGGCCGACCTGGCCGCTCGGCCGCTGGGGCGCCCACCGGACCCGGCACTTCAAGGCCGATTTCATCCCCGACGATCTTGCCGAGACGCTGAACGGCGAAAAGGCCAATGCCCACCGCAAGGAACGGGCAAAGGCCGCCAGTTCGCCGGAGGACCAGGCCCTGGCCGTGCTTGAGCTGACCGGACCGGTCAGCTTCGCCGAGATCAAACTGCGCTATAAGACCCTGGTGAAGAAGCTGCATCCCGATGCCAATGGCGGCGACAAATCGGCGGAAGAGCAGTTAAAGCTGGTCAATCAAGCCTATAGCACCTTGAAGGCCGCCGCGCTCGCCAGCGCGTGAGACCCGGCATCTGAAAGCAGCAGCTGGGAATTGCCTTGGGACCAGATTGAACAATCGGCTGGGCCAGTCGTTATTGCCATGCTTGCGGTGATGGGGGGCCCTGCGCGAAGCGAGAGACTAAACGTCGCTTCTGGCGCTCAACCCTAGCCGAACCGCCCTATAATCGGGTAAAAACTTCCAGCAACACAGAATTGTAACCATTAGCGGATCACCCAACATGGCAGCCCAGAACGCGGCGGCAGAACCGACCGCCACTCCCGATATTTCGATTTCCGTCCGGCAGATGTTCGGGCTCGATTCAGAAATGCAGGTTCCGGCCTTCAGCCAGCGCACCGAGCATGTGCCCGATCTCGACGAGTCCTATCGCTTCGATCACGACACGACGATGGCGATCCTGGCCGGCTTTGCCTATAACCGCCGCGTCATGATCCAGGGCTATCACGGCACCGGCAAGTCGACCCATGTCGAACAGGTCGCGGCGCGCCTCAACTGGCCTTGCATCCGCATCAATCTCGACAGCCATATCAGCCGCATCGATCTGATCGGCAAGGATGCGATCGTCCTCAAGGACGGCAAGCAGGTGACGGAGTACCGCGAAGGCTTGCTGCCCTGGGCCCTGCAGCATCCGACCGCTTTGGTGTTCGACGAATACGATGCCGGCCGCCCGGACGTGATGTTCGTGATCCAGCGCATCCTTGAGGTCGAAGGCAAGCTGACCCTGCTCGACCAGAACAAGGTCATCCGCCCGCATCCGGCCTTCCGTCTTTTCGCCACCGCCAACACCATCGGCCTCGGCGATACGACCGGCCTTTATCACGGCACGCAGCAGATCAACCAGGGTCAGATGGACCGCTGGAACATCGTCGCCACCCTGAACTATCTGCCGCATGATGACGAAGTGAATATCTGCCTGGCGAAGTCGCCGAGCTATGACAATGACGCCGGCCGCAAGACGATCAGCGCCATGGTCGCCTGTGCCGACCTCACCCGCGCCGGTTTCATCAACGGCGATATATCGACCGTCATGAGCCCGCGCACCGTCATCACCTGGGCCGAGAATGCACGCATCTTCGCCGATGTCGGTTTCGCCTTCCGGGTCTCGTTCCTGAACAAATGCGATGAGCTGGAACGGCCGATCGTCGCCGAATATTATCAGCGTTGCTTCGGCGTCGATCTCAAGGACAGCGTCGCACCGGCGAAGCTGATGTGACGACCATCGCGGATCGGGTTTGAAGCATGTCGGGTCCCACCAATCCGTCGCCGCATAGTCCGCTGGAAGAGTTCCGCCGCGTCACCGGCGCGACCATGCGGGCCATTGCCGAGCGCAATGACCTGCAGGCGAGCTTTTCCACCGGACCGGCCAATCTGCTCGGCAGCGAGGCGCGGCTGCCTTTGCCGGCCCGCCACCTGCCGGCCAGCGAGGTGGCCTATGCCCGCGGCGAGGCCGACGCCATCGCCCTCAAGGTCCGCTACCACGATGCCAAGCTGCATGCCCGCGAGGCGCCGAAGACCCCGCTCGCTCGCGAGGTCTTCAACGCCGTCGAACAGGCGCGGGTCGAGGCGATCGGCAGCGAGCTCATGGTCGGGGTGTCGGAAAACCTGTCGGCGGCCCTCAACGAGCAGTGCAAGCTGAAGGGCTTTGCCCGCGTCCATACGCGCCAGGAAGGCAATCTGCCGGACGTCATCCGCCTGCTTGTCCGCGAAGCGATCAGCGGCCAGGCGGTGCCGGAATCGGCCAAAGCCATGGTCGATCTGTGGCGCGGCGATCTCGACCACAAGGTGCGGGCCGATATCTCGGCCCTGCGCGGCCAGACCCATGACCAGCGCAGCTTTGCCAGGACGGTGCGGCGCCTGCTGGCCGATCTCGAAATGGAAGCAGTCGACGAAGACTTTGATTCCAGCGAGGACGAAGGCGAGCAGGACGACAATCAGCAGAACCAGCCGGATGAGCAGCCGCAGCAGGAAGGCGGCGAACAGGGCGAAACCGAACAGCAGCAACAACAGCAGCAACAGAAGACGGCTTCCGACGCGCAGATCGAGGCCGAGGAGATGGTCGGCGCCGAAGAAGAAATGGACATGCCGACCGAGGATGGCGAGGAGCAGCCCGGCCAGCCCGGCCGCCGCAACGAGCATGACCTTGGCCGCAACCGCCACGAGCCGACCTACAAGGCCTTCACCACGCAGTTCGACGAGATGGTTGGCGCCGAGGACCTGTGCGACGCCGACGAGCTGACCCGCCTGCGCCAGCTGCTGGACCAGCAGCTGATCAATCTGCAGGCCGTCGTCGCCAAGCTGGCCAACCGACTGCAGCGCCGCCTGCTGGCAAAGCAGAACCGTTCCTGGAACTTCGATCTGGAAGAAGGCCTGCTCGACGCCGCGCGCCTGCCCCGCGTCATCGTCAATCCGGAATTGCCGCTCAGCTACAAGCAGGAGAGCGACACCGAATTCCGCGACACCGTGGTGACGCTGCTGATCGACAATTCCGGTTCGATGCGCGGCCGGCCGATCACGGTTGCCGCCATGACCGGCGATATCCTCGCCCGTACGCTCGAGCGCTGCGGCGTCAAGGTCGAGATCCTCGGCTTCACCACGCGGATGTGGAAGGGCGGGCAGTCGCGCGAGGCCTGGATTGCCGCCAATAAGCCGGGCAATCCGGGGCGGCTCAACGATCTCCGGCATATCATCTACAAGGCGGCCGATACGCCGTGGCGCCGCGCCCGCAAGAATCTCGGCCTGATGCTGCGCGAGGGCATCCTCAAGGAGAACATCGACGGCGAGGCGCTGCTCTGGGCCCATAGCCGGCTGGTGGCCCGGCCGGAACAGCGCAAGATCCTGATGGTGATTTCCGACGGCGCGCCAGTCGACGATTCGACCCTCTCGGTCAATCCGGGCAACTATCTCGAACAGCATCTGCGCGAGGTGATCGACTGGATCCAGACGCGCTCCGCCGTCGAGGTGATCGCCATCGGCATCGGTCATGACGTCACGCGCTATTATCGCCGCGCCGTCACCATCGTCGATGCCGAGCAGCTGGGGGGAACGGTGCTGGAGCAATTGGCGGCGCTGTTCGAGGAAGATCATCGGCCGCGGCGGCGACGCTGACGCCGGCGCTGACACCAACCGCCATATCCCGACCTCAGGGGAGAGGGAATTGATCCGTTCGATGCTGCGGGCGCTCCACGGCCTTCTGCTTGCTGCGACCTGCGCCGCGAGCTTTTTCGCCACGGCGCATCCAGCGGCCGCGGCCGATACCATCGACACGCTGAAGCAGCGCAAGATCATCTATCTCGGCATCCGCGCCGACCAGCCGCCGTTTTCCCAGATCGGCGCCGACGGCGTGCCGACCGGCTATGCCATTGCCCTGTGCGGCGAGGTCGTGCAGACCCTGCGCGACAGCGAGAACATGCCGGATCTCACCGTCAAATACATCACGGTCTCGGCCGATTCACGGTTTGATGATTTGCGCACGGGCAAGGTCGATCTGCTCTGCGAGGGGACCAGCGTCACCTTGCAGCGCATGCAGAAATTCGATTTCACGCTGCAGACCTGGGTATCCGGCATCAGCCTGATGACGCGCAGCGAGACCTCGATCGGCAATATCAAGGACCTGGAAGGGCGCCGCGTCGGCGTGGTCGGCAGCACCACGACCGAGGGGCTGGTGCGCGCCTCCTTGCAACGAGCCCTGGTGACGGCCGAAGTGGTGACCTTCGCCACCCATGTCACCGCCATGCAGGCCCTGCTCGACAAGAAGATCGATGCCTATTTCGGCGACCGCGACACGTTGACGGTGCTGCGCAAGCAAAGCAAGGACCCGGCCAAGCTGAAGATCGCGGAAGAAGTCCTCAGCCTGGAACCCTATGCCTTGGCCCTGCGGGCCGGCGACGACCGGCTGCGCTACGACGCCAATGTCACCCTGGCGCGGCTGTATCGCTCCGGCAAGATCCAGGACATCCTGCGCAGCTATTTCCCCGGCGCGGAACCGGGATCGCTGCTGAAGGCGCTCTTCATCCTGCAGGCGATCCCCGAAATTTGATCCGCTTCGAGAGCCGGATCGTTTCAGCTGCCGATGGCCTGTTTCAGGAAAGCGACGGTGCGGTCCCAGGCCAGCCGCGCATCCTCGGCATCGTAATTCTGCCCGGTCGGATTGGCGAAAGCGTGGTTGGCATTATAGCGATAGATCGTCGCCGTCTTGCCGATCTGTTGCAGCCGCGCCTCGAAGGTATTGACGGAATCGGGCGTGATATTTGTATCCAGATTGCCGAAATGCCCCAGCACCGGACCCTTCAGCGACTGCAGCGCCTCGGGCGAGGGCGTCACGTCGCCGTAATAGATGACGGTGGCATCGACCGGCCGCGCCATCGAGGCCCGCAGCGACCAGCCGCCGCCGAAGCACCAGCCGATGGTGGCGAGCTTGCCGTCGCAATCGGGCCGCTTGCGCAAGCTGTCGATCCAGCTGGTCAGCGTATCGATCGCCTGTTCCGGCTGCGTCGAGCGCGCGAGCTGCCGGGCCATGTCGGGATTCTGCGCCACCTTGCCGTCATAGAGATCGGCGGCGAGGGTGAGATAGCCGAGATTGGTGAGTTCCGAGGCAACGCCGCGGATCTGCTGATTGAGGCCCCACCATTCATGCACCATCAGCACGGCCGGCGCCGGCGTCTTTGCCGGCACGCCGAGAGCGCCGGTGACTTTCCGGCCGCCGGCGGTGGTGATGCTGATATCGGTGAGGCCGGCCGCGGCGGCGGCAAGCCTGATGGGGTCAGCGAGCAAACCGGCGAGCGATAGTCCTGCCAGTCCCGTCACCACGTGACGGCGGGGTACTTGGTTCATGCAAGCCTCCGTTCTGATCGCGCAGCGTCTCGAGACTACGGCGAAAGGCGGCGTGAGAAAACCGCAAATCGGCTGCCCGCCATTACCTTCCCGGCAATCGCTTGATCAACTGCAGCGGCCCGGCGACGTGATCACACGGTAAAGGAAACGAGATGACCGGAACCGCCTTGTGTCGCGGCACGATAGCGCAGCCGATCCTCGGGCGGCAGGAACCAGCCGGCGACATAGATATAGGGTGCTTCGATCACCGCCATGGCGAGACGGATCCAATAGGTGCCGATGATATAGGTGAAGACCAGCGCGCCGATGGAGAGCGGAGTCTCGCCGATGACCCAGGGGAACACCACCCAGGCCAGAGTATTGAAGATGGTGTTATCGACCAGCGCCGAGATTGCCGTCGAGCCCGCTGCGCGCAGCCACATATGCCTGACGCCGGTGATCTTGCGGATCTTCTGGAACACCATGACATCGTTGAACTGGCTGATCAGATAGCTGGTCATGCTGGCGGCGAGCAAGGTCGGCGCCGGCAGGAACAGGGCGACGATATGATCGTGGTTGGGCAAGGCCCAGGCCATGGCATCGCCCGCCTCGGACGGCGTCATCGGCCGGTAGCCCATGGCCAGCATCATCATGGTGGTCATCAGCAGCATGGCCGCGAAGCCGAGCAGGATGCCGCGCCGCGCCATGGCCTTGCCGTAATATTCGGTGAGCACATCGGTGCACAGATAGGAAGAGGCGAAGAGCACGGTGCCGAGGGCGGTCGGATCGCTGAAGATGCTGAACTTGACCGCCTTCAGCACCTGGATATTGGCGCCGACAATGCCGATGGCGATATAGACGAACATGCCGGCCGGGCCGAACAGGCGCAGCATGACGGGGATAAGGGTGAAGCAAATCGCCATCTCGATGACGAGCATGGCTTCGGGCGGCAGCCCGTTCATCCAGGCAACCAGAGCGGTCAGCATATTGGTCCTTTCCTCGGTGGCCGGGATTGCCCGGGCGAGCCAAAAGGTGATGTCCGGGCGCCGCCAGGGCGCCCATGCGAAGTCAGTGCCGTCGGAACCGGGTTCATTCCCGGACGACCGGCCGCACCTGCCCCGCGAGGGCGGATGCCGCGACTGACGGGTTGGCACTATAGCAAAGAAAAACCCGCGACAAGCGCGGGCTTCACTTCGATCGATCGACCAGCCCGGTGGGCTGGTCCGGCATCGGCAATCTCAGGCAGCGGCCTTGGCGGCAGCCTTCTCGATGCGACGCTTCAGCTTCAGGGCCGGAGCAGTGAGCTTCGAATCCGAGGTGCCCAGCAGATAGGCATCGATACCGCCGTTATGCTCAACAGTGCGGATCGCATTCACCGTCAGACGCAGCTTGACGGCCTGACCGAGGGCATCCGAGATCAGCGAGGTTTCCTGCAGGTTGGGCAGGAAACGGCGCTTGGTCTTGTTGTTGGCATGGCTGACACTATGGCCAACCTGAACACCCTTGCCGGTGATGGCGCAACGACGAGCCATGACCAAATCCTTTTCTTTTCAGATACTTACAAAAATCAAATCGGCCGGATAAGCAGGTCTCCGGCCAGTCGCGGCGGTTTTTACTGGTTTAGGCCCGGAAGGTCAAGGTGATTCCGGGCAAAACCGGTCCGAAGTCCCCGATCAACCAGGAGAATTCAGCCGGCAGATCAGCCGAGAAACCGGGCCAGGACCTCGCGCGCGGCGGCACCGGGCGTGGTCTTGCCGTTGACGACGCCGGCCTCCAGGACCGCCAGATGTTCCGCCATGCCGGGCTTGTTCTTCAGGAGATCGAGCAGGCTGTCCGACAATTCGCGCCAGAGCCAGGCCCGCGCCTGCTCCCGGCGCCGCACCGCCAGTTCCCCGCTTTCCTGCATCCGCCGCTGGAAATCCAGCACCTTGTCCCAGACCGCCGCCAGGCCCTCGCCATGCAGGGCCGAAAGGGTCACGACCTCCGTGGTCCAGGCCCGATGCAACGGATGCATGAGGCGGAGCGCATTGGCGTAATCCGCCGCCGTCCGCGCGGCCGCCGGCCTGAGATCGCCATCCGCCTTGTTGATGATAACGAGATCGGCCAGTTCCATGATGCCGCGCTTGATGCCCTGCAGGTCGTCGCCGCCTGAAGGCAGGAGCAGCAGCAGGAACATGTCGACCAGTTCGGCGACGGTGGTTTCCGATTGCCCGACGCCAACCGTCTCGACGATGACCAGATCGAAGCCCGCCGCCTCGCAGATCAACAGGGCCTCGCGCGTCCGGCGCGCCACGCCGCCCAGCGTGAGGCCGGCCGGCGAGGGACGGATGAAGGCTTCCGGCCGCCGCGACAATTCCGCCATGCGCGTCTTGTCGCCCAGGATCGATCCGCCGGAGACCCGGGAACTGGGATCGATGGCGAGCACCGCCACACGCCGCCCCTCGGCGATGGAGAGCTGCCCGAAGGCCTCGATGAAGGTGGATTTGCCGACGCCGGGCGGGCCGGAAATGCCGAGCCGGATCGCACCGCCGGTCGCCGGCAGCAACAGGCCGAGCAGCCGTTCGGCCGCCTCGCGATGATCGGACCGGTCGGATTCGACCAGCGTGATCGCGCGCGCCAGCGCCCGCCGATCGCCTGCCCGTACCTGGCCCGCCAGCGCCGCAACATCCATGATCAGACGGCTTCCGCCGTGAGATCGTCGCCGGCCGCCATCAGCGCCGCTTCATGCTCGGTCGCCTCCTGCTGGCGACGCCACATCGCGGCATATTTGCCATTGGCCGCGAGCAGGCTGCCATGCGTGCCACGTTCGGCGACGCGCCCGTCCTCCAGCACGATGATCTCGTCGGCGTCGATCACCGTCGAGAGCCGGTGGGCGATCACCAAAGTTGTGTGGTTGCGCGCCATGTCCTTGAGATTGTCCTGAATTTCGCGCTCGGTATGGCTGTCGAGCGCCGAGGTCGCCTCGTCAAACAGCAGGATCGGCGGCGCCTTCAGGATGGTGCGGGCGATCGCCACGCGCTGCTTCTCGCCGCCCGACAGCTTGAGGCCGCGCTCGCCGACCATGGTCTTGTAGCCATCCGGCAATTTGGTGACGAAGGTGTGGATCTGCGCCAGCTCCGCCGCGGCCTCGATCTCCGCCTTGCTGGCGCCGGGCCGGCCATAGGCGATGTTGTATTCGATCGTGTCGTTGAAGAGCACCGTATCCTGCGGCACGATGCCGATGGCAGCCCGCACCGACTGCTGCTGCACCGCACGAACATCCTGGCCGTCAATGGTGATGCGTCCAGCCTGCACATCATAGAAGCGGAACAGCAGGCGAGAGATGGTGGACTTGCCCGCACCGCTGGGGCCGACGATGGCCAGGGTCTTGCCGGGCTCGACGCGGAAGGTGACGCCTTTCAGGATCGGGCGGCGCGGGTCGTAGCCGAACTGGACGTTTTCGAAAGCGACCGCGCCCTCGGCAACGATCAGCGGCTTGGCGTCCGGCGCATCGGCAATGTCCACATCGACGCGCAGCAGGGCGAACATCGCCTCCATGTCGATCAGGGACTGGCGAATCTCGCGATAGACCGTGCCGAGGAAATTGAGCGGCAGGTAGAGCTGGATGAGATAGGCGTTGACCAGCACGAAATCGCCGACGGTGAGCCGCTTGGCGGCGACGCCATCGGCCGCCAGGGTCATCATCAGGGTGACGCCGACGGCGATGATGAAGGCCTGGCCGATATTGAGATTGGCGAGGCTGGTGCGGTTCTTGACGGCCGCCTTCTCATAGGCCTGCAGCGCCACATCGTAGCGCTCGGCCTCATGCCGCTCGTTGTTGAAGTATTTAACCGTCTCGAAGTTCAGCAGCGAATCGATCGCCTTGGTATTGGCCGATTGATCCGATTCGTTCATCTGGCGGCGGAACTTGATGCGCCATTCCGTCACCGCCAGCGTGTACCAGATATAAAGCCCGATCGTGGCGGCGGTGATGGCGGCGAAACGCCAGTCATAGAGATGCCAGAGAATAGCGCAGACAAGGGTGATCTCGAGCAGGGTCGGGATGACATTGAAGAGCACGAAGAAGAGCAGAAATTCGATGCCCTTGGCGCCCCGCTCGATCGCCCGGCTGAGGCCGCCTGTCTGCCGGTCGAGATGGAATTTCAGGGACAGCGCATGCAGATGCCGGAAGGTCTCCAGCGCCACCGCGCGGATGGCGCGCTGCGCCACCTTGGCGAAGATGCCGTCGCGCATTTCCGCGAAGCTCTGGCTGAGCACGCGGGCAATGCCATAGGCCAGCAACAGGCCGACCGGCACCGAGAGCGCCGGCACGACATCAGCCACCGGTTTCAGCGACAGGTGATCGACCATGTGCTTGAAGAGGATCGGTACATAGACATTGGCGACCTTGGCAATCACCAGGCAGGCCAGGGCGGCGACCACCCGGGTGCGCAACTCGAGCTGGCCGGCGGGCCAAAGATGCGGCAGCAACGCCTTGAAGGCCTGCCATTGGCCGTGCTCGACGGCAGGCTGGCTCTTGTCACTCGATTTCATTCTCATCTATCCAATTCGCTGACGCATCGATCGCGCCACCGCCGGGGCGGCGCGATCGATGACCGGTGATCAATGCTCGGTGGCGCGACCCAGGCTGCGGGTCATGACCAGATAAAGCTTGCCGACATCGGCGGTGATGAAAGTAGCATTGAGGATCGATTCCGGATCGGCATTGTCCGACTGCGCCAGCAGGTCCTCGAACTTGCGGACATAGCGATCCACCATGTCATGGAAGCGCTCGTCGCGCTGATAGCGCTGCTCGATCGCCGGAATGACATAGGAATCCTTCATGCGGAACAGACGGCGGGCGAAGACCGAGCGATCGCCTTCGCGATAGCGCCGCCACACTTCGTCGGGAATCTCCGAATCCAGCAGGTTGTGGATATCGAGGGCGAGGCTGTTCAGCTCCTCGGTCATCACCCGGGCGGTGCGCAGGAAGGTATCGCGCGAGGCGCTCTGCTGGGTCTCCCGCAGCTTCTCCATCCGCTCCAGGGCCTGGGCCGCGCTGTGATCGAGATTCGCGGTCTGCTGCTTGAAGTTCTCGCCCAGGCGATCGGCCTGGCTGTTCGCCTGTTCGATGGCGCGGCCGAGCTGCGAGACCTGATCCTGGAATTCCTCGCCCAGCGATCCGGCACGCGCCAGGGCGGTTTCGGTCGCCTTGGCCATGGCGGCGATCCGCTCGTCAAGCGACTGCGCCACGTCGACCAGCTGCCGCTTCATGCGATCGGCCGCCTCGCCGAGCCCGACAACCTGCTGCGCCACCAGGCCGCCGGTCGTGGAAGCCTCGTTACGGGCCGCTTCGGCGCTTTGCCGAGCCGCCGTCGCGGCGGCGCCGAATTCCGCCATTTGCATCTTCAGCTGGGCGCGGATCGACTGGCCGAGATCGCCGACCTGCGTTGCCAGAACCGAGAGATCGGTGATCTGGTCGCGCAGCGCATCCTTGATGCCGGCGATCTGCGAGAGCGAGCCCTGAGTCACCGTGCCGAGCGCATCGGCGCCCTCGCGGAAGGACTGCACGATGCCATGCGCCTGGCGGGCCGTTTCCTGCGTCGTGTTGCGCAGCAGCCGCACGAGATTCTCGATCGAGACGCCGAGCTGCTGGATCTGCTCCTCGCCGGCCTGGCCGGCATCGGCGATCGCGACGACGCGTTCCGCCAGCAGATGGTGGACATCGTGCTGCCGAGACGTGGTTTGCTCGATCACGGCCAGCAGGGCATCGGCGCGGCCTTGCAGCACGTCACCAAGCTGCTCCAGCTTGTCGCGCGCGACCTCGCTGTTCTCGCGCAGGGATTTCGCATGCGCCTGGTAAAGCTCGCCGAGACCGGCGCCGCGCGTCAGGCTGTCGTCCAGGGCCTGGCGCAGGGCCTGGCATTGCTGTTCGATCTGCTGGCGCGCGCCCGCGGCCTTGTCCAGCGCCAGTCGTGCCGCCTCGTCGAGCACGGCAAGATGCTGCTTCAGCGAGGCCTGCATGCCGCTGGCGCCATCCGTCGCCTTGGCGGCCGCCTCGCTCAAAGCGGCTGCTTCGGTGCGGAACACCGTGCCGATCGTCTGGGCGTCGCGCGTCACGGTTTCCGCCACGTTGTCGAGATCCTGGATCTGCACCTGCAGCGCCCGACGGATCTCCGCCGTCGCCTCGCTGGTGCGGCCGAGGGCCTGGGTCAGCCCCTCTTGCTGGCGTGCGAGGCTCTGGGCGAGTTCGACAGCATGGGCCGCGGCAGCCTCGCTGGCGGCTTTGATGCCGCCGGCATGTTTCGACATGATCGATTGCACGGCACCGGCGAGTTCCTCGGCATGGGCCTGCAGTTGCCGTCCGGCTTCCGCCGCCCGGTCGTTGATCTCCGTGCCTGCGACCTGTGCGGCCTTGGTCTGTTCGGCGAGCTGGTCGCGGATGGTGAGCGCCGCTTCGGTTGCCTGGGCCGTCGCCTGATTGAGATTGGCGGCCTGGGCATCGGCCGCCGTCGCCAGTTTCTGGCCCTGGGTGACGATGGTCGCGAACAGCCCCTCGATGCGGTTGGCCTCAGCCTCGAGGGTCGCGCGGAGCGACGCGGCCAGGCTGTCGCTGCTGAATTGCAGCGCCTCGGTCTGCTGGCGCGCCACCTCGTCAAGCTGCGTCGTGCCGGAACGGATGCTGGCGGCGATATTCTCCGCCTGCACTCGCGCGGCGGCGGTCAGCCCTTCCGTCTGCTGCACCGCTGCCGCCGTGGCGGCGGCGATCTCGCGGGCATGGCTGCGCAAGGCCGTTTCGAAGAAGCCGGCGGATTCCTCCGCCGCGCGAATAAGCGCCTCGCGCTGCTCGACCGTCACCGCGGCGAGATTGGCGGATTTGTCGGAGACCACATCCACCGCCGCCATGAATTCGTCGGCCTGGCGCCGCAGCAGCTCCTTGAAGCCCTCCGCCGCCGCCTGGGCGACGTCGCCGAGCTGACTGCTCTGCTGGCTCAGCACATCGCGCGCATTCTGCGCCCGCTGTTCCAGCTGCGTGATCGACAGATCCTGGGCCGCAATGTGGCGGGCGATCTCCTCCTGCAGGCGGGCCGACGTGGTTTGCGTGGTGGCTTCCAGCTGCTTGCCCTGGGCGGCGACATGCTCGGCGAAGCGCTGTCCCGCCGCCTGCAGCGAACGATCCAGCTTCTGCGCGCCTTCATCGACATTCTCGGCTAGCTTCGTGCTGCGCTGGTCGGCGATATCGCTGATCTCGCCCAGCTTGCGTTCATGGGCGCGCAGGTGATCCAGAAAGCGCTCGCTGACCCGCTCGGCAACGCCTTCAAGCTTGCCGCCTTGCTCATCAACGAGCTGCATCAGCGCCGCGTTGCGCGACTCGGCATCGGCAATGACGCCGGAAAGATGCGCGCGCAATTCATCGAGCAGCACCGAGAAGCGGCCGGCGCCCCGATTGGCCGCCATTTCCAGGATCATCGCCTGCCGATCAAGCAGTTGTACCAGCTCGTTGTTCTTGCGCTCGGCATGCTCCACCAGATCGCTGAGATGCGCATGCTGCGCGTCGATCTGCGATTTGAAGCGCTGTGCCGAGGCATCCGCCGCCAACGACAGGCGCTGGCCCTGGCTGTCGACCAGTTCCACCAGGCGCCCGGTCTGGTCGCCGACATCGTTGGCGACCCGGCCCATTTCGGCGCCGAGATCCTGCACCCGGCCGGCGAACTGATTGATGGTATCGCGCGCCGAATCGGTCAGCATATGGCGCTGCCGCTCCAGGGCCGCGGTCAGATCGCGGCCCTGATCGCCGATCCTGCCCGCCGTCTGGTCGGCGACCGTCGCAACCTCGCCGGCCAGCCGATCGAGGCTGGCACGGAACAAGGTGCCGGCATTCAGCACCGCCTGATTGAGATGCTCAGCATGCTCGCGCAGGGATTCCTCGAGGCCGGCGTGATCCGCAGCACTCTGCACGCCTGCCTTGCCGAGCTGGTCGCCAAGACGCGTCAGTCCGGCAATCAGTTCCTCGGCCACATTGCGCGCCGTCTGCACGATGGCATCGCCCTGCTCGCGCAGGCTGCGCTGCACTTCGCTGGTCTTGCGCGTGACCTCGGCGATGGTCGCGTTGGCGCTGGCGAAGGCGACTTCCTGATGCCGTTTGAGAGCCGCCGCCAGGCGGGCCGCGGCGTCATCCGCCGCCGAGCCGAGGGCGCTGCGATGCTGTTCGATCGAGGCCGCGAGGTCGGCATGGCGCTGGTCGGTGGCGCGGGCGAGATCGGAGAGCTGCTGGCGCTCGCGCTCGACCTTGTCGGCATAAGCCTTGCCGTGCCCTTCGACCGCCTGGGCGAGGCCGGCGAGATGACCGCCGATCGCCACGTCGAGATCCTGATGGCGCGCGGCGGAATCCTCGGCCGCACGTTCCAGCGCCGCACGTTCCACCGCCACCACCTGCGACAGGCGCTCGCCGGCCTGTTCAACCTGATACTGGAGCGCGGCGACGCTGCGATCCAGCGCCCCCGTCAGATCGGTCTGCGCCTCGCGGTTCTGCGCCGTCGCGGCGACGATGGCGCGGCCGCCCTCGTCGAGCTTGGCCAGAACATCGCTCAGCAGTTCCCCGGCCTGGTCGCGGTTCCGCTGCAGCGCCTGGGACAACCGTTCGGCCATTTCGCCGGCCAGGCTGGACGCCGAATCGCCGGCACGGGCAAGGCCAGTCATCAGATTGGCAATCACGCCGGTGAGGCGCTCAGCGGCACCATGGCTGGCGCTTTCCAGGCTGGCGCTCTGCGCCTCGACCTGGTCGCGCAGCTTGCGCTCGCTTTCCGCGGCGCGCGCGGCGGCCGCATCGATGCGCTCGGTGACGACCGACAGTTCTTCATTCAACTTGGCCACGGCCTGATCGGCGATATCGCCCAGGCGCGCCGCCTCGGCCTCGACCGCATCGCGCACCGTGGAACCGTGATCGAGGATGCGCTCGACGATCCCTTCGATGGCGACCCGCTTGTCGTCCAGCACATTGACGATGCGGTCGACCCCGGAGGCGGCGAGCGTCTCCAGCGTCGTCACCTGCTCGCTGGCGGCGGTCGAGACTTGCGACCGCTGCTGCTCCAGCAGCTCCGCCATCTCGCTCAGCAGGCGGCGCTGCTCGGTCAGGCTGTTCTCGATTTCCTGGCGTTGCGCCGTCGCCGTCTGCGCCACCTCGGCAAGATCACCGGCCTGGCCGCGGAAGGCGTGGCGGACCGAGGCCAGCACCTCATGCGCCGCATCGGTCGCGGCGGTGAGATCAACCACCTGTTGGCGCAAGGCGGCGGAGATGGTGGCCACGCGCTCGGCGCCGTCCTCGGCCGGATAGGTCAATTGCTGCAGGCGCTGGCGCAGTTGCGCGGTATGCTGCGTGAACTCGCCGCGCCGTGAGACATAACCGGCGATCAGCCAGATCAGCAGCAGCGGCAGCACGCCGAGAGTGACGATGCTGCCCAATTCCCAGGGCGTGAGTTCAGCCAGAATATCGAGCCCGACGCTGCGGTCGAGATATTTGACATAGGCGATGGCATAGCCGCCGCTGAGCAGCACGGCCACCAGAATCGCCCAGGGGAAGCCGCGCCGGGCGCTTTCGCGATGAACCGGCAGTGATTTGCTGTCAGCGACCATGGGGGCCTCTTTATGCCGCTGCACTGGTCCGCTGGACCAGCGCTAGGATTTCGGCAGCTGCTTTCGGGATATTGGTTCCGGGGCCGAAAATCGCCGCGACCCCCGCCCGCTTCAGGACATCGTAATCCTGCGCCGGTATGACGCCGCCGCAGACGACCTGGATGTCGCCGGCGCCCTGCGCTTTCAAGGCCCGGATCAATTGCGGCACCAGTGTCTTGTGCCCGGCGGCCTGGCTGCTGACGCCGACCACATGGACATCGTTCTCGATCGCCTGGCGCGCCGCTTCCTCCGGCGTCTGAAACAAGGGCCCGACATCGACGTCGAAGCCGAGATCGGCGAAGGCGGTGGCGATGATCTTCGCGCCGCGATCGTGACCGTCCTGGCCGAGCTTGACCACCAGCAGCCGTGGCCGGCGGCCCTCCGCCTTGGCGAAGTCCCGAATCTGCTGCTCGATAGCGCGGAAATCGGGATCGTCGCGATAGGCGGCGCCATAGACGCCGGCGATCGAGCGGATCTCGGCCTTATGCCGTGAATAGACCGCCTCCAGCGCCGACGAAACCTCGCCCACCGTCGCCCGCGCGCGCATCGCATCGACGCTGAGTGCCAGCAGATTGCCGGCGCCGCTCTTCGCCGCGTCGGTCAGCGCCGCCAGCGCCGCCTTGACCGCCGCGTCATCGCGTGTCGACTTGACACGCTGCAGCCGCGCGATCTGCTGCTCGCGCACCTTGGTGTTGTCGATGTCGAGGACGTCGATTTCGGCCTGCTGGCCCGACTGGTATTTGTTCACGCCGACGATCACGTCCTCGCCGCGATCGACGCGGGCCTGGCGCCGCGCGGCCGCTTCCTCGATCTTCAGCTTCGGCAGGCCGCTTTCCACGGCCTTGGTCATGCCGCCCAGCGCCTCGACCTCGGCGATCAGCTTTTCGGCTTCCTTGACCAGGCTGTCGGTCAAGCTCTCGACGTAATAGCTGCCGCCCAGCGGATCGATGACATGGGGGATGCCGGTCTCTTCCTGGATGACCAGCTGCGTGTTGCGGGCGATCGCCGCGGAAAAGGGCGTCGGCAGGGCGATCGCTTCGTCCAGCGCATTGGTGTGCAGCGACTGGGTGCCGCCGAGCACCGCCGCCATCGCCTCGATGGTGGTGCGCACCACGTTGTTATAGGGATCCTGCTCGGTCAGGCTGACGCCGGAGGTCTGGCAATGGGTGCGCAGCGCCAGGGACTGGACGTCCTTGGGATCGAACTGCTTCATCACCTTGGCCCAGAGGTAGCGCGCGGCCCTGAGCTTGGCGATCTCCATGAAGAAGTTCATGCCGATCGCAAAGAAGAAGCTGAGGCGCGGCGCGAAGTCGTCGACCTTAAGTCCCTTGGACAGAGCGGCACGCACATATTCCAGTCCATCGGCGATGGTGAAAGCCAGTTCCTGTACCGCCGTGGCGCCGGCCTCCTGCATGTGATAGCCGGAAATCGAGATCGAATTGAATTTCGGCATGTTCTGCGCCGTATATTCGATGATATCGGCGACGATGCGCATACTGGGTGCGGGCGGATAGATATAGGTGTTCCGCACCATGAATTCTTTCAGGATGTCATTCTGGATGGTGCCGGAAAGCTGGTTCAGGGGCACCCCCTGTTCCTGCCCGGCGACGATGAAGCCGGCGAGGACCGGCAGGACGGCGCCGTTCATGGTCATGCTGACCGACATCTTGTCGAGCGGGATGCCGTCGAACAGGATCTTCATATCCTCGACGGAATCGATGGCGACACCGGCCTTGCCGACATCGCCGACCACGCGGGGATGATCGGAATCATAGCCGCGATGGGTGGCGAGATCGAAGGCGACGCTGAGCCCCATCTGGCCGCGCCGCAGGTTCTCGCGGTAGAAGGCGTTGGATTCCTCGGCCGTCGAGAAGCCGGCATATTGCCGGATGGTCCAGGGACGGTTGGCGTACATGGTCGCGCGCGGCCCGCGCACATAAGGAGGCAGGCCGGGCAAGGTGCCTGTCACTTCCAGCTTCTCGAGATCATCCTGGGTATAGAGCGGCTTGACCGTGATCCCTTCGGGCGTCGCCCAGTTCAGGCCGTCGGGATCAGCGGCCTTCAATTCCTTGGCTGCCAGCTTGCGCCAGTCGCTCAACGGAACTTTCGGAAAATCGACCACGAACGCCTCCCCTCAACCCTGTCCTAAATACGGGTCCGGACGGTCGACCGAATGCCCCGAGTCGACGCCGCAACACCATTCAAATTGCAGTCTTAAACTATAACGGAGCCTTCGTCAGGGTGTCCAGAAAGCCAAGCCCCGCCTGGCTGCAGCCGAGCCATGCCGGCAACGACTGCTGGTCCCGGACCGTCCGGTCGGGCCGGCGCCCGCAACTGACAGCGATATCTCGGCCGGAGACGGCAAGCCGCGGCCGTCAGCCGATCTCCATCAGACGGTCGATCTCCGCCTGGTCAAGCGCCGCCGTCTCGCCATGAATGACAGCGCTGGCCTGGCCGATGAGATCCTGCAGATTGCGGGAGGCCCGGGTTGCAATCATGCGCGTGATGTCGTCATTGCCCTCCGCCAGGGCTTCCTCCATGCGGGCGATGGTCAGTGCCACCAGCCGGTTCATCTCGGCGACCAGCTTGTCGAAAGCGAGCCGGAATTCCGGCGGCGAGTAGTCATAGGCCTCGATGGCGAGGTCGCGGTCGGCGATGCCGCTCTGGGCGAAATGCTCCTGATAGGTCATCGGCTGCCATGTCTTGCAATCATCGAGACATTCCGGGGCATCGGGAATGATCTCGACCAGCATGACGATTTCATTGACGTGGTTAAGATAGTCGGTCGCCAGCAGCGTCCGCTCGTTGACATTGGTCCCTTGGGCGCGACTGCAGAGATCGAGGTACCGTTGATGGCGCGCTTCGTCGCTCTCCGCCGCACTGGCGCTCATTGTCTGCACGCCTTCCAATTCCTATTCCCGTCCGCTGCCGGAATATGGGCCCACCTCGAACCCGGCGCCTTCCTGAACCAATCCGGACCCGCGAAATGGCAAAACCGTGCCGGCGTTCCGAACGCGGTATAATGGCATAGCCGTGCCGAGCCGCCAAGCTTCCCGCTCCCCAGCGGCCGGAACGCGCTGCCTGCACCGGCGGAAATCAGAACCGCACGCGCAGGAACGGCTGCGGCCGGTCGAAGCCCTTGAGCTGGGCGCGGTCCTGCATCACCACATGTTCTGTCAGTAGTGCTGCAACAATCGGATTGGCGGCGACCTCCGCCGACAACACCAGATCGCCGCCGAGGGACTGGCCCTGCAGGCGCGACGCCATATTGACCACCGAGCCGAAATAATCGAGGCGGTCGTTCAAGGTGACGGCAATGGTCGGTCCGGCATGAATGCCGAGCTTGATCACCAGCCCGTCGGCCAGGCCGTTTTCGCGGTTGAACGCCGCCACCCGCTGCTGGATCGTCAGGCCGGCCCGAACGGCCTGACGATCATCGCAAAACGCCGCCATGACGGCGTCGCCGATAGTCTTAACCACGCTTCCTTCGTGATCGCGCACGACTTCGGTCAAGAAGGCGAAATGATTGCGCACCAGGCGATAGGCCGCGGCATCGCCGATCCGTCGATAGAGCGCCGTCGACCCTTTGAGGTCGGTGAACAGCAAGGCGATATGGGCGACGGCCACGTCATCCCCCGGCCGCAAGACATCGGCGGAGAAGAGGTCGCGAAAAGCCTGCAGGGCCGTCACGCGATCGGCGGTCAGCGCATCGACGACCCATTGCCGCTCCTCGATCACGGCGGTCACCGGCCGGTCGCGACGGTTGCCGAGATGCAGCAGGCCGGGCTTGGCCGGCGCGCCGATCTCAACGCTGTTATCTTCATAGGTGACGGCCGGAAAGCCCGGCAGTTCGGCGCCATCGGTCTGGTAGCTATCGCCGGTGCCGCCGATCGCCGCTGCCAGGTCGACTTCCCTGGCCGGTCCCGGCTCCAGGCTGCGGAGACGATAGGGACCCGCAGCCAACGATATCGGCAGCTCACGCGTCTCGCCGGGAGCAAGGCTGATCTGCGCCTTCACATGCGGCACCGACATCGGCCCCCACATGCAATATTCACCGGCTTCCAGCATGCGGATGGCAGCGGCGGGACGGAAGCTCGCTTCCACGTTTTGCGAGAAATTGCGGTCGTAATCGATATTGCAGGACGGGCAATGGGCGCCGCTCGGCAACCGGTCGAGCGTTGCCGACCAGGCTTTGGCGCCACGGCAGCCGGGACAGAGCAGGTCCCAGCGCAGCTCCAGCAAACCCTCCCTTACCGCCTGCAGGCACAGCTCGATCACCGGCAAAGCCGGCTGCCGCCACAGCCGCGCCAGGGCCAGCGGCCGGATATGCCAGAGATCGACTTCCTGCGCGGTCAGGACGTGATCGGCAAGGCGTCGGGCGAGGCCGTGGCCGTTCGGCGTTGCCTCGATGGCAGCCACCATCTGATCGATGCGCTGGCGCAAGGCCGGCGAAGTTTCCGGCGGCTTGAAGGGAAATATCTGGTGGCTGTTGCCGCCGGCAAAGGTGTTGGCCGAAGCTACCAGGCCGGCATAGCTGCGTTCGATCGCCGGGAAGAAGCCGGTTTTCAACAGCAGCCGCCCGAACCAGCTGGCCGGTGTCGCGGTCACGCGATAGGTGAGCGTGGTTCCCCGCACGCTCGGCCTCAGCCGCAGCTCGGCGCCGAGAAACTTCAGCGGCCCACGTTCAAAGACCCGGTTGTGCTCCAGCCACTGCCCGGCGATCCAGTTGACCGGCATCTCCCGCCATTTGAGATCGCACCAGCGCATCCTGGCTTCGCCGGTGGTGACGACCGAACCATCGGCTTGCGGCGTCTCGGTGATCTTGTGCAACGGCAGGCCGATCGCTTCGTTCACCCGCGCCGTATCGGCCATGATGGACCACACCACCGCCGGCGGATGGTCGAATTCCCAGCTCCAGCTTCGTGTCTGCGCCTCAGCCATTTCCCGCCCAGCTGTCCTTGGCCGGGCATCGCATGTCGCCCCGTCCGGCCGTTCGCATCAGGATAGCATGGCCGGGAGCGGCGCTCACCAGGCGAGGGCGGTCATCGCAAAATCGGCCATCACATTGTGCCGCCGCATCAGATCGATCGTCAGATGCGGATCGATGACGCCATTTTTCAGGACGTCATCGCGGTGGATGCCACCGCCGAGGAACAGCGACTTGGCACCCGCCCCGGCAGCACCCGCGACATCGGTGCGGCAGGAATCGCCGACGCCGACGACCCTGGCCGGATTGTCGATGCGAAGTTCCTCGAGGCAGCGCCGATAGATGCCGGCATGCGGCTTGCCGAACCAGAAGACCTTGCCGCCCAGTTCCTGATAGCGCTGGGCGATGGCGCCGGCGCAGATCTCGGCGATATCACCGCGATGCACCATGAGATCGGGATTGGCGCAGAGCAAAGGCAGGTTGTTCCAGGCGGCGCGGCGCAAGGTCTCCTCGAACTGGGCGACCGTATCGTCCGGCCCCTCCACCCCGACCACCAGCAGGAAACCGGCGCGGTCGAGATCGCTGGTGAGATCGAGCCCCAGCCCGTCGACCAGGCTCAAATCCTTGTCCGGGATGATGGGAAAGACGACGCGGCCGAGATGCCGCAGATCCGCCGAGGGCCGCTCCTGCAAGGCGCGCCAGGTCTCCTCGCCCGAGCAGAAGAGGCCGTCATAGAGATCGGGCGTGATGCCCATTTCGGCGATGCGCTTCGCCACCAGCGCGGCGCGGCGCGGCGCGTTGGAAATGATCGCAGCCTTCTTGCCGAGACGGCGCGCCTGCTTCAGGCAATCGAGCGCCGCCGGATAGCAGACGATGCCGTCATGCATGCAACCCCAGAGGTCGAGAATGAGAGCGTCGATCTGGTCGGCGATATCACGCAGGCCGCCGCAGAATTGCGGCGCGTCGAGCGTGGCGGCGGAAGAGGTAGTCATGGTTCTGATCCGGTTACTGGCGATAGTTTGTTGGAGCGGCAGGGTCATCCCGCGCCGAGATGGCAGTCGTGATATAGGGCATTTACCGGGCGGTCGGAAAGATCGCGGTTGCCGCTTGGCGGGGCCCGGCCCGTCAGCCGCCGGGCGCCGACATGTCGTTGCGCACCAGCCGCGGTTCGCCGAACAGATAGCCCTGGCCGTAATCGATATGCAAGTCGAGCAATTCGCGCAACACCGTCTCGCTTTCGATCCGGTCGGCCACCAGATCGATGGCATAGGAATCGAGAATGCGCTTGAGCGCGCCCGGATCTTCGCCGATCTGGCCGGCGGAGACCGCCGATAGCAGGGTGTCGGCGCCGAACTTCAAGAAGCGGACATGCCGGCTGGAGAGATCCGCGACATCGATATCAAGGCTGTAGATCTGGTCGATGGAGAAGCGGAACCCCATCTGCGCCAGGCGCGCCAGATCAGTCCACACCGCCTGATCGGCGTTTTCAATGCCGCGCTGGGCGAATTCGAACACCAGGTTGGGCGCCAATTCGACATGCTGCGACATCAGGTTGATGAATTGCTGGAAGAAGTCGCGATCCGCCAGGGTGTGATGCGAGATATTGAGAAAGAAGCCGGCGGTGGTGTTGCTGCGGCGCAGGCGCCGGACCAGCTGAATGCAACGGAACAGCATCAGGTTGTCGACCGCGGTGATGAGCCCGTTGCGTTCGGCAATTTCGATATACTGCTCCGGCAGCAGGACGCGGTCGGCGCCGGCGCGGATCGGCGAAAAACATTCGTAATAGCGGCGCTTGCGCTGGGGCAGGCTGACGATCGGTTGCAGAGCCAGTTCGACGCCGTTCTCGCGCAAACCGTCGCGCACGAGATCGAGGATGGTGCGCTCGTCCAACCCCTCCGCGATCGGCGGCATCGGCAGGCTGCCGCTGGCGGAATCCGCTGTCGGCGCCTCGGATGATGCCGGTTTTGCCGGCACCGGCCGCGGCGCGGCGGTCGCATTCTGCGGCGATTTGCCGGAAGCGGTCAGGCTGACGCCGGCACTGGCCCGCCAGGCCGGCGATTGGGCATAGGTGGCGGCGGTGCCCTTCGCCGCGGCAGACGAGAAACTGGTACCGCCGCCAGTGACGCGCGGCGCGGCCGCCGCCAGCGTGGCGGTGGATGCCGTGGCGGCCGGCCGGCCGGCCGGCACGGCGTCGACGGTTTCCTTGGCGCGCGCCGAATAGAGCCGCTCGACCAGCGATTGCAGCACCTTCACCTCGGCGACGACGCTGTCGACGTTTTGCGGCGGCTGGCCTTCAAGGTTGGCGACCGAGATGTCGAGGCGGTCAACGGCGGTCGCCAGGCGATGCTGGTTGCCGAGAAGCTGCGTCATGTCTTCGGCCAGGCCGGCCATCTGCTGCCGATGGCGCCTGGCGACGATGACCTGCGCGACAGCGAGGTGCGCCAGGCAGCCGAGCCCGAAGACGAAACCGGCGGAAATGACGGCGAGCACCGGCGAGAGACCCGGCGCATAAACGGGCAGCAGCCAAACCACCACAATGGCAGCGCTCGAACTACAGAGCAGCAGCAGAAGATGTGAGAGGATGCGCATCGTCCATTCTGACTAGCGGTTTAGTGTTAAGACTGAATTAAGCAGTAACCCTGCCCTTTCGCCTGACAGCTTCATGGCTGCCGCCGTGACCTACCGGCTTCGATCTACCTGGCGGCCTGCGCCGTTTGGCGGTGGTCCGCGCCAACGGCGGCGGCAATCGTGTCAAAGCCATCCTGCCGCAGCAATGCCGGCAGATCCTGGTTGATCCGCCTGGCGAGCCGCGGTCCGCGATAGATGAGGGCGCTATAGAGCTGAACCAGCGACGCGCCGGCACGGATCTTCGCATAAGCCTCCACCGCCGAAGAGATGCCGCCGACGCCGATCAGCGGCAGCCTGCCCTCCGTGAGACGGTAGATATCAGCCAGTACCCGAGTGGAAAGGCTGAAAAGCGGCTTGCCGCTGAGCCCGCCCGCTTCCTCGCGCCAGCGCGGATCGACGCCGGGACGCGTGATGGTGGTGTTGCTGACGATCAGGCCATCAAGCCCGCCTTCGAGAGCTACGGCGGCGATATCCGCCAGATCCTCCGGCGTCAGGTCCGGCGCGATCTTCAGCAGCAGCGGCGGTCGCTGTCCGGCGGAGCCGGCATCGAGCGGCGCCGTGTCAAGCGCCTGGCGAGCGCGGCCGATCAGGGCCTGCAGCGGTGCGCGGCCCTGCAAGGCGCGCAGGCCGGGCGTGTTCGGCGATGAAACATTGATGACGAGATAATCGGCGAACCGGGCCAGGGCACGAATACCCAGCTCGTAATCGGCCGCGGCGTCCTCGGTGCTTTTATTCTTGCCGAGGTTGATTCCGAGCAGACCCGGCCGGCCGGCGGCGGCGCGGCCATCGGCGCGCAGACGCCGCTCCATGGCGGCGATACCGGCATTGTTGAAGCCCATGCGATTGAGCACGGCCTCGGCCTCGGTCAGGCGGAACAATCGCGGCCTGGGATTGCCCTCCTGGGCTCGGGGCGTCACGCTGCCGATTTCAGCGAAGCCGAAACCAAGACGCAGGATGCCGCGCCAGACCTGGCCGTTCTTGTCAAAGCCCGCCGCCAGACCAACCGGATTGGGGAACTCCAGCCCCCAGAGCCGCTGCCGCAACCGCGGATCCGCCGGCGCACTTACGGCGCGGCCGGGCCAGCTCTGCCACAGCTGCAAGGTCCGGATCGCCAAGCCATGTGCGGCTTCCGGCTGGCAGCGGAACAGCAGAGGACGTAGCAATGCATAGAAGTCGGGCCCTGTCCCTTTCGATTGAACAGGCATGGCCGCCCGCATGGTCGCTCCTGTGATGCTGTGCACCCCGGCCGTTGCCCGCCGGGAACCGATGCGACCGCTATACCCAGCCGCTGCGACCAAAGCAAATTTCCTCTGCCGCAAGTGCAAAATGCAATGTCGATATTTGCAAAATGCATCTCTATATTATCGTTTTGCAAAAATTTATGTTCGGCAGCGCCGAATATGAAGGTTTAGCGGCAATATTTGTCCCCTTACCGGCAGACAACACAATCCTAGGATGGAAATCGAGTGGCATAGGATTTGAAGCTTCATTCCTTGAGAGACCATGATCCCTGCCAGGGCCGCGCGAAGCTGACCGGGATGTATTCATTTGAAGTGGTCCACGCGGCGGACAAATTGAGGAGGTCTGCAATGTTGCAGCACGTAGATGTATGGCGCGGTATCGATCGCCTGGCGGCCAAATATGGCCTTTCCGCCTCGGGATTGGCGCGTCGCGCCGGCTTGGACCCCACGGCGTTTAACCCCAGCAAGCGCATCACCCGCGAAGGCCGGCCGCGCTGGCCGAGCACGGAATCGCTGTCGAAGGTTCTGGCCGTGACCGGCGAAACCTTCAGCGGCTTTGTCACGCTGACCGGCGCCCCGGGCAGCGGCGCGGAGCAGGCTGGCGCCACCAGCAGGATTGCGGTGAAGAACGGCGGCAGCGCCGGCTCCGGCCGCGCCTTGCCGATCGTCGCCCTGAGCCGTGTCGGCGACGGGGATTGCTTCGACAACCAGGGCCGGCCACAGGGCTCAGCCTGGGGCCGCACCACGCCGGATGTGGCCAGCACCGATGCCGATTCCTACGCCATCGAAATCAATGGTCGCGACTTCGACCCGGTCTATCGCGATGGCGATGTGATCGTGGTCTCGCCGCATGCCGAAATCCGCCGCGGCGACCGGGTTCTGGTCGGAACGGCCGGTGCCGGGGTGCAGATCCGGCGTCTGGGGCGCCGTGACACCGACGGCATCTATGTCGAGCCCCTGGCTGAAGATCAGGCCCATACCCCCTCGGCCAGCCAGTTCATGGCCGCCGACCAGGTGCAGTGGCTGGCGCGGATCGTCTGGGCCTCGCAGTAAGTCCTCACTCCCGGTCCCGCGATCGACGGCGGTGATCGGGGAGGTGACGGTTCAGTGCAAAGACAAAAATGGCCGATCATCGCGAGATGATCGGCCATTTCCTTATGCTGGCCCGCCGATGGCGCTGGATGCGCCGCGCCTTACAGGGTCAGATGACGCGCCCGGGCGCCGCGCTCGATGGCAACCGCCGTCAGGCGGCCGATTTCCAGCGTGTCGCGGATGAGCTCCAGAAGCCGCGCCTCTTCCTGGGTGACCTTGCCGTCGGCGGCCGCGACATCGCAGGCCAAGGCATAGGCGGTTTCCCGCAATTTCTCCGGCAAGCCGCCCTTGATGTCCTTGAGCAGCTGGTTGAGGCCGTCCTTGCCCTGCAGCACATCGACGCAGGCGGAAGCGGTCTTGCCGATATTCTTGCGATCAAAGCCGCGAAATACCGGCAGATGACCGATCATATCGCCGATTGACGCCATCTCGGCATCCGACATTTCACGATCAGCGGCTGACATCAGCACCATCGTGTAAATCAGCGCTGCGTGATGATTGATCATGGCCTTCTCCGATGAGTTGCTGGTCCGAATTCGGCCGCCAATCTAGCGGGATCGCCGGGAAACTCAAGCGCCGGCCTTGTAACGTCACCGTCAGCGGAGGGTTTACTTTCAGCTGTGGCGCGCCTCTTCCGCTGCTATTTTTACTGGTTGATCCGGCGTGGCCAGGAATTCCCGCGTGCGGCGGATGACCTCGGCGAGGCCCAGCCGCTCCACCGTCACCCCTTCCGGGAAGGCCGTCAGCAGGCGCGATGGCATGGCCTTGTCGAGCAGCACGAAGACGCCATGGTCGTCGGCGCGCCGGACCAGACGGCCGAAAGCCTGTTTCAGTTTCAGCCGGGTCAGCTGATCGTCATAAGCGGCACCGCCGAAACTGGCCTTGCGCGCCTTATGCAGCAGATCCGGCCGGGGCCAGGGAACGCGGTCGAAGACGATCAGCCGCAGCGCCCGGCCGGGAACGTCGACGCCGTCGCGCACCGCATCCGTTCCCAGCAGACAGGCATCGACCTCACCGCGGAAGATATCGATCAGCGTCGAGTTTTCCATGGCATCGACATGCTGGGCGAGGAGATCGATGCCGGCCTGTTCCAGCACCGGGGCGATACGGCGATGCACCTCGCGCAGCCGGGCGATGGCCGTAAAGAGCCCCAGCGCGCCGCCACCGGCAGCGAGGAACAGGCTGCGATAGGCGGCCGCCAATTGCTCAAGGTCGTTACGGCCGAGATCGTTGACGATGAAAACCCGCGTCTGCGCCGCATAATCGAAGGGCGAAGCGACCCGTGCCCGCACCGCCGGCATGGGCAGATGCACGGCACCCGTCCGCAGCTCAGCCGCCGCCCAGGCCTCCGCCGTGCCGCTGCCGTCGGTCAGTGTTGCCGAGGTGATGACGATGCCATGCGCCGGCTTGGCGACAATCTCGGCGAAGGGCTTGGTGGGATCGAGCCAGTGGCGGTAATGGCCGACATCGAACTCGCGTCCCTCGGCGCGGTCGAGGGCAAACCAGTCGACGAAATCCTCGCCGGCACTGCCTTTCAACGACGCCAACATGGCGCGCCAGGCGCCGAGTTCCATTTCCGCGCGGCGCGCCAGGCCGCGCGAAAGGGCTTCGATCCGCAAGCGCTGGGGCGTGTCCAGCGTGTCCGCCGCCGCGTCGAGCTGCTTGGCAAGGCGGGCGGCAAGGTCGCGCAGCGGCCGCTGCAGGTTGTGGAAGGCCTGATCGAGATCCTCCGCCGCCTCGGCGACACGGTCATCAAGCGGCAAGGTCGCCGTCTCCAGGCTGTAGCCGGCGCCGTCATTGGGTGCGCGCGCCAGGATCTGGCGCCGCACCGCGGCGAGATAGGCCTCCACCGGCCCGGCGGGATGCGCATCGATCAGACGCTGATGCCAGCCTTCGCTGGCGAGAATGCGCGCCGCCTGGATCACCTGCTGCATGAGATCGATGGCGGTGGCATCGTCGAGAATGAGGTCCTCGATGCGGCGCTTGAGCCCGCGCGCCCGGCTTGATCGCCCACCCTCGGCACCCAGCAGCCAGCGCCGCAGATCGAGCGTTTCCTGGCCGGTCAGATGCGCCGCGAAGGCGCCGTCGATCGCTGAGAAAAGGTGATGGCCTTCATCGAACACATAGCGCGTCGGCAATTGCTGCTCATCGCCGCTGAGCGCCGCCTGGATCATCACCAGCGCATGATTGGCGATGACGATCTCGGCCTTGCGGGCGCGCCGCACCGAGCGCTCGATGAAGCAGCGGGTGTAATGCGGACAAGCGGCGTAGATGCATTCGCCGCGGCGATCGGCAAGCCCCTGCACCCGGCCGATGCCAAGGAGATCCGGCAGCCAGCCCGGCAGATCGCCGCCGATCATATCGCCGTCGCGCGTCGCCATGACCCAGCGCGCCATCAGCCCGGCGGCAATCGCCGTCTGCGCCTGGCCGGCATTGTGGGCGGTCTCCGCGAGATTGAGCAGGCAGAGGTAATTCTCGCGCCCCTTGCGGATCACCACCTTGCCCGATTTGACCGCGGCATTGGGATGAAACCGATCCAGCTCCTGATCGATCTGATGCTGCAGATGGCGCGTATAGGTGCTGATCCAGACCGGCGCCTTGTTCTTGCGCGCCCACAAACTGGCGGGCGTCAGATAGCCGAGCGTCTTGCCGACACCCGTTCCCGCCTCGGCGAGCACAAGGTTGGGGGCACCTGGTTCCAGGCGGGGCGCGAAGGCCGGTGCCAGCGACGTCGCATAATCCATCTGCTGCGGGCGCTGCTCGGCCCCCTCGTGCAATATCTCCGCCAGCATGTGCCGGATTTCCTCCGGCTCCACCGGCCAGGAATCGCCCGGCGGCTCGGCGGCCGCCTCGGACCATTCCGGCAAATCCTCCCAGACCGCAATGCCAGGCACCGTCGCCAACTTCGCCGTGAGCGATGCCTCACCCTTGCTCGATGCCTCGCCGGATGCAGCACCATTCCCGGTCAACGCCGTCAGGACCTCAGGTCCCCAAGACCAGCCGGCCCGGGTCAGATAATGAGCCAGGCCCAGCAGGCGGCGGCGCCCCTTGGTCAGCGCGCTCAACTCCCGCAGCAGCGCAGCCGCCACCTGCCGCAGCAGCAGGAGATCGCCGCCTTCGGCATCCGCCGTAACTGGCAGGCCCAAGGCCTCGGCAAGGCCCCGGGCGGTCGGCAGGCAGAAGCTGGCCGGCCGCACGAAGGCAAAGAGTTCCAGCAGGTCGAAGGCGGGAAAGCGCTCGCAGCGCAGCCGCCGCAGCACCGTCGGCAGATGACAGAGCAAAGGTGGCGTCTGGCGCGCCCGTTGGATGGCTGCCGCACGGTCGAGATGCTGGACCTGGCCGGGCAGCAGCGTGGCGCCCTCCAGCCAGCGGATATCGCTGAAGCCGGCCAGCAGGACCGGCCGCTGCGCCAAAGGCAAACGGTCCGTCATGTCGCGGCAGGCAGGGCAGGGAACCGTCGCAAGGGTCGACGCCCGAGTGAACAGAAGCGAAACATGGGGATGTTATGACGAAGCCGGAGGCCGCTGGCAATCCCGTCCCGCGCGAAGGACGGCGGGGGAGATTGGCCGCCGCCGGCGCGGCACCGGCGATATGCGCATCAGTCGTGGAAGGTGGCCGGCACCGTCTGCGGATTGATCTTTTCGCCAATGAGCCAGGGCCGGCGCGGATTGGGGCGGCCGAAATAGTAACCCTGCAGATAATGGACGCCTGCCTTGGTCAGCAGATCGGCATCGCCGGCATTCTCGACGAACTCCGCCACCGCCTGCAGGCCGAAGGTCTCCGCCAGCGACAGCAGATTGCGGATGAAAAGCTGGTTGTCCTGGCTCTGGCTGAGATTGCGCACGAAGGAGCCGTCGATCTTCACCAGATCGACGGTGAGGGCCTTCAGATGGCGGAAGGAGGTGAAGCCGGCGCCGAAATCGTCGATCGCCACCCGGCAGCCGAGATCGCGCACCACGTTCACGAAGCGGGCCGATTCATCGATATCGTGCAGGGCCGCCGTCTCGGTGATCTCGACCACCAGGCGCGGGCCGATTTCCGGACTGGCCTTGATCGCCGACATCAGCGCCCTGAGCCAGGTCTGGTCCGTGGCCGTGAGGCCGGAAATATTGATCGCCAGGCTGACATCCTGATGGGCGCGCAGTTCCTCCACCGCGAGGTCGAGCACATAGCGGTCCATGACCTTGGTCATGCCGAGCTGCTCGACCACCGGCACGAAGGCGCCGGCCGAGATCATCTCGCCGCGATCGCCGCGCATCCGCAGCAGGCATTCGTACTTGGCGACCTGCAAGGTATCGGCGCGCACGATCGGCTGATAGACGAAACTGAGCCGGCGCTCGCGCATCGCCGCCTGCACCTGGGCGGCGATATCGAGGCTGCGCCGAAACAGCAGCGTCTGCTGCTCAGAGGCGCGATAGATGCTGTAGCAGCTGCGGCCGGCGCGCTTGGCCTGGCTGAGCGCCGTTTCGGATTTCGCGATCAGGTCGTAAGCGGTATTGACGAAGCCGGGGAACAGCACGCAACCGATCGATATGGTGAGCGGGATGATGTTGCCGTTGATCTCCACCGGCTTGTCACGCACCACCTCGATGATCCGCTCCATGGCATGGACCACCATCTCTTCCGGGCATTGGCTGAGGATGACGCCGAAACGGTCGCCGCCGATGCGCCCGATCATATCGCTGGAGCGCAGGAAGCGGTCGAGGCGCTGGCCGATCGTCACCAGGACCGCGTCGCCGACCTCATAGCCATAGGCGCTGTTGATCATGGCGAGCTTGTCGACGCCGATGACGACGAAGGCGCCGGGCACGCTGAAGCGCCGCGCATAGCTCAGCGCCTGTTCCAGCTCCTCGCGCAGGCGGCGCTTGTTGTAGTGCCCGGTCAGGTCGTCGTAATTGGCGATCCGTTCCAGCCGCGCCTCGCCCTGCTTGCGCGCGGTGACGACGCGCAGCACGCCGCTCATGCTGACCGGCACGCCGTTCGCCCCCATGACCGCCTGGCCGCGGTCATGCACCCAGACCACCGATCCATGGCCGCTGCGCAGCCGGTATTCGCAGTCGAAGGCGAGGCCGGAGGCGAAATGGTCGGAAAGCGCCTTCAGCCGGACCGGCAGGTCTTCGGGATGGACGCGGTTGTTATAGCTATGGCCGGTGACGATACGACCGTCGATTTCGGCCTGCTTGCCGGGAGCGCCGAAAATATCCAGCGTATTGCCGAACCATTGCAGATGGTCGCTGGCGACATCCCAATGATAGGCGATATCGCCGGCACCCAGCAGCGACGCCTGCAGCCGCTCCAAGGCTGCCGTCGGCAGATCAGTGCCTGGTTCGCCCAAGCTTGGTTCGCCCAAGGGAAGTCCCACCGCTGGTGCCTTTTCTTTCTTGCTCTTGAACCAGACTGCCTGCCGGACGTTGAGCCTCAATCGCGGTCAAACGGTAGCCCGATCCACAGAATGCCCGGTCCATAGAATGCTAGGATGCAGAGCGTTAACAAGGCATAAAGGTAAGTCTAAAAACCTAATTCTCATAACATATGGTTAATAGGCGGAAGTTAAAGATGCCGCCCGGAATATGACCGGCATGAATTCGGTCTTGTTCCTCGTAACGTTTTATCGCAGCCTACGAAACTACTATTGAGCAGTTCCTCGGCCGTGCCACCTAATAGACATACTGGTCTATGACATTGCCGAGCAGATAGAGCAAGCAACGAACCAGCCGCAGAACATGGCCGATACGACTATCTCGACGAGAGCCCTGACCTATCGCGACCCGACGGTTTCCGCCGCCGCGGAAATCCAGCTGCGTCGAAATCGCCAGCGCTCCTTCGACGCCCTGGTCGACCAGGCTCAACGGACCGCCGACGCAGCGGCACAGGTTTCCAGCCTGGAGCAGGGCCGGGCCGACGGTTTCCGCGCGGCCAAGGAAGCGGCCGATCAACAGGCCGACCAGAGCAACAGCGCGGCCGAGCAGCAAACCGAACAAGCCGCCCTTGCCGGCGCGCGCACGGGAACGGAAGCGGATAATCCGGGCGAGGCGCAAGGGTCTGGCGATACCACCGGCACGGCGCAAACTCAGCCGACCGTCACTTTCACCGCACAGCAGATTGCCCAGGAGCAGTTGGGCGTCGGTCTGCATGTCCCGCCCCTGCAGCCGGCCGACGAGGCCTATCGCCGGGCCGGCGCGGAACCACCGCTGCCGAGCGAAGACAGCCAGCCCAGCCTGTTCGCCCTCGCCGTCTAGCTGGCCGGCGGAGAGCGCTTCTCGGACAGCAGCGCCCTCGGTTTTTTTCCTCTCTTATGCTTGTTGCAAGACCGCGTGCCAGAGCGCGATCGTTTTAAATGGAAGCGGATCGGCTTCCACTTAAAACGTGAACGCCTTCTATCTTATAGAAGAGAGGCGGATTCACATTTTACACGGAACTGCGATGCGATTCCGTGTAAAGCGATCCGACTCTAGCGATTGCCTGCCGGCTGCACCGCGTCGGGCTTGAAGCCGAGCGCATTGCCGAGAGCATCATTGCCGCCGGGCAGGTCGGCATGGGCGGCCGGAGACTGCATATCGGGAACATCCTCCGCCGCATCGACCGCGCCGTCGGCATCGTCATTGCCATTGCCACCGGCGATGGCGCGGCCGCCCAACAGCTTCAGGGCATGCGCCTTGCCGCTGAAGATATCGTGCGAAATGAGCAGGACGTCGTCGAGCCAAGCCGTCATCTGCCGGCAATCGGCGCTGCTGTCCTGATCGATGCAGAGCTTGTCGGCCGCGGCCTCGCGGCGGTCCAGCAGGACGCCCGGCAGCGGCCGGGGCGCGGTATGCGGCGGTGGGGCGGCAAGGTCGAAGATCGTCGGTCCGTCTTCGCCGATCAGATCCATGACCAGGCGCGGCAGGCGATACATCGGCAGATCGCCGACCCGCAGCGGGCCGTTGCGGCCGTCGATGACGATCAGCGGCGTCGCCGCGGAGAACGTGTACATATTGGCGGTGAAATCGCCGAAATTGTCGGCGAGCACGCCTGATTCCGTGAAGCCGCCGAACTTCGCCCCCAGGGTGGGCAGATGATCGCCGAACACGACGATGATGGAATCCGGATCGCTCTGCCGCAGCCGCGCGATCTCATCCATCATGTCGCGGGACTTGTAATAGATGGCATTGGCGTAATTGACGACCTCCGGCACCCTGGTATCGGATTTAACGATATCGGGATGGTTGCCGTTGTCGCTGGGCGGATAGGGCCAGTGACCGAAGATCGACACGATATAGTCCAGCACCGGACGGTCGTCATGCTGGCGGTCGGCCGCCAGCTTGGCCGCCACCTGCTCATGCAGCGATTTGTCGGAGAGGAACTGCTTGCCGCTGAGATCGTCCATTTGGAAATCGCTGCCGGCCCAGAAGCTCTGGAAGCCGATCAGCTTGAAGGCCACCTGGCGATTCCAGAAAGCCGGCAGATTGGGATGCGAGGCGATGGTGCGGTAGCCGGCCTGATCCAGCAGGCGCGGCAGGCAGGGCGTGTTGTTCTTCAGCCCATACTCGAACTTGACCGCCACCTCGTTGATCGGAAAACCGCAGAGGATCTCGAACTCGGCATTCGCCGTCTGGCCGCCGAAGGCCGGGCTCATGCCATGCGAATAGCCGGTCTGTTTCCACAGATCCATGAACCGGGGATCCATCGGCGAGACGCTGAAATGCGCCTGGGTCAGGAGATCGGCATCCCAGAAGCTTTCCTCCAGGATGATATGGATATTGCGCTTGCGCCGGTAGCTGGGTTCACCCGGCGAATACCGGTCGGCGAGATTGACGCGCGGCCCTTCGGCCAATTGGCGCCGCGCCACCGCGTTGCGCACCTCGGCATCGCTCGGCGCCGGCTTCGCCTCGGCCACGGCCCGCACCGATTCCTGCACGAAGTTGATCGTGCCGCCGCGATAGATGTAGTTCTGCCGCTGGTCCCAGGGAAAGTTGTTGAAGGCTTTGTCCAGGGTCTGCTCGATGACGTGCGGACCGGCGGCGGCGCCGACCGGCAAGGCGATCAGGACGCCCCAGGCCGCCGCGGTAAGGCGGCCGCGCAGACGCAGGTTGAAGACGAAGAGGCCCAATATCGCCGCCAGCGGCAGGCCGACCAGAAGCCAGCCCTTGGTGCCGAGGATGTGAATGAGCGCGCTGACGTTATGCATGTCCTCCGGCATGATCGGCCGCCCCAGCAGAGCGGTCTTGATGGCGCTGCCGATATAGAGGACGCCGATCAGCAGGGCCTGCAGCAGCAGGAAAGCCCATATACGCCGCGACACGGCAAAGACCAGCAGCGCGAGGGCCAGCTGCAGGCCGAAATCGGCGGGGATGCGTTCAGGCTTGATATAGATGCCGAAGAACAGCGCCGGGATGCCGTAGCCGAGCAGATAGAGAACGGTCGTCGAGACAAAGGGAACCAGCCAGCGCTGACGCAACCTGCGGCTTTTCATCGATCGAAACAGCGCGTTCATCACAATCGGCCCGCTCCGGTAGTTTAGGCAGAGATTTTTTGTTTAAGCGCAAGGGCTGCGCAATTTCATGAAATTATGATGGGTTTGCCATAATAGAGCAACATACTGGCCCATCAAAAACCCGCGAGTGACAGACACGAATGAGAGACACGAATGACGGGGCAGTCGATCGACCCGCAGATAGTGTGGTCTTGAGTGTTTTGGTATCCCTCGGATGACGAGCCCCGAAAGATGAGAACAGTGTTATTCGGGACGGAAAAACCCGCTGCGGTGTTGCACCGCAACGGCCAGCATTCTCTAGCAGCGATCCTTGTCTGTTTCTTGACGCGTTTCGCGACGCGGGTGATGGATACCAGGGGGTCCGAGACTGCTACGCGCCTGCTTCGGATTCCCTGTGCGCTCATCCACGCCGCAGACCTCCGGGTCGATCCGGCGCGACGGTCTCAGCCGAGATCACGCGGATTGGTATTGCCGCCGCACAGGATAACAGCGATCCGCTCGCCCGCTTTGCACGCATAGCGGCCGGAGAGAAGCGCCGCGAGGGCCGTCGCGCCGCCGGGCTCCACCGCCAGACGGAAATCGCGCCACAGCAAAGTGCGGGTTTCGGCTATCGCCGCATCCTCGACCAGCAGCGACTGGGCAATGGCCTGACGGTTCGCAAAGGTTAACGCGCCGAGGCGCCGGGCGCCGAGTGAATCGGCGGCGAGACCGCCGACGGTCACGTCGACCGGCTGGCCTGCCGCCAGCGCCGCATGCAAGGTCGGGCAGGCGGTCGGCTCGACGCCCACAACTTTGGTGCCGAGGCCGTCCTGTTGCTGATACCAGGCGGCGACGCCGCCGATCAGGCCGCCGCCACCTACCGCAACCAGGACCGTGTCGATATCCGATGCCTGGCTCTGCAATTCGCGCGCGAGCGTTCCCTGGCCGGCCAGGACCGCCGGCTCGTCATAGGCATGCACCGAGAGGGCGCCGGACTCCTGCTGCCGCGCCTGACAGGCGATCAGCGCTTCGGCATAGGTAGCGCCGACGACGCGGATCTCGGCACCGAAATCGCGCAACCGCTGGACCTTGGCGGGATTTGCCACTTCGGGTACGAAAATCTCGGCCCGATGCCCCAGCGACTGCGCGGCATAGGCAACCGCCGCACCGTGATTGCCGCCGGAAGCAGCGATCACGCCGGCCGCCGGAACGCCGCCGCGCTCCTGCGCCGACAGCAGGGCGTTGAAAGCGCCACGCGCCTTGAACGATCCCGCATGCTGCAGCATTTCAAGCTTGAGGATGAGGCGTGTCGGCAGGCCGAAGGCACCCGGCTCCAGCTCAATCACCGGGGTGCGGCGAACCGCGCCGGCCAGCCGCTGCGCGGCGCGCTCGATATCGTCGATGCTGATGCTTATCATTGCGCCCCGTTGCTCTTTGTCACGGCGCGCCCGCCCCGGGGCCGCGTCGGTTGCCGGCAATGTTACCCGCTGCCGTTACTTGCGCTCGAACATGGTCGACAGGAGGATCGCCGAGGTGGTGCGGGCGATGCCGGGCAGTTTGCCGATCCGGGTCAGCACCTCGTCGAGATGGGCGGAGGTACTGGCATTGATCATGGCGATCGCATCATAGATGCCGCTGGCAGTGTAACAGGCGATCACTTCGGGAACACCTTTCAACGCCGCCATGGCGCGATCCTGAAATTTCGGATCGAGCGTCAGCAGCACATGCGCCGTAACGCCCGGCCGCTCGGTCTCCGATCCGACCACGACGGTATAACCGCTGATAACCCCGTCACGCTCCAGGCGCTTCAATCTCTCCTGCACGGCGCTGCGCGAGAGGCCGAGCTGACGCCCGAGCGCTGCCGTCGGCAATCGGGCATTTGCCCGGAGAAGCGCCAGCAGACGCTGATCGGTGTCGTCCAAACTCCGTTTTACCATTTACCCCTCAATTCCATCCGTTGAACGCCCAATCCGATCATGCCCGCCGATCCATATCGGCATCCTGCCGGCTCGAAGCGAATCAGTTGCCCCGTGCATCAGGTGCCCGGGCGATGCATCGTGCCGCGCATCAGTATCGCCGCCAAGTGCTGGGCCGGCCGGTGCGGCACCCCCAAACTGTCTTCCGGGGGCCGGCGAATCGACGGCCCCGCCCCGGTTTTCCACCTTTCGCCGGGTTTAGGCAAGCCCAGCCCCTCTCTATGCTGCCCCGACCAAAAACACTTTTGCACAAGAGGATAGACCATGAGCCGCAAGGTACTGATTCTGGGCGCCGGCAAAATCGGCGGGGCGATCGTCGACCTGCTGCATGCCAGCGGCGATTACACCATCACCCTGGCGGATAATGACGCGGCTTTCCTGAAACAGGCCGGCGGCAAGAAGGCGCGGACCGAGAAGATCGACGTTGCCAATGCCAAGGCGCTGGCCAAGGTCGCCAAGGGGCAGGATGCCGTCCTCTCCGCCCTGCCCTTCTTCCTCAATCCCGGTGTCGCCAAGGTTTGCGCCGAGGCAGGCGCCAATTACTTCGATCTGACCGAGGACGTTGCCACGACCCGCGCTGTGCGCAGCGTCGCCAAGAAAGCCAGCACCGCCTTCGCGCCGCAATGCGGCCTTGCACCGGGCTTCATCTCAATCGTCGCCAACCATCTCGCAAAGGATTTCGACAGCCTGCGCGAAGTGCATATGCGCGTGGGTGCGCTGCCGGAATTTCCGGCCAACGGCCTCAAGTACAATCTCACCTGGTCGACCGACGGCCTGATTAACGAATACTGCAATCCCTGCGAGGCGATCTATGACGGCAAATCCGTCGAGGTGATGCCGCTGGAAGGGCTGGAGCATTTTTCGCTCGATGGCGTTGATTACGAATGCTTCAACACCTCGGGCGGGCTCGGCACCTTGTGCGAGTCATTGGATGGCAAGGTGCAGAGCCTCAATTACAAGACGGTGCGCTATCCCGGTCATCGCGACATCATGAAGTTGCTGCTGGAAGATCTGCGCCTGCGCGATCGACGCGATCTCCTGAAGGACATCATGGAAAGGTCAGTGCCCATTACCCATCAGGACGTGGTGCTGATCTTCGTCACCGTTACCGGTATCAAAGAAGGCCGCCTCACGCAGCAGACCTATGCGAAGAAAATTTATGCAAAAGAAATCGGCGGAAAGCTGATGAGTGCAATTCAGATCACGACAGCGGCCGGAATTTGTGCCATGGTGGATTTGCAGGGTGAGGGGAAATTGCCCAAAAAGGGCTTCATCCGTCAGGAAATGTGTAACCTCGACGACTTCCTCGCCAATCGTTTTGGTAAGTATTACGCCTGATCGATCCCATCCAGAGAGACAGGCAGCGCCGCCGGAGTAAGTGCGGGTTACTCCGGCGGCGCCTCGACATTCTGGGCTGTCGCAGCGTCGTAGCCGGATTTCAGCCATTCATAACAGAGATGCGTTTCGCCAGGCAGGTCGCCGGGCAATTGCTCCTGGTCGGCCTTTTGCGATGCAACATCATTGTTCTTTTTGCACTGCAGCACAATGAGTTTGAGCGGCGCGACCACTGACAAGTCGCGATTGGTTTCGGCCACCAGATTGCCGAGAAGTCCCACGTCGTTAAGCCAACCGGTGAAGTCGGCGAGGTTCGAGGCCGTGCTGGGCCGCTGTTCCAGATCCATGCCCGCGACCGCCGTATCGGATGCGCCGAGCGCCGCATTTGGCAGAGCAAGCCTCATACCTGCATGAGCAAGGGTGGTACTCCATTGCGCCGTCAGTTTGGCAAAGTCCTGGATGCAGCCCGGCGCCATGTCGGCTTTCAGATCGCCGTTGTCGACCAGGTTATGAAAATGCACGGGGTCGCTGCCATAGAGCGCGCAGAGCAGATCTGATATCTGCCGCGGCTTCAGATTCATGCTGTCCCAATTATCCGTCGGCGCAGCCGCATCGGCGGCATCATCCAGTTGGTCCTGACGCCAGGAGAGCATCCAGCCCACCGCGGCATCGCCCAGCACCGCCCCGCCGAACCGCTTGCCGCTTTCCGCAATCAGGAACAACGCCGTCAGCTGATCGCGCTTGTCCGGAGTTTCTGCGAGCAGGGTCTTGCCGTCACCCAGCCGCATCGCTCCGGCGATCTCTCGAAAGAAGACATAGGCGGTCTTGCCGAGAAAATAGCCCCAGACCGGATCGTCATTGGCGCCGCCGTCACCGTCGTCGCTACCGGGACTGCCGGGAGCGGCCGTGTCGGGGGCCATCTTTGCGCCGGCGGAGCCCGCGGCACTCTGTGCCGCGGCAGGCGCCGGAGCAATGGCGGCAATCGCCATCACCGCGGCGATGGCGACGGGAAGAAGAATCCATTTCGGCTGGCGGTTGCGCGACCCATTCATCCGGGATTTTCCGTGATTCCAGTCTTCAGGAGCTTTAGCGGGCGGCAACATTATCGCGTGCCCCATATTTGTGCTACATCGGAGACGAGAGATACCCGCAGCGACCACGGTGCCAATGTCCCTGTCAGATCTTGCCCGGAAACTCAGACGGCCGGCCCGCGCCGCCTGGCTCGTCGCCATGAGCCTGGCCTGGCTGCTGGCGCTGACCGGGCTGCTCGGCAAGCACACGCCCTATGCCGAGATGACGCAGCAATTTGCCCTGCAGGTTTGCTGGACGGCCGTGCTTCTGACCATCGCGGCGCTGTTGCTGCGACGCTGGCGCCATGCAACGATCGCCGGGGTGCTGGCCTGCTGGCAACTCTGGTTGATATGGCCAAGTGCTGCAACGCCAATCATTCCGCCCCATGCGGCGGGCGTGCGGCTGCGTCTGGTCGAACTCAATGCCTGGTTCTATGCGCCGCGCAACGACGATATCGTCAGCTATCTCCGCAACAGCAATGCCGACATCATCGGCCTGGTCGAAGTCTCGCCGCAGCTGAAGACGGCGCTGGCAGCGCTCGACGACCGCTATCCCTATCAGGTGGATTGCGTCGGCAGTGACGACGACCATTGCGAGGAAATGCTGCTCTCGCGCCTGCCCATCCTCGAGAGCAGCGCCGGCCGGCTCGATGGCCGTCTGCCGGTGGTGGTCAGTGCGCGGATCGCGGTGGCCCCAGGCACCACGATCGATGTCGCGGTCAGCCATGTCATCCGGCCCCTGACCCTGCTGCAGCCCCAGCCGGCGGCCGCCTTCCTGCCCGCGACGCCGCCGACCGCGCAAGGCGAACAGACGGCCCATCTCGCCAGACGCCTGAACCAGCTTGGGCCGGATGCCGTCTTTCTCGGCGATCTCAATGCCGCCCCCTGGAGCCCCATCGTGACGGCCCTGCGGACTGCCGGCGGCTGGCATCCCGAGACGGAGATCAGCCCGACCTGGCCCAGCTGGGCCTCCGCCCCCCTGCGCTTGCCGATCGATCACATCCTGACCCGGGGCAAGGTGGTGGTGACCAGCCTGGAGGCCGGCCCGGTCCTCTCCTCGGATCATCTGCCGCTGGAGGCCGAACTCTTCGTTACCGGCAATTCGCCGGGATAAACCGGCATTTCCACCATTGCAGGCTTGCCCCGGCGGTGCGGCGCAACTAGTCTCCGACCGTCCGAAGCCCCGGACAGTCTTATATTCCTGCATTCCGGAGATCGATGGAGATGACGAGCGAACGTACATATGCCGAAGCGGCGAGAGCCTGGCCTTTCGAGGAGGCACGCAAACTGGTTGCGCGCTATGCCGGGAAAACGCCGAAAAAAGGCTATGTGCTGTTCGAGACCGGCTACGGCCCCTCGGGCCTGCCGCATATCGGCACCTTCGGCGAGGTGGTCCGCACCACCATGGTGCGCCAGGCCTTCCAGCGGCTGAGCGATATCCCGACACGCCTGTTCGCCTTCTCCGACGATATGGACGGCCTCCGCAAGGTGCCGACCAATGTGCCCAACCAGGAGATGCTGGCCCAGCATCTCGGCAAGCCGCTGACCAAGGTGCCGGACCCGTTCGGCAAATATGAGAGCTTCGGCCACCACAACAACGCCATGCTGCGCGGCTTCCTCGACGGCTTCGGCTTCGATTACGAATTCCAGTCCTCGACCGACTGGTACATGTCCGGCCGCTTCGACCAGGGCCTGCTCGACGTGCTGAACCATTACGAGCGGGTGATGGAGATCATGCTCCCCTCCCTGCGCGAGGAACGGGCCGCCAGCTATTCGCCCTTCCTGCCGGTCTGCCAGAAGACCGGCCGCGTGCTGCAGGTGCCGATCCTGGAGACCAACGCCGCCGCAGGCACCATCGTCTATCAGGACGAGGACGGCTCCAAGGTGGAGACGCCGGTCACCGGCGGGCGCTGCAAGCTGCAATGGAAGCCGGACTGGGCGATGCGCTGGCATGTGCTGGGGGTCGATTATGAAATGTCGGGCAAGGACCTCATCCCTTCGGTGAAGCTCGCCGGCGAGATCTGCCGCGAGCTGGGCTCGCCGGCACCGGAAGGCTTCAACTACGAGCTCTTCCTCGACGACAAGGGGCAGAAGATCTCGAAGTCCAAGGGCAACGGCCTCAGCGTCGAGGAATGGCTGGCCTATGCGCCGCCCGAGAGCCTTGCTCTGTTCATGTACCAGAAGCCCCGGGCGGCAAAGCGACTGTTCTTCGACGTCATTCCCCGCGCGGTCGATGACTATATCACCTTCGTCGAGAAGTTCGACGGCGAAGAGGAAGCCAAGCGCCTGGAGAACCCGGCCTGGCATATCCATAACGGCAAACCGCCGAAGGACAAGGCAGCGCTCAGCTATGGCGTGCTCCTGAACCTCGCCAGCGTCTGCAATGCGGAGCACAAGGAAACGCTCTGGGCCTTCATCACCCGCTATTTCCCCGGCATGACGCCGGAAACCTCACCCTTCCTCGATAAGCTGGTGGGCTATGCGATCAACTATTATCGCGACCATGTGAAGCCATCGAAGCAGTATCGCGCACCCGACGCCACCGAACGCGCCGCCCTCGAGGAACTGCTGGCCTATCTCGAGAAGGTGCCGGACGGCACCCCCGCCGAAGACCTGCAGGAAGAGGTCTATGAGATCGGCAAGCGCCATCCCTTCAAGGAATTGCGCGACTGGTTCAAGGCACTCTATGCCGTGCTGCTGGGCCAGGACCAAGGACCGCGCTTCGGTTCCTTCATCGCCCTTTACGGCCGCAAGGAAACCGCCGATCTGATCCGCCGCGCGCTGGCCGGCGAAAACCTCGCCGGCTGATCACGGCGTGACCTCATGGAAGACCGGCAGCCGTCAAGCTGCCGGTCTTTTGCTTTTGAGGCATGAACCGCCAATCAAGGACGCGCAGATGCACAGCACGACGCGGGCCAGGTGGCGCAACCTGCTGTCAGGCGGGAAAGTCCGTGCTGAGCGTAACCTCCGCCCAGGCATCAAAATTGGCGCGCAGAGCGTCGAGCCGGTCACGGGCGATTTTAAGCACCGGCGCGCCCAGGAGTAGACGCAAGGGCGGCTCTTCTGCCTCGTAAGCGGCGATGATCGCGGCTGCCGCCCGCGCGGGATCGCCCGGCTGCTTGCCGGAAACCGCCCGGGTCGCGGCGCGCCGCTTGCCGGCAGTTTCGGCATAATCGTCAATGATGGTCCTGGACTCGATCATCGACCGGCCGGCCCAATCGGTGCGAAAGGCTCCCGGCTCCAGGATCGTCACCTTGATGCCGAGAGGCTTTACCTCCTGGGCCAGGGATTCCGAAAGCGCCTCAACGGCAAATTTGGTCGCGTGGTAATAGCCGGTGGCGGCAAAGGCAACCAGCCCGCCGAGCGAAGAGACGTTGAAGATATGCCCGCCGCGGCGCGCCCGCATGCCGGGAAGCACTTTCCGGGTGACGGCAATCAAGCCGAAGACATTGGTTTCGAATTGCGCGCGGATCTCCGCGTCCTCCCCTTCTTCGATCGCCGCCAGGTAGCCATAGCCGGCGTTATTGACGAGAACGTCAATCTTACCGAAGTGAGCTTCCGCCACCGTGATGGCGCGGTCGATTGAACGGCCATCCGTCACATCGAGCGTCAAGACAAGCGCCTGCTCACCATGCTGTGCCGCAAGCTCCGCGAGACGTTCAGAGTTGCGCGCGGTCAGGGCAGCGCGCCAGCCGCGCGCCAGGACCGCCTCCGCCAAGGCACGGCCGAGGCCCGAGGACGCACCCGTAATGAACCAGATTGGAGTCGTATCGGACATTTGATCATCCTTTCCGGCCGTCGAGACGGCCTTGAAGCTTCGATGTTGCCAGAGCGCGTCGGCTACGACTTGCGTCGCAAGATCATCCCACCGTGATGCAACGTATTGGCATCGACGAACTCGCCGTCCGCGGTGAAGCCGGTATCGTCCCAGTAATCGATATGAGTGCCGAAGATCTGATACCGGCCGCGATAGGCGCTTTCCTGGCTGCCCCGCGCCTCGTCATAGCGCCCCTCGGGCAAAAGCTGATGACGCACATAGCCGTCATCGGTGACCCAGAGGCCGATATAAGAAGGCTGCTGCATGTTGCGCTCACTGATCTGTTCGTTTCGAAGCGGCCATTGGCCGTTCCGAGGACGAGATAGTCCCGAGGACTGTCGAATTGAAGTTGCCAATACTGGATAGACTGGTTAAAAAATTTAACCAATCATGGACGATCTGGACGGCATCTCGGTATTCCTGGCAATCGCCGAAGCGCGGAATTTCCGCCTTGCGGGCGAGCGCCTGGGCATTACCCGCTCTGCGGTGAGCCAGGCCCTGCAGCGGCTTGAAGATCGGATCGGAGTCGCCTTGGTGCAACGCACGACGCGGAGCGTGCGGCTGACCGAGGCGGGACGGGCTTTTCTCGATGCCGTCGCCCCTTCGATGACGCAGATCCGAGAGGCGGTGCAGCTTGTCAAGGAAATGCAGGCGCGACCGAGCGGGATGCTGCGGATTACCGTTTCCTCGATCGCCGAGAGTTTCCTATCCGGCCCTTTCATCGCCGGCTTCATGGAAGCCTTTCCCGATGTGAAGCTCGACATCACCATCACGGATGAGGAATTCGATATTGTCGAGGCCGGGTTCGACGCCGGCGTGCGCCTTGGCGAGGTGATCGAGCAGGATATGATCGCCATACCGGTTTCGGCCGAGCAGCGGCAATGCGCCGTAGCGGCCCCGCATTATCTCGATCGCCACGGCGCCCCAAAACATCCGCGCGACCTCGCATCTCACCTCTGTATCGGCTGGCGGCCTCGCCCCGATACCGCGCCGTATCGCTGGGAGTTCACCGAGAAGGGCCATGATTTCGATGTCGCAGTTGATCCCGCCGTCACGACCAATGACATGGGCATGATGATCCGCCTGGCGCGGGCCGGTGCCGGCATCACCTTCGGGATGGTGGAGACATTTCAAAGCTTGATCGCCCAAGGCGAGCTCGTGCCGCTGCTGACGGAGTTCTGCCCGCCATTCCAGGGTTTCTATCTATATTACCCCAGGCGCGAACGCCAACCGCCGAAGCTGCGCGCACTCGTCGATTACGTGCGGCAAACCAGCGGATATCAGCGGCGGTGAGAAACCCCGGAATCAGCAGCCATCGGCGGCAGGCAGGGCCGCGGAGCGCGCTTCGGTTCCTTCATCGCGCTTGACGGCCGCAAGGCAACGCCGAATCCGCAGGCGGTCTCTGATGGCAACGGTCGAGACGCCGCGCGACGTTCAGTCGAACAACTCGCTGAGCCAGGACTTGCGGCGGTGGTGCTTATAGTCATCATCATGACGATGGCGCGGCCGCTCGAAGTCGCGTTCGCGCGGGGGCTCGCGCAGCGGTGCGGCCGCAGGCGTATCACGCACGCTGCGCTCAATGATCTTGTCGAGCTCGCCGCGATCGAGCCAGACGCCGCGGCATGTGGGGCAGTAGTCGATTTCGATGCCTTGACGATCGCTCATCACGAGATTTTCCTGGCATGCCGGGCATTTCATCGAGGCAACCTCCTTCTCATGTCGTCAACCGCGCGCGTCGCGTCAGCCTGAGATGGCCCGCTGCCGGCCGTCCCGCAAGGGGAGCGGCCTGACAAATTGTTGATCGTTTCGCCTCGCGCCGCCATAGCCGCGTGACATCCTTCCTAACGCCGGCGCGCGAACGCCAAGTCCGGCGGCGCCGTCAATCCGAAGGCCGAGAGTGCGAGCTGCGGCAGCATGGCGCAACTCGCTCCCGTAACGGTCCACCGCCCGGCGCGTGCCATCGGCGATGGTGCTGGCGGCGATCAGCACCAGATGTCCTCATAATTTTCCTTGGCTGCATCCGGGGCATCCGGCGCAACGGTCACAAGATCGGCGCAACGCCAGGGCGAGCGGATTCCACGCAGGCTGGGCAGCGGCGCCGCGCCCTCCCGCTTCAGTTGGGTCACCGCGCCGGCAACCGACAGGATCTGCTGGTCGCCGGAGCGGTCGCGCAGCACGACGCTGCCATCAGCCGCTTCGCGCGCGCCGGCCACCGCCACAACGGGGATGGCATCGGCATGGGCCTGGACGATCTTGCGCGAGAGTGTCTCAGAACGGACATCGAGCGCCACGCGCAGCCCCGCCGCGTCGAAGGCTTCCGCCACGGCGCGGGCATATTCCTCCTGCGCCGCCTGGATGCTGGCCACCATCACCTGCTGGGGTGCAAGCCACAGCGGCAGATGCCCCTGCCAGCGTTCGAGCAGCATGGCAAGGAAGCGCTCGATACTGCCGAGGATCGCGTGATGCAGCATGATCGGTCGCATGCGGCTGTTATCCGCGGCAACGATTTCCGCATCGAGGCGGTCCGGCAGCACGAAATCAAGCTGGATGGTGCCGCATTGCCAGAGCTTGCCATGCCGGTCGGGCAGCAGGAATTCGAGCTTCGGCCCGTAGAAGGCGCCTTCGCCTGGCTGCAGCGCATAATCGAGGCCGACCCGGTCCGCCGCCGCCGACAGCATCTTCTCCGCGCGATCCCACAGCGCGTCATCGCCGGCCCGCACAACCGGCCTTGTCGAGAAGGCGACCTTGAAATCACCGAAGCCGAAATCGAGATAGACTTGCCGCAGCAAGGCGGCGAAACGTGCGACTTCGTCTTCGACATGTTCCTCGAGGCAGAAGACATGCGCATCGTCCTGGGTGAAGGCGCGGGTCCGCATCAGCCCCTGCAAGGCACCCGAGGGCTCGTTGCGATGGCAGGCACCGAACTCCGCATAGCGCAGCGGCAGGTCGCGATAGGAGCGCAGGCGGCTGTTGAAGATCTGCACATGGCCGGGGCAGCTCATCGGCTTCACCGCGAAGGGACGCTCGCCATCATCGACGGTGAACATGTTGGCGCCGAATTTCTCCCAGTGCCCGCTGCGTTCCCAAAGTTCACGCGCGAGGATCTGCGGGCTGCGCACCTCCTGGAAGCCGGCCCGGCGCATATAGGCGCGGATATGGTCCTCGATCGCGCGATAGATCGCCCAACCGCGCGGATGCCAGAAGACTATGCCCGGCCCTTCCTCCTGCTGGTGAAAGAGATCGAGCCGGTTGCCGAGACTTCGGTGATCGAGCGCGTCCATGATGTCCTCCGTGTTTGGACGGTTGCGGTGAACCGGTCGGACGGAGGCAGGCGCAAGAGCAGAGAATGCAAAAGCAAAGGCCCCGTCCGTTTCCGGCGGGGCCTTGCTGGTTCAGCGATGCGTTATCTTCAGCGCATGCGACCATACGGCAACCCGCCGAAGGGCGTGGTCGTCGTTTGCATGGTGGTCGCAGAGATGAAGTGCTTCGCGTTCATAAGCCGTTTATCGCCATCTTTGCCGCCGCTGTCAAATGCCGTCGCATGGCGCGGTTGCGGTGCCCGGTTGCGGTGAACGCCTGATTTCGATGCTTAAGCCTCTTGCCAGCCTGGGTCGGTGCGACTACATTCACGGCATGGCACGCATTCAAACCATCAACGCCGTGCGCGTTTCTCGATTTTGGTACCGCTGGTACAGCCCGGCGGCCTAGGATCGTGCCTATTTGACACAAACCCGAAGCCGCCCTGTACAGGCGGCTTTTGTGTTTCTGGCTTCCAGTCACGTCAGTCTCCCCTGCTACAGAGCGGTTTCCCCTGAGGAGAACGACGATGAAACGCATTCAATCGACCGATTTCGACGTGATCACCGGTCCGTCCATGGCGAGCGCCTGCCCGGTGGTGGAGACCATGCCGCCCGAGGCGATATCGCCGCAACAGGCCGCGGCATCTGTCGCTGTTCCTGCAGAAGCCGCCAGACAGCCGGTGGCGCAAAAGGCCGACGCGGCCTGACCGACAGTCGTTAGGTAAGATCGACAGCCGCGCTCAAGCCTCGGCGACGGTGTCCGTCGCTGCGACCGGCACATGCATGATGAGCTTCACGCCGGGATCCGCAGCCCAGGCAAAGGCGAGCTGCTCATAGCTGACGCGGCCCAGACGGGGATGATTGAAATGCCTGCGCCCGCCCTCGCGGCCGAGCACCTGCTGCTCGTCCCACAGGCTCGCGAAAGCCTTGCTGCCTTGCCGGAGATCGGCCAGCAGTGCCCGCATGACCGGATCGTCCAGCGCATGGCTGTGATCGGCGCGGAATTCCGAGACGACACGCCGCGCCCGGTCCTGCCAGTCGCAGACCAGCGCCTTCGACTGTGGACTGAGGAAGAGATAGCGCAGCAGATTGCGCTGGGTGACGGCACCTTCATTGTCGAGCCAGCCGACGAAAAGTTCGGCGGCCGCCGCATTCCAGGCCAGGGCCCGCAAATGCCGGTCCAGCAGATAAGCGGGCGGATGGATGCCGCCCAGCGCCTCGATCAGCACCGCAGGCGGCTCCAGCTCTTCCACCTCGCCATCGCCTTCCGGATCGCGCTTGTTGGCAAGGTCGAAGAGATAGGCGCGCTCGGCCCGGGTCAACTGGAAGGCGCGGGCGAGACGGGCCAGCGCTTGCGGCGAGATCGAGACCTCGCGGGCCTGTTCGATCCAGGTATACCAGGTGGCGCTCATGCCGCATTGCCGGGCGGCCTCCTCCCGCGTCAGGCCCGGCGTGCGCCGGCGCGTGCCGGCAGGCAGGCCGAACATGGCCGGCGTCAGATGGGCACGGCGGGCGCGCAGGAAGGCCGCTAATGCGACCCGCTGCGCCTCTGGTGGTGATTTTCCAGCGGGATTCGGTTTCATGGCAGTTATTATACCAGGATAACTGCTTAAATTGTACCAGTATCAGAATCCGCGCATGCTCTGACTTGCCATTTCAAAGCTTCAACACAGAGAGCCGAGCCATGTCCGCCGCCAGTTCGACCGCCACCGCTTCCGACAAATCCCATCAGCACGTCGTCACCGAACAATTCGGGCCGCGCGCCAATGCCTATGTGACCAGCGCCGTCCATGCGACCGGTCCGGATCTGCAGCAGATCGCCGATCTGGTGCGAGGCCGGAGCGGTGCGCGCGTGCTCGATCTCGGCTGCGGCGGCGGCCATGTCAGTTTCACCGTGGCGCCGGAAGTAGCCGAGGTCGTGGCCTATGACCTCTCACCCGACATGCTGACCGCCGTCACGCGGGTGGCGGTCGATCGCGGCTTCGACAACCTGCGCACCGAATGCGGTGCGGCCGAGAAACTGCCTTTCGACGATGCCGCCTTCGGCATCGTCGCGACCCGCTACAGCGCCCATCACTGGCGCGATCTCAAGGTCGCGCTGAAGGAAGCGCGGCGGGTGATCCGCCCCTGCGGTTTCGCCATCTTCGCCGATGTCGTGACACCTGGCGAACCGTTGCGCGACACCTTCCTGCAGACCATCGAGATGCTGCGCGATCCTTCGCATGTGCGCAATTACAGCGTCGCCGAATGGCAGGCGGCCTTGCGCGAAGCAGGCTTCGAGCCGGGCGAGGTGACGACCCGACGTCTGCGCCTGGAATTCACCTCCTGGGTCACCCGCATGCAGACGCCGGAGCTGCATCAGCAGGCGATCCGCTCGCTGCAGCAGCGCATGCCGGCCGATATCCAGCAGCATTTCGAGATCGGCGCGGATGGCAGCTTCACGCTGGATACGGCGACGATCGTCGCCAAGCCGGTCTAGAGTCGGATCGTTTTAGACGGAATCGCTCTGCGATTTGTCTAAAACGTGGATCAGTCTCTATTCATCAACATAGCCCGCGGCTACGGCCGGCTCAGGGGCTGGTGCCGGAGCCGGGCTGTGAGGGTGCCGCTTCCGGCACCGGCGTCAGGTGCTGCGCCTGGCAGGTGGCGACCACGGCATTGAGCCGCGCCAGGACCTCCTGGCTGGCCGTGCCGGCCCCCACCGCCACGATCTCAGCCGGGTTCAACACCCGGTCGAAATGATCGGCGACGCAACTGCAATAGAGGTCGAGCCCCTCTTCCGTCGCGTCGTCCATGCGTAGCTGGGCGCCGCCGCCATTGGCCATGCGCCCCTGCTCCTTGCAGGTGGCGACGAAATGGGCGCGGGCCTGTATCGTGCCCTCGTCCGGCTGCAAGCGATCGTGCAGCATCAATGCCGCTGCCGCGATCAGCACCAAGGCCGCCAGAATGATCAGGGCGCGCTGTTTGCCGGAATGCAGTATCATGATGACGACCCTGTCAGCCTGCCGCCCGTCATGCAAGAGGATCGTGCGGCCTGCGCCGAAGGGACGCTGTCCTTGCAGATCTTTGCGATGAATCCTGAGACCGACACGACCGGCTGTGAACACGCCGCCCGCTTACGAACGGCGCAGCCCGACGAAGCGGCACAACTGACCGAGCTTGCCTTGGCGGCCAAGGCAAGCTGGGACTATGATGCAGCCTTCATGGCGCGCTGTCGCGAGGTCATGATCCTCTCGCCTGATGCTATCGCACGCCATCCGCATTATCTGCTCGAACGCGGCAACGGCGATATCCTGGGCTTCTACGGCTTCGATCTCGATGACGGCCTGTTGACGCTGGAGTGGCTGTTCGTCGCACCCTTCGCCCAAGGACGGGGCTGGGGACGGCATCTCTTCGACCACGCCGCCGCCGTCGCCCGGGCGGGCCGCTTCAGCTATTTCCGCATTGTCAGCGACCCCCATGCCGAACCCTTCTATCTGCGCCAAGGCGCCGTTCGCTGCGCCAGCGCACCGTCGGATCTCCAGCCCGACCGCTTCCTGCCCGTGCTGCGATTCGATCTGGCCGGCCGCAGGATCACGCCTCTCTGACGAAAGCGTGGGCTTGCGGCGATGCGAAGTAGTGCATAAGTGCCGGTGGCGGACCATCCGGCGGTGGGCCGGGGCCGCAAAGCACTTCCCTTTGAAACGCCTGCGCTCTAGGCTGCGGCTCAAGCTGGAATGAGGACTGGACGAATGGCTGAGAGCAAGAACCTGACCGAGTTGATGAATGTCCTGGAGGACCTGATGCGGCGCGCCACCGCCGCCGGCGCCGACGCCGCCGATGCGGGTCTCAGCCGGGATTCGTCGCTCAGCCTGGGACTGCGCCTCGGCCAGCGGGAAAAACTCGAACGCTCGGAATCGCAGGATGTCAGCCTGCGGGTCTTTGTCGGCAAGCGCCAGGCGATGGTCTCCACCAGCGATCTTTCCTCCACCATGCTGGATGAACTGGCGCAGCGCGCCGTCGCCATGGCGCGCGCGGTACCGGAGGATCCCTATTGCGGCCCGGCCGAGCCGGAACTCCTGGCCAAGACCTGGCCCGATCTCGAGGCGTTGGACCCGGTCGAACCCAGCGAGGCCGAACTCACCGAGAAGCTGCATCTGGCCGAAGACGCCGCCCGCGCGGTACCGGGCGTCACCAACTCCGAGGGCGCCGAGGCCGGCTGGGGCCGGGTCGATATGGCGCTGATCGGCAGCAACGGCTTCCGCGGCAATTTCAGCCTGACCCGCTTCGGCCTCAGCGTCTCCGTGATCGCCGGCGAGGGCACCGGCATGGAGCGCGATTACGATTATTCCTCCACCGTCTTCGGCAGCGATCTCACCGATCCGGTGATCCTCGGCAAATCGGCCGGCCAGCGGGCGGTGAAGCGGCTCAATCCGCGCAAAGTACAGACCGCGAAGCTGCCGATCATCTTCGATCCACGCATCTCCAACGGCCTGGTCGGCCATTTCGTCGGCGCCATCAACGGCGCCTCGATCGCCCGCGGCACCAGCTTCTTGAAAGACCAGATGGGCCAGCAGATTTTCGGCCAGCACATCACCATCGTCGATGACCCGCACCGCCCGCGCGGCCTGCGCTCCAAGCCCTTCGATGGCGAGGGCGTCGTCAACCGCCGCAGCAACCTGGTCGAAAACGGTGTGCTGCAGACCTGGCTGCTGGGCTGCCGCGAAGCGCGCCAGCTCGGCCTCAAGAGCACCGGCCATGGCAGCCGCGGCGGCTCGCCCGGTGCCAGCAACGTCTATCTACAGCCAGGGAAGCTGTCGCCGGCGGAGATGATCAAGGAGGTGGGGCGCGGCTTCTACGTCACCGAGCTGATCGGCCACGGCATTAACGGCGTCACCGGCGATTACAGCCGCGGCGCCGCCGGTTTCTGGATCGAGAACGGCGAGCTTGCCTATCCGGTTTCCGAAGTCACCATCGCCGGCAACCTCAAGGACATGTTCCGCGAACTGACGCCGGCCAACGACCTTGTCTTCCGCTACGGCACCGACGCGCCGACCATCCGCATCGACGGCATGACCATCGCCGGCGCCTGAACCGACGGGGCAAAGTGACAGACGCGTAACAGAATGATGACTCTGTCATTATTTCTGTAAACAAACCGCGCGCCCGATAGCGGCGTCATCATCCCGTCACGCCACATCAGCATTGTCTCGCCCAGAAGGCTTGGGACATTCCCGAGTCGCTGTGGTCAGCCAAGTTCTTGCCCATCCGATTGGATCACACGCGGTTGCTTGGCGCGCCACTCAGGGCTGGAGCGGTGAAGCGGCGATGAATATTGAACCTGGTGGCACGACCTATCGGGCGATTTTCATCTCGGATGTGCATCTCGGCACCCGCGGCTGCAAGGCCGAGTTCCTGCTCGATTTCCTCAAGCATTGCGAATCCGATCACCTCTATCTGGTCGGCGACATCATCGATTGCTGGCGCCTGAAGAAGAGCTGGTTCTGGGCCCAGAGCCATAACGACGTGGTGCAGAAGATCTTACGCAAGGCGCGCAAGGGGACGCGCGTGATCTTCGTGCCCGGCAACCATGACGATCCCCTGCGCGATTATGACGGCATGGCCTTCGGCGGCATCCTGGTCGTCAAGGAAGCGGTGCACGAAACAGCCGACGGCAAGCGCATGCTGGTGGTGCATGGCGACGGCTTCGACGGCATCATGCGGCATGCGCCCTGGCTGGCGCAGCTCGGCGACACCGCCTATACCTTCGCGCTTTTCGTCAACCATTGGTACAACCGCGTGCGGGTGGCGCTGGGCTATCCCTACTGGTCGCTCTCCGCCTATCTGAAACACCGCGTCAAGGACGCGGTCAAATTCATCAGCGATTTCGAGGTCGCCATGGCCGAGGAAGCGAAAGCGCGCGGCCTCGACGGCGTCATCTGCGGCCATATCCACAAGGCCGAGATCCGCGAAATCGACGGCATCAAATATTGCAACGACGGTGACTGGGTCGAAAGCTGCACGGCTTTGGTCGAGCACCGCGATGGACGATTGGAAGTGATCGAATGGGCGCGGACACGGCAGTTCTCGATGTTGCAGGCCTGAACTATCGCCAGCGGGTCGAACCCCGCCCGGCGCAGCAGGCGATCGCGCTCGACCGTCCGCTGACGATCACCATCGTCAGCGACGCCTGGGCGCCACAGGTCAACGGCGTGGTCCGCACGCTGGGCCGCACCGTCGCCGAGCTGCAGGAACTCGGACATGCGGTCAACGTGATCTCGCCCGCCGATTTTCGCACCCTGCCCTGCCCCAGCTATCCGGAGATCCGGCTTGCGATGACGACCCGCTGGGGCATCGCGCGCCTGCTGGACCGGCAGCGGCCGGATGCCGTGCATATCGCCACCGAGGGACCGCTGGGTCACGCCGCGCGCGCCTATTGCCGCCGCCGCAGGCTGCCCTTCAGCACCGCCTATCACACCCGGTTCCCTGAATATGTGGCCGAGCGTTTCCACGTCCCGCTGCGCCTCAGCTACGCCGTGTTGCGCCGCTTTCATGCCCCCGCCCATACCATCATGGTGGCGACGCGCTCGATCGCCGAGGAACTGGGCAAACGCGGCTTCGGCAATATCCGCTTCTGGTCACGCGGCGTCGATCTCGACCTCTTTCGTCCGCGTGCCGAGGACGTGCCGGCGGCGTTGCGCGACCTGCCAAGGCCGCTGCACCTCTATGTCGGCCGGCTCGCCGTGGAAAAGAATATCGAGGCTTTCCTGGCACTCGATCTTCCCGGCAGCAAGGTGGTGGTTGGCGACGGGCCGCAGCGGGCCTATCTGGAAAGGCGCTATCCGGACGCCGTCTTCGTCGGCACCAAACAGGGCGAGGAGCTGGCCCGGTATTATGCCGCCGCCGATGTCTTCGTTTTTCCGAGCCTGACCGACACTTTTGGCCTGGTTGTCCTGGAAGCCCTGGCCTGCGGTGTGCCGGTCGCCGCCTTTCCCGTGGCCGGGCCGCGCGATGTCATCGGCACCAGCGGTGCAGGCGCCCTCAACCAGGATCTGCGCCTGGCGATCGCCCAGGCGCTGCAGATCCCGGCGGCGCGCTGCCGCGCCCATGCCGAGACCTTCTCATGGCGGGCGGCGACCAATCAGTTCCTGCAGAATCTCGCGGTCATTTCCCGCCTGCCGCAGCGCTTCGGCTGAGGCAGGCAGGCGGCCCTGCCGCCGCACTTTCGTGCCTCTGGCATTGATCTTCCGCTTGCGCCAATCTCCCCGGGGTTTTCACCAGGAGATCAACATGGCCGCCTTGGGCATTATCGGCGTCGGCGCGCTTGCCGAATTCGTTCTTCGCGGCTTGCGCCGGGCCGGCGATGACCGCCCGGTCTTCCTGTCGCCGCGCAATGCCGACCGCGCAAGCCGGCTCGCCCGGGAATGCGGCGCCACGGTTCTTGCCGACAACCAGGCGGTGCTCGACGCCGCCGATCTTATCCTGGTCGCCGTGGCCCCCAAGGATGTCTATGCAACCATCGGGGCTCTCAACTGGGAGGACCGGCATGTCCTGATCTGCGTCGCCATCGACGTCACGTCGGCCGGGCTGCAGGAAGCGGCCCCGGAAGCCACCATCACCCGCGCCATGCCGAGCTCCTGCCTGCAACTCAATCGCGGCGCCACGCCGATCTATCCGGCCGAGCCGCAGACCGAGGCCCTGTTTGCCGCGATCGGCGAGATCGCCGTGCTGGAAAGCGAAGCGCAGTTCGAGACCGCCTCGGCCCTGGCCGCCTATTACCTGTGGAGCTTTGCGGTGATGGATGCGGTTGCCGAGCGGGCCATCAGCGAAGGCCTGCCGCCTGTCACCGCCCGGCGCCTCACCGCCGCCCTGACGGCGGGGGCCGCCGCCATCGGCGCCGAGCAGCCCGACCAGCCGCTGCGCAGTACCCTCGAGCGCTATGCGCTGCCCGGCACCATGACGCTGCAGGGCCTGGAGAAGCTGCGCGCGGAAGGCGGCATCGCCGCCTGGGAGACGGCGCTGAGCCTGGCCATCACGCGCATGCGCCAGGGCGCCTGACCACGATCGGCGCCACCACGATAAGGCCATGGCATTCTTCGCAACTACAGCCGATAATCGTAAATCTGTCGGTCCTTGCCGCATGGCGTTTTAGGAAAATTCGATGAAAATCAAGCTGCCGCTCCTGCTCATTGCCGCCGTCCTCGCCACGAGCGGCGCGGCGCAAGCCGGCGACCAGAAGCTCACCGATCTCAAGGCGACTTCTTCGGTCAGCATCATCAAGGACGCCGAGGGCAGCTATGCCGCGCGGGTCAGGAACAGCCGCTTCATGCCCTATGTCACGCTGGATGACCAGGGCATCAGCCATTTCCGCCTGCTGACGGTCGTCACCAGCCAGGAGCTGCGCACCGACCGCGAGCCGGTTGACCCCGCCGCGCAGGTCAGCGTCACGGTCGACGATATCGCCGGCGACAAGCCGAAGCGCCTCGCCGCCTTCAAGGATACCGGGGCCGACGGCACGCTGATCGCCGCGCGCTATTTCGCGACCACTCAGCCCGGCTGCTGTGGCGGCGCCGACAGCCATCATGTGCGCCTGCTGGAAAGCGGCAGGCATCTCTTCCAGTCGACCGGGCCGGGGCCGGTCGGCATCAGTGCCTGGGCAAGCTTCCCCAATGCCCGGCCGGAACAGATCCGCTGGGCCGCCTTCGCCGGCGTCGATGACGAGGCGCAGTACAAGGCGGGCGTGCTCGGCACCCTCACCTATGGCAATGAAACGGGTCCCTTGACCAGCTTGCTGGTGGTACGCCCGAAGGCACCAGCGGAGAATGACGACCTCGATCTTGCGCTCGCCAATGGCGCCACGCTGCTCTGGATCGACAGCAAGGAAAAGGTGCCGCCGGCCGATCCGACATTGGCCAATGCCGGCCCCGCATCCGGCTCGCCCGACAGTCCGAAGGATATCTGGTCGCTGGAGCGGGTGACGGATCCCGCCAAGGTCGCCGGCATGGTTCTGGCGCTGGAGCTCGACGGTAAAAGGCTGATCAGCATTCCGGTCGAGGGCGACAAGCTGGCTGCAGACAAAGCCACTGTCGATCCGACACTAGTGCTGAAGCCGGCGCCATGACCGCTCGCCGCTCTTCAACAAGCTAGAAGGCGGTTCACATTCCGGGCGGAAGCGCTCAGCCTTCCGCCCGAAACGATCACACGCTAGCTCGATTTCAAGGCACCGATATCGACCGGCAGCTTGCGCAATCTTTTTCCGGTGGCGGCGAAGATCGCATTGACCACGGCCGGCGCGATCGTCGCTGTGCCCGGCTCGCCGATGCCGCCCGGCGCTTCGCTGCTCTCCACCAGATGCACCTCGATGACCGGCGCCTCGTTGATGCGCAGGGCCTGATAGGTGTCGAAGTTGCTCTGTTCGACCCGGCCGTCCTTGACGGTGATGTCGCCGTAGAGAGCGGCGGTGATGCCGTATATGGTACCGCCCTCCATCTGCGCCCTGATGATGTCGGGCGTCACCTGGTGGCCGCAATCGACCGCGCAGACCACGCGCGTCACCCTGACCTGGCCGTCCTTTCCGACCGTCACTTCCGCGACCTGGGCCACGTAGGTGCCGAAGCCGAAGATGACCGAGACGCCGCGGCCGCTGCCGGCCGGCAGCGGCGAGCCCCAACCGGCCTTCTCCGCGGCGAGATCGAGCACCGCCTTGGCGCGCGGCTGCTTGCCGAGAAGGCCGCGGCGGAACTCTACGGGGTCCTTCTTCGCCAGGACCGCCAGCTCGTCGACGAAGCCTTCCACGACGAAGGCGTTGTGGGTGACGCCGACGCCGCGCCACCAGCCGGTATAGAGGCCGGCCGGCGGCTCATGCCGCAGGTAATCGACATGCAGATTGGCGAAGTCATAGGGACCGGCCGCGCCATCGACGGCATCGAAATCAAAGCCGTCCTTGAAGGCCTGGGGCAGCCAGCGCGCGACGATCGAAGAACCGACCACGCGGTGCCTGAAACCCACCGGCACGCCGGTCTGATCCAGGCCCGCTTCCATCTTGTCATGATAGGCCGGCCGGTAGATATCGTGCTGGATATCTTCTTCGCGGGTCCAGATCACCTTGACGGGGTCCTTGACCTGCTTGGCGATCTTCACCGCCTGGGTCACGTAGTCCACTTCCAGGCGCCGGCCGAAGCCGCCACCGAGATAGTGATTATGCACTTTGACCTGTTCCGGCTTCAGGCCGGTCACTTCCACCGCCGTCGCCTGGGCGCGGCTTACCACCTGGCTGCCGGTCCAGACATCGCAGCCATCGGGCCGCACATGCACCGTGCAGTTCAGCGGCTCCATGGTCGCATGCGCGAGGAACGGCACCTGATAGGCCGCTTCCAGCTTCTGCGCCGCACCTGCCAGCGCCTGGTCGACATCGCCGGCATGCGGACCGGGAACGGCGTCCTTGCTGCTGTTGGCAGCCTGCTCCATCGCCGCGAAGAGATCGGCGCTGGCAAATTTTGCGTTGGCGCCTTCGTCCCATTTGATCTCGAGCGCCTCCAGGCCTTTCTTGGCGGCACCCATATGGTCGGCGACCACCGCGACGGCATCATCGAGTTTCACGACCTGGCGGACACCTTTGACCGCCATGGCCTTGCTGTCATCGACGCTGGCGAGCTTGCCGCCGAAGACCGGGCAGGCGGCCACGGTCGCGACCTTCATGTTCGGCAGGCGGGCATCGATGCCGAATTTCGCCTTGCCATTGACCTTGTCCGGCGTGTCGAGCCGCTTCGGCGAGGTGCCGATCAAGGTGAAATCCTTCGGATCCTTGAGCGCGACCTTGTCGGGCGGCGTCAGTTTCGCCGCCGCATCGACCAGCGCCCCATAGCCGAGCTTGCGGCCGCTGGCGGTGTGAATCACCTCGCCGGCCTTGGCCTGGCAGGTTGCGGCCTCGACTTTCCATTGCGCAGCGGCGGCAGCAATCAGCAAGCTGCGCGCCGCAGCACCCGCCTGGCGCATCGGTTCCCAGAAGCCGCGGATCGATGTCGAGCCGCCGGTTACCTGGAAGCCGATTGCCGGATTGCCATAAAGCTTGTCATCCGCCGGGGCATGCTCCAGCTGCACCTTGGCGAGATCGACTTCCAGTTCCTCGGCCAGCAGGACCGACTGCGCGGTATAGATACCTTGGCCCATTTCGACCTGGGGCAAGGTCAGGGTGACGCGACCCTGCCGGTCGATGCGAATGAAAGCGTTGGGTGTGAAGGCCGTCTCAGCCGCCACAGCGGCGGCAAATCCCGGCAGCATAAAACCCAACAACAGACCGCCGCCGGCAGCAGCGCCGACCTGCAGCATTGCCCGGCGCGACAGGCCGGATTCCGATGCAGCCGCCGTTGTCTTTTCGCGCGAAAGAAGATGATCGAGAATCATGGTCAGCCCCCCTGCTTTTCGCCGGCGGCCTGCTTGATCGCCGCGCGGATACGGACATAGGTGCCGCAGCGGCAGATATTGCCCGACATGGCGTCGTCGATATCGGCATCCGTGGGATGCGGGTTGCTGTCGAGCAAGGCCGTCGCCGACATGATCTGGCCCGACTGGCAATAGCCGCATTGCACCACCTCGCGGTCGAGCCAGGCCTGCTGGATCTTCTTGCCGTTGGGGGTTTCGCCGATCGCCTCGATGGTGGTGATCGCCGAGGTGCCGATGCTGTCCACCGTGGTCTGGCAAGAGCGCGTGGCGGCGCCGTCGACATGCACCGTGCAGGCGCCGCACAGCGCCTGGCCGCAGCCGAACTTGGTGCCGGTCATGCCCAGCACGTCGCGCAATACCCAGAGCAGGGGCGTGTCGCCATCGACATCGACGGCGTGGTCTTTGCCGTTCACCTTGATTGTAAAGGACATCGGTTTCTCCGAAATGATTAAAGGTGTCCAATTGACGGCCAGCGGCGGCCGGAACGTCGGTAATCCGATTACGCCGATCAGTGACATTGGCCGGCGCCAAGGGATAGAAGGATTGTGCGATCTTTGTATTGACGAGCGATCATCGGCTGCGGAAAGCCCGGAGTCGCTGCAACTCGGCCTAATGCCTTGCGCGACCGGACTGCCCCCTCCCCGCCGATGAGGTTTTCAGAATAGCATCCCTTCCATGGAGGGGATCAATGGCGAAAAGCTCCGCTGACTTTTTTGCATGACCAGCCGCATCGAACCGGCGACGGTCAGACAGGCAGCCAATCCTCCTTGCTCAGCCCGGCCGCTTCATCGAGAAGATCGTATCGACCACCGTGTAGTCCATATAGCCGAGCCGGGCGATCGGGCGGATCTTGGTGAGATCGACGCGGCCGTCGGTGATAACCTCATCGGCGATGTGGATTTGCACAACCTCGCCCAGCACCACCGTATTGCCGATCGGCACACCGTCGCCATTGGTAAGCTCGATCGATTGCAGATAGCGGCATTCCAGCGCGGCCGGGCTTGCCTTCACCCGCGGTGGCGCGACCAGCACCGAGGGCACCATTTCCAGACCGGCGACTTCCGGTTCGCTGACATCCGGTGGGTAGCGCCCCGACGTCGCGTTCATGGCGTCCCGCAGATCCCAGGTCGCCAGGTTGCAGACGAATTCGCCGGTCTTCTCGATGTTGTTGAGCGTGTCCTTGCGGCCGTCGCTGGAATACATGACGACGGGCGGATCGCTGGAGACGGCGTTGAAAAAGCTGTAGGGCGCCAGATTGACGACACCCGTCTCGCTGATCGAAGTGATCCAGCCGATCGGCCGCGGCACCACGAGCGAATAGAACGGGTTATGCGGCAGTCCATGCCCATCGTGGCGCGGATCGTAATGCATTGCGGGGCTCACATCCAGAAGGTGGGCGACAACGGAACGCCGATGGCTCCGCTGTCAAGCCACCCACTCTAGATCCTGCCCGCGGTATTTCTCAACAAGCGTGAAGCCGCGCTTCAGAGATACCACTCATATTCCTGTTGCGAGATGCGGCGCTGGAACTTCTCGAGTTCGGCGCGCTTGGCATCGACATAAAGCGACAGGTAATCGCTCCCGAGATAATCCGGCAGGATTTTGGCGGCGGCGAGGCGATCCAGCGCTGCCGGCAGGGTGAAGGGCAGGTTGGGATCGCGGGCCTGGCTGACATCGCCTTCCGCCATCGCCGGCGGCGTCAGCTTGTTCTCGATCCCGTGCAGCATGCCGGCCAGAATCGCGGCGACGGCGAGATGCGGATTGGCATCGGCCCCGGCGATGCGGTGTTCGATGCGCCGCGCCTTGCCGCCGCTCAAGGGAATACGGAAGGCGACCGAGCGGTTGTTGGCACCCCAGGTCGGCGCCATCGGCACCAGGCTGCCCGGCTGGTAGCGGCGATAGGAGTTGAGGTTGGGGCCGAAGAGGGCCATCGCCTCTGCCATGGTGGCAGCCAGCCCAGCCACCGCCTGACGCAACAGCGCGCCGCCGATTTCGCTGCCATCATCGAAGGCGTTGCGGCCGGCGGTGTTCAACAGGCTGCAATGCACATGCATGCCGCTGCCGGCCTGGTCGAGGAAGGGCTTCGCCATGAAGGTCGCCTCGAAATCGTGCCGCTTGGCGATCTCGCGGATGACGCGCTTCAAGAGCACCGCGTGATCGGCTGCGGCGAGGGCATCCGGCGTGTGGTTGAGATTGATCTCGAACTGGCCGGGCGAATTTTCCACGATCGCCGTGGAAGCCGGAATCCCTTGTGCCTTGGCGGCGGCAGCGACATCGCGAATGAAGGCGCCATACACGTCAAGGCCGGCAATGCTGTAAAGCTGGCGCGAGCGGTCGGGCAGGCCGGTCGCCGGCGAGATCGGCGGTAGCGGCTCGCCCTGGGCGCCGCGCTTGCGGTCGGCGAGATAGAATTCCATCTCCACCGCCACCATCGGCGTCAGACCCTTGGCCTTGAACCGCGTCAACAGCTCGGCCAGCACCTGCCTGGGATCGACGATGCAGGGCTGGTTCGGTTGGTCGGGCATGGTGAGCAGCACCTGCGCCGTCGGCACGGCCGCCCAAGGTACGGGTTGCAGGCTGCCCGGGACCGGCCAGGCCGAGCCATCGGGATCGCCGCGCGCCTCCGAACGCTGGCCGGGATCGAGATCCTCCCCGGTCACATCGAGGAAATAGAGACAGAACGGCATCTGCACGCCGGCGGTCCAGATCTTGGCCGCTTCATCCGCCGGAATGCGCTTGCCGCGAATGGCGCCGCAGAGATCGCTGATGAAAGCGTCGACGAATTGCGTTTCTGGAAACCGCTTGAGGAATTGCGCGAACTCGCTGGCCGGGCTTTTCGCCGCGGTGGCGGCATCCGCTTTCGTTCTCGATGCCCGAACCTTTGTCTTCTGCTGCGCGCGCGCCATGGCGATCCTCATTCACTGAAACCGGGGCGACACTAGGTAAAGTCGCCAGCGACAGCAAGGCATGGCCGGCGCAGGGCCTCATGCAGCAAACGCAAACAGCCGCCGGCAATTCACTGCCGGCGGCTGTCGGGTCAAGCCCGGTCGGTCTACCGCGGCGCGGCTGTCAGCGCGATCATTCCACGTCGTGCCCTTGCCGCCGCCGCGATAGGCAACGGATGCTCACTGCGCGTCGGGAAGCGCGTCCGGCGCCGGGCCATAGGTGTTGGCGCCGGCGGTGCCCGGCACGAAGAGCAGATACAGCGCTGCCACCAGAACCAGCAGGCTGAGCAGGCTGCCGACCAATTCCAGGCTGCCAATCCTCGACAAGACGCCACTGAGGAAGGCTATCCCCATCATGTAGAGCGCGTATTGGCCGGGCTGGTTGAGATCCTGGAAGCGCTTGGCGGCGACGTTATACTCGCAGTAGAGCACGCCGAGATAGAGCACCATGGAGAGGATCAGACCGACCATCCCTAACAACATGGTGAGAATCGCCGCCGCCACAAAGAATGCGACGCCCAAAGCCAAGGCGTAGCCGAAATAGGCCAAGCGGCCGAGCCGGCCCGTGCTACTGAAATAGACGGCCTTGATAATCTGTGAATTCATGAAATCCCCTCCTAGACGGATCTGTCGTCACCAGCCGGCTTCCTGGCTGAATTCCAGCGCCCGATCGCACGGCCGATTTGTCCCCGCGCCGATGCTACAACAAATTTCGGCGCATCCGTGCGACTTTACGTTCTTGCCGACGTGACGGCGGTCGCTGATCGGGGAAAAATACCGGCGAGGCGCGGGGCGCCCGGACGATTGTTTACGATTGCCAAACAATCCGTTTGCCGACATGCGGCTGGTCAGGCGCCTCCGCAACGCCCACTTTAGAACGATCTCGCCCCGTCGCGGGGCACCAGAACAAGGACCGTGTCATGGCGAGTGCCGCCGATACCGCCTCCTCCCGGAGCGTCGAAAGAAAGAACCGCAATATTGTCGAACTGATCCGCGCCCGGCCGGCTACCGATGGCGCCGGGGTGCGCATGAAGCGCCTGCAGGGTGCGCCGGATCTGCGCGGCTTCGATCCTTTCCTGATGCTGGACGAGTTCAAATCCGACGATCCCGCCGCCTATATCGGCGGCTTTCCCGATCATCCGCATCGCGGCTTCGAGACAGTGACCTATCTGCTGGCGGGCCGCATGCGGCACGAGGACAATCACGGTGGCAGGGGTGTGCTTGGTCCCGGCGGCGTGCAGTGGATGACGGCCGGTCGCGGCATCGAACATTCGGAAATGCCGGAGCAGGAGAACGGCCTGCTTTGGGGCTTCCAGCTCTGGCTCAACCTGCCGGCCGCCGAAAAGATGATCGACGCCGGATATCGCGATATCGGTGCGAGCGAAATCCCGGCACTGGAACTCGCGCCCGGCGTCACCGGCAAGCTGATCGCCGGCAAGGTCGCCGGCGTGACCGGCCCGGGCGCCGCGGCAGGCCAGGGCCGGACCGCGCCGATCTATCTCGACCTCGCGCTTGCCGCCGAGGCGGCGGTCAGCCTGCCTCTGCCCGCAACCCATGCCGCCTTCGCCTATGTCTATGAAGGCAGTGTCGAGATTGGCGATGATGCCGCCGCGCCGGTCGACGCAGGCCATCTCGCGCGCTTGGGATCCGGCGAAATGGCGGCGTTTCACAGCAAGACAGGAGCGCGCCTGTTGCTGCTCGCCGGCATGCCGCTCAACGAACCGATCGCCCATTACGGCCCCTTCGTCATGAACAGCGAGGCGGAGATCCACCAGGCGATCGCGGATTACCGCGCCGATCTGTTCTGAGCCGCGCCCGCGCCGTGCAGCAGATTGCCACAATCGACGTCGCCGCGATGTCGCCTCTTTCCGTCCCGCTACCGAGCGACTAGTGTCGACGGTATGCCCGCTCACGCGACGAGGCCGGGAGCTGGAATGCGGGGAGGAGTTGCATCATGCGTACGACCATCGGTTTCTTCGGCGCCGCCGGTACCGTAACGGGATCGAGCTATCTGCTGGAATCGCCGCGTGGCCGGTTGCTGATCGATTGCGGCATGTTCCAGGGGCCGCATGCCCTGAAAGAGCTGAACTACGGCCCGTTTCCGTTCGATCCGCAGGTGATCGACGCCGTGCTGGTGACCCACGCGCATATCGACCATTCCGGCCTGCTGCCGAAGCTGACCAAGGCCGGTTACCGCGGACCGATCTGGACCACCGCGGGCACGGCCGATCTTTTGACCTGGATGCTGCCCGATTCCGCACATATCCAGGAATTCGAAGTGGAGCAGCTCAACCGACGCCAACGCCGTCGCGCCAAGGATGATGTCGAGCCGATCTATACCGCCGCCGACGCCGATGCCTGCCTGAAGCAGATCAAGGCGATCGAATTCGACCAGTGGCAGGAGGTGCTGCCGCAGGTCAAGGCGCGCTGGTGGAATGCCGGCCATATCCTCGGCGCCGGTTCGATCGAGCTTGTCCTCGAGGACGGGAAAGACACGACCACGATGCTGTTTTCCGGCGATGTGGGTCCGCGCGACAGTGCCCTGCAGAGTCCGGCCGAGGCGCCCTCCGGCGTCGATTACCTGATTGTCGAATCGACTTACGGCGACCGGGCCCGGCCGCGCCTCACCGACGACGGCAGGCGCGCCGTGCTGGAGAAAGAGGTCAAGGATGCACTGGCACGCGGCGGCAATCTCATCATCCCGGCTTTCGCCATCGAACGCAGCCAGGAGCTGCTGGCCGATCTTGCCTGGCTGATCCTGCGCAACCGCCTGCCGAAAGTGCCGATCTTCGTCGATTCACCCCTGGCGGTGCGCGCGACGGAGGTCTTCGAGCGCCATCGCGGCACGCTCGACGGCATCGATCAGGGAATAAGCCCCTTCCGGGCCACCAATCTGCGTTACATCGAGACGGTGGAGGAGAGCCAGAAGCTCAATCACATCGTCGGCGGCGCCATCATCATATCGGCCAGCGGCATGTGCGATGCCGGCCGCGTCCGCCATCACCTGAAGCATCATCTGTGGCGTCCGAACGCCACCGTTCTGCTGGTCGGCTATCAGGCGCCCGGCACGCTCGGCTATCTGCTGGAGAATGGCGCGGCTCAGGTCAGCATTCAGGGCGAGCACATCACCGTGAAGGCGACCATCCGGCGCATCGAGGCCTATTCCGGCCATGCCGATCGCGACGACCTGCGCTCCTGGATCAAGGACCGCCTGCCGATCCGGCGAAACGCCTTCCTGGTCCATGGCGAAGAAAGCGCCCTGCAGGCGCAGCAGGAGGCGCTGATCGGCATGGGCCTGAGCGCCGATCAGGTCATTATCCCGGCGCTCGACCAGCGCTTTACGCTCGATCCGCAGAAAGGCGCGATCCTCATCGAGGGCGAGCGCCGCCGTCTCAGCTCCGAGAAGGCGGAGGAGGCGCGGCGCGGCTGGGATTGGACCAACGACCTCGCTGCCCTCAATCTCGATCTCAAGGGATATCTGCAGGGTCTGCCGAACGACAAGGATCGGCAGCAGACCTTGCGCGAGTTCCGCCGCCTGATGGAGCGGCACGCCCGCGGCTGATTGCGCTTAATCGGCGGCGGAGCGGCTGCGCAGCTTCGCCATCAGGCTGTCGGCGGTCTCGCGGATATGCGCTTCCAGCAACTGCGTCGCCTTGGCAGCGTCGCCGGATTTGCAGTGGGCCAGCAGCGCCTGGTGTTCGCGCAGGGCGCGGGCGCGACCGTTGGTCGAAGCGATCTCGAAGCGCAGATAGCGGTCGATATTGTCATGGATGCGTTTCAGCATCTTCAAGGTGACGGGCCGGCCGGCGGGTCGGTACATCGCCTCGTGGAACTGCCAGTTAAGCTCGCCCCAGCGCGCGAGATTGTCGGGCTGCTGCTGCTCGCCAAGCAGGCGGTCGAGCGTGGCGAAGTCGGTCGGCCCGAGGCGCGGCAGCGCGAGACCGAGAATCCAGATTTCCAGGCGCAGGCGCAGCTCGAACAGCTCCTCGATCTCCGCCGATGAGAGCGCCGCCACCGTGGCACCCTTATGCGGCGCGATGGTGACCAGCCCCTCTGCCTCCAATTGCTTCAGCGCCTCGCGGAGCGGGATGCGGCTGATGCCGAGTTCCGCCGCCAGATGCTCCTGCCGGATCGGTGCACCGGCCGGCATCTGACCTCCAAGGATTCGCTCGCGGAGGACGTCCGCGGCCTGCTCGGCCGCCGTCCGCCGGCTCAGCGGCTGCAGCGGCGCTACCGGGTCCCCGTCAGGCCGCCCCGCCGCCCTTCCCCGCTTAGCTAGCTGATTTTCTTCCATTCTCGCGCGACTCCGGCCGGTTCCCATGACCCATCCTAGCCTTTACGAAGCCGTCTTGACAGTCCTGCATATTGTATACAATATTCAAACACCAAGCCACCCGAAAGCAGGAGCCCTTCATGGCCAAGCCCGTCAACTGGTCCGGCATCTTCCCGGCCGTCACCACCCAGTTCAACGCCGATAGCAGCCTGGATATCAAGGCAACCCAGCGATCGATTGAGCATCTGCTGAAGGCCGGGGTGCATGGCCTGATCATGCTCGGCACCTGCGGCGAGAACTGCTCGCTCCTGCCCGAGGAAAAGCGCACGGTGCTGGCGGCGGCAAAGGAGGTTGCCGGCGGCAAGGTGCCGATCCTCTCCGGCGTCTCGGAATTCACCACCGCCTCTGGCGCGCAATATGCCAGAGACGCGCAGAAGATCGGCATCGACGGGCTGATGGTCCTGCCGGGCATGGTCTATAAGTCGGATACCCGCGAGACGGTCGAGCATTTCCGCGCCATCGCCCGGGCCAGCGACCTGCCGGTCATGATCTACAACAACCCGATCGTCTACGGCGTCGACATCAAGCCCGAGGAGTTCTCGCTGCTCGCCGATGAGAAGACCATCGTCGCCATCAAGGAATCTTCCGACGATCCGCGCCGCATCACCGATCTCCATAATATCCATGGCGACCGCTTCACGCTGTTCTGCGGCGTCGATGACCTTGTCATGGAAAGCGCCGCCCTCGGCATCGACGGCTGGATCTCCGGCTTGACCGACGTCTTTCCGGCAGAATCGGTCGCGCTGTGGGACCTGCTGGTGCAAGGCCGCTTCGCCGAAGCACGCGGCATCTATCGCTGGTTCACGCCGCTGCTGCACCTCGATACCAAAATCAAGCTGGTGCAATACATCAAGCTCGGCCAGCAGATCGTCGGCCTCGGCTCCGAGAAGGTGCGGGCACCGCGCCTCGAATTGGTGGGCGAGGAACGCGCTTACGTGGCCGGCCTCTACGAGACGGCGCTGACAACCCGGCCGAAACTCGCCGGCCTGAAGGCGGCGCAGTAAGACGCCAAAGCCCCTCTTCGCCGAAACTCTCCTTGCCGTGACGCCGCGCCGGGAAACCAGCGCGGCGTTTCTTGTCGCACGCATCGCTGCGACAGCAACCGTCGCGACCCGCCAAATATAAACACCAGCTTCCCATCTTTACGCCGTCATATTCAATTTTGCAAATGATTCTCATTTGCGTTAAGTGGATTGCGGGCCGGAGGGGGCCGCAGCAATTCGCCGCGGCGATTTCAAGTATCGGAATTGGGGACGGGTCATATGGCTTATCAGATCCAGCGCGCCGGCATGGGCAGCCAGCGCCACAGGCGGGATTGCGCGCAGTATTTGCGGACACAGAACGCGCGGCTGAAACGCTTGCTCGCAAGCAGCATTCTGGCATCGCAACTGGCGACGATGTCGGCGGCAGCCGCCGACGAACCGGCAATGCAACAGCGGATCATCTCTGTCGATATCGACCGACAGCCGCTTGACGCCGCCCTGCGCCGCCTGGCCGCCGCAGCGCAGGTCGAGATCGGCCTCGATCCGGCAATCGCCGCCGAGCTTGCCAAGATAACAGCTCCGGCACTCCATGGCAGCTACACCGCCGAAGGGGCCTTGCGGCAGCTATTGGCGCCCTCGCCTTTCACCTATCGCATCGCCGATGCCACCCATCTCGAGATTCGACCGGCACGGCAATTGGCGGATGCGGCAAATCCGGCGCCCGGCACGTCACCGGCAAATGGCGCAACCCCCCTCAGTGCGATCCAGGTCGGCGGCGAGGGAGAGGAAGATGCCTGGAGTCCCGTTGCCGGCTATGTCGCCAAGCGCAGCGCAACCGCTTCCAAGACGGACACCCCGTTGATCGAGACGCCGCGCTCGGTAACGGTGGTCACGCGTGACCAGATGGACGCCCAGGGCGCGCAATCGCTTAACGACGCGCTGCGCTACACGGCGGGCGTGACGACCGATCTCTACGGCTCGGACACCCGCGCCGACTGGTTCCAGATCCGCGGCTTCGATGCCGATCTCTACTGGAACGGCCTGCGCCTGCAGCAAATCACCAACCGGCCGAACGGCTATGCCTCGTTCCGCGTCGAGCCCTATACGCTGGAACGCATCGAGGTCCTCAAGGGGCCGGCCTCGATCCTCTATGGCCAGGGCAATCTCGGCGGCATCGTCAATCTCGTCAGCAAGCAGCCGACGGAGACGCCGATCCACGAATTGCAACTGACGCTCGGCAGCGACGACCGCTATCAAGGCGCCTTCGATTTCGGCGGCTCGCTCAGCGGGGACGATGAACTGACCTATCGCTTCGTCAGCCTGTTCCGGATGAGCGACACGATGATCGACAACGTCACCGACAATCGCATTGCGATCAGCCCTTCGATCGCCTGGAAGCCGACGGAGGACACCAAGTTCACGCTCTATGCCAGCTATTTGCGCGATGACGGCGGCTCGTCTTCCGTTTTCCTGCCCAAAGCGCGAACCCTGGACAGCAACCAGTTCGGCCGATTGCCCCACAGCTTCAACGACGGCGACGAGGATTTCGACGCGTTCTACAAGCACGAATACAGCATCGGTTACGATCTCGACCACGACCTCAATGACAGCTGGAGCCTGCACCAGGATTTCCGTTACGCCCATCTCGATGTCGATTATCGCAAGATCTATGGCAACGGCCTCCAGGCCGACGGACATACGCTGAACCGCATTGCTTTCGTCGTTTATCCCGAACTCGATACGATTGCCCTCGACAACCATGCCCAGGCGAAGCTGGCGACCGGGCCGGTGGATCATGTGGCCGTGGGCGGCGTCGACTATCAGTGGAAGCTCTTCAAGAACCGCCAAGGCGCGGCGCTGGGGCCGACGCTCGATCTCAATGACCCCGATTACCACCAAGACATCGCCACCCCGCCCATCACCACGAGCAGCAACCAAGCGCTCAACCAGGTCGGCTTCTATCTGCAAGATCAGGCGAAATGGGATCGCTGGGTTCTGGTCCTGGGCGGGCGCTATGACTTGACCTCGGCGCGAACCGTCAACAACAAGACCGACGATACGCTGAAGCAGGATCCCGGCCATTTCACCTGGAGCGCCGGTTTGCTCTACGAGACGGATATCGGTGTCTCGCCTTACCTCAGCGCCTCGACATCCTTTCTGCCGACCTTGGGCGTCAATGAAGACAATGAGGCGTTGAAGCCGACCACCGGTCAGCAATACGAGGCCGGCATCAAGTTCCAGCCGAAGGGCTTCGACAGCTTCATCACCGCCTCCGTCTTCCAATTAACCCAGCAGAATGTGACGACGTCGCCTGTCGGGCATCCGGAGATCATCAAGCAGACCGGCGAGATCCGATCGCGCGGGGTTGAGCTTGAAGGCAAAGCAAGCCTGGCGGAAGGACTCGATATGATTGCCGCCTTCACCTATATGGATCCGATCATCACCAAATCCGACGACGGGACCGAAGGCAATCGACCCGAGGTGCTGCCGAAATATCAGGCCTCGATCTGGGGCGACTACACCATGCCTGAGGGCGATTTCGAGGGCCTCGGCCTGGGGGCCGGTGTTCGCTATGTCGGCAGCACGCCGACCAGCGACGATAATGTCGATACCGTACCCGCACGCACCCTGGTGGATGCGGCCGTCCACTACGAGTTCCGCGGCATTCGCGCCCAACTCAACGTCAACAATATCTTCAACAAGGATTATATCGCGGCCTGTTCGGGCGACAGCAGCTGCTCCTACGGCACGGGCCGCACCTTCCTTGGGACATTGCGCTACCGATGGTAGGGAAACGCGCATCCGGCATAGCCGCACCGAGGTCGCTGGATCTTCGTGCCATCTGCCTGCTGTTGCATCGCTATGTCGGCCTGCTGCTGGCGGGATTCCTGATCATGACGGGCGTCACCGGCAGCGTGATCGCGTTCCAGGATGAGTTGGAAGCCTGGCTCAATCCCGAACTTTTCACCACCACCTCGCGCGGCGCCCCTCTGCCGCCCAGCCAGCTTCAGGCGCGGATCGCGGCAGCGGACCCGCGCATGGAGCTGAACTATTTCCTTTTCCGCCCGCCGGTCGGACGCACCGTCGTCGCCTATGTGCGGCCGCTGGTCAATCCGGCGACGAAGCAGCCCTACGATCTCGGCTTCGATCAGGTCTTCCTCGATCCCGTCACCGGCGATATACGCGGCAGGCGTCTCTACGGCGCCTGCTGCCTTGCGCGGCAACATCTGTTGCCTTTCCTCTACGAGCTGCATCGCGAACTGGCCGCCGGCGATACCGGCACGATCATCATGGGGGTGATCGCCTGCCTGTGGACCATCGACTGTTTCATCGGCTTCTACCTGACGCTGCCGCGGTCGGGGCCGTTCCTGGCCAAATGGCGGATTTCATGGCGCATCAAGCGCGGCGCCGGCAGCCATCGGCTGTTTCTCGACTGGCATCGCGCCAGCGGGCTCTGGCTTTGGCTGGCCCTGTTCCTGATCGCCGGCAGCGGCGTCTATCTGACCTTGGACCGGCAGGTCTTCCGCCCCGTCCTGTCCCTGTTCAGCCCGTTGAAGGAATCGCCGTTGGAGAGTGCGGCCAAGCGCCTGCGTCAGCCGCGCGATACGACGAAGCCGCGGCTTTCGCTCGACGCGGCGGTCGAGCTTGCCGCCGTGGAGGCAAAAAAGCGCAACTGGGACCTGCCGCCCACCGCCATCTTCGATGCGGCCGCCTTCGGCGCCTATGGCGTCTACTTCTTCCCGGCGGCGAACGATCGGGGAACAGGCCTCGGCACGCCGATGATCTTTCTCGACGATCGCAGCGGCGCGGTCATCCGCGAGGATCTGCCGGGCGAAGGCAGTATCGGCGACCTGGTGATCCAGGCGCAATTTCCGCTGCATAGCGGTCAGATCGGCGGCCTCGCCGGCCGCATCATCGTCAGCCTGCTCGGCTGGGTCGTGGTGGGCCTTTCGGTCACCGGCATCGTCATCTGGTGGCGCAAGCGGCAGGCGGCGCGGCGCAGCCGGGAACGGCGGCCACGCGCGGCTGCTGTTACGGCTGATAGAAGCCGCGATACCAATCGGCAAAGCGTTTGATGCCCTCGGGCAAGGCGGTCTTCGGCTGGAAGCCGAGATCGCGCCGGCTGGCCTCGATATCGGCCCAGGTGGCCGCCACTTCGCCCGGCGGCGGCGGCACTTCCTGGCGCTGCGCCCGCTTGTTGGTCGCGCGCTCCAGGGCAGCGATCAGGTCGTTGACGCTGGCCGAGTTGTTGTTGCCAAGATTATAGAGCCGATGCTGGCCGGCGGCCGGCGGATGGTCCAGCGCGGCAATGACGCCGTCGACGATATCCTCGATGAAGGTGAAGTCACGCCGCATGCTGCCATCGCCGAAGATGCGCAGCGGCTGGTCCTCCATCAAGGCCTTCATGAAGCTGAAATAGGCCATGTCGGGCCGGCCCCAGGGGCCGTAGACGGTGAAGAAGCGCAGCCCCGTCTGGGCCAGGCCGTGGCTGTGGCTGTAGGAGATCGACAAGGCCTCGTCGGCCCGCTTGGTCGCGGCATAGAGCGAGAGCGGGTCATCGACGCGGTCATCGACCGAGAACGGCACCTTGGTATTGCCGCCATAGACCGAGCTGGAGCTGGCATAAACCAGGTGCCGCAGCTTCGGTAGATGGCGCGCCAGCTCCAGCACCGTCACATGGCCGACCAGATTGGAAGTCACATAGGCGAAGGGATTGGTGAGTGAATAGCGCACACCGGCCTGCGCGGCGAGATGCACGATGCCGTCGATCTCGGCGCCGCTTTGCGCCGCCAGGGATTCCATCCCGGCGCGGTCGGCGATATCCAGACGGCGGAAGGAGAAGCCCGGCTGCGGCGTCAGCCGTGCCAGCCGGGCCTCCTTCAGATTCGGATCATAATAGTCATTGACGCAGTCGATGCCGATGACGCGATCGCCGCGTTGCAAGAGCCGCTCTGCGACGGCTGCCCCGATGAAGCCTGCGGCCCCGGTCACCAGAATGGTCATGATGGTCACGAATCCAGGTTGCGTTCGCAGACATCATTACAAGCTGGCGACGGTCGGCGGCAACCTTTCCGTCAGGCCGCGCGATCGGGCAGCGGCGTCAGGGCCGGCCGATGCTGTGATAGGCGAAGCCTTGTTCGCGCATCTCCGCCGGCCGATAGATATTGCGCAGATCGATGACGCAAGGCTTGGCCAGGCTGGCTTTCATCCGTTTCAGATCGAGCGCGCGGAAAGCGTTCCATTCGGTCAGGAACACCACCGCCTCGGCACCGCGCATCGCCTCGTAGGGATCATTGGCGTAATCGAGATCCGGCATCAGGTCGCGCGCCTCGGTCATGCCGATCGGGTCGAAGCACTGCAGTTTGGCGCCGAGCTGCTGCAGTTTCGGCAGGATGGTCAGCGACGGACTGTCGCGCATGTCGTCGGTATTCGGCTTGAAGGTGAGGCCCAGCACCGCGATGGTCTTGCCGGCGACATTGCCGCCAAGCGCGGCGATGACGCGCTCGGCCATGGCCAGCTTACGCGCGTCATTGAGCCGCACGACCGTCTCGATCAGTTCCATCGGCGCACCGTAATCGAGCCCGGTCCGCACCAGCGCCAGCGTGTCCTTGGGGAAGCAGGAGCCGCCGTAACCCGGACCCGGATGCAGGAATTTCGAGCCGATGCGGCGGTCTAGGCCGATGCCCTTGGCGACCTGATGCACGTTCGCACCGGTCTTCTCGCAGAGATCGGCGATCTGGTTGATGAAGGTGATCTTCATCGCCAGGAAGGCATTGGCGGCATATTTGATCGTCTCCGAGGTTTCCAGGTCGGAGAAGACGATCGGCGTCTCGATCAGGTGCAACGGCCGGTAGAGCTGCTGCAGCAAGGTACGCGCCCGTTCGCTCTCGCAGCCGATGACGACGCGGTCGGGCCGCATGAAGTCCTCGACCGCCGAGCCCTCGCGCAGAAACTCCGGATTGGAGGCGACGTCGAATTCGGCGCCCGGCCGGCGCTCGGCGATCACCTTGGCGATCCGCCGGGTGGTGCCGACGGGTACCGTCGACTTGGTCACCACCACCTTGTAGCCGTTGAGATGGTCGGCGATGGTCTCGGCCGCCTTGATCACATAGCTGACATCGGCATGGCCGTCGCCGCGGCGGGTCGGCGTTCCGACCGTGATGAAGACGACATCGGCTGCCTCGATGGCCGGCCCGGCCTCGGTGGTGAAATGCAGGCGGCCTTCGACCGCGCTGCGCTGCACCAGCGCCTCCAGGCCCGGCTCGAAAATCGGAATCCGGCCGGCTTTCAGCGCCTCGATTTTGCGCGGATCGGTATCGACGCAGGTGACGGCGAAACCGAATTCAGAAAAACACGCGCCGGTCACCAGGCCCACATAGCCGGTACCAATGACAGTAATCTTCATGCCAACCTTCCATCGTGACTGGTTATGTTGCGGGCGCGAACGGCACCATAGCCCAGCCGCTATAATCGCGCGACGTAGAAACGCTGGATGCCCGTTTATATCCCAGCGTCATGGAAATTCCGCGATTGCGCCGGATCACCTTGACGAATGAGGCCGGGCACTTACCTGTGGCGGAGCAACCAGGACGGCAGTCATGACCGCAATAAAACTGCATCGGTCCTGAATGCAGCTGGAACGAAATTGCGGATCAATCGTTGTTATCGCATTGCAACATGGGGGATTGCGGACTTATATGAGTCTGAACTCGGCGCAGATATTGGATGCGGCGCGGCTGTCCGACGGACAGCGGGGATCTTACCGGTTTTCGGCAGATCGTCAGGTGAATTGGTGCCCCTGGCCGGACTCGAACCAGCACATCTTTCGGATACCTGATTTTGAGTCAGGCGCGTCTACCAATTCCGCCACAGGGGCCGCTTCGCGAGAAGCTCGGTCAAGGCGGCTGAGGCGCCCACTGACCCGGTCGTCCGCTTGCCGACCGAAACCGGGCGGCTTGCTGACGCGCCGCATCATAGCCAAGTTTGCCGCCATGGCAATACCAGGACGCGCCGCTTCGAAAAATTTGAACGGATTTTATCCGTTTTGTATGTATTTGATTTTAAATAGAATTTTAGACGGAAAGGCTTGCCGTGCGTGATCGCTTTGATAAAGATGACGTCGAGTGAATGAAGGATCCAGAGCCTTGACCAGACTGACGCAAGCCGATCTTGAACGGTTGATCAGCGATCCAAGTCCGGAGAGCCGCGCGGCTACCATGCTGCGCGTCGGGGCTACCTATGGCAGCGGCGAGTTTTCCGAATCCGAACGTGATCTGGCACTGGCGATCATCCAGACCATTCTGCCCGAAGTCGAGCTGGCCTTGCGTTGCCAGCTGGCCGAGAGCCTGCAGCATACCCCCTTCCTCGACCACGGCTTGGCCCTGCGGCTGGCAAAGGACGTCATCGACGTTGCCGCCCCCATCCTCGGTCATTCGCCCGTCCTTACCGATGGCGATCTGATCGCCATCATCAGCACGTCCTCGCCGGCGCATATCCGCGCCGTGACCCAGCGCGCCGCTCTCTCGGTGCCGGTCACCACCGCCATCATCCAGTATGGCGACGACGTGGCCATCCAGCGCATTGCCGCCAACAGCAACGCGGCGATCGATGCCGAGGGATTCCATCGCATTCTGAACCGTTTCCCCGACCATACGCGGCTCAACGAGACGCTGACGCAGCGCCCGGCCCTGCCGCTGGCGATCGTCGAGCGCCTGAGCACCGTGGTGACAGGCAAGGTTCTTGAGCGGCTGATCCAGCGTTATGCCCTGCCGGCGCAGCGCGTTTCCTCGATCCTGCATTACAGCCGCGAGCATTTCCTGCTGACCAGCATGGGCGGGCATCTCGCGGAGGAACTGCGCGATTTCGCCGAGCGGCTGGAAGAAAACGGCCTGCTCAGCGGCAGCCTGGTCATTCGTGCGCTGGCGATCGGCCAGTTCGCGTTTCTGCTGCAGGCCTTGTCGGTCAAGAGCGGCATCGCCATCGGCAACATCCGCAAGCTGATGGCCGACGAAGGCGGCAATGGCCAGGAACAGTTGTTCCTCAAATGCCATCTGCCCGACGTCTATCGCCGTCTTTTCATCCAGCTTGCCCAGGCGGGCGGCAATCTGCCCGCGCACCGCGACGGCAAGGCGCCGGCCGGCTGGGTCGATCAGGCCCTGATGATCCTGCGCGGCTATCTGGAGCAGGTCGATCCCGATCAGAACCTGGAGCAGGTTGTCACCGAGGTGATCCTGCGGCTTGAAGGCAATGTCGAGGCGCCCGGTCGCCGCAGCGCCTGACCCTTAACCGGCCTCATTACGGTTCCTTCCACGTGCCGCGGCGCCAGCCGGCAAGCGATTTCTCATTTCTGCCATGATTTCGTCCCGTGATGGTCGGAAAGCCGCGCCACATCTTGATACGGCACGGCCGATGACGGCGACCGCAGGCGGCGGAATCCTGGACTCCGCGCTTCGATCTGGTACAAGCCTGTTGCTTGCGGCCCGGCTGACGCGGCCATGCGGTTATGCCGCGACTCGGCGATCCTGCTAACAAGATGTAATGACCCGCTCCGTTTCTTCCCAGCCCAATCCCCGCCCGGCCAGGCGCAAGCGATCGATCCTGTGGTTTCTCGTGAAATGGGGACTGGTCGGCGGCATCTGGGCGAGCTTCCTGCTGTTGATCGTCGTCGCCTGGTGCGCCTACGACCTGCCGGATGTCAGCGGGCTCAATGACATCAAGCGCCGCCCCAGCGTGACCCTGCTGGCCACCGACGGCAGCATCCTGGCCAGCTATGGCGATCTCTATGGCGCCAAGGTCACCCTGTCCGAGATGCCGCCTTACCTGCCCGAGGCGGTGCTGGCGACGGAAGACCGGAACTTCTACAGCCATTGGGGCGTCAGCCTGCGCGGCCTCGCACGCGCCCTCTATTACAACCTGAAAGCCGGCGAAGTCGTGCAGGGCGGCAGCACCATCACCCAGCAGCTGGCGAAGAACATCTTTCTGACGCCGGAACGCAGCCTGCACCGCAAGGGCCAGGAAGTGCTGCTGGCCCTGTGGCTCGAGCACAATTTCACCAAGCAGCAGATTCTCGAACTCTATCTCAACCGCGTCTACTTCGGTGCCGGCACCTTCGGCGTCGACGCGGCCTCGCGCAAATATTTCGGCCATCCGGTGCAGCAGATCACGATTTTCGAATCCGCCATGCTGGCCGGCATGCTGAAGGCGCCATCGAAATACAATCCCTTCAACGACAAGGATCTCGCGCGCGGCCGCGCCACCCAGGTGATCAAGAACATGGTGGCCGCCGGCTATCTCAGCGAGGCCGAGGCCAATGCCGTCGTGCAGCAGACGGCGCCGGCAGTGGCGCCGCAGAATAGCGGCCAGATCGGCCAGTATTTTGCCGACTGGGTGATCGATCAGGTGTCGTCCTATGTGGGCGCCAGCACCCAGGACCTCGTGGTGCAGACGACGCTCGACCCGCAGATGCAGCGGGCGGCGGAGAGCAATCTCAGCCGTATTCTGCAGGAGCAGGGCGCCCAGGTGAAGGCGAGCCAGGGCGCCCTGGTGGCGATGACCCCGGACGGCGCGGTGCGCGCCCTGGTCGGCGGCACCAGCTATCACGACACCCAGTTCAACCGCGCCACCCAGGCGCTGCGGCAGCCGGGCTCCTCCTTCAAGGCCTTCGTCTATCTGACCGCTTTCGAGAACGGCTATACGCCCGAGGATCACCTGGTCGACGGCCCGATCTCGCTCGGCAACTGGTCGCCGGGCAATTACGAGGACAAGTTCTATGGCGATGTTTCGCTGCGGGAAGCCTTCGCGCGTTCGCTGAACAGTGTCGCCGTGCAATTGTCGGAGCGGGTCGGCCGGCGGCGCGTCATCGACACCGCGCAGCGCCTCGGCATCACATCGCCGATGGAGAATAATGCCTCGATCGCGCTGGGCACCAGCGGCGCCTCGCTGCTGGAGATGACTGGCGCCTATGCGACCTTTGCCAACCAGGGCTATGGTGTGTGGCCGCGTGGCATCGACCGCATCGTCACCCGCGGCGGCCAGGTGCTGTATCAGCGCAGCGGCGACGGGCCGGGCCGCGTCGCCTCTTCCGGCGCCATCAACAAGATGCTCGACGTGATGCAGGCGGTGGTCGAATGGGGCACCGGCAAGCGCGCCAAGCTCGACCGGCCCGCCTACGGCAAGACGGGAACGACGCAAAATTATCGTGACGCCTGGTTCGTCGGCCTCACCGGCAAACTGGTGGCAGGCGTCTGGGTCGGCAATGATGACAACAGCCCGATGCAGAAGGTCACCGGCGGCGCCCTGCCGGTGGCGATCTGGCATGACTTCATGAACCAGGCTTTGGCCGGCACGCCGCCAGATGACGTGACGCGGCCCAGCGGCGGCGGCTTCAATATCGCTTCGGCTCCCGCCGATGTGACGCCGGACACGCCGGAGACACCGGCGCAGCCCGTCGGCCAGCCCCAGACCATCGAAGGCATCATCCAGAACATCTTCAATGGCGATGGCAGTTCCGATACCGAAACGCAGAAGAAGCAGCGCCAGGACACGTTGCAGCAGCATATCGGCGGCGGCAAGAAATAGGCCCGCGGACCGCCGCGCCGTTTACCCGATCGCTAACGCTCGGTCGGGCGCACGATCAGCCAGTAAGACAGGTTGAGCCCGCAGACGGTGAGCAGGATCGCCAGTGCCATCGGCCACGCCGTCTGCGCCTCGAGATGGCCGAGGAAGGCGCCGACACCGGCGGCGATCGACATCTGCAAAAAGCCGAGCAGCGAACTGGCCGCACCGGCGGCGGCCGGGAACGGCCCGATGGCGCCCGCCTGGGAATTGGGCGAGGCCATGCCGATGCCGACCATATAGACCATCAGCGGCGCCAGCAGGCCGGCGATCGTCGGCGCAAACACGGCGATCGCCACAAGCGCCAGGGTCGAAAGCAGCGCCACCGCAGCGCCCAGCCGCACCATGCGGTCAATGCCGAGGCGATGGGTGAGGCGTGTCGAGATCATCGTGCCGATCAGATAGCCGATGACGAAAACCGAGAAGCACCAGCCGAAATGGGCCGGCGCCACGCCCAGGATATTGATGAAGACGAAGGATGAGCCGGAGATGAAGCAGAAGATGCCGCTATAGCTGAAGGTCTGGCACAGCACGAAGCCGACATAGCGGCGATGCTTCAGCAGCATCACATAGGTCTGCAGCATCGCGAGCGGACCATGATTGGTGCGATTGGCCGGCGGATGGCTTTCGGGGAGACGCGTCGCGGCACAGAAGATGGCGATCGCGCCATACAGCGAAATCGCCCAGAAGATCGATTGCCAGCCGAAGCGCTCCTGCAGATAGCCGCCGAGGATCGGGCCGATGGCCGGTGCCAGGGTCATGGCGGCGGCGAGATAGGAAAGCACCCGCGACGCACCGGCCGCGCCGAACCGGTCGCGCACGATCGCCCGGGAAATGACCGGGCCGGCGCCGGCACCGATCGCCTGCAGCATGCGCGCGGCAATCAGCTGCGAAATGCTGCCGGCCAGCGCGCAGGCGATGCTGGCAAGTGTGAAAATGGCGAGACCGCCGAGCATGACGGGCTTGCGCCCGAGCCGGTCGGAGAGCGGCCCGAAGACCAGCATGGTGACGGCAAAGCCGATCAGGAAGGCGCTCAAGGTCAGCTGCGCCTGCGCTTCGCCGACCGCGAAATAGATCGCGATATTCGGCAGCGACGGCAGATAGAAATCGGTCGAGACCGGCCCCAAGGCGGTCAAGGCCGTGAGCAGGATGACGAAACCCGGCCGCAGCTCCACGGACCGCGCCCCTTCCCTCCGGGCGGGTTTTTCGGCGGAGGCCGTCTCGCTGGTCATTACTGCGTCTTGACGGGCTGCGCGGCAGGCGTCTTCCCGCTGATCGTCTTGCTGTCGCCCACCGCTTCCGCCGGTACCGGCAAGGTCGCCGCCACATTAACCGGGCGGCCGACCACGGCGAAGAGAAGTCCGGCGGGATCGAGCAGCCGCTTGGCGACACGGGCGACATCCGCCGGCGTCACCTTGGCGATCTCATTCTGGCGGCGGTGGACATAATCGATACCGAGCCGATCCATCTGGATTCCGAGAAGCGCGCCGGCCGTGCCCGCGGTCGAAGTGAAAAGACGCGGATAGGAGCCAAGGAGATAGGTCTTGGCGCTGGCAACCTCCGCCGCCGTCGGCCCCGATTCCCGCATCTTCTGCCATTCGGAACGGATGATGGCAATGGTATCCGCCGCTCGCTGATTGACCGTTTGCACCTGGCCCCAGATGACGCCGGCATGGTCGAGCGTCAGCAGATCGGTATCGATGCCGTAGGCAAGGCCGCGCTTCTCCCGCACCTCCGCCATCAGCCGCGAGGAAAAACCGCCGCCGCCAAGGATGTAATTGGCGACATAGGCGGCAAAGAAATCCGGATCGTCGCGTTTGATGCCTGCCTGGGCAAAATTGATGATGCTCTGCGGAATGTCGCGATCGACCACCATGACGCCACCCGGCGCGCTGATCTTCGCCTCCGCAATCGGCGGCAGGTCACTCTTTTCCGGCAGGTCACCGAAGGTCGCATCGAGCAAGGGCTTCAGTTCCGCCGGCTTGATGTCGCCGACCACGACGAGATGAAGCCGGTCACGGGTGAAATGCTGACGCACGAAATTCTGCAGATCAGGAACGCCGATCGCCCGGATCGTGTCGATGGTGCCGAGCCGCGGGCGGCCATAGGGATGGCCACGGAAGAGCGAGCGGCTGATGGCGCGGGCCGCGATGGTACCAGGGTCGCTGAGGCGATCGTCGATCTCCACCAGGAGTTGCTCGCGGATGCGCTCCACCGGCTCGCTGTCGAAGCGCGGCTTGGTCAAGGAGAGATGCAGAAGGTGAAAGGCGAGATCGCGCTGATCGGTCAGCATGCGCATCGAGCCGGTGAAGGAATCGCGCGAGGCATCGAAGCTGTAGTCGATGCCATTATCGGTAAGCTGCTGCTGAAAGGAAGCCGAATCGATATCGCCGGCGCCCTCGTCGAGCAGGCCGGAAGCCAGTTCAGCTAGGCCTTCCTTGCCGATGGGATCGTCGCTGGCGCCGCCATCGAAGCCGACCGAAACGGCAATCAGCGGATTGCTGTGGTCTTCCACCAGCCAGGCCGAGATGCCGCCGTCGCTGCGCACCTGCTGGATTTCGATGGCAAGGGCCGGCCTGGCGAGAACCGCCACCCAGCCGATCAGCGCGATGCAGGCGACCAGGACGGCATGCCCTAGCATGGCATGCCAATGAAGCGGCGATACCCGTTTGCGGGAAGCCCCGGCCTGGGGCGCCGGCATGCCGGAAACGCCAGTGGCAGAGAGATGATCGGTCGCGCTCATGATCCGCTATCTTGCTGCATCAGTTCACGGTGCCGCCGGGCACACCCGAGGTGCCGGCACCGGATGGAACGGTGGCGGGGCGCGACGCCGGCGCCTCCGTGGTCAATTGCGAGCCGCCGGTCGCCAGCAGCCGGCCGGTCACCGCGTGACGGTCATCGAAGACGCGCCTGGCGGCGCGCTGGATATCGGCGGCACTGACGGCGGCGATGCGATCCGGCCAGGACTGGACATCCTGCAGCGTCCGCCCCGTCGCCAGAGCGCTGGCGATCAGCACTGCCGGGCCCGCCAGGCCGTCGCGCGCCTTGACCGTTTCGATCCGCAGCCGCTGCTTCGCCGCCTTCAACTCGTCCTCGGTCACGCCATCCTTCAGGATCAGCGAGATCTCGTCTGCGATGGTCGCTTCCAGCTTTTTCATATCGCCGCCCGGTACCGGGCTGCCATAGACGGTGAAGGTGCCGAGATCATAGGCAGAGGGATCGTAGCTGCAGGCGGCATCGGTCGCCAGCTTGTCATTGATCACCAGGCGGCGGTAGAGCCGGCTGGTACTGCCATCCCCCAGGATCTCCGACAATAGCTGCAGGGCATAGGCGTCATTGTCCTTGGCGGGCTGGTTATCGAGCCCGATGCGGTAGGACGGCGCCAGATAGTTTTTCACCATATAGGATTGCCGGACCAGGTCGGAGGTCAGCTCGACCTGGCGCGGTGCCGTCTGCTGCGGCTCGGCCAGGCGCTGGCGCGGCGGCACATCGCGACGCGGCAGCGCGCCGAAGGTCTTTTGCGCCAGCTCGCGCACCTCCTCGACCGTCACATCGCCGGCGACCACCAGCACGGCGTTATTGGGCGCATAGAAGCGGTGATAGAAATCCACCGCGTCCTTGGTCGAATACCGTTCCATCTCGTGGCGCCAGCCGATCACCGGCAGACGGTAGGGATGATTGAGGAACAGCGAGGCATTCATCATTTCCTGCAGCTGCGCGCCCGGCTCGTTGTCGATGCGCTGGCGGCGCTCTTCGACGATGACGTCACGCTCTGGCAGCACGACGGCGTCGGTCAGCTTGAGGCCGGTCATGCGATCGGCCTCCATCGACATGATGAGCGGCAGATGTTCCTTGGCGATCTCCTGGTGGAAGGCCGTCATGTCCTGGTTGGTGAAGGCATTATCGGTGCCGCCGCGCCGGTCGATCTCACGCGTGAATTGCCCGGCCTGCAGTTTGTCGGTCGCCTTGAACATCAGATGTTCCAGGAAATGGGCGACGCCGTTCTTGCCCGGCAGGCCGTCGGCCGCGCCGACGCGGTAGGCGGTGATCTGGAACACCACCGGCGCCCGGTGATTGGGCAGCACCACGACCTGCATGCCGTTTTTCAAGGTAAAGGTCTGCGCGTCGAAGATATCGGCGGCGGCCGGCCGCGCCGAGACAGTCATGACTGTTGCCGAAACTGCCGCGAGGCCAAGGGAAGCGCCGCCAATCTGGCCAAAGGCGCTGCCCAAAAACATCGTGCCGGCGACCAGGGCCGCCGGCACGCGCTGCATCATATCTGCGCAGCGATCAGAAAATGCCTTCAAGCAACCCTCGCTGCTTGCGCTGGATGACCGGCGTGTCGCCTTCGGTCACCGGCTTGCCGAGCGCTGCATTCTCCTGCAGGCGCTTCTGCTCGGCGACCGGGTCGACCACCGTGCCGTAGGGCGCCGGATCGCGCCAGAAGGTCAGTTCATCGGCAAGGCTGACCGAATCGGCCTGGTCCTGCGCCGTCTCTGCATCGACGATCTTGCGGATGTTGGGGTCGACGCCGGCAATACCGGCGCTCTGCAACAAGGCGGATTCGCCGGCCGACTGCGCGTTGCCGGCCGCACTTTCGCCGATCGCCGGCGGAACCTTGTCGCTGATCGCCGCCTCCGGCGTGCCGAACACGGCCGCCTGGGCCCGATCGCGCGGCGTGCCTTCCTGCGGCCGCGGCGCGCCGGGTGTGGGCGGACGCAGATTATAATCCGGCGGCAGGCTCAAGGGTGCCCGCGAAACCACCTGGAATTCGTCCGGCGAACGCTTGGTAAGGCCCAAGGTTTCCTTAGTCGCCTGGCAGCCGCCCAGCAGGGCAGCCGCGGCGATGGCCGAGACAGTGAGTGCTATGGTCTTCCGACGCATGATCGGTTCCTCCGTCATGGGCTCAGCTTTTACCCGGTTCCTGGCCATGAAACAACCCGTCCCACAGTAACAGGACGACACCCACGGTAATGCAGGAATCGGCCACATTGAAGGCCGGCCAATGATAGGTTCCGAGATAGAAATCGAGGAAGTCGAAAACGGCGCCGAAGCGGATTCGGTCGACGACATTGCCGAGCGCCCCGCCGATAACGAGCCCGATGCCGATCGCCGTTAGGCGATGGCTGACACGCATCAGCCAGACCGCCAGCGCCAGCGAGATCGCCACCGCGACCCCGGAAAGAATCCACGGACCGTGTTCCGCAGAGGTCCAGAACATGCTGAAGCTGACGCCCCTGTTCCAGGCCGAGACAATGTTGAAAAACGGCGTAATTTCATAGACTTGCGGCTCATGCATCGGGCCAGCCAGCAGCCAGTTCTTGACTAGCTGATCGGCGATGATGGCAAGAGCCGCCATGCCGGCACCAAGGCCGGCATGGCGCGATGTCTTGCGATGCGGCACAGCGATGCTCATCCGGCGGCTCCTGATACCGCTTCCGCGCAGCGGGCGCAGAGTGTCGGATGGTCATGTTGATGACCGACCTCCGGGAGGATGCGCCAGCAGCGTTCGCATTTTTCGCCCTCGGCGCCGGAAACCAGGACGGCGACGCCCGGCACGTCGCTGAGCACGAAGAGTCCATCCGGGGCAGGTTCCTGACTGAGCCTGACACCCGAGGTGATGGCGATCTCGGCGAGGTCGAGATCGCCGAGCAGGGCCGCCTGCTCCTGTGTCAGGTAGACGACGGGCTTCGCCTGCAGGCTGGAGCCGATCTTCTTGTCGGCGCGGGCAAGTTCAAGGGCACCCGTGACGACGCGCCGCAGATCGCGGAGCTTCGCCCATTTCGCCGCCAGGGCCTCGTCACGCCAGGAAGCCGGCGCCTCGGGGAACAGGCGCAGATGCACGCTTTCTTCACCGGCATGCCTGGCCTCGTCCTTCCAGGGACGATGGCGCCAGGCTTCCTCCGCGGTGAAGACCAGGACCGGCGCCAGCCAGGCCGTCAGGTAGTTGAAGAGCTCGTAAAGCACCGTGCGCACGGCACGCCGGGCGACCGAAGTCGGAGCATCGCAATAGAGCGCGTCCTTGCGGATGTCGAAATAGAAGGCGCTGAGATCGACGGCGCAGAAATTGCGCAACGAGGTGAACCAGGGATGGAAGTCGAAGCTGTCCGCCGTCTCGCGGGTCTTCGCCGCCAGTTCGCTGATCCGGTGCAGCACCCAGCGGTCGAGCTCCGGCATCTCCGCGACCGGCAGACGTTCGCTTTCCTGCCAGCCATGCAGGGCGCCCAGCAGGTAGCGGAGCGTGTTGCGGAGACTCCGATAGGCCTCGGCCTGATGCTTGATGATTTCCGGGCCGATGCGCTGGTCGTCGGAATAGTCGGTGGAGACCACCCAGAGACGCAGGATGTCGGCGCCGTATTGCTTCATCACATCCTGGGGTGCCACCGTGTTGCCGAGCGACTTCGACATCTTGCGGCCCTGCTCGTCGAGCGTGAAGCCGTGCGTCAGCACCGCCTTATAGGGTGCGCGGCCGCGCGTGCCGCAGCTTTCCAGCAGCGAGGAGTGGAACCAGCCGCGATGCTGGTCCGACCCTTCGAGATAGAGATCGGCCGGCGATTGCAGATCCCAGGTCGGATCGGCGCGGGTCTCGCGCTCGAGGACGAAGCTGTGGGTCGAGCCGGAATCGAACCAGACATCGACGATGTCCTTCACCTGCTCGTAATTCTCCGGATCATATTTGTTGCCGAGGAAGCGCGAGGGCTGGCTGGAGAACCAGGCGTCGGCGCCCTCCGTCATGAAGGCTTCGACGATGCGATCGATCACCGCCTGGTCTTGCAGCAATTCGCCTGTCTGCTTATTAACGAAGACGGCGATCGGCACGCCCCAGGCGCGCTGGCGCGAGATGCACCAGTCGGGGCGGTTGGCGATCATCGAATGCAGGCGCGTGCGGCCGGCTTCCGGCACGAAGCGGGTCTCGTCGATCGCCTTCAGCGCCACCTGCCGCAGATTGTTCTTCTCCATCGAGATGAACCATTGCGGCGTGTTCCTGAAGATGAGCGGCGCCTTGGAGCGCCAGGAATGCGGATAGGAATGCTTGATGGTGGCATTCTTAAGGAGCGCGCCGGCCTCATCCAGCGCCGCGATCACGGCCGGATTGGCGTCGCCCTTCTTGCCGTAGGGCGTCAGCACGCGCTTGCCGGCGAAGAGGCCGACATGGTCGTAATAGGCGCCGTCCGGTCCCACCGTCTGCGGGATCTCGATGCCATTGGCGAGGCCGAGCTCATAGTCGTCAGCGCCATGGCCCGGCGCGATATGGACGAAGCCGGTGCCGGCTTCGGTGGTAACGAAGCTGCCGCCATGGGCCGGCACCTCGAAGCGGGCGTAGAAGGGATCGAGTGCCGCCAGCGGATGGCGCGTGACGACGCCGGCGAGATCGGCGCCATTGAGCTTCGACAGCGTCTTCGCCTCGGTGACGGCGATCTCCTGCAGGAACGTTTCCTTCAGCGCGGCGGCGACCAGCAGCTTGTCGCCAAGCTTGGCCTTGGCGCCCTCGCCGACTGCCTGCACCTCCACCAGCTCGTAGGCGATCTCCGGCCCATAGGCGACCGCGCGGTTGCCGGGAATGGTCCAGGGCGTCGTCGTCCAGATCACCACATTGGCGCCGACCAGTTCAGGTTTCGGCGCCTTGACGATCGGGAACTTGACCCAGATCGTGTCGGAGACGTGGTCCTCGTATTCGACCTCGGCTTCGGCCAGCGCGGTCTTCTCGACGATCGACCACATGACCGGCTTCGAGCCGCGGAACAACCCGCCATTCATCACGAACTTGCCGATCTCGCGCACGATCTGCGCCTCGGCCGGATAGGCCATGGTCGTATACGGATGATCCCAGTCGCCCTCGACGCCGAGGCGCTTGAACTCCTCGCGCTGGATGTTGATCCACTCGGCGGCGAAGTCGCGGCATTCCTGGCGGAATTCGTTGATCGGCACAGCATCCTTATCCTTGCCGGCCTTGCGGTACTTCTCTTCGATCTTCCATTCGATCGGCAGGCCGTGGCAATCCCAGCCCGGCACGTAGCAGGCATCCTTGCCCAGCATCTGCTGCGAGCGGTTGATGACGTCCTTCAGGATCTTGTTGAGGGCATGGCCGATATGGATGTTGCCGTTGGCATAAGGCGGGCCGTCATGCAGCACGAACTTGGTGCGGCCCTTCGATTGCGCGCGCAACTTCTTGAACAGGCCCATCTCCTGCCAGCTCTGCAGGATGCCCGGTTCCTTGGTCGGCAGATCGCCGCGCATGGGAAAATCGGTCTTGGGCAGAAAAACGGTCGTCTTGTAATCCACGGTCTGTCTCTTTGACTGAAGGAAGCGATCAGGCTGGTGCGCGATCACTTATCGCGGCGACGGCCCACGCACGCTAGGCGGCGCGGGCGGCGATAATTCGTATCAGCAGGATCGTCGATAAAATGGCGGAAGCAGGGCGCGGGCAGCTCATCGATGGGCCTCCGCGGCATGATCGGTGGCCGGCAGATGCCCCGGCTGCGGACCAGCGTAATCAATGAGCATCCGGCGCGCCGTGGCGCTGTCGGCGGCGATCTGCGCCTTCAACTGCTCGAGCCCGTCGAATTTCATCTCCGGGCGGATAAAGCCCAGGAAGGCAACGCGCAGATGCTTGCCGTAGAGATCGCCCTGGTAATCGAAAAGATGCACTTCCAGCTGCACCCGGGTGCCGCCGACGGTCGGCCGGCGGCCGAGATTGGCGACGCCGTCGATCCAACGCGGCGCCTCGCCGTCGTCAACGGCCGCCTTCACGGCATAGACGCCGAAACGCGGCTCCAGATAATCGCCCAGCGCCACATTGGCGGTCGGAAAACCCAATTGCCGGCCGCGCTTGTCGCCATGCTCGACCCGGCCTTCGATCTCCCACGGCCGGTCCAAAGCCACGGCGGCCGCGGCGGGCTCACCCGCCAGAAGCTGGTCGCGGATCAGGGTCGAGGAATAGACAGCGCCGCTGGCATCCTGGCAGGCGCCGACGGCGGTGACGCCGAAGCCCAACTGTTCGCCAAAAGCGCGCAACGTCTCAACATTGCCGCCGCGATTCCTGCCGAAGCAGAAATCGTAGCCGACCACCACATGGGCGACCTGCAACCCGTCCACCAGCACCTCGCGCACGAAGGCCTCGGCGGTATGGGCGGCCAGAGCCGCATCGAAGGGCAGGTTGAAGGTAAAGTCGACACCAAGCGCCTGCAGATGACGCATCTTGATGCGGAAGGGGGTCAGGCGGAAGGCCGGCTGGCCGGGGCGGAAATAGCTGCGCGGATGCGGCTCGAAGGTCATCACCGCCAGCGGCGCCTGCAACTTGCGGGCGATTTCAGCAGTGGTTGCCAGCACCTGCTGGTGACCGAGATGTACGCCGTCGAAATTGCCCAGCGCCACAACCGCCCGGCGGGCTTCCGCCGGAACCTCCTGGTAATGACGGATCAGTCGCATGCCGTGCCGCGCCATCCCCGCATCTGGCAGATCGGATGCCGTCGCATCGCCTGCACCATCCATCGCACCCTTCCCTGCGGCGCAGCCGCAAAGGGGCACGCGCCTGATTTCTAGCTAACCGGTCGCTTGGGTACCAGAAGCTGGGCCTCGCCGTCCATCACCAGCGTGTCGCCGACATGGGCGGTGGTCTCGAAAGTTACCCGGCCCTTGTTCTGGTCGACCAAGGTGGCCGTCACCCGGGCCAGGACCGTATCACCGATCCGCACGGGCGCTTTGAATTTGAGCGATTGCGACAGGTAGATGCAACCGGGTCCCGGCAGTTTCGTGCCGAAAACCGTGGAAATGAAGCTGGCGCTCAGCATGCCATGGGCAATCCGGCCCTTGAAAAGGGTGGATTTGGCGAAATCCTCGTCGAGATGAACCGGATTGGTATCGCCGGAAATACCGGCGAAAAGGACGATGTCGGCCTCCGTGACGGTCTTGGCAAAGACCGCCGTCATACCCGCATCGATTTCGTCAACATACCTGCCGCGCATCTCTTCCATGGTCGTCCCGCTGACCTATCTCGCTGTTATTGCAGCGCAAATTCGCGTTTGCGTTTCGCAGGCGCAGCTTTCGCAATTGCAATAAATATTATCCACTATATCGGTTGCCGAAGACGTCCGGCAAGCTGTCATAAGGTCACAAGTTGCTGAATAATTTCATAATGTTCGCGGGTTCAGGGGGACGTTTGTAGCCAGCCCGAACAGCGACTCGAGCGATTTGGCAGTTGCGAGCAAGGCCGCTTCGCCGCGTGGCCGGCCGATGATCTGCAACCCTACCGGCCGCCCGTCCGGGGTGTAGCCCGCCGGCAGCGCCAGGGACGGACAGGAACTGACCGTGATCACCGAGGCGATCTTCAGCCAGTCGACGTAATTCTCGAATTCCACGCCATCGACCGATTGGACCCAGCGCTCGCCGATATCGCGCGGCGGCGTGCAGGCGGCGGGAGCGATCAGCACATCGACCTCCCGCAGGAAGGCGACCATATCGCCGTAGAGCCGGCTGCGGCGCCGCTGCGCCTGGCCGATCTCCTCGGCGCTCAGCGCCAGGCCCTTTTCGACGTTCCAGATCACGTCCGGCTTCAGCTGGTCGCGATAACGGTCCATCAGCGGCCGCATCGACGTGGCATAATCGATCGCCCGCAGGGTCTGGAAGGCGGTCGGCACGCCGGCGAAATCAGGGCAGCGTTCGACCACCTCGATCCCCGCCATGCGCATTTTCTCGACCGCTGCCGCCAGGACCGCCCGGGTCGCCGGATCGACTGGGGTGATGCCGAGATCGGCGCTGACGGCGACGCGCTTCGGCAAGGTGCCGGCTCGGGCCGCATCCAGGAAGCTTTCCGGCGGCGCCGGCAGGGAAACCGGGTCCATCGGGTCATAGCCGACCATGGCATCCAGCATCAGCGCCACGTCGGCGACATTGCGGGCCATCGGCCCCTCGACCGACATGGTGTCGAAGCGGAGTTCGCCGGGATTGCGGGCGACGCGCCCGGGGCTCGGCCGCAAGCCCACCACCGAACAGAAGCTGGCCGGCGTGCGCAGGCTGCCGCCGAGGTCCGAGCCGCTGGCGAGCCAGACCTGGCCGGTTGCCAGGGCCACGGCCGAGCCGCCGGAGGAGCCGCCGGCATTGAGCCGGGTGTCCCAGGGGTTGCGGGTCTCGCCGAACACTTCGTTGAAGGTATTGGCTCCGGCACCGAATTCCGGCGTGTTCGACATGCCGATGACGATCCCGCCATTGGCTTCCAGCCGCGTCACCATGGGATCGGATACCGCCGGCACATGGTCCTTGAAGATCGGCGAGCCGTAGGTCGTGCGTACGCCAGCAACGTCCGAGAGATCCTTGATCGCGATCGGCAGGCCGCAGAGCAGGCCGCGCCGGTCGACGGGCTGCTGCATCAGGCGCTTCGCGTGATCGCGCGCACGATCGGGACACAACGTCACCATGGCATTGACCGATCCATTGGTGGCGGCGATGCGATCATAAGCCGCCTCGATCAGTTCGAGCGGCGACACCTCGCCGCGCCGCAATGCAGCAACGGCCTCCACCGCCGACCAGCGGAAAACGCCCGAATCAATCGCCATGTTGTCAACCTCGTGCTACAGATGCCGTACTTAGTGGGGGCCCATGTCGGGCGAGCCGCATTCGACCCGCAGTATCGATGGACGTCAATCAGCCCGTTTTCATTCGCTCCCTGGCCAAGCCCGGCGCCACGGTCTTCGCCATGCTGTTCACGCTGGATTCGATTGGCCGCGCCATGGTTTCGACTGTGCTGTCGATGCAGGCTTACGCGCTCTATCAGGGCCGCTTCGGCCTGGAGGAAGGGAGGCCCTGGGTCAGCGCCACCTTCCTCATCACCAGCCTCACCAGCCTCGTCTTCAATCTCATATCGCCGCTTTTCATCCAGCGCCTGCAACGGCGATGGTTCTATATCGCCGGCATGCTGGTCGCCATCCTGGCCGTGTTCCTGCTGGCCAGCGGCACGATTCCCGGCCAGGTCAGCGGCATGATCTGCCGCGCCCTCTCGGCCGCCGCCTGCCGCATCGCCCTGTTGCTCTACATGATGGATTACATCCCGCGCCATCAGCTGGTGAAATCGGAACCCTTGCGCCTCTTCATGAGCTGTCTCGCCTGGGGCATCGGTCCCTGGCTCGGCGTCCGCCTCTATCAGGACCACGGCATGATTGCACCGGCGCTGGTCTCGGCCGCCAGCTATGTCGTGCTGATCGCTTATTTCCTCTATCTGCGCATGCATAATCACCCGGCCCTGGTGCCGGCCGGCGCCGCCTTGCGCCAATTCAGCAATCCGCTGGGCAATGTCCTCCATTTCGTTCGGCAGCGGCGACTTCGCCTCGGCTGGTCGATCGCCTTCGGGCGCTCCGCCTGGTGGAGCATGTTCTTCGTCTACCCCGCCCTCTATGCCGCCGATCATCACCTCGACCCGCAATGGGCCGGCGGCCTGGTCGGCATCGGCAACTTCATGCTGGTGACGGCGCCGCTCATCAGCTGGGTGGCGCAGCGCACCGGCATCCGCGCGCCGCTGGTTTTCGGCCTCTTTGTCGGCGGTGCGATGACTTTGGCCATTCCCCTGTTCTACGATCGCCCCACCATCGTCGGCCTCCTCCTGCTGCTGGGAGCCGCCTGCGTCGTCGTGCTGGATTCGCTCGGCAACATCCCCTTCATGCGTTTCGTGCGGCCGCGCGAGCGCAGCCAGATGTCGCCGGTTTTCCAGACCTATATCGATCTCAGCGATCTTCTGCCCTCGACGATCTATACGCTGTTGCTGTCGCTGTACGATTTCCGCGCCGTCTTCCTCGCAAGCGGCATCCTGACGATCGCCACCGGTTTCCTGGCGCTGAGATTGCCCAAAAGGATGTGAGGCGGATGACATCGCCTGGCAGCAGCCAGACATCGATGCGGCCGGCCGAGCCCAGCCTATCGACCCGTCCGGAGAGCTGTGATAGTGCTGCTTCATGGCTGACGAAGGTGACGGCGACGATATCAATACGGTCCTGGCGCGCGCGCAGGCGGCGGTGGCCGCCTTGTCGCGGGACTACCTGGTCTGGGCGCGTGCGGATATCGAGGCCGCCCAGCGCCTTCTTGCCGCCGCCCAGAGCGAGCCGGATCGGCGGCCGGAGCATGTGGCGGCCCTTTTCAACATCGCCCATAACATCAAGGGCCAGGGCAGCTCTTTCGGTTATCCGCTGATAACGCGGCTCGGGCAGTCGCTGTGCCAGCTCACCCGCGCGCCAGGTTCGTTCGTCGATGCCGATTTCGCCCTCGCTATCGCGCATCTCGACATCATGGAGCAGATCCTGCAGCAGGAAGCGCGCGATGACGGCTCAGCTGTGCTGCGTCAAGAGATCGAGCAGATCGAAAGCGCCGTCGCCGCCCGCTAGACACGGACGAAGCGCATCAGCAGGTATGCGCCGGCAGCGAGCGCGCCCGCTTCGCCCAGGTATCCACCACTGCTTCGCTCTGGCGAAAACCACCGCTTCGCTCTGGCGAAAAGAGCCCGGCTTCGGTAAGCTGACCGCCTCTTCAGGGGATAGTGATCCATCGTGCTTGCCAGCAGCTCGTCTCGACGTCGCCGCGCCTGTTTCGCCTTGCTCGCCCTCGGCTGTCTTGTCGAATTCCCCTGGCCGGCGAAGGCCGATATGGCCGCCGCCCAGGCGGCGATCGCCGCCGGCAATTTTCCGGCCGCCGGCGCCGCTCTTGAGCCCCTGGCCTCGGCCGGCGATACGCAAGCGCAGTTCCAATGGGCCTCGCTGGCTCTGGATGGCCGTTCCGTCGGCCTCGCGCCGGAGCGCGCAATATCAATGCTGGTGCAGGCCGCCGCTCAGGGTAACGCCCATGCACAAGCGCGTCTCGGCATGGCCTATGCGCATGGCGATCACGTCACGCCCAACAACCTCGCCGCCTATAGCTGGCTCAGCCGTGCCAGCGCCGCCTCCGATCTGAGCGATGAGGAACGGACGCGCATATCGGCCTTGCGCCAGGACCTGCTGGAAGAGATCGCGCCGACGAAGAAATACGAGCCCGGCGCCGCTCCGACGGCCGCCGGGGCCGTCCGCCCGAACAATCCGGCAATTCCGCCGGCCGAGCGGGCCACCGCCGCGCCGGTCAAGTCAGTCTCCTCGGTGCCGCTTTTCAGCGACCCGCCCTTGCCGGTGGCCGCGGATGACGACGCCGCGGCGGGTGGCGATACAGGCGGCGCAACGACAGGCAGCGCGGCTTCAAAACCGGCGGGCGCGACCGCGCCAGTCGATCCGGCCGGCAAACAGGGCGGCAAGGCCTATTTCCTGCAGCTCGCTTCCCTGCCGACCTCGGCTGCCGCGACCGCCGAGGCGACGCGCCTGTCAAAGAAATACGCGGGCATCCTGCAGAACGTTCCGGTCAATGTCCGTGCAGCCGATCTCGGCGCCAAAGGCATCATGCAGCGTGTTGTCGCCGGCCCCTTCGACGACCCCGGCAGCGCCAGGGACCGTTGCGCCCAGTTGACGGCGCATCAGCAGGCCTGCCGCGTCATCAGCGCCGTTCGTTAGCTGGCGGTGGCGGCGCGGCTTAGAACTTGCCGCGGGCGATCTCTTCCTTGCGCCGGGCGACGTAATCCGTCAGCCCATCGACGGCGCCGGGATCCATCGCCGGCTGCTGGTAGGTGCGCAGCAACTCCTTCCAGATCGCATTGGCGCGCTGCGTGCCGGTTTTTGCGCCGCTCTCGCTCCAGTTTTCGAAATTGCGCCAGTCGGAGAGCATCGGTTCGTAGAAGGCGTGTTCGAACCGCGCCAGGGTATGGCCGGTGCCGAAGAAATGTCCGCCGGGTCCCACCTCGGCGATCGCCTCGACGGCGAGATCCTCGGCACTGGTGCTGATCGGCCGCAGGAATTCCCGCATCATCTGCAGCATCTCGGCATCTAGGATCAGTTTCTCGAAGGAGGCCGTCAGTCCGCCTTCCAGCCAGCCGGCGGCATGTTCGATCAGGTTGACGCCGCCCATGACGGTGCCCCAGAGCGACATGCCTGACTCATAGGCAGCCTGCACGTCGACGCAATTGGAAGCGGTGACGTTGCTGGAGCGGAAGGGCACGCCATAGCGCCGCGCGAGCTGCCCGCTGGCGATCGCCGCCTTGGCATATTCCGGCGTGCCGAAAGCCGGCGAACCGGTGCGCATATCGACATTCGAGGTGAAGCCGCCGTAGAGCACCGGGGCGCCCGGCCTGACGATCTGGGTCAGCGTCATCATGGCGAGCGCTTCGGCATTCTGCTGGGTCAGCGCGCCGCCGATGGTGACCGGGCTCATGGCGCCCGACAGCGTAAAGGGCGTGAGCGCGATCGGCTGGCCGGCCAAAGACATGGCCGTCAAGGCCTCGCCCATGGGGATATCGAGCTTCAACGGCGAATTGGAATTGATCACCGTCAGGGTGACCGGCCATTCCGCCATCGTCGCCCGGTTCATGCCGTAGGCGATCTCGATCATGTTGAGCGCATCTTCCACCCGGTAGCCGCCCAGCGCCCAGCACTGCCAGGTCTTGTCGGTCAGGGTGAGCGCCGCCTGATAGAAATCGAGATGGCGCGAATCCGGCGGCAGGTCGGTCGGCTCAACCGGACAGCCGCCTTCCTGGTGGATGATGTTGAGGCTGTGCACGAGCCGGATGTAATCGCACATATCGGCATAATTGCCGGGCCGCCGGCCGCGATCGAGATCATGCGCGAAAGCCGGACCGCCGGTGGCGGCAAAGATCATCTGCGGACCGCCGACCTCGACATGATAGGCGGGGTTGCGCGCATGCATTTTGAAGCGGCCGGGGATGGTCTTGATCTTCTCTTCGATCAGGCCGGGATCGAACCGGACGCGATGCGTCGCCTCGTCGACCGCCGCACCCGCAGCCTTCAGTCGGGCGCGGCTCTCCGCATGCATCACCTCGATGCCGGTCTCGGCCAGCACTTTCAGCGAGGCGCGGTGGATAGCCTCGATCTGGTCGGCGCTCATGACTTCGATGGGCCGGTAGGTGTTCGGCACCTGGCCGAAGGGCAGCTGGCGCGGCCCCGCAGCGACACCTCCGCGTCCCGCTTGCGCGCGGCGCTCCCGCCGACGCCCACCGGCCTCGCGCGGCGTGGGCGCCTGATCGGCTGTCGTGCCCGCCTCGACGGCGTTGACCTCGGGGACATTTGCCGGGCTCGGCGTCATCTCTGTCTCCTCATCGACTGCACCGGCCCTGGCGGCCGCGCGTCACCCCTTGGATCGGATCCGCTGGCTCGCGACACACCGTCGGTAGCCCGAGCTGGAGCCAGATTCATCCTTATTTTTCGTTGTCGTTCAGCGACATGAGTAAGCTGTATACAGCTTGCGCCAAGTTGTCAAGATGGACCGCCTCAGCCGGCCGGCGACAGCACAACCAAGCTGTCGCCCGCACTGACCGGCACCCCCTTCAGATAAGGCAGGAAGCTGGCCGACTGGACGCCGACGCCGAAAGGACGATCGCTGTTGGGCCGGGCGATACCCGAGATGACGGCAATGAGATGGGGCCTGCCGACAATGTCCACGAGCACCATCGGCCCGCCGCTGTCGCGCAGCCGCACCGTGCAATCGGTGGCGATCAGGCCATCATCGAGAAATGCGCCCAGGGCGGCCGCATCAACCGGCCTGCAGTCGCGATGCTGGGTCAAGGCCAGCATGCCGGGCGTGCCGTAGCCGCCGGAAAAGAAATGGTCGCCGGCGGCCAGGCGCTGCTGGATCTGCGTCCAGTTGAGGGCATTGACCGCCACGGGATGCAAGGCGGGAGGTGCTGGTTCGATGCGCAGCAGCGCCCAGTCGCCGGTCGCCTCGCTCGGCTTGATGAAGCCCTGCTGCACTGTCGCGCCGACCGCCTGGACGCCACGGATCGGCAGGGGCGGGAAATTCGGCGCGGCACCTTCATTGGGCAGGAAGACGAATTCCCGCAAGGCGAGATCGGCGCGGCCATCGGCAAGGCAATGCGCCGCCGTCAGGATGAGGTTCTGCTCGACCAATGTGGCGGTGCAGGTCTGGTTATTGGCGAGATTCTGCAAAGCGCCGATCGCCGCCGTCCAGGGCAAGGCCGCCGGGGCAGGCTGCACCGGGGCCGCCGGCGGTACGCTCGGCCGCGGCCCGGCACAGGCGGCCAGCAGGAGAAGGGCAAGCCAGCCGGCGGCGATCCGCAGCCAGTGGCGAGCGCCTGGCTTCATTGCGCGCTCGCCACATCGCGGGCAAAGCCCAACGCACCGGCGGCGATGGTGATGCGGCCGGCCGCGCCGTGGGTGAACTGATATTCTGAGATAACGCCGACCAGATAGCGTTCGCCATTGGCCTTGGTGAGGATGAGCGGACCGCCGCTATCGCCCTTGATCGGCCGGCAGCTGGTGAAAAGAACATAGTCGCGCCGCGCCGCTTCGAGCTTGTCGTCATCGAGGCGCCGGCAATGGCCCTGCTGATAGAGATGCTGGCCGACCGACAGGCCGTAAACGCCATAGCCGGCTTGCGACAGCTCGCCACCTTCGCGCAGGACCCGGTCGATCTCCGCGGCGTTGAAGCGGCCGATGGGGATCGGCGCCACGGCGGTCACCGGCGGGGCGATGCGGACCAGCGCCCAGTCCGCCGCGACATCGAGATTGTCGTTGCGTGCCGGGCTCTTCTTGTCCTCGCCGACCGCGATCACCTTGACCCCCTGCGCCGGCGGCAAGGCTGCCGCGCCGAGATTGGGATGAAAGGTGAGCGAGGTTGCATCCACCGCATGGCCATCGAGGATGATGCAATGGGCAGCCGTGGCGATGAGATCGGGCGCCACCAGCGTCGCGCTGCAGGAGTTATCATCCTTCTCATCATCAAGCCGGCCGATCGCCGCCGACCAGGTGAGCGGGTCATGGGCATGAGGCTGCGGCGGCGGCGCGGCGCAGGCGGCGAGCAGCGGCAGGAGCGCGAGGACCGGCCAGGATGCGAGACAGCCGCCGACCCACCGGCAAGCGGCGGCGGAAAAATCCCCGCTAAGGCGCGGGAAACGGGCAAGGCACCGAAGAAGGGAGATGCGGGCACCGCCTCGGCGGCGGTCGAAGGGATACAGCATGGTCGATCGCGGATTGCCATAGACGCTGCATGCTAACCCAGCGCAGCGGTCTTGTCGCGCCGAGATGGCCGGCCTGACGGCGTACCGCCTGGAATGGCACGGGCATTTGGCCATTACCACCCGGTACCTGACCCTCACCGCCCGGCCCGGGCGTCTTGCCGAGGTCTCCGCCCGGCCGCTATTCCGCGGCGACGATCGCTGCCGGCCTTGCCTCGACAGTCACCAGTCCACGCAGCAGGGCCGGGTCGATCAGCAATTCGCGCAGCGTGTGACGATCGAGAACCGTGAGGAAGGCCTTGACCGCCTCCTGCAAAATGCCCGTCATCCGGCAGGTGCCGGCCAGCGGGCAATCGCAGCCATCAGCCTGGAAGCAATCGGCGAGCGCAAGATTGTCCTCGGTCTGGCGGAACAGCCATCCCAGCGAAATATCGTCCGGCGCACGGTGCAAGCGCAGCCCGCCGCGCCGACCCCGCAAGGTTTCCACCACGCCGAGCCGGCCGAGCCGATGCACCACCTTGGTGAGATGGCTGGCCGACACCTGCATATGCGCGGCGATCTCCTCCACCGTCGAGCGGCGATCACCCTGCACGCCGAGATAGATCAAGGTGCGCACGGCGTAATCGGTAAATTGGGTGACCTGCATCAGCGCCGCTCCGACCGGCTGGTTCTGCGCGCAGCCAGCGCACACATCAGCGCGAAGGGATCCCTGCACAGCAAATTCATAGGCGGAAGATCTCCGATGGCGTTGTCCAACCGGCAGCCGGCTGACGATCCTGGAAAGAAAACAATCAAGTTAGCGGCGCAATACGAGATTAAGCGAATAATTCAGAGGCTTAGCATATTCCCCCGAGACCGGGTCAAGGATTTTGACATGACAGTATTGAGCCCCGCTCATTGGGCTCACGCGGCTGCAAGCGCGCGGCTGGCATTATCCGGCGCGAAAGAGGCCGCAGCCGGGCGTTTCGCCGGATGACCTTTGGTAAAAACTCGGCTAGAAGCATGGCCGGCGATTGCGCCCCGTATCTCCCGCATCGCCTCGATTCCGCTTCCGCGCCAAATGGATGGCCAACACGATGACGCGTTCGCAACAACAGCCAGAGGCAGGTCTCGCCAATCCGGTCCTGGTCGCATTGGACATGACGGCGCTCGACCAGGCGACCGGGCTTGCCCAGCGCCTGCGGGGTGCTGTTGGCGGTATCAAGCTCGGTCTCGAATTCTACATGGCGAATGGCGTTGCCGGGGTCGCGGCGCTGAGCGAACTTGGCCTGCCGGTCTTTCTCGACCTCAAATTCCATGACATCCCCAATACCGTTGCCGGCGCGATCCGCGCGATCGCCCCGTTGCGCCCGGCGATCACCAATGTTCATGCCGCCGGCGGCCGGGCGATGATGATGGCCGCCCGCGACGCCGCGGCGGAGAGCGCGGCGAAACTCGGTGCGCCGGCGCCGAAGCTGATCGCCGTCACCGTCCTCACCAGCCTCAGCGGGCAGGACCTGGCTGATGTCGGCCAGCCGAACGATACGCTCGATCAGGTACGCCGGCTGGCGGCATTGACGCAGCAATGCGGGCTCGACGGCGTGGTCTGTTCGCCGCAGGAAATTGCCGTCCTGCGGCGCGACCTGGGGCCCGATTTCCTGCTGGTGACGCCTGGCATTCGCCCGGCCTGGGCTGCGAGCGGCGACCAGAAGCGGATCATGACCCCCGCCGAGGCCGTGCAGGCCGGGGCGAGCCATCTGGTGATCGGCCGGCCGATCACCGGCGACGCCGACCCTGCCGCGGCCGCCCAGCGCATTGCCGCGGAAATCGCCGCCGCCGGCAGGCCGAAACCGGATAAGGGCGCAGCATGACCGATCCCCTGCGCATGCAGCGCCCCTCCTCTCCCACCCCGAATGGCGGCAATAGCCGCCTCGGCATCGTGCAGCTGGTTACGAACAGCCTGCAAAGCCTCTGGCTGTGCCGCGACGACGCGCTGCGGCTCGGCATTGTGCCGACGATCTTCTATTTCGCGGCGATGGCCTATGGCCGGCGCGCCGTCTATGCCGTCATGTCGGCCATGGAGAGCGGATCGACCGAGCTTGCGCCCACGATCGGCAGCGATCTGTTGATCAGCGGCATCGTGGCGATCCTCAGCCTGGCCTTGCTGGCCGTCAATTGGCTGCGTTTCCTGCTGCTCGGGCCGCAGACCGCACCGGGCCTCGGGCTGCGGCTCGGCCGGGCTCACCTGCAGTTCCTGCTGGGCGCCGTCGCCCTGGGATTCGCCTCCATCATCGGCCTCGCTTTGCTGTCGCTGCCGATCCAGTTCCTGCCGCCGGTATTCGCCCGGTTCGGCCTTTGGGTCGCGGCATTGGCGGTCGGCCTGGTCGCCATCCGCCTGGGCCTGGCGCTGGTGGCGATGGCGATCGGCCAGCCGCAGAGCCTGCGCATCGTCTGGGAAGCGGGTCGCGGCCAGAGCTTTGCGCTGCTGATCGCCTTCCTGCTGGTGGAAATACCCTTCATGCTCGCCGTCATGGTGCTGGGCCTCGTCGCTGCGATGACCGGCCTGGCGACGGCCGCGCCTTTCACCCTGTTGTTGCTCGGCTGTCTCTGCCAGATTGCGGCGACGATGGCGCAATGCGGCGTCCTCGCCGCCGCTTATCGACGGCTGATCGGCGTGCGTGCGTGAGGCCAGGATGGCGATCGAGGCAAAAATCTGCGGCCTGCGCACCCCGGAAGCGATCGAGACCGCGATCGCCGGCGGCGCTGCCTTCATCGGCCTGGTCTTCTATGCCAAGAGCCCCCGGTATCTGACGCCCGAAGCGGCCGGCGCGCTGAGCCGGCCGGTGGCCGGCAAGGTCGGCCGTGTCGGGCTGATCGTCGATGCGAACGACGCCGAGATCGCCGCCATCCTCACCGCCTGCCCCCTGGATATGCTGCAGCTGCACGGCAAGGAGACGCCGGAACGCGTGGCGGAGATCCGCGCCAAATTCAGCCACCCGGTGATGAAAGTGCTCTCCGTCGCCACCGCCGAGGACATCGCCGGTGCCCGGGCCTATGAAGACGTTGCCGACCGGTTGCTGTTCGATGCCAAGCCGCCGAAGAACATGGTGGGCGCCCTGCCCGGCGGCAATGCCGTCAGTTTCGACTGGAACCTGCTGGCGGGCCAGGCGTTCCGCCGTCCATGGATGCTGGCCGGCGGCTTGACGGTAACGAATCTTGCCGAAGCGGTGCGGACCAGCGGGGCCCGGGCGGTCGATACCTCATCCGGCGTCGAAGACCAGCCCGGCGTTAAAAATCTGCAAAAAATCAAAGACTTCCTGAAACTGGCCCGCGATCTCTGAAGGCGCTGTCACAGGGTTGAAACCTTTGACCTTTGCGCCGTGCTGTGGTTGATTGCGGCCGATTTGCAGGCTTTCCGCAGGATATCCCGATTGTGAGCAGCGCTCCCGTTCCCAATGTGAACACCTTCCGCGCCGGACCCGATGAACATGGCCGTTTCGGCCTGTTCGGCGGCCGTTTCGTCGCCGAGACCTTGATGCCGCTCATTCTCGAACTGGAACAGGCCTATACCAAGGCCAAGGACGATCCCGACTTCATCGCCGAGATGGCGAGCTTCCGCACCCATTACATCGGCCGGCCGAGCCCGCTTTATTATGCCGAGCGCCTGACCGAACATCTCGGCGGCGCCAAGATCTACTTCAAGCGCGAAGAGCTCAACCACACCGGCTCGCACAAGGTGAACAATTGCCTCGGCCAGATCCTGCTGGCCAAGCGCATGGGCAAGACCCGCATCATTGCCGAGACCGGCGCCGGTCAGCACGGCGTCGCCACGGCCACGCTCTGCGCCCGCTTCGGCCTCCCTTGCACGGTCTATATGGGTGCGGTCGATATCGAGCGGCAGAAGCCGAACGTGTTCCGCATGCGGCTCCTCGGCGCCGAGGTGATCCCGGTCCATTCCGGCACCTCGACCCTGAAGGATGCGATGAACGAGGCCCTGCGCGACTGGGTCAGCAATGTTGAGAACACCTTCTATTGCATCGGCACCGTCGCCGGCCCGCATCCCTATCCCGCCATGGTGCGCGATTTCCAGTCGGTGATCGGCGAGGAGACGCGCGTGCAGATGCAGGAAATGGAAGGCCGGCTGCCGGATACGCTGGTCGCCTGCATCGGCGGCGGCTCCAACGCCATGGGCTTGTTTCATCCCTTCCTCGATGATCCCAGCGTTGCGATCTATGGCGTCGAGGCCGGCGGCGACGGCGTCGAGACCGGCCGCCATGCCGCCTCGTTGACCGGTGGACGGCCGGGCGTGCTGCATGGCAACCGCACCTATCTCTTGCAGAACGAAGACGGACAGATCGCCGACGCCCATTCGATCTCGGCCGGACTCGACTATCCCGGCATCGGCCCGGAACATGCGTGGCTGCATGAGATGAAGCGCGTCAAATATGTCTCGGCGACCGATAAGGAAACGCTCGAGGCGTTCCAGCTCTGCAGCGCGCTTGAAGGCATCATCCCGGCCCTGGAACCGGCCCATGCGCTTGCATATGTGATGAAGCTGGCGCCGACCCTCGCCCATGACAACCTGCTGGTGATGAGCCTCAGCGGCCGCGGCGACAAGGATATCTTCGCCGTTGCCGAAAGACTGGGAACCAAATTGTGAGCGCCGACGGCACCATGAGCACCACCCGCATCGAACGCCGCTTCGCCGCGCTCAAATCGGAAGGCCGCGCCGGCCTCGTCTGTTTCGTCACCGCCGGCGATCCCGATTACCAGACTTCGCTGGATCTCGTGCGTGCGCTGCCCGCGGCCGGCGCCGACGTGATCGAACTCGGCATGCCCTTTACCGATCCGATGGCAGATGGCCCGGCCATCCAGGCCTCCAGCCTGCGCGCCTTGTCGAACGGCATGAGCCTGCGCAAGACCCTGCAACTGGTGCGCGACTTCCGCGCCACCGACCAGGACACGCCGATCGTCCTCATGGGCTATTACAATCCCGTCTATATCTATGGCGTCGATGCCTTCCTGAAGGCGGCCAAGCAAGTCGGGGTCGATGGCCTGATCGTCGTCGACCTGCCGCCGGAAGAGGATTCGGAACTCTGCCTGCCGGCCTTGGAGGCCGGGCTCAACTTCATCCGCCTGGCGACACCGACCACCGACGACAAGCGTCTGCCGGCGGTGCTGAAGAACACCTCCGGCTTCGTCTATTACGTCTCGATCGCCGGCATCACCGGCACGCGTTCGGCGGCAACCACGGATATCGCCAGCGCCGTCGCCCGGCTGAAGCGCCATACCGCCTTGCCGATCGCCGTCGGCTTCGGCATCAAGACGGCGGACCAGGCGGCCGCAGTGGGGCGTGAGGCCGATGCGGCCGTGGTCGGTTCCGCCCTGGTGCAGAGGATTGCCGATAATCTCAAGGAACCTGCCGCAGCCAAGGAAGCGGTGCTCTCACTCGTGCGCGAACTGGCGGCCGGTCTGCGCCGCGCGCGCAGGTAACGGAAACGAACAAGACCCGCGAAGGGAACAGACATAGATGAGCTGGCTCACCAATTTCGTCCGACCGAAGATCCGCGCCCTGGTGCGCAAGGCCGATGTGCCGGAAAATCTGTGGGACAAATGCAGCGCCTGCGGCCAGATGATCTTCCATCGCGATCTCGAGGCCAATCTCAGGGTCTGCCCCCATTGCGGCCATCACATGCGGATCGGCGTGTTGCGCCGGCTGGAGCTGCTGTTCGATGGCGGTAAGTTCGAACGCACCGAGCTCGGCGCCGTGCCGCTCGATCCGCTGCGCTTCCGCGACCGCAAGAAGTATGTGGACCGGCTGAAGGAAGCCCAGGCCAAGACCGAGGAACAGGATGCGATCGTCGTCGCCAGCGGCACGATCGGCGGCCTGAAGATCGTAGCCGCCGCCTTCAATTTCGACTTCATGGGCGGCTCCATGGGGGTTGCCGTCGGCGAAGGCCTGGTCAAGGCGGCGGAGATTGCCGTCGCCAAGGATGCGGCCCTGATCGCCATTCCGGCCTCGGGCGGTGCGCGCATGCAGGAAGGCATCCTCTCCCTCATGCAGATGCCGCGCTCGGTGATCGCCGTCGACCGGGTCAAGGAAGCCGGCCTGCCCTTCATCGTGCTGCTGACTGATCCGACCACGGGCGGTGTCAGCGCCTCCTTCGCCATGCTGGGCGATATCCATATCTCCGAGCCGGGCGCGCAGATCGGCTTTGCCGGTGCGCGCGTCATCGAGGAGACGATCCGCGAAAAACTGCCGGAAGGCTTCCAGCGCGCCGAATACCTGCTCGACCATGGCATCGTCGATCTCGTCGTCGCCCGCAAGGACCTGCCGGCTGAGCTTGCCAAGATCATCGGCCTGCTGACGAAGCAGACGCCCGCGCCGATCAAGGTGCCGGGACCGGTTTCGCCGACGGCGCTGGTGACCACCGCCAATTCGGCCAGCACCGCCTGATCGCGCTACCTCCGGCAAGGACACTGCGACCAAGACTTAACCGACCGCATTTTCGGTGCCCAGATGAGCCAAGGCAGCGACATCGTCCTCGAGCGGCTGAACAAGCTGCATCCGAAGATCATCGACCTCGAGCTTGACCGCGTATTGCGCCTCCTCGCCGCCGTCGGCCATCCGGAAAGGCACCTGCCGCCGGTCGTGCACGTGGCGGGCACCAACGGCAAGGGCTCGGTCATCGCCTATCTGCGCGCCATGCTGGAAGCCGCCGGCTACCGCGTGCATGTCTATACCTCGCCCCATCTCGTGCGCTTCCACGAGCGCATCCGCCTCAACGGCAAGCTGATCGCGGAACCGGCTCTCATCGCGCTCCTCGAGGAATGCGAGCGCGCCAATGGCGGCGTGCCCATCACCTTCTTCGAGATCACCACGGTTGCCGCCTTCCTCGCCTTCACGCGGGAGCCCGCCGATATCGTGCTGCTGGAGACCGGGCTCGGCGGCGAGTTCGACGCCACCAATGTGATCGACCAGCCGCTGATGAGCGTGCTGATGACGATCTCCTACGATCACATGCAGTTCCTCGGCGACACGCTGGAAAAGATCGCCGCGGTCAAGGCCGGCATCATCAAGCAGGGCCGCCCGGCCGTGGTCGCGCCGCAACCGCCGGAAGCCAGCGCGGTCTTCGCCGCGACCGCCGAACGGCTGAATGCACCGCTCTGGCGCTACGGCCAGGAATGGTCGGTGGAAGAGACGCCGACGGGCCTGCGCTACCGCGACGCCGACCGCCTGCTCGATCTGCCGAAGCCTGGCCTGCCCGGCCGCCACCAGATCACCAATGCCGGTACAGCGGTTGCCGCCACGCGCTTCCTCGATAGCTTCAAGGTCGACGAGACTGCCATCCGCCGCGGCCTGACGGAAGTCGACTGGCCGGCCCGCATGCAGCATCTGAAGCGGGGTCCCCTGGTCGAGCAATTGCCGCAAGGCTGGGAGCTGTGGCTCGATGGCGGCCATAATGAGGATGCGGGGCAAGTGATCGCCAGCATGCTGAAGGATTGGCAAGCACAAGACGGCAAGCCGGTCAGCCTCATCTTCGGCATGCTCAACACCAAGGAACCGATCGCCTTCCTGAAGCATCTCGCCCCGCTGGCGGATGATCTCAGCGCCGTCGCCATCCCCGGCGACCATGCCAGCCTCAGCGCCGAGGACAGCATGAATTATGCGCGCGAGGTCGGCTTGAAGGCGGAAGGCTTCGCATCGGTCGATGCGGCGCTGAAATCGATCCTCGCGACACACGGCACTGCATCACGGCGTGTGCTGATCTGCGGCTCGCTCTATCTCGCCGGCACCGTGCTGGCGGATAACGGGTAGCAAGGCTATAACCAATCTGTCGCGTCAGGCGATGCCGGGCATCATCGGGGGGATGATCCGTGATTCGCAGGTTCGATATCGCAATCGTCGGCGCAGGGGTTGCAGGTCTCGCCAATGCGATCCTATTGGCCCAGAGTGGCCATCGCATCACCGTCTATGAACGCTTTGCCACTTCCCGCCCCGTTGGTTCGGGCCTGATGATCCAGCCGACGGGGCTCGCAGCACTCGAGCGCATCGGGCTTCGGACATCTCTGGAAGCGCGTGGCCACCGCATTGAGCGGCTGCACGGCGTCACCTCGAAAGGTCGCACCATTTTCGATCTCGCCTATGCCGCCCTTGGACAAGGCTGGCATGCCGTCGGCGTGCATCGCGCAGCACTGCATGCAGTGCTTTGGCAAGGTTTCGAGGCAGCTCGAGTTTCCCTGGAAAGCAATTTCGATGTCGCCGCACTCGAAACGGTATCCGACGGGCGTAGCCAATTGGTCGCGCGGGACGGCCGCCGAACGCCGGGCTTCGATCTCATCATCGACAGCTCCGGCGCACGTTCACCCTTACGCACTTATGTCTCGGGCAAGACGGCAAAGCCTTTCACCTATGGTGCCGTGTGGGCAACGATCCCCGATACCGGCGTCGCACCGGGGGTCCTCGCCCAGCGTTATGTCGATGCCCGGATCATGATCGGGCATCTGCCGGTCGGCAGCCTGGAAGAAGGCGGCCCGCCTTTGGCGGCCTTCTTCTGGAGCCTCAAGCCCGATCAATATGCAGCCTGGCGCGACGGATTCGGCAATTGGAAGGGCGACGTGCTGCGGCTATGGCCGGAGCTAGAAGCCGCAGTCGGGACACTGAGCGACCCAGCGGATTTTACCCTGGCCAGTTACGTCCAGTTCACGGCGCCTCAGCTTTTCCGCGGCAATATCGTTCTCACCGGCGATTCCGCCCATTGCACCTCGCCGCAACTGGGTCAGGGCGCTAATCACGCTGTGATCGATGCCGTGATCCTGGCCGATGCCCTGGTAACAGCATCCGATCTCACCGCTGCCCTCCGCCTCTATGCCGATACGAGGCGGCGTCACGTCGCCTTCTACCAACGGGCCAGCGCCGTCATGACACCATTCTTCCAGTCGGACTCCAAACTCTACGCAACCCTGCGCGACCTCACCTTCGACCGCCTGAAGATCGTTTCCTATCTGCATGGTGAGATGTTGCGCACCCTCGCCGGATTAAAGACGGGCTTATTCACCTCAGCCGACCCGTCTGAGATCGTCAATCCATTGCAGCGTGAACCGGCGGCTCACGCAGCAGCTCCAGCACGAGCGTGACCTATGCGTATCCTGGTTGTCGGCGGCTACGGCACCTTTGGTGGCAGGCTGGCCCGCTTGCTGGCAGATGAGGAGCGTGTGGAACTGCTGATCGCCGGCCGGTCAGTCGTGAAGGCCGAAGCCTTCCTGCACGAACTGCAGTCGATCGCCGGGGCGGAAGGCGCGCAGCTACGGGCCTGCCGTTTTGACCGCGAGGGCGATCTCGACGAACAACTTGCCCGCCTTGCTCCCGATCTCGTCGTCGATGCCAGCGGCCCCTTCCAGGGATATGGCGACAACCCCTACCGCCTCGTCAGCGCGGTGATCAAACACCACATCAACTATATCGATCTCGCCGACGCTTCTGGATTCGTCAACGGCATAGCGACCTATGATCAAGCGGCGCGCGCGGCTGACATCTATGTTCTTTCCGGTGTCAGCAGCTTTCCTGTCTTGACCGCAGCTGTGGTCCGGCGTCTTTCGGCAGGGATGGCACGCCTCACAAGTGTCGAAGGCGGGATTGCACCCTCGCCTTATGCCGGCGTCGGCCTCAATGTCATCAAAGCGATCACGAGCTATGCCGGAAAGCCGGTTAAGCTGAAGCGCGATGGACGCACGCAAACTGCCCGAGGGCTGGTGGAAACCCAGCGCCGTACGATCCGCCCGCCCGGCAGCCTGCCGTTGCGGAATACGCTTTTCTCACTGGTCGATGTTCCAGATTTGCGGACCCTGCCATCCCTATGGCCGAGCCTACAATCGGTCTGGATTGGCGCCGGCCCAGCACCCGAAATACTCCACCGAGCTTTGATCGGTCTGTCCCGATTGGTCCACCTTGGCGTTATTCCGACCTTGTCGCCGTTCGCCGGCTTTTTTCACCGAGCCATCAATCTGCTGCGATGGGGCGAACATCGTGGCGGCATGTATGTCGATGTCACCGGCATCGACAGCGATGGCGGAAAGATACGCCGTTCCTGGCACATGCTGGCCGAGGGCGACCATGGCCCGCTCATTCCCTCGATGGCGGCCGAGGCCATCATCCGGCGATGCCTCGATGATCGTGCTCCGGCAGCGGGCGCTCGGTCCGGCGCCGCCGATCTCGAACTGGCAGATTACGAGCGACTGTTCGAAAAGCGCGATATCAAATCCGGTTGCTGGGACGTTGCGACGGATGATGCGCGCACGGGGGCGAAGCCGCTTTATCGGCTGATACTGGGTGCGGCCTGGGAGCGGCTGCCGGCGGCAATCCGCGCCGTTCACGATTTCACGGATGAGTACCGTCTGCAGGGTATCGCCGATGTCGAACGTGGTGACGGCATCATCGCCCGGTCGATCGCAGCCCTGTTCGGCTTTCCCGCTACCGGCGCGCAGATCCCGGCGGGGGTCACGTTCCGCGTCGATAATGGCCGCGAGATCTGGACCCGCGACTTCGCCGGCCGGCGTTTCAGCAGCATTCAGTCAGCAGGTCGAGGCTATGCGGAGGGCCTGCTGGTCGAAGCGTTCGGGCCGTTCCGATTCAACCTCGCTCTGATCACGGATGGGGCGAAGCTAAGGCTGGTGACACGGGGATGGTCGCTGTTCGGCGTGCCATTGCCATCGGTCTGGGCACCAACCGGCGATTCCTTCGAGACAGAGATCGATGGCCGCTTCCGTTTCCACGTCGAGATCCGCCATCCCTTCTGCGGGCTGATCGTGAAATACGCGGGATGGCTCGAGCGGTCCGCGGGAAGCTGAAGGCGCTCAGCGAGATTGCGTTCCGGATGACCGCGTCGCTAAAGTTCGGTGATCAATGTCGGGGGGCACACATGCGATACCTCAGGAGAATGATGGCGGTGATGGCCGGTCTGGCGCTTGTGCTGCTATCCGGCTGTGCGACACCGGAAGGGCCGGAAATCACCCTCTCGCAGCACACGGATGCCCTGTTCCAGCAGTACATGTCCATGATGCATGACATCGAGCACGGCGCCTTTGCCGTCAGCCCCGATGGCCGGCATGGGTTCTTCACCTATTGTTACAGCGGCAATTGCGAACGAGCTGATTTGAATTATGAGGCCTTGAATGGCTGCAAGAAGCTCGCCCACTCGGATTGCCTCATCCTCGCCCACAACCAGGCGGTCTACCGGAAATACGTCGTTGATGGCGGCCAGAGCGCTGCTATTGGCCAGGGAGGAAGCTTCTATACCGGCGACGAAATTGCCCAAACCGTCTCCGGCAATACTGTCAGCGGCCAGTATCCGGACGGTCGCCCCTGGTCGGTCTATTTCGCCGCTGACCACCAGCTACGTTCGCGTGGCGATGGACCCGGCGGAGCCGGAACCTGGGCCATCATTGGGGATCAACTTTGCTTCGACTATCCCGGGACGGCGGAGGATTGGTGCGCACGGTTCCAGCGGAACGGCGACCTGATCGATATCTACCGCAATGGGGCTTTTCTGCGCCACATGCCGAAGCCGAAGATTGAGGCCGGTAACACGCTCGGGCTGTAATATTCGGCAAAGTCTAAGGCGGGTCGCGACATCAAGATCACCGATCACCAAAAAACCCCGCCGTCACCGGCGGGGTTCTTCAATCGGACTGGATGGTTCTATCGGATCAGATGACCGATTCGACCCAGTCGACCAGCTGGCGCTTCGGCATATTGCCGATCTTGGTGGCGGCGACCTGACCGTCCTTGAACAGCATCAAGGTCGGGATGCCGCGCACGCCGTATTTCTTCGGCGTCTGCGGGTTGTGGTCGATGTTGATCTTGGCGACGGTCAGGCGGCCCTTCAGCTGCTCGGCCAGCTCTTCCAGGGCCGGGGCGATCATCTTGCAGGGGCCGCACCATTCGGCCCAGAAATCCACCAGGACCGGACCATTGGCTTTGAGCACGTCGGCATCGAAGCTGGAATCACTGATATGAGTCGTCATGGCTATCCGTATCCTTTTTTTCTCGCACCTGACAGTCGTGCCCTAGAGACACCCCGACCGCGGCGCTTCGGGAAGGAATCTATGAACCCGTCGGGCGGTCGTCAAGGCGCGGAAATGCATCCCGCGTCAGGCATGCAAATCGAGCATATCCGGCGGCAGTTCCATGAGCCGCGGGCCATCGCTCCAGAGCAGAACACAACGCACTGTTTTACCTGGATATATTAACCGAACCGCGGCCCGGTACGCCGCCATCTGTCGCAGATAGGGCAGCGGGACTTGCGCCACCTGCATGGGTGGCGGCCGGTTGCTCTTGTAGTCGACGATCAGGCAATCCCCGCCCACCAGAGCCAGGCGATCGATCTGGCCGGCGAGGATGCGGCTGCGGCCTTCCGGGTCCCGGAGAGTCGCGACCACAGGCACCTCGGCCTGGCTCTGGGGGCCGAAGAGCGGCGCAAAATCCGGATGCGCGAGGACCGCCAGGGCCTCGTCGGCGATCTCCGCCTGCTGCGCCGGGCTCAGATCATGGATCGGCCGCGCCAGATAGGTCTTCGCGGCCGGCGCCCGATCGGCCAACGGCAAATCGGGCAGGGTTTCCAGCAGGTGATGCAGCAGGCGGCCGCGCTTGAAGCGATAACCCTGGTCGGCGGCAAGCGGACTGACCAAAGCCGGCTCCGCCGCCGCTTCGGCGGCACTCGGCCGCGACGGCGTCAGCGGCTGCGGCGGATCGGGTTCATCCGGCGCGTTATGCCAGATCCAGTCCGGCACGGCTTCCGTGCCGCCCTGCGGCAAGGCCGCCGATGCCGCGCGGCGCCGGGGTTCGGCGCGCTGTTCGCTGGCGACGCGCAGGGCCGTACCAAGCCAGCCGTCGCCCGCCATCTGCGGCAGGTCGAGCGTCTCCACCCCCGGCATCGTGGCCAGGGCGGCGGCGACATGATCGTACCAGCCGGCTTTGGCGCTGGCCGAGCCGGAGCCGATGCCGCAGACATAGAGCCGGTCCTCGGCGCGGGTCAGCGCCACATAGAGCAGCCGGTTCTCTTCCAGCGCTGCCGCCTGTTCGCGCCGCAGCCGCGCGGCGGCGGTCAGCGCATGATCGGCGGCGCGGCGCGGCGACCACAAGGGCAGTTCGATCCCGGCGGTCTCGATCCAGAACAGGCCGTCATCACCCGGCGCCCGGCGCTGCTGGTCGACCAGGAAGACGATCGGCGCCTGCAGGCCCTTGGCACCGTGGATGGTCATGATGCGGACCTGGTCGGCGCGTTCCTGGGTTTCGCGCTTCACCTCGACGTCGTTGCTGCGCAGCCAATGGACGAAGCCCTGCAGGCTCGGCGTCTCGCGCTGCTCATAGGCCTGGGCGAGCGACATGAATTCGTCCACCGCATCGGCGGCTTCGAGGCCGAGCCGGCCATAGATCTTGCGCCTTCCGCCGGCCGCCGCCAGCAGGTCGCTGTAGAGCGCAAAGGGGGTCAGGTAGTCGGCGCGGTCGAGAAAGCCGCCAAGCAGATCATAAGCCGCCGCAAAGACGCTATCTCCCGAGGCGCGCAAAGCCAGCATCGACCACAGGCTGAGCTCGCCGCGATCGAGACAGAGCCGCATCAGATCGTCTTCGCTGAATCCCACCAAGGGGCTCTTCAGCAGCGTGGCCAGGGTGAGATCATCCTCCGGCAGCAACAGGAAATCGGCGAAGGCCAGCAGATCCTGCACCGCGATCTGTTCCAGCAATTGCATGCGGTCGATGCCGGCGACCGGCACGTCGCGCGCCTTCAAGGCCCGCACCACGGCATCGAAGAAGACATTGCGGCTGCGCGCCAGGATAAGGATATCGCCGGCCTGCACGGTCCGATCCTGGTCCGGCAGGCGCGCATGCCGGATCAGGCGCTGGCATTCCGCGGCAATGGCATCGGCCAGCCGCGCGACGGGTGCCGCCACCTCCTCGCGGATGCGCGGCGGCGACCAGGGCGCCGGCGCCGCGAGATCGACCGGCACGGCGCGCGGCCAAAGGCGCACCTCGCCAGCCGCGCCGATGCGACTGACCCGGTGCAGCAGCGTAGGATCGCCCGGCAGGACGACGCCGGGTGCCGCTTCCGGCAGCGCGAAGACGCGGTCAACCAGATCCAGCACATGGTCGGTCGAGCGGAAGGAGACATCGAGCAGCACATTGTTGAAGCGCTCAGGCCCCGCGAGCGCCTCGAACTGCGTCCGCATGCGGATGAAGCCGGTGGGATCGGCGCCCTGGAAACTGTAGATCGACTGCTTGACGTCGCCGACCGCGAAGACCGTGCGATTGCGATCAACCGCGCCGAGGCCGGTGAAGAATTCGCCGGCCAGCGCTTCGATCACCTGCCATTGCATCGGATTGGTGTCCTGCGCCTCATCGACCAGGATGTGGTCGATGCCGCCATCGAGCTTGTAGAGCACCCAGGGCGCGATGCCGGGACGCTGCAGCAGGTCGCGCGTCTTGCTGATGAGATCGTCGAAATCGAGGGCAGCGCGCATCGCCTTGCGCCTTTCGTAGCGCGCCAGCATATCGAAGGCGAGGGTCAGCAGGGCCAGGCTGTTGGTGAGGATGTCCGCAGCCTTGACCCGCTCGTTGAGGCGGATCAGCCGATCGCGTTCACGCTGCAGGCATTGCTCCGCCGCCGGATTGCCTTCCTGCAGGGCCTTGGTCAAATAGGCCGCTTTCGGTTGGCCTTTGGAATCGTGAAAGGCGGCGCAATAGGCATCGAAGCTGGCGATGCGTTCGGCAAGATCGGCCGCGAGCCAGCCGGAGAGCTGGGTCGCCAGCTTCTGGTCGGTGACCTTCCCGCTCATCGCCAGGGCCACGGCGTCCCGCAGCGCGGCCGCCTCTAAAGCCGCCTCGGCGCAACCCTGCTGCAGGATGCTCTGGCGGGTTTCGCCTTCCTGCAGGTCCAGCACCCGCGCCATGACGCGGCCGACCGCCTGCAAGCCGCCGCTGCGCTGCTGCAGCAGGCGGAGCTTTGCATGATTGCGGCGGAAGCCGTCCATGATGCGGTCGAGACGGTCTTCGCCGAGCCGCACCACATGGGCGAGCGCCGCGGCCAGCGGCGAACCGCTCTGCGACTGGGCGGCGATCAGCATGGCGTCGCGCGCCGCCCGCAGCTGCTCCGCCGTATCGCGCTCCTCCATCGGCTGGAAATGCGGCGCGATCTCCGCCTCCAGCGGAAAGCGGCGCAGCAGCGACTGGCAGAAGGCGTGGATGGTCTGGATCTTCATGCCGCCCGGCGCATCCAGCACCCGGCTGAACAGCCGCCGCGCATCGCTGATCCCCTCGGCCGTCGGATTGCGGCCGAGCAGCTTGGCGAGTTCCTGCCGCAGATCGGATTGCGGCATCGAGGCCCAGCGCGCCAGGGTCTCGGCAACGCGGTTGGCCATCTCCGCGGCGGCAGCCTTGGTGAAAGTGAGACAGAGGATGCGCTCCGGCCGCGTGCCGTCGAGCAGCAGCCGCAGCACCCGGTCGCCCAGCACCTTGGTCTTGCCGGACCCGGCCGAGGCCGTCACCCAGGCCGAACGCTCGGGATCGGCGCCGCGGCGCTGCGCCTGGCTGGCAAGATCGATGGCGCTCAATTGCGTTTGCAACCGGTCCATCATTCGCCGCCCCCAGCCGCGCCGTTGCCGCCCGCCAGCGACCATTCCAGCACCCGCGAGAGGTGCCAGTAGTCGCTATAGCGCGGCGCGAAATCGGCCGCCGGCTGCGCCGGATAGCTGGCATCCTCGCGCGAGAAGTCCCGCAACAGCTCGATCAATCCCTCATAGGCGGCATCCGCCAGCTGGTTGTAATCGGTCGCCCCCTGCTTGCCGCGGCCGGCCTCGCGGACCGGCTTCACGCCGCCGGTCTCGGTGCCATTCAATTGCCAGAAGGCGAGTTCCTCGATCGGGCCGGTGATCGCCGTCACCCCATCTGCAGGTTTGAAGGCCCCGCGCCGGGCCAATGCCGCCTCCAGCGGCAATTGTGGCGCGAAGCCGAGATGGATGTCCTGCATGCTGGGGATCGTGCCGGTCTTGTAATCGATGATGGCGAGCCCGCCATCCTTGCGTCTGTCGATGCGGTCGGCACGGGCGCGCAATTCGAAAGGCGGCTCCACGGCATCGATCGCCAGGACGGCCTTTACCTCGGTGAAGCTTTCGGCGATCTGCGGCCGGCGTTCTTCCTCGGCTGCGACCACCCAGGCGGCGATGCGCTGGAAACGCGGCCACCAGAAGGCCCAGACGGCGGGACGGTCCTGCAACAGATGGAATGCCTGCTCGCTATGCGCCAACAGGCGCGCCAGGGCATCCGCCGGAACGCCGTCGCGGCAGTCGCGGATGAAGCGGTCGAGCGCTTCGTGGATGACGGTGCCGAGATCGGCCAGGCTGGGATCGGCATCGAGCGGATCGAGGGCGCGCAGTTTCAGGATATGCTGGGCGTAGATCGCATAGGGATCGCGCATCCAGGTCTCGATGCCCGTCACCGAGAGATGGCGGGGCCGGTACTTGACGCCGGGCTTCGGCGCCGGTCGGCCGCAGGGCTGCACCGCTGCCGGCCGGTCGAGCGCCTGCTGCCAGGCCTGCCAGGGCGCATGGCCCGGCTGCGTCATCACAAGACCGAGACAGCGCAGATAGGCATCGAGCCGCAGCAGCCAGCGCGACGGCACGGTCGGGGTGCCCTCGATGCGGGCGGCGCGCGTCAGATAGACCACCGGCGCGCCCAAAGCCTGCTGGAAGTCGTGCGCCGAAAGACCGATGCGCCGCTCCGGCGAGGGCAGGCCGAAGGCCTGGCGCATCGGCCGGTTGAGCCAGGGATCGATCGCCGGCTCGGCCGGCCAAGTGCCTTCGTTGAGGCCGCTCAGCACCATCAGATCGACCTGCTGCAAGCGCGCTTCCAGCGGGCCCCAGATGAAGAGGCGGGGATGCGTGCCGTAGCGCGGCCGCACCTCGACCGATTGCATGAGTTCCGCCAGCAGCGCCGCGTAATCCTCGGCGGCCATGGCGGGCTGCCCGGCTGCCGCTTCCGCCAGGCGGTGGCAGAAATCGGCCAGCGCCTCGCCGGCTTCCAATCGCCACAGCCGGTCGGCACCTGACGTCGTCGCATCCGCGGCGAGGGCTTCGAGCGCCTGCAGATGGGCGTTGAGACGCTGCTGCAGATCGGTTTCCTGCTGCCAAGACCCGAGCGAGGCGGTGCAGGCGGCGAGCCGCTCGATCAAGGCGAGCAGGCGCTCGAAGCGGCGCGCGCTGATCTCGCCCGCCGCCTCGGCCGCCACCAGAGCCGCCCGCAATCCCGCCCAGCCCGGTCCGGGGCGCGGGCCGCGCAGCAGGCTGCGTTCCAGCTCGCGCACCAACGCGCGCAGATCGGCGGTGGCGAGGCCGGCCGCCGCCAGCGGATGCTTCAGCAGGGCGAGCAGTTCGACCGGCGCCCAATCGACGGCCGCCGCCTCCGCCAGCAGCAGGAAGAAGGCGCCGGGCGGCGTCAGGTTGAGTTTGTGGCCGGCGGAATCGTCGATGACGATGTTCCAGCGCCGGAGCTCCGCCGTCACCTGCGCCGCCAGTTGCCGGTCCGGTGTCACCAGCGCCGCGCGCTGGTCGCCCGGCTGCTCGACATGGCGCCGCAGGATGAGGGCGATGACACCGGCCTCTTCGGCGCGACTGCGGCAATCGAGCCGTTGGACCTGCGCCCAGGCGCGCTGCGTGGCGTCGATCGAGACGCGCTCCGGCGCGCTCGACCAGCGGTCGGTGCAATCGGCCGGCAGCAGCGCGTCGGCGACGACGCGGCGGCGCTGCTCGGCTATGCGATCGAGCGGCCTTTCCGTCCAGTCGCGCACCTGAGCGCGATCGAGCCCGATATGGGTGAGGAGTTGCGCCAAGCCGAATTGCGGATGGCTGGTATCCTGCAGGACCTTGCCCCAGGCCTCGTCATCGAGATCCAGGTCGAGCCCCGGCAGCACCACGGCGCCCTGGGGCAGGCGTGCGATCAAGGCGATAAGATCGGCGCTGGCGGGAATCGAGCCGGTCGAGCCGGCGGCGATCACAGGGCCGCTCGGTGGCGTGCGCTGCCATAATGCGCGTTGATGGTCGAGCAGCAGGTTGCGCCGCGCCGCCACATCGATCGCCCCTTCGGCCCGCAGGATCGCCGGCCAGGCATCGCGCAGGATGGCCAGGAAATCGACCGTCAACTGCCAGTGACGTGCGAGATCGCCCAGCACCAGCTTGTCGAGATTTGCGAGGTCGCAGCGTTCGGTGTCGACCTGGTCAAGCAGCCGGCCAAGATCGGCAGCGAGGCGCACCGCATCCTGCCAGCGCAGCGGCTCACCGCTTGCTGCCGCTGCGCCTGCCCGGCTTTCGTCGCGCGGGTTCTGCGGCGGCTGGAATTTCGGCCGGCTCGCCATGACGAGGCGGGCGAGCAGCAATTGCCGCCGCAAGGGATCGATGGCCGGCGGCAGCTCGAGAGCCGTGCCGGCGGCGCTGAGCACCGTCAGATCATCTTCGTCGACATCGCCGATCGGCCGCAAACGTGGCAACAGCAAAGCGCGATGCTCATGCGGGTCCGTGCCGGCAAAGGGCGTCGCCCGCAGGAAAGCTTCCTGCAGGGCGCGGCAGGCGCGGCGGTTGGGCAGCAGCACCGTCATCGCGGCAAGCCGCAGGGGATCGCCGCCCGCCTGGCGCACCAGCCCTTCGGCCAAGGCGTCGACGAAGCTGTGGCCGGTGGGAATGTTAAAGACGTGCGGCGGCGACTCGTGCTCGGCTCTCTCGCTCATGCGCATGATACTGCGCCAGCGAGGCGGCGCTTCAAAGAGGGGAAATCAATCAGAAACGGATGCCGTGATAGAGCAGATGCCGCTCGACCTCGTCGAGATGCCTGGGCGTGCTGACGTGATACCACTCGCCGTCATGGCGGATGCCATAGAGCCGCTCTTCCTCGATCGCGCGGTCCCAGACCACATTGGTGGAGAAGGCGCCCTGGGGCGGATCGCGGAACAAGCGCGGATGGCAGAGCTGGATGCCGGCATAGAGATAGGGCGCCACCTGCCAGCCCAGACGGCGACGAACGTGCCCGACCTGGTCCATGGTGAAATCGCCGCGCCCGTCATAGCCGACCGCCGAAACCGTCGGCTGCAGCAGCAGCAAGCCGTCCATGCGCGCGTCATCCCAGTGCTGCGCCAGCCGGTGCAGCGCATCGGTCTTGCCGTTCAGCCACATGATCTTGGCGTTGACGGTGAAGAAAGGCGCGTCGCCGAGCAGCGGCAGGGCCTTGACGATGCCGCCGCCGGTTTCCAGGATCTCCGCCTCTTCCGAGAAGATGATCTCGATATCGTCGCGCTTCTTGAGATGCGCACGGATGACATGGCCGAGATGATGCAGATTGATGACCGCCCGCTTGATGCCGGCATCGCGCAGCCGGTCCAGCACGATATCGATCATCGGCCGGCCCAGCACCTTCACCATGGCCTTCGGCGTCGTCTCGGTGAGCGGCCGCAACCGCGTCCCGAAACCGGCGGCGAGCACCATGGCCGTTTCCGGCATCGGAAAGGAGTCGGGCTGGGGAGCAAGGGCGAGGCTGGTCTTGGTCACAGCAGGGTTCCGTTTAAGATCGAAAAGAGATGGTCAGGCAAGAATGCGCCGATCCTGCGGCGGCAGATGGGTATCGAACCAGGCCGCCACGGGACCCATTGCCGGATGCCGCAGATCCTCGGCGATCAGCTCCCAGGTGCGCGGCATGTAGCGCTGATAGCCCGGCTTGTTGTCGCGCCGCAACAGCCGCGCAAAGGTTCCTGCTATGCGGATATTGCGCTGCGCGGCGCTGACGGCATAGACGGTCATGAAAGCATCGCGATCGATCGCCGGATTGGCGGCGAGATAACGCTCGATCAACTGGTGGCGCAACGCGGGCGATACGTTGCGACGCACATCCTCCAGCAGCGAGGCGAGATCGAAGGCGATCGGCCCGGCCAGCGCATCCTGGAAATCCAGCAGGCCGCAGCAGCGGATGCCGGGGCGGTCGAGCAGCAGCAGGTTGTCGACATGATAGTCGAACAGCACCAGGCTGCGCGGCAGCTTGTGCCATAGCGGCAGCACCGCGCGCCAGGCGGTTTCGAAGGCGGCGCGGATCGCCGCTGCCGGCTCGCCGCCATGGATCGCCGGCCAATACCAGTCGAGCAGACGCGAAACCTGCAGGACGGCGCTGTCGGCATCGAAATCGCGCAATTCGCCAAGGGCGGCTTGCGGCAGACGCTGATGCAGGGCGCTCAGCAAGTCGGTCGCGCGGGCATAGAGATCGGCCTCGTCATGGCCGGCGGCGAGGAGGCGCGTATAGGTGTCGTCGCCGAGGTCCTCCAGCAGCAACAGTCCGTTTTCGCAGTCCTCGGCGAAGATCGCCGGCACGCTGAGGTCAAGGGAGGCGAGCAGCCGGTCGATCGCCAGGAAAGGCCGCACATTCTCCATCGGCGGCGGCGCATCCATCAGCACGGCGCGGCGGCCATCAGCGGCAGTCAGGCGATCATAACGGCGGAACGAAGCGTCGCCGGCCAGCAGGCGCCGCTCCGCCTTGTCCCAGCCCTGGGCGGCGAGGAAGCGGCGGATGACCTCATCCCGTCCGGCCTCTTCCAGTCCGGCGCGCTCGATCCCGCCGCTCATGACGCGGCACCCCGTTTCAGCGCGGCGAGCCGCGCCCGCCAGGCGGCACTGCCGGAAGCCTTCAGCAGACGTCCCGCGCCGGCAGGCTCCAGATGCAGATCGAGCCGCCCGCCCGGCAGCAAGTAGCCGAGCCGGTCCGGCCATTCGATCAGCGAGATGCCGTCCTGGAAAGCCTCTTCGATGGCGAGATCATAGGCCTGGTCCGGCTGGGTCAGTCGATAGAGATCGAAATGCCAGAGTTCGACCGCCTCGCCGCCGATGACGGCCGGATAGGTCTGCACCAGGGTGAAGGTCGGGCTCGGCACCTCCTCCGAGTCGCGCATCAGGTGCTGGATCAAGGCCCGGGCCAGGGTGCTCTTGCCGGCGCCGAGATCACCCCAGAGGGCGATCACATCGCCCCGTCGCAGAAGCGGCGCCAAAGCGGCGGCAAAAGCCGCCGTGGCCGCCGGATCGGGCAACAGCTGGGACAGGATCTCCGGTTCGGGGGCGGCCATCATGGTCCGAGCTTTTACCGATCCGGTCGGGGAAGATCAACGTCGCGCCAGGAGCAAGGCCGGAAGATAATTCCCGCGCCAGCCGCGCATTTGCCGCTCAATTCCCTGAAATTCCTATGGTTTTGCTGGCCGGGCGTATTATGCCGCCGCTGTGATCCTTGATTGATTTGCGGGGTCGCTCGCGGCAGGATGCCGGCGAAATCGCCTGGCCGACATCACCTGTCGAACCGGGCCTGACCAAGTGAAGGATTGCGGATCATCATGCCGGGACAAAGCCATTCCACCGATGTCGCCGTTATCGGCGCCGGGCCGACCGGTCTCTTCGCCGTTTTTGAATGCGGCATGCTGAAGATGCACTGCCATGTCATCGATGCCCTGGAAAGCACCGGCGGGCAATGCGCCGCACTTTACCCGGAAAAGCCGATCTATGACATTCCGGCCCATCCGGCGATCGAGGCAGCCGAGCTGGTGCAGAAGCTGGAGACCCAGGCCGAGGCTTTCAAACCTACCTATCATCTGGGCGAGCGCGTCGAGAAGCTGACCCGCCAGGGCGAAAAGTGGCTGCTGGAAACCGACAAGGGAACGCGGATCATGGCGACCGCGGTCATCGTCGCCGCCGGCTGCGGCGCTTTCGGCCCCAACCGCCCGCCGATCGAAGGCCTCCCCGATTATGAAGGCAAGAGCGTCTTCTATCTGGTGAAGCGCAAGGAGGATTTCCGCGGCAAGCGCGTCGTGATCGCGGGCGGCGGTGATTCGGCGGTCGATTGGGCCCTGGCCCTGCACGGCATCGCCGCCAGCATCCAGGTCGTTCATCGTCGTCCGAAGTTCCGCGCCGCGCCGGAAAGTGCAGCCCGTCTCGAACAACTGTCGAAGTCAGGCGGCATCGAATTGGTGACGCCCTATCAGCTGCATGGGCTGGAAGGCGCCAATGGCCAGCTCACGGCGGTGCAGGTCGCCACCCTGGAAGGCGAGGTGAAATCGCTGCCGGCCGACGTGCTGCTGCCGTTCTTCGGCCTTGCCATGAACCTGGGGCCGATCGCCGATTGGGGCCTCAATCTCGAGCGTAATCACATCACCGTCGATCCCGCCACCTGCGCCACCAGCGCCGCCGGTATTTTCGCCATTGGCGATATCGCCAATTATCCCGGCAAGCTGAAGCTCATCCTTTGCGGCTTTTCGGAAGCGGCCATGGCGGCCCATGCGATCCACCCGCTGGTGCATCCGGGCGAGGCGCTGCATTTCGAGTACTCGACCACGCAGGGCGTTCCCCGCAACTAATCGGCCGCCTTCGCCGCCGTTTCCGCCGTGAGGGGAATGATGCAGGTGACGCGGCGATAGCCGGTGCCGACATCGGTTTCGATGCGGCCACCATGCAGGCCGATTAGCGTCTTCACCAGGGCGATGCCGAGGCCGCCGGTGGCGCTGCGCCCGACACTGCCGGAATCCGTAAGCGAGGCAAGATTGGGCTCGCCGCCATAGGCGATCTCCCCCGCACTCTCGGCCAGATCCGACAGGGAAACGGCGAGGTAAAGGAAAGTCTCATCGCGCTTCGCGCTGACGACGACGCTGGCGCCATGCGGGGCCACGGCGATGGCGTTGCTGATGAGGTTGCTGAGGGCCTGCTTCAGCCGCTGCTCATCCGCATAGACCGAACCGATATCGAGCGCGCAATCGATCTGCAGCTCGAGATCGCGGCTGCGCACGCGCTGCTGGAACAGGCGCTGGATCGAATCGATCAGGGCCAGCACGTCGATCTCGCGCCGCTCGAGCCGGATGTAGCCGGCCTCGATCGCGGCCACGTCGATCACATCGCTGATCAGCAGCAATAGGCCCTGGGCCGCGTCGAGGATGCTGTTGCTGTAATCGAGCTGCCGCGGATTGAGGGTGCCGAAATATTGCCGCGCCAGCAATTCCGCATAGCCGATGATGACATTCAATGGCGTGCGGAATTCATACGAGACATTGGCAATGAATTCGGACTTCAGCCGGTCCGCCGCGATCAGCGCCTCGTTGCGCTCCATCAGGGCGCGCTCCATGTTGATGCTGTCGGTGACGTCCGTATATTTGTAAAGCTTGCCGCCATCGGGTAGCGGGATGGCTGCGATATCGATGATGCGCCCGTCGATCCGCTCGACCCGCTGGTTGCGCAATTCGCGCTCGGCAATATTGCCGATGATGCGCAGCCGCAGGGCGCGCCAATCCTCCCGGGCGGGGAAATGACCGCGCACCATGTCGACGATCTGCGACACATGCGGCTGGTTGGCGAGCTGCTCATCAGGCAGTTTCCACAGCCGGGCGAAAGCCGGGTTATGCAGTTTCAGCCGGCCATCTTCGCCATAGACGGCGATGCCTTCGTTGAGATGGTCGATGGTTTCCTTCTGCACCTCGATCAGGGTGTTGTAATTGGCTTCCAGCGCCAATTCGTCGGTCACGTCCTCGAAGGTCAGAATGACCCCGCCCAGCGGATGCGGCGTCGCCACCATGCGGAAGGTGGCGCCGCTCGGCGTATGGATGAGCTCTTCCATCGGCTGGATGACGGTCATCAGATGGCGGGCGAATTCCTGCTTGAAGGAGCGGAAATCCGCCTGCTCGGCCAGGCGCCGCCGCTCGCGCAGTGCCTCCAGCACTTCCTCGATCGTGGGCTCGGCGCGCAGGAAGCCGCCATCAAGGCCGAACTGCTCGAGATAGGCGGTATTGAAGAACTTGACCCTGCGGTCGGGGCCGAAGATGACGATGCCGGTGCCGAGGCTCTGCAGCACGTCGTCATGGGCGGCGATATGGCGCGACAGTTCCGCCTGCCCCTCTTCCAGCGAGGTCTGGTCAAGGGCGAAGCCGATCAGGCTGTTATCGGCCAGGGGAAACTCGTTGAGGTCGTAGAGCCGGCGCTGACCGCCCACCACCAGCTGCTGGCTTTCCGATTGCGCCAGGGCAAGCTTCTGCGCCCGGCGCGCCAAGGCACGGGCAGCAGCGTTGAGTTCACGGCCGGGGGGCGGCAATTCACCCGGCGCCACATCCAGCAACTGGCCGAAAGCCGGGTTGCAATAGGTGATGACCAGATTGCCGTCGCGCCGCCACACCGGATAGGGCAGATGATCCAAGGCCGAGGAGAGTTCCATCGCCAGGCGCCGCAGCTTCTCCTGCTCGCTGGCGACATCCGTCACGTCGTCGATCCACAGACTGCGCGCGACGCCGAGCCGCTTGCCGCGCAGCCGCAGCCATGTGCGCCCGTCATTGCGCCGGACCAGCAGGTCGCAGCGGACGGCCCCCACCAGTTCCACCAGGGCGCGCTGCACCCGGTCGCTGTCCGACTTGTCGAGCAGAGCCAGGAAATCCGCGGCGTCGATCTCATCGGCGCCCACGCCCAGCAGTTCGCGCGCCACATGGTCCAGGCTGATGCGTTCCGTCTCCCACCAGTCGAGGCGGCCGACCGGCAGCTGGTCGAGGCGCAGCTGGGCCGCCGTGAGCGCCTGATCGCGCAAGCGCTTTTCCTGGTAGAGGTCGCGCAGATGGCTGGCATGGCGGCGGGAAAAGAAGACACCCGTCAGCACCGCACCCAGCAGCAGGCCGAAGACCACCGCCAGGGCCATCGAACCGACCGCCGCCGGCGCGGAAGCGGTCTGGGCCGCGGTTTCCTGGGCCGCAGCTTCCTGGGCCAGAGCGCCGCCGATCAGCGGGCTGGCGCCAAGGAACGCCATGGCTGACGCGCGCATCATCCATCGGAGAAGCCGGAAGGCGGAAAAGCGCGGATCGCGGCCGGAACGGATCCGACCGGCTGTCGCGAAGGCTGAGATGATTTCCCGTCGAGCCGCCATTGCGGCGCGACTTTAGCAGGTTAGCCGCTGGATCGCATCAAATGGATTAAGTGGGAATAATGACCGCCAAGCGTCGGTTCGCGCCGGCATCGGCCAAGTGCGGCTGTCGATCAGGAACCGGGCAATCAGAAACGGGGCGATCAAACATCGGGCGTGCGCTCGGCCGGCAGCGCATGCTCGGGCGGCGCATGCTCGGCCAGTCCAAGCGCCGCGAAGACGCGGCGCCAACGTCGATGCATGTCGGCGCTATACAGACTGGCCTGCCAACCGAGGCGCAGATAGATCGAGATCGCCGGTAGACGGCCGTCATCGGTGCGCAGGAAGGGCTGCCGATAACCCGCCTCGGCCAGACGATTGGTCACAGCCGCCGCGACGATCGTGCCGAGCCCCTTGCGGCCATAGGCTGGATCGGTCACCAGCCAGGCGAGCTGGCCGCCGGCCGGATGGCGGGCATGGCCCGTCCCCAGATAGGCCCGGCACGAGGCGACAAGGCGGCGCGTGGGCATATGCTCGACGACGAAACAGCCGCCAGGAAGGGTCTTGCCGGGCATTTCGCCGAGCCGGCTCATATCGTCAAAGACCTGCCGGTAGAGCGCGGCATAGGCCGTCTCTTCGCCCTGCCCGAGCAGGCGCAGGCAATAGTCCAGCGGAAGCGGCGGTACGAAAACCGGCGCAGAAGAAAGCCGCACCATCTCCAGCTTGCCGCCTTGCGGCGGCGGGAGATGGTGCGGCTTCAGGTCGTCGCCGGGCATAAGCCCCAGGCGCTTAGTAGCGGTAGTGTTCCGGCTTGAAGGGACCGGCCTGGGCGATCGAGAGATATTCCGCCTGCTTCTCGGTGAGCTTGGTCAGCTTGGCGCCGACCTTGGCGAGGTGCAGGGCCGCAACCTTCTCGTCGAGATGCTTCGGCAGGACGTAGACCTTGCGCTCGTACTTGGCATGGTTGTGCCAGAGCTCGATCTGGGCCAGCACCTGGTTGGTGAAGGAAGCCGACATCACGAAGCTGGGGTGACCCGTCGCGCAGCCGAGATTGACCAGACGGCCCTCGGCGAGAACGATCAGGCGGCGGCCGTCCGGCATCTCCACTTCGTCGACCTGCGGCTTCACGTTGTGCCACTTGTAGTTCCTGAGGCCCGCGATCTGAATCTCGCTGTCGAAATGGCCGATATTGCAGACGATGGCGCGGTCCTTCATCTGGCGCAGATGGTCGAGGGTGATGACGTCGACATTGCCGGTCGCGGTGACGAAGATGTCGCCCTGCGGGGCGGCTTCTTCCATGGTCACCACCTGATAGCCTTCCATCGCCGCCTGCAAGGCGCAGATCGGGTCGATCTCGGTCACCATGACGCGCGCGCCCTGGCTGCGCAGCGAGGCGGCCGAGCCCTTGCCGACATCGCCATAACCGGCGACCACGGCGACCTTGCCGGCAATCATCACATCGGTGGCGCGCTTGATGCCATCGACCAGGCTTTCGCGGCAGCCGTAGAGATTGTCGAACTTCGACTTGGTGACACTGTCATTGACGTTGATCGCCGGGGTCTTCAGCGTGCCGGCCTTAGCCATCTCATAGAGGCGATGGACGCCGGTCGTGGTCTCTTCCGAGATGCCCTTCACGTTCTTCAGCAGCTCGGGATACTTGTCGTGCATGATCTGGGTGAGGTCGCCGCCATCGTCCAGGATCATGTTCGGGGTCCAGCCATTGGGGCCGTGGATGGTCTGCTCGATGCACCACCAGAATTCTTCCTCGCTCATGCCCTTCCAGGCGAAGACCGGGATATTGGCGGCGGCGATGCCGGCGGCAGCCTGGTCCTGGGTCGAGAAGATGTTGCAGGAGGACCAGCGCACTTCGGCGCCCAGAGCGGTCAACGTCTCGATCAGCACCGCGGTCTGGATGGTCATGTGCAGGCAGCCGGCGATGCGGGCGCCCTTCAGCGGCTGGCTCTTGCCGTATTCGGCGCGCAGGGCCATCAGGCCCGGCATTTCCGTTTCGGCAATGGCAATCTCTTTGCGGCCCCAGTCGGCGAGGCTCATATCCTTGACTTTGTAATCGCTAAAGGCGGCCATCTTCTTCTCCTATGGCGTCAGATTGCCCGCTTCTAGCAGCCGGGAGGCAATGGGGCAAGACGCCCGCTGACGCGCAGGTGGGCCCGCCGCCGCCGGCGTAACTTTCTAGTAACCCTATGCGATCTATTGATTTTCCGGGCCGTCCTCGGCGAAGCTTGCCTCAATGCGCTCCATGTCGTCATCACTGAAACCGAAATGATGGCCGATTTCGTGGATCAGGACGTGGCGGATCAGGGCTTCAAGCTCGATTTCCTCTTCGCACCACCAGTCCAGCAGGGGCCGGCGGTAGAGGAAGACCATATCGATGTCCGGGCGCGGATGACTGATCTCCTGCCGGGTCAGCGGCACCCCCTGGTAGAGCCCGGCGAGGTCATAGGGCGATTCGATCCCCATATCCTCGAGAACCTCGTCTTCGGGAAAATCCTCGACTCGGATCACCAGGCCATCGCACCGGGCGGTCAGCACGCTCGGCAGGGTGGCGAAGACCTCCTGCGCAAGCTCCTCGATATCGGCAAGGCTGGGCGGCTGGCTATACGGCAAGGGCATTGAAATCATCCAACAGCATGGCGATACGCCCCATATCCGACTGATCCATGATCAGCCGGGCACAGCGCGTGGCGGCGACGAAATCGATATTGCGAATACGCTGCTTCACGCGCGGCAACGAGCCGGAGGCCATGCTGAGATCCTGGATCCCGAGCCCCAGCAGCAAAGGCGTGAAGCGCGGATCGCCGGCGATCTCGCCACAGACGCTGATCTGGATGCCGGCGCGCAACGCCGCTTCGGTGGTGAACTGGATCAACCGCAGCACGGCGGGGTGCAGCGGATTGTAGAGATGCGCGACCTGCTCCTCGCCGCGATCGATCGCCAGCGTATACATGGTGAGATCGTTGGAGCCAATGGCGAAGAAATCCGAAACCTGCGCCAGCGCATCGGCGGCCAGCGCCGCTCCCGGCACCTCGATCATCACGCCGACCGAGGGCAAGGGATCGGGCAGCCGGGCGCCGCGCCGCTTCAGCCGCCTGGCGACCTGCAGCAGGGCCTCACGCACCTGCTTCACTTCGCTGACCGAGGAAATCATCGGCAAGAGGATGCGCACGGTACCGTGGACGCCCGCTCGCAGAATGGCCGCCAGCTGGGTATCGAGGAGATCGCGTTCCTTGAGGCTCAGGCGGATGGCGCGCAGGCCGAGGGCGGGATTGGCCGAGGGACCGAGCTTGTCGCGCAGCGAGACCGCAAGCTTGTCGCCGCCGATATCGAGGGTGCGGATGGTGACCGGTCGCCCCTCCATGCCTTCGACGATTTCCCGCAGCGCCTTATACTGCTCATCCTCGCTCGGCAGATCCTCCCGATTCATGAAAAGGAATTCGGTGCGGACGAGGCCGATACCCTCGGCGCCGGCATTGACCGCCATGGCGACTTCGCGCGGCAATTCGAGGTTGGCGAGCAGGCCGATGCGGCGTCCGTCGCGCGTCACCGCCGGCACCTTGCGCAGCCGCGCCAATTGCTTGGTGTGGCGATCGAGCTCCACCTGCCGGCGGTGATAGTCGTCGAGCTGGGCCTGGGTCGGATTGAGGATGACGCGGCCGGCATTGCCGTCGACGATGATGGTCTCGCCCGGCTTTGCCAGGGTCAGCAATTCGGTGATGCCCAGCACCGCCGGTATGCCAAGCGATCGCGCCATGATGGCGGTGTGGCTTTCCGCCCCGCCCAAAGCCGTGGCGAAGCCGAAGATCGCTTTGGGATCGAGCAAGGCGGTATCGGAAGGCGTCAGCTCCTCGGCGACGACGATCGAGCCGGTCGGCAGATGCTTGAAGGCGTGATAGGGCGTCTTGGTAAGATTGCGCAGCAACCGGGCGCCGACCTCGCGCACGTCAGTGGCGCGCGCGGCGAGATAGGGATCGCCCAAGGCGGCGAAATCCTGCGCCACCTTGGAAATCTCCGCCTGCACCGCTGCCTCGGCATTCTGATGCTGATGCTTGATACGATGTTCGATGCCGTGCGTGACCCGCGAACTCGCCAGCATCTGGAGATGGGCATCGAGCAGAAAGCCCATTTCCTCCGCGGCGCTGCCATGCAGATCCAGCGATTTCGTCTTCAGCTTCTTGATCTGCCGTTCGGCCTTTTCGCGCGCCGCGGCGACCCGCTGCAATTCGGCCTCGACCTGGTCCTTGCCGATCTCATATTCCGGGATATGAATATCGCCGCGATCGAGCACATGCATTTCGCCGATGCCGATGCCCGGCGACACGCCGAGACCTTCCAGCATGATGCTGCCGCCTTCCGGGCCGGCAGGATAGCGCCGGCGCTTCACCGGGCCCTTGCCCGCCGTGGCAGCCTTGCGCTTGGCCTGATTCATCGATTTGCGACCGGACGAAGCCGTCATCGCCTCACTCACTCTTCATCGAATTTGCGGTCGATGAGGTCGGTGATCGCCTGTAACGCCGGAGTCGCAGCCGGCCCGCTGACCCGCAACTCGATTTCGCAGCCAATACCTGCCGCCAGCATCATCAACCCCATGATGGACTGGCCGCTGACCTCCATCTCCCCCTTGATCACGCGGATATCGGCATCGAAGCCGCTTGCCAGTTTCACGAATTTCGCAGCGGCCCGCGCATGCAGGCCGCGTTGATTCTTGATGATGAGCCGGATATTCGTCCAGTCGTTCGGCATTCGCTCTCCCCTGATGCCGGATGGCCTATTTTTCGCTGGCCGCCAGCAATTGCGATGCGACGTTGATGTATTTGCGGCCGGCATCCTGCGCCGTGATCACGGCCTCGGCCAATTTCTGCGTCTTGCGCACGGAAGCGAGCTTGACCAGCAGCGGCAGGTTGACGCCGGCGATCACCTCGACATTGGCGCGATCAAGCATCGAGATCGCGAGATTGGACGGCGTGCCGCCGAACATATCCGTCGCCAGCACCACGCCTTCGCCGTCATCCACTTCGCTGACGCGCTGGAAAATCTCCTGGCGGCGCTGCTCCATATCGTCGTCGGCGCCGATACACACCGTGGCGATCTGCGTCTGCTTGCCGACCACATGTTCCAAGGCGGAGAGAAACTCCGCCGCTAGATTTCCATGGGTCACCAATACCATACCAATCATCGCTTCACCCCATCTTGGCGACCGATCGTCATCGGCCGCCTGTTACTTGTCGACATGGCGATGCCTTCTCCGCGAAACGCCATGTCAGTCAATTCCGATGCATGTCGCGATGCGTCAAGCTGACGTCGCGACCCTGCTGCCGCAGCCAATCGGCCAGACGGCGCGCCACATAGACCGATCGGTGCTGCCCGCCGGTGCAGCCGATCGCCAAAGTGAGATAGCTCTTTCCTTCGCGCTCATAGCCGGGCAGCAGCGGCATCAGCATATCCGTCAGAGCGCGGAAGAAGGTCGCGAAGGCCGGATCGCCGGCCACCACGACGCCGACGGCTTCGTCTTCGCCGGTCAGCGGCCGCAGCAGCGGATCGTAATAGGGATTGGCGAGAAACCGTACGTCGAAGACCAGATCGGCCTCGCGCGGCAAACCGCGCCGGAACGAAAACGACTGCACCGAGATAACCAGCCCGGCATCCTGCTTGCGCGCGAATCGGCCCTGCAGCAGTCGCTTGAGGTCGGCGCTCGACTGGTCGCTGGTATCGATCACCAGATCGGCGAGATGGCGCAGCGGCATGACCATATGGCGTTCACGCTGAATGCCTTCCAGAACCGGGCTCTCCGGCGCCAGCGGATGACGGCGGCGCGTCTCCGTGAAGCGACGGCGCAGGATCTCGTCATCGCAATCCATGAAGACAAGTGTCGCATCCAAATTTTCGGCGCGGCGCAATTGTTCCAGCAAGGCCGAGACCGCTTCCGTCGTGAAGTCGCGGGTGCGCGAATCGATGCCGATGGCAATGGCGCGCAGCCGATCTCCGGCACTATCGGGCTGCGCGACCGTCAGTCCGTTAACAAGATGCGGCGCCAAAGCCAAAGGCAGGTTGTCGACCGCTTCGTAACCGCAATCTTCAAGGCATTTAAGCGCAGTGCTGCGCCCGGCACCTGCCATGCCGGTGATCAGGATCAGGCGATGTCGCGGCGCTGAGTACGGATCCTCCACGGGACCGTCTTTCGACCCGGGCTTTGCCTGGTCGATATCCCGGTCCAAGCTTGCCGATGCGGCGGCAGGCGCGATTGGCTTAATGCTCATAAGGGCGCCATTATATGGCTGGCCGCCGCGGCGACCGCAAGTCGCAGTTTTGCGACGGCAGATGCTTCAAAAGGCGTGATTTTCGCCATAGCGACACTGAAATCGCCATATTTCGCCATGAGCGGAGAGGGCATCCGTTCGATTGCCGAAGGCGGGACAAGTTCGGCAACCAAGATTAACGGCGGCGCGTCGGCGATCCAGCGCACCGGCATGATACCGAGACCGCGCACCTCCATCCGGCCTTGCAACTCGCGTGGGGCCGCTACCGGGAAGCGCAGATGCAATCCCCCGTCGCCACTATAAAGCTCACTGACATCGTCGGCGATCAGTGCCCCGCCTTGATCGATCAACCGCAAGGCCAGATCGGATTTGCCGCCACCCGAAGGACCGGTAAGGAGGACGGCGTGGCCGTCGATGGCCACCGACGTACCTTGAACCAGCTGATGCCACGACGGAGCGGTCGTCATGCGGGATCAGAGCGCCGGCAATTTCAGGGTGAAGCGCGCGCCGAGGATACGACCGTCCTCGTCGCGCAGATTCTCCGCCATCAAGGTACCGCCATGCGCTTCGACGATCTGCTTCGAGATGCTGAGGCCAAGTCCCGAATGGGTGCCGAACTTCTCGCCTTTCGGCCGCTCGCTGTAGAAGCGCTCGAAGATCGCGGTCAGCTTGTCGGGTGGAATACCGGGCCCCTGATCGTCGACCGTGACGGTGACCATGCGGCCCTGGCGCTGTGCCGCCAGTACGATCTCGCCATCCGGCGGGCTGAAGGAGACGGCATTGCTGATGAGGTTGCGGAGCACCTGGCCGAGACGGCCTTCTGTACCGAGCACCCGCAGATCTGCCTGCAGCGGCAGATCGAGGGTCAGGCGCGGCGCCGCGCTGCCCGCTGTGGCGAGATGGATATCCGCCATGGCCTGCAGCATTTCGCGGAGATCAACCGGCCCCGCTTCGGCGCGCGACATTTCCGCGTCGATGCGGGAGGCATCAGAAATATCGCTGATCAAGCGGTTCAAGCGCTGCACGTCATCAAGAATGATGCCCATCAATTTCTTCTGCTGCTGTGCATCCTCGACGCGGGCGACCGTCTCCACCGCCGAGCGCAACGAGGTGAGCGGATTCTTGATCTCGTGGGCGACATCCGCAGCGAAGCGCTCGATCGCATCCATCCGCATCCACACTGCCTGCGTCATTTCCCGCAGCGAGCCGGAAAGGTCGCCGATCTCGTCGTGCCGTCGCGTCAGATCGGGAATCGTCACCTTGCGCCCCTTCGACCGCCGCACCCTGTCGGCAGCGTCGGCGAGGCGGTGGATCGGCAGGGCGATGGTGCTGGCGAGATAAAAGGACAGCAGCACCGTCACGCTGAGCGCGACGCCGAAGACGGCAAGAATGGTCAGGCGCGTATCGCGCAAGGTCGTTTCGATGCTGTCGCCGCTCTTGGTCAGGAACAGGGCGCCCAGGACCTGGCGGTAGCGCTGCACGGGGACGGCAACGCTCAAGACCATCGAACCGTTGCCGGCATCGCGCACGAAACTGCCGGCCTCCCCATTCAGCGCCTTCTGCACTTCGGGATAGTCGGCAGCGGTCTGAATCGCGGATTCGGCGTAGATCGGCAGATGGGCGCCGGTCGGCAAAAGCGCCAGTATCCAGTTATAGGCATGCACCGCGGCCGTCCAAACGACGTTGCTCTGCGGTTCCGGCGGCGGCAGCGGCTCGATCTCGACAATGCCGCCTGGACCCGAGAGCAGAAAGCTGTCCGCCAGGAGAGCGCCGTCGGGCGCAAAGATGCGGGCTCGTGTCTTGGAGACGTCGACCATGCGCCGCACGGTCTGGCGCGTTCCCTCGGGCAGCAAACTATCTTCACCCACGGGATCCGTCACCACCGCACTGGCGGCGACGGCGCCGGAAAACAGCTTGGCTTCGGTCTGCAGCAAATCCAGTTCGGATTGGATAAGGCTGCTGCGATAAGAATCGAGATAGAGCAGGCCGACGACGGGGATGGCCAAGGCCAGCATATTGACCGCCAGGATGCGGCGGGTCAGCGGCGACTGCCAGAGCGGCCGGCGGCTGGCGATGCGCGTGCCGGCCTCGTGCCGCCGTCCGGCATCGTCACGTCGATTGTCGGCGCGCCGTTCCTGGTCGCGCGGTGACGCGCCGTCACGCGGCAAGTCCTCCGGTCGCAGCGCCACCCGCGCCGCAGCCGGGCGCGGCGCATCATGGGCCGCCAGGTCCTGACGCGGCGCACCGGCCTGTCCTGCGCCGACGCGTGCCTGCGCCATCACCGGTTCTTGCCGCAGCACTTCGGGTTTGCGACGCCAGAACTGCCAGAACCGGCGTCCTTGACGGCGCGCCGGCTTACTCTGCTCGGTGAACGAGGCGGGAATGCCGGCGGCACCCAGCCGCATCCGCTCAGGCAATCCGCCGTCGCGCCGCATCTCACCGGAAAGGTCGCGGATAAGATCGCTCATCGACCCGCGCTATGCCTGGATCGGCACGATCGCGCGGCATGGCAGCCGGCTTCACGCATCCTTGTATCGATAGCCGACGCCATAGAGCGTCTCGATCTGGTTGAAGTTGTCATCGACCGCCTTGAACTTCTTGCGCAGGCGCTTGATATGGCTGTCGATGGTACGATCGTCGACATAGATGTTCTCGCCATAGGCCGAATCCATCAGCTGGTCGCGGCTTTTCACATGGCCGGGCCGCTGCGCCAGGGCCTTCAGCAGCAGGAACTCGGTCACCGTCAGCTCGACCGGCTGGCCGCGCCAGGTGCAGAGATGACGCGTCGGATCGAGCATCAGATCGCCGCGCACCAGCATCGCCTCATTCGTCTTGTCGCCGGCGCTGCCGCGATTAAGCTCCCGACGCAGGAGCGTACGAATGCGCTCGATCAGCAGCCGCTGAGAGAAAGGTTTCTTGATGTAATCATCCGCACCCATGCGCAGGCCCATCAATTCATCGACCTCGTCATCCTTGGAGGTGAGAAAGATCACCGGCACATCGCTGGTGCGCCGCAGCTTCTCCAGCAATTCCATGCCGTCCATGCGCGGCATCTTGATATCGAGCACGGCGAGATCCACCGGCTGGCTGGTCAGCGCCCGCAAGGCCTCGGCACCATCCGTATAAGTCCGCACGTGAAAGCCCTCGGCTTCCAGCGTGATCGATACGGAGGTGAGAATGTTGCGGTCGTCATCGACCAGCGCGATCGTTTGCGGCATCGGCGCTAACTCCTTCCTGGCACAAGAGATATAGGTTCCACTCGCGGATGCCAAGATCGGCCGCCAGTATGACCGAATTTGGGCGGGATTGCAGCAAGAAGCGGACTGGCACGTGCCGGAAATTTATGCCAACATGCTGTTTCAATTAAGTAAATCAGCAAAGAGCCTGTCATGGCAGCAGCCGAAAACGACGACCTCGTGGCGGAAATCCGGCGCCTGATGCGCGCCAGCAGGCGCGCCTCGCTCGGCAGCCTGGCGGAACGGGACACAGAAATCTTCCCCTTCGTCAGCCTGGTCGTTCCCGCCATCGCCGCTGACGGCGTTCCGCTCCTGCTGATGTCCGACCTCGCCGACCACAGCAAGCATCTGCGGCAACGGCCGCAGGCTTCACTGTTGTTCGACGGCACGCTTGAGCTTAAAGAGCCGCTCACCGGCCCGCGCGTCTCCTTGCTTGGCAGCGTTGCCGTCACCAGCGACAGCGCCGACCGCGAGGCCTATCTCACGCAGAATCCGGAAGCCGCGTTCTATGCCGATTTCGGTGATTTCCGCTTTTATCGCTTTGACATCCGCGAAGCGCTCTTCGTCGCCGGCTTCGGGCGCATCCACCGGCTCGACGGCGCAGCCCTTGCCTGAAGCAGGAGCGAGCGGCCACGGGAGCCGGTTCACGTTTTAAGTGGAAGCCAATCCGCTGCCACTTAAAACGATCGCGCTCTAAGCCAGTTCAGCCAGCAGGATCCACCCGCCGAGGGCCAGCAGCGTTCCGCCGCTGAAGCGGGCGATTTCGCGTCCGGGCGGCACGATCTTTTCCAGCAGCACGAGGATGCTGAGGGCGGCGATCCACAGCATGTTCATGACCCCGCCGACGAAAAGCAGCGCCATCAAGGCCCAGCAACTGCCGATGCAGCTGCCGCCATGGAGAAAACCGAGACGCAGCGACCGGCCGGGCTCGGGACGAAAGCCGCCATGGCGTTGGATGAAACGCGCAGGCTGCGGATCGCCGCTGAAGCAGGGTTCCTTCAGAGCCCCCCATTGAAAGAGTCCCGCCGCCAGGAGCACGAGGCTGGAAAACAGCCGGCCGACATTGTCCATCGCCGGCGCCAGCAAGGCTTGGCGCTGCAGCCAGATTTGCGCCAGCGCGGCAAGGATCGAAAAGCCGATCCAGGCCAGCAGATACCCGGCGGCAAACCAGCTTGCACCGGCAAAGGGCTGGCCCTTCGCCGCAGCTTGCCGCGCGACCCGCGCATGCAGCAGGATCAAACGCGAAGCCGATGGCATCATCATGCCGATGATGACCACGAGCCACATGAGAACCAGCACGGGCAGGTCGGCCGCTTGCGGCGTCGCCAGCATCGCTATTCCGGCCCGCGCCAATTGCCACATATCCATATCGGTGAGGATGAAGCCGCCGCCGGCGACACCCGACATGCCGGCGCCTGCCGAGAGCGGCGCGCCGTGATCCATCTGCCAGATCAGCAGGATGATATAGACCCATGAGAGGAGCGTGATGGCGGCCAGCGCGGCGGCGACGACGGCACGATCGCGTCGCAAGAATGACTCCAAGGTCAGCACCGCCATCTCCGGCCTCCCATCATGTCCCGTTGAAAACGCTACGCTGTTTTTTTATCGAGCCAATCAGCAAAACTGATGATGCATTACGGATGAGTCATCATGCCGTTCAGCGGCGCGCTTTATCGGTCTTCGGTGCTGCTGCAGTAATCCGCGTATCCGATATCGGTGCGCTGATCGTCGCAGGGTAGAGCAAGCCCGTCCTCCGTCGATCCTGCTGCAGCACAGCGATTGACGCCGTTACGCGCAGAGCGGCGAGACTAGCACAAGCCTTGCGCGAAGCGAGAACAGATTTGTCCGCTTCGATCACGCCTTTGTGCGCTTAACATAAATTAGTTCTGAGAAACTCTCGCGGGAGCCGCGCCGCCGCGCCACACTTGCAGCCGATTGCTCATTCCCCTTATGCAGATGTCTGGCTAGTCGATTGAATCGAGCAGATTCTGCCGAGGACAAACTGGCTGCGCCATTGGCGCCTAGATTTTCCCGATGGCGGAAGGACCGCGTGTCAGGCGGGCAGGCGTCGCCAGCTCAAGGTGAAAAGTCCCGCGGCGATCAGCAACGATCCGCCGGTGCGATTGACCCATTTCTGCACGACGGGTCGGCGAATGGTTCGCCGCGCCAGTGCCGCCATCAGGCCATAGCCGCCAGCATTGAGAACAGCGAGTGCTACAAAGGTCGCGATATAGATGCTCATCTGCATCGGCATCGGCTGGTGCAGATCGAGAAACTGCGGCACGAAGGCGACGAAGAAAATGATGCTCTTCGGATTGAGCGCCGTGACGGCATAAGCATGAGCGAAGATTCGCCAGGACCTTGTATCGGCGGCTTCGACATCGAGCGAGGCGAAGCCTGTCGGCGCGCGCCACAGCTTGACGCCGAGATAGATGAGATAAATCGCGCCGATCGTCTTCAAGACGACGAACAAGGCGGCCGTCGTCTGCAGCAGAACGCCGAGCCCCAGCATCGACGCGGTCATCGCCGTGAGATCGCCGAGCGCAACGCCGCTCACTGTCGCGAGGGCGGCGCGCCGGCCATGGCTCAGCGCATGCGAAATGACCAGCAGCACCGTCGGGCCGGGAATGGCCACCAGGATCGCGGAAGCGATGGCAAAGGCCAGCCAATGTTCAAAAGACATTGCACACTCCTCCAGACCGCAGAAAGAAAGAGCGGCGGCCCCAGGTCAGGAATCACATCAAAACATGATTCGACCCAATCGTGATTCAACCCGACCGATCCGGCTCCGGACTGGAGGGAGTGATCCATGACTGGATTGCAAGCGCAAGAGCGATCTCGGCGGCCGCCTTCGGCAGGCCGCGTTTCGGCGAGGACTCAGGTGATCTTGCGCGGCCCGGTGACGGCGCTGGCCGGCGGCAGATCTTCCTCCAGGATCGACATCTGGAAGGAATAGGAGACTTCGCCCTCGTCCTCATCGCGATGCAACACGCCGATGAATTCATCGGCGATACGCACCTCGATGGTGGCACCCTTCTTCATCGGCGGATCGACGAAGATCTTCGGATTGTTGAAGGTGCGACGCAGATAATCCTGCACACGGGCGATTTCGATGGGCGTCATGTTTACTGATCCGGCTTTCGGCGCCGACGCGCGGCAAGAAAGAAATGGTGCCGTTGAAGGGATTTGAACCCCCGACCTACTGATTACGAATCAGTTGCTCTACCCCTGAGCTACAACGGCACGTTCTGCCCGAAGACAGCGCCGGCAAAGTCTAGCTGTCGATGGTTAACAGCGACCTAAGCCGGCCGGCGGGAACCTAATTCACCAAGCGGGCGGCGTCAACAGAAGAGCCGCCGGGCTCCGCTTCGGCGGCGCTTGCCTGTCCCGCTTCCCCTGCCAAAGGCGGCGTATGCGCCAGTTCGCCCGGCCGCGGCGCGCTGGTCAGCGGCCGCCAGTCATCCTGCAGGGTCTGCCGGCCATCGCCCAGCGCCAGGGGCATGTCCGCCGCCGCAATCGGCCGTTTCCAGACCAGGCTGTCGATGGCGCCGCAATGCGGGCAGATGGCCTGCCAGTGGCCGCAGGCAGGGCCGGCCTCGCCCGGAGCGCCGCACTCGCTGCAAAGCCAGAGGGGATCGGGCGGCAAGGCCGCGGCGCGCTCCAGCCAGTCGCGGGCGGCCGCCATATTGCCCCGTTCGCCCTCCTCCAGCCGTGCCCAGAGCCGGGCCGTCCCCTGGCTGATATCCTCCCCGGCCGCCTTTTCGATTTCGTTGAGGCGCTCCAGATGCCGGCGCGCTTCGCCCCAGAGCTGGGCGGCGAGATCGGCCTCGGCCACGGCGCGATGGCTGTCCGGATGGTCGGGATTCTGCCGCGCCAGCTTTTCCAGGCGGCGAGCCCGGTCGAGCGGGGATTCGCCGCTCTCGGCCCGGGCGAAGACCCGCGCCAGCCAGGGATGCGGACTGGTATCCCAGGCCTGTTCGATCAGCCGCGCCGCCTCGCGCCCCTTGCCCTGGCGGATCAGCAGCTGGGCCAGAACCAGGCGCGCCGGCACGAAATCCGGCGCCAGCTTGACCGCTTCGCGCGCCGCCTGGATGCCACCGGCCAGATCGAGAACCGAGCCTTCAGCCGTTTCCGGCACCAGCAATTGCCGCGCCTTTTCCGCCAGCAGAGCGGCGCGGCGGCGCTGCGTCGCCTTGACGGAAATGCCGCCGCCGCGCATCCAGACATTGAGGCTGCGATCGGCGGCATCATATTGGCCGAACTTGAACTGCAGGCGATGCGCCGTTTCCGCCGCCCAAGTCGCCTGCGGCGCGATCGCAACCGCCTCTTCGACGTAATGCAGCGCGACCTTCTCGTCGCCGCGCTTGAGGGCGCTGGTGATCAAGCCGCGCAGGCCGAGCAAAGCCGAATCCGGCTCCTTGGTCAGCGCCATGAAATAGCGTTCCGCGGCGGTGTCTTCGCCGTTGAGCTGCGCCGCCTGCGCCGCCAGCAGCAAGGTCAGCGCCGGTTCCTTGAGATAATCATGGGCGATGCGCGCCTGCTTGCGCGCCTCCACCGCATCGCCGGCCGCAGCGGCCGTCAGGCCGCGAGTCAGAGCGCGATAGCCCTTGGCCTTGCGGCGATTGGACCGCGCCGCCGACAATTCGCGCGGCGTGCGGCGCAGGAAATGCCACAGCCGCAACAAGCCCAGAAGGGCCAGGATCAGAATGAGGACGAGGCCGATCGCGAGCCCAATCGGCATATCGATCCGGTGCTGGAACCACAGCATCGAGATCGAGCCGGGATATTGTGCCAGCAGAACGGCAACCGCCAATATCGCGGCGATCTTGAGGAGGAAGAAAACGCTGCGCCACAACGTCATGTTCCGCCCCTCAATTGCCGCTGGTGGCGGCTGGCGCCAATTGCCGGGCGGCGACGTCCGACAGCCGCGCGCTGGCCGCATCCAGCGTCAGCCGGGCCTGGGCCTGGGCGAGCCAAGATGCAGCCCGCCGCGCCGGCTCGCCGGTAAGGCCGGCGATTTCGTCGCTGGCCTTGGCGAGCTCGCCCTTCTTCAACACCGCTTCCGCCCGCGCCAGGCGCTCCAACGGCCCGTCGCCGGTGACGTCCTCACCGACAGGGCGGACGGTGACGATTTCCGCCAGGCGATGGGTCATGCGGTGCCACCAGCCGGTATCGGCGGCGAGCGCGCCGGCCTGCTCGGCTTCGGCCGCGCGGGCGATTTCGGTCGCCGGCAGGCTGGCCTGCAATTGCGACAAGGTGGGCGCGCCGCTATCGGCGATCGGCGCCAGCTTATCGAGGATCGGATTGAGGTCGCCGCCCAGCTTGGCATCGCTGCCGGCAAGCTGTTTCAGCGCCGCCAGCTCGCCGCCGAAGGCCTGGGTGCCGGTGATCCGGCTCTGCAACTGGCCGATCGCCAGAACCGTCGCCGTCGCCAGTTGCTGGCGCGCCGTGACCGGCGCCGGCGCGGCAGCCACCTGGGCTTCAAGACTGGCGACGCGCTGCGCCACATTGCCGAGATTCTCATCGACCTTGCCGAGACCGTTCTTGTCGAGCGCATCGAGCTTGCCCGACAAGGTCGCGATCTGATCGCGCAAGGCCTGGTTTTCCATTTTCAGGCCGGAAATTTCCGGCGTGAAATCGGTCGCCGGTGCGGCGGCGGTCTGGCCTGCCGGCGCTTCCGCCGTTGCCTTAATCTTCCCCTGCAGATCGTTGAGCGAGGTTTCCAGGGTATTGATCCGGTCGGCCAGCGGCTGCAGATCGACGGCCGGCGTTGCAGCACCCGACGCGGCACCGGGCTGCCCGTTGCCGGCGTTCTGGCGCTCACTCAAATCGGCAAGCGCTGTCTTCAGCTTGGCGATATCGTCCTGCACCGGGCCGAGCGCCGCCGCGAGGTCCGACTTGGCAGCGGCCTCGCTTTGCCGGCCAGAGAGTGCTGCAACATCCGCCTGCAGTTTCGCGACGTCACCGGCGGAAGATTCCCCGCGATCGGTGATGCCGAGCAGCGGTTGCCAGCGCGGCGCCGTCACCATCACAGCGCCGGCCACCACGGCCGCCACCACGGCGCCCGCGATCACAGTGCCGAAACCCGCCCCGGAAGACCTGGCGGCGGCTTCTCTGCTGGTTGTTCTACCTGCGGCTGTGCCCCCCGTCGTGCCGGCCGCGGCTGCGGCGCTGCGCAGCCGCGCTTCCTCGGCGGTTCGGTCAGCCCGAAGATCGGCCGTGCCGCTGCCAGCCTGGGCCGAGGCTTCAGATGTGGTCTCCGCCATGTGTTCATCCTTCCGTTGCAGCTCAGCATCCACCAGAGCCAGCAGCGAAGGCAAGTCCGGTCGCTCGGCAATGAAAACGTCGCGCCAGGAAAGATCGCCCACTTCCCGCGCCACAGCGGCACTGAGGCATATGGCGCAGACCCGCTCCAGCGACGGCGCACCGGCCTGTCGCCAGAGGGTGGCGAAAGTCGTCGCCGTGCGCGGCGAGAACAGCAGGATCAGATCGATCCCGCCCAAGGTGAGATTCATCCGCGTCTCGGGCGACAAGGCGGTTGCCGGTGCCGCCTCATACAGCGCGACCCGACGGACACTGAAACCGGCCTCTTCCAGGCGTCCTGCAAGATCGCCGGCCGTGACGCTGCCGGCGGCATGGAAAAGCACGCCCTGCTGCGGGTTCAGGCGATCGCAGACCAGGCTCGCCAGGGCATTGACGTCACCACCGGCACTTTCGATCTGCGTGAAACCGGCGAGCTTGGCGGCCGCGGCCGAACCGTCGCCCACTGTATAGGCCGGCAGGTCGCGGCGCGGCGTCAGGGCGGCAAAGGCGCGCACGCCGTTGGCGCTGGTGAAGAGCAGGGCCTGCACGCCATCGAGATCGATATGCGCGCCCTCGACCGGCTTGATCTGCAGCAGCGGCTCGATCGACGGCTCGATCCCCCGCGCGGTCAGGGCCGCGGCGAGATCGGCGGCATCCTCCTGCGGTCGGGTGATCAATGCACGCATCGGGAAAACCTCATTCTTTGGATGGTGAAGCGGCTGCCTTGGCCTGCTGCTCTAACAACGCATCGGCGGCTGCAGTGCCAATCTCCGCCGCCTTTGTGGCAGCACCGCGGCGATCGTCGCGCAGCACCAGGCTGCCATCGACGGCAGCGATCAGCGAGCGTAACCGCACCTCGTTGCCCTGCAATTCCGCATAGATGGCGATCGGCGTGCGGCAGGAGCCTTCCAGCCGCGTGAGACAGGCGCGTTCGGCGGCGACACAGGTTGCCGTCACGGCATCGTGCAAGGGCGCCAGGCGGGCGCGTGTCGATTGATCGTTGCTGCGGATCTCGATGCCGATCGCGCCTTGGGCGGCGGCCGGCAGCATCTGGTCGACGGAGAGGATTTCCGTCGCCACCTCGGCCTTGCCGAGCCGCTTCAAGCCGGCCAAGGCCAGCAGCGTGGCGGCGGCATCGCCGCGTTCGATCTTGGCGATCCGGGTGCCGACATTGCCGCGCAAAGGGACGATAACAAGGTCGGGCCGTGCCGCCTTCAATTGCGCCTGACGGCGCAGCGAGGCCGTGCCGACCACGGTGCCGCGTGGCAGATCGGCGAGTTTGGCGCCGCCGGCGCTGATCAGCACGTCGCGCGGGTCCTCGCGCGGCAGCAGGCAGGCGATCTCCAACCCGTCCGGCAGATAGGTCGGCACGTCCTTCATGGAATGCACGGCGAGATCGATGCTGTGGGCCAGCAGCGCCTCTTCGATTTCCTTGGTGAAGAGGCCTTTACCGCCGATTTCCGCCAGCGGCCGGTCCTGCACCTGGTCGCCCGTCGTCTTGATGACGACGATGGCGATGGCATCGGGATGGCGGAGATCGGCATGTGCGGCGATTAGTCGCGCCTTAACCTCTTCTGCCTGGGCCAAAGCCAGCGGGCTGCCGCGGGTACCGATGCGCAAAACCGGCTCCCCGGCGGCCTTACGTCCCGGCTTTTCCACTGTAGAGATGCCGCCCTGGGGGCTTTCCGAAGGTCTGCCTTCCCCGGGCTTGCCGAGGTGGTGCGAACCGGCCATAACTAATCCTCACCGTCTTTAATCAGTGACTTAACGGTCATGGCGGTGGATTGCAACCTCTCGCGGCAACCGCCGCCGGAGCAGCCCAGGTTGAAGGCCGCCAGGTCGAAAACCGGCCGGCCGCGCCGCTCAACCGGATTTCTGACCGCCGCGATGATCGTCCTGGGCATTGAATCGAGTTGTGACGAAACGGCCGCCGCCATTGTCGACAGCGACCGGCGGATTCGCGCCAATCTGATCCTCTCCCAGCTCGACGAGCACCGGCCCTTCGGCGGCGTGGTGCCGGAAGTCGCGGCCCGCAGCCATCTCGACCACCTCGACAAGCTGATCGCGGCGGCGATGCGGGAAGCCGGCCTGGGTTACGATGAATTGGACGGCATCGCCGCCACCGGCGGGCCGGGCCTGATCGGCGGCGTCATCGTCGGCGCCATGACGGGTAAGGCGATCGCCGCCGTGCACAGGAAGCCCTTCATCGCGGTCAATCACCTGGAAGGCCACGCGCTGACCGCGCGGCTGACCGACAATGTCGCCTTTCCCTATCTGCTGCTGCTGGTTTCCGGCGGCCATTGCCAATTGCTGATCGTCGAGGGGATCGGCCGTTATCGCCGCCTCGGCGCCACCATCGACGATGCCGTCGGCGAGGCCTTCGACAAGGCGGCGAAACTGCTCGGCCTTGGCTATCCCGGCGGCCCCGCGGTCGAACGCGCCGCGGCCCTCTCGCGCCATCCGGTAATGGATCTGCCGCGGCCGATGAAGGGCCGCCCCGATTGCAATTTCTCTTTCAGCGGCTTGAAGACGGCCCTCCGCCAGCGCGTCACCGCCTTGCGCGAGGCCGGTGCCTTCGACGAGATCGCGCAGACCGATCTCGCCGCTGGCTTCCAGCTCGCCGCCATCGACTCGCTCTGTGATCGCACCGCCCGCGCGACCCATCTCGCCCGTGAGATGGCACCCGACCTGTCCGCGCTGGTCGTGGCCGGCGGCGTTGCCGCGAATACCGCCCTGCGCACGCGGTTGCAGGCAATCGCCGATGCGTCCGGCCTGCCCTTGTTGGCGCCGCCCGGGCGGCTTTGCACCGACAACGCGGCGATGATCGCCTGGGCCGGGCTCGAGCGCCTGCGCCTTGGCGAGAGTTCCAGCCTCGATTTCGCGCCGCGCCCACGCTGGCCCCTGGATCAAAGCGCGCCAGGCCTGAGCGGCGCGGGGGTCAAAGCTTAAAAGGCATCAATGCCTGACCGACAGACGTAACGAGACGACAACAAGGAGACGATCATGCAATTCGCCATCTATTGCCTCGACAAGGAAGGGCACACGCAAACCCGCCTCGACAATCGCCCGGCCCATGTCGAGCATCTGAAGGCGCATAATGATCATCTCCTGCTCGCCGGCCCGCTGCTGAGCGAGGACGGCAACAGCATGATCGGCAGCCTGCTGGTGGTGGATTTCCCCGATCGCGTCGCCGCCGACCGCTTCGCCGCCGCCGATCCCTATGCCAAGGCCGGCCTCTTCCAGTCGGTGACGGTAAAGCCGTTCCGCAAGGTCTTTCCGCAGTAAGCAGACCGCAATCGGGGGATAGCGATGAATCACTGGTTGGTGAAATCGGAACCGGTCAAATATGCCTGGGAACAGCTGGTCAAGGACAAGAAGACCTTCTGGAACGGCGTCCGCAACTACCAGGCCTCCAATAACCTGAAGGCCATGAAGAAAGGCGACCGCGCCTTTTTCTATCATTCCAATGAAGGCCTCGCCGTGGTCGGCATCTGCGAGATCGTCAAGGAATATTACCCCGACCATACCGATGAGAGCGGCCGCTTCGGCATGGTTGACGTGGCGCCGGTAATGCCCTTCAAGAAGCCGGTGACCCTGGCCGAGATCAAGGCGACGCCGGAACTGGAAGACATCGCCCTGATCCGTCAATCGCGGTTGAGCGTCATGCCGATCACCCCGGCGCAGTGGAAGAAGATCTGCAGCATGGGCGGGGTGAAAGGCTGAGGCCAGGCTTGCCCCGGCCGCATCAAGCCCTTCATCACTTTGCCCGATCATGACCATCGCTCGGCCATGATCGGGCCGCCGGATCGCCATGGCGAGTGCCGATAAGGATCTCCCTCCAACCATGGGTGAGATCCAGCATGAGCGATATCCCTCCTTCCCCGCCGGAAGCCGATCCTGCGCGCGATCCGCAAAGCCCTAAGGCTGCGCGCCAACTCCTTGCCGCAGGCGGCTTGCGTTTGCCGCGCGGCAGCGGTTACGAAGCCGGCAAACGGCTGATCTTCCTGTCGATTCTGGTCCTGCTGATGCTGATCCCCCTCGAGATGGTGGAAGGCGTCGTGCAGGAGCGGGCCGAGCGCAAGCGCGATGTCGCAACCGAGATCGGCGATCAATGGGGACCGGCGCAGACGATCGGCGGACCGATCCTGGTCATTCCTTATGACGTGACGGAAACACGGGCAAGATCCGATGGCAGCAGCGAGAGCCGGTCGGTCCGGCACTATGCTTCCTTTCTACCGGCGGAGACGCAGGTCACCGCCCAAACCACGGTCGAGAAACGGCACAAGAGCATCTACCAGATCCTGGTCTATGGCGCCGAGATCAAACTGACCGGCACATTCGCCGCGCCGGATTTTGCGCGCTGGAACATCGATCCCGCACAAGTGCATTGGAACGAAGCCAGTATCGCTCTCATCCTGCCGGGCGCCCATGCCTTGCGATCCATCGCCGTGGTCATCGACAGGCAGCCTCTCGACATGGATGCCGGCCTGCTGCCGCAGCATCCGTCCGGCGATGGCCTTCATGCCGATCTGCGCCTGGGCGGTGCGCGCGGGCTTGGCTTTGATATCGCAATCGGCCTGAATGGACATGACGCTCTGTCGCTGCTGCCGCTGAGCGGCCAGAGCGAGATCGCGATCAGCAGCGATTGGCCGCATCCGAATTTCATCGGCACGCCGCTGCCGGCAAGCCACGACATCAATGCCGACGGCTTTACCGGCCGCTGGTCGATCAACCACCTGGCGACGGGAACGCCGATGGCCTGGCGTGATATCGACTTCCGCCTCGACCCCGGCGCCATCATGGCGGTCGGCGTCGGGCTTGCGGAACCGGGCGACGTCCACCAGCAGACCGACCGCATCGTCAAATACGGCATCCTGGTGGTCGGCCTGACTTTCGGCACCATCTTCATCATCGGCCTGCTGAAAAGCCAGCGCGTGCATCTGGTGCAATATCTGCTGATCGGCATGTCAATCGCGCTGTTCTATCTGCTGCTGCTGTCCCTGGCCGAGCAGATGCCCTTCGCCCGGGCCTATCTCATCGCCAGCCTGGTCGATGTCGCCATTGTCGCCTGGTATGCCGGCACGACGATCCGCCGTTTGCTCGGCTGGCTGACCGGCCTGCTGCTCGGCGGCGTGCATCTCTATCTTTATGTGCTGCTGCAGATGGAGAGCTATGCCCTGCTCGCCGGCACGATCGGCCTGCTGATCATCCTGCTGCTGGTGATGATCGCCACCCGCAAGCTCGATTGGTATGCGATCGGCGAGGAGCCGGCCCGACAGCCGGCCCTGCCGTGAGGGATCGATGAAGCCGGCCCACCGGCCAGTCGGTGCACCGGCTTCATCCCGATGACCGGGCGATCAGGCCTTGAACCGTCAGGCGCTGCGTAGATGACCGAGAAAATCTTCCAGCCGACGCTGCAAATCGTGGGTCCTTGCCTGCAGGTCGCGCAGATCCTGCGTCATCGCCGCGGCCGAGCCGCCGCTGCGCTGCGCCGTTTCCGAGACGCGCTGGATGTTTTGCTGAAGCGCCACGCTGCCATCGGCCGCCTGGTTGACCGCCCGGCTGATCTCGCTGGTCGCCGCCTCCTGCTCGGTCACGGCGGCGGCGATGGTGCCGCTGATCTGGCTGATCTGATCGATCACCCGGGCGATTTCGCCGATCTCGCCGGCAGCGAGGCCGGTCGACTGCTGGATCGCCTGTACCTGGCTGGCGATCTCCTCGGTCGCCTTGGCGGTCTGGGTCGCGAGATTCTTCACTTCCGAAGCGACCACGGCGAAGCCCTTGCCGGCCTCGCCAGCGCGGGCCGCCTCGATCGTCGCATTCAAGGCCAGCAGGTTGGTCTGCTGAGCGATGTCGTTGATCAGGGTCACCACCGAGCCGATCTGGTCGGCGCTCGCCACCAGGCTGCTCACCCGGTCGACCGTGCTGCGCGCCTGGCCCGCTGCATTGCGGGCGACGTCACTGGAGGAAGTGACCTGCTGGCTGATCTCGCGGATCGAATTGGCAAGCTCTTCGACCGAGGATGCGACCGATGCGACATTTTCCGACACATGAACAGCGGTGCTAGCGACGCTGCCGGAATGCTGGACATTCTCCTGTGCCGTCGCCTGCATGCTGGCCGCCGACTGATCCATCTGGCGCGAGCGGTCGGCCATGCTGTGCAGGGATTGGGAAACATCGCGTTCGAAAGCCATGGCGAGCGCAAGACGCGCCTGCCGGGTTTCCTCTTCCGCTTGCTGTTTCAAGGCCTGCTGCTCCTGCTGCAATGCCTGGTTATGCAGCAGCGCCTCGCGGAAGATTTCCAGCGACTGCGCCATCCGGCCGATCTCGTCGCCGCGGCCGGCATGGGGCACGGTGACGGCAAGATCGTTGCTGGCGAGTTGTTCGAGCGTGCCGCGGATATCGCTGAGCGGCCGCATCAGGCGCCGCGTCGCCAGAAAGATCAGCACCCCGATCGCGGCGATGCCAAGCACGGAATAGAGCGACATCAGCCGGACGAGATGTTCGACGGGAGCGAAATAGGCATCCTTGGCAACGCCCACATAGAGGATGCCGATGGTCTCTCCCTTGGCATTCTTGATTGGGTCGTAGCCGGTATAGAAGGTGCGGCCGAGGATATCGACGGTGCCGCGATAGGCCTCGCCGCGGCCGAGCACGGCGTCATAGGCGGCGTTCCTGGCGAGCTTGGTCCCCGTCGCGCGGCCTGAGCCGTCCGGCTTCATGACGTTGGTGGCGATCCGGGTATCACCCATGAAGATCGTCGCGGTGCCGCCGGCCACGTCCTTGATGCGATCGACGACCTCGGTGTTGTCGTTGAGCACCGTATCGCCCGCATACATCTTGCCGCCGTCGAGGCGAAAATCCTTGCCGTATTCCTGCAGGACCGTCCAGGCCACCTTCATGCTGGTCGCCTGCGCGGCGACGGCACTTTCCGCCGCATTGGTGACGAAGAGATTATAGCTGATGGCAAAGAGGCCGCAGCCCAGCAGGGCGAGGCCTGTCAGGCTCGCCAGCAGGACGCGGGTGGAGAAGGAAAGGGCAAGGCGGCGGGAGCTTTTTGGCATCGGCAAGAATCCTTTCGCCACCCCGCGCGCGGATCGGCAGGAAGGCCGGCAACACGACCGGAGGCGGCATCGTCGGTTTCGCCTTGGATAGATCTGATAACGTTAACATGAGCTTAAAGTCCCAGATTTATGTTTGCGACAGCCAACCTACTAGCCGATAAGCGCTCTGCCCAGGCGCTAACTTTCAGGCAAACGGCCTGTGATCGAGTATCAGGTCTCACCGTTAGTGCGGCACGCGAATGAGAGTATGTGACAGAGATAAACGGAAGTTTTTCGATAGCAATGGCTTAGAGTAAGAGCGGAAGTATTGATGGGGAGCTGGATTCAAATGACGAATATTCTTCGAAATATTCTATTAGCTGGCATGCTCTTTATCGCGGCGTTCATCGACTGCCGGAGCTCGGCTGCAGGGACTCAAAGCAATGAAACTGCTGAACTTGTTTCAAGTTGTCGGGATTATGTGACCTTAATTATGGAAGAGAACCCGCAGACAAAAGACTTCCGGCAAAGGTTAGAACGCAATACTTGTTTCAATTTTGTGGTTGGGTGGCTAGCTGGCCTCGATCAGGCAGATAAGCGGTATGGTGGAGAATTAGCGAGGCGCTATTACTTAGCTTGCCCTCCCGAGTTTCCGACCCCTATCAATGTTGCTCGTGCGCTAACCGAGGCAGCCAATAATGACACCGACATCCTCAGTGCTCCTTGGAGTGAAGCAATTCATCTTGCAATGACGAAACGCTATCGCTGTCAATAAGCGCAAGCCTGGACGCTAGCCTGAAAACGACCAGTTTCTTTTTACCTCTTCGTACCCCCGTCGATGCGCCACTCTCACCGCTAGCTTTACGCTCAGCTCTCGGAAAAGCAAAAACTGCCCTGTCGCATTCTAGCGTTAACGATTGAAAGGCCGCCTGGGGCGGACGCTTGCCTGATTGCGGAGGAGGCCAAAACGAAACGGCCATCGCCCGAGGGCGATGGCCGCTTTCTTCGCACGGAAAGGAGCGTCAGCCGGCGCGGACGCGGCCGAGGAAATCCTCCACCCGATGCTCCATTTCGCTGACCCGCTGCTGCAGGACCTGAACGGCGCTGACCATGGTCCCCGCTGTCATGCCGCTGCGCTGCGCCGTGTCGGAGACGGTTTCGATGTTCTGGCGCAGTTCGCTGGTGCCGACGGCCGCATCGTTAACCGCCCGGCTGATCTCGGCGGTGGCGGCTTCCTGCTCCGTCACGGCGGCGGCAATGGCGCCGCCGATCTGGCTCAGCTGGTCGATCACCTGGGCGATCTCGCCGATCTCGCCGGCAGCGAGCCCGGTCGATTGCTGGATCGCCTGCACCTGGGCGGCGATTTCCTCGGTCGCCTTGGCGGTCTGGGTCGCCAGGTTCTTCACTTCTGAGGCAACCACCGCGAAGCCCTTGCCGGCCTCGCCGGCGCGGGCCGCCTCGATCGTCGCGTTCAGCGCCAGCAGATTGGTCTGCTGGGCGATGTCATTGATGAGGGTGATGACCGAGCCGATCTGATCGGCGCTGGTCACCAACGCATTCACCCGGTCGACCGTGCCGCGGGCCCGGCCGGCGGCATCGGTCGCAACCGAACTGGAATTATTCGCCTGCTGGCTGATCTCGCGAATCGAGGTCGCCAGCTGCTCCACCGCCGCGGCGACGGAATTGACATTATCCGCCACGCGGTTGGCAGTGCCGGCCACGGTTTCGCTGCGCGAGACATTATCGTTGGCAGTCGAGGACATGGCCTCGGCCGAATGCGTCACGTCGCGGCTGGTCGAAGCCATATCGTTCAGCGACTTCGCCACCTCGCTTTCGAAGCGGTCGGCAAGGCCGACGCGGGCGCGACGCTGTTCCTCTTCCGCCTGGCGCTTCAGCTCTTCCTGCTGCTGCTCCAGGGCATGCTTTTCCACTGCGTTCTGTTTGAAGGTCTGGACCGCCTCGGCCATCTGCCCGATCTCGTCCCGGCGGCCGAGCGCCGGCACCTCGATGTCGATCCGGCCGGCGGCGAGATTGTTCATCACGCCGGTCATCTGCTGCACCGGCCGGGCGATGCCGCGACCGACGAACCAGGCGATCAGGACGCAGACCAGCACGGCGGCAAGGCCGACGATGATGGCCCAATCGGTCATCGTGTTCACCTTGGAGTCGACGACGCTGCGCGGTACGCTGATCATCAGCGTCCAGACATCGGGCGAATCCTCAAAATGCACCGGCACCAGAACGGAATAGCTGGCTTCGCCGAGAAGATTGGTCTGTTCATCGCCGATCGCGGCGGGCTGGCCTTGCGCGATCGCATTCTGGTGGGCCTTGTAAAACGCGTCATCAACCGGCTTGCCGATCAGCTTTTCATCCGGATAAGCCGCCCAGTTGCCGCCGGCATCGATCAGGGCCGCCCGGCCCGATCCCAGTGGATGCAGCTGCGCAAAGTAACCCAGCAATTCCTTGAGGCGCATGTCGACGCCGGTGACGCCGAGCTTTTTGCCGTTCTCAACGACCGGCACGCAGAAACTGACCAGCCAAACGATATTGGGCTTGTCCGGCGTGCCGAAATCCCAGCCGGCGGGGTTGGTGACATGCAGCTTACCGGTCGCCATCGGCGTGTTGTAATATTCCAGACTGTTCTTGCTGTTGTCGAAGTCGTAGGATTTGTCGAGCGTGAGGCCGCTATCCGTCCGATAGTAATAGGGCACATAGCGGCCGTTGCTTTTCACCGAGCTTGCCACGTCCTTGCCGGCAAAATCGGCGTCCTTGCCGTCGAAGGCGTTCGGCTCATAGGTGCCCCAGGCACCAAACCAGTTCTGCTCAGGGTCCAGGGTATTCTTGAGGATCGCCTCGAACGTGGGGCGGTCGGCCAGCTTGGCCTCGCGCATGCCGAGCGTGACACGCTGCAATACGCGTCCCGCCGTGATCGCCCGGGCGAATTCGGCATTGACGTGATTTGCCTCCTGCAGGGCCGTGGTGCGCAGCACGTCGCGCGCCTGGTCGGTCAAGCCTTTCGAGGCCTCATGCGTCAGCACAGTTGCGACAGCGGCAATGCCGAGGGCCGCCAAGGCAGCGCCGGCGAGTACGATCTTGCCGCGAATTCCAAGCGAGAAAGCCATTTGGTCAGATCCTTTTCCCCAAGCCGAACCGGTTACGGCAATGATGACACCCCCGGCTGTCAGGCAGCCGCACGGCCGTCTTTTTGAAACTTCTTTCAAGTTTTGCTCAGGCTAATTGGCGCTGGTTGCTCATTGGTTAAGATGGTTGCTGCTGGCTCTTGTCTCTGCCGGGCCTTGCGTCGATAATTGCCGATGAAAATGAGGGACTTGCGGATGCGACGCCTGCAGCGCTGAGCGGAACACAAGCAATCCCCTATTTTATTTGTGAATTTTTTGAGTAGCTCAGCGGGGAGATGGTGCAGATGACCGAAGCGACAGTTTTTCCGGTCCCGGAAGCTTGGCGGGAAAAATCGTTCTTTAACGAAACCAGCTACCGGGACGCCTATGGCCGCTCGGTCCAGGACCCCATCGCCTTCTGGGCGGAGGAAGGCCGCCGCCTCGACTGGATCCGGCCGTTCACCGAGGTCAAGGATGTCGACTATACCGGCGATGTCCGCATCCGCTGGTATTATGACGGCACGCTGAACGTCTCGGCCAACTGTATCGACCGCCATCTCGCCACCCGCGCCCAGCAGACGGCGATCATCTGGGAAGGCGACGATCCGAACGATTCGCGGCACATCACCTATGCCGAACTGCACGAGCAGGTCTGCCGCATGGCCAATGTGCTGAAGGAGCACGGCGCCAAGCGGGGCGATCGCATCACCATTTATATGCCGATGATCCCGGAAGCCGCCTATGCCATGCTGGCTTGCACCCGCATCGGCGCCATCCATTCCGTCGTGTTCGGCGGCTTCTCGCCGGACAGCCTGGCCGGCCGCATCCAGGATTGCGATTCAAATATCGTCATCACCGCCGACGAAGGGCTACGCGGCGGCCGCAAGGTGCCGCTGAAGGCCAATGTCGACGAGGCGCTGGCCCATTGCCCGACGGTCAAGACCGTGCTGGTGGTGCGACGTACCGGTGGCAAGGTCGGCTGGGATGCCAAGCGCGATATCTGGTGGCATGAAGCCGCCGCCAAGGTTTCCGCCTATTGCACGCCGGCGGAGATGAATGCGGAAGATCCGCTTTTCATCCTCTACACCTCCGGTTCGACCGGCAAGCCCAAGGGCGTGCTGCATACCACCGGCGGCTATCTGGTCTATGCCGCGATGACGCATCAATATGTCTTCGACTATCACGACGGCGATATCTATTGGTGCACCGCCGATGTCGGCTGGGTCACCGGCCACAGCTATATCCTCTATGGACCCTTGGCGAACGGCGCCACCACGCTGATGTTCGAGGGTGTGCCCAATTATCCCGATGCCTCGCGCTTCTGGCAGGTCTGCGACAAGCACAAGGTCAATATCTTCTATACCGCCCCGACAGCGATCCGCGCGCTGATGCGCGAGGGTGAGGAGCCGGTCGAGAAGTGCAGCCTGAAGAGCCTGCGCCTGCTGGGCTCGGTCGGCGAGCCGATCAATCCGGAAGCCTGGCTGTGGTATCACCGTGTCATCGGCAAGCATCGTTGCCCGATCGTCGACACCTGGTGGCAGACGGAGACCGGCGGCATCCTGATCTCGCCGCTGCCGGGCGCGACGAAGCTGAAACCCGGCTCGGCGACATTGCCGCTGTTCGGCATCAAGCCGGAAATCGTCGATGCCAATGGCGCCCTTCTGGAAGGCGCCTGCGAGGGCAATCTGTGCATTGCCGATTCCTGGCCGGGCCAGATGCGCACGGTCTATGGCGACCACAAGCGCTTCGCCGAAACCTATTTCCGCACCTATCCCGGCAAGTACTTCACCGGTGACGGCTGCCGGCGCGATGCCGACGGCTATTACTGGATCACCGGCCGGGTCGACGATGTGATCAACGTCTCCGGCCATCGCATGGGGACAGCAGAGGTGGAAAGCGCCCTGGTTGCCCATCGCGATGTCGCCGAGGCCGCGGTGGTCGGCTATCCGCATGACATCAAAGGCCAGGGCATCTATGCCTATGTGACGCTCAATGCCGGGGTGAATGCCAGCGATGAGCTGCGCAAGGAACTGGTGCAATGGGTGCGCAAGGAAATCGGCCCGATCGCCAGCCCTGATCTGCTGCAATGGGCGCCAGGACTGCCGAAGACGCGGTCCGGCAAGATCATGCGCCGGATCCTGCGCAAGATCGCCGAGAACGAATACGGCAATCTCGGCGATATCTCGACCCTGGCGGATCCGAGCGTCGTGCAGAACCTGATCGACAACCGCATGAACCGCGGCTGAAAGGCCGCGGCGCAAGCGTCGAAATACCGCTGGCCGGACAAGGGAGAGGTGCGGCTAGGAAACTGCACCAAACGGCCGGAATCACGGGTGGGACAATAGGGGGAGTGAGACATGATCGGGCTGGCGAATTGGCGCGCGATCCTCGATTCCAGTGAGGATGGGCGCATCGCCAGTTGGCCGGCCCGCCTCATGCTGCTGCTGACGATCGGCCTGTCGGTCTGCAGCGCCGGCGCCTTGACCTTGCCGGACCTGCCGGCCGACTGGCAGCTCGGCTGGCGCGATGCCGGCATTCTGGCCGCAGCCTTGTTCTGCGGCGAATATCTCTGGCGCTGGTGGCGGGCACCCCAGTTCAATCCCGCCGATCCCCACAGCCGGCGCCATTATCTGACCTCTCCCCTCGGCCTCGCCGATCTCGCCAGCATTCTGCCGCTCTGCCTGGCGATCTCGCCGCGCCTCAGCGCGGCCGTGCTGCTGCCGCAGCTCTTCGCACTCTTGAAGCTGGCGCGGCTCACCCCGGCACTGGGATTGGTGGCGACGGTGATGCGCAACGAGGCCCGCGCTTTGCTGGCCGGCTTCCTCGCCATGCTGGTCCTGCTGGTCCTGGCCTCCGGCATCATGTATCTGCTCGAGCGCGACGCGCAGCCCGGGATCTTCTCCAGCCTGCCGCGCAGCATCTGGTGGGGCATCGTCACCATGGCCACGGTCGGCTATGGCGATATGACGCCGGTGACGGTGCTGGGCCGCGTTTTCGGCGGCTTCGTCATGCTGCTCGGCATCGCCATGTTCGCGGTGCCGACCGGCATCCTGGCGACCGGCTTTGCCACCGAATTCCGCCGCCGTGACTTCGTCGTCACCTGGCAGGCGGTTGCCCGCGTACCGCTCTTCGCCGGCCTCGACGCGGCGCATATCTCGGAGATCACCCGACTTCTGCGCCCGCATACGGTGCCGCCGCGCCAGACCATCGTGCGCTTCGGCGAGGCGGCCGACGCCATGTTCATCATCATGGATGGCGAGGTCGAGGTGGAGATCACGCCGCAGCCGGTGCGGCTTGGCAAAGGCCAGATCTTCGGCGAGATCGGCCTCCTCCACGATGTCAGCCGCACGGCGACGGTGACCTCCGTCACCGAATGCCGCCTGCTGTCGCTGGAAGCCACAGACTTTCGCCGTTTGATGAACCGCTACAGCTCGCTGCGCGACCAGGTCATGGCTGTCGCCGAGAAGCGGCTGCAGGCGACCTTGAACCCGGCCGCCAATTTCACGCCTGGCGAGGCACCAAAGGAAGACGCCTGAAACAAGGCTGCGCTCCGGCGCAGCCCTGTTCCAGGCATGTCTCCGATGCAGGCGCGCGTTTAAGCGATCAAACTGCGCAAGGTCCTGTTGGCAACCGCCAGCATGGCAAGTTCGATCTTGCCGACCTGACGCAGGTCGCTGAACAGGCCTTCCGCCCGCGTCAGGGCGGCACCCCGCGTCTGTTTCCAAAGATCGATGGCCGGCTGTCCGGTGACCTTTTCCGCCGCCTCCTGACCGCCTTTCAGGATTACCTGCGTCAGCTCGCGCTGATGCCCGTAGAGATCCTCAATGATGGCGAAGACGGCCAGGCGCTGCCAATGGCTGTCGCCGATCAGTGCCTTGGCGCCGTTGCGTAGCCAGTCGAGATGGAACTGGTCGCCAATGGCAAAATAGGCCTGCCCGACCTCTTCGACCTTGATCTTCAGTTCGGCAGCGATCCGCACGATATCGAGCGCCGGCGTCATCGCCGGCAGCTGCGCGATATGCTGCGCCAGCGCCTCCGGCACGCCCTGCCCCACCAGATGGCTGAATTGCCTGGCGATCTCCGCCTGATCCGGGGGCGAGACGATGATCGGCAAGGCATCTTCCAGGGCGCGGAGGGCGGGACCGGTGGCGGCGACATTGGCGGCGATATCCAGCGGATGATGGCCGTTGCGCAGGAACCAGAGCGTCGCCTGGTCGGCGAGATTGCTGATCGCCAGCAGGATCTCGATCTGGACCTTCGCAGCGACGCGGTTGTCAAGCGCCTCGATCTGCTCCCAGAGGCTGCGCAGGTTGAATGCGCTACGGGTGATGGCATAGGCCCGCGCGATCGCCGAGGCGGGCTGCCCGGTCTTCTCCTTCATCACATGAACGAAGGTAGCGCCCATGCGATTGATCAGTGAATTGGTGACGACCGTGGCGATGATCTCACGCCGCAGGCGGTGATGTTCGATCTGCGCGCGATAGTTCTTCTGCAGCGCCGACGGGAAATAGGTGACGAGATCCTCGGCCAATTGCGGATCATCGGGCAGATCCGACGGCAGCAATTCGTCATAGACCGAGTTCTTGGCATAAGCGAGCAGCACCGCCGATTCCGCCCGGGTCAGGCCGACACGCTGGCTGAGGCGCTGGCGCATGGTCTCATCGTCCGGCAGATATTCGATGATGCGGTCGAGCTTGCCGGCGCGCTCCAGGGCACGCATGAAGCGGCCTTGCTGATCCAGCAGGCGGAAGCTTTGCGTCTCTGCAATGGTGAGCGCCTGGGTCTGCAGGTAGTTGTCGCGCAGCACCAGATGTCCCACCTCGTCGGTCATCTCCGCCAGCAGCTTGTCGCGCTGCTTCATGGTGAGATCGCCGTTGGCGACCGCCTCGTTCAGCAGAATCTTGATGTTCACCTCGTGGTCGGAGGTATCGACGCCGGCGGAATTGTCGACCGCATCGGTGTTGAGGCGCTTGCCGTTCAAGGCGGCCTCGACTCGCCCGCGCTGGGTGAAGCCGAGATTGGCGCCTTCGCCCACCACCTGGCAGCGCAGCTCGGTGGCGTTGATGCGGATCGCGTCATTGGCGCGATCGCCGACCTCGGGATGGGTTTCATCCGCGGCCTTCACATAGGTGCCGATGCCGCCCAGCCACAGGAGATCGACCTCGGCCCGCAGCATCGCCTGGATGAGGTCGTTCGGCGTGACGCTTTCCTTGGCGATGCCGAAGCGCTGGCGTGCCTCTGCCGAGAGCTTGATCGATTTCGCCTTGCGCTCATAGATCCCGCCGCCGGCCGAGATCAGCCTGGCGTCGTAATCGGCCCAGCTCGATCGCGGCAGATTGAAGAGACGCTGCCGTTCCTTGAAGCTTGCCGCCGCGTCCGGATTGGGATCGACGAAGATATGCATGTGGTTGAAGGCGCCAACCAGCTCGGTATGTTCGGAGAGGATCATGCCATTGCCGAAGACATCGCCCGACATGTCGCCGACGCCGACGCAGGTGAAGGCCGTGTTCTGGATGTCGCGGCCGATCTCGCGGAAATGGCGCTTCACCGATTCCCAGGCGCCCCGCGCCGTGATGCCCATCTTCTTGTGGTCATAGCCGGCCGAGCCGCCGGAGGCGAAAGCGTCATCGAGCCAGAAGCCGTAATCGCGCGAGACACCGTTGGCGATATCAGAAAAGGTCGCCGTGCCCTTGTCGGCGGCGACGACCAGATAGGGATCGTCCTGGTCGCGGCGGATGACGTCACCTGGCGGCACCACCTTGCCGCCGACCAGATTGTCGGTGATGTCGAGGAGGCCGCGCATCAAGGTCTTGTAGCAGTGGATGACTTCCGCCATCACCACGTCGCGATCGGTGGATTGCGGCGGGCGCTTCACCACGAAGCCGCCCTTCGAGCCGACCGGGACGATGACGGCGTTCTTCACCATCTGCGCCTTCATCAGGCCCAGAATTTCGGTGCGAAAATCCTCGCGCCGGTCCGACCAACGGATGCCGCCGCGCGCAACCTTGCCGCCGCGCAAATGGATGGCCTCGGCGCGCGGGCTGTAGACGAAAACTTCGACCATCGGCCGCGGCAACGGCAATTCGTCGATCTTGTGCGAATCGAGCTTGAAGGAAATGTATTCCTTGATGCCGCCATCCGTCGCGCGCTGGTAGAAGTTGGTGCGCAAGGTGCATTGGATGGCATTGAGGAAGCGCCGCAGAATGCGATCCTCGTCGAGGTTGCTGACGGCGTCCAGCTGCTTTTGAATATCCGCCACAATCTTCTCGGCCTGTGCGGCGCGGTCGCCGGACTGGCGGGGATCGAGCTGGACATGGAACAGCTTGACGATGTTGCGGGTAATCTGCGGGTTGCCGTTCAGCGTCGCTTCCATGTAGGCCTGGCTGAAGGCGATTCCTGCCTGCCGCAGATACTTGCAATAGGCCCGCAGCAGCGTCACGTCACGCCAGGCCAGACCGGCGGTGATGACGAGACGGTTGAATCCGTCGTCTTCCATCTCCCCGGCCCAGATCTTGGCATAGGCCTCCTGGAAATTGTCGCGGATATGGCCGATATCGACCTCCGCGCCATCCGCCGTTACCATGGCAAAATCGTGGATCCAGACCACGGTCTCGCTGCCGCTCAACTGGATGTCGAAGGGATTCTCGCTGATCACCTTGAGGCCGAAATTCTCCAGCGAAGGCAAGACCGTGGAGAGGGCGATCTTCTCGCCGCCCTTATAGAGTTTCAGCCGCAAGGCGTTGGCCGGCTCCTCGATCGGGCGATAGAGATTGAGTGCCGGCGCCGTCTGGCGCAATGCGGCTTCGATCCGCTCGATGTCATGGACTGCGGTGAAGGCGTTGAAATATTCTTCGTAGCCGGCGGGAAACGCATCGCCGAAGCGCCGCAACAGGGCGATGCCCTGGGCCTCGCCCTTGGCATCAACCAAGGCATCACGCAGCTTGTCGCGCCAGGAGCGGCTGGCGTCGACGACTTCCGCTTCCAGCGCCTGGAGATCGACCGCCGGCACGGCACCCGGCACGGTGTTGATGATATACTGAAGCCGCGCCAGCGGGCCGTCGCCGACATGAACATAAGAGGCCGCCACCTGACCGCCGAAGGCCTTGCCGAGAACGCCGCCGATGCGCAGGCGAAGGGCCGTGTTCAGCATATCGCGCGGTAGATAGACCAGGGCGGAGACGAAGCGCTCATAGGGATCGCGGCGGGCGAAAAGCGCGACGCGCTGGCGCTCCTGCAGATGCAGGATGCCGACGGCGGTATCGAGCAATTCGTCGTCATTGCTCTGGAAGAGCTCGTCGCGCGGATAGGTTTCGAGAATGTTGACCAGCGCCTTGCCGTCATGGCTTTGCGGCGAGAAGCCGGCGCGCTTGATGACGGTTTCGACCTTGCGCCGCAGCAGCGGGATCTCGCTCGGGCTGCGGTTATAGGCGAAGGATGTAAAGAGACCGGCAAAGAGTCGCTCGCCGATCACTTCACCCTTTGCATTGAAAAGCTTCACGCCGATCGTATCCAGATGGGCGTTGCGATGGACGGTCGAGCGTAGGTTGCCCTTGGTCACCATCATCAGATTCGGCTGGCGGATGAAATTCCGCACGTCCGGCGGCATGTTGTCCCGGTTGCGGATGCCGTCGAAGATCCGCGTATTGAAATCGCGCAGGATGCCGAGCGAGGCCTTCTCCACGATGCGGTAGCTCTCGTGGTCACCTTCCCCGGAAAAAGTATATTCGCGGTAGCCGAGGAAGGTGAAGTTGTCGTCGCCCACCCAGCGCAGGAAGTCGACGATCTCCGATACTTCGGCTTGCGGCAGCGGCAGCTTGCGCGTGGAAATGTCCTCGACGACATCATCCAGCCGCTGGCGCATCGCGCCCCAATCCTGGACGGCGACGCGGACATCCTTCAGCACCGCCTCGATGCGGTCCTTGATCTGTGCGCTGCGCTCGCCCTCGCCGATCTGCGTGACCCAGAGCTGCATGATGGATTCAGCATGCGTGTCGGGCTTGCCAAGGCTGATCAATTGGCCCTTGTCGTCGCGCTCCACCCGCATGATCGGATGGATCACGAGATGCACGCCGATGTCCTGGCGGGTCAGCTCAGCGGTGACCGAGTCGACCAGGAAAGCCATATCGTCGTTGACGATCTCGATGATGCTGTGGCCGCTGCGCCAGCCATGTTCATCCTGGCTGGGATTGAAGACGCGAATCTTGGCCTGCCCGGCCGGGCGCTTCAGCGCGAAATTATAGAGCGAGAGGGCCGCGCAAAAGAGATCTTCCGGACTTTGGTCGACGAGATCGTGCTGCGGCACATTGGCGTAAAAATCGCGGATGAAGGTTTCGACCTGGGCCGCACGCGCTCGTTCGATGCGATCGTTGGCAAAGCGCAACACATCGGTGAGCAATTGCGACTTCAATTTGTCGGCTTTCATGATTCTTGGTTTGCCTCATTTTTGTTTTCTGTCAGGGACGGCCCGCTCCGCCCCGGTCGGCGACGAGTGAACCCGGCGCCATACCGGGCCAGACTGTAGCGGAGGCGGCAGCGGCTTTCCAGTGACCGGCCATCGGGTGACAGCGTTGTCACCGGATTGACCCGGCTTTGCCTTCGAATCGCTGGAAAGGGGCGGTAAAAGCGCCGTGGCGGGCGTCGAATTCACGGTCTGCCGCGCGGATCTCGGTAAATACTTCATTAATATCTGGTGCCGCATTCTGCCATGGAATGGAGGCAATTCTTTCTGCTGGCGATCTCCTTTTCGATGAAGCGAGGGCCGCGTTCATGAGCATGGTACAGGACAGGATGACTGCCAAATCGGGCTTGCAATGGCTTGGCCAGGAGATGCGCAGCGACGCCTTCTGGCGCCAATTACCGGCGGAGATTCGCGCCGGTTTAAGCCGCGAGCAGGAGAGCGCCATCCGCACCGTCGCCGCCGGCACGGGGCCACGGACCCATGCGGTCGATTATCGCGTGTCCTTCAGGCTTCCCATCCTCGGCCGCGTTTATCTGGTGCTGCTCGCCGGACGCGAACGCCGCAACCAGTTGCGCCGCACCCTTGATCACGCCTTGTGGCCGCAAAGCGGACTGCAATACCTGGTGGCCGTCACGCTCGGACTGACTGCAACGATGTTGATCGCGGCCATTGTCGTCCTGCTATATGCTGCCCTGCGATAGGCCAAAGGCAGCATCAGCATCATGTTTTCCATCATAGCCGCCTGGCGGCGATGGTTCCGCCAGCCGGCCGGCGGATTGCCACAGTCATTTGTGCCACTGCTGGTCGCGGCCATGTTGCAGTTCGCGCCTGAGGGGGCCGTGGGCCAGACGGCAAACGGTCCGGCAATGAGTGGCCAAGCGACGAACCACCGCGCGACGAACGACCTGGCGAACGATGGGGCGGCATCGTCTCAGGCCACGGATCCGACGGCAACGCCGCTGCATAAGCTCGGGGTCTCGGCACAGGATCACCGCGTGCGCCTGGAACATGGAGGCTGGCCCTGGACATCGCTCGGCCGTGTCAATCGGGCAATCGGCGGCTATTGCACAGGCGCGCTGGTAGCGCCGCACTGGGTGCTGACGGCGGCTCATTGCCTTTATAATTTTCATGACCGACGCTGGGCCATCCCCGGCGATATCCATTTCGTCGCCGGCTATGATCGCGGCAGCTATGAAGCGCATGGCATCGGCAAGAACTTCGTGCTGCCCAAGGATTATCGAGGCGATTCCGCGGCTGGCGCCGCCGAGATGGCTCATGACTGGGCGCTGATCGAGCTTGATCGCGATCTATCGCCGCGCCCCATTCCCGTTGCCCGGCAGGAAGTCTCGCTGGAGAAGGGGCCGGTCACCGTCACCGTCGCCGGCTATAGCGGCGATTTTGAAGAGGTGCTGACGGCGCATCGCGACTGTCAGATCATCGGCGAGGCGAGGCCGAAGCTCTGGCTGCATGATTGCGATGCAACCTTCGGCGCTTCCGGCGCCCCACTCTTGCGCTTCACGGGCGGTAAGCCCGAAATCGTTGCCGTGCAGAGCGGCGTCGTTACGCTGAAGGACAAGCGGGAACTGAGCACCGCGGTACCGCTCAGCAGCTTCCTCTCCGCCCTCGCCGGGGTGAACTGAGCCCGGCGGTGGCGCGACCGGATGCGTTGCCTGTCCCGCGCACGAATACAGGATCGCCGCTTGCTGCGAGGGGGGTTAATGCCGCGCAGGCGCGTGGCGGGTCAGCACCTCGCCCAGCGTCGGTTTGGCGAGATAGCGCAGCACGCAAAATCCCAGCAGGGCCGACAGCACTGAGCCGCCGAGCACGCCGAGCTTGACGGCATTGGCCGCGGCGGGATCGCTGAAGGCAAGGCTGCCGATGAAGAGGCTCATGGTGAAGCCGATGCCGGTGAGGACAGCCACGCCATAAAGCTGTCCCCAGTTCGCCCCCTGCGGCAACCGGGCGAGACCCAGCGTGACGGCGAGCCAGACCATGGCGATAACGCCGACCTGCTTGCCGAGGAAGAGGCCCCCGGCAATGCCGAGCGCCACCGGATCAAGCAGTTGCGCGGGGCCGATGCCGGTGAGGGCGACACCGGCATTGGCAAAGGCGAAGATCGGCATGACGCCGAAGCTGATCCAGGGATGGAGCGCATGTTCGCAGCGGCGCAGCAGCGACTGGTCCGGCTCGCGTGGATTGCGCAGGGGAACGGCGAAAGCCAGGACCACGCCGGCCAGGGTGGCATGCACGCCGGATTTCAGGACACATATCCACATGACGATGCCGACCAGCACATAGGCGGCGAGGCTTTGCACGTTGCAGCGATTGAGGACGGCGAGAGCCAGGATGCAGAGACCGGCCAGACCGAGCGAGAGCCAGGAAAGATCGGCGGTAAAGAAGATGGCGATGACGATGATGGCGCCGAGATCATCGAGGATCGCCAAAGCGAGCAGAAAGATCTTCAGGCTCAGCGGCGCGCGCTTTCCGACCAGCCCCAGGATGCCGACGGCGAAGGCGATGTCGGTCGCGGCCGGAATGGCCCAGCCACCGAGATTATTCGGATGCGACCAGTTGATGGCGGCGAAGATCACGGCCGGGACGACCATGCCGCCAACGGCAGCCAGGCCAGGCAAGGCCAGCTGCGACAGGCTCGACAGCTCGCCTTCCAGGACTTCCCGCTTGATCTCCAACCCGACGAGAAAGAAGAAGACAGCCATCAAGCCGTCATTGATCCAAAGCAGCAGCGGCTTGGTCAGGCCGATCGTGCCCAGGGTGACGCCAAGGGGCAGATCGAGAAGGCTCTCATAAAGGCCGGCTGCCGTGGAATTGGACAACACCAGCGCCAGCAGCGCGGCACAGAGCAGCACGACGCTGCCTGCCGATTCCCATTTCAGAAAGTCCTTGATGGCCGCTAATGGAATCACATCTCCCTCCGCTGGCATGAGACGCCAGATTAGGGATTTGTTGCTGCCATTGGAAGCCGCAGCGGCCGCAGCCGGCCACATCAAACCTGTCCTGTCGAACCAAACCGCGGAGCGCCGAATAACGTGAACGGGGGCATCCGGCGCGCTACCGGACTCAGATTTGCCGGGCTTAGATTTGTCGGGGCCTTAGATTTGTCAGGGCCTTAGATTTGCTGCGGGTCAGATTTATTGCAGCAAATGCTGCCCGACCAGAATGACCGCCATCAAAGTGCCAAAAGCCGCCCCTTCGAGGATTTGCCGCATGACCTGCATGATCGTTCATCCCTTTTATGTTCCCTGATTGTTCTCAATATATGTTCGTTATTTGTTCTCGTCAAGGCGCTTCTGCAGGTTGTTCTCGTTGAACTTCACTGGGTGCCGGCGGCCGAACGGCCGGATTGCCTCGCGCGCGGCTTGCCGCTCCGGCTTCGGCCGCGACGATTCAGGTTCTGATTGGGTGGAGACGGCCTTGCGCGCCGCAAGACGGATCTAATGCGCGTGCGGCTCTAATGCGCGTGCCGCGGCTTGGGCTGGTAGGCCCCGTCGACGAGGTCGTCGAACAACTCCGTGAGCATCGGATGGCGGCAGGGCTTGCCGCTGTCATCGGGCAGAAGATTCTGTTCCGACACATAGGCGACGTAGGTCGAGCGGTCGTTTTCGGCGAGGAGATGATAGAAGGGCTGATCCTTGCGCGGCCGCACATCGGCCGGAATCGACAGCCACCACTCCTCGGTATTGCTGAAAACCGGATCGACGTCGAAGATCACCCCGCGGAAGGGAAAAATCCGATGCCTGACGACGTCTCCAATCTTGTATCTAGCGCGCTTCATCTCGTCCGCTTCATCGTCTCCTCGGCCGCCGCGGCATAACGACCATATGTGCCCCGCCGCAAGATTGGCCCCGCGATAATCCGACGGACCTGTCGGGCGCAAGCCATGCGATCAATGCATTGCCGCGCCCTTCATGTTCGTCCGATCATCAATTGGTGCTGAAGATGGGGGAATGCTAGGGTCTGGCCAGTTTAATCCATCATGCCCAGCGACAGGTATAGGTGATTTTAATGCCGCAATCGACCACCCCGCCCTCCTCTCGATCCGCTGCCCGCCAGCCCACCGCCCGTCAGTCCTTCAGCGGCACCGACAGCTATATCGCCACGCGTGATCTGGAAGTCGCCGTCAACGCCAGCGTCGCCCTGGGCCGGCCTCTGCTGGTGAAAGGCGAGCCGGGCACCGGCAAGACCGTTCTGGCGAGCGAGATCGCCGCGGCATTGGGGCTCGACCTGATCCAATGGCACATCAAATCCACCACCAAGGCGGCCCAGGGCCTCTATGAATATGATGCCGTCGCACGTCTGCGCGACGGCCAGCTAGGCGAAGAAAAGGTCCATGACATCCGCAACTACATCATCCGCGGCAAGCTGTGGGAGGCCTTCACCAGCGAGCGGCCGGTCGTGCTGCTGATCGACGAGATCGACAAGGCCGATATCGAGTTTCCCAACGACCTGCTGCAGGAACTCGATCGCATGGAATTCTTCGTCTATGAGACCAAGGAGACCGTGACGGCGCGGCACCGGCCGATCGTCATCATCACCTCGAACAACGAAAAGGAGCTGCCCGACGCCTTTCTGCGCCGCTGCTTCTTCCATTACATCCGCTTTCCCGACCGCGAGACCATGGAGCGTATCGTCGCCACCCACTATCCAGACATCAAGGCCAACCTCCTGCGCGAGGCCCTGACCCTGTTCTACGAGATCCGCGAGGTACCGGGCCTCAAGAAGAAGCCGGCGACGTCCGAACTACTGGATTGGCTGAAACTGCTGATGGTCGAGGACATTTCGCCCGAGGTACTGAAAAGCAAGGATCCGAAGATGGTGGTGCCGCCGCTGCACGGCGCCCTCTTGAAGAACGAGCAGGATGTGCATCTGTTCGAACGCGTCGCCTTCATGGCGCGGCGCGGGCAATAGAGCGACGGCGCGACGGCGATGTTCTCCGGCTTCATCCAGGCCCTGCGGCGCGAATCGGTCCCGGTCTCGCTGACCGAGTACCTGACATTGCTCGGCGCCCTGAAGGCCGGGGTGGTGACGCTGGATGTGGAGGATTTCTATTTCCTCGCCCGCACCAGCTTGGTCAAGGATGAGCGCCATATCGACCGCTTCGACCGGGTCTTCGCCCGGCATTTCAAGGGCCTCAGCGCCATCAGCGGCGATGTCACGGCCGATATTCCGGAAGAATGGCTGCGCAAGCTTGCCGAGCGTTTCCTGAGCCCAGAGGAAATGGCGGCGATTGAGGCTCTCGGCGGCTGGGAAAAGCTGATGGAGACCCTGAAGCAGCGGCTCGAAGAACAGAAGGGCCGGCATCAGGGCGGCAACAAATGGATCGGCACGGCGGGGACCTCGCCTTTCGGCGCCTATGGCTACAACCCCGAAGGCATCCGCATCGGCCAGGACAAGTCGCGTCATCGCCGCGCCGTCAAGGTCTGGGACAAGCGCGAATTCCGCGATCTCGACAGCGATGTCGAACTCGGTACCCGCGCCATCAAACTGGCCCTGCGACGGCTGCGCCGCTGGGGCCGCGAAGGCGAGGCCAGCGAACTCGATCTCAACGGCACGATCGGCGCCACCGCCCGCAACGGCGGATCGCTTGACCTGCAATTACGGCCGGAGCGCCGCAACAAGGTGAAGGTCCTGCTGCTGCTCGATATCGGCGGCTCGATGGATGATCATATCGAGGAGACGGCGCAGCTCTTCAGCGCCGCCAAGTCCGAGTTCAAATATCTCGAGACCTTCTACTTCCACAACTGCCCCTATGAGCGGCTGTGGCGCGAGAACCGGCGGCGGTTCGATGCGACGACCTCCACCCTGGACGTCATGCGCACTTATGGGCCGGACTGGTCGCTGATCCTGGTCGGCGACGCCACCATGTCGCCTTATGAGATCACCCAGCCCGGCGGCAGCGTCGAACACTGGAACCCGGAATCAGGCCAGGCCTGGATGGAGCGGCTGCTGCAGCATTACCCGCGCGCCGCCTGGATCAATCCGCGCGATGGCCGCTTCTGGAGCCACACGGCGTCGTTGAAGCTGATCGACCGGCTGATGGCGGGGCGCATGTATCCCCTCTCGCTCGACGGTATCGACCGGGCGCTGCGCGACCTGCGGCACCGGCGATAGGCTTCAGCGTCTCAGCCCGGTTCATCCGGGCGGCGCGGACCGGGCCATTCTGCTCGCGCATCGGGCACCACCACCGACATAGCGGCACCGCTGGTTGCGCGCACCGGCACCTTGCGCGGATCGAAGCCGTCGAGGCAATGAATATTGACGCCGTAATGGCCCGGTGCCGCGCGCTTGCGGTGGAAAGTGTAGATGCCGCATTTCGAACAGAAATAGTGCTTCGCCCGCCGCGTGTTCCATTGATAGAGGGCCAGCACCTCTTCGCCGCTGAGGATCGTCAGCGCATCCTCCGGCACTTTCGTCATCACGGCGTTCTTCTTGACGCAGAGCGAGCAGTCACAGGTGGTCAGCTCGCTGATCTCCGCAGCGATGCGAAAGGTGACGGTGCCGCAATGACAAGAGCCGAAATAGGAGGGCATGAAAGCACCTTTGACGATGATCCGAATGAAAGAGGTGTTACCCGTCAGCGTCAGGAAAATACCGGCGCGGCAAAGAGGCGGTTTTCGTCGCTGCGCCAGCGCCGGATCAGACGGTCGATCTGCTGATCGGTCAAAGCGGCAAAGAAGGCATTGACACGCTTGGCCTGGGATTGTTCGCCCTCGATCGATGGGCGACCGAGATCGGCCTGATGCTGCTGCCAGTGCCGCCATTGGCTGGCAAAGACCTCCTGCTCAACGCCCGCGGCGCGCGCCAGGATGGCCAAGGCCTCGCCGCCGCTGTCGCGCAGCACCCGCCGCAGCAACGCCGCCCGCAATCCCGTCATGCTGGCCAGCATCACCTCGAAGCGTGCGAAATCGCCGCTCGCCAATACCTCGCCCAAGAGTTCCGTCGTCAGGCGATGCGGATTTGCGCGAGGCTCTATGGGCAGCGGCTCGCCCGCGCCGCCCGCCGGCTGCACATCCGGGGCGATCGACATGGCGGCAGCGGGCTGCGGCAAATCCGCCTGGCCGCTGGCCGCCACTACCGGTGCCGCGCGCGCCGCTGCCGATGCCGGCGCGCCTTTCGACGACAGCTTGCCGTTGATCCCGGCGGGCGCCTCGACGGGCATGCCTGGCGATCGCGACGGCACGCGAATGACCGGCCTGTCGATCGAGAGCGACGGCCCTGAGGAGGTCGGTGTGGGAATCGGCGAGGTGCTGATCCTCGGTGAGCTTGGCGAACGCGCGACACGCAGCACGGGCTGCTGCGTGATCTGGATGCTGATGCCCTTCTTGCGCGGCGCCGGGGTCACAGGGAGATCGTCCGACGGGACCTGCAGGTCGGAAAATGAAGCGGGCGGGAATGAATTGGCCGATGATGAATCGGCAGGGGATAAATCCACCGGGGGCCGCATCGCCGCATCCTGTGCCGGCGGGGCGGTCGTGGCGGCAGCCGGCAGGAGGCAATGCAGGGTTTCCGGCAAGTCCGCTTTGCCGGCCAGATCCGCTGCCAGCTTCGCGCGGTCAGCTTCGGTGCCGCGGGGCCAGAGAATGGCGATCAGCGCGGCCAGTTCATGGCGCTCTCCCGCGCTCAAGCTTTGCCAGCGCGAAACAAGCAGCGCTGCCAGGAAGGCGAACAACCGGGCGCGTCCCGCCGCGCTGCGATCCCGGGCAGTTTCCGGCAAGCTGCGAAGATCGAAGTCGGAGTCAGCCATCAGGACGCGTACGAAGCCTGCTCTGGTCAATCCATGCTGTGCCCGCCGCCATGCGGCAAGCCGGCAGGCAGATTACCACGCGGCCGCAATCGGGTCGATGACGGGGCTCCCGGCTCCGTCATCAGGTCCATGGGGATCTTCGCGACGAGCGGCGCGGGCGGCCTGAACCCAGTCTCGCGCATTTTAGCGAAAGCTGCGGGCGGGCTATTTCACCGGCGTCAATTGCGGTCCGTCGATCACGCGATCAGCCGGCAGGATGACGATGGCGCGGGTGCCGCGGCCCGGCTGGCTCTCCAGGACAAGCTCGCCCCCGTGCAGCCGCGCCAGGCCCCGCGACAGCGGCAGGCCGAGGCCCGCGCCATCGAATTTCCGGTGCAAAGCGGAATCAGCCTGCACAAAGGGCTGCAGCACCCGCTCGATATCTTCTGCCGCAATGCCGATGCCGTTATCTGCGATGACGATTTCCATCTCGCCATCCTCGCGCAGACGGGCGGATAGCGTAATGGCGCCGCCGCTCGGCGTGAACTTGATGGCATTGCTGATCAGGTTGATCAGGATTTGCTTCAATTTGCGCTTATCGGCATTGAGGCGGGGCGGCCGCGACGGCAGCTCGGTGGTCAGCGACAAGCCGGCTTCGGTCTGCCTTTCGCGCACCAGCCGCAGGACCGAATCGAAGATCTCCTCGAGATTGACGATGCCTTCCATCAGCTGCACCTTGCCGGCCTCGATGCGCGAGACGTCCAGTACGTCATTGATGATGCCAAGCAGATGCAAGGCGCTGCTGTGGATATCCGCGACATAGGTACGGTATTGCGGATTGCCGACCGGGCCGACCATTTCCATCCGCATGACATCGGAGAAACCGATGATGGCATTGAGCGGCGTCCGCAATTCGTGGCTCATATTGGCGAGGAACTGGGTCTTCGCCATATTGGCGACATCGGCCGCCTCCTTGGCGGCGCGCAAACCGTTTTCGCGGCGATTGAGTTCCGTCACGTCCGTGGCGGCACCGCGATAACCCTGCAGCGAACCGTCGCGCCGATCGAAAACCGGAACCGCACTCAGAAGGAAGGTCTTGGTGCGGCCTTCGCTGTCGAACATCTCGAAGGCCTGCTCGCGGAACGGCGACAGCCGGTCGAAGCGACGCTTCACCTCGCTGGCGCGATTGGCGGACGCGCAGAGCGACATCAGATTGCTGCCGATCAATTCCTGCGGTGCCCGGCCGATCGCATTCATGACCCGCTGCGAAACCATGACGAAATTCAGCTGCGCGTCCGTCTCCCAGACCCAATCCGCGGTGAGGCGCAGGAAATCGGCATAGCGGTCGGCGATGATGCTGCTATCCTCGACGCCGGCGGTGTTTTCGGCGAACAGATTGAGGAGGCCGCCAAAGCCGGTCAACTCGCCGGCGCTATCGAAAAGCGGCACATGGCGCGAGCGCAGAAAATGCACCGACCCGCCGGTCTTCACCCGCTGCTCGCGATAGACCGTGGCGCGACTCTGGTCGACTTCCTCGGCGATGTCGCGGAAGCGCATCAGCTCCATCAGTTGGCCGCCTTCGATCGGCATTTCGACGATGCGGCGGAAGGCGACATTGCACCAGCGCACGATGCCGTCGCGATCAGCGAGATAAAGCGCCGGGCCGAAATCGAGCAGTTCGCGATGGAAGATATCGCGCAGCTGCTCGGGCGAAGGCTGGGCATCGCGGACCGGATGCCAGTCCGTGACGATGGCTGACGGGCGGCCTAGTCCCGGCTGCTCGCGTGGCGCAGGCGCGGTGGCCGGGGTATCGATGGCGGACCGCCCAGTGAAGGCGCGCTCGGCGGTGCCGTGGTCGGGGGTACCGGGCTGGGCGGGCCGCTGTTCGTCGCTCTGGTCGAATCCTCGACCTGCATGATCGCGAACAGGTAGTTGGGGTCGCGCTGCCATCTGGAAGTCACCTGTCTTGCATTGTCAGGAATAAGTCGGTCGAAAAAAGCCAGAGCCGTGCCGAGATTGGTCGGATCCGTGGTGGTGGCGCCGGGCCGGGTCTTGCGGCTCAACAGAAAGATCGTCGCAAACTCCTCGCGCATCAGATCCATCGCCCGCGACATGATGGCGAGGCCTTCGCCGCCATCCTCGTATAGCAGCCGACGCACCAGATTGAGGCGCAGCTGGCTGAGTTCGCTCAGCATGGTTTCGAACAGCGCCACTTCGCCCCGGCGCAAGGCCTGGATCATGATCTTGGAAGTAAGCTGGCCCTTGCGGCGAAGTTCCCGAGCGAGCTGCTTGGCGGCATCGGCGGAACCCGCCTGATCTTCCCGGGTATGCTTGACCTCGTCATGCAATACCGGTTCGATCAGTTCGTCGAGCTCATTGGCATCGACATGGAACTTGTCGAGGATGAAAAGCCGCAAGGCGGCCGAGACCCAGTAGCACATCTTAACGGCCAGTTCGCGCGGCAGGTCGTGGCGGCGAACCAGCGGGCCCTGAAAGTCGTCGATCGCTTTGGACTGCTCGACGATATAAGCGAGGGTCGCAGCGGAAATCTGCGCGTCATGGTTCTCGAGCAGGGTACGGATGACATCGACGTCGCCGCTGTCGACCAGTGCATCGGAAACCTGCAGGGAAAGATCGCGGCGCATGGCGATGGCCAGCATATGCTGGCGCGAACGCTGGTGAATGACTTCGATCAGATCGATCTGCTGCAGCGCTGCGCATTGCATCAGGATCGGCGCTGCGACATCGATCTCGTCATTGGCGAGCAACACCGCCAATTCGCGCGGCAGGCCGGTGGCCGTTGCCAGGCGCTGCGACAAACGCATGCGGATGTCTCGCGAAACTTCGGTGATGAGCTTTTCCAGGATGTCGACCATCAGCGAGCGCTCCTGGGTCGTCAGGATCCGCGCCTGGTCGCGAAACATGTCGCCCATCACCTCAAAGAGGTGACTGCGCGCCTGTTCCGATTTCTCCCGGGCTAACGCCAGTAGCGACTGGACGTCAGTGTGCTCCGCTGCCATCAAGGCCGCCCCCCAGCTGCGCGGGCGTCAAGGCGGAACGGCGAAATTGCCACCGCTTCCACCACGCCGGCCCCGCGTCATCCGCATGCCGACCGAAAAATTCGCGTCCTTACATCTCAGTGTTAAGTTAAGCCGATTATTAAAAGCAAAACAACAGATATTTTATGCAATCTATTGAAATTGTGAGATTTTGCTCTTTACAGAGCTTGATAATTGTTAACCAATTTACTCAAATTTCCAAATGATCATCGCTGTTTCAGGGACTTAGCGGGAGGTCTCCCGATACGCCGGGAAACGGCTTTCCAGCTCGCTGTTTCCGGTTGATCTTGCCGCCGGTCTGCTTTATCGCCGGCTTCGATAAGCCTTCACACCCGACCGGGCGGCCTGCCGTCCCGCCGCCGAGTCGTCAGGCTCCCGCCGCCGGATTCACCGGCAAGCGTGCCCCTCCGGCAGAGGAGCCCAGCCCTCTCATCAGGGATGTCATCCTACCATGACCCAGCCACCCGATCACGCCCGAGATGCGGCATCCCGCCCAGTGCCGGCGCAGCGCCTGCACCTGGAGGATGAACTGATCGATGCGGAGATCGACCAGGCGCCGGTTGTCGCCGCCAGCCATCCGCATCCCGTTCTTCTCGGCGTCAGCCTCGTGCTGATCGCCTTTAATCTGCGGCCGGCCTTGGCCAGCCTCGCCCCGGTCCTGCCCGAGGTGATGCGCGACCGCGCGCTCTCGCCGACCGGGGCCAGCCTGCTGACCACCCTGCCGGTGCTCTGCCTCGGGCTCTTCGCGCCGCTCGCGCCGTTGCTGGCCCGGCGCTTCGGCACCGAGCGCGCCATTCTCGGCCTGCTTTTCGTGCTGGCGATCGGTACCGCCCTGCGCGGCTTCGGCAGCCTGCCGGCCTTGATCGGCGGCGCCATCATCGCGGGCGCGGCGATCGGCGTCATCAATGTCCTGCTGCCCGGCTTGGTGAAGCGCGACTTCCCGAAGCGCGCCGCTCTGATGACCGGCTTCTACACGATGGCGCTGTGCGGTGGCGCGGCCGCAGCCGAAGGCGCAACCCAGCCGTTGAAAGCTCTGCTCGGCGATTCCTGGCCCGCCGCCCTGGCGATCTGGACCGCGCCCGTCATCTTGGTGATCCTGCTCTGGCTGCCGCAACTGCCGCCGCGCCCGCCCCATCCGACGGCGCGCCATGCGCAGGGACCGAACCTCTGGCGTGATTTCCTCGCCTGGCAGGTGACGCTCTTCATGGGGCTGCAATCGGCGCTTGCCTATTGCACCTTCGGCTGGCTGGTACCGATCCTGCGCGATCGCGGCCTCGATCCCGTCACCGCCGGCCTGGTTGTATCGGTCTCCGTGCTCTGCCAGGTCGCCGCCTCGCTGCTGGCGCCCAGCATCGCCACGCGCGGCCGTGATCAGCGCCCATGGAACGTGCTTGCCATGGCAATCACCTTGATCGGCCTGCTCGGCCTGCTCTTCACCTCCTTGAGCCTGATCTGGCCCTGGGCTGTGCTGCTTGGGATCGGCCAGGGCAGCAGCATTGCCATCGCGCTGACCATCATCGTACTGCGCTCGCCCGATACGCATGTCGCCGCGCAGCTTTCCAGCATGGCGCAAAGCGTCGGCTATACGCTGGCCGCCTGCGGGCCGCTGCTGGTCGGTCCCCTGCACAGCTTGACCGGCGACTGGCGCGCGGTCGGCGTCATGTTCGTACTGCTGTCGGTCGGCGCCACGTTTGCCGGCATCGGCGCAGGGCGCAACCTGCTGGTGGGCCGCGGCACGGCGCGATAGCCTCACCGGCCGCCGGCGCGCGGCTGGTACATCCCATCGATGAGCGAAACCGGGATCAATGAGGACAGGATGATTTTGGAACAAGCGGTCTTGCAGGTAATCGCGGGACGGGAATCGGCCTTCGAGGCGGCCATGCGGCAGGCCCAGCCGCTGATCGCGGCGACACCGGGCTTCATACGGCTGGAGCTGCGCGATTGCCTCGAGAGTCCGGGCAAATATCTGCTGCTGGTCTGGTGGCGGCAATTGGAGAATCACACCGTCGATTTCCGCCAGTCCGGGCGCTATCAGCAGTGGCGCGCGCTGCTGCATCACTTCTACGACCCCTTTCCGGTGGTCGAGCATTACGCAGCACCTGTGCTGGTGACCGAGGCGGCTATGCCAGCGGACTAGATGTCCGCGCTGGAATAGCCATCCGGGTCAGGCGACACGCATTCGCGGCGTGCTGCCGGCCGCGATAGAGCCCAAAGCCGCGCGGCAGGTTTCCAGCAGAATTTCCTTGAAGCGCTGCAGCACGGGGCTTGCCGCTTCGCCCGGCGCCTCCACCAGCAGCAGCGGAATGGCCTGTACCGGTGGCAAGCCGCTCTCGGGACCCAATATGCGCAGGCTTGGCGGGGCGCTCGCCAAGGTGCGCAGGGTGACGCCGATTCCGGCGGCGACCGCCGCCCAGATCCCTGACAGGCTGGGGCTGGTGAAGACGACCCGGCCCGACATGCTCGCTGCCTCCAGCGCCTCGCTCGCCGCCCGGCGGAAAACGCATGGCGCTTCAAACATCACCAGCTTCACACCGTCAGCCTTCAAGTCCCTGGGCGGCACCAGCAGCGCGGCCTCGCGCGGCCCGATCCAGGCCATCGGCAGCTCCAGGACCGGCGTCGTGCGTGGCCGGTCGAGATCGCGCGAAAGAATCAGGATGAGATCAAGTTCGCCTTCGTCCAGACGCTGCAGCAGTTCGGAATTGCGCCCCACCGTCACGGCGATCTGCGTCTGCGGATGGGCACGGCTGAACTGCGCCAGCGTGGCCGGAAACCAGGTTTCGGCAAAGTCCTGCGGCAGGCCGAAGCGCAAGGTGCCACTGACCCGGGGTCCGCGCACCGCCGTGACCGCTTCGTCGTTCAGCGCCAACAGGCGGCGGGCATAGCCCAGCATCACCTCGCCGGCTTCGGTCAGTACCAGGTTGCGGCCTTGCTTGCGCAGCAGTTCCACGCCGAGCTGCTCCTCCAGCTTGCGGAGCTGCAGGCTGATGGCGGATTGCGATCGGCCAAGCCGGTCGGCCGCCTTGGCAAAGCTGCCGAGATCCATGCCGGTCGCCAAACTCCGCAGAATATCGAGATCGAGATTCATTGGGACACCGAAACTTATATTTTTCACAACTATCTATTTTAAAATATCAATTTTTAAAAACTATTTCCAGACCCCAGATTGGCTTGGCGACCGGCTTGGACCCGAGCCCCTCGGGCCTGCGGACCGGACGCCCAGCAACAGGAGCCTGCCATGCCGCTTGTCCGCATTACCCATGCCGCCGGAAAGCCACTCGCCTATCGCCGCGCCATCGCCGATGGCGTCCATGCCGCACTGGTCGAGACATTCAACGTCCCGGCGGATGACCGCTTCCAGATCGTGACCGAGCAGCCGGCGGAAGGCTTGATTTTCGATGCCGATTATCTTGGCATCCGGCGCAGCGCCGATGTGGTTTTCATCCAGGTCTTCCTGCGCCGGGGGCGCACCGACCAGATGAAGCAGAATTTTTACCGCCGGGTGACGGAAAGGCTGAGGCTGACGCCCGGGCTCGCCGCCAATGATGTCTTCATTACCCTCAGCGAGAACGATCTCGCCGACTGGTCCTTTGGCCAGGGCCGGGCGCAATATGTCGAAGCGCCGCCGCGCCCATTCTCCGCCCCGCAGGTCAACGAAGACAGCGAGCAGAACGCTGGAGCGATTGCCGTCGCAAGCGCGCCCGTTTCAGGGGCAACGCTCGCCGGCAGTGCAGGCGCGGTGTTGCTCGGCGGCTTTGTCATGCTGAGCCTCGTCGCGCTTCTCTATCTGGCTGTCCCCGACCGGGTTCGAGCGGCGCTGGCCGAGGCATTGCCGGGTCACGATCCCATGGCCCTGGCCAATTTTACCGGCTGAGCTCGTTTCGGATCATCCTCTGGACCTTTTTATCACCCTGCCTCCGGGCGGCAGCGCATCGCGTCCTGCGAAATTGCAGAATTCAGATGCGCCGCCGCCTGTGGCCAGATATCGAAGCAGCCGATAGCATTGCGCATTGCATCTGCGGCCATCGGCTGGATCGGCAGGCACCATCGGCAAGGGGGAAAAATGTCCGACTATCAACTCTATTGCATGAGAGAATCTGGCAACGCCTATAAGGTGGCGCTGATGCTGCAACTTGCCGGTTGCGACTGGACGCCGATCTGGGTCGACTATTTCAACGGCGCAACGCGGGCGGAAGACTTTCGCCGCGAACTGAACGAGCTCGGCGAGCTGCCGGTCCTGGTCGACGGCGACAAGAAACTGACGCAAAGCGGCGTCATTCTGACCTATCTGGCCGAAAAGACCGGCAAATTCGGTGGCCGCAATGAAGACGAGAAGCTGGAAGTCCTGCGCTGGATGCTGTTCGACAACCACAAATTCACCAGCTATTACGCCACTCTGCGCTTTCTTGTCGGCTTGCAAAAGACAGGCGAGACGCCGGTCACCGAGTTTCTTCGCGGACGCGTCCTCGGCGCTTACGGCATCGTCGATAAGCATCTTGCCGGCCGGGATTTCCTGCTCGGCGACCGGCTGACGATCGCCGATCTGTCGTTGGCCGGCTATGTCTACTTCGACGAGCCGACCGGCATCGACCGCGCGCAATTCCCCCATATCAATGCCTGGGCCGATCGCATCGCTGCGCAGAAGGATTGGAAGCATCCCCATGAACTAATGCCGGGCGCGCCGCGCTGAGCAGGACGCGCTATGCCGCCGGCCGAGCTGCCGGCCGAGCCACGTGCCATTTGCGCTAAAACCGATCTTTCTCCCTCTCGGCAAGACGGGCAAAAACAGGCAGGATGCGTTCCGGCTGGCGGTATCGCGCGATATTGCGGCCGCCGCGACCGATGCCGCTAATGGTTGCCGGCCTCGAAGAGGACGGGCGGATAATAGCCGCCCGGGCCGGTGCCGCCGTCCGTATTATATTCCGCGGATGATGGCGCGGGCAGCATTGACGGCGACTGCCAGCTGTCGGAACTGCTATAGTCAGGCGCGCTATCGGGCGTAACGGGGCAGCCGTTCGAGGCGCGTTGGGGGGAGGAATAACCGGCATGAGTAAACCGCGCGGGAAGCGGATGGCACCGACACTTCTGGCGGTGCTGATGGGCGGCATCATTCTCGGCCTGGTCGGCGGCGTCATGGCGGTGCGCCTCACGCTGCAGCCGAACTGGTATATCGTCGCCAGTGATTTCCAGATTCTGCTGGCGGCGGCACTGTTGTTCCTCGGTCTTGTCATCAGCGCCTCGCTACGGTTGCAAAGCATCCGCGACAAGGCCGCGCAAGCCGAGAGCCGCCTCGCCGAGGCGCGGCAGACGCGCGAGCGCCAGGACATGGCCAAGGCGGCCTCGACCCTGGCCCGTCTCACCCTGATCGCAAGCGACCTGATCATCCCCGCCCGGCTGGTCCTGAAGACGGAAGCCACGGGCGGCGCCCTGCTTCATCAATGGCGCCATGGTATCGGCCGGCGCTGCTCAAATGCCCTGAAGCGCGCCGAACAGGCGATGCCGGAAATGTGGGCGGAGATGTCACGCGCCCATCTCAGCGAGATCGAGCAGATCACGCTGAAGCTCAATCAGCTGGAACGCATCGTCATCGAGGCGCAGGACATGCAGGAGCTGATGACCCAGGCCGACCCCGACTACTTCCGCACCAATGATCTCTATACGCTGGATTCGATTTGCCTGCGCATGCTGCAGATGAACCAGCGCATCGACGGCGTGGCACTCAGCGACGACATCCCGGTGGCGCGGACGCGCAATCTGGAGCGATTCCAGGATAATCTGCGCTGAACTGGCGCGGTCAGCCGGACTGACCGCTCAATCGTTGCGACCACCCGGCCGGAACCGCATGAGTCAGTCGCTATCCCTGCCGCTGCTGTGATGATGATCCAGCGTGACACCGTCGATGGTGTAGATCACGCCATTGGTCGGCGAGGTATCGACGCTGAGAATCTCGGTGCCCTCCGCCGTCAGGCGGCCCTCGGTGCCGTCGACCACAACGCCATGGCCGCCGACCGAGGTCAGCAGCACGCGGTTATGCGCCAGTTCCTGCGGCATCACCTTCTTGGTGACCACCAGGCTCTCGAGCGCGCGGCGCGCCGCGGCGCTGTCGCTGTCGAAGAGATGCTGGCGCCGCGCCGGCGGCAGCTCGTCGAAGGCCGAGTTGGTCGGCGCGAAGACCGTGTAGGCGCCGCCGCTCTTCAGATCGGAATCGAGCCCGGTCTTTTGCAGCAGGCTGGCAAAGAGCGAATAAGATGGGTCGTGATTGATTACGTCGAGCACGTCGCCGGCCTGCGCGGCACGCGCCGCCAGGCTGACTGTCAAGCCGAGGCCGAACGCAATCGCAGCGAGCCAGGGTCTGGCCTTGGACACCGTTGCGGTATATTTGTCGAGACGAGTGAATCGCTCCGGACACGAGTGACCAGCGTGGTTGCAATTCATGGCGTCGCATTCCTTTTAAATCCCGCCAAGCTCAGTCCTGCTGCAGCGCGAGTCGCAAAGACGACGCCGCATCCCTCTGGAAACGACGGTGACCATCTTTGTGCGAACGCTGTCAGCGATCTGGATGTCATTGGCGAATGCCGTCGGCGGGATGCCGGCGACCGGGCGCTCCACCTCGATGGGCGGCGGCGTCCTTATATGACAAGTATGTGATTTAGGCGAGCAAAGAACGAATTGAAGTGGTCGAATTCAAATATCGTCGCAAGTGATATGTAGATCACAGTTCGGCAACAGGACTGTCGAGACGGCTTGCCTTGGCGCCGCCGTTATGCGCAGCGAATTGCCGCGACAAATAAAAAGCCCCCGTTCAGGACGGGGGCTTTTTGCTCTCTCCCATACCGGCAATCGCCGGAAGCGGCGCTCAGCTTTCGCTGAGCGACGGCGCCGCGCCAGGAGACACCGGAACCGGGCGCCTCCGTTCCACCAGCTTGCGGATGGTCAGGTAGAAGAGCGGCGTCAGCAGCAGGCCGAAGAAGGTGACGCCCAGCATGCCGGAGAATACCGCAACGCCCATGGCATGGCGCATCTCCGCACCCGCACCCGTCGACAGCACCAGCGGCACCACGCCCATGATGAAGGCGATCGAGGTCATCAGGATCGGCCGCAGACGCAGGCGGCAGGCTTCCAGCACGGCCGAGAGGCGGTCGAGCCCTTCCTGCTGCTTGTCCTTGGCGAACTCGACGATCAGAATCGCATTCTTGCACGCGAGGCCGACCAGCACGATCAAGCCGATCTGCGTGAAGATGTTGTTATCGCTGCCCGACAGGATGACGCCGGTGATGGCCGACAGCAGGGTCATCGGCACGATCAGGATGACCGCCAGCGGCAGCGACCAACTCTCATATTGTGCCGCCAGCACCAGGAAGGCGAGCAGGACGCAGAGCGGGAAGACCAGGATGGCGGTATTGCCGGCCAGGATCTGCTGATAGGTGAGCTCGGTCCATTCATAGGTCATGCCGTTCGGCAGTTCCTCCTTCAAGATCCGTTCGATCGCCGCCTGCGCCTGGCCGGAACTGTAGCCCGGTGCCGGCGCGCCATTGATCTCCGCCGTGGCAAAGCCGTTGTAATGGCTGACGCGGTCGGGGCCTGAACTGTCACGCACGGTTACGAAGGTCGAGAGCGGCACCATGTCGCCGTCCTTGTTACGGACCTTCAACTGGCCGATCTGATCCGGTTCCAGCCGGAATCTCTGATCGGCCTGGACATTGACCTGCAGGGTGCGGCCGAAGCGGTTGAAGTCGTTGACATAGAACGAGCCGAGATAGGCCTGGAGCGTCTCGAAGATATCGGTGATCTCGACGCCGTGAGTCTTGGCTTTCTCGCGGTCCACATCGGCATCGACCTGTGGGACATTCACCTGATAGGAGGAGAAGAGACCCGCCAGCTCGGGCGCTTTCGATGCCTTCGCCAGGACGTTCTGCGTCTGCTTGTAAAGCTCCTCATAGCCGAGGCCGCCACGATCCTCGATCTGCAGGCGGAAGCCGCCGATCGTGCCGAGGCCTTGTACCGGGGGCGGCGGGAAGATGGCGATGAACGCGTCCTGGATGCCGAAGAACTTGCCTTGCAGATCCGCCGCCACCGCACCGGCCGACTGGTCCTTCCGCGTGCGTTGTTCGAAGGACTTCAAGGTCACGAAGACGATGCCGCTATTGGGGCTGTTGGTGAAGCCGTTGATCGAGAGACCGGGGAAGGCCACCGTGCTTTCGACATTGGGATTCTTCAGGGCGATATCCGACATCCGGCGGATGACGGCATCGCTGCGGTCAAGGGTCGCCGCATCCGGCAATTGCGCGAAGGCCACCAGATATTGCTTATCCTGCTGCGGCACGAAACCGGTCGGGGTCCGTGAGAAGCCGAGATAACCGAGACCGACCAGGCCAACATAGAGGACGAGGCCAATGACACCCCAGCGCAGGAAGCGCCGCACCACGCCGACATAGCCGTGGCTCGCCATATCGAAGAAGCGATTGAAGGGGCGGAACAGCCAGAAGCCGAACAGGAGATCGAGGAAGCGGGAGAAAAGATCCTTCTTCTCGTGATGGCCCTTGAGCAACACGGCGGACAAGGCCGGTGACAGGGTCAGCGACTGGAAAGCGGAGATCACCGTCGAGATGGCAATCGTGAGGGCGAACTGGCGGTAGAACTGCCCCGTCAGGCCGGAGATGAAGGCGGTCGGCACGAAGACGGCACAAAGCACCAGGGCCGTGGCAATGATCGGGCCCGTCACCTCGCGCATGGCGCGCTTGGTGGCGTCGATCGGTGCCAAGCCGAGGGCGATATTGCGCTCGACGTTTTCCACGACGACGATGGCGTCGTCGACGACGATGCCGATCGCCAGCACCAGGCCGAACAATGACAAGGCATTCAGCGAGAAGCCGAAGGCGTGCATGATGGCGAAGGTGCCGATCAGCGAAACGGGAACCGCCGCCAGGGGAATGATCGACGCCCGCCAGGTCTGCAGGAACACGATCACCACCAGCACGACGAGGCAGATCGCTTCGAGGAGGGTATGCACCACCGCCTCGATCGAGCCGCGCACGAAGACGGTCGGATCATAGACGATGCTGTAATCCACCCCTTCCGGGAAGCTTTTCTTCAGCTCCGCCATCTTGGCGCGCACTTCATTCGAAATGGCGATGGCATTGGAGCCGGGGCGCTGGAAGATCGGGATGGCGACCGCTTCCTTGTTATTGAGCAGCGAGCGCAAGGCATATTGGTTCGAACCGAGCTCGACCCGGGCGATATCCTTGAGCCGGGTGATCTCGCCATCTGCGCCCACGCGAACGATGATATTGGCGAATTCATCCTCAGTCACCAGGCGGCCCTGGGTATTGATGGCGAGCTGGAAGCTGGTGGCGTTAGGCGCCGGCGGCGCGCCGAGCGCACCGGCCGCGACCTGCTGGTTCTGCTCGCGGATCGCGTTGATCACGTCACTGGCGGTCATGTTGCGCGAGGCGATCTTGTTGGGATCGAGCCAGACACGCAGAGAATAGTCGCCGAGGCCGAAGAGCTGCACATCGCCCACGCCATCGAGGCGCGACAGCTCATCCTTCACGTTGAGCAGCGCGTAATTGGAGAGATAGAGCATGTCGTAGCGGTTATCGGGCGACAGCAGATGCACGACCATGGTGAGATCGGGCGAGGACTTGTCGACGGTAACGCCGAGACGCGTCACCTCTTCCGGCAGCTTCGGCTGGGTGCGGGTGACGCGGTTCTGCACCTGTACCTGGGCGTTGTCGAGATCCGTGCCGAGGGCGAAGGTCACGGTCAGCGTTATCTTGCCGTCGGCGGTCGACTGCGAGGACATATAAAGCACATTCTCGACGCCGACGATCGCCTGTTCCAGAGGCGCCGCAACGGTCTCGGCGATCACCTTGGGATTGGCGCCGGGATAGGTCGCGCGCACGACCACGGTCGGCGGCACGACTTCCGGATATTCGCTGATCGGCAATTGGAATAGCGAGATGGCGCCGCCGATCAGGATGACCAGCGAGAGCACGGCGGCGAAGATCGGCCGTTGGATGAAAAATTGCGAAAAATTCATGGCCGGTCTCCTTGGACCAGATAAGCAATACCGGCTGCGACAGGGTTATCGCAGATCGTTGAAAGGAATTTGCCGGGGCCGGCCGCAGCCGGCCCTGGCATATCAATTATGGACGGCTGCCCCGACTGCCGCAGCGGCGCCGGCCGCTGTCACCGGCTCCAGGCCGGCGGCCTGCTGCTGCTGTTGTTCCAGCAGCTTGGCGCTGTTCGCGGCCAGCATCTGCTCCTGGTGATCCAGCGCGGCCTGATCCGCCATCGGCACCATCTCCGCATCGACCGGCATGCCCGGCCGCACCCGCTGCAGACCCTTCACGACGATCTTGTCGCCCTTCTGCAGACCGGTACGCACCACGCGCAGCCCATCAAGCTTGGGTCCAAGCTCTATGCCGCGATAGGCGACCTTGCCGTCCTGGGTCAGGACCAGCACGAACTTCTTGCCGAGATCGGTGCCGACCGCCGCGTCATCGATCAGCGCTGCGTCGTAAGTTGGGCTGCCGACCAGGCGCACGCGGGCATAGAGGCCGGGCGTGAAAGCGCTGTCGCGATTGTCGAAGACAGCGCGGCCGCGGATCGTGCCGGTCCTGGCATTCACCTGGTTGTCCATGAAATCGAGCTGGCCAAGATGCGGGAACCCGTCCTCATTGGAAAGTGCCAGATAGACCGGCGTGGTGGCGCCGAGTTCGCCCTTATGCTGCATGTCGACATATTTCAGATAGACCCGCTCATCGACGTCGAAATAGACGTAGACCTTGTCGGTGGAAACCAGGCTGGTCAGCACGCTCTGATCGGCATTGACGAGATTGCCCTCGGTCAATTCGGCGCGGCTCACCCGGCCGTCGATCGGCGCGTGCACTTGGGTGAAGCTGAGATTGAGCTTGGCGGCTTCAAGCTGGGCCTGGATTGCCGCCACGGCCGCCCGCGCTTCCGTCGCCGCGGCGTTGCGGGCATCGTTCTCTTCGCTGCCGATCACCTTATTGTCGAACAGCTTGTTGCCGCGGGCCGCCTCCGAGGCTGTCCGGGTCTGCGTCGCACGCGCCTGCTCGAGCTGAGCCTGCAGGCGGTTGACCTCGTCCTGGAAGGGACGTGGATCGATCTGGAAGAGGAGGTCGCCCTTCTTCACCAGCGCGCCTTCCTTGAAGGCGACGCGGTCGATATAGCCGGAGACGCGCGGGCGGATGATGACCGATTCCGGCGCCTCGAGTCGGCCCGTCACCTCGTCCCATTCCGTGACGGGGCGAATCAACACATCGGCGACACTCACTTTCGGCGCCGGTGCTGCGGCAGCGGAAGGTGTCGCAGCCGGGCTCTTCTCGCAGGCTGCCAACAGCGGCAGGGCAGCCACCGCCAACAGGCCGGCCAGCGCCGAACCGCGCCAGGCCCGACCTGACCGGATGCCCTTTGCAGGAAGCTCAGACTTACTCGTAATCGCGCGCATCTCTCACCCGCCCCTTCGATCAGCCGGATTCAGGCAGTTCCGGACTCTGGTATTTCGCATTTGCGGAATGTGCTGTGAACGGCACGCGGTTACGAATTAATCGCAATGAATGTCACTATCATTATCGGTGATGACAAACACCGTCGGGCGCGCGCCTTTGGAAGCTTTTACCAATGACCGCAAGGGCTTGCCAGAGAGTCGCGGCAACCATTCAGCGCAGTGAATCGGGGTCGCCGACGAACATTTCAATCCGGTTGCGCAGCCAGCGCTCGGCCGGGTCGGTATCATGGGCGCCGCGCCAGGCCATGTGCAATTCGAAGCCCGGCAGCGGCAGAGGATGGTCCTCGATCCGCAATCCACCGGCCGCCGCCAGGACCTCCGCCGCATAATCGGGCACCGAGGCCAGCAGATCGGTGCCGGCAAGCAGCGTGCCGAGACCGTTGAACTGCGGCACCGCCAGCACCACCTGACGGGAGCGGCCGAGTCGCGCCAGCTCGTCGTCGATATAGCCGCTGAGATCGCCGGCGAAAGAAACCATGGCATGCGGCCGCGCGCAGAAATCATCCAGCGTCAGCTTGCCCGGAATCGCATCCGCCCGCAGCAGTTTGGACCGGGTCCTGCGCACCGTCTTGCGTTTCGCATTGGCCGGCAGGTCCATCGTATAGCTGACGCCAACGGAGATTTCGCCGGACGAGAGCAATCCCGGCATGAGGAGATAGTTGGCCCGCCGAATGACCAGCACAACGCCCGGCGCCTCGCTGCGCAGCCGACGGATCAGCGGCGGCAGCAGGCCGAATTCGACGTCGTCCGACAAGCCGATGCGGAATACCGCCCGGGCGGTCGCCGGATCGAAATCCTGCGAACGGCTGATCGCCGTGGAGATCGAATCCAGCGCAGGCGAGAGATGCTGGAATATCTCCAGGGCGCGCGGGGTCGGTTCCATCACCCGGCCCGAGCGCACGAAGAGCGGATCATCGAACACGCCGCGCAGCCGCGTCAGCGCCGCGCTGATCGCCGGCTGGCCGAGAAACAGCTTCTCCGCCGCCTTGGTGACACTGCGCTCGTGCATCAAGGTTTCAAAGACGATCAGCAGGTTGAAATCGATACGGCGCAGGTCGTTGCGGTTCATTTGTTCTGACTGGCGGCGACGCGAGATAGCGGGATCATGGAACCGCCGGTTGCGGTGACGGCAGGCTGGTCAAGCGCCGGCGTTCCCGATATGTACGCATCGCATCCTATCTCGCTCTTCGCAGTTGCACCATGAAATATTACGGAACCTGACAGGCGCGGCATCATTGGCATTCATGACAACTATCAACACAGACGAATTTGCGTCCTGTCAGTAAGTGACTAGACTTCATGACAGAGTGGAATTCCCATCCGAGGTTTGCGATGTCCCATATGATTCGCTTTCATCAATTCGGCAATGCCGAAGTGTTGACTTGCGAAGAGATGCCGACGCCGAGCCCCGCTGCCGGCGAGGTACTGGTGGCAGTCGAGGCGATCGGCGTCAGCTGGTACGATGTTCTCTGGCGCCAGAATCTGGCACCCGAGGAGACGCGTTTGCCGGCCGGCCTCGGCATCGAGATGGCGGGCCGTGTGCTCGCCGTCGGCGAAGGTATCGCGGATCTCGCCCCGGGCATGCCGGTCGCAAGCTTTCCTGCGCAGACCGCCAACCGCTATCCCACCTATGGCGACGTCGTTCTCATGCCTCGCGACTCGCTGACGCCTTATCCGCTGGCCGGCGCGGAGGGCGTCGCCCACGGCCTCACGCCGATCGAGGCGGCGGTGCATTACGCGCCGTTGCTGACCGCCTACTTTGCGCTGGTCAATCTGGGCGACGTCAAGCCAGGCCGCACGGTGCTGACGACCGAGGCCTGCCTGTGCTTTGGCCCCGCTTCCGTCCAGCTCAGCAAGGCCCTGGGCGCCAAGGTGATCGCCTCTACCAAGCAGCATGAGCGGCGTGACGTGCTGCAATCCCTCGGCGCCGACCTGGTGGTCGTCACCGATGAACAGGATCTGGCACAGCAGGTGAGCAAATTCACCGAAGGCCACGGCGTCGATATCGTGCTCGATTCCTGTGGCGGCCGGCAGATGGCCGCGCTCGGCGATATCACGGCGCCGCGCGGCAAGCTGATCCTCTACGGTCTCAACGGCGGAAACGAGGCCGCTTTCCCCGCCTGGACGGCTTTCCGCAAGCATCTCAAATTCTTCCAGTACTCGCTGCTGGATTTCACCGGCCATGCCGAGCTTGGCATCCCCGCCAACCGGCCGGCCGTCGAACAGGCACTGCGCGAGATCAACCGGCTGACCGAGGCCGGCCTGCTGAAGCCGACCATCGACCGCGTTTTTGATTTCGATGAGGTGGTTGAAGCCCATCGCTATCTGGAAACCCAGCCGGGCAGCGGCCGCGTCGTCATCTCCGTGCCGCAGGATATCGCCGCACGGAGGGCCGCGGCGGCAAGCAGCAAAATCGCCGCCGCCTAGCCGGTCGCTTCAGGACGCTTTCTTGGCTGCATATAACGCCGTTTCGTCCGCCAAAGCGCGGGCGATGCTCGGCCGCGTCTTGAGCCGCTCCAGATAGGCGCCGACCGCCGGATAGACTGCCAGGTTCAGGCCGCAAAACGGGCCCCAGTTCAGGACGGTGACGAGATAGGCATCGGCGATGGTGAAGCGGTCCAGCAGGTAGGGGCTGGCACCGAGATGCGCATCCAGCCGCCGCAGGGGCCTTTCGCCGCGCCGGCGCGCATAGGCTTTCACGTCTTCGCCACTCTGCGGATCGAGCAGCGGAATGAAAAGCTGCTTATGAAGTTCGGTGCCGATAAAGCTCAACCATTGCTGCAACCGATAGCGGTCGATGCTTCCGGGCAGCGGCGCGAGGCCGCTCTCCGGCTTTTGATCGGCAAGATATTGCAGAACCGCGCTGTTCTCGCTCAGCACCTCGCCGCCCTCGGTCATGACGGCCGGTACCTGATCCATCGGATTGACGGCGTGATAGTCGCTGCCATCCGGCAGCCGGTTCCCCTGGCGATCGACCTCGATGAAGGTCACGGGCAGATCGGCTTCATAGGCGGTGATCCGGCTGGCCATCGAACAGGCCAGCGGCAGATAATAGAGCTTCATGATTTCCTCCGGAACGACACGATTCTGTGCGTCATCCCGCATTGCCGATCGGCCTTGCGGTATGCGCCTTTATTTTTGTACTATTTCGCAGACAAATCCTTTGGTCAATATTTTTATGCGATATGATACAAAATAAAGCGAACCCTGCCCGGCCTCCGAAAGGCGCCGCCGCCGATGCTTCCGCGCCGCCGGCCCGCAAGCGCGGCCGGCCGCGCGCCTATGATCCCGAGGCGGCGTTGAAGGAGGCGATGGGGCGGTTCTGGGATGCCGGCTATGCCGCCACCTCGCTCGATCACCTGAGCGAGGCCACCGGCATGAACCGGCCGAGCCTTTATGGCGCCTTCGGCGATAAGAAGGCGCTCTATCTGAAGACGTTGGATGCCTATCGCGCAATGGGCCGGACGGCGATGGCGGAAGCGCTCGCCGGTTCGGATTCGCTGGCGGCAGCCTTGGGACGTGTCTATGCCAAAGCGCTCGACATCTATCTCAGCGGGCCGGTCGCCGCGCGCGGCTGCTATCTGCTCGGCACGGCCGCGACCGAATCCGTGCTCGATCCCGATATTCGCGCCGCCTTTGCCGATGGCCTGCATGAGCTCGACGCGCTCATCACCGAGCGCATCCGCCTGGCACATCGGCGCGGCGAAATCGACAAGAAGACGGATGCCGCCGTGCTGGCGAAACTCGTCATTGGCTTTCTCAATACGCTGTCGCTGCGCGCGCGCGCCGGCGAAAGCCGGGCGGCCCTGCAGGCGCTCGCCGATGCCGGCGTGCGCCTGATATCTGCGAAAGGATAAGACGCTTCGGTGTTAGAGGCTGGCGCTCAGCAGTTTCGCCAGTCCCGGCGCGGTTCCCGATGTTGCGGTGGCCTTGGCCTGCGCCTGCTGCTGCATCTGCGATTTGAGATCCGCCGCCATCTGCTTCTCGATCGCTTCGCGATCCGCGGCCGACATCGCGGCGAGATCCTTTTCCGTGAGATTGTGACTGGAAAGCCAGGCATCGCGCAGGCGCTGTGCCACCGGCTTCTTCATATAATCGAGAAAATTCTTAACGGCGCCGTCTTCCCCGGCTGACGCGAGGCTGGAGCCGCCGCCGGACTTGGTCTTCTTGGTGGGCTCGCTCGAGGTCTGGGTGATGGAAAAGCCGCTGTCGGCCGAGGACCCGGTGAGGCCGGTCGCGCCGAAAAGCGAAGCTGCCCCAAACAGTGAATTGATGCTCATGTCCCGCCTCCTTCTCGCCAGCGGCAAAGTTGCTGGATCGGAGGCTGCAGCTTTCATGCCAGGGCCGAGCGCAGGAATCGCAACGGCTTGCCGCGACGGAAAGCGGAAGAGGCAGGAAATTTTTGCCGGGTGTCGGAAAAATTGCCCGAGCGCATCACCACGCCACCGAACCTGAGCCGCGTCGACGGCAGTTGCACGCCGATGATGAAGCTTCGGAGACAGAGATTGAGGGCGCTTTATGCAGGTGGCTGGTCCAACTCCGGCGATGCTGCCCCGGGCGATTGCCGCCCTGAAGAGGACGCGGCGGCGGAATTGTTCTCCAGCTCCATCGCCGAGATCAGACCGGCTTCGGCGTTCTCGGCTTCCCGCTCGCATACCGAGCGGATCGCTTCCAGCTGTTCTTCCGTCAGATGCTCGATGCCGATGAAATGGTTGCGCGCCCCTTCGACGGCGCGGATGAGTTCATCGAGCTTCGCCTGGACAGCGGCGCCGTCACGGTTCTGGGTGTTCTGGATCAGGAAGACCATCAGAAAGGTGATGATCGTCGTGCCGGTATTGATGATGAGCTGCCAGGTATCCGAATAATGAAAAATCGGCCCTGAGATCGCCCAGCCCAGAATGACGGCGCAGCACAGCACGAAGCTGATCGGCCGCCCGGCGAGATGCGCCACGCCGTTGGCAAAGGCGGTAAAGCCCCGCGCCAGCACCGAGGCTTGTTCGCAGTTCCGTCCGCCGCGCTCCCCTCCGCCACGTTCCAGGCCCGCCGCGGGACCCGGCCTGCCCGGACGCGCTGGGTCGGCCGCGGAACTCCGGCCGGGCTTGACGCCTGATGGTTGCGCTGCTGATGCCCGAATGCCGGGGGTGCGGAGATGGAGGATTCGCATATGGCGGTTGCGCGTCAAAATCGGCCTCGAACTGGTGGCGGCGCTGAGAAACAACGGCATGAAAGATGCGTTGCCGCGGCACCCCGCACAGTTTTGTGAAGCCGATTTGCCATCTGTGCTGCTTCGGTGAGCCCAGGCCTCGGGGCTTAGGATCCGGGCGCCGCCTTGCCGATGCCACCGCCCAGCGCCTGGGCCAGCGTGACGTAATTGGTCAGCCCGTCGAGATGGGCCTGCACCAGATCCGCCTCCGCCGTGCGCCGGTCCTCCTGCGCATCGAGCCAATCCTTCAAGGCGATCGCCCCTGCCCGGTAGCGCAGTTCCTGGATGTGTTCGACCTGGGCCGCCGAGTCATAGGCCTGCTGCAGCTTCTCGACCTTGACCGCATATTGCTGCCGCGCCGACAGGGCATTCTCGACATCGCTGAAGGCGCTGTAGAGGGTCTGACGGAAATTGATCACCGCCTCCTCATAATCGGCCTTCGAGGCTTTGATCTCCAGATTCATCTTGTAGAGATTGAGGAAAGGCAGGACCACGCCGGCGCCCAGGGTTCCGATCGGATTCTTCATGAGATCGGTCAAGGCAATGCTGGAACTGCCGAGCGATCCCGTCAGGGAAAAGGTCGGCAGGAAGCTGGCGACCGTCTCATCGCTGACTGCCAGCGTCTCCCGCAAGCGCAACTCGGCTGCCTTCACATCCGGCCGCCGCGCCAGGACATCGGCGGGGATGCCGGCCTCGATCGCCGGCACGGCAATCTGGTCCAGCGCGGTCGGCTCGCTCATGCCGACGATCGGCTTCTCGCCGCCTTGCGGCGGCTGATCGAACAGGATGGCGAGGGCGTTGCGCGTCTCGGTCATCTGTTGCACGAGGTCAGTGAGGCTCGCTTCCTGCGTCCGCAGGCTTTCGACCGCCTGCTGCTCTTCCAGGGCCGAGGCTGCGCCGGCCCCATGCTGCACCTGCACCAGCTCCAGGGTCTTTTGGGCGTAGTCGATGCTGCCCTCGGCAATGGCGATGCGCTGGTTGAGAAAGCCGATCTGCCAATAGAGATCGACCACGGTCCCGATCAGGCTGAGCGCCGCCGCCTGGCGGTCCTTCTCCGTCGCCTCGGCCTCCCATTTGGCGGCCGCTGTTTCATGGGCGATGCGACCCCAGAGATCCAGCTCCCAGCTTGCCTGCAGACTGGCGGAATAAGATTTCGACTGCCGGCCGCTTTTGAGATCATGCGTCGAACTTGCCGTGGCCGTGCCGTCGAAGCTCGGCAGGAAATCGTTCTCGGCAAGCCCGACCTCGATCTGCGCCTTGCGCACCCTGACCGCCGCAGCGGCGAGATCGTTATTCCTGGCCAAAGCGGCATCAACCAGCCGGTTGAGCTCGGGATCGTTGAAAACCGTCCACCAGGCATCCCGCGAAACCGTGGCGATGATGCCTGAATCGCCAGCACCGGCCCCACCCGCCGCCCCGCCGGGAGGCACGGCATAGGAAGCCGCGACATAGGCGCCGTTTGCCCAGTTGGCGGGAACCGTTGTTGCCGGTTCGCTGAACTTGGTCTCGGTCAGGAAGCCGCAGCCCGAGAGCAGCAGCAGCGCCAGGGGCGATGCGAGCCGGACGCGGCGGCCTGGCAAGGAAGGGCGGAAAGCCATGGGGCGGGTCTGGTCTTTCATCTGGGCTCGCCGTTCATTCGCGCGACAGGGCATCGACGGGATCGAGATGGGCGGCACTGCGCGCCGGCAGGAAACCGAAGGCAAGGCCGATCAAGGTCGCGCTGAGAAAGGCGAGGACAATCGAGGGGATCGAGAAGATCATCGAGAAGCTGGTGCTGAAATGCGCGAAGCCGACGCCGATCAGCAGGGCCGTGACCACGCCGAGCACGCCGCCCACCAGGCAGATCAAAATGGCTTCGATCAGGAATTGCTGCAGGATATCGCTGCGCCGAGCGCCCACCGCCATGCGCACGCCGATCTCGCGCGTCCGCTCCGTCACCGAGACCAGCATGATGTTCATCACCCCGATGCCGCCGACGATGAGCGAGATGACGGCGATCATGGCGATGAGCAGGGTCATGGTGGCGGTCGTGCTCTCGATCGTCTGGCGCAGGCTGGAGGCGTTGAAGAGGAAGAAGTCCTTGCGTCCGTGCCGCTGCAGCAGCAGCCGCTCGATACCCGCCTGGGCAGCGGTATCGGATATGTCGTTCGAGATGCGGACGGTGATGTTTTTCAGATAGGACTGGCCGAGCAGCCGGTTCATCGCCGCCGTATAGGGAATGTAGACGTTGAGATTTTCGTCGTTGCCGAAGCCGGTCTGCCGCACGGCCGTCACGCCGATGATGCGGAACGGCACGCTGCCCAGCAGGATGACCTTGCCGAGCGGATCTTCGCCATGGGGAAAAAGCTGCGCCTTGGTGTTCGGATCGATCACCGCTTCCTGGGCGGATTGGTCGATGCTGTCGTCATCGAAGGCCTTCCCCGCATCGATTGCCAGGCCGCGCACCTGGAAGAACGCATCGCCGACACCGCTGATGAGGCCAGTCACCGCGATGGGGCCGTAGCGCAGCGTGCCGCTGGTGGAAACGGTCGGCGTCACGCTGTCGATATAGCCTTGCTCGCCGAGAGCCGTCGCATCGGCCGGCCGCAATGTCTGCACCTTCGATGACCGCTGGTCACCGAAGCTGGAGCCGGGAAAGATCTCGATCGTATTGGTGCCGATGGCGCTGATATCGGCGAGGATACGCTGCTGCGAGCCGTTGCCCAGCGCCACCACCGAAACGACGGCGGCAATGCCGATGACGATGCCGAGCATGGTGAGGAAGGCGCGCAGACGATGGGCGTTCATGGCGATGACCGCCATGTGCAGCGCCTCGAGGAAACGGGCCGCGATACCGCCCCAGCGCGATTCCCGGACCTCGACCAGGGCCGGTTGGGGCAGCCGGGTCCGGCGCGTTGTCCGGTCCTCGTCGGCCGGAATCTGGTCGCCCGGGATCTGGCCACCCAGGATCCGGCCGCCGGGAGCCTGATCATCCGTCCCCGAGACCGCCGCCTCCGGGATGCCAGCCATGATGGGCTGCTGTTCGGTGTCGGCGATGATTTCGCCATCGCTGAGCTGCACGATCCGCCGCGCATGCCGCGCGACGTTCATGTCATGGGTGACGATGATCACGGTATGGCCTTGCGTATTGAGATCCTGCAGGATCCGCATCACGTCTTCGCCGCTCTGCCGGTCGAGGGCACCTGTCGGCTCGTCGGCGAGGATCACCTTGCCGCCGTTCATCAGCGCCCGGGCGATGCTGACGCGCTGCTGCTGCCCGCCGGAGAGCTGATTGGGCCGGTGATGCATGCGGTCGCCAAGACCGAGCAGCTTCAGCAGCGCGATCGAGCGCTGGCGGCGGGAGCCGCGCTCCGTACCGGCATAGATGGCCGGCGTTTCGACATTGCCGATGGCATTGAGATCGCCCAGGAGGTGGTAGCGCTGGAAGACGAAGCCGAAATATTCCCGCCGCAGCTGGGCCAGTTCATCCGGCGAGATCGAGCGGGTGTCGGTCCCGGCAATACGATAGGTGCCGCTGGTCGGCCGGTCCAGGCAGCCGAGGATGTTCATCAGCGTCGACTTGCCGGAACCCGAAGCCCCGACGATGGCGACCATTTCCCCGGCTTCGATCGTCAGATCGACGTCCTTGAGAACCGTGAGAACCTGATCGCCGGTGGTGAATTGCCGGCGAATGGCGCGCAGTTCCAGAAAGGCGGGGGCCGATGCCGCTGAGATGGCTGAGTCTCGCTGCGCGGTGGCTGACCGCCCAAGGGCCGCCTGTCCGACGTCCGGCTGCACGATGCGATGTTGTTCCATGCCGTCACAGACCCATCGGGATGCGGCGGCGGCGTGTCGCGCCGCTATCGGTTGCCTGGCTGGAATCGCCGATCACGACATACTCGCCGGCCTTGAGGCCGTCGAGGACCTGGATATCGGCGGCATCGCTGATGCCGGTCCTGATCTTGCGCGCGACCGGCTTGCCCTTGTCGTCGAGCACCTCGACCGTGGCGGCGCCGTCGCGACCCTGCGCCAGGAGAGCGGTCTGGGGAATGACCAGCGCGCCCTTGGCCGAGGCGAGAATGATGGAGACCTGCGTCGTCATCGAGATGCGCAGCTTGCCCTCGGGATTGGGCGCCACGAGGATGCCGTTGTAATAGACCGCGGCGGTCGAGCTGCTGGCGGAGTTTGACGAACTGCTGCTGGTGCTGTTGCTGGTCGTATCGTCTTCCGAAATCGAATCCGGCGCCGGCTCGATCTGCTGCAGGGTCGCATCGTATTGGTGCTGCGGATCGCCGAGGATGGTGAAGACGGCCTTCTGGCCGGGCGAGACCTTGACGACATCGGCCTCGGAGATATCGACCTTCACTTTCATCGTGTCGAGCGTCGCCAGCTTGATGATGGTCGGCGTGGTCTGATTGGCATTCACGGTCTGCCCTTCCTGGACCGCGACATAGACGACGGTTCCGTCCATGGGTGCCACGATCTTGGTATAGCCTAGATTGACCTTGGCCGTGTCGACGGCGATATGCGCCTGCTCGATCTGCGCATCGAGTGCCGCAATATCCGCCGTGGTGGCATCCATATTGGCCTGCGCCGTCTCGAAATCCTCACGTGAGGCCGCATCGGCCTGTAGCAGGGTCTGCTGGCGAGCGTAAGCGAGCTTTTCCTGCTTGAGTGTCGACATCTTGGAACGCCGCTGCGCCGTCACGTCGTTCAGCTGCGCCTCAGCCTGGCGCAGCGCATTCTGCTGCGTCATGGAATCGATCTCAGCGATGAGATCGCCCTTCTTGACCTGATCGCCGAGCGCAACCTTGAGACTCTTGATCTGACCGGAAACCTGCGCGCCGACACTGACCTGGAGTGCTGCTTCCAGGGTGCCGGTGGCAAGAACGGATGATTCAATATCACGCTCGCGCACCCGCGCGGTGACATAATGCGGCTCATCAGCAGTGGATAGATGGCTGCGCGCGACCAGCGCCGCAGCGCCCAGGACACACACCGCGACCACCGTCAAGACCAGCCAACGCCATTTCCGAGCCGATATCATCTGGCCCCGCCCTCATTCCGTCATCTCCGGGAATGTGCCTGCAACCGTGGCGATGTCTTCCAAGGTCCATCAGCACTCAGGCGATTATACGCAGCGGGCGGCAAAACCCCGCGCAAGGGAGCGGGCTGGAAAGTGGTGCAGATGACGGAATGGTGAACGGATATCGCTGACGTCCGTCGTCAGCCTTCAGCCTTGCCGAGTAGTGCCGTCTTGACCAGCCAGCGCCGCAAGGTCTGTTCCTCAGCGGCCGAGAGATCGCCCTGCAGTTCGGCTTCCAGCCGTGCCACTCGGTTGCGGCATTGCGCCAGCAATCTGGTGCCGGCCTCGGTCATTTGCAGCTGTTGAATGCGCCCGTGAACCGCGTGCGGGCGGCGCGAGACGACGCCCGCACGCAGCAGATTGGCGATGATCGTACTGAGAGTCTGGGGCGTCAGCATCGCCAGGCGCGCGAGATCGGCATTCGACACGCCTGGATAGGCGGCGATCATGGTCATCACCACGAATTGCGGCTGGGTGACATCGAGATCGGCAAGATCTCGTTCCAGCCGCAGGCGAAAGCCGCCCGCCGCCTGGCGCAGCAGGTAGCCGAGATGGCCGCTTTCACCCCGCTTCCCCTCGCCAAGCGCCGGAATTGGCGGTTCCACCGATACGGCTGGGGATCGCGTCAGTTTGACCTTGCGCATAATATCAGAGCTCTTATATATTGTTCGTGCTCTGATATTATCGTAAACGGATTGAAAGGACCAGCCATGTCATCACCCTCTTCCTTGCACGCCGTTTCGGCAGAAGACAGCACGGGCCATGGGGAACGCCTGTCTTTCCAGGCCTTCAAGGAGGCCAATCCGGAGATCTATGCCGCCATGACCGCGCTTTCAGCCAAGGCTGGCGAGGGGCTGGAGAAGGATCTGGTCGAGCTCGTCAAATTGCGCGTCTCGCAGATCAATGGCTGCGCCTTCTGCCTGCAGTTCCACCTGACCCTGGCGCGCACTGCCAAGGTGCCGGGCGCCAAGCTCGACCTGCTCGCCGCCTGGCGCGATGCCGGCATTTTCTCCACCCGTGAGCGCGCCGCCCTGGCCTGGGCGGAGACCCTGACCAAGCTCGCCGGTAACACGGTGGATGATGCGGATTACCATGCCGTGCGCACGGAATTCAGCGAAAAGGAGGTGGCGCATCTCAGCACCGCGATCGGCGTCATCAATGTCTGGAACCGCATCAGCACCGGTTTCGCCTTCGCCCCCCTATTGCCCACCGCTTAGGGAGAGAGACATGACGCAGGCCGAGCGGCAGCATGCTCCCGGAACGGCCGGGATTCATCCGGTCACCGACGTGGCCGGCGTGACCGCCTGCTTCCTGGTGATGCAGGAACTGCGGCCTCATCTGCGCGACGCCGCGGAGCTGGTCGAGCGCTGGGAGCGGCAGGCGAAGGATGGCTATCACCTGGTGGCGCTCTGGGAGGAAAATGCGGTCGTCGCCCTGGCCGGCTACCGGGTTCAAGAAAACCTGGTGCATGGCCGCTTTTTCTACGTCGACGATCTCGTCACTGCCGCGGCGGCGCGCAGCCGTGGCCATGGCGAGAGGCTGATGGATTTCCTGAAGGCTGAGGCGGCGCGGTGCGGCTGTCAGCGCCTGGCCCTCGACACGCCACTCGATAATTATCTCGGCCATCGCTTTTATTTCCGCAACGGCCTGTTGGCGCGGGCCCTGCGCTTCTACACCCAAGTCTCCTGAACGCGGCGTCATGACGCGAAAACTGCTTCATGTCAGCGTTAGCCCGCGCGGCGCAGAATCCCAGAGCCGCCGGGCGGGTGCGCAATTCGTCGAAAGATTGTTGGCGGTTGGAGACACGGCGGTTCGGCACCGCGATCTCGGTGCCGAACCGCCGCCAATGCCGAGCGCTGCCTTCATGAATGCAAGCCTCGCCCGCGACGAAGTCCGCACGGCGGCTGACCATGCGGCACTCGCCTATTCCGAGACCTTGCTGGCCGAGCTGATCGACGCCGATCTGCTCGTCATCGACACGCCGATGCATAACTTCACTTTGCCGGCGGCGCTGAAAGCCTGGATCGATTACGTGGTCCGGCCCCATCGCAGCTTCGGTTTCTCGCCCCAGGGCAAGGTGCCGCTGCTGAAGGACCGGCCGGTGCGGGTCATCATCGCCTGCGGCGGACGCTTTACGGGTCCCCATCCGCAGGAGGACTTCCTCACGCCCTATCTGCGCTATGTTCTTGGCGTGATCGGCTTCACCGATATCGATTTCCTGCTGCTGGAGCAGATGACGCGGCCGGAGGGACAGGCGGCAGCGGCCGGGCCGACCGAAGACTGGATCGCCCGGCAGCTGGCTTCACTGGCTGGTTGAGGCATGGCCGGTTGATGTAATGGCATTGCATTCAGCCGCAAATGCGCGCCGCGCCGTTTCATCCTCCGCGATATCCCAGGGCGTGAGACCCATCTGCCGCTTGCCGAGATCGGTGAGATCGGCGAGGGTGGCGCGGTTTTCGAAACTGCTTTCACGGTCATCCTGGCCGAAATCGGGCGGCGTGCGACCGGCGAGGAAGCGATCCTGCTGCTGCCGGGCATAGCGTGCGTTCTTCGGGCAGAGCGGCGCCCCCGGGATGTAGATGACGCTGCTGACACCGCTGCCGCGATGTTCGGCCTCGACCGCATGGATGAGATCGGGATGCCACCAGACAGTGTCGCCGGGCTCGACATGGGGGATCGAGACCAGGCAGTCCAGCAGCGGCTGATGCCATTCGGCATTGATTGCCTGGGCCTTGCCGCGCCGGGCGCCGCAAAGAAGTTCCGCCGGGACGTCATCCAGCAAGGGACGCAACAGGAAATAGGCGAGCGATTCGCGCAGCATCGGCACCACCTGCAGGGTGCCGTCGCCCTTGCCCTGGCCGGAGAGCGCTATCCAGCCCTGATAGGTGCGGAAGAAATTGCTGATATGCGGCGCCGGGAATTCCTCCGCCACAGCCCGCGCCTCACCATCGAAGCCGTCATGGCTGCGCCAGTCGCCGTTGAAGATGTGGCGGTAGACATGCTGGAAGCTTGGCGCCAGCCAGCGCTCGATCGAGCCGCCGTCGATATGCGGCGACAGACCCAGCGAGACGTCGCCGGGCTGGCGGCGACGCAGGCGGTCGGCGTAATCGACGGCGCGATCGGGATCGAAGAAATAACGTGTCGCCGGACGCCCTTCGCTGGCATCGCCGAACCGCCAGAGCCGGTTGAGGAAAGAGCGCGTCTCGGCCATGGCCGGATGCTGGCGCGCCGCCACCTGCGGCTTCGACCAATAGACGGCGAAGATCTGCGGGTCGCCCGATTTCAACGCGCCGAAATAAGCAGCGAGCGAAGGGTCGTTGCCGCGCTCGGCATAATGGTTGAGGGTGAGGTAGTCGAGCGCCTGGGCATCCCAATCGAGCGCCTGCTGGCGCGGCACCACGCCCTCGACAATCACCGTACCGGTGCGACGGATGGCGGCGCGGCTTTCCGCCGAGACGCGGCCCGCGGCGATATCGGTGAAGCGCAGCCGCGGGATGATCGAGCCGCCGGCCTGCTCAGCCGCCCGGATCTCGGCGCGGCGCGCGGCGATTTCGTTGTTAAGGTCGGCCCAGACACGGTCGAGCGCCGGCAGGTTGCGGCGCAGCTCCCCTTTGACCCGGGCAATCCAGGCGGCGTCCTCCTGGCCCGCGGAAGACAGGGCTTTGGCTGCAGCAGTCATGACGACGAACTCCGGTCGTGGCATCCGCAGGAACGGCGGATGCACAAGGTGGCAGGGAGGGAAAGATCGCTGGCGAGAGGCGCGCCGGCTTCGGCCTGCAGATGCGCGACCATCGCCCCACCGGCGCGCTGGCCCAAGGTCGCGATATGCTGGTCGATCACGGTGACGGCGGGGCTCAGCAAAGGCGCCCAGTCGAAGTCGTCGAAAGCGACCACCGCGATATCCGTCGGAACGCGCAAGCCGCGGGCGTGCAAGGCCCGCCAAGTGCCATGCAGCAGCGGCGTATTGCTGGCGAACAAGGCGCGCGGCAATGCCCCGGCCTTCGCCGCCCGATCGAGATAGGCGCCGACGGCTGCGCTGGCGCTGTCGGAATCGTTGCCTGCTTCGACGATGTCGAGCCGTGCACCGGCTTCGCTGGCTGCGGCGGCGAAGCCCTGCTCGCGCGGTTGCCGTGTCGTCCAATCCTTGGGAAAGCCGACGAACGCCCAATGGCCATAGCCATGTCCGGCCAGATGCCGCCCCAGCAGATGGCTGGCGGCCGCGTTATCGATGCCGATTGCCGGCAGGTCGGCATGGCCGGCCGGCGGCGGACAATCGACGAAGAGCAACGGGATGTTCCATTGCCGCAGCCGCGCCAGATTGGCTTCGGTCAAGGCATAAGTGACGATCACCCCGGCGACGCGCTGTTCCAGCAGCGCGGCGACGAAGCGGTCCTCGCGCTCGACATCGTAACGGGCCGGCTGGTAGATGCCATCGACCGCCGGGTCCGGGTTCCGGCTGACGGCATTGCTGACGAAGCAGCCATAGCCGGCCGCCTGGAGCTCGTCTTCGATCGCACCCGCGAGAGCCGGATAATATTGGTTGCTGGTATTGGCGGTGAGGATGCCGACGGTCTGGTTGCGGCGATGCTTGAGGTTGCGGGCCGCCTGATTGGCCACATAGCCGAGCTCGGCGGCGATGCGCTGAACCCGCTCGCGCGTCTCGGCCGCCACGCCCGCCTGGTTGGCAAGGGCGCGGGAGGCAGTGAAAAGTGAAACCCCGGCAGCTTCGCTCACATGACGCAAGGTAGCCGGGCGCGGCGCGGGGCGCGGCATCGGCTCCATCAGCTTCCCGTCCAAGCGGCCCTCCCATCTCCCTTGTTAAGCTGACCCGGAACGGGCGGCAGCTTGACCCTAAACGTTTATGATCACACTAAACGTTTAGCTCTACACCAGCGGGCTGTCAATGCATGGGATCGAGGACGACCTCGCCCTCCGCCTCGCTGCTCTCCAACTCGTGATGGAAAACTCTGGCTTTCCGGCGAGATAGGCGTGTGGAAGGCACAGGATTTGCCGGTTTTCGCCGTGTAAGAATTGGCGGGCCGGGAAAGCGGCCTGCCCGATCACGCCGACCTCGTCTCGCCGGTCGGCATCGCGCGAGAGCTGAGGATCAAGCCGGGCATGCAGGCCAATTATCGGCCGCCCCTGAAGCCGACGGCGGCTGTCGCGAAGGAGCGGGACGATAACCGAGATGCGATGCTCGGAACCAGGATTTCGATTATGACCAAACGCGCGACCTTCCTTCAAAGCTCGCTGGCCCGCCTGTCGGCGCCGTTTTGCTTGCTGCCGCTTCTGGCGCTTGGCGCTTGCGCCGTCGAGGCGCCGAGCGGTCCCAGCGTGCCGGTGATGCCGGGTGACGGCAAGACTCTCAGCCAGTTCCAGCAGGATGATGCGACCTGCCGCCAATTCGCGGCCCAACAGACGGGCGGCGCCTCGCCGGCCGCCGCCGCCAATCAGGCGGCAGTCGGAAGTGCGGCGATCGGCACAGGCCTCGGCGCCGCGACCGGCGCGCTCATCGGTGCCGGCGCCGGCAACCCCGCCATGGGTGCGGCGATCGGCGCCGGCGCGGGGCTTTTGACGGGCAGCGCGGTCGGCGCCGGCAATGCCGCCGCTTCCGCCGGCAATGTCCAGGATCGTTACGACATCGCCTATCAGCAATGCATGACGACGACCGGCAACAAGACGCCGATGGCCGCCGCCGCTGCGGCACCTGCACCTGCACCTGCACCGGCCCCGATCTATGCGGCACCGGTTTATCCGGCACCGGTCTACCCGGCCTATCCGTATTATCCTGGCTACTACTACCCGGCGCCGTATTACGGCGGGCCGTATTTCTATCCGCAGAGCACTTTCATCTTCAGCTATCACAGTGGCGGCTATTATCACGGCGGGGGCTACGGCCATTATCATCACTGATACAGCCGGACGATCCCAGCGCAGCTGTTGGTGACGGAGCAACGCGGAGCCTTGTGCTCACAGCCGACCTATTGTCGCCGCCTTATTGTCCCGGTGCGAGGCCGACTGCGCGCAAAAAGTCGACGAAGGCGCGCAAGGCCGGCGGCATCTGCCGTCGGCTGGGATAATAAAGGTAGAGGCCGGGAAAGCGCGGCGACCAGTCGGCCAGCACGCGTTCAAGCTGGCCGCTGGCGATATAGGGCGCGGCGTGGAAATCGAGATTGTAGGAAATCCCGGCGCCGTCGAGCGCCAGGCGCAGACCCAGCTCCGATTCATTGATGATAAAGGCACCCTCGACAGCGATGGTGAATTCCTTGCCGTTGCGCACGAACTCCCAGCGATAAAGACCGCCTTCGGTCGGCATGCGAAAATTGATGCACTGATGCCGGTGGAGATCCTGCGGTATCTCGGGTCGACCGTGGCGGGCGAAATAATCGGGACTCGCCACGGCCGACATTTCCATCTCCCCACCGATGGGAACGGCGACCATATCGCGATCCAGTCGCTCGCCCAGGCGAATGCCGGCATCGAAGCCTTCGGCGACGATGTCGGTCATCGCGTCATCGCCACGTAGTTCGACCGTGACATCCGGATAGAGCTGGTGGAAACGCGCCATATGCGGCGCCAGAAAATGCTGCACGGCAAAGCGGGCGGCATTGATCCGCAGCATGCCCGCCGGGCGATCGCCGCTGCTCCGTATGTCGGTAACAGCGGCATCCAACTCTTGCAGAATGGGCCCGAGCCTCAACATCAGGCGCTCGCCTGCCGCGCTGGCGGCAACGCTGCGGGTGGTCCGATTGATCAGGCGCACGCCAAGGCGCTGCTCCAGGTTGCGGATGATCTGGCTGAGGGCCGGCGGCGACAGGCCGAGATGGGAAGCGGCGCGGACGAAGCTGCCTTGCTCGATCACCATCGCAAAGGCCCGTAATTCGGCAAAGTCGCTACCGCGCATTATATCTCCATCTCTTAATAGATGGTTCTGATCATAGTCTATTATCCGAATATCGCGAAACCTCTACATGGAACGGAACGCGGCAAGCCCAGGGCCGAAGGGCGATTCCCGCCGTTTCGCAACCCCGCCGCCTCATAACCAGGGAGGTTTCCATGCCCGATTCCGCCGTCATTCCCGCTACCGCGCTTGCCCTCGACACCTATCGGCTGCTCGGCCGCTCCGGCTTGCGCATATCGCCGCTCGCCCTCGGCACCATGACCTTCGGCACCGAATGGGGCTGGGGCGCCGACGAGGCCGAGGCCCGCCGCATCTTCGACAGCTATGTCGATCGCGGCGGCAATTTCGTCGATACCGCCAACAGGTATACCGAAGGCACGTCGGAAACTTTCCTTGGCCGCTTCATGCAAAACCGGCGCGACCGGCTGGTGCTAGCCACCAAATACACCCTGACCTCCGACCCGAGCGATCCCAATGCAGGCGGCAATCACCGCAAGAACTTGATGCGTTCTGTCGAAGCCAGCCTGAAACGGTTGCAGACCGATTACATCGACCTCCTCTACCTCCATATCTGGGACGAGCGCACGCCGGTCGAGGAAGTCCTGCGCGGCTTCGACGATCTCGTGCGCAGCGGCAAGATTCTCTATGCCGGCATTTCCGACACGCCGGCCTGGCAAGTGGCGCGGATGCAGACCATCGCCGATCTGCGCGGCTGGACGCCCTTGGTGGCGCTCCAGGTGGAATACAGCCTGATCGAACGCACGGTGGAACGCGATCTCATTCCGATGGCGCGCGAGCTCGGGCTTGGCGTCACGCCCTGGTCGCCGCTCGGCAGCGGTGTGCTCACCGGTAAATACGGAAAGGCCGATCTCGCTTCGGGCAATGGCACGGCCAGCGCCAGCGGCAGCCGCAAGGACATCGCCGTGGCGCAAAAGGCACTCAACGAGCGCGGCCTCGCCATCGCCGAGGTCGTGAAGCAAGTCGCTGGCGAGCTTGGCCGGAGCCCGGCCCAGGTGGCATTGGCATGGACGCTTCTGAATGATGCGGTTGCCGCACCCATTGTCGGCGCCCGCACCTTGCAACAGCTGGAAGACAATCTCGGCGCGCTCGACACGCGTCTTGACAGCAACCAGCAGCGACGATTGCTGGAGGTCAGCGCCGTCGATCTCGGCTTCCCGCATGAATTCATCCAGCGGCCTTTGACCCAGAATGTCACCTTCGGCGAGGCCCGGATCGCACGACGTCGCTGATCGCTCGGGCACGATTTCATGGGCGCACCGGATAACGGCAGCCCGGCGCGTTCAACCCGCACCGGCCTTCATCAGACCGCGGGCGGGTTGAGCCGGGCAAATCCCGCCTGACGATAATATGGGAAATAGGGATAAGGCGCGGTGAGGGCGCTGACCTTGTCCAGGCGCGCGATCTGCGCCGGCGTCAACGACCAGCCGACGGCACCGAGATTTTGCCGGAGCTGCTCTTCGTTGCGTGCGCCGATGATGACGGAAGAGACGGTAGGACGCTGCAGCAGCCAGTTGAGGGCGATCTGCGGCACCGTCTTGCCGGTTTCGGCGGCAAGCTCATCCAGCAGGTCGACGATGGCATAGAGCTTTTCCTCCGCGACCGGCGGGCCGAACTCGGCCGTTTCGTGGAGGCGGCTGACCTTGGGCAGCGGCTGGTTCCGACGCAGCTTGCCGGTCAGCCGGCCCCAGCCCAGCGGGCTCCAGACCAGCGCGCCGATCTGCTGATCGCGGGCGAGCGGCATCAGCTCCCACTCATAGTCGCGGCCGACCAGCGAATAATAGGCCTGGTGGGCCACATAGCGCGCATGGCCGTATCGTTCGGCAACGGCCAGCGACTTCATGAGCTGCCAGCCGGAGAAATTGGAGGCCCCGACATAGCGCAGCTTGCCGGCGCGTACGAGATCATCGAGCGCGGAAACCGCTTCCTCGACAGGTGTCGCCGCGTCGAAGGCATGCAGCTGCAGCAGGTCGATGTAATCCGTGCCGAGTCGGCGCAAGGCGTCCTCGACGGCACGGATCAGCCGCGCGCGGGAGGTGCCGGCCTCGAGCGGCCCCTCGCCCATCGGCAGGCCGGTCTTGGTCGAGATCAGCACCCGGTCGCGCCGCCCCTTGATCGCGGCACCCAGCACTTCTTCGGAAGCGCCGGCCGAGTAGACATCGGCGGTATCGAACAGGTTCACCCCGGCTTCCAGACAGATATCGACAAGACGGCGCGCCTCCTCGACATCGGTCCGCCCCCAGGCCCCGAAGAGCGGCCCGCTGCCGCCGAAGGTGCCGGCGCCGAAGCTCAAGACCGGCACCTTGAGGCCGGAAGCGCCTAGCGAGCGATACTCCATCAATCATACCCCTTTGCTGAATGCGGAACCCGTCCGCAGTCCCGTTCCACCGCAGGCGCCGAGGCCTGCAGGCGGCAAATTGGACCCGGACCGGATGATGGAGTAGATATCAATCCGTCATTTCATTTGTGCGTTGAAGTCAACATGGCCCGATTGGACGTCAACCGCTCCGGCGAGATGGAGGTCTTTGTGCGCGTGGTCGATCTCGGCGGGTTCACCGCCGCGGCCCGCGCCTGTCGCATGACGCCTTCGGCCGTCAGCAAGTTGATCGCCAGGCTGGAGACGCGCCTCGGCACTCGGCTGTTCAATCGCTCGACGCGCGCCCTGCGCCTGACCGCCGAAGGCGGCGCCTTCTACGAACGCAGCGTCCGCGTCCTCGCCGATCTCGACGAGGCGGAGCGCCTGGCCAGCAGCGCCGAGAAGATCAGCGGCCGCATCCGGCTCAATACCAATGCTTCCTTCCACACCCATATCCTGGCCCCCGTCCTGTCGCAATTCATCGAGCGCTACCCCGAGGTCACCCTCGACATCGTCCTGACGGACCGGGTGATCGATCTGCTGCAGGAGCAGACCGATGTGGTGGTGCGGGCGGGGCCGCTGAAGAACTCCAGCCTGGTTGCCCGCAAGCTGGGCGTCACGCGCATGGTGATCGTCGGCGCGCCGAGCTATCTGGAGCGCCATGGCGTGCCACGGACGCCGCAGGATCTGCACCAGCATCAGCGCCTCGGCTTCGGCTATGCGCGGGCGGTCGAAGGCTGGCCGCTGCGTCACCAGGGCCGGCGGGTCAATGTCGCACCGCGCGAGGCCATCCAGGCAAGCGATGGCGAAGCGCTGCGGCATCTGGCCATTGCCGGCGCCGGCCTCGCCCGCCTCGCCGCCTTCACGGTGCGCGCCGATATCGCCGCCGGGCGGCTTAAGCCGATACTGGAAAACTGCCTGAGCGAGGATGCCGAAGAAGTGCATGCGCTCCATATCGGCCAGAGCGGGCCGGTCCCGGCACGCATTCGCGCCTTGCTGGATTTCCTGGCGAAGAAGGCGCGGGTGAGCTGAAAAGACTCAGCTGGCAACGAAGCCGAGTTCGACGAGGCGGCGATCAAAGGCCGCGCTATCCGGAACGGTGAGGTTGAAGCGATCCTGCAATACCCGCCGGATCGCCGCCGCGTCCTCCAGCATGGTCACAGTCTCGCTGCCATCGAGCCGGTATTCCGTAAAGCGGTTGTTCGCGAGCGTCAGTCGCCCATCGGCGAGCGGCCGCGCCGCCATCAGCGAATTGCGGAAGATCGATTCCGCGAAGGTCGAGACATAGTGATTGCCGACCACATAATCGATGGGATGCTGCGGTTGCAGATCGAAGCGATACAGCGTCCGCCAAGCCGCCCCGTCCACCGCCGCGCCCCCGATTTGCGCTTGCAGAAAATAGGCGGCGTTGCGCAGGATCAAACGCATCGGCCCATGGGGTGTCGCCTGCACCTCATCCGCCACCAGGCGCAGGGGTGCCGTCGGCGTCATGCCGCCGAAGCCGACATCGGCGATGTATTTTCCCTCCGGCAGGTCGATCAGCAGGACATGATGCGACCGGGCGGTGACGAGGTGTTCCGGCTGGTTCCATAAGACCCGGGCAGCGAGCCCGGTGAAGGTGAAGCCGAGCGCAGTCAAAGCGCAGGCAAGCAGGCCATTCTGCTCGAAGCAATACCCACCGCGATTGCCCGAAAGCAACTTTTCCACCAGATCCGCCTCGGCGATCGAGACCGGCCGGCCGATCAGCGGATCGAGATTCTCATAGGCGATCGCATGGGGATGCAGGAAATGCAGTTGCCGCAACATCTCCAGGCTTGGCGCATGCGGCCCGTCATAGCCGATGCGCCGCAGATAGAGATCCAAGGGGAAAGCGCTTGTGGCGTCGCAAGCTATTTCCCGGGTGGCAGCCGTCATCTCGTCATTCTCCTGTCACAGCGACCGGTCATTGGCGGTGGCGCGGCAGCTCCTCGCGGCGATCCGCAAGACCGGGCAGAGAATCCCGCAGAGTGATGGCGATTTCAACCGGCAAATCCTCCTGCACCTGATCGGCGCCCGGCATCGCCACCTCGCGCCGATTGCGCCAGGTGCGGAAGCGTAGGTGACGCGCCCTCATGGATGCGGATCGATCAGGGAAGCGGGGGGACCTGCTAGCGCCGCGCCGAGACCAGCAGAAACATCGGCCGCAACAATTCCTCGGCCAGTTCCGGCTGAGCGGCGATCTGCGCCGCGGTCGGGCGCCATTCCTCGACATGGGCGATGGAAAAGCCGGCCCCGATCAGCAGATTGAGATAGGTGCCGATCGTGCGGTGCTGCTTGACCACGCCTTCCGCCAGCCAGTTGGTGATGCGTCGGCCTTCCACCAGATAATTGTCCACCGGCCAGGTCTTGTGCCCATCGACATAGACCGACCAGCCCGGCCGGGACGGCGCCGTATAGATCGGATGCTCGACGGAAAAGACGAAATGGCCGCCCGGCCGCAGGGCCTGATGGACCTGGGTGATCAGCGCATCGAGATGCTGCAAGTAATGCAAGGCAAGCGAGCTGTAGGCGAGGTCGACCGAGGCGGCGGCGAGGGCGAGCCGGTCGAGATCGGCTTTCTCGTATCGGATATGGGGATCGCTGGTCATGCGGCGCGCGCGCTCAAGCATATGCGCTGAAACATCGAACCCGTGCACCTGTGCCGCACCGTGCTCCTTTGCCCAGCGGCAGAACCAGCCGAAGCCACAGCCGAGATCGACCACACTGGCATGCCGCAGATTCGGCAGCATCGCCTGCAGAGCCGGCCATTCCGGCGCTCCGTCAAGCCCCATCACCGATCTGTTCAATTGGCTGTAGGCGGCAAAGAAAGTCGAATCATCATAAATGTTCTGCGTCATTTCCCCTCTTCCACCAGAATGATCACGGTTGGCGATGACTGCCAGCGCCCGGGCGGATGGCCGCCGTCAGGCCTTGCAGCGGCCGGCCGCAAGCCCCTTCCCTGCAAAGGGGCTTGCGCGGATTTACAGCTCGTTCCCGCATTCAGACTGGCATAAGCTGCAGCGAGACACCACCTGCCTGCTGGCGCCTGGTCCTGCCATGGTTGCGCATCGTCCCGCCGCCCGGCATTCCGCCAGAGCCGGTCACGGATTTGCCGGCGGGATGATAATCGCGCTGCCGGTTCCAGAACCCGTAGCCGGGAACAAAAAGTCAGATCATCCAGTCAATAGTGGCCAATCTCATGTCATTTATCGAGGAGCTGTCGTGACCACCTACCCCACAATCACTTTCCATGACGGGAAATCGATTCCGCAGATCGGCCTGGGCGTCTGGCAGACGCCTAACGATGTCGCCGTGAATGCCGTGCGCGCGGCCCTGGAGGCCGGCTATCGCCATATCGACACGGCGATGATCTATGACAATGAAAGCGGCGTCGGCGAAGGAATTCGCCGGTCCGGCGTGAAGCGGACCGATATCTTCGTCACGACCAAGCTCTGGAACAGTGATCAGGGCTTTGACTCGACCCTGAAAGCCTGTGAGCAGAGCCTGAAGCGGCTTGGCCTCGATTACATCGATCTCTATCTCATTCATTGGCCAGCACCGCAGCGCGGTCGCTATCTCGACAGCTGGCGCGCCTTGATCCGGCTGCAGGAAGAGGGCCGCGTGCGGTCGATCGGTGTTTCCAATTTCGCGGTCGAGCATCTTGATCGCATTATCAAGGAGACCGGCATTGTGCCGGTGCTGAACCAGATCGAGTTGCATCCCCGGTTCCAGCAGCGGACCATGCGCGAAGTGCATCAGAAACACGGGATGGCAACGGAATCCTGGAGCCCGCTCGGCCAGGGCAAGCTGCTCGCCGATCCGGTGATCGGCGCGATCGCCGCCAAGCATGGCCGCACGGCGGCCCAGGTCATCATCCGCTGGCATCTCGATAACGGCCTCATCGTCATTCCCAAATCGGTCACGCCGAGCCGTATCGTCGAGAATTTCGACGTCTTCGGGTTCAAGCTGGACGCCGATGACCTGGCCCGGATCGGCACGCTCGATTCCCCGCGCGGCCGCATCGGTCCCGATCCGCTGACGGCAAATTTCTGAAAACTTGGATGGCGGTCGGAAAGGATCGGAGATCGGCTCGCAGGTCATCCTCTCTACGCCACCGCCGTCCGCCGTCCGCCGTCCGCCGTCAGACATTCAAACGGGTCACCTGCCGATGGCAAATGCGTTCCGGTATCTTTGTGCGGCAACTGCAAGCCTGATGCTTTGGGCGGCGCCCGCGCATGTCACGACTGCTGCGGAGGCTGGCATCGTTGCCGCCAGCCTGCATTTTCCGGAGGGCGCAATCTTCGTCGGCGACACGCTCTACTTTGTGGATTATTCGACATCGGATGTGCTGCGAATCGTTGATGGGAAGGTCGAGCAGGTCTGGCACCAGGACGGTTGCGGCGCAAATGGCCTTACCGCGCTGCACGGTGAGCTGCTGGTCGCCTGCTACGACAGCGGAACCATCTTTCGGCTGACGAGTGCGGGACAGGTTCTTGAGACGATCCGCCAGGACGAGGTCGGCGGAATCTTTGTCAGCCCCAACGATCTCGCCGACGATGCCGCCGGAGGCGTGTATTTCACTACCTCCGGCAACGAGTCCGTCGCCGGCAAGGTCTATTATCGCGATCTCCGTGGTCGCGTGAAACAAGTGGCCGACGGTATCGACTACGCAAATGGTCTCGTCGTATCGAATGACCAGAAGCGGCTCTACGTCGTCGAAAGTCGGAAGCACCGCTTGCTCAAATTTGCGATCGGCGCGGGCGGCGCGCTTTCGGGCGAAGCCGAATTCGCAAATTTGACGGATATTCTCTCCGATAATAAGCACGACGTGTTCACCCCCGATGGGCTGCGCATCGATAAGCAGGGCCGATTGTTTGTCGAACTTTATGAAGGCGGCGGCTTCGCGGTGCTGGCCGAGGACGGCAAGCTCATCACAAAGGCCGAATTACCGGCCGCCCATCATGCGAGCCTGGCAATCGCGCCGGGCGGAAAATCTCTCTACTTCACAGCCACGGATGACCTGCCGGACGGCTCCTATCGCGGCGAGATCGTCAAGCTCGACAATCCCTTGCCGGAATAGCAAGCCGTCCCGGGACGCCGAGCGCCGGGAAGGTCGTTGAACACCCCTGGCGGGAAAGTGTTCATAATCACCCTTCCCAGCCGAGGACAAAGGCGTATCTTAAGCTTTCGGTCATAGAGTCGCGACATCATCAGCAGGCGTGCTGGGATATTTCTCCTTTACCCGGCCAGGTATGTGTTGGAGGGACATGTTGGAAGGGCGCATGAGCGATCATCCGGCAGGACAGGTCCGTGCCTTTCTTTCCATCCTGCCGGCCCGGCCGGCCGAACGCCGGGTTGCCCTGGCGGTCATTCTCATCGGCCTGCTGATCTTCGCCGTTGCAGCACCTTCCGCGAAGCTTCAGCTGGCGCGCGTCGATGCCTTCATCCCGATCTATGAATCGGCCCTCATCATCACCGATCTGACCACCGCCGTCCTGCTCTTCGGCCAGTTCAGCATCCTGCGGTCGCGGGCGATGCTGGTGCTGGCCTGTGCCTATACCTTCACCGGCCTGATGATCGTCGTCCATATGCTGAGCTTTCCCGGCCTCTTCGCGGAGGCCGGCTTGTTCGGCTCAGGGCAGCAGACCACGGCCTGGCTTTACATGTTCTGGCATGGCGGTTTCCCGCTCTTGATCATTGCCTATGCGCTGCAGCCACGGCCGGGCGAGAACGGCGAAATCAGGATGGCGCCGGGCCGCGCCATGCTGCTGGGAATTGCCATCGTGGTTGCAGTGGTATTGGCCCTTGCCACCTTGTCGACGGTCGGCCAAAGCCTGTTGCCACCGATCATGAGGGGCAACGGTTACACGCCGCTGATGATCGGCGTCGTTTCGACGGTCTGGTTCATCAGCGTCCCGGCCATTTTCCTCTTATGGCGCCGTAAGCCCCATTCCGTGCTCGATCTGTGGCTGATGGTGGTGCTGGGCGCCTGGCTCTGCGACATTGCCCTGGCCGTCATCTTCAATGCCGGCCGTTTCGATCTTGGCTTCTATACCGGCCGCATCTTCGGCTTTGCCGCCACCAGCCTGGTCCTGCTTGTCCTGTTGCTGGAGACCCGGGCGCTTTACGCGCGCCTTGCCCGCTCGATCGAAAGCGAACGGGCAATGCTACAGCAGGCCAACGACGCCTTGCGCGACCGTGAAGAACAATTGCAGACGCTGAACGAAACCCTGGAACAGCGGGTGCAGGAGCGCACGCGGCAACTCGAGGTGGAGATCGCCGAGCGTGAACGCACCCAGGAGGCGCTGCGCGAAACCCAGAAGCTGGAAGCCCTCGGCCGCATGGCAGGCGGCATCGCCCATGATTTCAACAACCTGCTGACGGTCATCCAGGGCAGCGCGGAACTCCTTCAGGACAGCACCCTCGACAGCGAGGACAGGCATATGGTCGAGAATATCGACCGGGCCGCTGCCCGCGGCGCGCGGCTGGTGCGGCAGATCCTTGCCTTCTCGCGGCGTCAGCCGCTCAAGCTGGATATCGTCGATCTGCGCCAGCGCAGCAACGACCTGACCGAAATGCTGGGCCGCTCCGTCCGCGGCGACATCCGCCTGATCATGACAGTCGCAGACGATCTCTGGCCGATCGAATGCGATATCGCCGAGCTGGAAGTGGCGCTGATGAATCTCTGCGTCAATGCCCGCGACGCCATGCCGAAGGGTGGCCTGGTGCGGATCGATGCCCGCAACGGCAGCTTCGCGCCGGGCGGCAACGACCCTAACGTGCCGTCCGGCGATTCCGTCGTCCTGAGCGTCACGGACACGGGCACCGGCATCGCGCCGGAAAACGTCGGTCGGGTGTTCGAGCCCTTTTTCACCACCAAGGAGGTCGGCCACGGCACCGGCCTGGGCCTGAGCCAGGTCTACGGCTTTGCGCAGCAGACGGGCGGCATGGTGAAGATCGACAGCAAGCTCGGCGAAGGGACTTCCGTCGTGCTCTTCCTGCCGCGTGCCGCCGGCGCGGTAACGGAGGCGACGGCGCCGCAGCGCGCGGCCACGACCAGGACAACCGGGACCGTCCTGCTGGTCGAGGACGAGGACGACGTGGCCGAAGTCGCCAAGCGGATGCTGCGGCTGATCGGCTACCGCGTCGACCATGTGCGCGACGGCGCCACCGCTCTCGCGCTGCTGCTGAGCGGCCAGAGCTTCGATATCCTCTTTTCCGATATTGTCATGCCGGGCGGCATGAGCGGCCTCGATCTCGCGCGCAGCGTCCGACAGCACTTTCCGCGCCTGCCGGTCCTGCTCTCCAGCGGCTATGCCCGCGCGACCGGCGAGGTGTTTCGCGAAGGCTTCAACATCATCGCCAAACCCTATGGCGTCGACAGCCTGGCCGAGGCCCTGCGCCGCACCATCGCCGAAGCGCAGGAAGCAGCTCGGCTGGAACGCGACCGGGCCTAATCGACAGCGCTTGCAGCGCCGGAGCGCTGCGGTCACCATATCCGCAAATGACGCACACAGATCAGAGGGGCCGGCTGGCAACAGCCGACAGGATCGCTGCGATACGTTCCGCCACTGAACCGGGCGGTATCGGCATGATCTCATAGCCGCAGGCGCGATACGCTTCTTCATGCACCCGTTCGAAGACGAGCGACGCTTCGAAAGTGATGCGCCGCGCCGGCGTCGGCGTCACGAAACCGAGATTCTGGATCAGGAAAACTCGGCGCGCAAAAACGCTCTCTTCCTGGATGCGCCGTATTTCCGCCGCCAGCAAAGGGGAGACCGGTTGCCCCAGAAACAGCGCCAGAGCATAGGTGCAGATCGCCGAGCGATCATGAAATTGCGGTCGGCCGGCGAGTGGCGATGCAGCCGTCTGCCGCCTCCGCTGCAAGGCAGTGACGCTATCGATAAAGTCCGGTGCCAGCCAGGGTTCGCCAATGCCCAGCGCCTGACGTTCGACGATGAGATCGGTCGCCGCCTCGGCCACGGTGTCGAAGCCGATGCTGCCGAGTTCACGGATGAGGGTGGTCTTGCCGGCACCCGGCGTGCCGGTCAGGATGAAGCGTTGCATCTTGCAGGAGCCTCGAGCGCCACAGATATCGGCGGAACGAGAAGCCGGGTTCGGCGCGCTCAGGCCACGTGAAGCCGTGAGCCCGATCAACGGCCGAGCGGACGTCGCTGCGTCCCGGCACCGGCGATATCTTCAAGAAGAGAATTTGGAGCGGGCGAAGGGATTCGAACCCTCGACCCCAACCTTGGCAAGGTTGTGCTCTACCCCTGAGCTACGCCCGCGCTCCGAGCGGCTTGAACGGTTGAGCTTCCCGCTGGGTCCCTGCGACAAATCGGTGACAGGGGCTGGGTCGCCCGTTCAGCGGGGCGCATATTACCCATCGGCGGTTCATTTGCAAGGGGCAAATTGCAGCGGGATTTCCGTGACTTAGCAAAACGCCCCCGACTCGGGCGCGGAGCCGGCCGGTAGCGGAGCAACCATCGGCAGACAAGTTGCCGTCCGACGGCGGAGACGATTATAACCATCCGCGAGACGTCCAGGCCACCAGCGATCCCCGGGGCAGCCGGGTGCCGCATGGCCGTTCCCTTCCGAACAGACAGGATCATTGCCGATGCGCGAGACCGATACCGCCGAGCGGCCCGAAACCGAGAAGCCGACGCCGCCGACTTCGGCCGAGCAATTGCTGGCGCGGCTCGCCGAGCTCGGCATCGCCAGCAAGACCGTCGACCACGACGCGGTCTTCACCGTTGAGGAAGCCAAGGCGCTGCGCGGGGAATTGCCCGGCGGCCATATCAAGAACCTCTTCCTGCGCAACAAGAAGGAGGAGATGTGGCTGGTGGTGGCGGAAGAGGACAAGCGGATCGACCTGAAGGCGCTGGGCGAACTGCTGGGCGCCGGCAAGCTGAGCTTCGGCAGCGCGGACCGGCTGATGACCTATCTCGGCGTGCTGCCCGGCGCGGTGACGCCATTCTCCATCATCAATGACAAGCAGAAGAAGGTGACGGTGGTTCTGGACCAGGACCTCTTGGAAAAGAACCCGGTCAACTGCCATCCGCTGGTCAATACCAAGACCACCGCCATCGCACCGCAGGATCTGCTGCGTTTCCTGGAGGCCGAGGGCCACAAGCCGCAGCTGTTGCGCCTCGGTTGAGGCGGGGCGGACGCCCGGCCGGACGGCGCGCCGCTTAAGCCCCTGATATTGACAGGGAAAAGACAACCGGCCGAGGCCGTTACGCGGTTCGTTGCGGGCGCTGCCGGGTCAGGGAACGCTTGATCCCTCGGCCGGAAAGCGCCATCTAATAGCCAAACATTAATGCCTTTGGTTGGAGTAGCAGGATATGGATCAATTGATTGGCGCCGCGCCGCAAGTGCCGGCTGATGTGATCAAGGACAGCGATACGCCGAATTTCAAGGCAGACGTCATCGACGCCTCCATGAAGGTGCCGGTGATCGTCGATTTCTGGGCGCCCTGGTGTGGCCCCTGCAAGCAGCTCGGCCCGGTGATCGAGAAGGCGGTCAAGGAAGCCAAGGGCGCCGTGCGCCTGGTGAAGATCAATGTCGACGAGAACCAGGAACTGGCAGCGCAGATGCGCATCCAGTCGATTCCGGCGGTCTATGCCTTCTTCCAGGGCCGCCCGGTCGACGGCTTCGTCGGCGCCCAGCCGGAAAGCCAGCTGAAACAATTCGTCGCCCGCCTTGCCAAAGTCGGCGGCGAGGCGCTCGGCCCCTCGCCGATCGATGATGCGCTGAAACAGGCCGACCAGGCTTTGGCCGGCGGCGATCATGGCGCTGCCAGCGCCATCTACAGCGAAGTGCTGGAACATGAGCCGGAGAATGTCAAAGCGGTGGCCGGCCTTGCCCGCTGCCTGATCGCGATGAACGAGCATGCCGCGGCGCGCGAATTTCTCGAGGGCCAGCCGGCCGAGGTGCTGAAGGATAGCGGCGTCGCTGCCGCGAAGACCCAGCTCGATCTTGCCGAACAGAGCCAGAAGACGGTCGGCAAGGTGCCTGAACTGCGCGCCCGCATCGAGGCCAACGCAAAGGATTTCGAGGCGCGCTATGAACTGGCGGAAGCCCTGTTCGGCGCCGGCGAGCGCGAGGAAGCGATCGACCAGCTGCTGGCGATCCTGCGCGTCAACCGCGCCTGGAACGAGGAAGCTGCCCGCCTGCAGCTGGTGAAGTTCTTCGAAGCCATGGGCCCGACCGATCCCTTGACCCTGAGCGGCCGGCGGCAATTGTCGTCGATCCTGTTCTCGTAAGATCCGTACTTGCAATGGCAACGGCATAACATGCGTCCCGGCCCGACCGCTCTTGGCCCCTTCGATCCCGGTTTTGAGGAATTGCCGGCCTCGATCCCGCTTTTCCCGCTGACCGATGCGCTGCTGCTGCCGGGCGGGCGGCTGCCGCTCAATATCTTCGAGCCGCGCTATCTCGCCATGGTGCGCTATGCGCTGACCCAGCCCACCCGCCTGATCGGCCTGGTGCAGCCGTTGGAAGCCGGTGCCGACCGCAAATTCGGCGCCGAGCACGTGCCGAGCCTGCGGCCGATCGGCTGCGCCGGGCGCATCGTCTCCTTCGAGGAAACCAGCGACGGCCGTTACTCGATCGCGCTCTCCGGCCTGGTGCGCTTCAAGCTGGAGCGGGAACTGCCGCGCCATGTCGACGGCTTCCGCCAGGCGCTGGTCGATTTCAACCCTTACGTCGAGGACATGGCGGAACGCGGCTTCACCCTCACCGACCGCGATCACTTCCTCGGCCTGCTAAAAAGCTTCCTCGAGATGAAGCAGCTGGGTGCGGACAAGGAAGCCATTGCCCAGGCCCAGGACGATCAGCTGCTGGTGTCGCTCGCCATGCTGTGCCCCTTCTCCCCAGCCGAGAAGCAGAGCCTGCTGGAATGCGCCGATCTCGACACGCTGGCCGATATGATGACGGCGCTGTTCGAGATTTCCATCGCCGCCCACCAGCAGCCCGACCGGCCGCTGCACTGATATGACGCCGTATTGAGATGATGAGGACAGTACGATGAGCGATCTGACGACCCGGCCGGGCCAGCAAGGTGTCGATCCGAAGCTGCTCGAAATCCTGGTTTGCCCCTTGACCAAGGGCCCGCTGATCTATGATGCCGCCCATCAGGAACTGATCAGCAAGCAGGCCGGCCTCGCTTACCCGATCCGCGATGGCATTCCCATCATGCTGGTGGACGAGGCGCGGCCGTTGGAAGACGCGGACCTGCTGGCGTGAGTGGCGCGCAAGATAATCTAGATACCCGCGGCACCGACCACTGGCCGCTGGAGATCCGCCTGCTGAAGGCCGAGAAATGTCTTGAGGTCGTTTTCGATAACGGCGTCACTTTCCGCTATCCGGCGGAATTCCTGCGCGTGGAAAGCCCGTCTGCCGAAGTGCAGGGCCATGGTCCCGGCCAGAAGACCCTCGTCGCCGGACGCCGCCATGTCGGCATCATGGGGCTGGAGCCGGTCGGGCATTATGCCGTGCGCATCCAGTTCGACGACATGCACGATACCGGCATCTATTCGTGGCGCTATCTCTATGAGATCGGCGAGAAGCAGGACGAGATCTGGGCGCGCTATCTCCAGGATCTCGACGCCAAGGGCCTGAAGCGCGACCCGCGCTGATCCTGCGCCTATTGTTTCCAGTCAGCCAGTCGTTGCGCGGTTTCCTCTGCCCGCGGCAGGGCGCTGAGCGCACCATAGCCGGTCGTCGTCAAGGCGGCGGCGATCGCTGCCCGTTTTGCTGCGGTGAAGGGGTCGCCGTCCTTGCAATAGGCGGCCAGGAAAGCGCCATCGAAGGCATCGCCGGCCCCCGTCGCATCGACCGGCGTCACCGGGTAAGGCGGAATCCTCGCGCGGCCGGTCGGGGTGGCGATGAGCGCGCCGTCGGCACCGAGCTTGAGCGCAACAACACGGGCGCCGGCCTTGAGGTAGAAATCGGCGATGTCGTCGGCCTTCTCCAGACCGGCCAGTTCGCGGCTGTCGTCGATGCTGGGGAAGGCGATATCGCAGAGCCGCATCGCCTCATGGGTCACGGCGCGTGCCCGCGCCAACGGCCAGAGATTGAGCCGCAGGTTGGAATCATAGGCGACCAGCACCCCGTGCGAACGGGCGATATCGATCGCCCGGAACACGGCGTCGCAGGCGCTCGCGCTGATCGCCTGGCTGATCGCAGAGACATGCAGGATCTTCGCTGTGGCGATGTAATCCGCCGACATATCCGCCGGGGCCAGGCGGCTTGCCGCCGAGCCTTCACGGAAATAGGTGAAGCTGCGGCCGGAAGGATGCGGCATGATAAAATAGATGCCGGTTTTCGCCGCCGGATGACGCTGCACATGCGTGGTATCGACGCCTTCGGCCTGCCACAAATCCCACAAGGCGGTACCGAAAGCATCCGTGCCGATTGCGGAGATATAGCCGACCGCAGCGCCTTGTCGGGCCGCGGCGATCGCCGTATTGGAGGTATCGCCGCCGAAACCCTGTTGATAGAGCGGCGGCTCTTGCGGCACGGGCGCAGAACCGGCGGACCCGCCCCGCAAGGTGAATTCAACGAGCGGCTCGCCGAGGCAGACGATCTCCGGCGCGGATCGGCGCGATGCCGCCGTTATCGCCTGCCTCGCCGCATTCGTCTTCGCTGTCATCCGGCTGTTGCCTCCGTCCCGGGCATGGGGATTGACGGGCATGGGGATTAAAGCGGCTTGCCCTGTATGAGTTTCGGGAGATCGCCGACCAGGCCCATGGCATGGCGCATGGCGAGACGCTTGACCGGCGGCAGCTTGTTGAAGATCGCGAAGCCGATATCCCGCACCAGGCGGACAGGTGCCAGATCATTGGAGAACAGCCGCGTCAGTCCATCCGTGACACCAGCCAGCAGCAGATTGTCGAAACGCCGCCAGCGCGCATAGCGCTCCAGCACCAGCGGGCTGCCGAGGTCCTGGCCGAGCCGCTGGGCGTCGACCAGCACTTCGGCAAGGGCCGCAACATCGCGGATACCGAGGTTGAAACCCTGGCCGGCGATCGGATGGATGCCATGGGCGGCATCGCCGACCAGCACCAGCCGGTCACCCAGATAACGTTCAGCCACCAGCAGCTTCAGCGGATAGGCAAAACGCGGACCGATCGGGCGCACATGACCGAGGCTGAGGCCGAAGCGCCGCTCGATCTCGCTGCCGAAGGTCGCATCATCGAGGCCGAGCAGGAACTTCACCAGCCGCGGGTCCTCGGTCCAGACGATCGACGAACGGTGACGCATGACGCCGGCATCATCCGGCCCGTCAACCATCGGCAGCATGGCGAAAGGCCCCGCCGGCAGGAAATGCTCATGCGCGACACCCTGATGGTCCAGTTCATGGGCAACCGTGCAGACGATCGCCGTCTGGTGATAATCGAACTCACGGCTGCCGATGCCGGCAAAGCCGCGCAGCGCAGATCGCCGGCCATCGGCGGCGATCACCAACCGGGTGGCGATCTCGCGTCCGTCCGACAGTGTCACGCTCGCTGTTTCGCTGCGCAGGTCCGCCGCCGTCGCCGTCGTGCCGGTGATGTGAATGATCTCCGGCAGTTCCTGCAGCCGGCGGATCAGGCCGATGCGGCTGGCGCGGTTCTCGATGATATAGCCGAAAGGCGGCTGCTCGATCCCCTGGCCGGCATGGCCGTGCCCGCCGCCGATGCTTTCCTCGATCGGCAGGTTACGGTGGTCGTAATGCACGAAGAAGGGCGAGATGCCGCCGGCCCGCCTGGCATCGCGCTGGAAACCGCCGCCATCGGTAACGCGGATATCGAGGATCGGCTGCGCCTGATCGCGGATATAGGGCCAGGCGCCGGTCGCCGCCAGCACGCGCTGCGACCCATAGGCGATGGCGGAAGATCGTCCGTCATAGCTCTGATCGGTGATATCCGGCAGCGCTTCCGCCTCCACCAGCACGGTGCGGATACCATGGCCGGCGCAGGCAAGGGCCAAGGTCATGCCGGCAAGGCCACCGCCAATGATGGCGATATCGCCGTGTAACACGGAAGCGGCGGCTGGCCGGAAGGAACCGTCGCCGGATGGGCTGGATGATGAATCGTCACGCATAGCGGCTAACCTGCCCCGCCGGCCCCCTGCCTGTCCAGATATCTGGTGTCGCAGCAGAGAGCGCCGGCTTGCACCACACCAGGGTTGCACCGCACCCGTCAGTCGGCATGCGAGATCACTCCTCGTCCGGCTCCGCCAGGGCCCGGCGTGCGACAGACGGGGCGAAGCCGGCTCGCGCCATGGCGGCAAGGTCCTTCTGCCGGTGCTCGTTGCGTCTCTCCGGGTCGGTGCGAAAACGGCCAAGGCGGCGGCGGCGTGCGTAAGCAACAGCCGCTTCCAGATCCGGATCGTCGAATTCCAGCTTCATGCGGAGGAGGGCCGCATCCGCCGTCTCGGCATCGATGCCCTTGGCGGCGAGATTGGCGCGGATCTTGGTCCGCGATCCGCCGCGCCGGATCATCGACCGCGTTTTTGCCTCTGCGAGCTCGCGGTCATTCAGCAGGCCCTGTTTGGTGAGGCCGGCAAGGATCGCCGGCAAGGCAGCCTGCAATGGCGTGGGATCGTCGTCATGGGCAGCGGCGGAGGCTTTGATCTTGCGCTGCATCACTTGGTCCAGCCGGCGCACCGAGGCGGCGAAGCGGTCGAGATAGTCGAGCACGGCCTGCCGCAGATTGGCCGGCGTCAGGCGCGGCGGCGGCCGTCGCCGCCTGACCTTGCGGTCGCCATCCTCCGTTCCCGCAATATCCTGGTCGCCGTCAGGGTTACTGGCCGGGCCATCGGGATCGTCACTCTCCGTCGGCGGCGAGTCTGTCTCGGTTTGCCACATGCCGGCACTGTGGCCGAAGGCCGGTTCGGCGACAAGCCTGGCATGCGGCAAGGCCGGCTTGTCAGGACAGGGCCGCCTCCCGTACTTTCGCGCCATGCAGAACTCCAGTCCGACCGCCGCCGTGCGGCCCCCCACCTTGCCGCAACCGCGTCCGACGCTTTCCGCCGCCGGCGCCGCCTCGCTCGGCCCGCGCCGTTACGTCGCCGTCAATTGGATCGGCCTGTGGACGCTCTACGCCAAGGAGGTGCGGCGCTTCCTCACCGTCGGCACCCAGACCGTTCTGGCGCCGATGGTGACGACCTTGCTGTTCCTGGCGATCTTCGTTCTCGCCCTCGGCCACCGGGTCGATCAGGTCGGCGGCCAGTCCTACATGCAGTTCCTGGTGCCGGGCCTCATCATGATGGCGATGACCCAGAACGCCTTCGCCAATACCTCCTCCTCGCTGCTGATCGCCAAGGTGCAGGGCAATATCGTCGATCTGCTGATGCCGCCGCTTTCACCGGTCGAGCAGACCCTCGGCGTCGCCGGCGGCGGGCTGACCCGGGGCCTGGTGGTCGGGGTCGCCACCGGACTTGGCATGTGGCTGTTCGCGCCGATGCAGATCGCCCACCCGCTGCTGGCCGTCTTTTTCGCCGTCATGGCCTGCCTGCTGCTGTCGTTGATCGGCATGCTGGCCGGCATCTGGGCGGTCAAGTTCGATCATATGGCGGCGGTCACCAATTTCATCATCACGCCGCTTTCCTTTCTCTCCGGCACTTTCTATTCGACGGAGCGGCTGGCGCCGATCTGGAAATCGATCGCCCATCTCAATCCGTTCTTCTATATGATCGACGGTTTCCGCTACGCCTTCATCGATCATGCGGACGGTTCCGTGGTGACCGGCGCGATCCTGCTCGGCGTCTGCAATCTCTGCCTGCTGCTGCTGGTCCATCGCTGCTTTGCCAGCGGATACAAGCTTAAAGCATGAGCCGACACGCGGCCGACAGCCTCGCCGGCCGAGCGGGCCGGCAGCACGACCGGATTGCGCTGCGGCATCAGCCGCGCCCGCGGCAATTCGGCGCCGTCAACTGGATCGGCGTCTTCAGCCTGACACGCCGACAGCTGCGCAACGGCCTCGCCGACTATCATTACCAGGTCCTGGGTCCGGTCGTTTCCAGCCTGCTCTATCTCGCGGTGTTTCACGTGGCGCTCACCACGCTGCAGAACGGCGGCAGCGGCGACATGCTGCATTTCATCGCCCCCGGCCTCATCATCTATGCCGCCTGCGAGAAGGCCTATGAAAGCTCGGCGGCGACCCTGATCCTCGACAAGCATGAGCGGGTGATCGTCGACATGCTGATGGCGCCGCTGACCGCGCTGGAACGCAGCATCGCCTATGCCGTCGGGGCCAGCGGCAGCGGCCTGTCGGTAGGCCTTGCCGTCGCTCTCGCCACCCTGCTTTTCACTTGGCTTCACCCCGCCAATATTACGGCGCTGCTGTTTTTCGCCGTCGCCGGCACGATCATGCACGGCCTGATCGGCACTCTGGTCGGCATCTGGGCCCAGAAATGGGACCAATATGCCGCCATCCATACCTTTCTGCTGCTGCCGCTCTCTTTCTTGTCCGGTGTCTTCTATCGGGTCGATACGCTGCCGTCAGTGGCGCAAGGGCTGATCGGCTTCAACCCGATCTTCTATGTCATCGACGGTTTCCGCTGGGGGATGAGCGGCGTCAGCGTCAGCGCCCCGCTCACCGCTGGCGGAATCGTATTGCTTGTCGATCTCATCCTGTTCCTGTCGGTTTATTTGTGCTTCCGGCGCGGCTACCGGCTCAAGCCATAGAGGCTTAACACACTGGAACGCATGACTTATGTGAACCAAGCGGAGGCGTCCGGGGGCCATTTCCGGACATTTTAAGAAAAAATGAAGACTCTGCCGACGAGAATGCCTGCTGTATAGTCGGGAAGACGTCGCTCCATGCAACATCGGCCATCCAGCATGACGCCACAACCGGGGCTTACACCGTCATTACCAGAGCAGGGAAGCAGCGGAACCTATGTCCCGAAGCTGCTGCCCAGCGGCCGGGTGAATTTCGCCGGGCTGCGCGTGTTGGTTGCAGACCAGAACATGTTCGAGCGCCGGGTTGTGTCGCAGATCTGTCGCGGTTTCGAGGTCCGCAATGTCGTCGATGTGGCGGATGGCACCGAGGCGCTGGGGCTGATGAAAGTGCATCGTTTCGACCTCGTCTTCTGTGATATCGCCTTGCGCAGCATGTCCGGCCTCGATCTGGCGCGCCATATCCGCGGCGATGCCGATATCCTCGACCGCCAGGTGCCGATCATCCTGCTCACCGGTCAGACCCAATATGCCAAAGTCGTGGCCGCGCGGGATTCGGGTGTGACGGAAATTGTTGCCAAGCCGGTTTCGCCGAAATTGCTGCAGGACCGGATTGTATATGTTTTCCAACAGCCTCGACCCTTTGTCGAAGCAGCGACCTATGTCGGCCCGAGCCGGCGCCGACGAAGCGGCGACAATTTCAAGGGCGCGGACCGGCGCGGGTTGGGCCTTTCCGCCCACGACACCGACAGCGAAGACACGGGAATCTGACCTCGATCCACCGGCATCCCTGACGAATGGGTATCCCAACCAAGGGGGTATCCCCAAACAGGGCCGTGCCACTGACCCGAAACCCGGGCATTTCCACGCAAAATGACGCCCTCGCACCGGAAAACCGGCCGGCGGTTACGTTGACAATCCAGGGGGCGCTTGTTATGCCCCGCCTTTCGCCAACCAGGCTTTCACCCTCGCGGAATAAGGAGCCCAGCATGGCCATGACCGCCACGCCGGCATTGATGAATACCTACGCCCGTTCGCAGCTCGCTTTCGAGCGCGGCGAGGGCGCCTATCTCATCACCGCCGAGGGCCGACGATACCTGGATTTCGCCAGCGGCATCGCCGTGACGGCGCTGGGCCACAGCCATCCGCATCTGGTCAAGACGCTGAGCGAGCAGGCGGCCAAGCTCTGGCATGTCAGCAATCTCTATCGCATCCCCGATCAGGAGCGCCTGGCCGAACGGTTGGCGGCGGCGAGCTTCGCCGATCAGGTGTTCTTCGGCAATTCCGGCGCCGAGGCGATTGAATGCGGGCTGAAGCTGATCCGCAAATGGCAGGACGATTTCGGCGACGGCAATCGCTATCGCGTCATCGCCTGCGAAGGCTCGTTCCATGGCCGCACCCTGGCGACACTCGCCGCCGCCGGCAACGAGAAGTATCTCAAGGGCTATGCGCCCTATGTCGAGGGCTTCGATCATGTGCCCTTCGGCAATCTGAACGAGCTGCGGCAGAAGATCGGCCCGGAAACGGCGGCCGTGCTGGTCGAGCCGGTGCAAGGCGAAGGCGGCATGCGCGCCGGTTCGGTCGAGTATCTGCGCGGTCTGCGCCAGGTCTGCGACGAATACGGCCTGCTCCTCATGTTCGACGAAGTGCAATGCGGCATGGGCCGCACCGGCAAGCTCTTCGCCCATGAATGGGCGGGCATCACGCCGGATATCGTCGCCACCGCCAAAGGCATCGGCGCCGGCTTCCCGATGGGCGCCTGCCTCGCCACCAACCGCGTCGCTGCCGCTTTCGGCCCCGGCAATCACGGCACCACCTTTGGCGGCAACCCGCTCGCCATGGCGGTCGGCAATGCCGTGCTCGACATCATGCTGGAGCCGGGCTTCTTCGCGCGCGTGGCGAAGCTCGGCGACTACCTGTCGGCCAAGCTCGAAACGCTGATCCAGCAGCATCCGGCCGTCTATGCCGAGCGACGAGGCAAGGGTCTGATCCAGGGCCTGAAATGCCAGGTCACCAATACCGAGCTGGTGGAGAAGCTGCGGACCCTCGGCCTGTTGACGGTCGGCGCTGCCGACAATGTCATCCGGCTGCTGCCGCCGCTGATCATCAGCGAATCTGAAATCGACACGGCCGTGCGCCTGCTGGCTGCCGCCGCGACGGAAACGAAAGCCGCCTGATCATGACAAGCAAGACTGCAACCAAGCCGAAGCATTTCCTCGATCTCGACGTGCTGCCGGCGAGTGAATTGCGCAACATCCTCGACACCGCGCTCAATCTGAAGAAGACCGGCAAGGTCAAGGGCGAGGCAAAGCCGCTGGCCGGCAAAGCACTGGCCATGGTGTTCGAGAAGCCCTCGACCCGCACCCGCGTCTCCTTCGAGATGGGCATGAAACGGCTGGGCGGCGAAGTCGTCATCATGGAGCGCGAGAGCTCGCAGCTCGGCCGGGGCGAGACGGTGGCCGACACCGCCCGCGTGCTGTCGCGCTATGTCGACTGCATCATGGTGCGGACGACCAAGGAAGAGAAGCTGCTGGAGCTCGCCGAATATGCCAGCGTGCCGGTGATCAACGGCCTCACCGATCGCACCCATCCCTGCCAGCTGATGGCCGACGTGATGACCTTCGAGGAGCATCTGGGGCCGATCAAGGGCAAGCGCGTCGCCTGGTCGGGCGACGGCAACAACATGGCGACCTCATGGATCCATGCCGCCCAGCGTTTCGGCTTCGAGCTGAACATCGCCTGCCCGGAACCGCTGACCCCGCCCAAGGATGTACTCGATTGGGCGCAACGTGAAGGCGGCAAGGTCAGGATCTGCACCAATCCGGAAGACGCCGTGCGCGGCGCCGATTGCGTGGTCACCGATACCTGGGTCTCCATGGGTGACGCCGATACCAGCGACCGCCATAATCTGCTGCGCGCCTTCCAGGTCGACGACAAGCTGATGGCGCTGGCCAATCCCAAGGCGATCTTCATGCATTGCCTGCCGGCCCATCGTGGCGAGGAAATGACCGCCTCGGTGATCGACGGGCCGCAATCGGTGGTCTGGGACGAGGCCGAGAACCGCCTGCATGCGCAGCAGGGCATCCTGCTGTGGTGCCTCGGGGTGATCTGAACCCGGGTGTCGTGAGGCTCAGGCGACCTGAAGCTTGGGCGGCTTCTGCGTCCTGACCCGGCGTCGTGCATGTGGCGCGCCATGCGATTCCGGCGGGTGTGCTCTATCCGAGGCCGGTCTTGGCGTCATCCGGCTGAAACCCTATCTATCCGGGACAGGATTGAGGAACCAGGAATAAGATGCAGACGGGCCTAACCACCGATAGCGACAGCGACATCATCCAGCCTTTCCAGATCGAAGGGCTGGACGTGCGCGGCCGCCTGGTGCGCCTCAGTGCCGTCGCCGACGAGATCCTGACGCGTCACGATTATCCCGATGCAGTGGCGAAGCTGCTCGCCGAGATGATGGCCTTGTCGGCGGTGCTCGCCGCCGCCCTCAAATACGAAGGCATCTTCACCCTGCAGGCCAAGGGCGACGGGCCGCTGAGCCTGATGGTGGTCGATCTCACCAGTGCCGGTGCCATGCGCGGCTATGCCCAGTTCGATGCCGAGGCGATCGCCGCCCTGGCGCCCGAACAGCACACCCTGCCACGGCTGATGGGCACCGGCTACCTCGCCTTCACCGTCGACCAGGGCGATTATACCGACCGCTACCAGGGCATCGTCGAACTGACCGGCACCTCGCTCGGCGAATCCATTCATCATTACTTCCGCCAGTCGGAACAGATGCAGGCCGGTTTCAAGCTGGCGGCGGCGAAGATCGATGGCAATTGGCGCAGCGGCGCCCTGATGCTGCAGCGCCTGCCGGTGGCGGAGGGCGGCGAGATCGCCAGCGATATCGCCGAGGATGCCTGGCGCCGCGTCTTCGCCCTGATGGCCAGTTGCACCGACAAGGAGCTGGTCGACCTGGAGCTGCCGGTCGAAGGGCTGCTCTACCGCCTGTTCCATGAGGACGGTGTCCGCGTCTTCACCCGCCAGGGTGTGGAGGCGAAGTGCCGCTGCTCGCGCGACCGCGTCGATACGGTCTTGCGCTCGCTGGGTGGCGCGGAGCTGGAAGACATGTGGATCGACGGCAAGATCGTCGTCACCTGCGAGTTCTGCAACACCGGTTATGTCTTCACGCCGGAGGATCTGGCCGCGCCGGAGGCCTGATGCAGCAGCCTGCCGTCACGCCGCTTTGATGGCGGCTGCCGGCCTCGGCGATTGACCGGCTCATGAGTGATCGCCAGAATGCGGCCTTCATTGATCACGGTCAGGCCATCATGCGCGCTTTCGCCAGTCCCACCGCAACCCTCCGTCGCATTGCCGGCATCGCCTTTGTGCTGGGTTCCCTTTCCGCCTGCGCGGCACCGATGGATGAACCGAGCTATCCCGCGCTGCGCTTCAACGACCGGGCGCCGATCCGCCTCAATGTCGCCGCGATCAACGTGACGCAGAGTTATGTGGCCGCGAATGCGGAACCCTATGTCGATCAGCTTTTCCCGCAACCGCCGGTGAAGGCGGCGCTGCAATGGGCGCAGGATCGCCTGCAGGCGGCCGGCAGCGACGGCTCGCTCAGCTATGACGTGGTCAATGCCTCGGCGACCGATACCAAGCTGCCACGCTCGACCGGGCTCAGCTCCCTCACGACGGTCGACCAGACGGATCGCTTCGATCTCACCATCACGGTCAAGGTTTCGGCCATCAGCGGCGACAGCCTGCATCGCGGCTCCGCCCAAGTCACCGTCAACCGCTCGCAGACGATCAACGAGAAGACCACCGAAAGCGAGCGCAATACGCTCTGGTACAACATGACCAAGGACGCGATGGCGGAGCTGGACGCGAAGCTCTCGGCCCAGATCGACGACAACCTGGCCTGGTTCCGGCAGACATCGAACTGACCATCTCAAGTGCCGGTGGGTGACCTAAGGACGGTCGATACCGCTGGCTCATTTCTTGACACTGGCCTGAAGGTGGCGGCGATCAGGAAGGCGCCGATGCCGACGCCCCAGGAGCCGACATAGAGCCATTGATAGCTGGCAAAGCTGTCATAGATAAGGCCGCCCGCCAGTGGGCCGGTCGCCATGCCGAGGCCGCCAGCCATGGCCGTGCCGCCGATGACGGTGCCCATCAAACGCAGCGGAAAGTTCTCGCGCGCCAGCACCGCATAGAGCGGCATGACCCCGGCATAGATGAAGCCAAAGGTCGCGGCCACGGCATAGAAGCCGGCGAGCTCGCGGACAAAGACATAAGCAAACGCACCGAAGGCCTGCAGCAGCAGCCCCAGGACCAGAATGCGCTTGGCGCCAAAGCGGTCACCGAGGATACCGAAGACGATCCGGCCACCCATGCCGGCCAGGCCTTCCAGGCTGTAGATGGTGACAGCGGCGACAAGCGGAATGCCGCAGGTGACCGCGTAGCTCACCGTGTGGAAGATCGGACCGGAATGCGTCGCGCAGCAGAGGAAGTTCGTCATCACCAAGATGACGAATTGCGGCGATCGCAGGATCTCGGCAACCGACTTGCCGGCTTGCGGCTCATCCACTGATGCCGCCATCGCCTGCTTGTTTTCGCCCTTCTCAAGGGCTTGATTTTCAAGGGCTGGGGCGCGACGCACCAGCAAGGCAATTGGGATCATGACGGCGGTGACCAGGGCGGCGATTATCTGCATCGACGTCCGCCAGTCATGAATTGAGACCAGCCAGGCCGCGAAGGGCGCCATCGTCATAGGCGCCATGCCCATGCCGGCCGAGACGAGCGAGACGGCGAGGCTGCGATGGGTATCAAACCAGCCGGTGACGCAGGCCATCATCGGCACAAAAATGGCGGCGGTAGCGATGCCGACCGTGAGACCGAAGACCAGTTGGAACATCGGCAGCGAGGTCGCGAGACTGGTCAGGACAAGACTGACCGCCAGGAGGACCGAGCCGGTCAGGACTACCGGGCGCGGTCCGAAACGATCCGACAAGTTACCCCAGATCATGCTCCCAAAGGCCATAGCGAGAAAGCCGATCGTCATCGCGCTGGAAATGCCGGTAACGGACCATCCCGTATCCTGCGCGATGGGCCGCAGAAAAACCGGCAGCGAGAACATCGCGCCGACCGCCAGGCAACCCAGCAGCCCGCCGGCGGCGACAATCACCCAGCGATATGAAGTGTTGACCATCTTGCCTCCCCACTTCGGCTTTCCCTGAGCACAGATGACCTAACAGCTTCGTGCAGCCTTGTTCCGGCTGATTGGGAGCATTTAGTCAAGCCATCGACGCGCTTTCGGCGGTGATGAAACCTTCTAGCCAACTATCACGATCAAGCAGATGCTCAAGAATCTTGAAACCATCGGGAAAGTCCCGAAAGCCAGGCAGCCCAATCGCCCTTTGAATTGCCTCTTTCGCCTTTTGCTCGGTAGTGTAGATGCCGATCAGCTTCTCGTCTTCCACGCCATCGGGCCGAGTTCGAACGTGATACAATTTGTAGACGATCACTGAACGTCTCCCCAGCGCCAACGAGCCGGTCGCAACCTTCAGTTCACCCGCACCCAGTCGATCAGCTTGCGCAGGAAATTCTCGCCGGCCACCAGCTCGCTTTTCAGGATGAATTCATCCGGCTTATGCGCCTGGGTGATCGAACCGGGACCGCAGACGATGGCGGAGAGCCCGGCCTGCTGGAACTGCCCGGCCTCGGTCGCGAAGGCCATGCCCTGTGTTTCATTGGCGCCGCTCAAGAGCTTCACCAGGGCCTCGGCGGCGCCGTCTTTTTCCTCGATCAACGGCGGCACGCCGCAATCGGCGGCCGTGCTGATATCCGCTTCGGGCGCCCGCGCCTTTAGCCGCGGCAGCAGGTCCTCGTCGATGAATTTCTGCAACGGCTCCAGCGCCATCTCGACCTTGCCGCCCGGGACCGGGCGGAAGTCCCATTCCAGCGTGCATTCGCGGGCGATGATATTGACCGCCGTGCCGCCGTGGATGGAGCCGAGATTGAGGGTGCAGTAAGGCGGATCGAAACTGTGGTCATGCGGGCCACTGACCCTGAGTTCCTCGCCGATCTGCAGCAGCTTCTGCGCAATTTCGCTGGCGGCGGCGATCGCGTTGACGCCGCGATGGGTCTGGCTGGAATGGCCGTCCTTGCCCGTCACCTTGGTGGCATAGGAGTAGCAGCCCTTATGGCGGGTGCCGAGCCGCATTTCCGTCGGCTCGCCGATGATGGCGATGCGCGGCTGCGGCAACTGCCTGCCGATCTCCTCAACCAGATGGGGAGCGCCGAGGCAGCCCAGTTCCTCGTCATAAGAGAAGGCGAAATGGATCGGCGTCTTCAGCGGTTGCTTGCGCATTTCCGGCACGAGGGCGAGGCACAGAGCAATGAAGCCCTTCATGTCGCAGGTGCCGCGGCCGTAATAGCGGTCGCCGCCGTCACGCAGGGTGAAGGGATCGGCCGACCAGGGCTGGCCCTCAACCGGCACCACATCGGTATGGCCGGAGAGCACGATGCCACCCGGCTTGTCGGGACCGATCGTCGCCCAGAGATTGGCCTTGGGCTGGCCGTCCGGGGCCGCGAGCACGCGCACCGGAATGCCCTGTTCGGCCAGCAGATCACGAATGAAATGGATGAGGCCGAGATTGCTGCGCGACGAGACAGTATCGAAGGCAATCAGTTTTGCCAGCATGTCGGCCACGGCCGTCATTGTAGATTCCTTCCCATGATTTTCGACATCGCCGCCGCGACGTGGTTCGCCGGGCGACAAGGGGCCTGCTGGATAGTCTTATGAACGCGAGGCCAAGGTCGACAGGTTATGAACTCGACCCCAGGGTCGAGGGCGGCAGGCCGATGATGGCGAGGAACTCCCGCCGCGTCGAGGGATCGGTGCGGAACGCGCCGAGCATACGGCTGGTCACCATCGAAGTGCCTGGCTTGTGCACGCCGCGCGTCGTCATGCATTGATGGCTGGCATCGACGACGACGGCGACACCGCGCGGCTGCAGCACGTCATTAAGGGTATTGGCGATCTGCGCCGTCAGCTTCTCCTGGATCTGCAGGCGCTTGGCGTAGACGTCGAGTAGCCGCGCCAGCTTGCTGATGCCCACCACGCGGTTGCGTGGCAGATAGGCGATATGGGCGCGGCCGATGATCGGCGCCATGTGATGTTCGCAATGACTCTCGAAGCGCATGTCGCGCAGCACGATCATCTCGTCATAGCCGTCGGTTTCCTCGAAGGTGCGCTTGAGGATGCTGACGGGATCGGTCGCATAGCCGCTGAAGAATTCGCGATAGGCGCGCGCGACGCGGTCGGGCGTGCCCAGTAGGCCTTCGCGGTCGGGATCATCGCCGGCCCAGCGAATGAGTGTGCGCACCGCCTCTTCCGCCTGTTGTTGCGTCACCTTGCCGGCCATCTTGCGCGCGGCAGGCTTGCTGCGCTCAAGCAAGGCCGCCTTCCGGCCTGCGGCCTGAGCATCCGCCCTTTTTTTTGTTGCCACGGATCATCCTTCCTGAAGCTTCTGTCGCTTATCGTCTGCCTGACGCCAAGAGCAGCGGCCGGCCGACTTGTTGTCGCGCAATTGGGTCATTGCCCATGCTCTGTCGCCAGGCTATTGCCTATCGCTCCGGCGGCGCAGCGTCAATTGAGCTTGACCAGCTGATGCGGGCTGTCGAGCGAGAAAGCGGGAACGCCGACATCGAATTTCTCGCCGGCCGGCGTTTCCATCTGATAGGAACCGACCATGATCCCTGACGGGGTCTGCAGCGGCGTGCCGGAGGTATATTCATAGCTCTGGCCGGGCTGCAGCACCGGCTGCTCGCCGACCACGCCGGCACCGCGCACTTCCTGGACACGGCCAAGCGAATCGGTGATCCGCCAATAGCGGTTGCGCAATTGCACGGTTTCGCCGCCGCCATTCTCGATCCGGACATGGTACTTCCAGACATAGTGCGATTCATCGGGCGTCGACTGATCGTCGAGATAGGTGGGCATCACCGTGACCGTGATCGACCGGGTGGTTTGTGTGTACATCTCGCGAATCCTCAACAGGTCGACGGATCGGACGGGTTGCTGCGTGCAGCCTGCGGCCCCGGTGATCCTGACGGGCAGCCATGATGACATTGACGAGGCAGTCCTGGCCGCGATCGCGTTCAGATCCCGCCCGCCATGCCGGTTTCGCGCCAAGTTTACCGGCTTTCGCACAGAGCGCCAAGCATTCGCCGTGCGGGGAAGCGGCTCCCAAGAATACCTGTCGCCGCGGCGACCGCAAAATATCCGCGCCGCGCGAAGGGACAAGGCCCAGATAGCAAGGTCCAGGTAACGAGGCGCAAACAAAACGGCGCCGATTTGCATCGGCGCCGTTTGCTTGCCTAGAGAGATCTAGGACAGAACGCTTACTGAATGATGATCTCGGCGCGGCGGTTAGCCTGCTCGCGAACACCATCGGCAGTCGGGATCGCCGGCTCGCTCTCACCCTTCCAAGCGGTGGTGATGGCTTCGGCCGGGATACCGGCAGCGATCAGAGCCGCACGGACCGAGTCAGCACGACGTTCCGACAGCTTCATGTTGTAGTCGGCGGTACCAGCGCGGTCGGTGTGACCCGTGACCGAGATGGCGGTCGCCTTGTTGGCGTTGTAGTCGGCCACAACCTGCTTAACGACAGCGTCAGCAGCCGCATTGATGTTGGACTTGTCGAAGTCGAACAGCACGAGATAGGTCGACGGCGCGACCGTGGCTGCCGCCGGGGCCGCCGGCTTGGCTTCGAGTTCGTTCAGAGCCGCGAGCAGTTCATCGCGGCAAGCGGAGATGTGGTCGTTCTGAAAGTTCTCTTCCTGCTGTTCAAGCCAGCAGTCGAAACGCGCCTGGGCGCGAGCGGCAACTTCCGGCTTCGCATCACGCGCGCCACCGTCGAGCGCCTTCAGCAGACGAGCGCGGGTGTCGTTGATCTGCGGCAGGGTATCGAGCGGCAGATCGCGTTCCGCCGGATCCTGCGGCGTCACCAGCTCGCCACGCGCGGAAGCGAGGCCACGACGGGCATACCAGCCGGCATCGCGCCAGTCGTACATCTGATCGGCTTCGAATACCGAGAGATCACGATATTCCTTGGTCAGCGCCTGGGTGAAAGGCGTACCGCCGCTGGGCTCCGTCGTACGAATCTTTTGGATATCGGAGGTGCAGGCGCTCAAAACGGCCATGGCACCGACAACCCCCAGCAGTTTGAAAATATTCATTTGGCTCCTCGCTTTTTATCCCTCGTGGCCAAGCCCGGGCATCCCCGTACGCACGCCGACGACTGTTTTTCCTGTTAACCGGTATAGCGATTGACGTCCCCGGTGATGTCAGCAGTGTCGGCTGACTCATGGTGAACTATAGGTAAAAGGGTACCTAATGTCAAAAACGCAACAACATGCGGGACGGCATTGATTCAACCGATTCGATTAGCGGCCCGGTCGCGCGATGATAACTTTCGCAGACATTTTGTGACACCGGAGAAGTCGCGCCGGCTTCCCGGCCATCGACGTATTAACCACCTGATCCGGCAGGAAACTAGCTGTCACTGCTGGTGATGCCGCGTGCCCGGACCCGGCTTTGCACACCGGTGCCGCCCATCGCGGTACCCGCTTATCGCGTGGTCCGGGTAGCAATGACCGACCCGCGTCATGACTCCGCATCGCGAACATGTGATCAGCGGGTATGGCGCTACCGGCCGGATCGGCGGCGCCGTCCGTCATCGCGCCAACTTCGCGCCGCGGCAGGGACATAATTGGTGATGCAGGCCGGATCATCAGTCGCGCGGCGGTCGCATGAGCTGAACGGCCGTCCATGCCATGTCGGGCAGCCCGCCATCGCCGGCGCGGCTTGAACCTTTGCAGGCGATCTCATATAAGTGACACCAGTTTCGCAGGTGAGATGGCTGTCTTGGCGACGTGATCTCTGACCGTCGCGGGTGTAGCTCAATGGTAGAGCAGAAGCTTCCCAAGCTTACGACGAGGGTTCGATTCCCTTCACCCGCTCCAATCCCTTTCGCCTCCCTTGAACGTCACGCCCGGTTTGGCACACCGTCCGGTCCGGATCCCATTTTCCGGCCCGTCGCGACCACCGGAGGTCAACAACCGCGGGCTGCGTCGGCACTCTCGCCGCAATGCCTCGCGCACCATGGCGCTTGCGGGCAGTAGCGATTTCATCAATGCGTCATCCGGCTTCGCACCGCGTCGACGCCACGCGCGCCAATCTGATCCCGCTGGTCCCGGCTGATTGAAGCAGGTCCGCGAAATTTCATGCATACTGGGCGATTCAAGCCGGCGATCGACGTAGCGGGCACAGGACTGCGCTTCTATTGGCGTTCCCATCTATTGCTGTCACTATCAGTAACGGGTTTCGTCTGGGCACGCGCTCACGGCGAAAGGGGGCTGACTGATGATCCGCAATGCCGATCATTGATCCGCAAGCTGCGCGGCCGAAACATCGCGCCGTGCTCGCACATTGGTCCGCGCTGCGGCAGCAGCGCGGCGCAATCCCGCGTCGACGCGATCTGGACGCCTGTGCTTTCATCGGCTGTCTTGGCGACGTCATGCTGCTGAAAGTTATCCAGTCGGGCGCCGATTACCGCTACGACCTGGTCGGCGAGCATATTCGCGATCTCTTCGGGGTTGCCTATCGCCGGCGCACGCTGCGTGAAATCGGCTTTCCAAATCACGAGCGGCTGCTGCAGGAATATCAAGCCGTCGTGCGGAACGGCGAGCCGCTTTACCTCGAGCGACAGCAGATATCCGAACGGCAACTCAACGTGACGATCGGCAAGCTGATTCTGCCGCTAAGCGACGACGGAAAGGAAGTCACCGATCTCTTGGTTTGTCTGGCGACGATCGGCTGATCCGATACGCAGCGATCCGTTGCCTGATTTCGTCGCTCCGGCTGCAGCCGGAAACCACTGTCTTCCATCTGCCGCCGGGTGCCGGGCGCGTCTATCGTATTTGGCGAAATGAATCTTCACACCGCTATTTATGGTTAAAGCGCCGCGACCAACTTAATGCTTTGTTAAGACCCTGTGTATAACTTTACGGAAAACCATAAAAACAAAGGGATTCCGCCCATTCTTCTGTGGATAAAAGCGGGGAAATCGGCCTGTTTTCTGTGTATATCTTAAGCATTGTCAGGCCTGCCTCCGAAGCGCATCATTCGCGTCCATTAAGGACGGGGGCGGGATAAAAACCCGTAGCAGCAGGTGACGCATATGCTGTCATGATGCTGGGGCCGTTGCAGTCGCGGGAAGCCCGCACGCCGGCGAAATTAACTGGTGCCTGGAAAGCGGAGGAAATAGCGCGTGATTGAAGCGCCGTCTGCGGTGTCTTTGGGATCGGCAAGCCTGTTGCGGCTTGATGATTACTGGCGCGCCCAACGTGTCGGCCGACTGATGCCGCGCCGTGCCGATATCGATCCGATCGGCCTGAAGCCGATCCTGCCGAAAGTCATCCTGGCGCGCGTCGAGCCTGAGTCGCAGCGCATCCATTACACTGTCGTCGGCACCCAATGCGTTGCCGCCGCCGGCCTCGATTTCACCGGCTGTTTCCTCGATGAGCTCGATCTCAGCAACGAAGCGGGCACCAACTGGCCGCATATCTATCAGCGACTGCTCGGCCAACATGCGCCGATCTTCGGCACCTGCGAGGTGGCGCTTGTCGACGGCCGGACACGCCCCTATGTGACCGGCCTCTACCCGCTCTGCGACGATGACGGACGGATCAGCCATATCATCGAGCTCGAGGATATCATGCTCGATGCCGCCGACCGCCGCCTGCTGCAGCCCGCACTGCCGGTCACCATCCGCAAGACCGGGCCACAGCCCGCCGCGCGGCTGAAGGGGATCGGCTAGCGCACTGATCGCGACAGATCGAGATCGGCAGGATGCCGGTACCGCGAGCGACCGCGCGTCGGCAGATATGCCAAGCCCCGCCGCCGATTGCCTCTCACGCTTCAACATGATTGTCTGTCGCCGGCCGAGGGTGCGCGAAGCACATCACGCTCGGCGCAGGACCAAGGATACAGCCTGGATCTGAGCATGCTGACCATTGAACGGGAAACGCCCCTGCAGGACGCAGCCATTGCGTTGCTGGAAAAATCGGATGCCTATATGGCCGCGCTTTATCCGGCCGAAAGCAACCATCTGCTTGATCCGCAGACGCTGGCCGCGCCGCATATCCATTTCTTCGTCGCACGCTGGAACGGCGAGGCGATCGGCTGCGCCGCCTTGGTGATCGGCGACGACGGCCAGGGAGAGCTGAAGCGGATGTTTGTGGACACAGCCGCACGCGGCAAGGGTGCGGGTCGCGCCCTGCTTGCCCGCATCGAGGCGGTGGCGCGCGCCAACGGCCTCAACCTGCTGCAGCTGGAAACGGGCGGCGAGCAGCCGGAAGCGCTCGGCCTCTATCGCGCCGCCGGCTTTCACGAGCGCGGGCCTTTCGGCAGCTACCAGCCGGATCCCCTCAGCCTGTTCATGGAAAAGCAGTTACTGCCGGGCTGACAGCCGCCCGGGCCGTTGCGCCGGCGCGCCGCTTATTTAGTCGCGCCAACCGGCATAACGGCGTGGAAAACATCGGTCCCGATCAGGCGCTTCGCCGCCGCGATATCCGGCGCCATCTCGCGGTCCTCGTCCCAGAAGGCAACATCGCGCCGCAAGGCCGTCATCACCGTCTGCAGCTTGGCGCTGGTCGCGACCGGCTTTCTGAGATCGATGCCCTGTGCCGCCGCCAATACTTCGATGGCGACGATGCCGGCGGTATTGTCCGCCATATCGGCAAGGCGGCGCGCACCATAGGTCGCCATGCTGACATGGTCTTCCTGATTGGCCGAGGTCGGCAGTGAATCGACGCTGCTGGGATGAGCGAGGCTCTTGTTCTCGCTGGCGAGCGCCGCCGCCGTCACATGGGCGATCATGAAGCCGGAATTAAGGCCGGGCTCCGGCACCAGGAAGGCCGGCAGGTTGCTCATCCGCGCATCGGTCAGCAGGGCGATGCGGCGCTCGGACAGTGCGCCGATCTCCGCCACCGCAATGGCGATGACATCGGCCGCCATGGCCACCGGCTCGGCGTGGAAGTTGCCGCCCGAGACGATGTCGTTGCCGTCGCTGAAGACCAGCGGATTGTCGCTGACGGCATTCACTTCGCGGCCAATGACCTGGGCCACATGACGCAGCATGTCGAGCGCGGCCCCCATCACCTGGGGCTGGCAACGCAACGAATAGGGATCCTGCACGCGATCGCAATCGACATGGCTGGCGCGCAGCGGGCTGCCGGCCATCAAGGCCTTCAGCGCCGCTGCAACTTCGATCTGGCCCAATTGCCCGCGCACTTCATGAATGCGCGGATCGAAGGGCGCATCGCTGCCGAGGCAGGCATCGGTCGACATGGCACCCGCCACCATCGCCGCCGCGAAGACATCATCCGCCGCGAAGAGTCCAAGACAGGCAAGCGCGGTCGAGGCCTGCGTGCCGTTGAGCAAGGCAAGGCCTTCCTTGGCAGCGAGTTCGATCGGTTTCAAGCCGGCAAGTTTGAGACCGTCGCTTGCCGGCATCACCTTGCCTTGATGACGGACCTCGCCGAGCCCCAGCAGGGTCGACGACATATGCGCGAGCGGCGCCAGATCGCCCGAGGCACCGACCGAGCCCTTGGACGGGATGCAGGGATAGACCCCGGCATTGAGAAGGGCCACCAGGGCCTCGATCACCACGCGACGGATGCCGGAGAAGCCGCGCGCCAAGGCATTGATCTTCAACAGCAGGATCAGATGCACCGCCTCGTCTGATAGCAGCGGGCCGGTACCGGCGGCATGGCTGACCACCAAGCGGCGCTGCAGGTCGGTGACCTGGGCATCGGGAATGCGGGTATGGGCGAGACTGCCAAAGCCGGTATTGACGCCATAGGCCGTCTGCTTGCGGTCGATGACGGCCTGCACCACCGCCGCCGAGGCATCGATCGCCGCGTAGGCCGCCGGATCAATCTCGACCTTGCGGCGCGACTGCAGCAAGGTGCGCAACTCCGCAAGGCGCAACTGGCCGGGAATTAGGCGAAACGGGGCTTCCGACATGGCGATCCTCTTGAGATGTATATGGTTGTATATACAAGTACGATCGTAGCAAGGCAAGATGCGACGCACTGCCGGCCAGTGCAGCCGGCACGGTTCAAAAGTGCGGGATCAGATTATGGATTTTGTGCCTGGACTGCGATCGAGAACAGCGTCAGCTTCGGAGAGAGGGCCGCTCAGGGAGAAGGGGGCGCGGCGGATCGCATGCGCGCGACGGAACCCGCGTCAGGCCGTCACGTCGAGCAGCTTCTTGGCATCGTCAGGGGAAAGCCCACCCTGCGGGGTAATCGGCTTGGCAACAGCGGCGCGGGCGGATTCGCCGCGCTGGGCAAGCTTGTCGTATACCGCCTTGCCGTCACCCGGCTTCATCACCAGGAATGCCAGGGTATCGCTGTTCTGGAACTGAATGGCCATCGATCGCTCCGCCCGCTTCGGCTTGCCGTGCCGGTTCATCCGCCAAGTTTCGCCGACCGGGTTCGCCGGCGGATACCATCGACCTGTTTCGCATCAAAATCCTAACGTTGGCTTAACGCTGCGCCCCTCCTCCATACGCGACATGGGCTGGTCGCAACTGACCCATAAAATGTCGCAACAGCGCGGCTAGTTTGGCCCGGAAGCCGTTACATCTGTTGCGATTTTACCGGCTTCCGGGCAGGGTACCGGGCGGTTCGAAAGCGACGCGCAACACGCATTTGATGGGTGACACTATGGCCAATGATGGCGACTTGGATCTCCGCAGCCTGAACGACGACGACCTCGTTCAGCAGATGCATGACGACCTTTATGACGGCATGAAGGAAGAGATCGAAGAGAGCGTCCATATCCTGCTGGAACGCAAGTGGACCCCCTATGACATCCTGACCAAGGCCCTGGTCGAAGGCATGCGCATCGTCGGCATCGATTTCCGCGACGGCATCCTGTTCGTGCCGGAAGTGTTGCTCGCCGCCAATGCCATGAAGGCCGGCATGTTCATCCTGCGCCCGCTGCTCGCCGAGACCGGCGCGCCGAAGGTCGGCAAGATGGTGATCGGCACCGTCAAGGGCGATATCCATGACATCGGCAAGAACCTGGTCTCGATGATGATGGAAGGCGCGGGTTTCGACGTGATCGATCTCGGCATCAACAATCCGGTCGAGAAGTATCTGGACGCGATCGACCAGCACAACCCGGACATCCTCGGCATGTCGGCCCTGCTGACCACAACGATGCCGTATATGAAGGTCGTGATCGACGCCATGATCGAGAAAGGCATCCGCAATGACTATGTCGTGCTGGTCGGCGGCGCGCCGCTGAACGAAGCCTTCTCGCAATCGGTCGGTGCCGATGCCTATTGCCGCGATGCCGCCGTGGCGGTGGAAACGGCCAAGCAGTTCATGTCCAAGCGCCAGGGTTCTGCCCTTTCCAAGGCCTGAGCCAACCAAGTCAGTTCCCGCGCCGGTTCGTCCGGTGACGGCAGTCACAACCCCGCCGGTTCGCGCCGGCGGGGTTTTTCGTCCCCTTGTGGCGCTGCGGGGGCGATCGCATATTCCCTAGATGGATTGGTCCGTCCCAGACCCCACGCAGGAGATGCCGATGCGCCGCCGCAAACCGATTTCGTCTTTCGCCGCCGCGTCTTTCATCGAAGCGCATTCGACCGCGATCCCGTCGCGGCCGGCATTGTCCTTGGCATCCACCAGCCGGCGCGGGCTGGGCCGGCTGGTATTTGGCGGCGTGTTGGCGGCCGGCGTCATACCCGCCCTCCTGCCTCTGCAATCCGCCCAGGCGGCCGATCTGGTGCAGCTCGGCGCCGTCGCCCGCATGAAGAAGCTGTCCGGCGCCACACGCGGGCCCGATAGCCGCAGCCTCGCGATCGGCGACAAGGTCTATCGTGACGACCTGCTGTGGACGCGCAGCGGTGGACAGCTGCGCATCGACCTTTCGGATGGCAGCAATCTCAGCCTCGGCGAGAATGCCGAAGTCATGCTGGAGGACACGATGCTGAGCGGCAGCGGCTCATCCTTCCTGCGCATCCTGAGCGGCGCCTTCCGATTCGGCAGCGGCGGCGGCGAAAAAGCGACAGCGCCGAAAATAGAAACGCCTTTCGCCGTCCTCAGCCTGCGCGGCACCGAAGTCTATGGCGTCAGATTCGGCAAGGCCTGGGGCTTCTTCGTCGGCAGCGGCCAGGTGGAAGTGAGCAACGACACCGGCTCGGTCATTCTGAACGCCGGCGACGGCACCCAGGTCAACGCCCGCAACGGCAAGCTGGCCCCGGTGAAAAAGTGGGGCGCGCCGAAGATCGCCCAGACCAAGGCGCAGTTCCTGTTCTGATCTGCTCCCCGCCCTCCCTCACATCATCCGCCACAGGCCGCCTGCCCGCTTCGCCAAGTTGTGACGCGGGTGCGGCTGACGGCGGCTTGCCAGCATGATGCCCGGCCGCTAGAAGCAACGGAGCAGCGGATTGCAGACAGGCGGATTTGATCGATGGCAACCACCCCTCACGCGACGCCGGCTTCAACGGCCATGCCGGCCGGTGGCCGCAACTGGAGCCGGCGGCGAATCGCCGGCTGGATCATTGCAGCTCTTGTGGTGCTCGGCCTCGCCGCCATCTTTCGCTATGCCGTGGTCGAGCCACGCGAGATGGGCTTCGCCTGTTCCGAAACGCCGCAACCCTGGTGGTGCGGCCCGCGCGAAATCATCATCCAGGCACATCTCAAGAACGTCTGGGGCATCGTCGCGGTGATCGCCGGCGCGACCGCCCTGCTGCTGCGGCAGAACTGGGCCATACCGATCGCTATCATCGCCGGCCTTGCCGGTATCGTGCTCTACGATACCAGCCTCGCCAGCCTCGGTTTCCTGCTGGGCTTGCTGCGCCTCCTGCGCAGCTGAGTCCCTTCGATTACCGGGCCGCCGCCAAGCCTGACCGGCTTGGTTGACCGCCGAAGAGGCCCGGCCAATAGCGGATCCAGGGCAGCGCCATCAATACCGCTGCGGCGGTCCAAAGCAAGGCGCGGATATTCTGCAGCCCCTCGATGGCCGGCACGGCCAGGGCAGCCGCGATCAGGATCAGCGAAAGCAATGCCTCCTCGCGGTGATCGCTGCCATCCTCGGTGCGATCTCGGCTTGCCAGGAAAAGCAGCACATGCGCCAAAGTCGGAACGGCAAAGGCCAGCGCGGGGAAATCGCGGTAGCGTGCATCGAAAGCGAGGCCGAGCGAAACGACGGCGGCGCCCAGCACCGAGATCAATTGCAGCAGGGTGAGCCAGTCATCGCGGCGGCGCGGATCGAAATGACCTGCAAGCACCGTTGCCACTGGAGGCCGGCTGTTATGGCCCTCTTCCGGCCGCGCGGCGAACAATGCCGACATGGCGAAGACCCCAGTCAGGGCCGCCACCACCCAGAGGAAGCTTTCGACGGCGACCTCATACCAAAGGTAGGCGACGACATCGATGCGGCGCGTGTACAGAACGAGCAGGCCGGCCACGCCGACCGCCAGAACGGGCAGCAGGAAGCCCGCTTGCGACGTCAGCATGCGGTGGCTGGGCAGGATTGCCAGCACCAACAGCACCAGGCCGAAGCCCAGCACGACATACCAGTCCGACTGCCAGCTGGGATAATTGCTGACCGGGCCGGTCAAGGGAAACTTCTGCGCCCGATCGCCGCTGAAGACGCCCCAATAACCGCCGACGGTGCCTTCGAGGTCACGCTTCCAGGGCTGATCGAAGGCCTCGATCATGTTGTAATCGAGATTGATCGAATTGGCATAGGCGATGAACTCGCGGATATAGCGCGCCTCGTCGACGATGCTGGGCACCGCCTGTTCGCGCTCCCGGCCGGCGCTGGGAAAGCCGGTCTCGCCGATCAGGATCTGCTTGTTGGGATAGGCCGCCTTGATAACGCCGTAGATCTCCTTCAGATGATCGACGCCCTGGCCGGAGGCGATCGGCTGATCTTCCCAATAGGGCAGGATGTGAACGGTGATGAAGTCGGCGGTGGCGGCGAGATCGCTCAAGCCGGGGCCGATATTCTTGCGTCCCGGCGCCCAGAACTCCCAGACATCGGCATAGGTGACGGGAATGCCGGTGGCTTCCTTCACCCGCTTCAGCATCGCCGTCAGGGCAACCGGCGTCTGCTCGCCGCGCAGCAGCACCTCGTTGCCGACGATGATGCCGCGCAGGGCCTGCGGATATTTCTTGGCGAGCTCGATCGCCTGGGTGATCTGCTTCTCGTTGTCGGCCGGATTGCGGCCGATCCAGATTCCCATCAGCACCTTCATGCCGAGCTGCTGGGCGATGGGCAGCACCTGGTCGAGCCCCTGGTCGGTGGCATAAGTGCGCACGCAATCGGTCACCGCCTTGAGGCGATGAAGATCTTCGTCGATCTGCGCCGCCGGAATCATCAGATTGGCATCGAAGGGGCTCTGCGTACCGCGGAACGGCGTATAGGAAAGGCAGGCCAGCTTGCCGTTCGGCGCATCGACCATGGCGACGGGTCGGCCGAGATACTGCCACAGATAGAAGCTGCCGATAGCGGCAACAACGAGGCCGATCAGCAGGGCGAAGACCGTGGCGGCGGCCGGCAATCCGGCGGCGCCGGCATGAGGCGAAGACGTCGTCATAGTGGTCCGTCGTGGCTAGATGGCGGAAGTCGGTGCGGGATCGGTCGCGGCGGTGCGCGCCGCGTTGGCCAGGTTGTCTTCCAGCGCCACCGGCTTGGTCGGCTCGTTGTTGGCATCGATCCGCGCCATCGGCGGATGCTGCTCGTGCGGCATCGCGCTGATCATCGCCATCACCACGGCGCAGAAGAACGGCAAGGCCTGGACCAGCAGCAGCGCCGCCCACATCGCGGCATCGGGCTGCATCACCCACTCGACACTCCAGAGGCCATGCAGCGTCTGGCCGATCGCAACCCAGATCGCCCGGAGAGTCCATTCGGTCGGCGTGACGAACTGGTTGATGATGGTGTTGGTGTCGAGCGCCCGCATCCACAGCAAGGTAGCGGCACAGCCGAGCAAGGCGAGAAAGATCAGCGCCTCCTCCCGTGCGGAGACAAGAGCACGGATCACCGCCGGCGAATTCTCCATCTTCGGCGTGCGATGGAACGGTAGGTTGGAGGTGAAGAGCCCACGCCACACCGCCTTCGCCACGGCATGCGACAAGGCGAGGCCGGCAATGGCGGCAAGGAAATTATCGAGCGCCGAGCAGGGCACCTTGCTGGCATAGAGCCACATCGACTTGCCGACCTTGAAGAAGAACATCCCCAAGGTCACCACCAGGAACAGCGTGAGCGGTGGCTGGATGAGCTGCGGCTTGACCAGGGTGCCGATCGACCACAGCACCGCCATGGCAACGAAGAGCAACTGCAATCCATCGGCGATCCACGGCATCCAGCCGGCGAGGAACTGGTAGCGCTGCGACGGGTTGAGGCCGCCCTGCTTGCTGAACGGCAGCAGGTTGCGCCAATGGCTTTTAAGAATCTGCATGGCGCCATAGGCCCAGCGATAGCGCTGCTTGCGATAGGCCTCGAAGCTGTCGGGCATCAGGCCCTTGCCGTAGCTCTTCTCGGTATAGATCGCGCGATGTCCCGCCTCGAACAACCGCAGACCCAGCTCCGCATCCTCGGTGATGCACCATTCCGCCCAATTGCCCGCCGCCTTCAAGGCGGAGGTGCGGATCAGCGCCATGGTGCCATGCTGGATGATGGCGTTCTTCTCGTCGCGCGTGCGCATGCCGAGATAGA